>TARA_R110001599_G_scaffold335390_1_pt1 | contig 191616 bp, 181 predicted proteins | sample TARA_R110001599 | Tara Oceans TARA_R110001599 (sample SAMEA4398360) | marine metagenome | biome: Polar Biome; feature: [MES] marine water layer (ENVO:01000295) within the mesopelagic zone...; material: water (ENVO:00002006), including particulate matter (ENVO:01000060) such... | reverse complement strand
AATGCGCGAATGGGCACATATCGGTCAATAATAATGGCGTTTGGTATCAATCAGCAAGGGCGCATCCAGCCGATCGGCGGCGTCAACGAAAAGATCGAAGGGTTTTTCGATGTCTGTGCCGGGCGCGGTCTGACCGGAAATCAAGGTGTTCTGATTCCGGACACCAATGTGAAACACCTGGCCTTGCGGTCCCGTGTAATCGACGCTGTTCGGGCTGACAAATTCAAGATCATTCCCATTGCGACCATTGATGAGGGCATCGCGTTGCTGACGTCCCGCAAGGCCGGCAAGCGGAGCAAAAAGGGCGCATTTCCCGCCACGTCGGTCAATGGCCTGGTCGAAGCCCGTCTGCGCAGCTTTGCTGAAGGGCTGCGAAGCTTTGGCGCCATGGTCGATCCCGGCAAAGGCAATGGGGCGGCAGTCAAATGAACCAGAAGGATCAACCGCGGCAATGGCGCATCATTGTGGGCGCCACAAGTTTTGCCGATGCCAATTCGGCCATCGCTTTGGCCGTCGGTCTTGCCAGCGAACTTGATGGTGAAATCAACGCCTGTCTTATCGAGGATGAAGCCGTTCTCGCCTATGCCGCCTTGCCTTTCGCCAGAACCATCTTTCCTGGAGGCGGTAAAGCCGAACCGGTGACCCTGCAGGCGATGCAGTCAGCCTTCCGGCGTGATGCTGAGGGTTTTCGCAAAGCAATCGAAAATGCGGCCTCTCTCGGGGCCTTTCGCTGGACCTTCCAGCAAAAACGCGGTGAGCTCAGGAGCCTTCTGCCGACAGCTCTTGGCGAGAGGGACATTGTTGTGATCGGGCGTCAACGGCTGCACGGCCGTGCTGGCGATCTCTATGTGCTGGACGATGCGTCACAGCCCGCGGAAAGGCTCTATGCCATGGCGCTGCGCACAGCCGATCGACTGAAGGTGCCAATAAATGTGCTGATCTGGGGCAAAGATGCTGCGGCGGTGGACGCCCGACAAACCTGGGTCGAGCAAACCTGGGTCGAGCAAACCTGTTCTAACAGCGGTGTTCCGATACAAAGTGTGTGCGGAACCGCGTTTGATCGCACAGTGCTGGGCGCCATCGCCAAAAACAGCCCGGCCGCGATGATGCTCAGCCGTTCGGTTGCCGATCAGCTTGATCTGGAGCAATTGCTGGACATCGGCCGTTGCCCGGTTCTCGTTGTTGCCGACTGACCAAGGCATTTTCAGTCCAGCCTGACGGGTCGATCTTGCACCGGTGTTTTCCTGACGTCTTTTCCAACCATGATCATTGTCAGGGCAGGCCATCATGGCATAGATTGACTTCGAAAAATGCCGATTGGCGCGATTGTTCAAAATGAAACCATTTTGGCCTATGCCCACGGACAATGAGTGATCGCGACCCTGTTTTGTCAAAGCAGCGGGCGATCGTGTTTACCGGAGAGAACATGCCCGACCTGAACCCATCTGAAGTCAAATCCCCCGAAATTAGATCATGGAGCGCGGTTGCGCCCAGATTGATCGATGTCGCCATGGGGCGAACCTTTGCCGATACCGTGATCAAGGGGGGCAAATGGGTCAATGTCTATTCCGGCGAGATCGTTGCGGATACGGACATTGCCATTGCTGAAGGTCGTTTTGCCTATATCGGTCCCAATGCGGACCACGCGACGGGACCCGATACCAAAATCATAGACGCCGCCGGCCGCTATATGGTGCCCGGCCTGTGTGATGCGCATATGCATGTGGAAAGCGGCATGGTGACCGTGACCGAATTTGCCCGGGCAGTCATTCCGCACGGCACCACCTCCATGTTCATCGATCCCCATGAAATCGCCAATGTGCTGGGATTGCCGGGTGTCAAACTGATGCATGATGAAGCCATGGGCCTGCCGATCAACATCTGGGTCCAGATGCCAAGCTGTGTGCCATCGGCGCCGGGCCTTGAACATGCAGGCGCGGAACTGGGTGTTGAGGATGTGGCCGCCGCCATGCAATGGCCGAATATTTGCGGGCTGGGCGAGATGATGAATTTCCCAGGCGTTGCAGCCGGTGATGCGCGCATGCTGGGAGAAATCGCGGCGACACAGATGGCCGGGAAAACCGTCGGTGGTCATTACGCCTCGCCGGATCTCGGGCCGGCCTTCCATGCCTATGTTGCCGGTGGTCCGGCAGATGATCATGAGGGCACCCGCAAGGAGGATGCCATTGCACGGGTGCGTCAGGGCATGCGCGCCATGCTGCGCCTGGGATCGGCCTGGTATGATGTCGCCACGCAGGTCAAGGCGATCACCGAGGACGGGCTGGATTCGCGAAACTTCATCCTGTGCACCGATGACAGCCATTCCGGTACGCTGGTCAATGACGGACACATGAACCGCGTCGTGCGCCATGCGATTGCCCAGGGGCTCAAACCCATCACCGCCATCCAGATGGCGACGCTCAATACCGCCCAGCATTTTGGCATGGAGCGGGAACTGGGGTCCATCGCGCCGGGCCGGCGCGCCGATATGATCCTGACATCCGACCTGGCAGCCCTGCCGGTCGAGCTGGTGATGGCGCGCGGTGAGGTTCTGGCCGAGAATGGCGCCCTTCAGGCTGACATAGCGCCCTATCCCTATCCTGACTTTGCCCGTGGAACAGTGCATATGGGCAAGCAACTGTCGGCGGGCGATTTTGATGTTGAGGCCCCGGCAGGATCATCAAAGGTGCGGGCACGCGTCATCGGTGTTGTTGAAAACCAGGCGCCGACCAAGGCGCTGGAAGCCGAACTCACTGTCAGCAACGGTATCGTCGACATGGATGTTGCAGGTGATGTCTGTCAGATCGCTCTGGTCGAGCGGCATCGCGGAACCGGCAAGGTCGTCAACGGCTTTGTTTCCGGCTTTGGTTACAAGGCCGATTGCGCCATGGCATCGACCGTGGCCCATGACAGTCACCACATGATTGTCGTTGGCACCAACAAGGAAGATATGGCGCTGGCGGCCAATCGACTGGGTGAAGTCGGCGGCGGCGTCACCGTCTTTTCAGGCGGCAAGGAGCTCGCCATGGTGGAATTGCCAATTGCCGGCCTGATGTCCGACGAGCGATCCGAAGTTGTCGCCGCCAAGGCGCAGAAAATGGTCGATGCCATGGAGCAATGTGGCTGCACCCTCAACAATGCCTATATGCAGCATTCCCTGCTGGCGCTGGTCGTCATCCCGGAAATCCGCATTTCCGATGTCGGGATTATCGATGTGACGAAATTCGAGAAGGTGGATCTGTTTGTCTAAAGCACTGTAGAAAGGTGTTCTAAGCTGTTTTGGGCTGTAACCGACGGTCAATCCGCACTGGGCGCGCGCAGGGTGATCTTGCGGCCGATAGTCATGGTGCGCTCTAAGTCGGTTCGAGCTTCAGTCCCCGCCGCAACCGGAGCAACCTGAACAGCCGGTTCCGCCATCACCTCCTCGTCGGCGCCGGGCTTCCCGGGCGTAATCGGGCTCAAGGAAAAGCCGCAGCAGATATGCTGCGAAGACGATGACAAACACCGATATGAATATCAGGGTGCTTTCCAGGTGAATCGTGAAGGTGTGCTCTACCCAGCCCACCAGGCCTGGCACACGGTCCTCATGGGCAAAAGCAGTTGTCACTTTTGCCAGGACGAAGGCCATAATCCCAAATACAAAGACGGCTCTGTTCATTTTGTTTCCTTGATGGCGGGCGCTTCAGTTCGACCATGGCTTTTTGAGGATGATATGTTTTTGCGTGTCCAATCGTACAAATCTGTCCGGCCTGTCAAAGCGCAGCTTGGTTGATGGCCAGATATCTGCCGGAGGCTCTTCTTCGAAAGCCAGGCGGTAAAGCGCCTTCGTCGCCTCATAGTTTGTGCGGTAGCGATTTGCAGCTTTCGTGCCACCCGGCGTGGGTCCGTGATGCAGGGGCTCGCCAAGAAGCTCGGTCCATGGGCCCCAGTAATTTCGCGTGAAGATCAGGTGCAGGTGCCATGCCTGATCCACCTGATCGCTGGGTGTCAATTGCTGATCACTGATGATGACTAGGCAGGCAAACCGCCTGTATTCCCTTTCCACCCGGGTAGCATAATCGGGTGACCAGCCATTGTCCCTTGCAAGACGGTCACTGAATGTGAACAGGGCGTCGGGGTAATCGAATGAAAAGGCGCAGGCACGATGCAAGAGGCCTTCCAGTCTTTCTCTTTGAGCGGTGGTCAGTTCCATGGTCCGGCGGCCAATGCACAGGTGTCACAAATTGGCTCGAACGTTTCAGACCGATCGATGTTTTGCAAGTCGCAGTGAGACCAGAAAAGCTGCTCGTGGCAATTATATCTGGTTCTGAGCGCCACCCATGCTGAAATCCATGCGAGACACGGTCGACGACGGGATCAATGCGTTGGCGGGTGCGCAATTCAGGCGACCGGCAGGCGGAACAGCAGGCAGGCGACCCACAGCGGATTGTCCGTAGAAGGAATGACGATCCGCCGCAGGGATTGATGTCGTCCGGCAAGACTATTGCCAGATGTAGTGTTATTCCTGTTCGGCAGAACCGCCGGCTGACACATATTTGGCGCTGAAAGCCTTTTCCCCCAGACGCTCGATCAGACTGAGTTGCAATTCAAGCCAGCTTTTGTGCCCCTCTTCGTCAAGAACAATCTTTTCAAACAGAGTGCGCGTTCCAATGTCGCCGACTTCGCTCGCGTGCTGCGAGGCCATCGTATAGAATGCGATCGCTTCCTCCTCGTCGGCCAGATCGGTTTTGAACATGTTGACAAGCGAATCGGCAGCAACGGGCTTCTTGTAGAAATCCAGTTCCGGCTTTCCGTGGAAGAACATGATTCGCTGAATATAAAGGTCCGAGTGCCCCAATTCTTCCTGCATTTCCTCCCGCATTTGAGCAGCCAGTTTGTCCAGCCCCCAATCATCAAGCACATGGGAATGCAATTGATACTGATGTGCTGCGGATAGTTCCATCTGCAATGCTTTTTGCAGATGCTGCATTGATGTGTCATTGACCATTTCATCACCTCGCTTTCAAGACATATATATAAGTCTTCATATGTATCATATCAACGGCGTGAACGGCAAAAACCTGCAGGATTCTTTCCAGAATAACGTCGAAATAACCGGGCATCGAACAGGCGATGAAAAGGGTATGCGGGGCAAGGCGGATATAACTCGGGTAACTCAAACGCCTTCACCGGTTCCCTGATCTCCTGCGCGGGAACAGTCGATGATTGCGCTGTGTATGGCAACATGAAACAATCCCGTGCGGCGCTGACAAACGATGGCAAAGTCTGGCCTGACGCGTCAAACCGAATGGGTCAAACCGCCATCAATGCGAATGTTCTGGCCGGTCATATAGGCGGCCTCGTCGGATGCGAGATAGGCAATCAGGGACGAAACCTCAGTTGCCTTGCCGTAACGCCCCATGGGAATGCGGGCGCGTCGGTCTTCCGTTTCCGGCAGACTGTCGATGAAGCCCGGAAGAACATTGTTCATGCGAATATTATCCGGCGCATATTTGTCGGCAAAGAGTTTGGTAAAACTGGCCAGCGCCGCGCGAAAGATCCCCGATGTCGGAAACAGCGGGTCCGGCTCAAAGGCTGCGAAGGTTGAAATATTGATGACCGCGCCGCCGCCCTGTGCCGCCATGATGGGTGCCAGGATACGCGCCGGACGCACCACGTTCAAAAGATAGACCTCCATGCCATTGTGCCAGTCCTCGTCACTGATTTCCATGACAGGCCCCTTTGGCCCGTGTCCGGCGGAATTGACAAGGACGTCGACGCGGCCCCAGCGGTCCATGGCCAGATCTACCAACTTTTGCAGATCATCGACCGACCGGTTTGAGCCGGTCACCCCGACGCCTCCCAACGCACCAGCAAGCGCTTCGCCCTTGCCGGATGAAGAAAGGATGGCCACGTCAAAACCCTCGCCTGCCAGCCGCCGTGCAGCATCGGCACCCATGCCGCTGCCGCCTGCTGTGATCAGCGCCACCTTGTTTGAAGTCATGATCGTTCCTCCGATATCGTTGCTCTTGCCACTCCATGCCATCATCATGAACCCATTTTCGCCGCTTGACCAACCCTGTCTCGGCGCGCATGACCTATGAAGGACCACCACGCGGACCAGCCGGGCTGCTTTGACAGGCGTTCGCCCAACAACAAAGGTTAAACTGCAAGCTTCATGATCCTCAACGTTGCGATTGTTCTGGTTGTTGTGGTCTCGGCGCTTCTGCTGTGGTCGCCGCGCCTCTATGCCTTGGTGACATGGCGGGCCATGACCACACCGCTTGCTTCCATCATCGGCAGTGGTTTTCTGGTGCTGGGCCCGTTGCTGGATACTGCCTACGGCAAATATGCGCCAGTGATCATGGCGCTTCTGTGCCTGTTTGCCTATTTCTACGGAGCAGCCATCCGCTACAACATGCGTGTCATCGAGCGGCCGGGGGAAACGCGAAGCCCGCTGGTGGGCGGCCTCGAGACAGCAGCGTCCTGGTCTTTGGGTTTTGCCTATATCATTTCCGTTGCCTATTACCTCAATCTGTTCGGGGCCTTCGGCGTCAGCCTCACCGCAATCAATGAACCGCTGCCCGCAAAAATCCTGACATCGGCGGTCTACGTGATCATCGTTGTTGCCGGCTGGCGGCGCGGCTTCAAATCGCTGGAGCAGATGGAATATATATCCGTGACAGCAAAGCTCGCGATCATTGCCGGGCTGCTGCTTGGTCTTGCCGTGTATTTTTATGGCAAGGCGACGGATGGGGGACTGATATTCAATGCGCCCGATCTGGGTGGCTGGCCCGCCCTGACCCTTGCCTTTGGGCTGATCGTGACCGTCCAGGGGTTCGAGACATCACGCTATCTGTCGGCTGACTACGACAGCCACACCCGCATCCGTTCGATGCAATGGGCGCAATGGCTGTCGACAGTGATCTATATGCTCTACATCCTGCTGCTTGCCTTTGTATTCGAGCGTGGCGCGTTGCAGTTTTCCGAAACGGCAATCGTTGACATGATGGCCATCGTCGCGCCGATCCTGCCGGTCCTGCTTGTCGCAGCGGCGCTCGCGGCGCAGTTCAGTGCTGCCGTGGCAGACACCAGCGGTTCCGGCGGACTGGTCGCCGAACTGACGGGTGGACGGGTCTCCGCCCGCATGGCCTATGTGATGCTGACCGGCATCGGCCTTGCCCTGACCTGGTCCGCGGGTATTTTTGATATCATCAGCTACGCCTCACGTGCCTTTGCCGCCTATTATGGTCTTCAGGCCTTCATCGCGATGCTCAACGCCTGGCGGCAGGACGATCGCTGGCACAGTCTGGCTTTTGCTGCCCTGACCCTGCTTGCCGTGCTGATTGTCCTGTTCGGGCAGGCTGTGGAGCAGTGATTCACTTTACCGGGTAATTCCCAATGTCTATCGCGTAAGGCCCAGTCTTTCGTGCCATTGCGCAATGCTCTCGTCCGGGTATGCGTCAAAGGTTTTGTCATCGGTCCCGATGCAGGTGGGCACCCAGGCCGGCTTGCTGCCCAGCATGAGATGGGTGCGCTCGGGGGGAACGGGAAGTTCGCTGTCGATGGCCGAGGCATGCGGGTGGACCAGCTCGGGCCAGCGCGGGTCCCACAGCCACAGGGCGCTGCCACAGGTCCCGCAAAATTTTCGTTCTGCCAGACTTTCGCGAATCTCGCCTGAGGTTTCGTCCTTCTGCCGGGCCCGATAGCTGCGTATGTGGTCCGCACCCTCGATCACCAGCGTATCGAATGATGCGCTCAGGTTGGTGGCAAATCCGCCCGCTCCGGCCGTTTTGCGACAGATCGAGCAGTAACACAGATTGAACGGATAGGGATAATGCGACTCGACTTTGAATGTCACTGATTGGCAATGGCAGGATCCGGACAGAAGCATTTCATTCTCCATTTGAAACAGCGGATGGACAATCCGATTGGTGCACGCATATGCGGCAATGTTCAACCTGAACCGATCGACTGCGGAGGCATGGAAAGGCGCGGCTGGTGTCATCCATGACAATATATTGACCAAAAGAGCCATAAATGCACCGTTTTTGCACAAAAGCAGCCTGTTTTTGCCAATCAGTTGATTTCAATCAACTCACAGGATGTCCACCTGCCATTGAATGCACATTATAAGTTACTACATTAGCAATATCTAATTTACAGTGGCGCGATATCCGGATGGAACCGCAGCCCGATATGGAGGATCGCATGACCAATATTGTCGTTCTGGGTGCCGGGCTGGGTGGTGTCATCATGGCCTATGAAATGAAGCAAAAAGTGGGGCGCGAGGGCACGGTGACCGTCGTCAACGAGGGTTCCACCTACTCCTTTGTTCCGTCCAATCCCTGGGTTGCTGTCGGTTGGCGCAAGCGCGAAGAGATTTCCGTCGATCTGGAGCCGGTCTTTGCCAAGCGGGACATCAAGTTGAAACCGCAGGGCGCAAAAAGAATCCATCCCGACAGGAATCAGATTGAACTGAACAATGGCGAAGTGATCGATTACGATTATCTGATCATCTCCACCGGGCCTGATCTTGCCTTTGACGAGATCGAGGGGCTGGGGCCAAAGGCAAACACCCAGTCCGTCTGCCACATCGACCATGCTCTGGATGCCCATGCGGCCTATGAGCAATTGGTGAAAAAACCAGGTCCCGTGGTCATTGGCGCCGTTCAGGGCGCATCGTGCTACGGCCCGGCCTATGAATTTGCCTTTATCGTCGATACGGCGCTGCGTCGCGCCAGGATACGCGATCAGGTGCCAATGACCTTTGTCACGCCGGAACCCTATGTCGGCCATCTGGGCCTTGACGGTGTCGGCGACACCAAGTCGCTTCTCGAAAGCGCCATGCGCGAGCAGCATATCAAGTGGATTACCAATGCCAAGGTGACCAAAGTCGAAAAAGACATGATGCATGTCGAGGAAGTCAATGATGACGGAACTGTCAAAAAGGCCCATGAATTGCCCTTTGCCTATTCCATGATGCTGCCGGCCTTTCGCGGCGTTGCAGCGGTCTCGGGCATAGAGGGCCTGACCAATCCGCGCGGTTTCATCACCATCGACAAGTACCAGCGCAATGCCAAATATCGCAACGTCTTTGCCATTGGCGTCTGTGTGGCCATCCCGCCGGTCGGTCCGACACCGCTGCCGGTCGGCGTGCCGAAAACCGGCTTCATGATCGAGTCCATGGTGACGGCAACGGCTGCCAATATTGCTGCGCTGATGAAGGGCGAGGAACCGCAGGCGGTTGCCACCTGGAACGCGATCTGTCTGGCAGACTTTGGTGACAAGGGCCTTGCCTTCGTTGCCCAGCCGCAGATGCCGCCACGCAACGTTAACTGGTCGTCGTCGGGCAAATGGGTCCATCTGGCCAAAATCGGCTTTGAGAAATATTTCCTCGGCAAGGTGCGGCGCGGCAAGAGCGAGACATTCTACGAGAATCTCGCGCTGGATGTTCTGGGCATCAAGAAACTCAAGGAAATTCACATGGAGCCATCAGAATAGGAACCATCCGAATAGAGGACTGCACAACGCGATCGCCGGACCGGATTGGCGGGCCCGGCGTGAGGAAACAGGGAGGCCGCATTGACGCTTCCAGTGATCAAAGATGACACGGATATCAGCGCGCTTGTGGCCAGGTCACGGGATATTTCGAAAGTCCTGAAGCTCCTGTCCAACCAGAAAAGGCTTCTGATTCTGTGCAAACTTGCAGCGGTCGGCGAATGTCCGGTCCATGCGTTGGCAGAAACCATTGATCTTAGTCAATCGGCTCTGTCGCAACATCTGGCAAAATTGCGTCGGGATGGTCTGGTGACCTACCGGCGTGAAAGTCAGATGCTTTATTACGCCCTTGGCGATCCGCAGCTGAAAGACCTGTTGATTGCGCTCAAGGACATTTATTGCCCGAAGGTGATTTCGGGTGCATCAAAGGAGAATGAATCATGAATATTGGTCGCGCCGTATTGGCTTTCGCCGGGGTTGTTATCCTCGTCTCGCTGGCATTGGGTTATTTTGTATCCCCTTACTGGTTTTTGCTCACCGCCTTTGCCGGTTTGAACCTGTTCCAGTCGGCTTTCACAGGCTTTTGCCCGGCGGCAATGATCTTTCGCAAGCTCGGCTTGAAATCCGGCTCTGCGTTTTGATGGCAGATATTGATGCCCGGTCCGCTCAGGTGGACCGGCACGCATTGCAAGGATGATACAATGACAAGAACACGCAAGTGGGCTGTGATGGTGCTGGCGTTGAGCGCGATGCTGGCGTCTGCCCCCGCAGGGGCGGAAGACTATCAGGTCGTGCGCGGCGGCATTCCGGTGATGAAATCGGTTTTCGGCCAGGTGCAAAGCCGCGACACGGTTCCCGCAAGGGCGCGCATTGGTGGTTCAGTTGTCGAAATCCTTGTTGAAGAAGGTGACGCCGTGCAGGCCGGAGACGCCATCGCCAATGTCGTCGATGAAAAAATTGCCCTGCAACTCGACGCCATCGACGCGCGTCACGAGGCGCTGTCTGCACAATTGGACAATGCGCGCGACAATCTCGAACGCGCCAAACAGCTTTTCACCCGTGGCACGATTGCCAAGACACGGCTGGACGATCAGCAGACACAATATGATGTGCTGTTCAATCAGTTGAATGCGGTTGAGGCCGACAAGGCCGTCATAGTCCAGCAGGCCAAAGAGGGCGCCGTTCTGGCCCCTTCCTCGGGCCGTGTTCTGGCGGTGCCGGTGACGCAAGGCTCTGTCATCCTGCCCGGCGAACTGATCGCCCGCATAGCCGGAGGCGGCTATTTTCTCCGGCTGTCGCTGCCCGAACGCCATGCCGCCGGCATAACAGAAGGCGAAACCGTCATTGTTGGCACGCGTGGCCTGTCGCCGGAAGCCGACGCCTCTGCGTCGATCACCGGCAAGGTCGCCAAGGTCTATCCGGAAATCATCGACGGTCGCGTCACGGCTGATGTCGAGGTGGAAGGGCTGGGCGATTTCTTCGTCGGCGAAAGAACGCTTGTTTCCATACCGATTGGCGCCCGCAATGCCCTGATGGTGCCCGCGTCGGCCATCGTCACCCGCCACGGCCTTGACTATGTCATGATCCGTGAGGGTGATGCAATCGTGGAAATCACCATCATTCCCGGTGAGAAAATAGTCACCGATGCCGGGCCATTTGTGGAAGTCCTCAGCGGCCTGGTCGAGGGCGATGTGGTGGTCCTGCCATGAATCTGGGTATCGCAGGCCGCCTGACAAAGGCATTCATCACCTCACCACTGACACCGCTTTTCCTGCTGGCAAGTTTTGCCGTCGGGTTGATTGCGCTCACCACCCTGCCGCGCGAGGAAGAGCCGCAGATTTCCGTGCCGCTGGTCGATGTGTTCATCCAGGCCGACGGGCTGAAGGCGCCAGATGCGGTCAAGCTGGTGACCGAACCGCTGGAAACAATCCTCAAATCCATCGACGGTGTGGAGCACCTTTATTCACAATCCTCCGATGACAATGTCATGGTCACCGCCCGTTTCATGGTCGGCACCAGCCCCGATGATGCCATCCTGCGTGTTCACGAGAAGATCCGCGCCAATTATGACCGTATTCCCAATGGTATTCCCGAGCCGCTGATCGTTGGCCGGGGCATCGACGATGTGGCCATTGTCGGTGTTACCATTTCGCCGAAACCGGAGAATGCCGCGCGCTGGAATGCCAATGATCTGACCCGCCTGGCGCGCGAGGTTCTGGTGGAAATCACCAAGCTCGATGATGTCGGCCTGACCTATATTGTCGGTGACCAGCCCGAGGAAATTCGGGTTGAGCCCGATCCGGAGAAACTGTCGCTTTTCGGCGTAACTTTGCAGCAGCTTGCCGGCAAGGTTTCCGGTGCAAACAGGTCCTTTCAGGCCGGCATGGTGCGTTCAGGCGGCAAACAGGTGGGTCTTGTCGCCGGTCAGACGCTTCAGGGCGGTGTCCAGATCGGCAATCTGCTGGTGACCGCCCGCGATGGCCGTCCGGTCTATATCCGCGATCTGGCAAAAATCGTCCTGGCCACGCAGCCCAATGAAACCCTCGTCAGCCAGATCAGGAAAGAGGGTGCAGAACTGTCGCGCGTTCCGGCAGTCTCGATCGCGGTCGCCAAGCGGCCGGGCACCAATGCCGTGCTGATCGCCGACAGGATCCTCGAGCGGCTGGATGCTGTCGAGGCCACCATCATCCCCGACGGCGTCGAAATGGCGATCACCCGAAACTACGGCGAATCGGCCAATGAAAAAGCCAACGAACTGCTTTTCCATCTGGCGCTCGCCACCATTTCGATCGTTCTGCTGGTGGCCGTCGCCATCGGCTGGAGAGCCGCTCTGGTCGTTGCCGTGGTGATTCCGACAACCATTTTGCTGACGCTTTTTGCCGCGCAGATCATGGGCTACACCCTGAACCGGGTCAGTCTTTTCGCGCTGATTTTCTCCATCGGGATTCTTGTCGATGACGCCATCGTGGTCATTGAAAACATTGCCCGCCACTGGGCGATGAAAGATGGCCGCCCGGCCGTGCAGGGTGCCATTGATGCGGTGGCCGAAGTCGGCAATCCGACCATTGTTGCGACGCTGACCGTTGTCGCTGCGCTGTTGCCCATGCTCTTTGTCTCCGGACTGATGGGCCCCTACATGAGTCCGATCCCGGCAACGGCGTCTGCCGCCATGGTCTTTTCGTTTTTCGTGGCCGTCACTCTGACCCCCTGGCTGATGATGAAATTTGCCGCTAAAGCGGCCTCGACCGGTGAAGGCCATCACGAGGCAATTGGCGGCCTGGGCCGTGTCTATATGGCAATTGCCCGGCCGATATTGCAGACCAGAGCCCGCTCGCTTGTGTTCCTGCTGATCGTCGGGGTCGCCACCATGGGATCGCTGGCGCTGTTCTACACCCAGCATGTCACCGTCAAGCTGCTGCCCTTTGACAACAAGACCGAGCTTCAGGTGGTTGTCGACCTGCCGGAAGGCTCTTCCGTAGAGGAAACCGACCGGGTGCTTTTTGCCATCAGCAAGCGCATTGCCGATGTTGAGGAAATCACATCGTTCCAAAGCTATGCGGGCACAGCCGCGCCGTTCAATTTCAACGGCCTCGTGCGCCATTATTACCTGCGCAACCAGCCCAATCTGGGCGATGTGCAGGTCAATCTGCAACATCAGGGTGACCGCGACCGCACCAGCCATGACATAGCGCTGGATATTCGCCAGCGCATGGTCGGTCTGGATATTCCGGCCGGCACATCCATCAAGGTCGTCGAACCGCCTCCCGGCCCGCCGGTCATGGCGACGCTGCTGGCCGAGATCTATGGTCCGGATGCCGAGACCCGCCGAGCGGTAGCCACAAAGGTTCGCGAGGCCTACAACGCCGTGCCCTTTATTGTCGATGTTGACGATTCTTTCGGCGTACCGGCACCGCGTGTGCGCATTTCCATCGACGAGGACAAACTGGAGTTCTTCCGGGTCGAACAGGGCGATGTGTTCCAGACAATCGCCGCCTATTTTGGCGGTCAGACCGTCGGCTATTCCCATCGCGGTGAGGGGCGTCATCCCATTCCCATCCGCATTGCGCTATCCAAGAGCGATCGGGTGATGGACGAACGGGCGCTTTCAACACCCGTTCCGGCCAACCTCCTGCCGGGCGACCGCGCCATCGTCGAACTGGGTGATATTGTCTCCTTTCATGAGGAAGAGACCAGCTATCCGATCTTCCGCCACAACATGATGACGGCGGAAATGGTGACGGGCGAACTGGCCGGTGAATTCGAGGCACCCATTTATGGCATGCTGGCCGTGGCCGAAACCATCGATGCGATGGACTGGGGCGACCTGCCCAAGCCGGTGATCCGATTGAATGGCCAGCCGGATGATGAAAGCGTGCCGACCCTTCTGTGGGACGGCGAATGGGAAGTGACCTGGGTCACCTTCCGCGACATGGGCGCCGCCTTCATGGTGGCCCTGGTGGGCATCTATATCCTGGTTGTGGCCCAGTTCGGCTCCTTCAAGGTGCCGCTGGTCATCCTGACCCCAATCCCGCTGACCTTCATCGGCATCATGATCGGCCATTGGCTGTTTCACGCGCCCTTCACCGCCACGTCAATGATCGGTTTCATTGCGCTGGCCGGCATCATCGTGCGCAATTCCATCCTGCTGGTGGATTTTGTTCGCCACAGCCGCGCCCCGGACAGGCAACTGATCGATGTGCTGCTGGAGGCCGGGGCCATCCGCTTCAAACCGATCCTGCTGACCGCCCTGGCCGCCATGATCGGCGCCGCCGTCATCCTCACCGACCCGATCTTCCAGGGCCTGGCCATCTCGCTGCTCTTCGGGCTGGCATCCTCAACCGCTCTGACCGTGCTGGTCATTCCGGCGATCTATATCCTCTTTCGGGGGCCACGTTCCGCGTGATCAGGGTTTGAAAGCAAACGGGTTTGGCGTTTTCGCCAACCCGACCAACTCACGTGTCTTTTCCGTCCGCATCAGCCCGCTGCTTCGCCGCGTGATAGCGCCGTTGTATGTCGCGCAGATCGACATGGGTCGGCGGCAATTGCAGCTTCATGTCGTCCATTGTCCTGGTGATGATCTGGGCAACGGCCAGATTGCGAAACCACTTGTTGTTTGACGGGATCACGAACCAGGGTGAGTCGGCGGTGCTGGTTTTTGCCAGCACATCCTCATAGGCCTCCATATATTGAGGCCAGAATTTGCGCTCCTCATAGTCGCTTTCACTGATTTTCCAGTGTCGGGTTTCATCTTCGAGACGCCGCCGAAAGCGCTCGAGCTGCTCCTCCGGTGAGATATGCAGGTAGAATTTCAGGATTTTTGTGCCGCTTTGGGCCAGCAATTCCTCAAACCGGGTTATCAGTTCAAACCGTGATGACCACATATCTTGCGGCACCAGGTCATGCACCCGCTCGACAAGCACGCCTTCATAATGCGATCGGTTGAACACCACGACTTCGCCCTTGGCAGGCGTGCGCTTGTGGATACGCCAGAGAAAATCGTGGGAAAGCTCCTCCCGGCTTGGCTGCTTGAAACAGGCAACGGATGTTCCTTGCGGATTCATGCGGCTGAACACATGCCGGATGACCCCATCCTTGCCACCGGCATCAAGCGCCTGCAGCACCACCAGCAAAGACCGGTTGCCATCCGCATAGAGCCGGTATTGCAGGGCGGCCAGCCGTTTCAAATAGTCTTTGGTCAGCGGCTTCGCCTTGCTGTGGGAGCGCTGATCAGCCGTATCACCCGGATCAATATCGGCCAGCCGGACCCTCTCACCAGGCTTGACGATGAATTTTTTTGCGTAGTCCATCGGAAGGCCTCCGGTTGGGTGATCAGATTGGGTCGGTGGTTTTATCAAAGGATCTCTACTCAAGAATGCTTTACCGTCTATCCTAACCTGCATTCGTCCCGATGGGCAGGCTTGTCGGGAGGTGTCTATGTTTCTTGTTGTTATGCGGTCTAATGTATCAAAGATACCAAGCCGAGGGGTGTAGAAATGACTCCACAACCACTTTAAAACGTGCTTTCAATCGTTGATGGCAGAAGTACAACTTCCAATATCTATTACATACGATACGCGCGACCTTACGCCGCTACCGGATGTAATCGCTGCGCTTCAAGCAGCGGAAATCGCAATTCATGATGCGATTTCGTTGTTGCCAAGTTTGGTAGATGGGCTTCATATCGAAAACAGCAGCATCAATGTTCGGCGTCTATCGCAAGAAAGCCCTCTTCGAGAGCTATTTTTGGTTTCGCTGATCGTAGCGTTTCAAGAAAACCTCGAAAGCGAAATACCGCCGATGCTTGAAGACCTCCTTAAGGTCGACATACCAGAAACTTATGATTCCATCGTCACCGTTGTGACTATGATAGTGCTGTTTTATGGGGCGAGCCTCTTGAAAGACGCTGCTGTGAAAGCGGTGGATAATGGAGCGTTACGCAAGCAGTTAAACTCAATAGTTGGCCAACTTTCAGCAAACACCGGCAAGTCCGAAGCTGAAATTAGAAAGATTTTGGATGCCAAATACTGCAAGCCTGCTCTGGTCAAGAAACTAACAAAGGCTGTCCAGGGATTTTTCATTCCCAGTCAGCGTGAGGGTGGTGTACCAGTAGAATTTGATCGTCAGCATGTGCCCTCAGATGTCGTAAGGGAAATCCCATACGCCGAAGAATTCAGTGCGAATGAGGATTTCGAACGTTACGACAGTTACAATGATGTTGTTCTGGAAATCCATGCGCAAGACCGCGACAAGATCACAACTGGTTGGGCGGCAATCCCGCGCGGGGTCCACGAAAGCCGTATTCGAATGAAACTAATCCACCCTGTTGCAGCCGGTGATATTTGGACCAAGGACACAATTCGTGGGGATGTAACTATCGTATCCAAGCTGACAGCAGATGGTTATGTGCCCTCTGAAATTCATCTGTTGCGAATCAATAGTGAGGGTTAACCGAAATGCAGCTCTCGTGTTTCAATTGCGCTATGGCATTGCAACCAGAAGGCAGCAGTGAATTTTCAGCGCGCTAGTTTTGTTGCGGACATTTACTTCCTTTTCTTCAACCTCAGTCGCTGCCAGCTTCTCGACAAGCTGCGCATTGGTCACGCGCTTGCATTATTCCGCCTTCAAGATATCAACCGCTTTCATGCCCACCCGCGTTTCCATGGTATGATTGGCCATGAGTTTTCTTGTCATCATCAATCACTCAATGGCGTTTCTGCTTGAACTGTCCGTGCTCGCAGCCGTTGCCCTGTTTGGATATCGTCTGTCCGACCACGCCATTGCGCGCTGGATCATTCCCGTCATCCTGGTTGCGGTTGTTGTTGTCCTGTGGGGACGTTTTGCAGCGCCAAAGGCGCAAACCAGGCTGGTCATGCCCAATTTGCTGGTGTTCAAAATCGCGATTTTTGCGGCTGGCACCGCTGCACTTGTGGGCGCCGGCCAGCCCGTCTGGGCTTTGCTGTTTGGCCTGTGCGTGGCGCTCCATCTGGCCCTGGCGATCGCGCTTGATCAATTGTGATCGCGAAGGATAACACCTCTGACCTGCTTCTCGGTTTATCAGGGAGCCTTCGGGAGATCTGCAAATCGGCAGTCGCCCTAGGCGTTCACACCAGTTCTACACTGAGGCTCCGCCCGACAGCCTTTGCAGCCCTTGCCAGGGCTGAAAGCGTCACGGTGTCGTTCTCCGGATCGAGAAGTCGGTCCAGTTGCGACCGGCTGGTCTGAAGCCGCCTGGCCATCTCGACTTTCGAAATGTCCTGCTCCGTCATGGCTGCCGCAAGCTGAAACGCCAGGACGCGCTTGATCGCGACCGCCGTCGTTTCCTCATAGGTGCCCTGATCTTTCAGGAAATCCTCGAAGAGCTGGCCAGCTTTTCCCTTTTCAATGTCTGCGCTATTGGTCATGGCAAGCCTCTCATTCTCTTCTCCGCGACGTCCAGTTCGTGATCCGGCCAACGGTAGCAGCCAATCACGAACGGGCACTTTTCTGTTTCTGATAAAAGCCCTGCCGGTATCGCATTGGAACACGCATAAGAATATGTACCATAAATGGTACTTTTCTCACAAGGATTCTCTGTTCAAATATGTTGAATGGAATGGCCTACAAGAGTGTTTAAAGCAGCGAAAAATGCGGTCCACAAATGCCCGTGTGTAGGTTCCAATTCACTGTTCATCCTCACAGACAGCAATTTCTGCGGGATCAAACGGCAGGTCTGCCAACTGCTGCAGGGTCATTTTCTCGATGTCGGGATGGGCCAGCGGGTCGCTGCACCAGACCGGCTGCCGCACGCTGTCTTGCGTGAAGCGCGCCAGGAGGGTGGAAATCAAGGATGGGGTACGGGTTGATGAATGTTTAAGCATGGGTATATTAAAATCATGCAAAGGTGCCTGTTTAAATCGAGAAAATCTGAATGAGGCTATAGTCAGGCTATATGAGAAATCTCAACCGGGTCAGTCTGGGTGGTTTGCGTGCGATTGAGGCGGTCGGGCGGCTTGGAAGCCTGCGTCTCGCAGCCGAAGACATCGGCGTGACCATCGGCGCCATCAGCCAGCAAATTCAGAAAACCGAACTCCAGCTTGGGCGCAGGCTTTTCGAGCGCCGTCCCAAAGGCCTTGTTCTGACGGATCTTGGCGAGGGCGTCCTGCGTCATCTGACACGCGGCATGGGTGAATTGTCCGCAGCAATCAGCCTGGCGGAAAACAGTGATGAAAACAGGCTGACCGTATCGGTTGCGCCGGTCTTTGCCAGCAAATGGCTGGTCTGGCGGTTGAAGCGGTTCAATGAGGCGCATCCGGATATCCGTGTGCGTGTTGATGCCACCGTCGGGCTGGTGGATCCGGGTATCGCCGATGTCGATATCTGCATTCGCGTTGGAAAAGGCTCATGGCCGGGGGTGACGGCCGCAAAGCTGCTGGATCAAAGGATATTCCCGGTGTGCAGTCCGGCCCTGGCGCGTCAAATCAAGACGCCGGCCGATCTTGCCAATGTGCCCATCATCCGCGATCCCGAGGCGATGTTCGGCTGGAACACATGGCTGGGCCCCAATCGGCTCGATGACAGTATCCTTGGCAATGGTCCGGTCTTTTCCGACGCCTCCCTGTGCCTTGATGCGGCGATTGCCGGGCAGGGCGTTTTCCTGGCTTGGGAGACGCTGGCTGGCGATGCGCTGGCCTTCGAGCGCCTGGTCGCCCCCTTCCCGGATCGCTATCGCACGGGCGATGCCTATTGGTTCGTGACCGGACAATACGCCCACAAATCAAACAGCGTGCGCGCCTTTGAACGATGGCTTCGTGCCGAACTCAACAATGCGCCGGATATCACCATCGCATAAGCTGCTATAGCAACCCTGGTTCAGTCCGGCATTGCAAAAACGCCACTTCTCTTTGCGGAGACTGAAGGCGGAGTAACAGGCCGGATCACAACACCGGTCCGAGGATGGCCATTGTATTGTTCCACAGGCGGTGATGCCAGGGCCAGGCCGCGACTTCCGCCACGGTCACCGGTCTGCAATCGGCCAGATAGCTTTCCTGCCGCTGGCGCATCTGAGCGGTGATATTCCGGTCATGCAGCAGGATATTGTTTTCATAGTTCAGATCAAAACTGCGCCGGTCCATATTGGCAGAGCCGATCAGCGTCACATCGCCATCAATGGTCAGGGTCTTGGCGTGCAGCAGGCCGCCGCCAAATTCAAAAATCTTAACCCCGGCGTCCAGCAGTTCCTCGTAATAGCTGCGACTGGTCGCCCCCACGGCAAAATCATCATTGCGTTGCGGCAATATGATGGTCGTGTCGATGCCCCGATTGGCGGCGGCGCACAGCGCTGCCTGCATCGATTCGATCGGGACATAATAGGGTGTGGTAATGAACAGTTCCCGCTGGGCGCTATACATCAGCGTCTCGAACATTTCCGGCATGGCGGAAAAGCGCGCCGTCGGACCACTGGCGATAACCTGCGCCGGAAAACCGGTCTGCGCTGACGCGACAGGTGCTTTGAGCAGTGCGGACAGGTCCTCATTGACCTCGGCCATCCAGTCTGCGGCGAAGACATATTGGTTTTGCCGGACAATGGGGCCTTCGAAACGCATGACACAGTCCACCCAGGGGGCATATTTTGCCTTGGGCAGGAATTGAGGGTCGGCGCAATTCTGACTGCCGCAATAGGTGATCTGATTGTCAATCACCAGGATCTTGCGGTGATTGCGCAGATCGATCCGTCCATTGAATACCCGCAGCAGCGGATTGCCCACTGGCAGCGCCCGCGCCAGACGGATGCCAGCCGCTTCCATCTCCTGCCACAGATCGGATTGCACCAATGTGCGTGAGCCGAGGTCATCGACCATGGCGCGGCAGGTCACACCGCGTGATGCGGCACGCTTCAATGCCTCGGCCATGCGTGTGCCATTGCCGTCCGGCAACCAGATATAAAACAACAGGTGTACGTGGTCTTTCGCCGCGTCAATATCGGCCACCATGGCGCTGATGGCGGCATTGGAATCCTGGGTCAGCCTTGCCAGATTGCCTGCCACTGGCTCAAAACCGCTGATCGATCGACCGACCTTGAACAGGGGCGCACGCTGTTCGGGAATATGCGGCCAGGCCGAGACGGCCTCCAAACCGGGCGTATCGGCGAAATCAGGCAATTGCGCCAGAACCCGTTTCATCCGTTCAACACGTTTTCTGCCGATATTGGTTTCGCCCAGCAGCAGATAGGCCATGATGCCGATGATGGGCAGCGCCAGGATCACCACAATCCAGGCAAGGCGCGAAATCGGCGCGCGGTGCCGCCGCAGCAACACCCGCAGGATGAGCAGCGCCTGTATCATAAAATGCAGTGGAATCAGCATCGAGGCTCTCCAGAGCCACCCATTGTCAGCGAAAAAGGGCGGCAGCGAAAATGGGCGGCAGCAAAAACAGCATCGCCACTATGGCAATTCTTCGGCCTTTGTCCAACCGACAAGCGTCAGCGCAGCGGTCGCGATTTTGATAAGAGCAACAGCTCTAGTTACACTCGATCCGCATGCTGCCATGGCGGTAAATCGCGCGCCCACCGTTTGACTGTACATAATTGCCATTTATTCTTACCGGATAGAAGGGAATGCCGCGCACATCCTCGCTGGATTCCTGAATCTCGACCATGCGGTTTGCATCAAAAGGCTGGTTTTGCCGGGAGCCGTCGGCAAGTTCGCCGGAGAAAACGCCGCCTTCGGCGCAGGACCGCCGATCAAATTCCACCATGGAGAAGCGGAAGCCCGATGTTCCAAGGGCAGCGATCTCCCGTGCCACCGTTTCCTGCAGCCGGGCCGAGGCCGCACCGATATATTGCTGCTGCAGCGTCGACACATCACCACTGACGCGCAATTGCAGCGCTGAAGTCAGGTCGGCAATCGCCTTTTCCTGTGCGGTAACGCGGGCCGTGAGAGCCGCACCCTGCTGCTGGGTGGCGATCAGTGCGGTCTCCATTTCATCGACCGCGCTGCGCAGTCCGGAAATTGTGGCAAAGCTCCAGGCACCCAGAATACCCAGCAAAAGCGCAAGAACCATCATCTCCGCGGAAGCCGGTATGGACTTGATGGCCTTCCAGGCTGCTGCAAGTCTTGCATTTGGCGGCCTTGCAGCCTTTTTTTTCGTATCCGTCATTTCAAGAGTTCAGCCCGGTTGTCGATGTCGCCGATCCTTGCTTCCCTTGGACGCCGGGAAACAAGCTGCTTTGAATATCTAGTGCGTTTCCTGATCGAATGGAACCACTTGATCGCGAAACGCTTGCCTGATGATTTTCCCGGCGGATAGAAACACCGTGCCCATGGGGCGCATTTTGGATAATCTGTAAATATGGCAATTATCGACAATCCGCTTTCCGGTTCAAACTTCTGAATGGCGTCCATTTCAGTCATGGTGATCCTGTTGCCACACATATGTTGGGGCATTGGGCCGCATGGCTGCGTTGCTTTGACCGTCAAGGCGAAAGCCGTCAGCAGGGCAAGTTAAAAGCTAGCTATATAGCTTTTAACTTGCCCTCTCCCGTGCTTTGTGCAAATGAGAACAACATGTCTGAATGGGGAAGATTTGAGGATGTCGCGGGTGCAGTTTGAAACACTTGAGGTCGTGGTCGATGATTATATCGCCCGCGTCACGATTAACCGGCCTCCGGTCAATGCGCAGAACAACAAGTTGCGTGAAGAGATGCAAATCGTCATGGACAGTCTCGGTGACCGCACGGATGTGCGCGCCATCGTGCTGACGGGGGAAGGCAGAGCCTTCTCGGCGGGCGCCGACCTGTCGGAGCGGCCAACGCAGGACCCGGGCAATTACACCGGGCACAATCGCCGGGTACGCGCGAGCTTCGATTGCCTGCTCGAATGCCCCAAGCCGATCATCGCAGCCGTTAATGGTCCGGCGATTGGCGCGGGCTGCGTGACGGCGCTTTGCTGTGATATTCTGGTGTTTTCGCAAAAGGGTTACCTGCAGATGACAGAGGTCAATGTTGGCCTTGCAGGAGGGGTCGCACATGTGCGGCGCCATCTGGGCGAATCCGATGCGCGTATGATGCTGTTTACGGCGCGGCGGCTCTATGGGGCCGATCTGCTGCGCATGGGCGTCGCCTCTGCCTGCACGGCGCCCGAAGATCTGATGGAAACCGCCATGGGAATTGCCCGCGACATCGCCAAGGCCAGCCCCTCGGCGGTGCGCGCGGCCAAGGCTTCTTTCCAGATCACCGAGAATCTTTCGGTCTATGAGGGCTATCGTTTCGAACAGGGGCAGACCAAGGCGCTGTCGACCTCAGAGGATACAGCCGAGGCAATGGCGGCCTTTCGCGAGAAACGACCGCCTGAGTTCAAACCCTGAATGGCCAAAAACATTCCGATGCGATGAATGGAGGGAACATGGCAGAAAATCCAGCAGGTGGAGGGGTAGAACGTCGCCCCACAGTTGCCGTTCTGGGCTGGGTGCCTCCCGATATTCTGAAGGCGCTTGCCATGCGCTTTGATCTGCTTGAAAGCGATGGTCTGTCGGCCCTGAGCGCAGCGCAGCGCGCCGCCATCACCCATGGGTTGACCTCGGCCAAGAGCGGTTTGCCATTGGAGGCAATCAGCGAGCTGCCGGGCCTTGCGACCATCGCCAGCGTTGGCGCCGGAATGGAAAATTTTGATCTGCCGCAGCTTTTGGCGCGGGGGATAAATGTCCATCCCACAGCCAATGCCATGAGCGAAGATACCGCCGAGTTTGCCGTGGGTCTGGTGTTTGCGCTGTTGCGCCATATGGTCAACAATGATGGCTTCGTGCGGCGCGGTGATTGGGCAGCGGGCCGCGCGCCACTGGGCTGGCGCATTTCCGAGCGCCGGGTCGGCATCGTCGGGCTTGGCCGGATCGGCGCCAGAGTGGCGCAGAAACTGGCCGCCCTGGGCTGTGACATTGCCTATACGGCACGCAGCCGGAAGGATGTTGACTGGCGCTTCGAACCGGAGATCTCAGACCTTGCCCGGACGGTGGATGTTCTGGTGCTGTGTTGTTCGGGCGGTGAGGCGACACGCGGTCTCGTGGACGCACATGTGCTCGACCAGCTTGGCCCCAACGGCCATATCGTCAATGTTGCGCGCGGTACCGTGGTGGATGAGCCGGCTTTGTTCCAGGCGCTGGAACAGGGGATCATTGCGGGTGCGGCACTCGATGTCTTCGAAAATGAACCGACACCCGACGCGAGGTTCCTGACGCTTTCAAACTGCATCCTCCAGCCCCATACATCGGTTTTGACGCGTGAGAACCGGCGTGATCTGATCGCCGAGCTGACCGGCTTGCTCGATCATTAAAACCTAAAAGCTATCTTATTGATATTTTGTATGGCGCCTGATACCTCTTCATCCGTGATGCTCTGGCAGTTATCCTGCGTTTGGTCCGGTCGCCAAGAGCGCGGATGCGGGGTTCAAACGCATTGCGGTGTGAGATGATACCATCAGGATAGCGGCCCTTTGCTCTATGCCTGTTGCCTATGCTTTGTGACCTTGGGAGGCGAAGAAGTCCGGATGCCAATAACCGACGATATGATCCTCGAAGCCACCCAGCAGCTCTATTCCCGGGCACTCAGAAAAGTGCCCGAGGATACAAAGGTGGCTCTGGCCGAAGCAATGCGCAGGGAAACCAATGAAACCGCGCGCCGCACCCTCAACATGCAGTTGAAAAGCGCCGAACTTGCCGAGCGCAAGGACGCATTTGTCTGTTCCGACAGCGGTGTGCCGGTCTATTTCGTCAAGGTCGGCAGCAAGGCCGAGCTGGCCTGTGACTTCAAGGCGTCCATCCGCAAGGGCTACGAAATTCTGGTGGAGACCATCGACCCGCCCCTGCTCAAGCATGTGACCAACCCTTTGACACTGGAGCGCGGCTATCACGGCAAGGACATGCCCATCGTTTCCTATGACTTCGAAAGCGGCGTCGATTATGTCGAGATGGTGTGTACGCCCAAGGCCCTGGGATCGGGGCGTTGGGCCGCGCTTGAACTCTTTACCTTTCCGACCCTTGAGCAAATCGAGACCTATATTCTCGATGTGGCGATCAAGGCCGGAGCGCAGCACTGTCCACCGGTGATCATGGGCGTGGGCATCGGCGGGACATTCGATCATTGCGCCGGCCTTGCCAAAAAACAGACCCTGCGCCCCATCGGCAAAAAGAACGACGACCCGATGCTGGCGGCCATGGAAGAGCGGCTGACGGATGCCGTCAATGCGCTGGGTTTTGGTCCTATGGGGACGGGCGGTGACACAACAGCTCTGGCCGTTCATGTCGATTATTCCAGTGGGCACGGCTTTACCCCGGTTGCCGTGTGTTTCAATTGCTGGATCAACAGGCGGACAAGTGTCCGGATCTGGGGCGACGGGCGGATGGAGTGGGGCGAATGACGGTCAGGGAACACGAGCTTGTGCTGCCGCTGACCGAGAGCGCAGTGCGTAGTCTTGCCGTCGGCGATACTGTTTTTCTCAGCGGTGAAATTTTCGCGACCGCGGGTCTTCCAACCCATGATCGTCTGCTGCGCTGCCTGGATGGAGACGAGGCGCTTCCCTTTGACATGAAGGGCGGCGCATTGTTTCACCTGGGCAGTCTCAACGAAGAAGCCGAGGATGGCTCCCATCACATCATCTACATGAACCCGACAACCAGCACGCGCTTCAATGGTCATATGCCGCGTTTGATTGAAGGCCTCGGGCTGCGCGCCACCGGAGGCAAGGGCGGCCTGAGCGCTGAGAGCGCCGAGGCAATGGCCCGTTTGGGATGCGTCTATCTGTCATTCCTCGGCGGTGGCGCACAGATTATCACGGCGGCCATACGCAAGGTCACGGGCATTGGATGGCCAGAGATGATTTCGCACTATCGCATCGCACGCATTGAGGTCGAGCGGCTGGGCCCGCTGACCGTCGGCATCGACGCGCATGGAAACAGCATCTACGACCTGACCAATGCCAGGGCTCTGGAAAACCGCAGCGCCATACTTGCCCGCATGAATGCTGCAAGAGCGGCGATCGGCAAGCCGTAACAGGGGGCAATCGGATCATCCTGTCAGACCAATCCGCTGGAGGCGCATGCCCCCGGTGAATTGCCAATGTCACGGATCCGGCACGCGGCACATGTTGCCCTCTTTTGACAAAAAATGCCCTGGTCCCACGACCACAATCTTCTTGCGTGGTCAGTCGAAATATGTAAAAGCTATATAACTAGCTTTTCACCTGACCGGGGCAAAACGCTTCGGTATTCTGGAACAAGGCAGAGGGAGGATCACCGAATGCCTACAATGAATCTGAAGACAATGGGTCGCATTTTTGCGGCGGGGGCCATTGGCGCGATTGCGCTTTTGAGTGCCAATATTGCATCGGCGCAGAATTTTCCGGAGCGTCCCATCACGCTGGTCGTTGGCTTTCCGCCAGGCGGCTCGACGGATGTGGTCGCGCGGATCCTGGGCAAGCACATGACGGAAACGCTGGGTCAGCCGGTGGTGGTCGAGAACCGTGCCGGAGCAGGCGGTACTGTGGGTATCGGCAGTGTCGCAAAGTCCGATCCCGATGGTTATACCCTTGGCGTCAGCGGCGTTGGAGCCTCCATTCTGATTGCCGCAATGGGCCGCGAAACCGGCTACGATATGGACAAGGAACTTGATGTCATTGGCGTGATGGGCACTTTGGGTCTGGTGATTGCCGGGCGCAATGGTCTGGACCCCAAGACGCTGCCCGAGCTGGTTGAATATGCCAAGGCCAATCCGGGCAAGCTGACCTATGGCAGCTCCGGTATCGGCACGCCGGGACATCTGGCCATGGAATATCTCAAGAGCATTTCCGGCGCTGATCTTCTGCACATTCCCTACAAGGGAAACACGCCCTTGATGAATGATGTTCTGGGCGGGCACGTGGATATTGCCATGCTGACAACGCCTGGCGCTGCCGAGCAGGTTCGCGCTGGCGGCATTCAGCCTTTCGCGGTGTCGTCGCCTGAGCGTTCAGCGCTGATGGAAGATGTTCCCACTGTTATGGAAAGTGGCCTTGAGGGCTATACGGCTACGCTCTGGAACCTGCTGGTTGCGCCCAAGGGCACACCTGCGGATGTTCAGGCGAAACTGTCGGGCGCTCTGAATGCTGCCATGCAGGATCCTGAAGTGCTGAAGTCCTATGCGCAAAAAGGCCTGGCACCGACCATTACCACGCCGCAGGAGGCCACACAGTTTCTCGCAGATGAACGTGCCAAATGGGCAGGTGTCATTGAAGAAACAGGCATCAAGAAGTAGCAAGATATATGAGGCAGCAGTCGTGCTGCCTCATTTTTTGAAATGAACAGGCGGGTCTGAATGATTACCCTCTCCTTGAGGTTGGTGGTTGCCACACTTCTGCTGGTAATCGGCGTTGCCGCATTCATCATTGCCCTCGGCTACGATTTTGGAACCGCCTTTCAGATGGGGCCGGGTTATTTCCCGGTCGTTCTGTCCGGTCTTCTTGCCCTTTTGGCCTTCAGCGAGATCATATCCTCGCTCCTCCATCCTGAAGCAAAATCCGTGGAATGGCGCCCGATGCTGGCGATCCTCGCCGCCATCGCCGGCTTTGCCGTGGCGATGTTGCTGTTCGGAATGGTGCCGGCCTTCTTTGTCGTTGTCGGCCTGGCGGCCCTGTCGGAAAAACGTTACGGCTGGCTGCCGGCACTCGTGCTGGCCTCAGTCACGTCCCTGGCGTCCTATCTGCTGTTTTCGCGTTTCCTCGGCATGTCCATGCCGCTCTTTCAGTGGGGACTGTGACGGCAATGTTTGAAAATATCCTTCTTGGTTTTGCAACGGCTGCCACACCTGAAAATCTGCTCTACTGTTTTATCGGCGTCTTTCTGGGCACCTTCATCGGCGTTCTGCCGGGACTGGGCTCGCTTGCGGCCATTTCGATGCTTCTGCCGCTGTCCTTCTATCTCGATCCTACGACGGCGCTCATCATGCTGGCCGGCATCTACTATGGCGGCGAATACGGCGGCTCCATCGCGTCGATCCTCTTGAATATTCCAGGCACACCGTCTGCCGCAATCACCTGCCTCGATGGCAATCCGATGGCCAAACAGGGGCGCGCTGGGGTTGCTCTGTTCGTCACCGCCATTGCGTCCTTCGTCGGCGGCTCGGTCGGCGTCGTGGCGCTGATGGCCTTCGGCCCGGCCATTGCCGTGATCGGTTTGAGCTTCGGCCCGGGTGACTATTTTGCACTCATGCTTTTGGGCCTCGTCGCTGCCGTAACGGTGGGCGGCGGCTCGATTGTCAAAGGCCTCATCATGGTGGTGCTGGGGCTTCTGCTGGGCACCGTCGGCACCGATGTCACCTCGGGAGAATTCCGCTACACGTTTGGCTTTCTGGAGTTGCGCGATGGTGTCAGCCTCGTGGCGATCGCCATGGGTCTGTTCGGGATCGCCGAAGTCGTCAGTTCCATCAATGAAGCCGGAAAGCGCAAGATCACCGAAAAAGTCACCATCAGAGGCATGCTTCCGACCTCCAGCGATATGAAGAAGACGGTCGGCCCGATGGCGCGCGGCAGTACCATTGGCGGATTTTTCGGCGCGCTCCCCGGCGCTGGAACCGTCATTGCAGCCTTTTTGGCCTATGCAACCGAGATCCGGCTTGCCAAAGACAAGTCGCGCTTTGGCAAAGGCGCCATCGAGGGCATTGCAGCCCCCGAATCGGCCAACAATGCGGCGGCGCAGACGGCCTTTATCCCGACCCTGACCATCGGTATTCCCGGCAGCCCCACCATGTCGATCATGCTCGGCGCCTTGATGATTCACGGGATCACGCCCGGGCCGCTGCTTGTCTCGGATCACCCGACCATTTTCTGGGGGTTGATCGCCAGCTTCTGGATCGGCAATCTGTTCCTGCTGGTTTTGAACATTCCGCTGATCGGCCTCTGGGTAAAGGTTCTGCAATTCCCCTACAAATACATCTATCCGGTGGTGATTGCATTGATCTGCATAGGCGTGTTCAGCATGCGGACAAGCGTCTTCGACGTCGGGCTTGTGCTGATTTTCGGTGCCATGGGCTATCTGTTCCAGCGTATCGGCTATTCCGCGGCGCCGCTGATCCTGGGTTTTGTTCTGGGTCCCATGCTGGAGGAAAACCTGCGCCGTGCGATGCTCATTGCCAGGGGGGATCCCTATCGCCTGATCTTCGATCCGCTGACCGGTTCAATCCTGTTTCTTTCGGCATTGCTGCTGGTCTGGGCCATATTCGGCGGGATGCGCAAAATGATCAAATCCCGGCAATTGACAAAAATGCCTTCCGGCGAAGCCTGAGGACATCATCATCGAATTTCGGTATCAGGTCAAAAGCTTGATATCGACGCGCACCATGTCGCCCCGGTAGATACCGTTTGCAATCAGGGCGATCGTTCCGTCTTCGGCCACCGCAACGCGCTGCACATAGGCGATCGGATCGCCGAGCGGGATGCTCAGCAATTCGCTGATTTCCGGATCGGCCGAGCCGATGGTCAGGGTTTGTTGTGCATTGACCACTTTGAGGCCTGGAACGTCGGAGATCAGCCGCATCGAGGTTTTCCGGGTAAAATCACTCTCGTCAATTTTCGCGCAGATCCGTTCGTCGATATAGACATCGGCCAGCAGAAAAGCCTCGCCGTCGCGGCTATGGCGGCGTCTGAGATGCCTGTAGACGGGCGCCGGTGCGCCAACGTCAATGGACACGTCGGGCGGCGTGACGCCGCTTTCAACCGAAAGCACAGCAATCTTTGCGTTGTCGCGCGACATCAACAGGCCGTTCCAGTCGGTCTGCACTTCGCACCACAAGTCTCGGCGGTTGCGTTTGCGAACGAATGTCCCCTTGGCACGAAACCGCTCGATCAGCCCCTCTTCAGCCAGAAGGCCCAGGGCCTGACGGATCGTCATGTTGGCAACACCGCATTCGTTCGCCAGTTCAACAACGGTGGGAATGCGCGAGTCGATCGGCCAGGCGCCCGTCTCGATGCGCCGCCTGAACAGCGCGGCAAGCTGCAGATAGCGCGCCACGGAGCTCTTTCGCAGAGCCGTTGCTGTCTGGGTGTCGGGACCGGATTCTTGCATGCACGAGTTCCACTTTTGCAAAGACAGAAGCACTCCAGTGTTAGAACGCAAACGCTGGTTGTGCTAGCTAATAATATCTTTGCAGCCGATTGTCATCAAATGGGTCCATCGAATGGCAATGCGTTGCGGTGGATTTACACCGGACAGATTGCCCTCGTACCAATCCGAATGGAACTTCAAAGCGCCTATAGCTGGCCATAGAGTGCAACCAGTTCGACCTGACTGTTCACACTGGTCTTTTCATAAATCACTTTTAGACGCTGGCGGATGCTTGTTGCCTTCAGGCTCATGAGATCGGCAATCATGGCCGGTGTTTTGCCCGAAGACAGAAGGTCAACGGTGCTGATTTCCGAAGCCGAAAGCGCATAGGTTTCCCTCAAATGGAGGTGTTTCAATGCTTCGATACTGGTGCATTCGGTGCGGATGGCGCAGGCTTTGAAAGCCATGAAAAAGTGCCGCAGACTGGGTGGAATTTGAATGACCAGAACATGGGTTGCCTTTGAGCCCTCCTTGAACTGATAGGCTTTGCTCAGTGACATGCCAGGCTCACCTGTCAAAACGGTCCTGAAGTCCGCGTTCAGACTGTCGCTGATCTCTTGCGGCAGCAATGCAGAAAGCCGATCCTGTGTTTTGATTGTTCCCTGCCTGTCGATGGTGAAACATTGCTTGCCATCTGCATCAAAGACAAAAACGTCTGAATCGGTTTTCTTGAAAAATTCGGAGAATTCGAAAATGCGCTGATGGGCGATTTCGAAAGCGCGTTTTACAGCCGATTCAAACATTGGCTGAATGGCTTCAATCATCGCGATGTCGTGCTGCGTCAAAGGCGGATGGTCATTGCCGAAATGCACGGTGAGCGGCCAATAACCATTGGGGGTCATGATGCGTATCGTACAGACATTGCCAAAATCAAGCGGCCTCAAAAAATTTCTATAGAAAGGCATTTCTGCCTTTTTAGCCCGATCGGGAAAGACATCATCATCGGTCGCGTAGCCCCGTTGTATCATCAATTCCAGAAGGCTTTCACGCGGGTCTGTGAGGTTCCATCCGGCTGAAAGATATTCCGCCAGACCTTGTTTCATCGCCTTCGTGCCCGACATCCACAGGCCACGACAATGGGGATTGGTGGGTGGCAAAAGCGCCCCTCTTGCGCCCAACAGATCGACAACATCCTGGCAGACATCATCCCAATATTGCGCGCCGTGGATCGCCTTATCCAGATTATCCTGAAATTTTCCCCGTAGATCTTCCATCGCCCCGACTTCCCTTGGGTTAGGTGAAGTTTCACCCCTGACTGACTCAATGTTCAATCTTGGTAGTCGGTTCGATCTGAATGCATCATGAACGATTTTCCATGAAAAAACCGCAAATCAAAAGTTCCCGATCATCAAAAGCATCGAAAGTCATGAAAGCTGGCTATTTGAAATAAATTATGTATTTCATGGGTTTGTAAAAACCCCCATGGGTGCGATGCCACGCAATTGAGCGCCGACTACCATTTGGCACTTCAATTTCATCCAGCAGGCCAATATCGCTTATGCAGGGACCTGATCATAAGTAATTTTGCCTCCGTGCGCGTTAAGCGTTTTCGGCGCAACACGAAGGAATAGTCCATGGCCGCGCGTTTTTCCCAGTCACTGCCACAAAAAACCTCGATCATGCACAGGGCAATCACGTGTCTTGCTGCTTTGGGCGCTGTTTTGCTGATTGCATCTGCATCGCCAACGGGTGCACAGGCGCAGAGCCTGCTGGTCAATGGTGATTTTGAGGCGCAGCCGGTTGGTGTCGGAAACCATGCCTACCAGCAGATTAACGGATGGATTGTAGGGACACTCTATACCGCTTCCAATGGTTATGTTCCGGTTCACCTGAACAAGGGCAATCTGGTTGGAGTCGATGGATCCATCGGAGCCAACTGGGGCACGCCACCTTCTGACGCAAGCGGCATGTCCGGGGTGCGCCATTATCTGGACAGTATGGGCTCGGCCTATGCATGGCAGCATTTTACGGCACCCTGTTCCGGCCTGGCATGGGCATCAATGGCTTTTTCCACGCGCAGTATGGGATCATGGGCGAGTTCAACAGCAGCGTTTTCCTGGTCTGCGCGTCAGGGCGGGCCTGTCCTGTTGGGTCAGAGCAACGTCAGCCGACCTGACGTCGCTGAACTGATCGCCGAGCAAACATTTGAAAGCGTGTCCTTTAGCGGAGGGACGCCTCCCGATTACTGGACCATGTTCGATTTTACCAAACAGTTGCAGGCGGGCCAGCTCTATACATTTGTAGTCAGATTGCCCGAGAATGCCAATCTGGACAATGCCTCCGTCACGATGGTTGATGTATGTCCAATGACAGCGGCAGAAGATGGCCCTTTGACTCACATCGCGGGCAGTCTGGTTGATCTCCAGTCCCTCAACCCTGACCAGATCGCCATCACCAAAACCTGCGCAGCACCCGTTGCAGGTATCCAAAGCGGCAATTTGGGCCATGTCTGGAATTGCGAGATTGCTGTCGAAACACAGCAAACGCCTTTCACAGGTTCACTGACCGTCACAGACACACCGACACAGAACTACAGCAACACATCCGGCGTGCTGATTTCGATGGCTTCGGCTGAGACCGGGGTGGATTGTTCCGCTGGACAGTCCTGCGCCATTGATGGCGCCGCATTCGACGGCAATGGCACAATTGACATTCAGACCTTTGTTGAGACCACCGGCGACGCAACGTCCTATCAGGCGCAAAACTGTTCCGCCGGGTCCTATGGGTCCGGCGCCGGTCAGTCGCTTGCCATCGATGGCAATTGTGTGCAGGCATCGTTCACACCGCGCCTCGATGTCACCAAAACCTGCGATCCGGTCGAAGCCGTTTCATCCGGCCCCATGACGCTGAATTGTCAGATCACCGTAACAGGCAGCAACCTGCCAACGGGTTCCTACGCCACGGTGCTGGATGGGTTTGGAGCACCATCCGGCTCGGCAAATGTCGTCGGTGGCCTGCTTGGCGGCCCGACCAATATCAGCTCGAACGAGCCCTGGTCCTGTGCGGATAGCAATGCGCCCAGCCCGGTTGGCCTATGCGAATTGTCAGCCGTTGATTTGTTCAACGCCGGCGGAACATCAATTATCAATACAACATTCCAGTTCGAGGTCGGACCGGATACGCCGCAGGTTGCAAATTGCGCCGTAGAGCAGATTGCACCCGTTTCCATTATCAAGGAATTTGGCCAGAAAAAGAGCAAGCAGGCACTGCCTGATTATTGTGTCGCGATTGATGTGCCGTCTCCGGTTGTCGACACAAAGCTGGAAAGCGTTCGGTTCAGCAAACGCTGCGCGACACCGGTGCAGGGCGTGCATGATGGCGCACCGGGCTATTTCTGGAATTGTTCAATACAGGCGAATGTCCAGCCAACGCCGTTCAACGGCACGCTTACGATAAGCGAAGACGCAAGCAATATATCAAGCGGGCAGGCTGAGTTCGTCAGCGCTTCCCTGCCATGTAATGGCATCGGAACCGACATGCTCAGCTGTGTGGTTGACGGCAACACCATGTCACAGCCGCAGCCTCTGTCTGTGCAATTGTTCACCGAGGTCGTGAGCAACGAAAAGCCGATCAAATGGCAAAACTGCGTGAGCGGTCGTGCGCAATCGGGCGCCTCGACGATGAATTCCGGCAGGACGTGTTTCGAAACGCTGATAGAGCCACCGGTGATCATCAGCACGCCGCCAAAGCTATCGCTGAAAAAATCATGTGTCGGACCAACGGCCTTTAACGATGGCCAGCGCTACATCTGTACAATCCAGGTCAGCAACACGGGTGGTCCGGTAACAACACCGCTCACACTCGAAGAACTGTTCACCAATCTTGCGGGAACACCGGCCACGGATTATCTTTTCGTCTTGCAGGGGACGACGGGCTGGGCCTGTGAAACAGCACCTTTTGCCAATGGTGCGAATTGCGAAATCTCGCCAGCAGATTTCAACGCCAACAGTGGTCACCAGATCAGCGGAATGTTTCTCATTCCAAACGGTGTTCTGGCCGAACAGGACTTCCGGAATTGTGCGACCCTGACCGCCAATGGCAAGCCCATTGCCAATGCTGAATGCGTCGCAATTGTCGAGCCAACAGGCGAAACGACTTTTGATATTGAAAAACTGTGCAAACCCGAAGGTCCGCGCCGTGAATTTTCCAAGGGAAACTGGGTTCAACCCTTTGCCTGTACGCTGACGGTAACAACAAATGGCGTGCCGTTTTCCTATCCGATTTATGTGAGCGACGCCATGTCCTACGGCGCGTTCAGCGGAAACGCGCTCGTCGGTCCGCTTTCCTCAAGCGACCCGTGGCAATGTGTGCAACCGCCCTTTGCAGCACCGGGACAGGGCAACCAGCCAGCCTGCGCCATACAGGGCAATGACTTCCCGCACGTCACGGGCAGCTCGACCATCAATTTCACCATGACAGTTCAGGGCAATGTGGCTGATCAGTTCGGCGCCGAGAACTGCGGCAATATTTATACATCCATTCCCGCCGATGGTTCCGAGCCAACACCGCAGGCGCAGAGCTGTGTGACGATTGTTGAACCACCACAGATGGATAAACCAACACTCGACGTTGCCAAAGCCTGTTCTCCGGCGGTGCCTGCTGCCAACGGTCGCGGCCCATGGACCATTCAATGCAGTGTGACGATCAGCGGAACAGATCTGCCTGCCGGGCAGCCGATCCGCCTTTCTGACGAATTGACGGGCCTTGGCCTGAATGCTGCGACGAGTGGTGGTTTCATTCCGGGACCATTTGCCAACAACAATTGCGGTGGAAGTGCAATAGCCGGCGGCATCGCCGCAGCCTGTGATCTCACCACTGACGACATCACCAACAATGGTGGCTCCTTGACGTTCCCCTATACGGGCACTCTGAATGGCCCTGGCGGACGCTCATATCCGGGCTTCAAATACCCGCAGAACTGTGCATTCGCATCCATTGCGGGCATTGGCCTGAATGCGCCGGCAAACGGCAAGGTCTGTGTTCAAATTCCCATTGAGCCCAAAGCGATTGCCGTATTGAACGATAATGTTCTCATTCCAAATCCGGTTGGTGGCGACGGATCGCCGGTGTTGGATGAAGCAATCGGTGTCCTGATCCCGAACATATTCACACCGGAGGGAGGTGGCGGCGGCACCACTGCGTCCTGCAGCCTGGACACACTTTACGTCGTGGATACCTCCGGTTCGATGTCCTATCAAAATCGCATGAACAATGTGAAGGCTGCGCTTGGCGGTGCCTATGCCGCTTTTGAAGGCAATGGTTCGGCTGCATCCCTCATTTCCTTCAAGTACGACAGTCAGATTCTGGTCAATCCTGCGGAGGTGTTGCCGTCACAAAATCTCTCTCAAATGACCCAGGCTCTCTATGCTGCTGGTGGCACAAATTGGCGAAATGCTTTTCTTGATGCGCGAACAGTCGTCATCAGTGCAACCAAAAAGCCTTTGGTGTTGTTCATCACGGATGGCGCGGGCGGCAATGTGAACCCGCAAATAATTGCTTCGATACGCAATGAGGGCAGTCGCATCATAGGCATCATCATTGGCAATGGCTTGCAACCGGGAAGCCTGTCCAACGTGCTGGGCCCAAATGTGCTGACAGCCAATGCCAACACCCCGATCGATCCATTCACGGCAGATGTCATTGTCATTCCTTCGGTACAGGACTCATTGGCAGTCTTTCAGAAAATCGAGGAGGCCTATTGTCCCGGCAATGAAAAATCGGCAGGTCCAGCATTGCTGGCAGCACAAAAGGCACTCCAGAACATTCCGCTCTCAACCGTGAGCGAGCCAGTTGATGATGTTGTGTTCGACGATCAAGGCGAACAATCGGCAGCAACACCAGGAGTGGGGCCAGGAGTGAGCCCAGCAGCAGGACCTGACCTAGAACTGGTGAAAAAGTCTTCCGGCCTGTGCCGTATTGATCGTGGCAACCAGGCCTATCAATGCCCGTTCAATATCGAGATCTCGAACAGGGGAAAAGTCCCCTATATCGGGCCACTCGTCATGGTGGATGATTTTGGCAAAGGCGGTCTTCGTGCTGTCAAATCATCCGGTGCAGGCTGGCAGCTCGAACAGCATGAAAAGATCGGCATCATGGGCTTGCATGGCAATGTGCTGCTGGCGCCGGGACAAAAGACAATTATCAGAACGACTGTGATTGTTGAGGGGCAACGTCGCAGCGGCCAGTTTGAAAACTGCGCTATCCTTGGCGTGCCGGAAGATGATGAATGGGCAACAATGCTTGTTCAGCAGATCATGAATACGCGCGGCATCAATGTGGGTGCAGCAGATGGCAAGAAGGGTCCGAAAACCCGTCGTGGTCTGGCGCAGTTGCGCCAGCAGTTGAACCTGCCGCCGTCAGATCAGATTGATGATGGTCTGTTTGCGAAACTCGGTCTTTCAAGACAACGCCCTGGAACGCAATCCTGTGCAATGGTGCCATTGCAGCCCATGCAAGCGCCGATAGAAAACCCGGCGACTGGAATTCCCGGACCCGCCCCGGAGTATATCGCTCCAAAACCGTCAGTTCAGTGCGATCCGGTGACAACGGTGCAACGCGGCAACAGCTGTGTGTGTCGCTTCAGCCGCATGCAGCAGGCAACACCATCAAGCTGTGGATGTATTCGCGGTCATGAACTCATAGCCGGGAAGGGGTGTTTCCGTCCGACAACAAACAATCCGCCTGCAGGGCCAAAACCAGCCGAGCAGCCGGAGACACAACCTCGCCCGAAACCACAGACGCTGGCGTGTGATGCGGTATCGACGCGGCAAGATGGCAATCGTTGCATTTGCAAAATACCCGGCGCTGCCATGGTTAGCCGCACCCAATGCGCTTGTCCTGCCGGGACAAAACTCGACAATAGAAAGGGTTGCATAAAGGTGGATGCGCCGCGGCCGGTGCCTGCAGATCCAAAACCTGCAGACCCGAAACCGGCAGACCCGAAACCGGCGCTGAAATGCGATCCCAAAACGACAAGAGCACGCGGTGACCGGTGTGTGTGCCTGTACGACAATATGAAAAATCGCAACAGGACATCATGCGCATGTCCCAGCGGCACCCGGTTTGAAGCAGGTGCCGGCTGCATGGCAATAGGCCGCCCGCAAAATCCGAAGGCAGTCATCAAGGAATTGCTTCTGCGCAATCCGCTCAAACAATAAAGGTGCGGGCCTCGGCCCGCATCTGCCAGCCCGCATCCGTTGTGGGTTGGCGGGATCAAATATTTCACACTGAACCTAAAGGGCGCTGGGCCATGATACGAACATTCACAAAAATCGCCTGTCTGACAGCCTTGCTGATGACGGCAACGGCCATGACAACACCATCATCTGCACAGGTTGATAACAGGCAGCAGGTCGTTGATATCAAGCGCGGCGACAGTTTGAATGTGCGCATGGGGCCGGGGTCGCAATTTCAAGATATTGGTGACATCAAACGCAACCAATATGTTCCGGTGCTCGGCTATGACTCGACGGGGCGCTGGGCGAAGGTGTTCTGGCGCAATCGGGAAGCATGGGTTTCCGCACAATATCTGAGCGGCGGTATCGGCGGCCGAAATCTGAACGCCAACAATGCAAGCAATTCTGCGACCTATGCGCCGGGCCTTGGTCCACACGTTGTATCCGGTGTATTGGCTGATGATCCGCGCGGCCTGGCGCTGCGCCGAGGCCCCGGTACAAAATTCCAGCTTGAACAATATCTGGGCGATCATGTTGAGGTCTTTGTTGTCTCCAGAAGTGCCAATGGCAATTGGGCCTTTATCAAATTCAGCAATGGCACCGGCTATGTCTGGACCAAATACCTGCAGCCGATTGGTGGCGGCCAATCGGGCCAGCAAGCCAGTAGCGGCAACCAGAACAATGGCGGCAATTCAAACAATCAGAGCGGTCAGGGCTCTGGCGGTGCGCAGATGCAAACCCCTGTGCCTGCGCCCGATGGCCTGCCGCTCCCTGCCGTGTTCAGCGTGACAAATGTTCAGGCCGGTGACCTGTTGAACGTGCGTGCGCAAGCCAGCCCCTCAGCGCCCATTCTGTCTGGCTACCGGCCCAATGCACCTGTCGTGGTTCTCGCCTATCTGGCCAATGGTTGGGCGCAGATCAGCATTGGCGAAACCCTTGGCTATGTGAATGGCAATTTTCTCACCCGCGGCGGCGGTGTGCAAACACAAAGCGATATGCAGCTCGGCCTGATATGCCGCGGCACCGAACCGTTCTGGACCCTGAAAATGGATGATGACGGGACAGTCACCTATGAATCACTGATCAATGGTGCTGAACAACCTGCATCGCTGAACCTTGCCGCAGCATCCACCATCACCAATTCCTATCCTTATCATTTTGGTGCGCCGCCCTATTCAGGAACAATGACGCAGCAGGTTTGCAGTGATGGCATGTCCGACATTCAATATGGATGGGGCATGACACTGATAAAGCCAAAGCAAGGCGGCGGATGGGAGACCTTGAACGGCTGTTGCACCCTGCAATAGGACATTCTGCTTTTGATGCGGGCGATTTGGCCGAGGCAATCCTGGTTTCAGGTCATAACATCGTTGCTGGAAGCAATGTTAAGACCGCCTCTCTGTTTGGCCTGCTGCTTGTCGTAAAAATTTTCACATTTTTCCGCAAAAGCGAAAGGCGGATTGCGTGCCGTGCGGCTTTTGATTGATAGGCACAAATGGACATGCCGCTGTCAGCGGCAACGAAGCGTGATCAGCGGCCTGTCGGAAATTCACACCTCGGCTGTGACGGGGTCGTAGGCAAGCAGGCCACGATCCATCGCCGGCTTGCGCGTCTTTTCCGGGTTCTGAAGCGCACGCCCTTCTTCCCGTGACAAAAGCTGGACGCCGTTGCCGCGCTCCTTGCGCGATCCCTCGTAGCGCCGCAGCGCCTCGCTGACGTCGCTGGAAGCAGCGAAAGCCCGGCCCAGCAGCAATGCATCCTCAATGGCCAGACAGGCCCCTTGCCCGAGGAACGGCGTCATCGGATGGGCTGCATCTCCCAGCATGCCGACCCGACCGATTGTCCAGTTGGCCAGTGGCTCACGATCCCTCAGGCCCCATTTGAACAGTTGCCCTTCCGGAATTTTGTGAATGAGGTCAACAAAGCAGGGTGCGTATTGCCCAAAGGATTCCGCAAACTCCTGGTTCGTGGCGGGGATGGCCCAGCCTTCTTCTTGCCAGGTTTCCGACTGAGCAACACCAATCAGGTTCATGATGCTGCCACCGCGCAGCGGATAATGCATCAGATAACGTTTTGGTCCGGCGTGCAGGCCGTAGCCAATGTCCAGCACTTGCTCAGGCACGCGTTCAATCGGGATCAGGGCGCGGAAGGCAACCTGGCCGGCAAACGACGGCGCTTCGCCGGGGAACAATTGCGAGCGGATTGTCGAGGCATTTCCATCGGCGCCGATCAGCACGTCGCCACGATCCGTGAAGCCATTGGCGAAGCGCGCCGTGACACCCTCATCATCCTGCTCGAGACCGACAAATTCGTGCGCAGCGTGCAGGGCATCACCATCATTGGCTTGCACGGCTTGCATCAGCAGGCCATGCAGATCGGCACGATGCACCTGCAGTGTCGGCAAGCCGTAGCGCTCGGCAATCGTGGCGTTCAAGATTTCCCGGAGGGTTTCACCCGTGGCGTAGTTGCCCCAGCGCATGACAGGCACGCAGCTTGACCGTGCTTGCAGGTCTTCATCCACACCCAAATCGCGCAGCGCCTTTCGCGCATTTGCGGTGATAACGACACCGGCGCCGATTTCCCGGATTTCTGCGGCCCGTTCATAGACGGCGACTTTGAAGCCACGGCGCTGGAGCGCCAGGCTCGCAGCCAGGCCACCGATACCGGCGCCGATGACGATGATTCGAGTTTTGTTCATTGAGCGCACTCTTTCAGGGGACTGATTGACGAGATTTGACCGATCCAATCGTGCAAGTCCCGATTGCGGGTGGCCTTGAACACGCGAGCCCCACGGCAGGTCAGGAAGCGTATCGATGCAGGATGACGCTGGCTCATGGACCGGATCCTTTGGTTGACAGGACAGGGGCTGAGGCTTTCCTGCTTTGCATCCGAGCGAAGAAAAAGGTTATCGGAACGGCTAAAAATGCAATGACAATCGCTTCGCTCGAGGCGGGCGCAAAGACCGCAGTGCTGGCTCCGATGACAATCGACAAACCAAAGGCGACAATTCGCATCAACCGCCCTCCATAGGCGTTCGGATTTGCCAGGACCTCAGCCAGGATAAAGCCTGCCGCAATGATGGTGACAACGGAGATTGCAATTTCTTGCCAGGTTCCCTCCATCAGCAAAGCCGGGTTGAAGGCAAAGACAAATGGCAACAGATAGGCCGTGATGGCCAGCTTGATCCCCGTGATGCCTGTGCTCCACATGTCGGACTTGGCAATCGTCGCAGCGGCATAGGAGGCGATCGCCACGGGCGGCGTCAGCATCGAAAGCAGACCGAAATAGAAGATGAACAGGTGCGCCGACATTTCGTAAATACCCGCTTTGATCAATGCGGGAGCCAGCAGCACGGATATCACCACATAAACCCCGGTCGTGGGCATCCCGACACCAAGCACAACGGCGAGCAGCGCCGTGGCCAGCAGCAAGGCCACAATGCCGCCACTGGCCGCAATCTTGCCCAGTGCAAGTGTCAGTGAAAATCCAAGACCCGTGACATTGATTGTGCCAATGATAATTCCGGCCAGAGCACTGACCAGAAGCACCGGGATCAATGACCGGCCGCTTACCAGCAGGATATTGCCGAGGAATGTCAGCGACAGCATTTCCCTTGGCGCGCGCATCAGGTTCAGGGTCAATGCAGCGATTGAGGCATAGATGGCAGATTTTCCGGGCGAATATCCCTGGAAAAACAGGAACCATATGAGAACCCCCAAGGGGGCGATCAGAGGCCACGATCCCTTCAGGGCGTCCATCACTTTGGGCAGGGTTTCGCGTGGCTCTCCTTCGATCCCGTGGGCGGCCGCATAGCGGTCCACCTGCCGGTAAAGCAGATAGTAATAAAACAGGGCCGGAAGAAACGCCGCCACAACCACGTCCCGGTAGCCGACCTGCAGGAATTCGGCGATGACAAAAGCAGTCGCCCCCATCACCGGAGGGGCGATCTGTCCGCCGTTGGAGGCGACGGCCTCAATCGCCGCTGCATAGCGCGATGGATACCCTGCCTTTTTCATCATCGGAATGGTGACGACGCCGGTCGACATGACGTTTGCCACTGTCGATCCTGACAGTGTGCCAAAGAGGGATGATGCAAGGATGGCGACCTTGGCGGGGCCGCCCCGGCGGTGCCCCATCAGTGACAGGGCCAATCGGGTCATCGCTTCGCTACCGCCAACCGCCGTGAGTACGGACCCGAATATGATGAAACCCATGATTTGATTGGCGGCGACATTCAGCACCAGCCCGGGAACGCCATTGGAGTCGCCGTACAGATAAAGAAGATAGCGCGCCGGCTTGAGATAGGCGGCTTCAAAGAGTCCTGGCGCGGCCCATCCGACGAACCCATAAAGGGTAAAACACAGTCCAAGCAGCGCCAGCACCAGACCGCAGTTGCGCCGTGTGACTTCAATCAAGCCTGCAATTGCAAAAAAGGCAGGAACCCATTTTTCGGGGCCGCGGGATGCGGCGGTCAGCATCCAGGCTTCATAGTTCCATGCAAGCCAGAACCACCCTGCAAGGGATGGCAATCCCAATAACAGGTCAAACAGGCGCCATCGACGACCCAGCGGATGGGCGAAAAAGCCGCCGAAAACCGCAACGCCCAGCACAACGGCCAGATATTGCTCTGTCAGGAAAACAAAACCCAGTCGCTCCGGGATGTTGAGGATCCAGAAGATCCCCAACACCGGGAGGAGAGCCGTCAAATAGGATGACTTCACAACAACGCTCCGATCGTTGGCGGGCGTTAGTTCAAGGACGCTTCGTGCTTCTTGTTATCTTCGGTCCACATGTCGCGCTCTTCGAAAAAGCGCACAGCAGCCGGATGATAGGGGACCGTATTGGTCGGCAGTGAAAGCAGCTCCTGTTTGGCGGCCCGCATCGGAGGGTAGTCCTTGGTGAGTTGCGGCAGAGAGTCGTATAGCGACGCCAGAATGGCGCTGGCATCCTCATCAGAAAGTGACGCACTGGTGGTCAGATACACATCATAGGCTCCGACCGTGACTGGCTCGGTCACTTCCGGCATACGCGCGCTGGGCGCGACGGTTAACAGGTACATGCCCGGTAGAATGCTGTCGATATTCTCGTCCGTTGCGCCTTCACCCGTGATCGACAGGTAGCGAATGCCTCCGGGGATGGTGGCGTGCGCTTGCTGCGTCAGCGGAATGCCAACGGCGATCCCGGTCGCATCCAGCGTACCTTCGGTAAGCCCGTCCATGCCTTGTTTCAGACCGGCAACTGTCACCGGTTTGACGTCTTCCAGAGACAGGCCGCCTGCCTGAAGAATTGCACGGTTGGCCAGACCGAGAGACGCGATTGCGGAATATTTTGTGACCGCGCGGCTTCCTTTCAGATCCGCCACATCTGTAAATCCGGAGTTCGCTCGTACGGCAAGGCCCAGACGCAGAGGAAAAAGCCGCGCCAGAACGCGCATGTCCTTGTTGGCCTCATTGCCGAAGTCGCCGCGATACATGCCGCCGACATCAAGGGCGGAATTCAAACCGATGGAGACCTCTCCTGATTCGATCAATGGAATATAGACAGAAGAGCCGGAAAAGGGCTGAACGGTGACTTGCCGGTTCAAGCTCTCCTGCAGCGCGGCGGCGATCCCGCTGCCGATGGTGTAATAGAGTGAGCCCTGCGGGTTGGTTCCAAGGGTGATGCGCGCCTGCGCCGAGGCCAGGGTGCAAAACCCGAATACTGCGGCCATCGCGATCGCCGTTCTGGCAAAATTCCGTTTGATCATTCTCTTTTCCCTAAGTCAGAGCGCATCTTTTTGGCGCTTCATCAGAAAAGATAACATGGGCAGAATTCGATTTTGCTGAAATGATGTGCAATATATATGCAGTTGCTTTATGAATAGACATGGCTGCATTGAACCGTTTGACACTTCGCCAACTACAAGCCGTACAGGCCGTTTATGAGGCTGGACGCGTTTCAGCCGCTGCAGAGCGCTTGAACATCAGTCAATCTGCGGCCAGTGTCCTTCTTGGTCAGGCTGAGGACTCCCTGGGTGCGCGGCTGTTTGACAGAACGACGCGATCGCTTGCCCCGACGAAACTGGCTGAGCAAATCATCGGTCTGGTTTCGCGTATTCTCGGTGACATCGATACACTTGGCACCGTTGCGGAAGATATGCTTGGGTTGCAGACAGGACGTGTTCGCCTTGCCGCGACGCCGGCAACCGGCATTGCCCTGTTGCCGCACACGGTTCGGCGGTTCAAATCGGCCTATCCTCATATCTTCATCGGTATGAACGATTGTGCTCCAGATCAGTTCTTTTCCAGTCTGCGTGAAGAGGATATTGATTTTGGACTGGGTGTACCGCCACCGGACACCGGGGAATTTCTCTATCAAACCATCCATGACGACCCCTTGTACCTGCTGTGTCACGACGATCACCGACTGTCGGCGTACAATGCGGTCCCCTGGGCTGAGCTTGACGGCGAGCCGATTATCATTTCGCGTCGCAAATATGGTGTGCGCGAGCAGGTGCTGACAGCCATCCGGAACGCCGGCGGAAATCCGAATGTCGTCAACGAGGTTGGATTTCTTTTCAGCGCCGAATGGATGGTCGCCTGTGGCATGGGTCTGTGCATTTACCCTTCACGGCTGGCCAAAACTGTAACAGACCGTTCTGTTCGGTTGATCCCGCTCACAGACCCGGTCATCTCCCGCAAAATTGCCATTGTCTACAAACGCGACCGGTCCATGTCCCCACCGGCGGCCATGCTGGTCAAAATGCTGGTGGAAGATCTTTCCTGAGAAGGATTTGCACAGGTCTGCCGGATATCGAGACGTGGCCAACAAATGGTCCGCATCAAGAACAATCGGGCCTATTCCGGGCGCATCATCGCGAAGACCTCTTCGGTAATCGCATAATCCATATATCCAAGCCGGGCCAGCGGGCGGATGCGCGCCATGTCGAGCATGCCGTCAACGATCACATCGTCACTGATGTAGATGCCAACGACCTCTCCGAAAATAACCTCCGAGCGGACCTTCGTGCCGTCGCGTGCGGTGAGCGGCACCACTCGGTTCAAAATACATTCCAGGGCCACCGGTGAGGCCGCCACCCGCGGCACAGCAACGTTTCGGCATGGCGCTTTTTCAAGCCCGGCCAGTTCGAACTCATCGACGGCCTGATCAACCGCAGCCGAAGACGTGTTGAGTGCGTCTTTCAGGTCGGCGGTTGCCATATTGACCACGAATTCGCCCGTCGCCTCGATGTTCGTCTGGCTGTCCTTGCGGCCAGCGGACGAAAACATCACAAAGGGCGGGATGCCGGCGACGGCGTTGAAAAAACTGTAGGGCGCCAGATTGGCGACGCCCTGATCGGAAAGGCTGGAAATCCAGCCAATCGGGCGTGGCACCACCAGCGATGTCCAGGGATTATGCGCGAGGCCGTGTGGCTCGCTTCGCGGATCGTAAAACAAGGGTCTCTCCTTACTCGGCCGCAGCGGAAGGAATCGCGGATGGAAGCGAGGTTCGCGTGTCGGGCGTGCTGTTCAATTCCGAAGGTATATGGTCCGGCAAGGGAATGCCATGGGCATTGAGGGTCATTGCCACCATGGAATAATATCCGACAAGTGCGGTCAATTCGACCACGCCCAGGACGCCCCACCGAGCGAGCACGGCCTGATAGGCGGCATCGCCGATACGGCCGTTTTCAAGCAGCTGACGGCTGAACTCGTAGACCTCTCGCTGGTCCTCGACTGTGAATGCGGGCAGTTCGCCGACCCGCAATGCCTCGATGATGTCCATGTCCAGCCCGGCTGAGCGGGCTTCGCCGGCGTGGATTGTCCATTCCAGTTCGCTGTTCCAGTGGCGGGCTGTGACCAGTATGGCCAATTCATTGAGGACGGTGGGCAGGCACGTCTCGTAGCGCAGCACCTGACCAAGCGCCTGCCAGCGGTCAGCCAGGGAGGGGTTGTGAAGCGCCGCACGCAAGGGTCCGACCAGAGTCCGGCGGGGTCCGCTGACGATCTTGTCGAACACGGCCCGCTGTGCGGCATTCATATCCTGTGGACCGGGAAGGGGAATACGCGGCTCACTCACTGGCTTTTCTCCCCGGTTAGACCAAGCATGCGCATGACCTCGTCTGTGTGTTCGCCCAAAAGCGGTGGCGCGTGATCAAATGACAGTGGCGAACGCTCAAAGCGCATCGGACTGATGACAGAGGGAACCGTGCCCGACAAAGGGTGCGGCAGGTCGCGCAGCATCTGCCGATGTTGCACTTGCGGATCGGCAAACACCATCGGAACGGTATTGATTGGCCCACAGGGGACTTTTTGCTCGCCGAAGATTTCAATCCACGCGCTCAGGTTCTTTTCGCCAAGCCGTGCGCAGATCAGCGGATGCAAGGTGTCAAGGTTTTCAACGCGCGCGTGGTTGGTGGCATAACGAGGATCCGTGGCAAGTTCGGGCTGCCCGATGGCTTCGGAAAATCGGACAAATTGCTCATCGTTGCCGACGGCCAATACGATATGCCCGTCGCGGACAGGAAAGACGTCCTGCGGCTGGATGTTGGGGTGTTTGTTGCCACGCCGCACCGGTGTCGTTCCGGACACAAGGTGGTTCATGGCCTGATTGGCCAGCATGGCCGTCGCCACATCCAGCATGGCGACGTCGACGGTATCGCCCTTGCCGCTCTGGCTTCGTTCCGCCAAGGCGGCCAGCACGGCGATCACCGAATACATTCCGGTCATGATGTCGATGATCGGCACGCCAACCTTCTGCGGCCCTCCTGCGGGCTCACCGTCCGGCGCGCCCGTGATGCTCATCAGACCGCCCATGGCCTGTATCATGAAGTCATAGGCGACATCCTTGGCCCGTGGTCCATCCTGACCGAAACCGGTGATCGAGCAGTAGATCAGGTTGGGATTGTCTTTCCGCAGATCCTTGGCGCCCAGACCGTAACGTTCCAGTGTGCCGACCTTGAAATTCTCCAGCAGAATATCGGACCGGGCGGCCAGTGCCTTGATCGTCGCCTGACCCTCGGGCGAGGCGAGATCGATCTCGACCGATTTTTTGCCGCGGTTGACCGACAGATAGTAGCCCGACTCCTCGGTATCATTGCCATCGGCATCCTTCAGGTAGGGTGGCCCCCAGCGGCGTGTATCGTCGCCGACACCGGCTCTTTCAACCTTGATCACCTCGGCACCGAGATCGGCGAGTATCTGTCCGGCCCATGGGCCCGCCATGATGCGCGACAGGTCGAGTATGCGAATGTGTTTCAGGGGTCCGGTCATCGGCTGGTCTCGTATTTGAATGCAATGGTCTTGTCGGCAGCATTGGCAGGGCCCGTGTCGTCGTTGACAATGGCGGTGGCCGCGACACAGGGGCGGGTGGTGATCGCCTTGTACCAGGCAGCCAACCCGGGGAGCGCAGTCCGCCAGCCGCAATCTGCATAACGGAAGTCCAGTTGTCCAAGGGCGCAAACCACTGCGATATGGCCAAGGCCGAAGGGCACCCTTGAAAGATCGGCGCTCTCATTTTCCAGTGTTTCAAGCGCCGCGCGGGTCTTTGTCTCGAAGGCCGCGAGGATGATTGGGTCGGCGTTTTCCCCGCGCCCCCGTTCTGTCCGCCACAGCAGCAGAATATCCGTCAATCCGTCGCCCAGAGCCTGCCAGCGCAGGTGCTTGAACCGCGCTGACAGCGCCAGCGGCAACAGATCCTCGCGCTTGGACAGGCTGATGAGATATTCGCAGATGACACGGGAATCAAAGAGCTTCACGCCATCTGCCGTGATCAGCACCGGAATCTTTCCAAGCGGATTGTCCCTGAGTATGTCCGGGTTTGGCGGTGCGGCGAAAATGGCAACGGACCGGATGCGTTCGACCTGCTGCGTCAGGTTGCATTCTTCCAGAACAATATTGACCTTGCGCACAAATGGCGACCTTGGAGACCAGTGCAGCTTCATGTCTTGACCCTTGCGATCTTGGCGCGATTTTTGTCCAGAAAGGCGCACAGAACAGCGGTAAAGGCTTGCGGCTGCTCGAAACAGGGCACATGACCGGCCTGCGCGATGATCTGCAGGGTTGCACCGCTGATCAAGGGTTTGAGCTTTGCGGCCATGCTCTCGGGCATTGCACCATCCTCGGCGCCGGCAACAAGCAGTGTCGGACAGGCAATGCGCGGCAGTTCGTCGGCAAAATCATAGTCCATCAGTGCTCTGGCGCAGGCCGCGAAGCCATCAAAGGGGGTCGCCGCAATCATCTCGATGAGACGCGCGCGGGTAGGCCCAGCGGTCCCATCCGTCAGCCAGCGATTGGCGGTCTCGGAGGCAAAGGTCTGCATGCCCGATGCCTTCGCTCCTTCGATCCTCTCGGCCCAATTGGCCGCACCACCGGGTGCCGTTTTGGCCTGCCCATCGCACAGGACGAGTGCTTCGAAACGGTTGGCTGCACGTCTGTGGGCCGCAAGCCCTGTCGGCACGCCCATCGACAGGCCGACAAAAATGGCGCTTTCCACCGATGCGGCGTCCATGACAGCGAGCAGATCGTCGCCGAGGTCATCGAAGTTGATGGGCGTTTGCGGCAGGCCGGATCGGCCATGGCCTGCCTGATCGTAGCGCAGGATACGGAAACGGCCAGCCAGGGCGGCCACCTGCGCATCCCAGACCGTCAGATCTGTTGCCAGCGAATTGCTGAAGACGATCCATGGCGCATCGGCGCATTCGGGCGTCACGGTTTGCGCATAGAGGTCGTAATTCCTGCGCGCAACGCGAAGAATTCTGGGGTCGCCAGCGCCTATTGTCATCCTTGCCGCCTTACGTCCTTGTGTAATCCATATCCCATTGGGAATCTCTCCTCGTATCGGCCAGATTCATGCTTTGATGATGTTCACCGATTAAAAGCTAGTTATATAGCTTTTCGGAAAATGCGCAATTGGGATTTTCGGCGAAGGGCGTTGTTTGCCCCATCTGCTGATGGTTCTGCGCGCCTGCCCGGATCAGGGCGGAGCATTTCATGCAGGGTCTCTGATCCTGAGCGCGATAGTGAAATTGCGGAAAGATGTCCAGAATTCTTAGGGCTTCATGCTGACCTTGTTGAGCTTTCCGGATGCGAAAACTGCGCGAACCCCTGTATCAGGCTCGAATGCATCAACTGCGCGCGCAGAGCTTAATCAGGTGCATCCGATGCTCCCCAGACCAGTTCTTCCCAAACGCCGCTAAAAATGGCAAATCAGTCGGCCTGTTTCGTTCCCAGATAGCGGAACGTGCCTGTCCCGGTGGCGACGCATTGACCGCTTTCGTCCCGCACTTCGCCTTCGGCAAAAAATACCCGGGTGCCGCCACCGGTCATGCGGCCTTCGGCAATGAGAAGGGGGCCGCGCGCCAGCGCCAGAAAGCTGACATTGAGGTTGAGTGTGACAGCCGGGTGCATCGCAACGCCCGTCGCTATGAAACATCCTGCCGAGCCCAGGGCCGAATCGAGCAGCGCTGCATAAACACCCCCATGGGGAACGCCCCCCGGGTTGTTGTGTTTTTCACCCAGTTCCATTTCAAAGCAGGCGCGCCCCGTTTCAAAAGCCGTCATGCGAAAACCCAGGAGGTTTTTGAAGGGGTATCTGTTGTCTAGCAGGCCTGGTGATTGCCCTGGTGATTGCATGGTGTTCATCCTGAACCAATCGGGTTTTGATAAAACTACGTTGCTGGTGTTTCTGTTTGTCCTATATGCTCGCTATGGCGAGGTTCTCGACAGCCTGGAGCAGGCGTGGACCATAGTGATTGATGAGATTGTCCTCACGCGTGAAAAAACTGAAGCCGCCGACATTCACTGCGAAGACGCGCTTTTTGTCCGCCGACAGAAAAGGTGCGGCAATGGCGTTGATTCTGGGGTTCCAGTCTCCGAACGATGTACAAAAGCCGTATTGCGCATAGTCCTGGCGCGCCTTGTCCAGCCCCATGCGAAGCCGTGCCGTCAAATCGTCCGAAGCCTTTTCGCAAAGGCGGGCCAATATCTGTTCCTGTTGATCGTCAGGCAGCGCAACAATCACGGCGCGCCCGATGGCACTCGTCAGCAGCGGCACCTTCGCACCCAGATGAAAGGTCATCGCCATGCCTTCGCTTGAGCCATGGGTCGCCAGATAGACGACGCTGTCTCTGTGCATCTCGCCCAGAGCGGCGGCAATATTGGGGTCGTCGTCCCTTGCGAGATATTCCAATTCGTCTGCGGCGCGATCTTTCAGGCCGGTGGCGGCGATGACCGACAGGCCCAGAGAAAGGCCTTCGACACTCAACTGATAGGCGCCATCCGGCTTGACCTGCCGCAGATATCCCTGTTTGCACAATGTATAGGCAAGGCGCGATACCGTCGCCTTGGGCAGGCTGGTGCGCAGCGACAAATCAGCATTGGTCAACAGGCGTTCCTGCGGGCTGAAGCATTTGAGAATTGCCAGCCCGCGTACCAGTGCGCTGACCTGTTTGGGGTCGTCTGCGGGCAGTGACGTGGTGGCATTCTCGCGCATATGGGATTCTCGACTTTTGAGTTTTATGCCTGGCAAATGCTTGCGGAGCGTGGTTGAACGCGTATGTTTCGTGGCTCAATTCTGCCGTCGCAATGATCGCAAAAGTAGTTTGCATTAAGCAACTCCTGGCATGAATGCAACCGCATTTCAGGCGGGGGGTTGGCGTGGTTGCACCAGCGGTCGCCCCATTCGGCAAGCGATATCAGCAGCGGAAAGAACCCGTTCGCCCGTTCTTTTGCAGCATATTCGATACGCCTGCCAACCTGTGTGCTGTCGATCAGATCCAGCGCCTCAAGCCGCTCGATGCGCTCGCGCAATACGTTGGCGTTCAGGCCGGTCTGGCGTGACAGGTTCTGCAGGTTGAGGGGCTGTCGCAGCAGGTGAAACAAAATCTCGTTGCTGGGTGCATCACCCACCAGAGAGGCCGCAATAGCGCCCTTGTCGGATGACGATTTGCCGGCTGTGACCGCTGCGCCCTTGCGGCGCTTCAGCCGTGATTCATGTGCTTCCTGCGGTGGGTCGCTGGGCTGGAAGGTCACGCTGTCCGGGGTCGCCGGTTGCTGGCAATGACGGCACCGGAAGGTGGCGCCAAGCACCTTTCCGCAGGACGTATGAATGAGATCGAAAGGCAATACATCAATCTGGGCGCGATGGGCCTCGTGCCAAAGCCAGACGGAATACATCACATTGTAAAGGTCCAGCGCCTTGGCGGTCATGGCATATTGCAGGCTTGCCTTTTTGGCCGAAATGGGACGCTTGTAGAGCAACTCGTTTTCGCACAGATAGGTCAGGCGTTCGGCCAGTGTTTGTTTGGGGATGTTCAGGTTTTTCTGAAATTCCCCGAATTGGCGTGTCCCGTTGAACCCCTCCTTGAGGATCAGCATGGTCCAGGATTCACCGATGATTTCCAGGGCGCGACTGAGCGATGTCGCCACGCGCACCTGTTTTTGGATCTCCTGATCGCTCACCCGGTCATATGTCCTGTTTGCCAATGTCTGCCATGTCGATATCGCGGTTCATACCTGTACCGAGTGTATCATCCGATTGGGCCCGGTCACCCCAGATCTCGGAGCCGTCAACCCAGGTTGTGTGGAAGCCGATGGATATGCGATGCGGAATTTCCACCTTGGCAATGGGTTTTGTAATGTCATCGGCGTCAAAGATCAGGCAGGCCGATGTCCAGTCGTTGCTGTCGGTAATGAATGTGACGGGATAGGCTCTGGTTTCGCTGGTGTCCCTCTGGGTGGATGCACTTGCCGCGACCGGCGCTTCTGTTCCGTAGACCCCGTCGCCATATTCATAGCGCTGCTGCGCCCCCGTCTCCAGGTCATAGCGGACCAGCCCGTTGAATGTCTGGCATTGGCCTTCAAGCGTGCCATCCTGCGCCTCGGGGATGATCTGATTGAAGGAATAGCGGGTCTTGCGGCCAAGCTGGTGTGTGTTGACCGTTGGAAATTCGCTGTTCAGCTCATCAATCATCGCCTCTTTGACGGCGCCGGTCTTCACGTTGAAAGACCAGCGGTACATGACGTGGCTGCGCCGACGATAGGCCATCATCGATGCGAGATGGTGGTCCTTTGCATGTTTGACCGGCATCGGGTCCTCCTGCCGGCAGCCGACCATATGCACCCAGTCGCCCTCTTCCCAGCTGTTGGAAATATGCAGGATGTAGCAGGGCTCACACTCGAACCACTGCACCGTGGGTGAGCGCCCAAACCGGTCGATCAATCCGAACCGGGCCGGTTGATCACGGTGAAAGCCCATGACGCGCCGCCCATGCGTGCGCAATATCTCCGCATCGTGATAAAACGGCAGGTCATGCAAGATGGCGTAATTTTCCGTCAGTCCCATGTCATGGGGCGACCGGGCACCATCGAGTTGAATGTCGATATCGAACTTCAGATTTCCCGAAGCGTCGGCCATGCCGTAGCTCATGTAGGGTGGCTTGTCCTGATAGTTGAAAAAGAACATCTCTCCCGTCCAGGGATCTGTTTTGGAATGCGCAGACAGGCTGTGTTTCAGGGCCCCGCCCAGAGTCTCGCGCCCCGTTGTCTCCAGCGTCAGCGGATCGACCTGATAGGGATCGCCGGACATGTGCCAAAGGGAAAGCAATTTGCCGTTGTAATAGATCACATCCGTGTTCGACACGTCCTTGATGGGAAAGCCGGGCAGGCGAAAATTATAGGGGCCGGCGATGCCGGGCCAGATTGATTTGCCGGCGATATCTTCAGCAACAAAGGCTGCGTTCTGCAGCCATTTTTGCCGAAAAGAGGCTTTGCCATCGCGAAAATAGATCGCCCGCAACATCGCGTCGCCATCATAGTAATGGTATTTGTGATTGACCGGTTCGAAACGCTGAGACGGGCCGTTCATCACATAGGCGCCACACAGATCCGCCGGGATTTCACCCTCGACCTTCAGGTCTTCCGCCTCATATTCTCTGTTTGTCGGTGCAAATGCGCCGTGCAGATAGGGATGGTCGTAACCCCATATCCAGTCCGGGGCATCCGTCGGCGGCGTGCCGTCCGGCGCATACATGCGGACATTTGCCTTTGTGACCTCAAGAGACGTTTCTTCGTGCGACATCCGGATACCTCGAAGTTAATAACTAGACCAAAATATAAAGTTTTCACCACCAAAGCAAGGTGTTTTTGTTCCCCCGAGCGATTTATCGCCGCCGATGCTGGGTAATATGTTCCATTTTTTTTCCACTTGACGATTAAAACGGGACAAAATATAGCTTACTCAGGAAATTTGGTCTTGTTATTAACTTTGGGGGGTGCGCTTGCAAAAACTGGTCTTGATTCCCGGATTGCTTTGCACCCCGTCTGTGTTCGATTCTGTTGCTCCTGCACTCTCATCCGAAACCGTCAGTCCGTCCCTGTTGGTTTCCGATGATCTGACGGCGATCGCTCGCGATCTTTTGCGTGTCGCGCCGGAGACATTTGCTGTGCTCGGCATGTCGATGGGAAGCTATCTCGTTTTCGAGATGTTCCGGCTGGCGCCGGAGCGCATCAGCGCCATGGTGCTTATTGGCGCCAGCGCGCGCAAGGATACCGATGAGGCCGCCGAAAGGCGCCACAAGGCCGTCCGCTGGGCGCAAAAGGTCGGGATGGATGCGCTCATTGCCACCATGCCCGGAGCCATGCTGGCAAAACAGTCACAGCAGGACGAAAAAATTGTCACATGTCTGGCCGATATGGCCCATGCGGTCGGGCTGGATGCTTTTGCTGCCCATCAGGCGGCTCTGTCACGGCGGCCCGATAGTCGCGCAACCCTGCCGGACATCACGTGCCCGGTGCTGGTTTTGACCGGCGAAGAAGACCAGGTGACGCCCGCTGAGATCGCCCAGGAAATTGCGGACAATGTCGCCCATGGCAGCGCCTTGCACATTGCCGGTGCAGCGCATCTTCCCGTGTTGGAACAGCCGGATCCTGTTGCCCGTCACGTCAATCAATTTCTTCAAGCGGCGGGAGGTTGATATGACCCTGCAAGACCAGTTGAAAACGCTCAGGCTGCCGGCATTTGCCGCCCCCATGTTTCTGGTTTCCACCCCTGAATTGGTGATTTCCTGCTGCCTTTCCGGCATTGTCGGAAGCTTTCCGGCGCCCAATTTGAGGACTGCCGAGGAATTTGGCGCCTGGATGGCGCAAATCAAATCCTCTCTGGAAAATGCAGTCGCGCCGGGTGACTGGAATGTTGCGCCCTGGGCCGTCAATCTTGTGACCCATTCAACCAATGCGAAGTTGCCGTCCTATCTCGAGCAGGTTGCCATCTATCAACCACCCATCGTCATCACCGCATTGGGCAGTCCCAAGCCTGCGATTCCCGTGGTCCACGCCTACGGCGGCATTGTCTTTGCCGATGTTGCGTCCCTGCCCATGGCGAAAAAGGCCGCGGCTGCTGGTGTTGATGGGCTGGTTCTGGTCTGTTCCGGCGCTGGCGGGCACACCGGAGAATTGAGCCCGATGGTCTTCGTCGAGCGTGTGCGCCAGTTTTTTGATGGATATATCGCCCTTGCGGGCGCAATCAACACGGGCGACGCCCTTTTGGCGGCGCAGGCACTGGGGGCGGATTTCGGCTATTTGGGCACCAGCTTCATCCCCGCCGTTGAAACCATGGCGTCTGCGGAATATCAGCAGATGCTTGTCGATTGCGGGCCTGAGGACCTGATGGTCACACGGGCCTTTACCGGCGCCCGCGCCAGCATGCTGAAGCCTTCCATGATCAATCAGGGGCTTGTGCCGGAAGAACTCGAGTTCAAGGTCGCCAAGCTGAATTTTACCGGCAGGGACGGTGAATCCGTCAAGCCCTGGAAGGGTATCTGGGGCGCAGGGCAGGGCGTCGGGCGCATAGAACGCTGCGAACCCGCTGCCTCGATTGTGGATCGCCTGTCCGTTGAATACAAGGCGGCTTGCAAACGCATGAAAGAGATTTGCGCATCATGAGTAGATTCACCATTCCGCAGGAAAGGGCAGAGCGATTCCGGCAGGAGGGATATTGGGGCGATGTGACGATTCCTGGGCTTTTCCGGCAAAATCTTGACCGCAATCCCGATGCGATTGGTCTTGTTGATGCGCCCAACCGCCCGACGTTCTTTGAAGGGGCGCCCCGGCGCTTGACCTATCGGCAAATGGACAGTGAAATTGCCCTCTATGCCAACACTTTGCGCGCAGCCGGTCTGGGCAAGGGTGATATCATCGCCACGCAATTGCCCAATATTGCCGAAATGATCCTGATATATCTGGCGATCTCCAGGATTGGCGCCATTTTGAGCCCCATATCCATGTCCTATCGCGCCAATGAGTTGCGCGGCATGCAGGACATCGTTGATTTCGCGGCTTTCATTGCCGTTACCAAATTCAAGGACCGGCCGTTTCTCGCGCCATTGATGCCCGCGCTGAAGCCCGAAACAAAGGTCTTTTCACTCGGCAGCAATTGCCCCGCCGGAGCAACGCCTTTTGAATGGGTCGTTGAACAGGCAGGCGCTTCAGAGATCGAAACCTCGGCTGACGATCTTTTTGCCGTGTTCTGGACGTCCGGCACAGAGGGGCTTCCCAAGGCCGTGCCCAAGACCCACAACAATATGATGGCCAGCTCGCAGGGCGCCTATCGGCTGCTCAGCCTGCGCCAGGGCGCAAACGTGCTGGCGCCCTTTCCCTTTGTCAATGCGGCCGGCATGGGTGGTTTGATGATGTGCTGGATGCGCAGTGGCGGCGCCCTGATCCTGCACCACCCTTTCGACATCGAGGTCTATCTGGAGCAATTGCGGACCTGCGACGTGGATTACACCATGATGGCGCCGACCTTGCTCGTCTACGTCAAGGACAAGTCGGAGGATCCCGATCTCTACGATGCCTTGAACAGGTTGACGGCCATCGGCACCGGATCGGCACCACCCGACCCCGAGATTTTCGACTATTTCCAGCAACACTTCGACATTCCCATCGTCAATTTTTTTGGCTCCAACGAGGGTGCGCAGCTCTGTTCAAGCAAGGATGACGTGCCCGATGCGCGGCTGCGCGCCCGGTTTTTCCCGCGGGACGGGGACATCAACTGGGCCGGTCATGCGGACAGGAGAACCGCCAATGGCGGCTATTTCAAGCTGATTGATCCGGATACGGGCGCAGCCGTCGTGGACAATGGCGCCTCCGGTGAGATGTATATCGATGGTCCGGCACAAATGCCGGGCTATTTCACCCGGCAGGGGATGGACCGCGCGCAGTTCGATGCGGACGGGCTCTTCTCGACGGGGGATCTGTTTGAAATATCGCAAGATGGCAAGATGATCCGGTTTCTTTCACGCTCACGCGAACTGATCGTGCGCGGCGGGATGAAAATTGCACCTGTTGAACTGGATGCCTTTCTGTCCGGCTTTCCCAATGTGCGCGAGGTTGCTGTCGCACCCTACCGCGATGAAACCATGGGCGAGAAGGTCTGTGCCTATTTTGCAATGAACAAGGGCGTCCAAGTCACTTTGAAAGAAGTATCGGCCTATTGCGATCGTCACGGATTGGCAAAGTTCAAATGGCCGGAGATGTGCATCCAGTGTGACAGCCTGCCGAAAACACCGCTCGCCAAAATTGACCGCAAAGCCCTGACCGCCGACCTGGCTGGCAGGCTTGGCGCAACAGAAACTGCCTAACGACAAGACATGAATAAACAGCAGCCAATGGAGGAAATTATGCTGAAAAAAAATCTTACAAGGGCACTCATGTGTGCAGCCATCGGGTTTGGCGGCACGACTGCAAACGCCAAGGATCTGGCATTCTCGATTTTTGTGCCGGCAGCCTCACCGACGGTTTCGCGCGTTTTCCAGCCATGGGCGGATTGGTTCAACGAGCAGACCGCTGGTGAAGATGTCAGCGTCAAACTATTTGCCGGCGGTTCACTTGGGCGCAATCCCAAGGCGCAGGCGCAAATGGTTGCCGATGGCGTTGCCGATATGGCCATAACCGTTCCCAGCTACACGCCGGGCGTTTATCCCGATTATGACATTTTCGAACTGCCGGGTTTTGCCACCACTGTGGAAGAAGGCTCCGAAGCGGTGTCCGAGCTGCAGGCCAGCGGCGCATTGCGTGGCTATGAAGACTACTATGTGGTCGCCCTTTATACCTCGGGTGCCTACATGCTGCATTCGAGCAAGCCAATTAATGGTTTTGACGATATCGCAGGTCAGAAATTTCGCGTCGCCGGACAGATCCAGACCGCAGTGGTCGAGGCAATCGGTGGTGTGGCCGTTGATATGTCAGCCACACAGATGGCCGAAAATATCGACCGCGGCCTGATCGATGGCGCCATGTCAGATGCTTCGGTGGCCAAGACTTTCCGCGTTGCCGACGTTGCGCCGAACCATTTCAATGCCAACCTCGGTGTGCTTGTCTTCGCCATCATCATGAACAAGGACGCCTATGAAGGCCTGTCTGACAAAGCCAAAGAGGTGCTGGCGCAAAGCGGCGATTATATCCGCAGCAAACAGTATGAGTTCTATGGTCCGGCGATCGAGGCCAATCTGGCCGCATGGGATGCTTCACCAGATCATACGCTGGTAATGCCAAGCGAACAGGACAAGGCCAGAATCACCGAGGCTGTCGCGCCGGTCATCGAGACCGTTGCCGGCAATGTTTCGCCGGGTCTGGTTGACGCCTACCGCGCCAAGATCGAAGAGATCCGCAGCCGTTAGAACGAACAGCGGGCCGGGATCGTTCCTGGCCCGAATTCAATGGGGCCCGGATTTTAAAGGGCCCGGCTCGGATTTTGGGGGAGAGTGATATGGACTGGCTGGAAGACAAGCTGACCCTGGTAACGCGCACGGCCGCGATACTGGGTGTGCTCTTTTTGCTCATGGTGGCCGGTTTGTCGGCATTGGACATCATCGTGCGCGAGGTGAGCGGCAGGCCCATCCGCGGGGCGGGCGATATCGCCAAATTGCTGACAATCATCATCATCGCCTCCAGCTTTCCCGCCGGTTTGCTCGAACGCAAGCAGGTCGAGGTGCGTCTTCTGGGCGGCCTTTTGGGTCCAAAGATGAACCGGGCAATGGATGTCCTGGGCACGCTTCTGACAGGCGCGATGTTCCTGCTGATTGCCTATTACGTTTCGATCTATGCCGGCAAAGTAAGCCGGTCCCAGGAATATTCAATGGTTCTGAACATCCCGGTAGGGCCCTGGTGGTGGGCTGCGAGCGTCTGTTTCTGGGTGTGTGTGCCCGTGCAGCTTTTTGTCATCCTGTCTGAGCTTGTCGGGCGCAAACGCACAGAACCGGGGAGTTAGAAGATAATGGAACCCTACATCATTGGATTGCTGGGAATGGGCCTTATGCTGCTCATGATATTCATTCAGGTTCCCATAGGCGTCTCCATGGGGATCGCCGGTGTCTTGACCTTTGGCATCATTCGCGGTGACTTCGGTCCGGCCATGACACTGTTTGGCACCGAGACCGTCAGCAAGGTGGCGAGCACCGAGCTTTCGGTGATTCCCCTGTTTTTGCTGATGGGGGCCTTTGCCACCGTCGGCGGCCTGTCCAGTGATCTTTATCGCATCGCCAATGCCCTGATCGGCAACGTCAAAGGGGGGCTGGCACTGGCAACCATCGGCGGATGCGCCGGGTTCGGGGCCGTGTGCGGCTCTTCGATTGCCACGGCAACGACCATGACGCGCGTTGCCCTGCCGGAAATGATGGCGCGGAACTACTCGGAAAAACTGGCCACCGGCTCCATCGCCGCCGGCGGCACCCTTGGCATGCTGATACCGCCATCGATCATACTGGTGCTCTATGGCGTGCTGACAGAGCAATTCGTGAAAACATTGTTTGTGGCAGCGCTCGTGCCTGCCGTCCTTGCGGTCGCGCTGCACATGCTCACCATCTATATCATGGTGCGCAGAAACCCCGATCTTGCGCCGGAAGGAACGCCGTCGCCCTGGTCTGAAATCATCGCTGCACTGGCAAACGGATGGGCCGCATTGATCCTGATGATCACGGTGACCGGCGGTATTTATCTCGGCGTGTTCTCGGTCAATGAATCAGCCTCGGTGGGCGCATTCATGGCTTTCCTGATTGCACTTTTGCGCGGACGCCTCTCCCTGGCAAATTTCTGGCAGGCGCTCAGGGAAACCGCCGGCACCACCTCGATGATCTATCTGATGATCATCGGCGCATCCATCTTCACCTATGCGGTCAGCATTTCCGGCCTGCCGCAGATGATCGTCGACGGCATTCGAGATACCGGTGTCTCGGGTATCTGGGTCGTTTTGATGCTGATGCTGATGTATCTCATTCTCGGCGCCATTTTCGACACGATTTCGTCAATGGTCATCACCATACCCTTCGTTTTTCCGCTGATTCTCAGCTACGGCTATGATCCGATCTGGTGGGGCATTCTGACGGTGATGGTGATTGAAATCGGCATGATCACGCCGCCCATCGGCATGAATGTCTTTGTCATGAAAGCCATGCTGCCCAACACCAAACTCAGCACGATCTATGCCGGGGTGGGGCCTTTCATTGCCGCCGATATCCTGCGCCTTGGCATCCTCATTGCCTTTCCGGCAATCTCGCTGTGGCTGGTCAATATTCTCAACCTACCAAGGTGATCGCGGGCACTGTTCCGCATCCAATCCACTATCAAACGCAAGCCTGAGGGATCGAAATGACACTCAACAAACCTGCCGATGTCAATTGGGACCAAGTCAACAAATGGACCGCCCGTGAAAACCTGAATACCTATTGGCGCCCCTATGGGTACCCCGAGATCATGTCGACAGGCACATCAGCCTTTACCGGTGCCGAGCAGATGCCCAAATGGGATATTCCCGAACAGGCCATCATTTCGGTGGCGATCAACGGCGCCTTTTTCACCAAGAATGAAAATCCCAATCAGGCAACAACAGCTGAGGAAATCATCAGGTCTGCCGAAGAGTGCATCGAAGCCGGAGCGCAGAACATTCATCTGCATGCGCGTGATGAAAAGGGTTACAATGTTCTGGGCGTCGATGAATTCAGACGTATTCTTGATGTCCTGCGCCAGCGGCATCCGGAGATTGCCTATGACGCCTGCCTTGTCGCGGTGAACGATGAAGAGAGCGCCGATATGCGCGCGATGATCGACACGGGGCTGATTGCCGGTGTGCCGGTCAATACGACGGCACTGATTCTCGGTGACAACCTGTTTGTGAAGCCGCCCCATGTCATCATCGAAAAAACACGCCTGGTGGTCGAGGCCGGTCTGACGCCACAAATCGCGGTCTATTCGGATGCCGATGTCGACAATGCAAGACGTTTCCTGATCGATTCCGGACTGGTCAAGGGACCGCTCAGCTGGTTGTTCGTTCCCGGGCTGCCCGGTTGTTCGCCGATGTGGTCTCCTGAAACCATGGTGGATGGATTGATGCGCATCGTTCGGCTGATCCGGCATGTCGACCCGCAGGGCGAAATCATCGTATGTACTGGCGGGCGCTCAGGGCTCTATCTTGCCAATCTGGCGCTGATCATGGGTCTGCATGTGCGCATCGGCATGGAGGACACGGTGTGGAAATGGCCGCATCGCGATGACCTGATCGACAACAATGCGGACTTGTTCAGGACGGTCCTGTCCATGGCCAAGGCTCTGGGCCGAACACCCATGCCCGCCGCCGCCTACAAGACCATGCTTGCCGATTCGGTGACACGCCAGAAACAGGCATCGTAAAACCCCTGGTGCCTCGTGCCCGGTGCGTGGTGAGCGCCGGGCCTAACCGCCTCCACCCCGTTATCGGGCTGGAGTTTAAAGACCGCCGCGGGTGAAGAAGGCTTGCTCGGGTCATCGCGGGGTTCAATGACAGTGTCGTAAGCCGGCAAATGGACAAGGCGTACGTTTACGTCTGTCTGTCCTCCTTGGGAATAGGTTGCGCCACGCAACCTTGCCCTTCGGCGAGAACGGAGACGGGAGGGGAAAAGGACAATCAATGCCGAGTGGCGCGGGCACAATGCAGTGAGCCACGGTTGGTGTTCATTGTCCTTTTGGGGAGAGAAGAGGCAGAGCCTCCCGGCTTCCCCGTTTTATATCTAAGATTGTTATGAAATTATCTCCCTTTTCCTCCACCGCGCTTCTTTTGCTCCTTTTGAATTGATTATGCGCTTCCCATAATCAATTTTGATATAGCAAAATAGGTCACTATCCGCATTTAGATATCGAAAGATATATCATAATTGACACGGAATACATCTGATATATAATTGTATATAAAAAATGAAATAGATGCAGATAAATATATCATGAGTTACGAAACGCAACCAATCGTCGACCGCATAAAGGAAGCGCGCCAAGCCAAGAGCATGAGCCAGCGCGAGCTGAGCAAGCTTGCCGGGGTTCCGCAGGGGCAAATCTCGCGTATCGAATCCAACGCGGTCGACCTGCGTCTTTCAAGCCTGATCGCCATAGCCAATGCTTTGGATTTGGAGCTGGCACTCGTGCCACGCAAAGCCATCACTGCTGTGCAGTCAATTACCCGCCAAACAACAGATCATCGCCCGCCGCAATATCCTGCCATTGGCAAGGAACTCAGCCATATGCAAAAGGCATTGCGATCACTGCGAACGCAGTCTCTTGCTATTGCGCAGGCTGATGAGTTCCAAAAGGCGCTCTCATCTTTAAATACGCTCTCCATTCCAACAGACTATCTGGCTCAAATTCGCAATGTAAGGAAAGCCGTCGAGCAAATCACCAAATCTCAGAATCAGATAAAAGCGATCACGGACGCAACAAAAGCGATTACATACTTGCGCAACAACATAGCGCACAGCACCACAACACAGATTCGGAACGTACCGCCGAAGCCAGCCTACTCACTTGAGCCAGCCTACTCACTTGAGGAGGACGATGATGCCTGATGTTTCAGTTCTGGTGGTTCGGCTATATGGCGAAGAGATTGGTACAATCACCTATGTCGGCAATGAGAAAACGCTCTTTGCCTTCAACGGCGCCTATATTGGCAACTCGGATCGACCGACACTTGGGTTGCAGTTCAAGGATGCGTTTGGCGACCTGATCACGGATTTTCGTCCATATAATGTCAAGCTCATGCCATTCTTCTCGAACCTTTTGCCTGAAGGGCATCTGAGAAAATACCTTGCCGAAAAGGCAGGTATCCATACCGAGCGTGAATTTTTTCTGCTTTGGGTTTTAGGGCAGGATTTGCCGGGTGCGATTACAGTCACACCTGCTGATGGTGACGCATGGCCGGATGAAGTGCACGCTGATTATGAAGTGGACACACAGTCTGTTGCTGATGATGCACTTAGATTTTCACTTGCTGGGGTTCAGCTCAAATTCTCTGCGATACACGATGCGGCTGGCGGATTGACCATTCCGGCAGGCGGGGTTGGCGGTGACAAGATCGTCAAGCTGCCGTCACGAGAACACCAGCATGTTCCCGAGAATGAATACTCGATGATGATGCTTGCCAAAATGGTCGGGATTGATGTGCCAGCCATTGATTTGATCAATGTCGCTGATATCCGCAATCTTCCAGATGGTATAGAGCAATATGGTGACAAGTCATTTGTGATTGACCGCTTTGATCGAAACGAAGATGGCACACGGGTTCATACTGAAGATTTTGCCCAGGTCTTTGGCGTTTATGCCGAGGATAAATACAAGAAAGCCAGCTTTCGCAATATCGTGGAGGTGATCGCGGCGGAAACCAATCACGATGATATAGCAGAATTCATCCGCAGGCTGACCTTCAATACGCTTATCGGCAATGGTGATATGCATCTCAAAAACTGGTCGCTAATCTATCCAGATAAGCGCCATGCCCGTTTGGCTCCCGCATATGATTTCGTTTCCACGATTGCGTACATAAAGAATGACAAATCAGCGTTGACCTTCAGCCGCACCAAGGACTTCACGGGCTACACATTCGACGAATTAGAACATCTGAGCGCAAAAGCGTCGCTTCCTCGGAAGTTGGTTATCGATACAGCGAAAGAAACCATCGCCCTATTCATGGATAAATGGCATGCAGAAAAATCCCATCTCCCGATGGGGCAGGCAATAATCGATACGATCGACACTCATTTTGGCACACTTCCTATTCTTGAGGATGCGGCGACTTAGATTGCTTGGAGCCTGTCTTGCTTTCATTGATTCACTCTGCCAGTTGTTTTTGGCCAGGATAAAGTTGGTTCTCAAGGTACGGGCAAGCGAAACGACGTAGATAGTGGCGAAAACACCCTGACCCAAAGGGTTCGCGACCAGTGGCCGCCCACTGCGTCAGACGTCTCGACCGATGCGAGAGCATCGCTCTTTAACGTCTTCCTGGCGGATCGACGCACTGGATCCAGGCTGACAGAGAACCATACTAAAATGGCAAGTCATGGACAGTGCCCCCGGATTCGACGAAGATCCCGATGACCCGACCCGTTCAAACTATATGGCGATTTACACTTTTGAAAATTTGGTGGAGCCAAGGGGGATCGAACCCCTGACCTCTTGCATGCCATGCAAGCGCTCTCCCAGCTGAGCTATGGCCCCGTTTTCCGGTTTCCCGGAGCTGGCGGTTTGGGTCTTCCGCCAGTTCGTGATGGCTATCTAAAGCCGCTTGCCGTGGATATCAAGATCAAAAGAGCAGCTATGCAGATTTTTAAGCCGCCGCACTGCAGGCATGAGCGACCAAAGCCGCTCTGGCGGGGCGCATGGCGCCCCGAGATCAGGTTTCGTCGTCGTCGGCAACCTTGACGAGGTCGGTCAGTTCTTCGTCGTCGTCATCGTCGGTTTCCAGGAATGTATCGTCGTCATCATCGCCCAGATCGACATCATCGGTATCGTCGTCTTCGATATCCGGAATGGTCTCGCCGGTATCTGCTGCTTCGTCATCAGCCTCTTCAAGCGATACGACTTCAACCTCATCGGTTTCCGCCTCTTTTTCGACGGCTTCTTCCGGAGCCTTCGGCTTTTCCTTTGTCACCCGAACGACTTCGCTGACTTCAAAAAATGACAGCGGGTAGGACTGCCCGGTATAAGGGGAAACAATCGGGTCACGATTGAGATCATAGAATTTTCGACTCGTTTCGGGACAGACGCGCTTGGTTCCGAGTTCAGGCTTTGTCACTGCGAAGACCTCTTGGTTGTTTTGATCACTGATCTGCAAACCGGCAAATGCGGCTGACAACCCATCAGGGTGAATACCTGTGATCCGACAGTCCGCAGTTCATTTCATCAGTTTGCAAACCACAGACCATTGGTCATGAATTCTGGCGGTGGCACCGCACAGTCAGGTTTTTTGATGTGTCGGACCCCATAACCATGTTGATCACGTCTGTCAAAGCCTATCTGCGGAAAAAATGCCTAAACAGGCCTCAGGTCAGACGCCGGGCAGGTTCGGGCTGGACAGGTGACGGTTCGAACATTAATGCCACAGGACAGATGACGCCATTTCTGCCATGTGCTAGAGGGGTGCCAAAATGCCGCCATCTGACGCCTTCATCGGGCTATTGCACATGGTGAATTCGAACGCACGGACGATGCACAGACCAGGGATTTCAGTTCAATGACACACGGCGCCCACCTGAAACCGGCAGTCGCGCAAAAATCCGGCCCATTGGCAGGCACGGTGCGCATGCCCGGCGACAAGTCGATTTCCCATCGCTCCTTCATGCTGGGTGGTCTTGCCAGCGGGCAAACACGCATTACCGGTCTGCTGGAAGGCGATGATGTGCTTGCGACCGGCGCCGCCATGCGGGCAATGGGCGCCCATATCCGCAAGGACGACGATGTCTGGGTGATTGACGGGGTGGGCAATGGCTGCCTGCTGGAGCCGGAGGCGCCTCTCGACTTCGGCAATGCCGGAACCGGTGTGCGCCTGACCATGGGTCTTGTCGGTCCCTATGATTTTGACGCAACCTTTATCGGCGATGCCTCGCTTTCCGGACGCCCCATGGGCCGTGTGCTTGATCCCTTGCGCTTGATGGGCGTGCAGGTAAGCGCCGCTGCGGGCGATCGCCTTCCGGTGACGCTGCACGGGCCACGCGTCGCCGCACCCATCCGCTACCGCGTGCCGATGCCATCGGCGCAGGTCAAATCGGCTGTCTTGCTTGCCGGGCTGAATGCGCCCGGCACGACCGTGGTGATCGAGCCTGTGATGACCCGTGACCACACGGAAAAGATGCTGGAGGGTTTTGGCGCGCAAATATCCGTCGAGACCGATGGCGACGGCGTTCGGACGATCGCCCTGCAGGGGCAGGGGGCATTGCAAGGTCAGGTGATTGACGTGCCGGGTGATCCGTCTTCGACGGCCTTTCCACTTGTGGCGGCCCTACTGGTGCCGGATTCCGACGTCATCATCCGCAATGTTCTGATGAATCCCCTGAGAACCGGCCTCATCACCACTTTGCTGGAAATGGGTGGCAAAATCGAGATATTGAATGCACGGGTTTCCGGCGGTGAAGATGTTGCCGATCTGCGGGTGCGCAGTTCCGAGCTTCACGGCGTGCGCGTTCCGCCTGAGCGTGCACCCTCCATGATTGACGAATATCCGGTGCTGGCCATTGCCGCATCCTTTGCCCAGGGGGAGACCCTGATGGAAGGGCTGGAGGAATTGCGCGTCAAGGAATCGGACAGGCTGTCGGCTGTTGCCGAAGGGCTGAAAATCAATGGCGTGGATTGCGATGAGGGCGAAACCTCACTGCGGGTGCGCGGCGTTCCCGATGGCGCGAACCTGGGTGCCTTGCGCGCGGATTGCGTTGTGCAGACCCATCTTGATCACCGTATTGCCATGGCGTTTCTGGTGATGGGGCTGGCTTCCGAGCGCCCCGTATCTGTGGATGATGCCGGCATTATTGCAACCAGCTTCCCTGAATTCATGGACCTGATGACCGGTCTTGGTGCTGACATCGGTCTTGTACAGGAACCGGCCTGACCATGGCTTTTGTTGTTGCTATTGATGGTCCAGCAGCCTCCGGCAAAGGCACATTGGCGCGCCGCCTGGCAGACGAATACGGCTTTCATCATCTCGATACAGGCCTGACCTATCGCGCTGTGGCAAAAGCCCTGCTGGATGCGCATCTGCCGCTTGATGATGAAGCGCAGGCCGCCGCCATTGCCGAAGAACTTGATCTTTCCCACCTGGATCGTGCGGTCCTTTCCTCCCATGCAATTGGCGAGGCCGCTTCGAAGGTGGCGGTGATGTCAGCGGTAAGGGTGGCGCTGGTGGCAGCGCAACGGCGTTTTGCGCAACGTTTGCCGGGTGCTGTCATCGATGGCCGGGATATCGGCACGATCGTCTGTCCCGATGCACCGGTCAAACTTTATGTGACCGCCTCGCCGCAGGTCAGGGCAAAGCGCCGCTACGCCGAAATGCAGGCCGGCGGAAGCACTGATTCTCTTGACGATGTGCTGCAGGATCTGCAAAAACGCGATGCCCGTGACATGGGAAGAAAAGACTCGCCCCTCAAGCCAGCTGAAGATGCCCACTTGCTTGATACGAGCGAAATGGATATAGAAGCGGCGTTCCGGGCAGCAAAAACACTGATCGATATTCAGATCGCTGTTCGAAACTGAACTAATTCACTGCCTAGAAAGCGGTCCACGCGCCGAACCAGGCAACCCGTATGGGGTTGCCGGACTGCTTTACAGGCCAATGTAACACAAACGTCGGCGCTGCGTTCGTCCGTTGAGACATTCCGGAACGGACCATTCAGGAGAATCTATGTCTGCACAAACGTCAATGGAAGACTTCGCGTCTCTCCTTGAGGAATCATTTCTCACACATGATCTCGCCGAAGGCTATGTAGCCAAGGGCATTGTTACCGCCATTGAAAAAGACGTCGCCATTGTCGACGTTGGCCTTAAAGTTGAAGGCCGCGTGCCGCTGAAGGAATTCGGCGTCCGCACCAAAGAAGGCGCATTGAAGCCAGGCGACGAAGTCGAAGTCTATGTCGAGCGCATTGAAAATGCTCTTGGTGAAGCTGTTCTTTCGCGCGAGAAGGCCCGCCGCGAAGAAAGCTGGGTTCGTCTGGAAGCCAAATTCGAAGCCAATGAGCGTGTTGAAGGTGTCATCTTCAATCAGGTCAAGGGTGGCTTCACGGTCGATCTTGATGGCGCCGTTGCCTTCCTGCCCCGTTCGCAGGTTGACATCCGTCCAATCCGCGACGTGACCCCGCTGATGCACAATCCGCAGCCTTTCGAAATTCTGAAAATGGACAAGCGCCGCGGCAATATTGTTGTCTCACGCCGTACCGTTCTGGAAGAAAGCCGTGCTGAACAGCGTTCTGAAATCGTTCAGAACCTCGAAGAAGGTCAGGTTGTTGAAGGTGTTGTCAAGAACATCACCGATTATGGTGCCTTCGTCGATCTCGGCGGCATTGACGGCCTGCTGCATGTCACCGACATGGCATGGCGCCGCGTCAACCATCCGACCGAAATCCTGACGATCGGTCAGACCGTCAAGGTCCAGATCATCCGCATCAACCAGGATACCCATCGTATCTCGCTCGGCATGAAGCAGCTTGAAACGGATCCATGGGATGGCATCGACGTCAAATATCCTGAAGGCAAGCGCATCACCGGTACAGTGACCAACATCACTGACTACGGCGCCTTTGTCGAACTGGAGCCTGGTATCGAAGGCCTGATCCACATTTCCGAAATGTCCTGGACAAAGAAGAACGTCCATCCGGGCAAAATCCTGTCGACAACGCAGGAAGTTGAAGTGGTGGTTCTGGAAGTCGACCCAAGCAAACGTCGCATCTCGCTTGGTCTCAAGCAGACTCTCGACAATCCATGGGAAGTCTTTGCACAGGGCAACTCTGTCGGCACCGAAGTCGAAGGCGAAGTCAAGAACAAGACCGAATTCGGCCTGTTCATTGGTCTCGATGGCGATGTGGACGGAATGGTCCATCTGTCGGATCTCGACTGGAACCGTCCTGGCGAGCAGGTTATCGAGGAATTCAACAAGGGTGACATGGTCAAGGCCGTCGTTCTTGATGTTGACGTCGAAAAGGAACGTATCTCGCTCGGTATCAAGCAGCTTGGCAAGGATAGCCTTGGCGACGCCGCAGCATCCGGTGAACTGCGCAAGAACGCAGTTGTCTCCGCACAGGTTACCGCTGTGAACGATGGTGGCATTGAGGTCAAACTTGTTGACCACGAAGATGTCACATCCTTCATTCGCCGCAATGACCTGTCGCGTGACCGTGATGAGCAGCGTCCTGAACGCTTCACCATCGGCCAGACACTTGACGCCCGCGTAACCAACTTCTCCAAGAAGGATCGCAAGATCACGCTGTCGATCAAGGCACTGGAAATTGCCGAAGAGAAGCAGGCTGTGGCTCAGTTCGGCTCCAGCGACAGCGGAGCATCGCTCGGCGACATTCTCGGCGCTGCACTGAAAAAGCAGAGCAACGACGAGGAATAGGGCTTCCCCGGGCAACCGGAAAGTTCTCCAGAAACAATCAAACCCGCGGTGGCGACACCGCGGGTTTTTTATTGTCTTCCATCGGGCCGTCTTGCCAAGGATGGATGGCACTGCCTATGGTCATCCCGTAGCAACAGACACGGAACCCGATTGCATGAGTGTCAGGCCTCCGACATTTTCCGACCGGAACGCCGGGCTCCAGAGCGGAGCGGGTATTCTCGAGGCCGAGATTCTTGCCGAAATGGCAGCATCCCTCGGACGCGCCGGACGCGCCCTGGAAAAGGCGCTGGGACAACTCAGCCTTCATGAGGCCGCCTGCAGGGGCGATGAAGCCGAAGAACAGCGACAGCTGCTGTTGCAGATTGCCGCCGACGCGGCATGGGCGCTGCTGATTCAATATGAACTCAGCGGCCTGTCCTCACAGACACAATTGGTCAAACGCTATGGTATTCCGCCGGATGTTCTCGTGCGGGTGGGCGTTCGCTAGTTTTCTGGCAGGCTCTTGCCGCGGAAATAAAATCAAGAGGGGCGAAAAAATGAATTATTACAATCTCGGCACCTATGGCCGCAAAATCACCACCGGGTCAGCAGAAGCGCAACTGTGGTTTGATCGCGGTCTGCTCTGGACCTATGGCTATCATCATGAGGAAGCCATCTTTTGCTTCGAGCAGGCGCTTGTGCACGATGCCGATTGCGCCATGGCCCATTGGGGCATCGCCTATGCGATCGGGCCGAATTACAACAAGCCCTGGGAAGCATTTGAACCCGATGAAAAACATACGGCCGTCGCCCTGGCGCGCAAGTCGCTTGAATCGGCTGTTGCGCGCGTCAGCGATGTCAGCCCGGCAGAACGCGCCCTGATAGAGGCCCTTGTGTGCCGATATCCGGACAATGGGGATGTCGAGGCCTATGGACCCTACAATGATGCCTATGCGGCAGCCATGCGGGCCGTGCAGGGCGCCTTTGCAGAAGATCCGGACATTCTGTCGCTTTTTGCAGAGGCGCTGATGAACCGCACGCCCTGGCAGCTCTGGGACCTGCCGTCAGGTGCTGTCGGCGAGGGCGCGGATACGCTGGAGGCTGTCGGGATACTGGAAGGGGCGTTCAGGACGCTGGAAGGCGCCTGGGACCACCCGGGGCTTTTGCACATGTATGTTCATCTGATGGAAATGTCGCCCTTTCCCGAACGCGCATTGCCCCATGGTGATCGGCTCAGTGAACTGGTGCCCGATGCCGGTCATCTGCTGCATATGGCAACCCATATCGACGTCCTGTGCGGCGATTATGAAAATGTCGTGTCGCGCAACACAAGGGCCATCAGGGCGGACAAGCTCTACCTGCAGCGCAACGGCCCGCATAATTTCTACACGCTCTATCGCTGTCACAATTATCATTTCAAGATCTATGGCGCGATGTTTCTGGGCCAGCCGAAGACGGCGCTGCAGGCTGCAGATGAATTGATCGAAAACCTGTCCGATGACGTCGTCCGGCCGCTGGCCGACTGGTTCGAGGGGTTCATTTCGATGAAGCAGCACGTGCTGGTGCGCTTTGGCCGATGGGACGCCATCTTGCAGCAGCCAATGCCCGATGATGCGCAGCTTTACTGTGTCACCACGGCGATGATGCACTATGCCCGCGCTGTCGCTTTGGCGAACATTGGCCAGCTTGCCGCGGCCGAACTGGAACGGCATGCCTTTGACGCGGCGCGCGCCCGGGTGCCGGAAACGCGTATGCTCTTCAACAACAGCTGCCGCGATATTCTGGGCGTGGCCGAACAGATGATGCTGGGCGAGTTGGAATACAAGAAGGGTAACCATGAGGCCGCCTTTGCCCATCTGGCAAGTTCGGTGAGCGTCGATGACGGCTTGCCTTACGATGAGCCTTGGGGCTGGATACAGCCCACCCGTCATGCACTGGGCGCCTTGCTGCTGGAGCAAAACAGGCTGAATGAGGCAGAAGCCGTCTATCGCGCCGATCTCGGGCTGGATGCGACGCTCAGCCGGGCCTGTCAGCACCCGAACAATGTCTGGAGCCTGCACGGCCTGCACGAATGCCTGGCGCGGCGCGGTGAAACGGTGGAACGACCGCATGTCAAAAAGCAGTTGGACAAGGCACTGGCGCGGGCGCAAATTGCCATTCATGCATCGTGCTTTTGCCGCAGTCGAACGGCAGCCTGACCCGCAGGGCCTGAGCCTGAAGAGACAGATCAGGCATACTCTAGACTTGCAAGTCTGCTGAAATCCTCACGCTCCCCTTTTTCAAATTCCTTGCGATTATGGTGTCGGGTTTTTTGTGATGATTCCGACAATCAAAGGCCCGCAGATGGTCAGGAAGACAGTGGCGATGGCATAGGTCACGGTAAACGAGACAACGGGCGTGGCATTGCCTGCCTTGGCCAGCAATGCCGCAAATCCGGGGTTGGCACTGCGCCCGCCGGCAACACAGCCAAGCGCTTCAATCGGGTTTTTGATACCAAGCACATAATAGGAAAAGTAGAAGGTGATGATCTGCGGGATGATTGTGACGCCGATTCCGAGGAAAAGCAGGGTCAGGCCATATTGCTGTATCGTTGTAATGGCCTGCGGCCCGGCGGAAACGCCGACAATGGCCACAAAAACGGCAAGGCCAAAATCGCGCAGGAAATTGGAGGCGCCTGCCGGAAGCGTTGCGAACTGGGGATGAACGCTGCGCAGCCACCCGAACAGCAGGCCGGCTAGCAGGCAGCCGCCACCGGTCCCAAGCGTGACCGGAATGCCGTCGATCCTGAATGTGATCATTCCTATGAGAATGCCCAGCGCCATGCCAAATCCGAAGAAAACAAAATCCGTCACTGCTGCCGCCGAAATCCTGTAACCGATCATGGCCTGGACGGCCGCAAGGTCCTTCGGCGCACCGCAAAGCAGCAATTCATCACCCCGGTTCAGCTCAAGGCCGGGCAGCAATGGCAGGTTCTGGCCCATCCTTTTGATGGCCTTCAGGTAGACACTGTGCCGGGTCTGAATATCCATTTGAGCTTGCATCTGGCCGACCGTCATTCCGATAAGGTCCTTGCGGGTCAGGATGATCTCGCGCTGCTCCTCGACGAGCTGGAGATGAGGCGGCGCCACGGTTTCAGTGCCGAAATAGGAAGCGGCCTCCACCATGACGCCGATTTTTCCGGCCATGGCGATGCGGTCGCCGGATTCGATCCGCGTGTTGTCAGACAGGGCAAGAACATCACCATCACGCAAGATGGCTTTCACGGCGGCATTGGGCAGCGCGCGGTTGATATCCATGGTGGATTTGCCAACAGCCTTGCTGCTGTCTGATACGCGGTAGACGCGGGTCACCACGGATTGAATGGCATTGAACTGGCCGGGTTCCAGCGCCGCCTTGCCGCCAGCCATCGATCTGGCAAGTTTGACGGCCTCCTCGCGGATATTCCATTTCATCATCATCGGCAGGAACCAGGTGACCATGATGATGGGTCCGAGATTGCCGAAAATATAACAGACCGCAAAGCCGACGGCGACATTGGTTTGCATGATCTTGATCTGTTCGGCGGAGACGCCCAGTTGGGCTATGGCATCGCCAGCAGTGCCGATGATCGCCGACTGCGTCAGCCCGCCTGCGGCAAGCCCGGCCGCCGTGCCGCGATCCAGGTCGAAGGCCCAGGCGCTGACAAGTACGCAGATCAGGCCGACGAGGCACATGACGAGGGCAGAGGCCACCTGGTTGAGGGAATTGCGGTTGATCGAGCGGAAGAACTGCGGACCGCCCTGATAGCCGACCGCATAGATGAACATGGCAAAGAAGATTGATTTTGTCGATGTATCGATGTGAATGCCCAATTGCCCGACAAGAACACCGACGAGCAGGGAGCCGGCCACGCCGCCCAGCACGAACTGGCCGATCGTCAGCTTGCCGACCAGATAGCCCAGCGCGACCGTCACAAACACCGCCAGAAGCGGAGCGGCATCAAAGATCCTGTCGATTGATTCGATCATCACCTGTCCAAGGCTTGGTCGATCCCGTATCCGCCAGCGATGCCGCTGCGCTGGTCGATAGGCTGCTGTTCATAAAAGATGCGAAACAGATGGCTGTTACAAGCCGCACGGTCGGCAGAGCCGGTTTCCGCGATGACTGCGTCTATGCTTGTGTCACGCGCCGGTCGGTTGAGACGGTACATGCCCACATGAACAGCCTCTTCGCTGCTGTAAGACCGGTCGTCAGCTATGGGCGAAAATATCGATCTCGTCCCAGCCGGCCAGATCCAGTTTGGCCCGCGTCGGCAGAAATTTGAAACAGCCATCGGCAAGCTTTGTCCGGTCTTCCCGCTCAAGCCTGGCCTGCAATTTGTCGCGCAGCGCGTGCAGATGCAGGACGTCCGATGCCGCATAGGCAAGCTGGACCTGGCTCAGTTTTTCGGCGGCCCAGTCGGAGGATTGCTGCTGCTTGGAAATATCAACCTCCAGCATTTCACGCAGATTGTCTTTCAGCCCGTGGCGATCCGTGTAGGTGCGGGTCAGGCGTGAGGCGATCTTGGTGCAGAAAACCGGCTCGCAGGTGACGCCGAATGTGTGAAAAAGCACGGCGATGTCAAAACGGCCATAGTGAAATATCTTGGTCTTTTTGCGGTCTTTCAAAAGCGCCACGAGATTGGGCGCCTTTTTCTGGCCCTTGGCGATCTGAATGACATCGGCGCTTCCGTCACCCGGTGACAGCTGCACAAGGCACAGGCGGTCGCGATGCGGTTTCAGGCCCAGCGTTTCAGTATCGATGGCAATGTCTGCGCTGTAACGCGCTGCATCTTTCTCGCTGATATCGCCCTTGTGAAACCGGATCGTCATGATGAACCCTGCCTTTGTTTTCCTGTGCCGGCGACCCCTGTCAGGGCGCGCCATCGGCATATAGGCTTCAATCGCCGCCGTCCAGCCGCCTTGTCAAAGGTCGAGCAGGCTTTCCAGATAATGCTGCCTGATGCCGAACATCGCCTTGATCCCGGCGATCTGCGCGAGGACCGCATCGCGGTCGCGGCCCATGCGGCCATCCTTTTCGGCAACAATCAGATTGTTCTTCGGCGTATGGGCGTCGGAGACAAACTCGAACACTTTGGTGCGGTAGCCATTGAACTCCAGCAGCAGCGCCCGCAACGTATCAGTGGCCATCTCGGCCTGTCGCTCCAGAAAGATGCCGTGCCGCAGCAGCACGTCGAGCCGATCATCGGGTCGGCCATCTGCCATCTGCCGGCGGATCTGCTTGTGACAGCAGGGCGCCACCGCAATCAGCGCGGCGTTGGCGCTGATGCCCTTGAAGATCGCATCGTCGGTTGCCGTGTCGCAGGCATGCAGCGCAATCACCGCATCGGCGCCGCCGGCGTCAAAATCCATAATGGTGTCGGCCTGAAAGCTGAGCCCGTCAAATCCCGATGCCCGCGCCGTGGCATTGCCATCGTCCACCAGTTGCTGGCGCATCTCGACGCCGACAATGGCCACCGGACGCATGGCGACGGTGGCAAGATAATCGTAGAGCGCGAAATCGAGATAGCCTTTGCCGGCGCCCATATCGACGATCAACGGCCGATCCGCCTTGATCGCCTGGATCAGCGGCGCAAAAATCTCCACCATCTTGTTGATCTGGCGGAACTTGTCCTGCGCGTTGTGGCGCACCTTGCCATCCTTGCCGGCAAGCCCCAGCGCTTTCAGCCAGGGTTTGTCGGTGGTGGTCAAAGGGCGGTTCTTGGCCCGGTTGTGCGCGGTCGATGGCGCTGTGCGTCCTGCGACTTCGGTGCGCTTGAGCCGCATCTTGTCGCCAAACCGCTCAAAGTTCATGTCAAAGTCGGTGGTTGTCAATTGCGCGCTCCGGAATGCGTCTGCTAGCGCAGTGCGCAGCAAAGCCAGCGCCTCGGGCTCGATGAAATTCTTGATGATGTCGCGTGTCTTGTAGTGATAGGTGAAGGAGAACCTGTCCCCGCCCTTGACCGCGATCTTCTTGATCTCGACCGACTTCAGTTCAGGCTCGCTGCCGTGATAACCGGCCAGCTTGAGCCGCAGCAAAGCGCCGCTCGTGAATGCGGTCCGGGTGGCGCTCAACAGGTCTTCAAGATGATTGGCGGAGCTCAAGGGCGTTCCTCGTGATCAGAAAGCGGGTCATGAAACAATGCTGCCGGGCCACATTGCCCGTGATCCCGTCAGAACCGACCCTGCATGGGACTGCAGTGAGGTCTCTTCTAACGCCCCGACCGGCAAAAGCAAACGCACATTGTGAGGTTTCGACCGCCGCGGTTTCCGGTTCTATCGGTCAATTTGATGGGCGCTTCTGCCGCAGTGAAAGCCACGCAGTGACGCCTGGAGGGTCTGAAAACGTGGCTATTGGCAGGTCAGTTGAAGGGTGGCTGGAGTACCAGCCACCCTTGCGCGTCAGAAGCCTTCGAGGACGATCTTCCCCCGGGCCTTGCCGCTTTCGATAAGCGCATGGGCGCGTTTCAGGTTTTCGGCATTGATCGTGCCGTAGGTTGCCGTCGCGGTGGAGCGGATCTTGTCGGTGTCGATCAGCGCCGCCACTTCGTTGAGGATTTCGCCCTGACGCGCGATATCGTCCGTGGTGAACAGTGACCGCGTGAACATCAACTCCCAATGAATCGAGATCGCCTTGCTCTTGAACGGCATGATGCTGAAGTTCTGCGGATCATCGATCAGACCGAAGCGGCCCTGTGGCGCGAGGAAATCGGCTGCAGCCTGCGCATAGGTATCGGAGAAGTTCGTCGAAAAGGCGAAGGCAGGCGCGCCGATGCCGAGTGCCGCAATCTGTTCGGGTAGGGGTCTGGTGTGATCCACCACATGATGCGCGCCAAGTTTGCGGACCCAGTCCTGTGTCTCGGGGCGCGAGGCAGTGGCGATGATCGTCAGGTCAGTCAGCGCGCGCAGAAGCTGGATAGCAATGGAGCCCACGCCGCCCGCGCCACCGATGATGACGATGGCCTTTGCTGCGCCGGGAACCGGGGCGTTGACCCGCAGCCGGTCGAACAGCATTTCATAGGCGGTCAAGGTTGTCAGCGGAAGCGCCGCCGCCTCTGCCGTCGGGATATTTTTCGGTGCGTGGCCGGTGATACGCGCGTCGACAAGATGGTATTCGGCGTTGGTGCCGGGACGATTGATGGCGCCCGCATACCAGACTTTGTCGCCGGGCTTGAACCCGCTCGCCTTGTCGCCGCCCACCTTGTCGCCGTCCACCTTGTCGCCAGTTGCGACGACTTCGCCGACCGCGTCCCAGCCGAGGATCGCCGGTGTGTCGCCCTCGGGTTCACGTGCCGTGCGAATCTTGGTGTCCACCGGGTTGACCGAAACGGCTTCGACCCTGACCAGCAGGTCATGGCCCGACGGGGTGGGCTTGTCGATCTCCAGATCGATCAGGGCATCGTCACGGTCGATGGGACCGGCGTGTTTATAGCCGACGGCTTTCATGGATTTTCTCCTGAGTAAACTTTGAAGGTCCGGCACGCCCATGGGCGTGCCATTTTTGGATGCGGTTGGCGGCGAACCTGGACTCAACCGAGCCGGGTCATCTCGCTCAATGTGAATTCCACAATGGCACCATCTGTGGCAGCCATATAATCGCTGAGATGCGGGGCTTTCATGTGCGTCTGCCACAAATCCCGGCTTTGCCAGTTTTCATAAAACGTGAAATGCGCCGGATTGTCATTGTCCTGATGCAGATCATAGTTGATGCAGCCGTCCTCGGCGCGGGTCATCGGCACCAGTTTCAGCAGTTCCGCCTTCACGCGTTCGATCTGGTCGGGTTTGGCAATGATATTGGCTACGATGGTCAATTGGCTCATGGTGGCATCTCCTGTGTTGCTGTCTTTCACTAGACTCTCGCCACAGCCGGATAAACAGGCTATTTCAGGAATGACAATCCGGAGTATCCGTATAATGCTGCTCGACAACATCGCCCTGTTCCTGATCATTGTCGAAAAGGGCAGCCTGTCGGCCGCCGGACGTGAGGCAGGCCTGTCACCCACAACGGTATCGGAGCGGCTTGCGGCGCTGGAAGCGCATTATGGTGTGGCGCTTCTTAATCGAACCACCCGCGCCATCAGCCTGACCGAGGAAGGCCGCACCCTTGTCAAAGGCGCCAAACAGGTGCTCGGCGAGGTCGAGGATCTTGAAAGTCGCATTCGTTTTGGCGCGAGAAATCTTTCCGGGCCGGTCCGTGTCAGTGCGCCCAGTGACCTCGGGCGCAATCTTGTGTCGGATGCCATTTCAGAGTTCCTTGCGCAATATCCGGGCGTGAGCGTCGAACTGCTTCTGGCCGACGGCTATGTCGACATCGTCGGTCAGGGCATCGATATTGCCATCCGCTTTGGCGAGATCACCGACAGCACCTTGCGCTTGCGGCGTCTGCCGGCCACGCGGCGGGTCGTCTGCGCAGCACCCGGCTACGTCGAAGCCCATGGCGTCCCGAAAACGCCGGTGGACCTCAAGGCGCATAATTGCCTCCTGATGCGTTTCGGCGGCAATCTCGACAATGTCTGGCATCTCGGGATCGGTGAGATGAAGCAGATATTGACGGTCAGGGGCGACCGCGTCTCCAATGATGGCGCTCTGGTTCGAAAATGGGCCCTTGAGGGACATGGGATCATCATGAAATCCGAACTGGACGTCGGCCCCGACCTGAAATCTGGCCGTCTGATTGAACTGCTTGTCGACTATGCCGCACCACCCAGCCCGATGCAGCTGCTGTTCCCGCCAGGGCGCAACCAGCCACGCCGCGTGCGGGCTTTGGCTGACCAACTGTCGGTGAGGTTCGAAGCCGCAAAGGCCTGATACAGCAGGGGGCAGGCAGCCGGAAGCTGCAGGCAGGCCGGTCCGACATATCTGAGCACAGGTGGGGTTTTCAACCGCATGCGCTTGCGCCCAAAAGCCAATTTTCCGGTGCTTCCACCAGTGGCATTTTGCGCCTGCCAACAATCGTTCCGCATTTGTTCTTGTTGTCGATTGCACGATGGTGTAAGGATGGATCACGCGGTGTGGTTGTGCGGCAAGCACGCAAGAGGTGGATTTGACCGATGGTTTCGCGGGTCAGTACAGTTTCGTTTCAGGGCATCAGCGCGGTGCCGGTCGATGTGCAGGTGATGGTTGCGCCGGGCAAGATCGGCATGAATATTGTCGGCCTGCCCGACAAGGCCGTGGCCGAGAGCCGGGATCGGGTTCAGGCGGCGCTGCATGCCTCGGGTCTTGCTCTTCCGGCAAAAAAGGTCACCGTCAATCTCGCGCCGGCGGACCTGCCCAAGGAAGGCAGCCATTTTGATCTGCCCATTGCGCTCGGTCTGATGGCGGCCCTCGGCGCAATACCAGCCGATGCGCTTGCCAATTACGTGGTCCTCGGCGAATTGTCCCTGGATGGCACCATTACGCCCGTTGCAGGCATATTGCCGGCGGCCATTGGGGCGAATGGCGAAGGCAAGGGGCTGATCTGTCCGGCCGATTGCGGCTCGGAGGCGGCCTGGGCCAGCGCCGATCTTGACATTCTTGCACCGCGCAGCCTGATCGCCATGGCCAATCATTTTCGTGGAACACAGGTGCTGACACGGCCGGAACCGACGATACGCGACGCCGTGGACAATCTGCCCGACCTGTCCGACATCAAGGGTCAGGAGACCGCCAAGCGTGCCCTGGAAGTGGCCGCCGCGGGTGGTCACAATCTGCTGATGTCCGGCCCGCCGGGATCGGGCAAATCCATGCTGGCGGCGCGGCTTGCCTCCATATTGCCGCCCCTGTCTCCGGCCGAATTGCTGGAGGTCTCGATGATCCATTCCATTGCCGGGCAATTGTCAGGTGGTGAACTGTCGGATCGCCGTCCCTTTCGCGCACCGCATCATTCCGCCTCCATGGCGGCCATGGTGGGTGGCGGCATGCGGGCAAAGCCCGGTGAAGTGTCGCTGGCCCACAACGGGGTTCTGTTTCTCGACGAGTTTCCCGAATTCACGCCGCAGGTGCTGGATTCCCTGCGCCAACCGCTCGAAAGCGGTGAAAGCGTCATTGCCCGGGCCAATCATCATGTCAGCTATCCGGCGCGCATCCAGTTGATTGCCGCAATGAATCCCTGCCGCTGCGGCATGGCGGGGGAACCCGGCCATGTCTGTGCCCGAGGCGCCCGTTGCCAGGCCGATTATCAGGCCCGCATATCCGGGCCGCTGCTGGATCGCATCGACCTGCGGATCACGGTTCCGGCTGTTACAGCCATCGATCTGATCAAGCCGGGGGCAAGCGAAACCAGCGCGCAGGTCGCCAGTCGGGTGGCCATGGCGCGCGAGCGCCAGAAGCAGAGGTTCCTGCAGCTTGGCCAACCATCCGTCACCTGCAATGCCCTATGCCCGACATCACTGATTGAGACCGTGGCAAGCCCCGATGCTGCCGGCATGACCCTGTTGCACGACGCCGCCGAAAAAATGAAGTTTTCCGCCCGCGCCTATCACCGCATCCTCAAGGTCGCCCGCACGCTCGCAGATCTCGAAGATGCGGAAACGGTCGGCCGCCTGCATATAGCCGAATCCATCTCCTACCGCATCGCCGGCAACGCGCTGTCCGCTGCGGCGTGAGTGGTTTTGCGATGGAACGGATGAAATAGATTGGGTGTGTCCGTATACCGTGTTGCCTCACGGTGCGGACAAAGCTGGCATCTTTGCCCCGTGGCCAATGCGGGCATGCCATCACTAAGGTAAGTGCCTTAATGTTCTTGACCAGCGGCCCGATGTGTATTAGTAAGGCATATGCCTTATCATTCATCTCCCCTCGACCTTGCCTTTCACGCTCTCAGCGACCCGACCCGCCGCGAGGTGGTCACGCGACTTGCCGATGGTGAGGTGGCCGTCAGCGCCCTGGCAGAGCCTTTCGACATGGCGCTGCCCTCCTTCGCCCAGCATCTGAAAGTATTGGAAGACTGCGGTCTGATCGCCAGCGAGAAGCGCGGGCGCAGTCGCTGGTGTCGGCTGATGCCGGAGCGTTTCGACGAGGCTGCCGATTGGATGGAGGCGGAGCGTCGGCGTTTGGCCGAGCGGCTTGATCGGTTGGAAGTCTACCTGGACAATAAGGAAAAAGAGGATGAATGACATAGAAAACCCGATTGAAACCTGGTCACTCGACCGCGAGATCGTCCTGACCAAGCTGTTGAACCATCGACGCGACAAGGTCTTTGCTGCCTGGATGGACCCCGAGGCGCTGGCCAAGTGGTATGGACCTGCCGGCCTCGAGATCGAGACCCATGTGGCTGACATCCGCGAGGGCGGCGTATGGCGGTTCGACATGGTGGGCACGTTCGAAGGCAAGGCGCAGCGTTTCGAGAACCTCATGCGCTTTCTGGAGATCGTGCCGAACGAACGGATTGTCACGGACTACGGCACGCCGGATACGCAAGACCCCGACCGTTTCCGCCAGACCGTGACATTTGATGAGCAGAGCGATGGCAAGACGGTGATTACCCTGCGCCAGCTCCACCCCACCCGTGAACGGCGTCGGATAGTCATCGGCTTCGGCGCGGTGGAATACGGGTTGCAGACACTGGACAGCCTCGCCGCATGGCTCGACGGCTGATCCCCCGAGCTTTCTTTGCAATAGGCCCGCACCCATTATTCAAATCGAGCGAAAGATCGGACTGATGCGCATTCTGTTTTCTTCCATGCCCGGATCGGGGCATTTGAACCCGATTTTGCCATACGCTACAGCGCTTCAGGCTCAAGGGCATGACGTCTGCATTTGTTCTCCCAAATCCATCGGCGCCCGAATCAGCAAAGCCGGATTTTTACATGTTCCCGGCCCCGACATACCCATGGAAGACATAGTGGCGGCCTATGCAGGCACCGAAGATCTGACTGAGGATGAAAAGGCCAAGGTGATTATCCCGCGTGCCTTTGTAAATTTGCATTCAAGACGCGCCTTGCCGAGCGTTCAGGACGCAATCAAAACATGGAAACCGCATTTGATCATTCGCGATTCCTGCGAATACGCATCGTTGATTGCAGCTGATGCGGCGGGTATTCCGCATGTTCGCATCGCGGTTTTGCATGGTGACATGGAGCGAAAATTCAGTTTGCACAGTGCGGATGCACTGGACGCAATACGCCAGCGAATCGGGCTGGCAGCTGATCACGGCGCGTCAGTATGCGCAGAGCACGCCTTTACCGCTTTCCCGAAATCTTTCGGACAGGCCCGCGTCGCCGAAAACGCACCTGAGCCCGTTCGTGTTCGTATGCCAAACGACGCGCCGCCAAAGCAAGTGGGTCCTGCGAAATGGGCGCCGACGCACGGTGAAGAGCTTATTTATGTGACGTTCGGCACCCAATCGGGAACAACCGACCGCGAGCGACAGATGTACCGCACTGCGCTTGACGCGGTCGCGGATCTTCCTGTCCGCGTGTTGCTGACAACCGGGGCCAATATGGCAATGCATCCACTCGGCCCAATCCCGCAGAATGTTTGCGTGGAAGAGTTCGTGCCGCAGGCTGAGGTTTTTCCATACGCAAAGGCCGTTGTCACACATGGCGGCTCCGGTACGGTATTGGGTACTCTGGCGGCGGCCATTCCAATGGTCGTCACCCCAATGTTTTCAGACCAACCAAACAACGCGCGCGCGGTGGAAGCCGTCGGGGCTGGGCTGGCCTTGTTTGATACTGATGTGCCTTCGCTGAGGCAGGCCATCAATCATGCTTTGTCAAATGATTCATTTGGCCGTGGCGCTGCGAAAGTTGCAGCTGAGATGGCCGATATGCAGGGGATGGACACTGCCATCCAGACAATATTGGCCCTCATTTAGTCGCCCATAAGTCATGTGACAGCAAACAGGAAAATGGACGATTGGCAGACATTCAAGCCCATTCGTCAAAAAGGCGCAACGGGTTTGAAGACCAAGCCCTCAAACCCGATGCACCCAAGGCACGCTTGTGCTGTGGTTTATTTTTTAGGAAGGCACTTCACGAACACCGGATAGGTCAGCGAACTGCTCTGTCTTGATGTATTGCCGATATTCCATTTGTTGTTCTTGGCCTTGTTTTTGCGGGCTGCAACGGCCTGCATCTGGAAAAAGGTATTGGCCTTTGTGTCCCATGTCTTTGAAAAGACCTGGGCTGCCGTCATACCTTTTGACATTTTGGAGATCAGAATATCATTGCACAATTGAACCGGGGTGCGGCCTTTCCAGTTGACCCTGGACGTCGGGACATCGGCGGAAAAATCGCGTTTCCATGTGCGCAAGCCCCCCGATCCCACATCACGGTTGGAAAGCTTGACGCTCCATTCCTTGGAACTGGCAGCCTCGAAAAAATCCGCGCCAGTCATCGAACTCAGCGCGGCAGCAACAATGCGTTCGCCGCTGGTGGCCTTTGCGTAGAGGCCGAAGGAATAGGTATGCTTTTTTGTGCGAATGGATTTGTAGGCATGTCCATCCGTCATGACTTCATAGGCCGGTATGTCGATTCCAGCCTTGCTGAGCTTGACGCTTTCGATCCAGTCTTTTGCGCTGGCCGGGATTGCGGTGAGGCTGCCAACGCCAATGATCGTGGCAAGTACGCTTGTGGTGAACAATTTCATCATGTCATTTCCTCCAAAGAATTGCTGAATGCCTGTCTGTCGATGGGATGACTTTAAGATTGCCGATGTGAATTCAGCCTGAACGCAACGTTCATGTTTGTCCATCGGTTTGATGCATGCCGATAAACAGAGAATTTGCAGCCGGCGGGCACAGTAAAGCATGGCGTGCCCGCGCCGCATCTACCGTTTGAGAGGAGGAAGCGCACAATGCGGCGCTTCCATTGACGTTTCAGCTCTGTCCGGTCGAGCCAAACCCGCCTGCGCCCCGGGCGGTCTCGTCGGCCAGGGTGCGCTCTTCGATCTCCACCTGGATCACCGGAGCAATGATCATCTGGGCAATGCGCATGCCGCGCTCGATGATGAAATCTTCCGTGCCGTGATTGATCAGCAAGACCTGCACTTCGCCGCGATAGTCGCTGTCGATGGTGCCTGGCGTGTTGAGGCAGGTAATGCCCTGTTTAAGCGCCAGCCCCGAGCGCGGCCTGATCTGACCCTCAAACCCCAGGGGAATTTCAAACACCAGCCCGGTCGGCACAAGCCGCCGTTCTCCGGGGGCCAGAACCAGCGGTGAGCCGACATCATTTGCGGCGCGCAGGTCCATTCCGGCAGCGCCCGCGCTTTCATAGGCGGGCAGGGCCAGATCGCTGCCATGGGGCAGGCGCACCAGTCCCAACCGGGGCTTGTTTGCATCCATTTGATCCGTCGTCGCGTGTTCGGCTTGATCCATCATGCAGCACTCTTGTGGCCTAATCTCTACAGGTCAATTGCAACGGAGCGCGACAGGCGCTAGAAGTCCTGCAATTCAACAGGATTCTCACAAGCATGGCCGACAATCTGGCACAGGCGGTCGCACGCCGTCGCACATTTGCTATCATTTCGCACCCGGACGCCGGTAAAACAACCCTTACCGAAAAACTCTTGCTGTTCGGTGGCGCCATTCAGCTCGCGGGCGAAGTCAAGGCGAAGAAGGACCGTATCCAGACCCGCTCCGACTGGATGAAAATCGAACGCGATCGCGGCATTTCGGTTGTCACCTCGGTGATGACTTTCGAATATGGCGACCACGTCTTCAACCTGCTTGATACGCCGGGCCATGAAGATTTCGCCGATGATACCTATCGCACCCTGACCGCTGTCGATGCTGCCATCATGGTGATTGACGGGGCCAAAGGTATCGAGCCGCGCACGCTGAAACTCTTCGAAGTCTGCCGTCTGCGTGACATTCCCATTGTCACCTTCATCAACAAGATGGACCGCGAGACCCGCGATTGTTTTGAACTTCTGGATGAAATCGAAAGCAAATTGGCGCTGGATACGGCGCCGATGACCTGGCCAATCGGACAGGGCCGCTCCTTTGCCGGCACCTATCATCTGGCCGATAATGCCGTGCGGCGCCGTGACAATGAAGAATTGCCGACACCGGTCAATGGCCCCGAAGCCGACAGCGCAGCAGGGCTTCTGCCTGAAAACGAGCGCGAGGCCTTTATCGAGGAATGCTCCCTTGCCATGGAGGCCTGTCGCCCGTTTGATCTCGAAGCCTTTCGCGAAGGGCACCTGACGCCGGTCTATTTCGGCTCGGCCCTGCGCAATTACGGTGTGCGCGATCTGATCGAGGCATTGGGCAAATATGCGCCGCCGCCACGCGCCCAGCAGGCCGATACGCGTCTGGTCAACGCCACGGATGAAAAAATGACGGCCTTTGTCTTCAAGATTCAGGCCAATATGGATCCCAATCACCGCGACCGAATCGCTTTCGTGCGGGTCTGTTCCGGGCGTCTGCAGCGCGGCATGAAGGCGCGACTGTCACGCAGCGGCAAATTGATGAGCCTGTCGGCACCGCAATTCTTCTTCGCCCATCAAAGGCAATTGGCCGATGAAGCCTATGCCGGAGATGTGGTTGGCATTCCCAATCACGGCACGTTGCGCATCGGCGATACTTTGACGGAAGGCGAGAATATCGTCTTTCAGGGGGTGCCGAATTTTGCGCCGGAAATTTTGCGCCGGGTGCGGCTGGAAGACGCCATGAAAGCCAAGAAGCTGAAGGAAGCCCTGCAGCAGATGGCCGAGGAAGGCGTGGTTCAGCTGTTTTCGCCCGAAGATGGATCACCGGCCATCGTCGGGGTGATCGGCGCCCTGCAGCTGGATGTGCTGAAGGAACGGCTGAAGGGCGAATATGGTCTGCCGGTCAGTTTCGAGGCTGCGCGGTTCAATATCTGTCGCTGGATCTCTGCCGATGACGAGGCCGATATCGACAAATTCGTCAATGCCAAACGCGGCGACATAGCCCGCGACTTGGATGGCGATGCGGTCTTCATGGCCTCGGACGGCTTTTCGCTCAACTATGAATCGGAGCGCTGGCCCGCCATCCGCTTTGCCCATGTGAAGGAATATCACGCCGCCAAGGCGGCGTGATGGGGTTCAACCCTTGATGAAGGTTCATCCTTTGATGAAGGTTCATCCTTTGATGAAGGTTTATCCTTTGATGAAGGTTCAGCCCTTGATGAAGGTTCAGCCCTTGATGAAGGTGCCGGCCTGCAATTCGCGAATGGCCTGGTTGAGTTGCTGGCGCGTGTTCATGACGATGGGGCCGTGCCAGGCGACGGGCTCCTGAATGGGCTTGCCGCTGACCAGCAGAAAGCGAATGCCCTTCTCGCCGGCCTGAACGGTGACCTCGTCACCCGTGTCGAAAATGACCAGAGTGCGGTCGCCGGACTGATCGCGAAAGGTCAGTTCCTCGCCGTCCAGTTCCTTTTCCGTCAAGACGCCGAATGGCTTTGACGCATCGGAAAAGGATCCCGATCCGGCAAAAATATAGGCAAAGGCCGAGCGATAGGTGTCGACCTTGAAGGTCTTGCGTTTGCCGGGCGGCACGGAAATATCAAGATAGACCGGTTCTGCCGCGATGCCATCCACCGGGCCGGTCTTGCCCCAGAATTCACCGCTGACGACGTGCGCGACCGTCCCGTCATCGTCAATCACTTCGGGTATTTCCGCAGCCTTGATGTCCTGATAGCGCGGGTCGGTCATTTTCAGCGAGGAGGGCAGGTTGGCCCAAAGCTGAAAACCGTGCATGCGACCGTTGGCATCGCCCTGCGGCATTTCCTGATGCATGATGCCGCTGCCGGCCGTCATCCACTGGATGTCGCCAGCGCCCAGCGAGCCCCGATTGCCCAGGCTGTCGCCATGCTCGACGGTGCCGGCCAGCACATAGGTGATGGTTTCAATGCCGCGATGCGGATGCCAGGGAAAACCGGCCAGGTAATCCTTGGGCTTTTCATTGCGAAAATCGTCAAACAGCAAAAACGGATCGGCCATTTGCGGATCGGTAAATCCAAAGGCGCGGTGCAATTTGACCCCGGCGCCTTCCATGGTGGGAACAGCGGCGGAAATCTGCTTTACGGGACGGATGGACATGGACGTGTCTCCTTTGTTGCAACCTATATAGCAGCTGGCGATCCGGAATTCAGGAAGTCGCCCGGAAACGGTCCGTTCACTCTGTGACGACAACACCCAGAGCGGGTGGGCTTCGTCAATCAGACCTCAGTCGTCTCAAACCGGTCCGCAATCTTCTGCGCCAGACGGGCCGCCACCGATGTCTTGTCCATTTCCGGCCAGTCTTCGACGCCTGAGCGCGAGACGATCCGCACATGGTTGCGGTCGCCGCCCATGACGCCCTTGGCTGGCGATACGTCATTGGCGACAATCCAGTCTGCGCCCTTGCGCTGCAATTTGCCTCTGGCATTGTCGATGAGATTCTGTGTCTCGGCGGCAAAGCCGACGACAAGGGCGGGCCTTTTGGCGTGATGGCCGACTGTTTTCAGAATGTCGGGATTCTCCGTCAATTGCAGCGGCGGCGGGGCTTTGCCCGGCTTTTTCTTGATCTTCTCGCCCGCCGCGCCGGATGCACGCCAATCGGCAACGGCGGCCACCATGACAGCGATGTCGGTCGGCAACAATTGTTCGACGGCATCCAGCATTTCGCGCGCCGTTTCCACATGCAGCGTCGTAACCCCCGCAGGATCCGCGATGGTCACCGGGCCGGAGACGAGTGTCACCTGCGCCCCCAGGGCGGCCAGGGCCGCCGCTATGGCATGGCCCTGTTTGCCCGATGATCGATTGGCAATATAGCGCACCGGGTCAATCGGCTCATGGGTCGGGCCGGAGGTGACAATGGCGCGTTTGCCTGCCAGTGGTCCCTTGATGGTGCCGGGGGTCCCGGCAAGAAGGCCGCGCACGGCAGCCACAATGTCCAGCGGTTCGGCCATCCGGCCTGTGCCTGCCTCGCCGCTTTCGGCCATTTCACCGCGCATCGGGCCGATCACATGGACGCCGTCCGCGCGCAACTGCTGCATGTTTCGTTGCAATGCAGGTGCGGCCCACATGATCGGGTTCATGGCGGGCGCCACCAGCAGCGGTCGATTGCTGGCAAGCACGATGGTCGAGGCCAGATCGTTGGCAAGGCCGAGCGCCATCTTGGCGATAAAATCGGCCGTTGCCGGGGCGACGAGAACAAGATCGCATTCGCGGGCCAGGCGAATATGGCCGACATCCTGCTCGTCCTCGCGGGAAAACAGCTCCAGAAACACCTTGTCATTTGCCAGGGCGCCGACAACCAGCGGTGTGATGAATGCCCGTGCGCCTTCCGTCATGACAGGGCGCACCGAGGCGCCGCGCTCGCGCAGACGGCGAATGAGATCAAGGCACTTGTAGGCGGCAATGCCACCGGTGATGATCAGCAGGATCCGCTTGCCGTCCAGTTCCAAAGGGTCAAATATTTCCGGCGAACCGCTGGCGGCAGCCGGTTCGGCTGGAAACGACACCGGCGCCTGTGTGGAATCGCGCAGCAGATGCCGCACTTCTTCTTCCATGGAGCGCCCGTTATGGGCGGCGCGCTCGCGCAGCAATTGTTTGGTGGCCTCGTCGAGATTGCGAATTGTAATGCTTGCCATGGTGAAGACTCCCTTGTGGGAGGCTAGCAAATGATTGCATTGAAATCAATTTATAACTGAAAGGCGATGTATATTGCCGTCAATGCAATCACCCATAGGGCAATTCGTCCGGAGCGTGAATATTGTGCCTCTGCCTTGCCGATGGCTTTTGCCGTTTCCGCGTCAAAACGCAGACCGTGGGTGCCCATGGCATCGAGTTCCTGTGAAAGGCGTTCGGCCCGTTCTGCCAGAACGGGGGCCTGTTCGGCCAGCCGTGCGGCGGCGTGCAGCCCATCCCTGATATCGGTCAAGACCCGCGCAGGACCGAGATTTTGGGCAATCCAGTCACCGACAACCGGTTCGGCAGCCTTCCACATGTTGAAATTCGGGTTGAGCGAGCGTGAAACCCCTTCGACGACAACCATGGTTTTTTGCAGCATGATCAGTTCCGGTCGGGTTTCCATGTCGAAAAGCTCGGTGACTTCGAACAAAAGGGTCAGCAGTTTGGCCATGGAGATGGTTTCGGCGGACTGGCCATGGATCGGTTCGCCGATGGCCCGTATTGCCTGGGCAAAGCTCGCCACATCATGGTGGGCTGGCACATAGCCCGCCTCGAAATGCACCTCGGCGACCCGCATATAGTCGCGGCGGATAAAACCGTAGAGGATTTCGGCCAGGAAGCGGCGTTCCTTTTTGCCCAGCCTGCCGACAATCCCCATGTCGACTGCCACGATGCAGCCGCTTGCATCGACAAACAGATTGCCCTGGTGCATGTCGGCGTGAAAAAATCCGTCGCGCAGCGTGTGGCGCAGAAATGACTGTATCAGCACCTCGGACAGATGGACCAGGTCGTGACCGGCTTCCCGCAGTGCCGCGATTTCGGAAATCTTCAGGCCATCCACCCAATCCATGGTGACGACATCACGGCCGGTGCGCTCCCAATCGACAAGCGGCACACGAAATCCCGGATCGTCCTTGGTGTTTTCCGCCAGTTCCGACAGGGCTGCGGCCTCAAGGCGCAAATCCATTTCGATCCGCGTTGTCTGCTCAAGCGTGCCGGCAATGTCCACCGGGCGCAGACGCCGCGATGAGGGGATCATCCGCTCGGACAGCCGGGCGATGATATAAAAGGCCTCCAGGTCGTTGCGAAACCTTTGGCGAATGCCCGGTCGCACCACCTTGACGGCCACCTTGCGGGTGCCGCGGGCATCGGTGACTTCTGCCGGATGGACCTGCGCGATGGAGGCTGCGGCGATGGGGTTTTCAAACCTTGTATAAAGCGCGTCCACCGGGCGGCCGATCGATTCAGCTATACGCGCTCTGGCAATTGAAACGGGAAATGTGTCCATGCGATCCTGCAGCATCGACAGATCCTGCGCCAGGGGCTTGCCGACGACATCGGGACGGGTCGCCAGGAACTGGCCAAGTTTCACATAGGACGGCCCCAGCCGCTCAACGGCGCGCGACAAGCGTTCAGCCCGTTGCACCTGTTGCGTCTGGCGACGGGCAATCAGCCCCGCCAGACGGTGCGCGAGTTTTGCAGGTCCACGCAGACCATCAGCAGGAAGCGAGGCAATGACGCCCTCGCGGGCCATCACCCAGCCCGCATGCGTCAGTCTCAGATAGGCTATCAAACTGTTCATGGTCTGCCGGGCTTTTTCAACAGGCGTTGGTCACAAGGGTCCATCGGCGCAGATAGCATTGTTTGCATCAAAGCTTCCAGCCCGAATGCAGGGCTGCGACGCCGCCGGTGTAATCGGTCCATTTGACGCGCGAAAAACCCGCAGCCGTGATCATATGGGCAAAGTTCTGCTGATCGGGAAACTTGCGGATGGATTCGACCAGATATTGATAGGGTTCACTGTCACCGGTGATCAACCGGCCGAATTGCGGAATGGCCTTGAAGGACCAGGCCTCATAGGCCTTTTCGAACAGCGGCATATCCACGTCGGAAAATTCAAGACACAAAAAGCGGCCGCCCCGTTTCAGCACCCTGTAGGCCTCTTGCAGTGCGACCTCGATACGCGGCACATTGCGAATGCCAAATGCGATCGTATAGGCGTCGAATGTATTGTCCTCGAAGGGAAGGTCTTCGGCATTTGCCTCGACAAAGGTCAGATGGTCTTCGATTTTTTTCGTGCGGGCACGCTGCTGACCGACCTCAAGCATGGAGCCGTTGATGTCGAGGACGGTTGCGTGGGCGTTTGCTTGCGCAGCGTCAATGATGCGAAACGCGATATCGCCGGTTCCGCCGGCCACATCAAGCGCCTTGAAATGGGCTTTGGCGCGCGGATTGAGCGCGCTGATCATGGCGTCTTTCCAGGCCCGGTGCATGCCAAATGACATGACATCATTCATGATGTCATAACGCTTGGCGACACTGTGGAAGACCTCATTGACCAGGTCCTGCTTCTGGCCCTTTTCGACGTCGACAAAACCATAGGAGGTTTCCATGCCACCGGAGGCGGATGTGCGTGCTTCAGACATTCATAAACTCCGAGATACAATTCAACGGGCCGTGCACCTTGAACGATAGCCTAAGGCGTCAAGATGCGCTATCAGGCAGGCACAATGATCGGTGCGGCAAAGTCGCGCCGCTTATAGGTCAAGTCCAGTCAAAAGCCAAATGAGCCGAGTGCCGCATGCCCGAACTGCCAGAAGTCGAAACCGTTCGTCGTGGCCTTCAGCCTGCAATGGAGGGTGCCCGTGTCGAGCGCCTGGAAATGCGCCGCCCGGATCTGCGCTTTCCATTCCCTGAAAAATTCATCGAGCGTATTGAAGGCCGGCGCATCACCCACCTGCAAAGACGGGCGAAATATCTGCTCATCGGGCTCGATGACGAGACAGTGCTGATTTCCCATCTGGGCATGTCCGGTTCCTATCATGTCGATGCAGACGCGGTCAGAAATACTCCCGGTCATTTTCATGTGGACCGCAGCAAGAATGAAAAACATGATCATGTGGTGTTCCATGTCGATGGTCCGGCCGGCAAGGCGCGCATTGTCTATAATGATCCGCGCCGCTTCGGTTTCATGCTGCTGACCACCAGCAATGCCCTGGATGATCATCCCTTTATCCGTGATCTTGGCGCCGAACCTGTCGGCAATGCCCTTCATGCGGATTATCTGGCCAGCCGTTTTGCAGGCAAGGCAGCACCGTTGAAGGCCACATTGCTTGACCAGAAGATCATTGCCGGTCTTGGCAATATATATGTGTGTGAAGCGCTGTGGCGTTCACGGCTGTCGCCGCGGCGCAGTGCCGCAACACTGGTGACGGGCCGCGGCCGGCCAACGCGGCGGCTGGAAGATCTGACCCAGGCGATCAGAGCGGTGATTGCAGCGGCCATCGAGGCCGGTGGCTCTTCCCTGCAGGATCACAGGCAGGCAGATGGCACGCTTGGCTATTTCCAGCACAGTTTCAATGTCTATGACCGGGAGGCGGAAGCGTGCCGCCGCGAGGGCTGTAGCGGCACCATTCAGCGTATTGTGCAAAGCGGCAGGTCAACTTTCTATTGTCCGCGCTGCCAGCGATAGCTAAATAGTCTTTCGACAGGTATTTTTAAAAGGAAAGCCCGCATGGCATATGTATCCATCAAGGTTGAAACCCGTGGTCGCGTCGGTCTGATCACGCTCGACAGGCCTGAGGCCCTCAATGCGCTCAATTCCGAGATGATGGGCGAGTTGCTGGACGTGGTGGAAGGGTTTGACCGGGATGCAAAGATTGGCGCGATGGTGATCACCGGCTCCGAAAAGGCATTTGCCGCCGGCGCCGATATCAAGGAAATGCAAAATCTCGATTTTGTCGATGCCTATCTGGGCGACTTTATCGGGCAATGGAACAGAATCAGCCAGGTCCGCAAGCCGATGATCGCTGCTGTTTCCGGATATGCGCTTGGCGGTGGCTGCGAACTTGCCATGGCCTGTGATTTCATCATTGCTGCTGACAATGCAAAATTCGGTCAGCCGGAAATTACGCTGGGCGTTTTGCCGGGTTTCGGCGGCAGCCAGCGTCTGACAAGGGCCGTCGGCAAGGCAAAAGCCATGGATATGTGTCTCACCGGCCGGATGATGGACGCCGAAGAGGCTGAACGTAGCGGGTTGGTGGCGCGGATCGTGCCTGCTGATGATCTGCTGGAGACGGCGATGAAGGCCGCCACCAAAATCGCCGGTTTTTCCCTGCCATCGGTCTGCATGGCCAAGGAAAGTGTCAACCGGTCCTTTGAAGTCAGCCTTGAAGAGGGGATTCGCTTTGAAAGGCGGGTGTTCCATTCGCTGTTTGCCACCGAGGACCAGAAGGAAGGAATGGCCGCATTTGCCGAGAAACGCAAAGCGCAGTTCAAGAACCGTTGACGGGGCCCCAGTTTCCAGCTATATGCCCGGCACGGATTTGGTGAGCCTTACCGCCACCTGAATTTTTTTCTGCTCCTATCGTCCTGAACGCGGGTTGGCAAACCTGAACGTGAGGTATGGAGCGTTGCTAGATCGTGAAGAGAGAATAAGATGGCCAATACAACTTCGGCTAAAAAGGCGACCCGCAAGATCGCTCGGCGCACGGAAGTCAACAAGAACCGTCGTTCGCGGGTTCGCAGCTTCATCCGCACTGTTGAAGAAGCAATCGCTTCCGGTGACCAGACTGTTGCAGCTGCAGCACTCAAGGCAGCCCAGCCTGAAATGATGCGGGCAGCCAACAAGGGTGTTGTCCACGCCAATACGGCGTCGCGAAAGATTTCGCGTCTGGCAAAGCGCGTTCACGCGATCAGCGCCTAAATACCAATTAATTTTCAGGAATTTCATGAGCCTGGCTTTCAGCCGGGCTTTTTCTGATTCAAAAAAAATTCGGTAATATTATCAACGCAATGAAAATTACAAAATTTCCTCAAGGCAAATTTTATACAACAAATACAATGACTTACTGGAGGTGGCGGAATCTTCAATTGACCGTTGTGGGACTCTTTAGCCCAATCAGGAGTCAAGGGATTTTTTTCATTTTTTTTGTTTTTGGACCCCTTATCACCAAGGGAAATTTAAAAAGCCATTGATTCCAAAAGCGTACGGGAAAGCGCACAGGATGCGCGTCTAAAACCGGCCACGCTCGCAGCGCGTAAAGCAGGATTCTTCCGCAGATCCGCCTTGACCTTCGCCGTCAGACCCTGCCTTAATGATTATGCATTGAGGTCGCAAACAAGTGGTCCCAAGGTCCGGTGTCGTTGCCGTTGTATGCAGCAATCGGATTTGTTTTCACCCTCAATGCAGTGTTCGCATTCTGTGGCACGATTCAATTACATTTCCCATTTGCGATCCGGGTGTGCGCCCGGATGCATGGATAGCTGTGCCCGGTTCCTGGAGGTGGTGCATTGGAAGGAAGCAGATCACATTTTGTCCGCCGCCTTTGGCTTAATGTGATCGGGAAGATAAATGGAAGGTGGTTAACAAGGAGTTAATGCGGTAGAGAGACTGAAAAATACAACTACAGGTAAGTAAAATTCGGCGGTTTAGCTGATAAAACAAAAGAATTACAGGAGACGGCCAGACATGCAGGTACTATCAGGGGCGGCAGTGCGAAAAATAACAATAGAGTCTAACGAAACAGCACCACTCCAGACCAGCATGGTCGAATCTTCCAACAGGGCGGGGAAACCCAATATGTCGCATGATGTTCTCTTCAGCCGGGTGCAAACCCGATTGAAAGCACAAGTCGGTCTGGATGTATTTTCAAGTTGGTTCGGGAGACTCCAGCTGGATTCAGTTTCAAAAAGCATTGTCCGTCTCTCGGTACCCACGACCTTTCTGCGGTCATGGATCAACAACCGTTACCTTGATGTATTGACCAAGCTCTTCATGGAAGAGGACGCAGATATTTTGCGCGTGGAGATCGTGGTGCGCTCCGCCACCCGCGGCAACCGTCTCATCCAGTCGTCCGAAATAACGGATGTTCAGCAATCGACGGCACCGGGAACGCAGGCCAACAGGGCACCAACCGTTCAGCAAGCCATTTTGAAAGCCAAGAAGAACCATCTGCGACAGGCCGATCCAAGTTCGGTGTCCGGTTCACCTCTGGATGGACGCTATTCTTTCAGTGCCTTTGTTGAAGGCTCGTCAAATCGTGTGGCGCTGGCCGCCGCCAAGACCATTGCAGAAGCCGGCACCAGTGCCGTTCGTTTCAATCCGCTGTTTGTCCATTCCAGTGTCGGGCTTGGCAAAACCCATTTGCTTCAGGCCGTGGCTCTGGCGGCAACGCAAAGTGAGCGCAAGCCTCGGGTGGTTTATCTGACGGCGGAATATTTCATGTGGCGCTTTGCCACCGCCATCCGTGACAATGATGCCCTGTCGTTCAAGGAATCCTTGCGCAATATCGACCTGCTGGTCATTGACGACATGCAATTTCTGCAAGGCAAATCGATCCAGCATGAATTCTGCCACCTGCTCAACATGTTGCTTGATTCCGCCCGCCAGGTGGTTGTCGCCGCAGATCGCGCACCCTGGGAGCTGGAATCGCTTGACGCACGGGTGCGTTCCCGCCTGCAGGGCGGCGTTGCCATCGAGATAGAAGCGCCGGATTATGAAATGCGGCTGGAGATGTTGAAGCGGCGTCTTGCGACCGCTCAGCAGGAAGACGGTTCACTGAATATACCGACTGAAATTCTTGCCCATGTGGCGCAGCAGGTAACGTCAAGCGGTCGCGAATTGGAGGGGGCATTCAATCAGCTTCTTTTCCGCCACTCCTTTGAACCTTCATTGTCGATTGAGCGGGTTGATGAATTGCTTGGTCATCTGGTCAATGCGGGTGAACCCAAGCGGGTGCGCATTGAGGATATCCAGCGCGTTGTCTCGCGCCACTACAATGTGTCTCGTCAGGAAATGATCTCGAGCAGGCGCACGCGAACAATCGTCAAGCCGCGTCAGATTGCAATGTTTCTTGCAAAGACCATGACACCGCGGTCCTTCCCGGAAATTGGCCGGCGTTTCGGCGGCCGTGATCACACGACCGTTTTGCACGCCGTGCGCAAGATTGAGGGACTTCTGAGCGAGGATACCAAACTGTCTCACGAAGTCGAATTGTTGCGTCGGCTGATCAGCGACTGATCGCAAGCATTCGCAGGGCTCGCTTTGGCGGGCCTTTTTGTCTGCCGGTGAGCGCCATTGCCGGTTTATCCCCAGAAAGCATGGTTCCTCGGTCCAACCAGTGCCGGACGCACTTGCCTAACCGGTGCTGAATCTGTCATTTTGCTTGTCCCTAAAGCAAACTACCGCTATGGCCCTATGGGTATGAAGACGCAGAATCCGGAATGCCCGGGTCCAGTCGGCGACAACTCAAACCGGTGCCGGTGATCAGACAACAGGAATTTGGTGTAAGCAACCATGCGTGTGACAATCGAGCGTTCGAATATTCTCAAATCACTGAGCCACGTCCACCGTGTTGTGGAGCGGCGCAATACCATCCCGATTCTGTCAAACGTGCTTTTGAAAGCTGATGGAGCGACGCTGGATCTCAAGGCAACAGACCTTGATCTGGAGATCACCGAAGCAACCGCGGCCAATGTTGAACAGGCCGGATCGACAACTGTGCCGGCTCATCTTCTTTATGATATCGTTCGCAAGCTGCCCGATGGTGCAGAAGTTCTGCTTGCCGTCGAACCCGATGGCGGCAGCATGAGCGTTGTTTCCGGGCGTTCCAAATTTTCGCTGCAATGCCTGCCCGAATCCGATTTTCCTGATCTCACCTCCGGAGAGTTCAGCCACACATTCCGCCTGCCATCGACGGACCTGAAGATGTTGATTGATCGCACCCAGTTTGCGATCTCGACGGAAGAGACCCGCTATTACCTCAATGGAATTTATGTTCATACGATCGAAGACGAGGGCTCATTGAAGCTACGCGCAGTGGCGACCGATGGTCACCGGCTAGCCCGCGCTGATGTCGAAGCGCCGTCGGGTTCGGAAGGCATGCCGGGCATTATCATTCCGCGCAAGACCGTCGGCGAGTTGCAAAAGCTGGTTGATGATCCCGATATGGTGATAACCGTGGAAGTGTCAGAAGCAAAAATCAGGTTTGCCATCGGCGGCGTGATGCTGACATCGAAACTCATTGACGGAACCTTTCCCGATTACCAGCGCGTCATTCCATCCGGCAATGACAAGGAACTCAGGATTGATTGTGCGCCGTTTGCCTCTGCGGTCGATCGCGTCTCGACGATTTCATCGGAGCGGGGACGGGCGGTCAAACTGGTTCTCGGCGACGGCCTGCTGACGCTGACCGTCAACAATCCCGATTCGGGCAGCGCCACCGAAGAACTGGTGGTCGATTATCAGAACGAGCCGCTGGAAATCGGCTTCAACGCCAAATATCTGCTGGATATCACCAATCAGTTCAGTGGCGCAGAGGCCGTGTTCATGTTTGCCGACTCAGGGTCGCCGACGCTTGTACGCGATGTTGCCGAGGACAGCGCCCTTTATGTCCTGATGCCAATGCGCGTTTAGGATTGGCGCATTTGAGGCGGAGTTTGAATCGGACCGGATTGTGAGTGTTCCAGGCACCGTCTATCTCACACGTCTCAAACTGACGGATTTTCGCAACTACCAGCAATTGGCACTTGATCTGGATGCGCGCCATGTCGTGTTGACCGGACAGAATGGTGCCGGCAAAACCAATCTGATGGAAGCGATTTCCTTCCTGTCACCGGGCAGGGGATTGCGGCGTGCAGCCTACAATGAAGTCAGCCGCGTCGGCTCTGCTGCAGGATTTGCCGTTTTTGCCCATGTCGAAGGCATGGCCGGGCCGGTGGATATCGGCACCTCCGCCGGCGGCGAACCCGATTACAATGGAAGCTCCGGGCGCAAACTCAGAATCAACAGTGCCAATGCGCGGTCCAGTGAAGACCTGGCCGAGCATCTGCGTATTGTCTGGCTGACGCCGGCCATGGACGGTCTGTTTACCGGGGCGGCCTCGGATCGGCGGCGGTTCCTTGACCGACAGGTCCTGTCGATTGATCCGGCCCATGGGCGCCGCGTGCTGGATTTCGAGCGCGCCATGCGCAGCCGCAATCGGTTGTTGTCGGAAGGGCGCATGGACCGGGTGTGGCTGGACGGTATTGAAGCGCAAATGGCCGAATTGGGAGTGGCGATAGCCCTTGCCCGGCGCGAACTTGTGGCAATGCTGGCCTCCCAGGTCGGACACAATCCGGTTGATGCGGCCTTTCCCCAGGCTGACATCAGGCTGGACGATTTTCTCAACGAACAGGCGGGCGATACGGCTGCAGACTTCGAGGATGGCTATATTGGGCGGCTGCGCACGGGACGCGCGCGTGACGCTGGAGCAGGCAGGACCTTGGCAGGGCCGCACAGATCTGACCTGTTGATACGCTACCGGGCAAAGGACATGGATGCTGCCCGTTGTTCCACCGGGGAACAGAAGGCCTTGCTGGTGGGACTTGTGCTCGCCCACGCACGATTGACCGGAACGATCTGCGGTCATCCGCCTGTCATCCTGCTTGATGAAATCGCCGCCCATCTGGATGAAAACCGCCGGGCAGCGCTGTTCGACCTTGTCGACAGCCTGGGGTGTCAGGCTTTCATGACCGGTACGGATCAACAGATGTTTTCGGCACTCGGCGCGCGTGCACAGTTTTTTGATGTTCGCGCGGCTCAGGTCACGCCTCTGGATGTTGGATCGAACTGATCGCATCGGCATGGGTGCAGCATCCTTGTCTTCCAGATCGTTCCGTCGCAAAACGGCTCCATGTTTGTGCAGGCCCCCGTTTCTGATAAGAGTGCGCGATGACGGAAAAAATGCTTTCACAACCCGAGCTGGAGCGCTACGCCCGCCATATTATTCTGGCGGAAATCGGTGGCCCCGGGCAACAGAAGCTGAAACGGGCCCGCGTTCTGGTGATCGGCGCTGGCGGCCTTGGATCGCCGGTGCTGCAGTATCTTGCAGCCGCCGGTGTGGGGACGCTCGGCGTTGTGGATGATGATATTGTCTCGCTTTCCAATTTGCACAGACAGCTCATTCACGATACGCAATCGGTCGGCGTGCCCAAGACGGACAGCGCATCTGTGTCCCTGGCGCGCATCAACCCCCATGTGAATGTGGTAACCCATCATGACAGGCTGGAAGCCGACAATGCCGAGGCCCTTGTTGCCCAATATGACATGGTCGTTGACGGCTGTGACAATATTTCCACCCGCTATCTGCTTGCCGACGCCTGTTCAGCGCTGAAAAAACCGCTGGTATCGGCAGCCGTCGGCCGGTTTGACGGATCGGTGACAGTTCTCAAACCCTATGAGAACGATAGCCAGGGCAGGCCGAATCCCTCTTACCGCGATCTTTTTCCGGCGCCGCCGCCCGATGGCCTGTTGCCCAGCTGCGCCGAAGCCGGAATAGTCGGTGCATTGACCGGAGTGATCGGAACGCTGCAGGCAATGGAGGCAATCAAGCTGATCGCCGGCATTGGAGAGCCCTTGATCGGGCGGTTGTTGCTCTATGATGCACTGGCAGCGCGGTTCGAAACGATCAAATATGGCCCAGCAAAGTCAGCCAGATGACTTAGATTTGAGCAAAGGCCCTACGGCGACGCGACAGGATCTCTGCTGCAGGAAAGCGAGGCACGATGACAGATACAAATGGATTTGACCCGGCGTCGTTTGGCAATGAGGCGCCGCCGTCAAATGTCTCCCGGCCGCTGCAAGCTTTGTGGTGGTTGAAAAAGGGCACCTTGAAAACCGGTTCGCAATGGCGCGAGGCGCATCATCTGTGCCAGATGGATGAAGGTGATGCGGCTCATGACATCGTGCATGGTCTCGTTCATTGGATCGAAGGCGACATGCCCAATGCGGATTACTGGTATCGGCGTGCCGGTGCGAAAAGATCGGGCAGCCTGGAATCGGAATGGGCGCGCATCGAAACATTATTGTTTGCCACAATGCAGAACCACCAAGGAAGCAAGACCCATGACTGACCAATTTGCCCACTATCCAAGCCTTGCCGACAAAGTTGTGCTTGTAACGGGCGGTGCCTCGGGGATCGGCGCTGAAATCGTCAGGGCTTTTGCGGCGCAAAATGCGCGTGTCGGTTTTATCGATCTGGATGGGCAAGCCAGCGCGCAATTGTCAGAAGAACTTGGCGATATTGCCTACCAATGTTGTGATCTGCGCGATATCGGGGCACTGAAGCAAGCCTTTGCCGCCCTGCGCAGCAAGCTTGGCCCCGCCGCTGTTCTTGTCAACAATGCAGCGCGGGACGATCGTCATGACTGGAGGGAGGTAACGCCTGACTATTGGGATGATCGCATGGATACAAATCTGCGCCACCAGTTCTTTGCGATTCAGGCCGTTGCGCCCGACATGATTGAAATGGGCGGCGGTTCGATCATCAATATGGGGTCCAACAGTTGGTGGGAAGCCGGTGGCGGTTTTCCCGCCTATGCCACGGCCAAGGCGGCAGTCCACGGGCTGACGCGCACAATGGCGCGGGATCTGGGAAAACACCGGATCCGGGTCAATGCGGTCGTTCCCGGCTGGATCATGACAGAGCGTCAGAAAACCTTGTGGGCAACACCGCAAGCACTGAAGGGGCATCTGCAAAACCAGTGCCTGCCTGATCTGATCGACCCGGTCTATGTGGCGCGGATGGTTCTCTTCCTTGCCTCCGATGATGCACGCATGTGTACCGCCAGCAACTTCATGGTCGAAGCGGGGTCCATTTGAGGCATCACAAGGCGCGCAGTGCCTTCACAGATCAGCAGGGATTATGATCGCGGTCAGGGCCGCCCGGGTAGAACCCGGTCCGGTGGCCGATGTCCGTCAAACAACGCCCGAATATTGATGATGACTTTCTCGCCCATATCGATGCGGCCTTCCATGGTCGCTGATCCCATATGCGGCAGAATCACCACCTTGCCCTCGCGGGCAAGTTTCACCAGTTTCGGATTGACGGCCGGCTCGTGTTCAAAAACATCCAGTCCGGCGCCGGCAATCCGGCTGTCATGCAGCAGTTTGATCAGCGCTTCCTCATCGATAATCCCGCCACGCGCGGTGTTGACGATATAGGCCTCGGGTCGCAACAGGGCGAGCCGGCGCGCTGACAGCAGGTGATAGGTGCCGGGTGTCGAAGGACAATTGACCGAGACAATATCGACCCGTGCAAGCATCTGGTCCAGACTGTCCCAATAGGTTGCCTCAAGGTCTTCTTCGGTATCGGCATCGACCCGGTTGCGATTGTGATAATGAATTGCCAGCCCGAAGGCCTTCGCCCGTCGGGCAACGGCAGTGCCAATACGTCCCATCCCGACGATGCCAAGCCGTTTGCCCCAGATGCGATGACCGAGCATCCAGGTCGGAGACCAGCCGTTCCATTCTTCCCCGTCGGTCAAGATGCGGGCACCTTCGGTCAGGCGCCGCGGTACCGCCAGAATCAGGGCCATGGTCATGTCAGCCGTATCTTCGCTCAGCACATTGGGTGTGTTTGTCACCGCAATGCCGCGGCGGCTGGCCGCATCGACATCAATATTGTCCGTGCCATTGCCAAAATTGGCAATCAGCTTGAGGCTGTCACCAGCCTGTTCAATCATTGCCGCATCGATATGGTCTGTCACGGTGGGCACCAGAACATCGGCATTTTTCATCGCCGCAACCAGCTCATGCTGGGTGCGGGGTTTGTCCTCAATGTTCAACGTGGTGTCAAACAGCTCACACATCCGGGTTTCCACCGGCTCGGGCAATTTTCGCGTGATGAAGACCCGGGGTCTTTTTTTATTCGGCATTTCCTCAAACGGCTCCTTGTTGAGAGCTCTTTAACCAAGATGTGACATTGTTGGGTAACAATTGTTTCTCCGGCGCACGAATTGTTTTTACCAGACGAATGCGTGAAGACAAAGAAAACTCGTGTCGCATTGAGGGGAATTTTGTCGAATGCGCCGACCGCAGCCTGAATGGCTTGCCGGTTCGGTGAGGAAAAACCGATGGAGGCTGCTATGAATGCCACAACCGTCACCAGATTTTTGGCTGTTTGTTCTACGCTGGCGTTGCTGATTATCCCCGTCACGCTGGCCGGTCCACCTGCCCATGCACAAAGCGTGGCGCAGGGTGCCAGTGGCCTGCCGCTGCCGCGGTTCGTCAGTCTCAAGGCGCGACGGGTCAACCTGCGCATTGGTCCCAGCCGCGATTATGCGGTCGAGTGGATGTATACCCGTTCGGGAATTCCCATGGAGATCATCCAGGAATATGACCATTGGCGTCGTGTGCGTGATCCCGAAGGCACGGAAGGCTGGATCCACAAATCGCTGCTGACCGGCGAGCGCACGGCGATTGTCGCGCCGTGGAAACGCGGGCAGGACAAGGTCTATGTGCAATTGCGCGCCAGGCCGCAGGTGAGCGCCACCCTGCTTGCAATGCTCGAGCCCGGAGTTGTCGTCAATATCAGCGAGTGCAACGGCAACTGGTGCCGCAGCGAGATTGACGGTGCAAAAGGCTGGGTTGCCCAGAATGAAATCTGGGGCGCCTATCCGGGCGAAGCCTTCAAATAATCTCACAAACGCGGGGCAGGATATTCCATAACGCTTTCACACCAGTATGATTGGATTTGCGGAGAGCCGGGAACGCTGTGCGGCTCTTGCAGATGACCATGTCACAATAGCGATCAGGGATACCATGGCGCAACAAAGGGTCGATCTTGTCATTTTTGATTGCGACGGTGTTCTCATCGACAGTGAAATCCTCAGTGCCCAGACCCTGATCGGGCTTTTGGCCGATCTGGGGATCACCATTGATCTCGACCACGTCCAGAAATATTTTCTGGGCAGGAGTTTTCCGACCGTTGCAGCGCTGATTCGCGAGCAGTTCTCAACCGTGCTGCCGCAGAGCTTCGAACAGACTTACCGCAGCGAACTGCTTGCGCGTTTTGAAGTAGGGCTGTTGCCGACACCCGGCATTGAACGGGTGCTGAGCGAATTGGCGATTCCTGCCTGTGTTGCCACAAGCAGCAGTCCTGAGCGAGCCAACAAATCTTTGCAGATCAGCGGCCTTGCGCGTTATTTCGATCAAAAAATCTATACGGCTTCTCTCGTCGCGCGCGGCAAGCCGGCGCCAGATCTTTTTTTGCACGTGGCAAAAAGTGAAGGCGTATTGCCACAAAACTGTCTGGTCATTGAAGACAGTCAGCCGGGGCTTGAGGCGGCGCGTGCAGCAGGCATGATTGTCTGGCATTACCGGGGCGCAAGCCATCTGAAGTCGACGCAGCCCGCCGCTTTCAAGGCGCGCGACGCGCATGTCCAGTTTGATTCCTGGGACGGCTTCTTTCATCTGATGCCCGCTTTGAAACGCGCCGAAATCCAGCGTTAACAGCTCTTCCAGACCCGACCCATGTCTGCCGTCGTTTCGCTTCACGGCGGGGTTATCGACGCTGTGATACTTGCACCGTGATCGCGCAGGCCATAAGACGCTTGCATAATTCGACTCGTCGATCGCAACAGACCGCAGGGCAAATCCGATGGCCAAACCAAGCGACAACGACCCAAGCCGCCTCGACGATGCTGCGCGCGCCGGATGGCTCTATTATGTTGCGGGCAATACCCAGGACGAGATCGCCCGCAAACTTGGTGTGTCGAGGCAATCGGCCCAAAGGCTTGTTTCACTTGCGGTCAGCGAGCGTCTGGTCAAGGTGCGGCTGGATCATCCGATCGCCCATTGCATGGAACTGGCCGCCCGGGTCAAGGAACGTTTTGATCTGCTGGCCTGTGAAGTCGTTCCGAGCGATCCCGAAGCGCCCAATTCCGTTGTCGGGATAGCGCAGGCCGGCGCGGCGGAAATGGAGCGGCATCTCAAATCCAGCCATCCCAAGATATTGGCCATCGGAACAGGCCGCGCATTGCGTGCCTGTGTCGAACAGCTTCCGCCGATGGACTGTCCCCAGCATCGCATCGTATCGCTGCTGGGAAACATGATGTCCGATGGATCGGCGACAGCCTATAATGTGGTCATTCGTCTCGCCGAGCGGGTCAATGCCAAACATTTTCCCATGCCCTTGCCCGTACTGGCGCGGACAATCGAGGAAAAACGCGTGCTGCACAATCAGGAGCCGGTTCACAATATCCTCGAGCTTGCCCGTCAGGCCGATGTCACTTTCGTTGGCATTGGCGGTATCGGTGATGATTCGCCGCTGGTGATGGATGGGTTTGTCGCCCGTGATGAGGCCAGGGCGCTGGCGCGCGCCGGTGCGGTTGGCGAAATAACCAGTTGGATATTCGATCGAAACGGCAAACTGATTGACGGTCATATCAACGACCGTGTGGCCAGTGCACCACTGATGCCAAATCAGACGAACCCGGTCATTTGCGTTGCCGCTGGCGAATCCAAAGCCAAAGCGCTGTTGGGAGCTTTTCGCGGTAAAATTGTAAATTCTCTGATCACGAATGAGACAACAGCCCAGCTTTTGCTCGATTCCTAGGCAAAAATCTGCCTCAATTAATCCTTTGAATTGAAAAGAGTTTTGCAAAACCCTGCACAGGTGGCGGGGTTTTCGTGCAGTTTTTTGTTGACATAAATGCACGATTTAGCGAATATTTGCCCCAGACACTAGCAAATGCTCAGTGCATTGGGAGGAATTCATGAATTACTTTACTCGCGCCCTGATGGGCGCGTCCGCTCTGTCATTGTTGGCAACCGGAGCCATGGCGGAAAAAATCACCATCGCCACCGTCAACAATGGCGACATGGTCCGCATGCAGAAGCTGACCGATGATTTCACGGCAAAGAATCCAAGCATTGAACTGGAATGGGTGACGCTGGAAGAAAATATCCTGCGTCAGCGCGTAACCACCGATATCGCCACCAAGGGCGGTCAGTATGATGTGATGACCATCGGCACCTATGAGGTTCCGATCTGGGCGAAACAGGATTGGCTGGTATCGCTCAATGATCTGCCCGCATCCTACGACATGGATGATCTTCTGCCTGCCATTCGTGGTGGCCTGACGGTTGGCGGCGAGCTTTACGCTGCACCCTTCTATGGCGAAAGCTCGATGGTCATGTACCGCAAGGACCTGATGGAAAAGGCCGGGCTTGAAATGCCGGATGCGCCCACATGGGACTTCATCGGCAAGGCAGCGCGCGCCATGACCGACAAGGACAACGAGATTTATGGCGTCTGCCTGCGTGGCAAGGCCGGTTGGGGCGAGAATATGGCGCTTCTGACGGCAACCGCCAATTCCTTTGGGGCAAAATGGTTCGATATGGACTGGAAGCCGCAATTCGACGGTGACGCCTGGAAGAACACGCTGAATTTCTACATCGATCTGATGAACGACGCGGGCCCTCCCGGCGCATCATCAAACGGTTTCAATGAAAATCTGTCGCTTTTCCAGTCGGGCAAATGCGGCATGTGGATTGATGCAACGGTTGCAGCATCCTTCGTGACGAACCCGAAAGACAGTCAGGTTGCAGACAAGGTCGGTTTTGCGCTTGCGCCGGACAACGGGCTTGGCAAACGAGGCAACTGGCTGTGGGCCTGGAGCCTGGCCATTCCCGCCGGTACCCAGAAGCAGGACGCTGCCAAGAAATTTGTCGAATGGGCCACGTCGAAGGAATATCTGGCACTGGTCGCTGAAAATGAAGGCTGGGCAAATGTGCCTCCCGGAACACGCACATCGCTCTACGAGAATCCGGAATATGCGAAGATACCCTTTGCCAAGATGACACTGGACAGCATCAACTCTGCCGACCCGAACAATCCGACGGTTGATCCGGTGCCCTATGTTGGTGTGCAATTCGTCGCCATTCCTGAATTTCAAGGTATCGCTACTTCGGTCGGCCAGCAGTTTTCTGCGGCGCTTGCCGGAACGGTCAGTGTGGATGACGCGCTCGCCAGCGCCCAGTCGCTGACCGAACGCGAAATGAAAAGGGCTGGCTACATCAAGTAACCGTCCTCCCCCCCGGGGGGCCGGTCCGACCGGGCCGGCCCCTTTGAGACTCTGTTTGATTATTGCTATTTTGCGGTGGAAGACCCGCTCTATCCGATCTGTCCACCACACGCTCTCTAACCCGGTGCAGGACCATGGCCACAACCCACTCACGTGTTGCCGCGCGATTCATGCTGTCGCCCGCCGTATTGCTGCTTTTGGCATGGATGATCGTTCCGCTTTCGATGACGATCTATTTCTCATTCCTGCGCTACAACCTGTTGAATCCGGCCATTGATGCCTGGGCCGGCTGGAGCAACTACGAATATTTCCTGACCGATCCGGCCTTCTTTGCTGCGCTCACCAATACTTTGCTGCTGGTTGGCGGTGTCTTGCTGATCACCATCATCGGTGGAACTTTGCTGGCCCTGCTGCTTGATCAGCCCATCTGGGGGCAGGGCATCGTGCGCATTCTTGTCCTGGCGCCATTTTTCGTCATGCCGACCGTTTCCGCCCTGGTCTGGAAAAACATGTTCATGAACCCGGTCAACGGGTTGTTTGCCCATGCGGCCAAGGCGCTTGGATTGCAACCCTTTGACTTTCTGGCCCATGCGCCGCTGTTTTCCATCATTCTGATTGTCGCCTGGCAATGGCTGCCCTTTGCGGCGCTGATACTGCTGACCGCGCTGCAGTCGATGGATCAGGAGCAAATGGATGCATCCGAAATGGACGGAGCCGGGCCATTCAGCCGCTTTTTCTATCTGGTGCTGCCGCATCTGTCGCGGGCCATAACGGTGGTCGTTCTCATTCAGACAATATTTCTATTGTCCATCTTCGCCGAAATTCTGGTGACCACCAATGGTGGGCCCGGCTATGCATCGACCAATATTACCTACCTGGTCTATGCCCAATCTCTGCTCCAGTTTGATGTCGGGGGCGGATCTGCCGGCGGTATCATTGCGGTCATCCTGGCCAATATTGTTGCGATCTTCCTGATGCGGATGATCGGCAAGAACCTGGAGGCGTAACCCATGGCTCGCTCAATTTCGCGTCGTCGCCAGGTTGTTGTCACGCTGCTGGCCTGGGTCATTGGTCTGGCGATTTTCTTCCCGATCCTGTGGACGATCCTGACCAGCTTCAAGACCGAGGCAGAGGCCATTGCATCACCGCCTTCCCTGTTCATGTTTGACTGGACACTGGAAAATTATGGTGAAGTGCAGGAGCGCTCGAATTACTTCCGGCACTTCTCCAATTCGGTGATCATCTCTCTTGGTTCAACGCTCCTTGGCCTGTTGATCGCCATACCGGCCGCCTGGTCCATGGCCTTTGTGCCGGCCAAGCGCACCAAGGACATCCTGATGTGGATGCTCTCGACCAAGATGCTGCCGCCGGTCGGCGTGCTGATTCCGATCTACCTGTTGTTCCGCGACACCGGTTTGCTGGACACCAGAACAGGTCTGGTCATTGTGCTGACCCTCGTCAATCTGCCGATCATCATCTGGATGCTGTTCACCTATTTTCGTGAGATACCCGGTGAGATTCTCGAAGCATCACGTATGGATGGCGCCCAATTGTGGGACGAGATCATCTATGTTTTGACGCCGATGGCGATCCCGGGCATTGCATCGACGCTTCTGTTGAATGTGATCCTTGCCTGGAACGAGGCATTCTGGACGCTCAATCTGACGGCCGCCAAGGCAGCACCGCTGACTGCATTCATAGCCAGCTATTCCAGCCCGGAAGGGCTCTTCTACGCCAAGCTCTCTGCCGCATCGACCATGGCGATTGCACCGATCCTGATCTTGGGTTGGTTCAGTCAGAAACAATTGGTGCGTGGTCTGACATTCGGCGCAGTGAAATAGGATTGATCATGGGAAGCATAACACTCAAACAGATCACCAAGAGCTTCGGCGCCACTGAGGTGATCCAGCCATTGGATCTACAAATCAGCGACGGGGAATTCGTCGTCTTTGTCGGTCCATCGGGATGCGGTAAATCGACCTTGCTGCGCCTGATCGCCGGTCTGGAAGACGTGACCAGCGGGATGATTGAAATCAATGGCGTTGATGCGACGCAGACGCCACCGGCCAAGCGCGGCCTGGCGATGGTTTTCCAGTCCTATGCGCTCTATCCGCATATGTCGGTGCGCAAGAACATCGCCTTTCCGCTGAAAATGGCCAAACTGCCCCTACAGGATCGTGACGCCAAGGTGGAGGCGGCTGCAGCGGTTTTGAATCTGACCGACTATCTTGACCGCCGTCCGGGTCAATTGTCCGGCGGGCAGCGTCAGCGCGTCGCCATCGGACGGGCCATTGTGCGTGAGCCCGATGCCTTCCTGTTCGATGAGCCCCTGTCCAATCTCGATGCAGCGCTGCGCGTCAACATGCGGCTGGAAATTTCCGAATTGCACCAGACCCTCAAGACGACAATGATCTATGTGACGCATGATCAGGTGGAAGCCATGACCATGGCCGACAAGATCGTCGTTCTGCAGGCTGGCCGTATTGAACAGGTCGGTTCACCGCTTGAGCTCTACCACAAGCCGGCCAATCAATTTGTCGCGGGATTCATCGGCTCGCCCAAAATGAACTTTGTCACCGGGGCCCATGCGCAACAACACGGTGCGGAAACAATCGGCTTTCGGCCGGAACATATTGCGATTTCGCAGTCCGGCGGAACATTCAACGGTATTGTCGGTGTTTCTGAACATCTGGGATCGGACACGTTCTTGCGGGTCAATATCGAAGGCGTGGACAGCATCACCGTGCGTGCGGATGGCGAAGTGGCGTTGCGGCACGGAGACAGCGTCTCGCTGACACCGGCACCTGACAAGATCTATCGGTTCGACAAGTCCGGAAATGCCCTTTGATGGACCGCCTGTCCGGAAAGTCGGCCATTATCACAGGTTCCGCCCGCGGCATTGGAAAAGCCTTCGCTGAGGCCTATGCAAGAGAAGGGGCAATTGTTGCGGTTGCCGATATCGATCTCGAGCGGGCCGAGGCGACCGCCGAGGCGATTGGCCCTTCTGCCTATGCAGTTCGCCTCGACGTGACAGACCAGACTTCCATCGATGCAGCCCTTGGCGTGGTCGAAGCCCGCGCTGGTGGTGTGGATATTCTCATCAACAATGCCGCTCTGTTTGATCTGCAACCGATCACCGAAATCTCCCGTGAGAGCTATGACAGGCTGTTTGCCATCAATTTCGCTGGCACCTTGTTCATGTTGCAGGCAGCGGCAAAATCAATGATCGCCCGCGGGCAGGGCGGCAAGATCATCAATATGGCCAGCCAGGCCGGTCGTCGCGGTGAGCCGCTCGTCGCCATCTATTGCGCGACCAAGGCGGCGGTGATCAGCCTGACGCAATCAGCGGGCCTGAGCCTGATCAGCCACGGCATCAATGTCAACGCAATCGCACCCGGCGTGGTCGATGGTGAGCATTGGGACGGAGTCGACGCATTGTTTGCGCGATATGAAAACCGTCCGGCGGGACAAAAGAAAAAACTGGTGGGCCAAGCCGTGCCCTTTGGCCGCATGGGCACAGCGGAAGATCTGACAGGCATGGCGATTTTTCTCGCCAGCGCAGAGGCCGACTACGTGGTTGCCCAGACCTACAATGTCGATGGCGGGAACTGGATGAGCTGAAGATGCCGATAAAATTGAACCAGCAATCCCTTGATCGCCTTCCCGGCAATGTTTCTGTTCCGAAATATGATCGGTCAAAACTCAGTCCAGGCATTTTGCACGTGGGCGTGGGCAATTTTCATCGCGCCCATCAGGCGATCTATCTCAATCGGTTGTTCGACCTTGGGGACAGTCTCGATTGGGCCATCATAGGCGCAGGAACACGTGCGAATGATGCGGAGATGCGCCGCAGGCTGCACGATCAGGACTGGCTTACAACCATTGTCGAGCTCGAGCCCAGCGGCCTGACAGCGACGGTGTGTGGTTCCATGGTGGATTTCATCGATATTGATCCCGCACGCATTGTCGAAGCCCTCGCACGACCGGAGATTCGCATTGTTTCCCTGACGATCACCGAGGGCGGCTACTATCTGGATGCAACCACCGGCGGGTTTCAGTCGGATCATCCCGAGATGTTGGCCGATGGCCGCAATCCGCAGGCGCCCAAAACGGTCTTTGGCCTTTTGCTGGCGGGGATTGAAAGAAGGCGGCAGGCAGGGCTGCCACCGTTCACGGTGATGTCATGCGACAACCTGCCGGAAAACGGCAAGATTACCCGCCAAACGATGATCGGCCTGGCGCAATTGATGTCGGGTGAGCTGGCCGCCTGGGTTGAAGCCAATGTCGCATTTCCAAACTCCATGGTCGATTGCATCACCCCGGCGACATCAGATCGCATGCGCCAGACAGTCGCTGCAGAATTCGATATCCTCGATTCGTCACCGGTGGCCTGCGAACCGTTTCGCCAATGGGTATTGGAGGACAATTTCCCTCAGGGCCGTCCGGCGCTAGAGAAGGTCGGTGTTGAATTCGTTGATGATGTTGCCCCTTACGAATTGATGAAATTGCGTATTCTCAATGGCGGTCATGCGTCCATTGCCTATCCGGCTGCGCTCATGGGGATTGATTTCGTCCACGATGCCATGGCTGAACCGCTTGTCAGCGGGTTTCTCGAAAGTGTCGAAACCCTGGAGATCATCCCAACGGTTCCCTTGGTTCCTGGTGTGGATTTTTCCGATTATTTCGCCAAGGTAAAAACGCGTTTTTCCAATGCGGCTGTCGCCGATACAATTCCGCGCCTTTGTCTGGATGGTTCGAACCGGCAACCCAAATTCATTTTGCCGACGATTGCCGACCGGCTCAAAGAGGGGCTGCCCGTCGACGGCCTGGCACTCGAGGTGGCGCTGTGGTGCCGCTATTGTTTTGCCACCGATGATGCGGGAAACGCCCTGGAAGTGGCGGATGCCAAGGCGGAATATCTGGGCCAAAGGGCGCAGAAAGCAAAAGACAACCCGCCGGCCTTTCTGGACATGCAGGATATATTCGGCCTGCTGGGAGGCAATGAAGTCTTCGTTCAGGCGTTTTCTTCGTCGCTGCGTTCACTTTGGGATGAGGGGACGCGTCAAACATTGGCCCAATATATTGCAAAAACCGCGCCATAGGCTCAGGTTCTGTCAGGCGAATGTGAGGCTTGCAGCAGGACTATTGATTTGTCCGGTCTGGTGATAAGAAGAAAAATCAGTTCAGATAAACGGGCTGTCACCGGATCGTGAACCGCTCGAAAGAATCTGCGATGAACCTGCGTGTTGCTCTCTATACATTTGGGCAGTTTTCAATGCCCGCCGATGATCCCGTCAATGACGGCTTCCACTTGCGCAACGATCCCATTTTGGAAAATATTGAAAATGCTCCAGGATTTCTGGCTCGCTCTGGCTATGCCAGTGACCCGGGGCCGGAACCATGGGGCGAGGAAATTTATCCCCGGTTCTACAAGGAGCGCGGTGACGGATGGTCACCGGCATCACTCTCACTGTGGAGCGATCTTGCGTCACCCATGGCCTTTTCCTATTTCGGGCTTCACGCCGAAGCCCTGTCACACGGGCGAGAATGGTTTCAAAAACCCCAATGGCCGCCCTATGTGCTTTGGTGGGTTGATGGCAGCCCTATGCCGCAATGGCGCGACGCTGTCGTCAGACATGAACATCTTCACGACAAGGGGACGACGGCTTTTGCCTTTGATTTCAAACACCCTTTCGACGCCAGCGGCCAGCCGACGAAAATTGACAGGGGACGGCTCAAGGCGATTGTCGGATTGCAAGCAAAGCAGGGATGAAAATCACAGGTTGCAGGCAAGGTTTTGATCGACTGGTCAAAAGAAGGCTTGACTTTCTGTCGCTGTTGGACCATTTACACGTTGAACGTTGTCCGGCTGCCGCGTGAGCAGTCTGCTTTCAAGATATGACTGGTCTACAGTCTGACCGAATAGAGTACAGGACACGTCCTCTCCCCACACTGGTTTTGACCACACGGGGGAATTCTCCAAAAGTTCCCATTTCGCGCGGGGTTCTGACGATCCGCACGTCCACAAGGCAATCCTGTCTGGGGCATAAGTGAGATCGCGACCGCACGGCTGTCATCCGCGCCCATTGAATGGGCCGCGGTCAATGCTGCGCCTAACGTATTCACTTGCGTGAACGGACTTCCAATGGAGGCCTTTGCGCACATAAAAAGGCTTATTCATTTGACACAATTTGAAGCCCTCGGGCTTTCTCCAAACATTCTTGCTTCTGTAAAGTTGCTCGGATTTGACACGCCAACACCAATCCAGGCCCAGGCTATTCCACTGGTACTGAAAGGCCATGACCTGATGGGTCTGGCCCAGACCGGCACTGGCAAGACGGCTGCTTTCGGCCTGCCATTGGTCCATCACCTGCTCGCCGAGAATATCAATCCGGCACCACGTTCAGCGCGCGCGCTCATTCTTGCGCCGACACGCGAACTGGTCAATCAGATCGCTGATCATCTGCGCACCTATGTCAAGCGTACACCGCTGCGCATCACCGTGGTCATTGGCGGCGCCTCGATCAACGTGCAGCGCAAGAACCTTGAGCGTGGCACGGATATTCTGGTGGCAACGCCGGGCCGATTGCTTGATCTCGTGGAGCGCAAGGCCGTCTATCTGGACAAGGCAAAGTATCTTGTTCTGGACGAAGCCGATCAGATGCTGGACCTGGGTTTCATTCATGCCCTGCGCCAGATAGCCAAACTGCTGGGCACCCCCCGCCAGACATTGCTGTTTTCGGCAACCATGCCCAAACAGGTCGAAACCCTGTCGCGTGCCTATCTGAACGACCCGGTTCGTGTCGAAACGACACCGCCCGGAAAGGCTGCCGACAAGATCACCCAGTCGGTCCATTTCGTCAATCAGCGCGGCAAGGCCGATATGCTGAAGGATTGTCTGATTCAGCGCCGGGATGACCTCTCGCTGGTTTTTGCCCGTACAAAACATGGCTCAGAAAAACTGATGAAACATCTGGTTGCCTGTGGTTTCAAGGCCAGCTCAATTCATGGCAACAAGAGCCAGGGTCAGCGCGAACGGGCCATCAAGGCTTTCAAGGCCGGTGAAATTCGCGTCCTTGTCGCCACCGATGTTGCGGCGCGCGGTATTGATATTTCCGGCGTCTCCCATGTTTACAACTACGATCTGCCGGATGTTGCGGAAAGCTATGTTCACCGCATCGGTCGAACAGCGCGTGCTGGTGCCGCCGGTGAAGCGGTTGCTTTTTGCTCCCCGGACGAAATCCATCTCTTACGCGCCATTGAAAAATTGATGGCCATCAAGATCACGGTCGCCAGTGGCGAGGTTCCTGAAGAGGGCCATGCTGTCAAAAGACCTGCACGCGGCGGCAATGGACAAAAGAGTGGGCGTAATGCCGGCTCTGGTCGTCCCGCACGCTCCGGCAAGTCTGCCGGTCAGAAGAGTGGCGGCGGCAGAGGTGCTGACGACCGTATCGGTGACTTGCGTTCGGAAGGCCCCAAGAAGCACCGTGGAAAACGCGGCGTGCCTGCAGGGTTTGGTGACAAGAACCATGCCGTTTCCAGCACCCGTTCAGGTGAGGGCAATCGCTCAAGTGCCAATCCCAATGGCAATCCCGGCAAACGGACCCGCTCAAGACGCAAGTCCATAGCCGCCTGAAAATCCGGCTCATCGTTTTAGAGCAATCATTTGGGGGGAACCGTTTCACGGTTTCCCCCTATTTGTTTTTTGCCAGTCCCTTTATCAGCCAGTCGTGCTGTCAGCGAGTTTGGCGCGCAGCGCATAAAGCGCTTCCAGCGCGTCGCGCGGCGTCAATTCATCGGGATCAAGAGCCGCCAATGCGGCTTCGATCTCTGAAGGCCCATTTTTCTTCGTTGCCTGTTTCCTGATTTCGGCATTGAACAACGGCAGATCATCAACCAGTTGATGGGCAGGGCTCTTGCGCTCGCCCTCTTCCAGCTGGGTCAGGACATTGCGGGCGCGTTTGACGACCGATTCCGGCAGGCCGGCAAGACGTGCGACCTGTATCCCGTAGGATCTGTCGGCAGCGCCCGGTCCCACTTCATGCAGGAAGATGACCTCGTTTTCCCATTCCTTGACCCGCATGGTCGCATTGGCCAGCCGAGAGAGTTTCTCCGACAGGACGGTCAATTCATGGAAGTGGGTTGCAAACAGGCCGCGGCAGCGATTGACCTCATGCAGATGCTCAACCGCAGCCCAGGCAATCGACAAGCCGTCAAAGGTTGCTGTGCCCCTTCCGATTTCATCCAGAATAACCAGCGAACGTTCACTGGCCTGATTGAGAATGGCCGCGGTTTCCACCATTTCAACCATGAAGGTGGAGCGGCCCCGAGCCAGGTCATCGGAGGCGCCAACACGTGAAAACAGCCGGTCAACGATGCCGATATGGGCGCTGCCGGCGGGCACGAACGACCCCATCTGAGCCATGATGGCAATCAGTGCATTCTGTCGCAGAAAGGTCGATTTGCCGCCCATGTTCGGTCCGGTCAAAAGCCAGATGGCACCTTCCGCGCTTTCGCCCTTGGGTGACAGATCGCAATCATTGGCCACAAAGGGGTTTTCCGCCTGACGCCGCAATGCTTGCTCGACCACCGGATGACGCCCCGCCACGATACGGAAGGCCGTCGACAGGTCGACGCTGGGTCGGCAATAGCCCTGTTCCTCGGCAAGCTGTGCGAGGGAGGCCGATACATCAAGGGCAGCCAATGCCCGCGCCGCCAATGTGATGGAAGTTGCTGCGCCAACGACGGCGGCCGTCATTTCATCAAAGATGCCGGTTTCGATTGTCTGCGCCCGGTCGGCGGCATTGGCGATGCGGCTTTCCAGATCAGCCAGTTCCGTCGTGGTAAAGCGCATGGCGCTGGCCATGGTCTGGCGATGGATGAACCGGGCCTTGGCTTCGTCGCCTTCGGTGAGCGTCGACGCATTGCCGGCGGTCACTTCGATAAAATATCCAAGCACGTTGTTGTGCTTTATTTTCAGCGATTTGACGCCCGTCTGCTCGGCATATTGCAACTGCAGACCGGCAATGACCTTGCGCGACTGATCACGCAGTGCCCGCATTTCATCAAGCTCTTGATGGTATCTGTTGCGAATGAATCCGCCGTCCCGGCGCATAAGCGGCAATTCTTCGGCGAGGGCCGCATCAAGCTTTTCGGCCACATCGTTTGGCAACTCCTTCAGACAGGCGATGCATGCCGAAATTTCCTCCGGCAGCGCATCTGCCTGGATCAGGCCTGCCAGCTTGCCGGCTGTTTCCAGGCCTTGCCTGATGGCACCAAGGTCGCGGGGGCCGCCCCGGTTGAGCGCCAGTCGTGACAGAGCCCGAGGCATGTCGGGAGCAGATTTCAGTGTTTCTCTGGTTTGGTCGCAAAGGCCCGGCTGGGCCAGGAACCAGGCAATGGCGTCAAGTCTTTGAGCGATGATGTGCGGATCGGTCAGGGGCGACATCAGTCTTTCGGCCAGCAGCCTGCCGCCGCCGCCCGTAACGGTGCGGTCGATGGCCGCAAGCAATCCGCCTTTGCGGTCACCCGACAGGGTGCGCAGCAGTTCCAGATTGGTGCGGGTTGCCGGATCAATGAAAAGAGATGCATTTGCCGTTTCCCGTTCGGGACGGGCCAGAGGCGGGCGCTCGGACAGCTGCGTTTTTTCGATATAGGCAACGGCGGCAGAGGCGGCCGCCAGTTCAGGCCGGGAGAAATTGCCGAAACCGTCGAGTGTCGAGACTGCGAAAAATCTGGAAATGCGCCCCTCGGCACTGCTGCTGTCAAACAGCACTGAAGGTTGCGGTGAGACAATGGCTCCGAGCACATCGAAGACAGGCCGCAAGGTCTCATCGTGAAACACCCGGTCGGCGACAATCAGTTCCTTTGGATCAATGCGCATGACGTCGGCAACGATTCTGTCGGCCGTTGTTTCCGCCACCCGGAATGTTCCGGTGGAAATATCGACCCATGCCAGTGCAAAGCCGCCCTGGCCGAGGCCCTTGACCCGGGCAAGCGCCATCAGATAGTTCGACTCCGAGGGCGAGAGCAGCCGTTCTTCCGTCAGGGTACCTGGCGTGACCAGACGCACCACATCGCGTTTGACGACGGATTTCGAGCCGCGTTTTTTTGCCTCTGCGGGATCTTCCGTCTGTTCGCATACGGCGACACGAAATCCCTTTTCGATCAGTTTCAGCAGGTAATCATCGGCTGCGTGGACGGGAACGCCGCACATCGGGATGTCCTGGCCCAGGTGCTGGCCGCGCTTTGTCAGGGTAATGCCAAGCGCCTTTGACGCCTCGACGGCATCGCCGAAAAAAAGTTCGTAAAAATCACCCATCCGGTAAAACAGCAGAGATTCGGGGTTTGCCGCCTTGATCGCGATGAACTGTTCCATCATGGGTGTTGCTGCTGCGCGGCTTTCAGCCGTGTCGAGCTCTGCTGTGCTGAGCATGCTTATTGTTCCCGGTGATTCGCAAATCACACATTTATGGATTCTGCCGGTTGGCAGTTTCAATGGTTTGAGTAAAGTGCATCTCCTCGGATGAACTTTACACAAGGCCGCTCGCACCCTAACGGTGTACGGGCAAGAAAAACAACAGGGCAGTTGCCGTCAATGCGCTTCGCCCACAACAGGTTGGAAAACATGCCCGATATGGACAAAGCATCACTGTCAATGTCAACAATAACCGAACAGGAAGCTCTGGATTTTCATTCGCGCGGCCGACCGGGAAAACTGGAAATCAACGCCACCAAGCCGATGGCCACACAACGCGATTTGTCGCTGGCCTACTCACCGGGTGTCGCGGTCCCCGTCAAGGCGATCGCCGAAGATCCCTCGCGTGCCTATGATTATACCGCACGCGGCAACCTTGTCGGTGTGATTTCCAATGGAACGGCGATTCTTGGTCTGGGCAATTTGGGTGCTTTGGCCTCCAAGCCGGTCATGGAAGGCAAGGCCGTTCTGTTCAAGCGTTTTGCCGATGTCGATGCCATCGATCTGGAAGTCGGAACGGAGGACATTGATGAATTTGTCAATAGTGTGCGCTATCTGGGCCCCACTTTCGGCGGCATCAACCTGGAAGACATCAAGGCCCCCGATTGTTTCATCATCGAGCAGCGCCTGCGCGAAGTGATGGACATACCGGTTTTCCATGACGACCAGCATGGCACCGCCATCATTGCTGTTGCCGGCCTGATCAATGCGCTGCATCTGACCGGCCGGGATCTGAAAAACACCAAGCTGGTGTGCAACGGTGCGGGCGCTGCGGCAATTGCCTGTATGGAACTGATCAAATCAATGGGATTTGAGTCAGACAACATCACGCTTTGTGACACCAAGGGCGTTATCTACCAGGGTCGTGAAGACGGCATGAATCAGTGGAAATCGGCGCATGCGGTCAAAACCGATGCGCGCACATTGGTGGATGCGGTTGAGGGAGCAGACGTGTTTTTTGGCCTGTCCGTCAAAGGTGCACTGACAAAAGAGATGGTGCGCTCCATGGCGGCCAACCCGATCATCTTTGCGATGGCCAATCCCGACCCGGAAATCACACCGGAAGAGGTGGCCACCGTGCGCGATGATGCCATCATTGCAACCGGCCGGTCGGACTATCCCAACCAGGTCAACAATGTACTGGGATTCCCCTATATCTTCCGCGGTGCGCTTGATGTGCGGGCCTCCACGATCAATGACGCCATGAAGATTGCTGCCGCCGAAGCGCTGGCCAGTCTGGCGCGTGAGGATGTTCCCGACGAAGTGGCGGCGGCCTATCAGGGAAACCGACCGCGTTTTGGTCCCAACTACATCATACCGGTGCCCTTTGATCCGCGTTTGTTATGCGATGTGCCGGTGGCCGTTGCGCGCGCGGCCATGGAATCCGGCGTGGCCCGCAGGCCGATCATCGACCTCGAGGGCTATGGCCGCGAATTGTCGGCCCGCCGCGACCCGATTGCATCGACGCTGCAGCGAATCTATCAGGCGGTTCGCCGTCAGCCGCGCCGGGTGGTCTTTGCCGAGGGCGAAGAGGAACACGTCATGCGCGCTGCTGTTTCCTATGTGAACCAGCGGCTGGGCACGGCCATTCTGCTGGGGCGCACCGAACAGGTGGAAGAAATGGCAAAACAGGCCGGTATTGATCTGAACCGGCCCGGCCTCCAGTTGATCAATGCCCGTGTTTCCAAGCGTTGCGACGCCTATACGGAATATCTCTATGCGCGTCTCCAGCGCCATGGATATCTGTATCGAGACTGCCAGCGCCTGATCAATACGGACCGCAATCATTTTGCCGCCTGCATGGTGGCTCTGGGGGATGCGGATGCCGTGGTGACCGGAACAACCCGCAACTATTCGACGGCACTTGAAGACGTTCGCCGGTGCATTGATGTCAAACCCGGACACCGGGTTATCGGCGTATCCCTGGCCCTGTGTCGTGGTCGCACCGTTCTGGTGGCCGATACTGCGGTGATCGATATGCCAAATTCCGAAGAACTGGCTGACATCGCCGAAGAGGCGGCAGGCATGGCGCGGCGCATGGGTTATGAACCCCGCGTCGCCATGCTGGCCTATTCAACCTTTGGTCATCCTGAGGGTGAGCGGGCCGAGCGGGTCCGTGAGGCCGTCAATATTCTTGACCGGCGCCGGGTCGATTTCGAGTATGATGGAGAGATGGCAGCCGACGTGGCGCTCAATGCCGACAGAATGGCGCAATATCCGTTTTGCCGGCTGTCGGGAACGGCCAATGTTCTGGTCATGCCGGCTTTCCACTCCGCCTCGATCGCCACAAAGATGCTGCAGGAACTGGGCGGCTCGACAGTCATCGGACCCTTGCTTGTCGGCCTCGACAAATCCGTCCAGATCGTCTCCATGGGCGCCCGCGATTCCGATATCGTCAACATGGCCGCCATCGCCGCTTACAATGCGGGGAGTTAAAGCGAGATCCGAAAAGTGCGCAGCGGTTTTCGGATAAATCGAGCGACAGGAGAAATGCCGAGATCCGAAAAGTGCGGTGCGGTTTTCGGATAAATCGAGCGACAGGGAAAATGCGGAGATCCGAAAAGTGCGGTGCGGTTTTCGGATGAAATGGTATCAATAAAAGGCAGCGATGGTTCAGCGCTGCCTTTTGCAATTGATGGTCTCTCTACGATGCAAAGCGACTGGCATCGGCCCCATAATGGTTGATGTAGCGATGGTTGATTTTTGCAATGGGCAGGATCACCATGACATCCGTTGTGCCGAATGGCCGATCGACAACGGCGCCGTCACCGATCATTGCACCGACACGCAGATAGCCCTTGATCAGCGGCGGAAGCAGGTTGAATGCGCTGCGCATGTCAGTTGCTTCCTTGGGCATCAGATCCATGTTGCTATAGAGTTCCGGCCTGGCGCTGACCGCCCAGGGGCCCTTAGCCAGGTGATTGTGGTGCATATAGGACAAGGGCACGGCAAGGGCTTCCGGTCTTGTTCCATGAAGCGAAGCGCAACCGAACATTGCATCAATTCCATGCTCCAGAGCATAGGCCCAATTGCCCTGCCACAGGAGTTCGACCGTGCGCCGGTTGCGGTATTGCGGAAGGACGCAGGAGCGGCCAAGTTCGACGAAGCGTTTTTCCGGATGCCGGGCCAGCATGTCATTAACGGCGAATTCCGATGTTGAATAGAATCCGGTATTCGCACGTGCCACGTCCTGCCGCAGCAAACGGTATGTGCCGACGATCTGCTCTTCGGATCCGCCAACGATTGACCGATCCAGTACCAAAAGGTGATCACACACGGCATCATAGGCATCGATATCACGTCTCAGACGCATGCATTCCGGCGGCAGCACAGCACCCATTTCATTGGCAAAAACCTTGAAACGCAATGCCTGAGCGGCTTCCACCTCCGTGGATGTGGAGGCCAGTCTGGTTTCCAGACTGCCAATGCGGCCCAATATCGTGCTGTCGCTGCTCACGATGTCAAGCACCGATCGAGGAGCAGCGCTGCTGCCGGTCTGTATTTCCCTCATGTTCATTGCCATGGCAAATCAATCCTGTGAAGCTGTCATGATGCCCTTTAAGCAGAACAATACGACAAAGCGGTGACGTTCCGGCACCGACATTTTCACACGGGGAAGAGGGATCCGAAAAGAACATCGTCATGACACGGTCATTTCTTCATGTCGACGACGACGCGCCCGCGGATCTTCCCGTCGATAAGAGCATGCGCTGTCTCGACGATGTCATCAAAGCCGATTGTCTTTGACAGGCTGTGCAATTTTCCGAGATCGAGATCACGTCCCAAGCGCTTCCAGGCTTCTTCCCGCAAGGGTTTTGGCGCCATCACAGAATCGACACCAAGCAGCGCGATACCGCGCAGAATGAAAGGCATCACGGTGGCGGGAAGATCCATGCCCTGTGCCAGACCGCAGGCCGCGACCGCACCGCCATACTGGGTCATGGCCAACATATTGGCCAGTGTATGACTGCCAACGGCATCGATGCCACCGGCCCAGCGTTCCTTGCCCAATGGCCTTCCAGGCTCTGAAAGCTCTTTGCGGTCAATGATTTCATTGGCGCCGAGTGATTTCAGAAAATCTTCTTCCTCAGGCCTGCCTGTTGATGCAATCACGGTATAACCGAGCTTCGAAAGAATGGAGACTGCAACAGATCCGACACCGCCATTCGCACCGGACACAACTATAGGTCCGCTTGCGGGAGTCAGGCCATAGCGCTGCAGGGCCATGACGCACAGCATCGATGTGTAACCAGCCGTGCCGATGGCCATGGCGTCCATTGCGCTGATATTGGCTGGCCTCTTGATCAGCCAGTCACCGCTGACCCGGGCGTATTTGGCAAAAGCGCCCATATGGGTTTCCCCGACGCCCCAGCCATTCAAGATAACGCTATCGCCGGCAGCAAAACCGGCATGGCTGGATTGCACGATGGTGCCGGCGCAATCAATGCCCGGAATCATCGGCCAGCGCCGGATCACCGGCGCTTTGCCGGTAATGGCCAGACCATCCTTGTAATTGATGGTGGTCGCCTCCACCTCAAGCAGCACATCGCCGTCCATCAGATCACCGAGATTGAGCTGGCGCGTTTCTACCTTTTGCACTTTGTCATCACCGCGTGAAATGACAATGGCCTTGAATGGTTCTTGCATTTTGTCGCTCCTCAAGCATTTTGGCAGGCAGTTTGCTCAGCCTGCTTCTTCTGTTTCTTCGATATTTTCAGAATAGAGCCATTTGCCGAAAAGTTCGTCAATGATGATGGCTGCGGCGCCAACGCTGATATAGGCATCGGCAAGATTGAAGACGGCAAAATACCAGCCGTTTACATGAAATGAAATATAATCGATGACATAGCCATGGCTTGCCCGGTCGATGAGGTTGCCGATCGCGCCGGCCACAATCAGTGCAAAGCCGATCTGGCTGATCCATCGCCCCGGTGTGCTGCGTGCCCACAAGGTGGCAACAAAAGCGACAACCACCAGCGTCAGTGCGATCAGCCATTTGTCATCCAGCCAGGCCAGCATGGAGAAAGCGATACCTTCATTGTGGGTGCGAAACAGCCCCAGCACCGGAAGAATATCAACCATCTGGTGATATTCCAGCATTTCTTCGACCAGCCATTTCACCATCTGATCCATTGCAACAAGCAGGGCCACCAGGGCCATGGCATAGCGGGGGCGCGAAAACAGCGATCGGACGATTCTTTTCATTGTCGTACCTCCAGCAGATGGCGGCGGGCCTCAAACAGCATGACGGCGGTGGCAATTGCCAGATTGAGGGAATCGGCCTTGCCCGACTGCGGAATGAGCGCCAGTTCGTTGCAGCGTTGGGCAAGGGTCTCGGGCAGGCCGGCCTGCTCGTTGCCCATCAGCAGAACGGTTGGCCGCTGTTTGTAGTCGATGGTTCTGTAGTCGACCGCGCCCGCCAGATGCGTGCCGACAAGGTGAACCTTTTGCCGATTGCACCAGGTGAGAAAGTCTTCGACACCCGCCCTGGCGATGGGAACGGCAAAAATCGAGCCCATGGTCGCTCGCGTTGTTTCCAGTGAGAATGGGTCTGTGGTTTCGCCAACGAGGATGACCCCGCTGGCGCCAGCGGCATCGGCGGTGCGGATGATTGTACCGAGATTGCCGGGATCGCGAACCCGGTCCAGCGCAATATAGGTCTCGCCTTGCTTCGGCTGGATCGAGGCCAGAGCCGCATATTTCTGCTCAAAGACGCCGCAGACCATTTGCGGATTGTCCCGCCGGGTAATGGAACCCAGAACCTTTTCGCTGACTTCAAGCACCAGGCCGCCTCTGGCGATGGTGCGGGCTGCGACCTGCTCGACCGTTGCATTGCCCTTTGCTGCCTTGGAATAGATCAGCGTGCTGATCTGCCAGCCCTGTTCCAACGCATCAATCACCAGTTTCAGACCTTCGGCCATGAAACTCGAGGTGCGGTCGCGGTTCTTTTTTTGCGTGAGAGAGCGAATGTCCTTGATCAGAGGATTTGTCAGGCTGGTGACTTCCTTGACCTGCCCGACCCGGTTGCTGCGTTTGCTTCCATCCGCAATCTTTGCCGACGTTGTTTTGTCCTGGGTCAATTGGCAATCCATCTGCTGAAGAGAGAAGTTGACAGGGCCCGGCCAGCCGATTGTTCCCGCAGGATCAATTCGCCCGATTCCACCTGGCCGCCGGTGCCGCGCATGGTTTCCCGCAGCAATTCGTGAATCGAATAGAACGAAGCACGGATCGAATAGGCGGTCAGCACGAGGGCGGTTGGCTGCGGGCTGAGAATGGAGCGGCAGATATCCAGCATCAGGGGCAGATGCTCAAACAGATGCCAGACTTCGCCATTGGGACCGCGGCCGAATTTGGGAGGATCCGTCAGGATGATGTCGTAGCTGTTGCCGCGTCGTTCTTCGCGCGCAATGAATTTCATGGCATCATCACATATCCAGCGGATCGGCCTATCCTGCAGGCCGGCCAGCAGCTGATTTTCGCGTGCCCAGCCGATGGCCTTTTTGGATGCGTCCACATGGGTGACCTCTGCTCCGGCCTTGGCGGCGATCAAGGATGCAACGCCCGTATATCCGAACAGATTGAGGACCTTCAAAGGCCGCTTGCTTGCCTGGATCTGCTCGCGCATCCATAGCCAGTGGGCTATTTGTTCGGGAAAGACGCCGACATGGCGAAAGGATGTAAATCGTCCATGAAAATCAACATCCAGAAGCTTCATGGGCCATGTTTCACCCAAAGGTTCTCCGGGGAACCGCCATCGGCCCAAACCATCCTCATCGACATCACCGGAAAACACCGCATCTGCATTGTCCCATTCGCCTTTTGCAAGGGCGCGCGGCCAAAGCGCCTGGGCTTCGGGGCGCACGATGCGATAGGGACCATATTGCTCGAGCTTTTCGCCATCGCCACTATCGATCAGCTCAAACCCGTCCGTTGCTGCGGTCTCCAGAATAATGGGGACCATTTGTGCAGGCCTGTCGCCTGTTGGTTTTGACAACGGCCGCATTGCAACGGCCGGCGTCCGGGGTGCAGCAGCTTCCGGTTTCGCCGATTTGCCGGCGTGGTTTGATTTGCGCGCAGAGGTTTCGCGACCTTCATCTGCGCTGTCGGCTTTTTTTCCGCGCGCGAATTTTCCCTCGGCCGGTTTCCCCTGAGCCGGTTTCCCCTGGGCCGGTTTTACATGACCCGGTTTTCCCTGGGCCAATCTACTCTGGGCCAATCTTCTTTGGGAATGTCGTTGTGGTCGTTCTTTCAATCAATCAGTCCGTTCAATCTGCAAGTGCCAAACCCTGTCATATCATGCAAATAGCATTGCTGTTGGGCTTGGCAAAGGCGTTTTGTCTTTGCATCACACCGTAGCATGAGTAATAAATCAGGAACTGCATCAAAGAGGTAAGGATCGACACATGGAAATGAATGGCGAAGAGCGTATTGCGGCCTCAAGGGAAGCTGTCTGGGAAGCATTGAACAACCCCGAGATACTCAAGCAGTGCATACCGGGATGTCAGTCGCTGGAAATGACCGGTGAAAACGAAATGTCTGCGACTGTCAAACTGAAAGTCGGGCCGGTATCGGCCACGTTCAAGGGGACGGTCAATCTGGAAAACATCAACCCACCCGAAAGCTACACGATCTCCGGTGAGGGCAAGGGCGGCATTGCAGGTTTTGCCAGAGGTGGTGCGGATGTCGCACTGCGTGAAGACGGCGCGGAAACCATTTTGACCTATGACGTCAAGGCGCAGGTTGGCGGCAAGATTGCCCAATTGGGATCAAGACTGATTGATTCGACCTCCAAGAAACTGGCCGGCCAGTTTTTCACCAATTTCGGCGAGATTGTGGGTGGCGAGGAATAAAGCGAGATCCGAAAAGTGCGGAGCGGTTTTCGGACAAATCGAGCGATAGGCAGGAACCTGAGATCCGAAAAGTGCGGAGCGGTTTTCGGGCAAATCGAGCGATAGGCAGGAACCCGAGATCCGAAAAGTGCGGAGCGGTTTTCGGGCAAATCGAGCGATAGGCTGTCTAACTGGCGTTTTTCTTGAACCGGTTCCAGACCAGACAGCCGGCGGCGAAATCCTCAATGGAAGCGCCGGTTGATTTGAAAAGTGTAATCTCGTCTTGATCACGGCGCCCGCCATGTTCGCCTTTGCACAGCATGGCAAGATCAGCGACGATATCCGATCGCGTGATCAGCCCTGACTGCAGGGGCTGGACGATGTCCCCGCCTTCCTTGAGTGCGCCACCAAACGTATCGACAAAGAGGGTCGCGCGACGAATGGTTTCGTCGTCGCTTTCCCGCAATTGCGGCGTGAAGGCACCAACAAGATCCACATGCGTGCCGGGTTTCAGCCAGGAGCCCTCAATCAGCGGAATGGATGAGATGGTGGCTGCGCAAATGATGTCTGCTTCGGCAATGGCCGCGGCCCGATCGTCGGACACCTGCACGTCGAAGGCATCTGCGGAAAGACTGTCTGCCAATGTATTGGCGTGTTCAATGTTGCGGTTCCACAGGGTGACCCGTGAAATGGGGTGCATGGCTGCATGTGCCCGTATCAGGTGCGGTGCCAGTTTCCCGGCACCGATCATCACCAGATGCGCTGCATTTTTGGGCGCCAGATAGCGTCCTGCCAGGGCAGAAGCGGTTGCCGTGCGCCACAGGGTCAGGCTTTGGCCGTCAATCAGGGCAAGCGGTTCGCCGGTGGTGCCATCAGACAGCAGATAGATCGCCATCACCGCCGGCTTGCCAATTTGATTGTTGTCGGGGCTGACCGTTGCAATCTTGACGCCCATATAGCCGTTTGAAGAAAGGGGCGCTTCGCTGAAATTTGTCCAGGCAGGCATCAACAGCAGGGTGCTGTCTGTTCCCTCGGCCCGTTCAATGGTGTGGTGATGTCGGACCGGTGCACAGATATCGCCGGAAAAAGCCTCGGCCAGCGCATCAGCCAGGCCATTGTAATCAAGCAAGGCATTGACCTGATCGGCGGATATGATTTTCATGTTCTGATCTGTTCCATTGCATCGGCAGGTCTGCTGCCCTTCGCCAGTCCGGCGCGGTTTATCCTGACGTCAACAGGTTCCGGTTGGTCGCGCCTTCAGCCCGTTCCCGCTGCTTGTCGGCTTCCGTATGCCATTTGACAGCTTCCTTGGCCTCGACTCTGGCTTTTTTGCGATGTTTGCCCTGTTTGAACCAGGTGGCGAATGAACCGATAATCATCCCGGCGATCATGGCCAGAAACAGAAAGACGAAAAACGGCGCATTGACGGAAAGCACCGTGTCGCCTGGATCAAACGGATTGAGCGCCAGCGTGACCACGTTCCGGTTGGCAACCGACAGAACGATCAGCACGATGGCGATCGGTACGAGAATAAGAAAATTGATCAGTTTTCTGGTCATGATATCCAAACCCTTTTGCCTGCGGCCATGATGATCACCACTATGTGTCCTGTGCCTGTGTGTGATTCAAGCCCCGGGGCTCTGCCAGACAAGGGCACCAGGCTTCGAATGCTCAAAAACCGTCCGCAAGATGTACCTATTCAGCCTTTAGGCCGAAGGTCAGCCGTTGTCGTCAGGGTTCAGCCGTTCACGCAGTTCCTTGCCGGTCTTGAAAAACGGGACCCACTTTTCCTCGACAAACACCGATTCGCCGGTTCTGGGATTGCGCCCGGACCGTGATGGGCGATTCTTGACGGAGAAAGCACCGAATCCCCGCAATTCCACACGGTTGCCGTCCGCCAGGGCATCTGTAATCTCGTCGAGGACTGCATTGACGATATTTTCCACATCCCGGTGATAAAGATGGGGGTTGCGGGCTGCTATTATGTGCACGAGTTCCGACTTGATCACGGCGTTTCCCTCATCTGAATTACTTTTCTGCCGGGCCAAATTGCCAAACAGATACAAGGCCGTCAAGGAACAACTTGCGATCGGCCAATTGACGCAGTTCGTCAGCGAAGGGAAAGGCGTTTCCTTCAAGCGCACTGAGCATGCGCACCATTGCTGTGCCGAAGATCAATTCACTGTTTGATTTCCGTCGATCCCATTCAACAATCTTCAGGGAATCCGCAACGTCCTTTTCACTCAGATAGGAACGGATTTCAGCCTCGCCTCCGATGATGTCAATCAAGCCGTTGCCCACCGCCTGCCTGCCTGTAAAGATGCTCCCATCGGCAAGCTTGAGCGTGTCTGCACGCGACAGGTCGCGGCTTTCGGCCACAAGATCGACAAACCAGTCAAACGTATCATTGATCATCGAACCGATCATTGCCTTGGCGTCGTCGCTGGCGACATGGAAAGGAGACGGCTCTGCCTTGAGCGGCGCCGATTTGATCTCTTCAACCGATACGCCAACCTTCTCCAGCAGTTCGGACACCTGTGCATATTGGAATATCACGCCGATGGAGCCGATGATCGACGTGTCGCTGGCAACGATATAATCGGTGCCGCAGGCAATCATGTAAGCAGCCGAAGCCGCCAGGGTGCGTACTTCCGCCACCACCGGTTTTTCGTCTGCCACTGCACGCACGGCCCTGTAGACCGCTTCGCCGCCATAGGCGGTTCCACCAGGAGATGACAGGCGAACGACCAGCGCTTTCACGTGGTCATTCTTGCGAATGGCCTCCAGACGTTCAAGCAATTCGCTATCGTCAGTGATCACCCCGGAAATGGACACCCGTGCCACATGATCGGTCGATTTGCCGCTGATCGGGTCCGAACCCTGTGTGCTGGCCACAAGGCCCACCACGCCAACAACGGCAACAACAAATGCTGCGACCCTCCAGAAAGTCAGTTTCCGCCGCAGGCGGCGACGGTCCGCTATGCCTTGCTGATCCATTTCAAACCCCGTTCGTATAAATCTGATCGTTCAATTCAACCAATCAGATAGCAGATTGCCGCCCCGGCGCATAACCACAATTTGCGACATCGGAAAAAAAGCGCGTGGTGCACTGCATATAAAAACCATATTGGGTCTGTATGCCCCATCAGCCATGTGATAGGTTCTGCCAAATTTATTGGTACGGGTGTGAAAGCCCGCCTGTCAGAACGTGTTGAATATCTAAAATTGATCAAGGGACAACAGGCATTCATGAGCAGTGTAACGGCACATTCTGACCATGTCGGCCGGAGTTACGCGGATGCCTTGCGGCATTCCGGCAGGGTCAGATTTTTCAGGCTTGTTTTTCCTTTGGCCACTGTCCTTGCCATTCTGGCTTTTATTGGTTCAACGATCATGTCGCGCGCCCTGCCCGAAGGCATGTCACTGGATGATGTGGAAATTTCCGGTGGTGAGCTGATCATGAGAAATCCGGTGATGACGGGGCAGGTTGGAGAAGACCAGAGTTACACGGTCACTGCGGCACGTGCGATACAGAACCTTTCCACACCCTCCATCATCAGGCTTGAGGATATTGTCGCGGATTTTCCCATGGGAAGCAGCGAAACTGCGCTTTTGAATGCCCTGAGCGGCATCTATTACCGCGAAAAAGAATCCCTGTCGCTTGACCAGCCCTTCACCGTGACGACCGAAACAGGTATTACTGCCCAGTTGCAATCTGCGCAGGTCGATATCAGGGGCGGCGGGCTGACATCGGATGGAGGGATCAGCATTGATACCGACAAGGGGTCAATTGTTGCAGAATCATTGACAATGGAAGATAAGGGCAAGGTTGTCATTTTCGAGCGCAATGTCCGCATGATTATCAAGCCTGGCGCTGTCAGGCAGACTGAAAAGGCTTCTGATGACCAAAATTGATGAAATTGTTCAACGAGGGGTAGGGCCATTGAACGCAGGAATTCGCAACAGATTTTGGGCGGTCCTTCTGGCCGCCGCAATTGTCACGCCCTCAATGGTTTTCAATCCGATCGTTGTGCAGGCGCAACAGCAGGCAGGCAGCAGGTTGAGTGGCCTGTCGCTTTCCGGTGACGAGCCCATTCAGATTGAAAGTGACAAGCTCGAGGTTGCGGATGAAAACGGCACCGCAACCTTCACGGGCAACGTCAAGGTGGTTCAGGGCAATACACTGATGCAATCGGGCAATATGGTCGTTCACTATGCCAGGGAGGGCGGCAAGGCATCGGATGGATCCTCCCAGATTGATCGCATCGATGTGGACGGCAAGGTCTATATCAAATCTGAAAAACAGGAAGCCACGGCTGATCGCGGTGTTTTCAACATGAAAACCGAGATCGTGGAACTGATTGGAAAACGGGTTGTCCTGTCTGAAGGCAACAATGTTTTTGTTGGATGCAAATTGACGGTGTTCATGAAAACAGGTGAAGCCAAGCTGGACAGCTGTGGTGGACGCGTTAGAATTCAGCTTGATCCCAAGTCAAGAAAATAGGCCTTCGGAGCATTCAACGTTGGCATTCATTTCAGCAATGTTCGGTGGCAAAACCGGCGTAGCGGGAGCACAAGCCCTGTCCGGTCAAAATTACGATGTATCAGATACCCAGATGGAACCGGACCGTTTTGACGGCACCCTGGTCGCCCGGAATCTGACCAAAACCTACAAATCGCGCCGGGTGGTTAATGGCGTTTCGATCGGCGTGCGTCGTGGTGAGGCCGTGGGATTGCTTGGTCCAAACGGTGCCGGCAAGACGACCTGTTTCTACATGATTACCGGACTGGTTCCCGTTGACGAGGGAACGATTTCCATCGACGGCAATGATGTCACGAAAATGCCCATGTACCGGCGCGCCAGACTGGGCGTAGGGTACCTGCCGCAGGAAGCCTCCATCTTTCGGGGCCTGAGTGTTGAAGCCAATATCAGGGCTGTTCTCGAGGTCGTTCAATCCAATCGCGCTTTGCGTGAACAAAAACTCGATGAACTGCTTGAAGAGTTTCATATTGCCCATCTGCGCAAGGCACCGTCGATCGCGCTGTCAGGCGGTGAGCGGCGACGGTTGGAAATTGCCCGGGCACTTGCTTCCGATCCCACATTCATGTTGCTGGATGAGCCCTTTGCCGGGGTCGATCCTATCGCGATCAAGGACATTCAAGCCCTGGTGCGCCATCTGACCACGCGCGGCATCGGTGTTCTGATCACTGACCACAATGTCCGTGAGACCCTCGGTCTGATCGATCGGGCCTATATCATCCACGAAGGCAAGGTCCTGACCCATGGTCGGCCAAAGGATATTGTCGCGGATTCTGATGTCAGAAGGCTTTATCTGGGTGAGGAATTCAGACTTTAGCCTCAATATGAGGCTTTTTCAGCCATTCTTTGATGGATTCATCAGTTAAAACTTGACATTTGGAGGCGTTAAGCAATTTCTGGGCCAGATTGTCCGTGATTGAGCGCCTGCGGCGTTAAATCCGATGTATTTGCGTATCAGGGTGTATGTTCATGGCGCTATCGGCTTCATTGCAACTCAGGCAGAACCAGTCACTGGTGATGACGCCGCAGTTGATGCAGTCGATTCGCCTTCTGCAATTCACCCACATTGAACTCATGCAATTTGTTGAACTGGAAGTGGAAAAGAACCCGCTTCTGGAACGCTCGGATGAGACGGTTGACGGATCGCTGCCAGACCACAAGCAGAGCAGCCAGATCTCCAACGAGGGCGATGGCCCGCCGAACCCGCCTGGACCGCAACAGGAAACCGGTCAGGACGATTGGTTCCGCACCGAACTCGACCGTCATGGTCAGGAAACCTCCGCTGGGCTGGATGCGGCGCCAGAAGATGTTTTTCCTGAAGATTCCGGTGCACCGCAACCCGATACGCCGGAACTGGCAGACAATTGGAAGTCCATGCCGGGGTCGTCTTCCGTGTCAGCTGACGGTTTTCTCGACGTCGATGGATTTGCTGCGCGACCGCAAACTTTGCGGGACCATGTTGGTGAGCAGATTGCGCTGGCGTTTATCGACCCGGTTGAACGGCTGATTGCTCTGGATATTGCCGACCATCTGGATGCTGCCGGCTATGTTCAGGTCAATCTGAGCGAGCATGCCGAACGGTTGAATATCGAACTGGCCATCGTGGAAAAAACGCTTGATTGTCTGCAGGACCTGGAGCCGGCGGGCCTCTTTGCCCGTTCCCTGGCCGAATGTCTTGCTATCCAATTGCGCAGAAAAAATCGATTAGACCCGGCCATGCAGGCGCTGGTGGCGAATCTGGATCTGCTTGCCCGTCGTGATTTCAAGAGTCTGAAAAAGATTTGCGGTGTGGAGGAAGAAGACCTGTTGGACATGCTGTCGGAAATACAGGCTCTGGATCCCAAGCCCGGCAATCGTTTTGACAATGCATTTGTGCAGACCATTGTCCCCGACGTCTTTGTCCGCGCAGCACCAGGAGGCGGATGGTCTGCGGAACTGAACGCGGAAACATTGCCGCGCGTTCTGGTGGATGAAGCCTATTTTATCCAGATATCAAATTCTGTCGGGCAAAAGAATGAGGACCGGGAATTTCTCAACGAATGCATGCGAAATGCCAATTGGCTGACGCGCAGTCTCGACCAGAGAGCAAAGACCATTCTCAAGGTCACCAGCGAGATCATTCTCCAGCAGTCGGAATTCCTGCTGCATGGCGTCGAATCTCTGCGTCCGTTGACGCTCAAGACAGTCGCCGATGCGATCAAGATGCACGAATCGACGGTCAGCCGCGTCACATCCAACAAATATATGGCAACGCCCCGTGGGATATTTGAACTGAAATATTTCTTTACCGCCTCCATTCCTTCTTCCGGCACTGGTGACAGCCATTCATCAGCCTCCGTCCAGCACCGCATTCGTCAGATGATCAATGAAGAAGCACCGGAAAAGGTCTTGTCGGATGATGTTATCGTCGGTCTGTTGAAGCAGGACGGCGTGGATATCGCCCGTCGAACGGTGGCCAAATACCGTGAGGCAATGAATATTGCGTCTTCCGTCCAAAGGCGGCGCGAGAAACGGGCTTTGGCGCGCGCCGGACATTAGAAAAGTCCGATCGGCATGGTGCGATGGATGCTGCCAATTGCCAATGCAAAAGACGATGTGGTTTATGCCGATATGTGTTATACATCCTTATATTTTAGGGTTTCTGACCTGATTTAGCGACGAAAGTGGCCTCATGACGGGACTTGCATTGACATTCCCATCGCGCCGTTTTAAAGCCGCCGCGTCCACAGGCCAGACAGACTCATCAGGCTGCAAACAGGGCTGGACGTTTTACACAGCCAGATCGCGGAAGCATCACATTTGGCACCATTCGACTTGGATGGTGCTTCAGTCTGGCGTAGACTGTCATCAGGGTTCATAACAAAAAGGGTTCCAAAATGAACGTACGCGTATCGGGTAAACACATGGAAATCGGCGAAACATTCCGTACGCGAATAGAAGATCGGATTGGTGATGCTGTATCAAAATATTTTGATGGTGGTTATTCCGGTCAGGTAACGGTCGAAAAATCCGGTTCACGCTTCAGCGCGGATTGTCTCGTTCATCTCGACACCGGTGCATCCCTTCATGCCACAGGAGAAGCACAGGAGCCGCAGGCAAGCTTTGAAGCTGCTGCAGAGCGCGTCGAAAAGCGGCTGCGCCGCTACAAACGTCGCTTGAAGGATCATCATGCTGGTGGTCAAGCAAGCAGCGCTGAAATTGCCTACAAGATCATGGAATCAGTTCCTGGCGAAGAAGAGGAACTGCCCGAGGATTACGCACCTGTCATCGTGGCCGAATCCTTCAATGTCGTGCGCACCATGTCGGTTGCTGACGCGGTCATGGCGCTGGATATGACAGACAACCCGGTTTTGGTGTTCCGCAATGCCGGCAACAATGAAGTCAATTTTGTCTATCGCCGCAACGATGGAAATATTGGCTGGATCGACACGGCCGACGTCAAGAGCTGAGCATCGGGCAAAAGCGGGGCAGCCTTGATGGTTGCCCCTCAATACATATAATTCCACACTCGAGGTAAACGCGATGTCACTTGCGGATTTGATTGTACAGGACGCAGTACTTCCCGCACTCAGGGTTAACTCCAAAAAGCAACTTCTTCAGGAAATGTCAGCCAGAGCAGCCCAGGTGACGGGGCTGTCCGAGCGTGAAATTTTTGATGTCATTTTGCAAAGAGAGCGCCTTGGATCAACCGGAGTGGGAAATGGCATTGCCATTCCGCACGGCAAACTCACGTCGATCAATCATATCGTCGGCGTTTTTGCCAGGCTTGTGACGCCGGTTAATTTTGAAGCGTTGGACGACCAGCCAGTGGATATGGTCTTTCTGCTGCTGGCACCGGAAGGGGCTGGAGCAGATCATTTGAAAGCACTGTCGCGTATCGCACGCGTCTTGCGTGATGGGGAGTTGGTGTCGAAATTACGCCAGACGGATTCATCATCGGCACTTTACGCGTTCCTGACAGCCGAACAGGCGTCGAATGCAGCGTGAGTTCAACGGCCCCCGATCACATCCAGATTTTAATATCTGAAACATTCTCGGGGACTGTCATGATTATCAATGCACACTGACGGTGCTGATCGCGTCTTCTTGCGCCTTGCCGTAGATGCTGTGGGGATCGTCACTGAGAAACAGTGGCGTGCCATCGGCCCCGAACAGGGCCCACAGGTCAATCCCCGACTCCAGGTGAGGTGCTTCGGGAAAGCGCTGCGTCACTTCATCTGATGACATCTTGCGGATATAGCCGACCTGACCTTCGCCAAGATGCGCCAGTTCGTCCTTGCTGATCTCTATTATCGTGTTGTCTGATCTCATTTCGGATCCTCCTTCGGAAGATTTGACCCATTTGTGTGGGCAGGTTGGAATTCTCTGAACGCAAGTGCCTTTGCAAAAATCTGGTTCCCTGAAGGAAACCGCGCCCATGGCACCTATTCAATCATTGACGGCTATTGCAATTTTTCTGGCCTGACGCTCCGGCTCCGGTTTGGCCAGATCAATCGCCAGCAATCCGTTTTTCAGTTCAGCCCCCAGTACATGCATGCCGTCGGCAAGCATGAACGTGCGCTGAAACTGTCGTGCTGCAATGCCGCGATGAAGATATTCGCGATCTTCCGAATCTATCTGGCGGCCGCGGATGATCAATTGGTTCTCCTGAACGGAAACATCCAGATCGTCCTGAGCAAAACCGGCAACAGCCAGAGTGATGCAGAGTTTTTCCGACTGTGAAGAGCTGGCTGGAAACCGCTCAATATTATAGGGCGGGTAGCCATCACTGCCCTTGGCAATGCGCTCAAGGGTTTTTTCCATCGTGTCAAAGCCAAGCATAAGCGGGCTCGAAAAAGGTGTCATTCGAGACATTTTACCTTCCTGTCCTTGGTTACAAGCGACATGCGTGCGAGCCTGCTTTCAGCACCCGCATTATCCATAATATGGGGTTGGAATTTCGTTTCGCAAGCGTCTTGCGAAGAGTGTATGCAGGGAGCATAGTTTCGAATTGAGAACAGGAAGCACGATGACAGACAATTCCGATATGCCGATGAAAGTCATTATTGACACCGATCCCGGGCAGGATGATGCGGTGGCTTTGCTGCTTGCGCTTGCCAGCGAAAAACTTGAAATTCTGGGAATGACCGCCGTTGCCGGCAATGTGCCGTTGGAATTGACCGAAAAAAATGTCCGTATCGTATGTGAGCTGGCAGGAAAATTGGACGTTCGGGTTTTTGCCGGTGCCAAGGCGCCGATGAAAAAGACGCTTGTCACGGCAGAAAATGTTCATGGAAAAACCGGGCTTGACGGGCCTGAGCTGCCGGAACCGGTGATGTCTCTTCAGCCTCAACATGCCGTGGATTTCATCGTTGAAACAATTCTCAGCGAACCGGCGGGTGATGTGACTCTTTGCACACTCGGTCCGCTAACCAATATCGGTCTGGCGCTTCAGCAGACCCCGCAGATTGCAGATCGTATCCAGCAGATTGTCATGATGGGTGGCGGCTTCTTTGAGGGTGGCAACATTACCCCGGCTGCAGAATTCAATATCTTTGTGGATCCGGACGCGGCCTATGACGTTTTCCAGTCGGGCATACCGATCGTCATGATGCCGCTGGATGTCACCCACAAGCTTCTGACAACAAAAAAGCGGCTCAAACGAATCAAGAAACTGAAAACGCCGGTGGCAAAAGCAGTTGTTGAAATGCTGGAATTCTTCGAGCGTTATGACGAGGGAAAATACGGCACGGATGGCGGCCCGCTGCATGATCCCACAGTGATCGCATGGTTGCTTCAGCCGGAACTTTTTTCCGGCCGATATTGCAATGTGGAAATCGAAAAAGACTCAAGTCTGACCTGCGGCATGACCGTTGTGGACTGGTGGCAGGTGACGGATCGGTCGCACAATGCGCTGGTCATACGCGACGTCAACGCGGATGGTTTCTTTGACCTGCTTCAGGAGCATCTTGCGCGGCTGTGATGTGCTCTCAAAGAGCCGCCGTCACATCCTGCGCCAGCGGGATGGCCGGCTGGGCCCCTGGGTTGAGGCAGGCCAGGCTGCCGGCCACGGCCGCCTGGCGCAATGCGGATGAAAAATCAGCACCTTTGTCGAGGCCGGCCGCAAGGTAGCCGCAGAATGTGTCACCGGCGCCTACAGTATCAACAGGCTTGATATCGAGCCCGCGAACGCGGTGCAAGGTGCCTTCATGGGCTGCAATGGCGCCCTCCGCCCCCAGCGTGACAATGATGGTCTGACCCGAGGCCTGGTGCAGTTCCATCAGGTTTTTTTCACGCTGGTCGGCGCCGAGGTCAGGTTTTCCGGCCAGCAATTCAAACTCGGTTTCATTGGCGATCACAATATCGGCCAGTTTTGCCAAGGTCTTTGCATCATCCGTCAGGGGGGCAATGTTCAAGACCGAGATGATGCCTTTGCCTCGCGCCGCACGCAGCGCCGCTTCTATGGCAATTGCCGGGATTTCGAGCTGCAACAGCAGATAATCACCGCCATTCATGGCATCGACAGCGGCCATCGCGTCGCTGTCGTCAATTGCCCCATTGGCACCAGGAACCACGGCAATGATATTTTCGCCATGGGTATCGACCATGATCAGGGCTGTTCCCGTTGCGCCATCAACGCTGCGGGCGCGTGCAAGGGATACGCCAGCGCTTTCAAGATGCGCAAGGGAAGGTGCAGCAAAGGGGTCGTTGCCAACGGCGCCACACATGGCAACAGTCGCACCAGCCCGACCCGCAGCCAGCGCCTGATTGGCGCCTTTGCCTCCGGCCGCAGTTGTGAATTCGTGCCCGCCAACCGTTTCCCCGGACTTCGGCAGCCGGTCGACCTTTGCGATCAAATCCATATTGATGGAGCCAAGTACTGTGATCATGAATGGAATTCCTTTGCGAAAGTGGGCGCAACTTATTCGGCTGCCGGTTTGTCATGCAAGCAGAATCTGCTGTGGTTCTCTCCTGCAAAACACGTTAAAGCAAGTTCGGGCGTCTTGGTGAAAAATAGACAGCAAGCTGGAATGGTATGACCGCAAAACACCTGAATTTCGAAAGAGTACTCGATGTCGCAGCGCTTCAGCGCGCCTGCGAAGCTATCGGCGCTTCACATGAAGACCCCGCTTGCCTGACGGCGCGCAATGAACTGTTCAAGGTGGTCAAGACGTTCATGACCGAGGGCAGGAACACCATTCATGAGATGCTTGGCGAAGACGGCAGCGGATCGCTTTGCGCCCGTCGACTTTCGCGCCTTCAGGACGAGGTGATCAAGGCAGTGTTCGCCTATGCTTCACAGCGCGCCTATCCGATGGCAATTCCTTCAAAGTCGGAGCATTTGGCACTGGCGGCCGTCGGCGGCTACGGCCGCCAGACACTGGCTCCGGGGTCTGACATCGATCTGTTGTTTGTGCTTCCCTACAAGCAGACCGCCTGGACCGAGCAGGTAGTGGAATATGTTCTCTACATGCTCTGGGACATGGGTTTCACGGTGGGCCATGCAACCCGCAATGTCGATGAATGCATCCGGCTCTCACAAAGCGACATCACGATCCGCACAGCCATGCTGGACGCGCGCTTCATTTGCGGCACTGAAGAGCTCTATGGCGAGATGGAAGAGCGCTTTGACAGCGAAGTGGTGCGTGGTACGGCCCGTGAGTTCATCGCTGCCAAGCTGGCAGAACGCGACCTGAGACATCAAAAGGCCGGAGACACGCGCTATCTGGTGGAGCCCAATGTCAAGGAAGGAAAGGGCGGTTTGCGCGATCTGCAGACCCTGTTCTGGATTGCCAAATATCATTATCGGGTGCGCTCTTCGCGGCAATTGGTAAAAATTGGTGTCCTGTCGCGCCGGGAAGCGAATCTCTTTGAAAAATCGGAGGATTTCCTTTGGGCCGTGCGTTGCAATATGCATTTTTTGACGGGCAAGGCAGAGGAGAGATTGTCCTTCGATATTCAGCGGGAAATTGCTGCTGATCTGGGCTACCAGGACCACCCCGGGCTTTCGGCTGTTGAACGCTTCATGAAACATTATTTTCTCGTCGCCAAGGATGTCGGCGATCTGACGCGCATTCTGTGCGCGGCGCTGGAAGATGTTCAGGCCAAGGAAGCGCCGGGTTTTTCCCAGGTGCTCAGACGTTTTGCAAATCGCCCGCGCAAAATTCCCGGCACGCTGGAATTCCTGCAGGATCATGGCCGCATCACGATTGTCGACCAGGACATCTTCAAGCGCGACCCGGTCAATCTGATACGGCTTTTTCATCTGGCTGACATTCATGGGCTGGAATTTCACCCCGACGCCCTGAAGCTGGCGTCCCGCTCCCTGAGCCTGATCAAGGCAGGTGTGCGTGACGACGAAGAGGCCAACCGGCTGTTTGTTTCCATTTTGACCTCACGGCGCAATCCCTCCCTGATCCTGCGTCGGATGAATGAGGCGGGCGTTCTTGGCCGGTTCATTCCCGAATTTGGCAAGATCGTCTCGATGATGCAGTTCAGCATGTACCATCACTATACGGTGGATGAGCACCTGCTTCGCGCTGTCAATATCATGGCCCGCATCGATCAGGGGCTGGAGGACGAAAAACACCCGTTGGCCTCCAGCATCATGCCGGAAATTGAAGATCGCGCGGTGCTCTTTGTCGCGATTTTCCTGCATGATATTGCCAAGGGAAGACCGGAGGATCATTCGATTGCCGGTGCCCGCGTGGCCCGCAAGCTTTGTCGTCGCTTTCGCTTTACCCCGCAGCAAACAGAGCTGGTGGCCTGGTTGGTGGAGCAGCATCTGGTCATGTCGATGATTGCCCAGTCGCGAGACCTGCATGACAGAAAAACCATCGAGGATTTTGCCGATGTCGTTCAGTCGCTGGATCGCTTGAAGCTGCTTCTTGTGCTGACCGTTTGTGACATCCGGGCCGTTGGGCCGGGTGTCTGGAACGGCTGGAAGGGACAATTGCTTCGTACGCTCTACAGCGAAACCGAACTGATGCTTTCGGGAGGGTTTTCTGCTGTTTCAGCCAAGCAACGGGCTGCTGCGGCTGCGGAACAATTGTCGGATGCATTGAAGGACTGGCCCGAGAAGGCGCGAAAAGACTACCTCAAATTGCACTATCTGCCCTATCTCCTGACGGTTCAACTCTCCGACCAGATTCGCCATGCTGAATTCATTCGTCAAACCATTGAAGCGGAGAAAGTCCTGGCCACAATGGTCAAGACACATACATTCCACGCGGTAACAGAAATCACCGTCTATGCACCGGACCATCCAAGGTTGCTTTCAATTGTTGCCGGTGCCTGCTCGGCAGCCGGGGCCAATATTGTCGATGCCCAGGTCTTTACAACCAGCGACGGCAGGGCACTGGATACGATCATGCTCAGCCGGGAATTCGCATCGGACGACGATGAATTGCGTCGCGCCGAGCGGATCGGCCGAATGATTGAAGATGTGTTGGCCGGTCGTAAATATCTTCCGGAAGTGATTGCTCACAGGGCGAAGGGACGGCGAAAATCCAAACCCTTCCAGGTCACGCCCCGGGTCAGTATCAACAACAGCCTTTCCAATCGCTTCACCTTGATCGAGCTGGAGGGGTTGGACCGTACAGGGCTGCTGTCGGAAGTCACGGAAGTTCTTTCCGATCTTTCGCTGGATATCGCCTCGGCGCATATCACGACCTTTGGCGAAAAAATCATAGATACATTTTACGTCACAGACCTTTTTGGCCATAAAATCACCAATGAGACCAAGCATGGCAACATCATCGCCCGGATCAAGGCTGTCCTTGCCGGAATCGAGGAAGATGTGCGCCAGAAAATGCCCAAGGGAATGATTGCTCCTGCCGAGGCAACGAAGCACAAGAAGCCCAAACAGGTCAAACGGGCATGAGCCTACTGAAAAAATTCGCCAGTGTCGGTTCGGCGACCATGGCCAGCCGCGTGCTTGGTTTTGTGCGCGAAGCCCTGATCGCCTATACGCTGGGTGCAGGACCGGTGTCGGATGCATTTTATGCGGCATTCCGGTTTCCCAATCTGTTTCGAAGGCTGTTTGCCGAAGGTGCCTTCAATTCGGCCTTCATTCCGCTGTTTGCCAAGGAATTGCAGGGGGGCGGTGAGGCGGCTGCGCAGGTCTTCGCCCGGCAGGTCCTGTCGGTCCTGTTGTTTGCGCTGATTGCTCTTTCAGCGGTCGCGATGATTTTCATGCCCTTTCTGGTCGCTACAATCATCGCGCCCAAATTTGCCGCAATTCCGGAGAAGTTTGACCTCACCGTTCTGCTGACCCGGATCATGTTTCCCTATCTCATTGCCATGTCACTGGTGGCCATGCTGTCGGGCATATTGAACTCCTATCGTCGCTATTTTCTGGCTGCGATCAGCCCGGTTCTTCTCAATGTCGTGCTTGTCTGCGTTCTTCTTGTTGCCATGCAAAATGGCAATAATCCGCAGTTCGTCGGCATCGCAATGGCTGTCGGGGTCACACTATCGGGTGCCTTGCAGCTTGTCCTTTTGCTGCATGGCGTGAAACGAACCGGTTTCCACATGCGTGTCGGCCTGCCGCGCCTGACGGCGCCGGTCCGGCGTCTCTTGTGGCTGGCCCTGCCTGCGGCCATCACCGGTGGCATCACCCAATTGAATCTGCTGGTCGGGCAGATCATCATCTCCGGTTCCAACGGCGCCATTGCCACGGTGAATTTTGCCGACAGAATCCTGCAATTGCCGCTGGGGGTGATCGGTATTGCGATAGGCGTTGTACTGCTGCCGGAGCTTTCGCGCGCCTTGAAGGGGGGTGACAACCAGACGGTGCAGACCTTGCAGAACCAAAGTCTTGAATTCGGCCTCGGGCTGACTGTGCCTGCAGCCATGGCCTTCATGATCATTCCCGCACCCATTGTTGCGCTGCTGTTTGAGCGCGGCGAGTTTACCCGTGAAACAACCATGGTGACCGCGGCTGTCCTTGCCGCATTCGCCACCGGCTTGCCTGCCTTTGTTCTCAACAAGATTTTCACGCCATCTTTTTATGCGCGCGAAGACATGCGTTCGCCGATGTGGTTCGCCGGGGTCAATGCCGCCATCAACGTTGCCGGCAGCCTGATCCTGTTTCCCATTCTTGGTGTCGTTGGTATCGCAATTTCCACCTCTCTGGCCGGGTGGGTCAATGCCGCTTTGCTCGGCGGTCTGCTCTATCGGGACGGACAGTTCCGGCCGAGGCCCAAAACCCTCAAGCGTATTGCGCTCATTCTTGTCGGCAGCGCCATCATGGGCGCCATGCTCGCTTACGCTTCATCGCTGGCTGGCACCCTGTTGCTGGATGGTTCGCTTTTGCTGCGAATAGGCCTGATGCTCGCGATGGTCTGTGTTTCCGTTTTCGTCTATTTCACATTCGTTCTTTTGACCGGTGCAATGGATCGTGGGCAATTGCTGACGCTCTTCAGGCGCAAAAGGAAGACTTGAGGCAATATTTGCAGGTGATCGTACCGGTGGGCTTGCTGATTCCCGAGGATGATCAATCCGTTGGCTTTACGTCGATGGGCGTTGGCAATTGATGGGTGATTGTGCGTTCCGGAAACAATCAGGGCACAGGGCTGTTGTTGGCTGAACCCGCAGACATGCTCTAAACGGGTCGGATCGGCGACCGTTGGCGGCCAGGAAGGGCTGTAAAAGCATTGTGGCAAGCCGATCAGGGAGCATTTCTTGTCAGTGGAAATAGGGCCTGCAGACCAACTGACAAAGAGCCTCCATCGAATTTTCTTGATCACGGTGCAGTCGGCGTGCATAAACCGCCGCGATATATCGAAGTGAAAAGGTGAGCACAAAATCCATGTCCGAATTCAAGGAACTCGTCTTTTCCGGTGTGCAGCCAACAGGCAATTTGCACCTGGGCAATTATCTTGGCGCGATCAGAAAATTTGTTGCACTCCAGCAAAGTCATAATTGTGTCTATTGTGTCGTCGATCTGCATGCGCTGACGGCGCAACTTGTCCATGAGGATCTTCCCGGCCAGACACGTTCGATCACCGCCGCTTTTCTTGCCTCTGGCATTGATCCGAAGGCGCATATCGTTTTCAATCAGAGCCGCGTGCCCCAGCATGCCGAACTGGCCTGGATATTCAATTGCGTTGCCCGCATCGGCTGGATGAACCGGATGACCCAATTCAAGGACAAGGCCGGCAAGGATCGTGAGAATGCCTCGCTGGGGCTGCTGGCCTATCCAAGTCTCATGGCAGCCGATATTCTTTTGTATCGGGCAACCCATGTTCCCGTCGGTGATGACCAGAAACAGCATCTGGAACTGACGCGTGATATCGCGCAGAAATTCAACAGCGATTTTTCCGATCGGATTGCCCAATGCGGCCTTGGTGTTGAAACCCAGGTTGGCAACGAAACGATCAATGGCTATTTCCCGCTGACGGAACCCCTGATCGGAGGACCTGCGCCCCGCGTGATGAGCCTGCGCGATGGTACAAAAAAAATGTCGAAATCCGATGTTTCCGACTTGTCGCGCATCAATTTGACGGACGACGCGGAAACAATCTCGAAAAAAATTCGCCGGGCAAAGACCGATCCCGAACCGCTTCCCGGTGATCTGGAAGGATTGGCCGGGCGTCCGGAGGCCGAGAACCTCGTCGGTATCTATGCCGCGCTCTCCGACAGCACCAAGGAAGCCGTTATCTCCGAGTTTGGTGGACAGCAGTTTTCGGCTTTCAAGCCCATTTTGAGCGAGCTTGCGGTCACGGTTCTTGCGCCCATCAGTTCGGAAATGCGCCGTCTGCTCGATGATGTAACCTATATCGACGAAGTCCTTGCCGATGGCGGCGAGCGCGCCGGTGTGATCGCCCGGAAGACAATGAAAGATCTGCGTGAAATTATCGGGCTGCTGTGACCCTTTGATCGGTTGCCTCTGCTCGCCCATCGCCCATGCACAGAATTGCGTGCCGGGTGTTTGAGGTAACAGTGGCTGGGGACCTGTAAAATGAACGCTTGCCCGATCCTAAAGCGAATGGCAGACTCTACATATGGTATCAAAACGACTATCCAGGGAAGCTGGCCATCGACGCAAGTTTCTTGCTGTTATTGATGAGACGCCGGAATGCGAGCGTGCTGTCCACTATGCGGCTGCGCGCGCCAAAAGCACCAATGGCGTTTTGGTTTTGGTCTTTGTCATAGAACCGGGGGATTTTCAGCACTGGCTTGGTGTCGAGGAAATCATGAAAGCCGAAGCCCGTGAAGCCGCCGATGCTGCTTTGCAAAGGGTTGCCGCCAAGGTTCGCGAAAACATCGGGATAGAGCCGGAGTTGAAGATCCGCACGGGCAAGACAACAGATGAAATTCATTCCGTGATAGAAGAAGATCAGGATATCGCGATCCTGGTGCTTGCCGCAGGTTCCGCCAACGAAGGGCCTGGGCCTTTGGTCTCGTCCATTGCCGGCCGCGGCGCTGCATTTCCCATACCGGTAACTGTTATCCCGGACGCGCTGAGTGACGCGGATATTGATGCCCTGTGCTGACACGCGGTGAACCATGCCGGTGCGGGCATGCTATTGTGTTCGTCATGTCACGATCAATCCTTGAAGTCAGCCGACTTGTACCTTACCTTTAAAGACTATTCACGGTGGATTGGATAATTGCTATTATCCTCGCCGATCAGGAGCCATAACGATGTTTATTCAAACAGAAGCGACCCCCAACCCGGCGACACTCAAATTTTTGCCCGGCAAAGTGGTGTATGAGGCAGGATCTGCGGATTTTCGCAATGCCGAAAGTGCTGTGGAAGCATCACCCTTGGCCGCAAGACTGTTTGAAGTGCCCGGCGTTACCGGCGTCTTTTACGGGTATGATTTCATCACCGTGACCAAGGATGGTGCCGAATGGCAGCACCTCAAACCGGCCATTCTCGGCACCATCATGGAACATTTCATGTCGGGTGAGCCGTTGATGAACGGCACGATGACCGGTTCGGATCTGGACACGGATGGGGAGTTCTTTGACGAGGCCGATGAATCCATTGTCGCAACCATCAAGGAATTGCTGGAAACCCGCGTACGCCCGGCCGTTGCACAGGACGGTGGCGATATCACATTTCGTGGATACAAGGACGGTCATGTGTTTTTGCACATGAAGGGCGCTTGCGCCGGTTGTCCTTCGTCCACAGCTACATTGAAACACGGTATTCAGAACCTTCTGCGGCATTTCATTCCCGAGGTTCAGGAAGTCGAGGCCGTCTGATCGGCCTTTGGTGTCGTTCGGTTCTCACTAAAGGTGGCTGTTTCAGCCAGCATTTGGCAGCTTTGCGGTGCAGCGCAGAACCTCTGCGTTGGCGTCGCTGGTTGAGCGACGGGTCTTTATGGGCCACATTGCCCATGAAGACGTTTGTCTGGAACTGCTGGCATTGAGAGGGGCGGGATATGCGGGAGACCGGCTGCAAAGCGTCCCGCATCTGGCGTGCAAGTGACTTGCATGGGTGAGCGATGCACGATAATTCCCGCGGATCGGCATCAGGGACGGGATCCGAAAATCAGATGATCACTCTGGCGATTGATACGACCGCGCATTTGTGCGCTGCATGTATTTATGATTCAAACGACGATCGTGTCCTTGGCCTGGTTGTGGATGATATCGGGCGTGGCCACGCAGAGCATCTGTTTCCCATTATCGGGCGGGCGATGGATATGGCCGGCATGACCTATCAGGATATTGAGCGGCTTGGAGTCTGCGTCGGACCCGGGTCCTTTACCGGGTTGCGGGTTGGCGTGTCTGCCATGCGCGGGCTGTCGCTAGCACTTTCGCTGCCTCTGGTCGGTATAACCGTATTCGAAGCTCTGGCGGAAACGGCTTCGAAGCATGAACCATTGCTGGTTGTGCTGGATGCAAGGCGCGGTGAAATCTATACCCAACTGTTTGACACACAGGGCCAGCCAGCCAGTCCACCGGCGGCTCTGTCTGCTGAAGCAGCCCTGGCTCTGGCTGTTGATTCTCATGCCACACTGACCGGTTCCGGCGCTTCGATCCTGGTGGACCTCTCCGCCGGCTCAAACGGTACACTGGCAGTTCAGGACAATGCCGCTGCAGCAGATGTTGCTGCCGTAGCCCGCCTGTCCGCGCGCCGGGAACCCGACGACAATCCGCCGCGACCGCTTTATCTCAGATCCCCGGATGCGAAGCCGCAAACAGGCTTTGCGCTGGCAAGGCGGGCTACAGTTCAATGAGTGCGCCTTCGTTTTTTCGCCGGGCAGCAGATTTCGAGATCGTATCGCTTGGGCCCTCAGATTGTGCGGAAGCATCCATTTTACACGGATTGAGTTTCTCGCGCCCCTGGAGCGACGGCGAATTCCAGGCGCTGATGGTTCAGGAAACCGTTTTTGGTTTTGCTGCGCGTCGCCCTGCTGCGGGCAAAGGATCATTGCCAGGCGGCTTCGTTCTGGCGCGGCTGGTTGCCGGCGAAGCGGAGATTCTGACAATTACCGTGCAACCCAAATATCGGGAAAACGGGATCGGTTGGCGACTGATGCTCGCCGCTTTGCGGCATTTGCGGGCCGAAGGCGCTCAAACCCTTTTTCTGGAGGTGGATGAGGAGAACCGGGCAGCGCTGGCGCTCTACAAGAAATTTGGTTTTGCCCAGGTTGCCAGACGGGCCGCCTATTACAAACATGAAGGAACTGCCAATAGCGCAGCGCTTGTCATGCGGCTCGATCTTGGGTAGGCCATTCGAAAGACTAGCAACGCAGTGGCCGTGGGGTATCGCGTGACAGAAGAATTGAAGACCCTCGAACAACTATGCGTCGAGCGCGGCATGCGTATGACCGAGCAGCGGCGTGTCATCGCCCGGGTTCTGGAGCAATCGGCTGATCATCCTGACGTGGAGGAATTGTATCGCCGTTCTTCCAAGGTCGATCCCAATATTTCGATATCCACGGTCTATCGCACCGTGAAGCTTTTTGAGGATACCGGTATTATCGAGCGCCATGATTTCCGTGATGGCCGTTCACGCTACGAGACCGTGCCCGATGAACATCACGATCACCTGATTGATCTGAAAAGTGGCAAGGTGATTGAATTCCATTCCGAAGAGATCGAGGCCTTGCAGGAAAAAATTGCGCGCCAGCACGGCTTTCGTCTCGTAGACCATCGGTTGGAACTTTATGGTGTTCCGCTTGAAAAGGCGAGAGACTGAACCATGATGCATCATGATCTGCGGGCTTTCACCGATTCAGGGGCTTGGCGCTGCAGATGATTGTGTGGATACGCATTGCTGCTATTTTGGTGATCATCCTGGCGGTCACCATTGTGTTGTTGCCCATTCAGCTCCTGTCCAGCCGGTGGAACTGGAAGCTGGCCTGGTATTTGCCCCGCTGGTGGCATCGGCTGGCGGCAAAGCTCCTCGGTTTGCGGGTTATTATCCATGGAAGTCTGGAAACACGGCGTCCCCTGCTTATTGCTGCCAATCATTGCAGTTGGAAGGATATTATCGTTCTGGCTTCGGTAGCCGATGTCGTCTTCATAGCCAAATCCGAAGTGCGTGACTGGCCGGTGTTCGGATGGCTGGCGAAATGGCAACGCTCGGTCTTTGTCGAGCGCGAACGCCGCAGACAGACCGGAGCACAGGTAAGCGACGTTGCCAAAAGGCTTGGCGATGGTGAAATCGTGGTGCTGTTTGCAGAGGGGACGACATCCGACGGAAACCGGTTGCTGGATTTCAAGAGCTCGCTGTTTGGCGCCGCCGCCGCGGCCCTCGAAGCCTCTGCCACCCGAAGCGTCGCCATCCAACCGGTGGCGCTTGCCTATACCCATGCAAATGGCTTGCCGCTGGGGCGCTACGGGCGGCCGCTTGCGGCCTGGCCGGGTGATATTGAATTGATGCCCCATCTTCTTGGTATTCTCAAAGAGGGGGCCGTTGACGTGCAGGTGTGTTTCGGAGAGGCGGTCATTTATGATGACAACAGCAATCGCAAGCAGGTCACAAAAGATGTCGAGCGTCAGGTGCGCGATATGTTGCAGACGCAACTCTATGGATCAGGGCTGAACAACGAGCCGTGAAAATTCGGTACATGACACAGTGTCATGCTGCCGCCATTTTGGCCTGCAAGACCGGGCGCCATTGGATTGCAAGCACAACACATGTATGTTGCCTTTACCGCAAATCCCGGATTTGGCTTGACTCTGTGGCGTACAGCCGCGATTGCCTGTTATATATTGTTTTTGAAGTGCAGCGAGTTGCCAGGCCGGATCGGCCCCGGAAATTCTTGCCGACACGAAATTGAAGAGGCTGTCATCGTCGCGATGAAACAAATGCAGACACCTACACAGGCGACACCTGTCCCAGTAACACATGTACAGGCACAGGAAAAAACCAGCGAGACAGATGCGCCGATAAACGTTGCAGCACCTGGCATGCGCAAGGTCTTTGTCAAAACCTATGGCTGCCAGATGAATGTTTATGATTCAGAACGCATGTCAGACGCTCTTTTCAAGGATGGGTATCAGAAAACCGATAATCCGGAAGATGCCGACCTGTTGCTTCTCAATACCTGTCATATTCGCGAAAAGGCGGCGGAAAAAGTCTATTCGGAACTGGGTCGCATTCGCCAGTTGAAAGAGGCGCTTGCCGAACAGGGACGTGAATTGATGGTCGGCGTTGCCGGTTGCGTTGCCCAGGCCGAAGGACAGGAAATCATCCGTCGCGCACCCATTGTCGATGTTGTGATCGGGCCGCAGACCTATCACCGCTTGCCTCAGGCGATTGCCAGGGCACGCCAGGGCGAGAAGGTGGTCGATACCGATTATGCAGTTGAAGACAAGTTCGAGCACTTGCCCACGGCGGACAAGAAAACCATTACCTCACGCGGCGTTTCGGCATTTCTGACCGTTCAGGAAGGCTGCGACAAGTTCTGCACCTTTTGCGTTGTTCCCTATACACGCGGTTCCGAGGTGTCCCGCTCCGTTCAGCAGATCGAGCGCGAGGCACAAAGCCTGGTCGATGCCGGCGTGCGCGAAATCACCTTGCTTGGGCAAAATGTCAATGCCTGGCACGGACACGGCGCTGACGGCCGTGAATGGGGGCTGGGTGAATTGCTCCGATTGCTCAGTGACATCGATGGCCTGGAGCGGCTTCGCTACACCACCAGTCATCCACGTGACATGGATGAGTCGCTGATCGATGCCCACAGGGATCTGGACAAGGTGATGCCCTATCTGCATTTGCCGGTTCAGGCCGGGTCGGATCGTGTCCTCAAAGCCATGAACCGGCGGCATACGGCGCAGGATTATCTGCGATTGATCGAGCGGATCCGCGCAGCGCGGCCAGACATTGCCTTGTCAGGTGACTTTATTGTCGGATTTCCCGGTGAAACGGACGCCGATTTTGAAGAAACGATCCAACTGGTCGAAAAGGTGCGTTATGCGCAGGCCTTTTCCTTCAAATATTCGCCAAGGCCCGGGACGCCTGGTGCGGAACGCGATGATCATGTTCCCGAAGACATCAAGGCAAAGAGACTGGAGCGTTTGCAGAAATTGCTGCGACAGCACCAGGTGGAGTTCGCAGAAAACTGTATCGGCAAGACCATCGATCTTCTGCTGGAAAAGCCCGGACGCGAACCTGGTCAGCTGATTGGGCGTTCTCCCTGGCTTCAACCTGTAATAGTTGATGCAAAGCCGTCTCAAATCGGTGACATAATCAAGGTTAGAATCACACGAACAGGAACAAATTCTCTTTATGCGGATTGCGTATAGGAGCAGATTTGGAGTTTGACCCTTTGAGCAGACCTGAGACGATCGACCTGAAGCCCGCCGACAAGAAAACCGGCGCGTCGGATACCACCCATATCGTCCTTACATTTGAAAACAACCGCCATGCCAGTGCGCTGTTCGGCCAGTTTGACCAGCATCTGGCGCTGATCGAGCAGAAGCTGGGTGTCGATGCCCGCGCCCGTGGCAATCAGGTATCCATTCGTGGCGATGAGACGGCCATCGTTCAGGCCCGACGCACACTCGACTACCTCTATGAGCGATTGCAGGAGGGGGAAGAGGTGCGCACTTCGGATGTTGAAGGTGCAATTCGCATGTCTGTTGCCGCTGATGACCAATTGACTTTGCCGACGATGGAAAACAAAGGAAAAATGGCCTTCGCCCAGATCGCGACGCGAAAAAAGACTGTTGTCGCCCGCACACCGACCCAGGATGCCTATATCCGTGCGATGGATCGCTCGGAACTGGTCTTTGGTGTAGGGCCTGCCGGTACCGGCAAGACCTATCTGGCCGTCGCCCATGCTGCGCAGCTGCTTGAGCGCGGACTGGTGGAGAGAATTGTTCTTTCCCGTCCGGCTGTGGAAGCCGGTGAAAGGCTGGGCTATCTGCCAGGCGACATGAAAGAAAAGGTCGATCCCTATTTGCGACCGCTCTATGACGCACTTTATGACATGATGCCGGGTGACAAGGTGGAGCGGGCGATTACCGCTGGCATTATTGAAATCGCGCCTCTGGCTTTCATGCGTGGACGCACATTGGCAAATGCAGCCATTATTCTGGATGAGGCGCAAAACACCACAACCATGCAGATGAAAATGTTTCTGACCCGGCTGGGGGAAAACGCCCGTATGATTGTCACCGGCGATCCAAGCCAGATTGACCTGCCGCGCGGTGCCCGCTCCGGGCTGGTGGACGCCCTGAGCATTCTCAAGAGTGTTGAAGGGGTGGTGACGGTTCGCTTCAGCTCATCTGACGTCGTGCGCCATCCATTGGTCGGGCGCATTGTCGCGGCCTATGATGCCGAATATGAGCCGGTTGTCGGTGCAGGAAAACCGGATGCAGCATGACAGCTGACGAACAATGCCAACCCATGTTTGACATCCAGATCGCAATTGAAGCGCCGAACTGGCCGGATCACGATGTCCTCGAAAAATTGTGCCACACAACGATCGGTGCAGCGGCGAGGCTTCTTGCCAGCCAGGAAGGCCAGTCCTTCGCGCCCGATAGCGAATTGTCGTTGTTGTTTTCCGGTGACGCCGACATCCGGGAAATCAATCGACAATGGCGTCAGCAGGACAAGCCAACCAATGTGCTTTCCTTCCCCGCAAGCGCGGTGCAGCCCGGCGAGACGCCTGACCCGTTGTTGGGGGACATCATGCTTGCCTATGAGACGGTTGACAAAGAGGCGCAGGAACTGGGTATCTCCTTCGATAACCATTTGACCCATCTTCTGGTGCATGGTTTTTTGCATCTGTTAGGCTATGATCATGAAAATGATGACGATGCGGCAACAATGGAAGATCTGGAGACTGGTATTCTGGCGACGTTGAACCTATCTGATCCTTATGAGAATTTTTTCCAGTCTGAAGAGCGATGAACCAACACACAAGTAGGGCAGACCCGGGCGGTGCATCCAGCATATCGTCAGATGAGGAATCCGGCGAGGAACCTGGAAGTCGCCTTTTGCCGGTTGTCATCCAGCAAGCGGACCGAGGCGGCAATGGCTGGTGGTCCCGCTTCATGCGCATATTTCGTCCGTCAAATGAACATTCGCTTCGTGCCGATCTGACCGATGCCCTGTCGGTCGACGGTGCATTGGGCGCTGCCTTTACGCCTGAAGAACGGGCAATGCTGCACAACATCCTCAGACTGCGCGAAGTGCGTGTAGAGGACGTCATGGTGCCGCGCGCAGACATCCAGGCCGTGAATCTGGGAATTTCTGTCGGGGATCTGATGATTCTCTTTGAGGAATCCAGCCATTCCAGAATGCCTGTTTACGGCGACACTCTGGATGACCCGCGTGGCATGGTCCATATCCGCGATCTCGTGGCCCATATCACCAAACAGGCGCGCAGCCGCCGCCGTGCGAGCCGCAGCACGGCAGCGGAAAAAGCTGCCAATGGGGCAGCAGGCACCAGCAAGGAACGCAAATCCAAGGCTGAAACCTTTGATCTGGCGCGCGTCGATCTGAAAAAATCCGTTCAGGAAACCGGCATCATTCGTGAGGTTCTGTTTGTGCCGCCATCGATGCTCGCCTCGGACCTGATGCAGCGGATGCAAGCCATGCGCACGCAAATGGCCCTGGTCATTGATGAATATGGCGGAACAGACGGACTGGTCTCGCTCGAGGATATCGTCGAAATGGTTGTCGGCAATATCGAGGACGAGCATGACGACGAGGCGGACATGATTGTGCGCGCGTCGGAAGATATTTTCATTGCCGATGCACGTGCTGAACTCGATGACATTGCGCGATTCATTGGCAGTGATTTTGATGTCGGTGACAAGGGTGAAGATGTCGACACGCTCGGCGGTCTGATTTTCTCCTCGATCGGCCGTATTCCCGTGCGTGGTGAAGTGGTCACCGCACTGCCGCATTTCGAGTTTCATGTCCTGGATGCTGACCCCCGGCGCGTCCGGCGGGTCCGTATTGTCCGCCGACGCTCGCTTGAGCGAAGGCGCCGGCCCAGCAAAGCGGACGCCGATGCCGTCGATGACCAGAACGTTATGAAAACGGAAGAAAACCTGCAATCGCAAGAGGCGGACTGAATTCCATTCTGTGTTGAACGATGGTCTGTAGTAAAGCCGGGATAAAATGTGACCCGCACCGCGCCTTGTGATGTGCGCAGACGGTTTGCGACCCAATACGCTGACAATATTCGTCTCGGACAGGCCATCACCGGCTTTGAGAGACGTTGTGCCGCAAAATTGCATACCGTGTCGTTGGACTTGGACCTCCACACAATTTAGGTAATATCGCCTGCACCCGATTCGCTGCGAAAATTGCTGGGTTTTTCCTGCCGCATCGATAATGTGGTGCATGGTGTGTCATGGGCGGCATACATTCCGGCAACTCCTGAAACGCAGGTCATTGACTGGCGGGAAATGCAAAAGGTGCGCTGCCTTGCCAAGGCAAGTGTGTGGCGTCGACCATAAATTGGAGAGACAATGGAGCGTTTGGCCGGAAATGTCATGCTGCTGTGGGGGGTGCGACGCTGGGCGCTGGCTTTTCTGGCAGGTGGATTTGCCGTTCTTTCACTGCCGCCATTTAATTTCTTCGCTGTTTTGTTTGTGTCTTTCCCTGTTCTGGTCTGGCTGTTGGATGGGGCGAGCGGAGAGGCCGATGCCGGATATCTGGGCCGCTTGAAGCCAGCCTTCTGGACCGGCTGGTGGTTCGGGTTCGGGTATTTTGTCGCCGGATTATGGTGGCTCGGCAATGCTTTGCTGATTGAGGCGGAAGAATTTGCCTGGGCACTGCCTCTGGCCGTCCTCGGCCTGCCGGCTCTTCTGGCGCTGTTTTACGGTTTGGCAACCGCCTTTGCGCGGGCTTTGTGGTCAGATGGTCTTGGCCGGATTTGTGCTTTGGCAGGTGGATTCGGGCTTGCTGAATGGGCCCGAAGCCTTGTCGCCACCGGATTTCCCTGGAACGCGATCGGCTATGGTGCGATGCCCGTACCGATGCTGATGCAGACGAGCCTGTTGATCGGCGTTTTTGGTGTTTCTGCTCTGGTTGTCTTTGTCGCCTGTATACCGGCGTTGATCGGGACCCGCCGTGCAATGGTGCCTGGACTGGTCGTTGCAGCGTTGTTGATGCTGTTTCACGCCGGGTTCGGCTATTGGCGGCTCTCTCTTGCAACGGACACGCAGTCTGGTCAGCCAATTGTACGGATCGTGCAGCCGTCCGTTGATCAATCGCAAAAATGGGACGATTCGCAGCGCGCGCGTGTATTTGACAAGCTGCTTTCCCTGACCAGTGCCATTGATCCGCAAGCCAGCGCCAGGCCCACCTATATTGTCTGGCCGGAGACATCGATCCCCTTCCTCTTGACCAGCAATCCCGATGCGCTGGTCTTGATCGGCGAGGCACTGGAGACCGGACAGACACTGATTGCAGGGGCTGTGCGTGAAGAGCGTGACGTAAGCGGACAAAGGACGCGTTATTACAATTCCATCTATGTCATCGATCATGAGGGGCAGATACTGGAAGCGTCAGACAAGGTGCATCTGGTTCCTTTCGGTGAGTATCTGCCGTTTGAATCACTGCTGGGAAGCCTTGGGATGGATATCATTGCCAATGGACCGGGCGGCTTTTCTTCCGGCTCGACCCGCAAGAGCGTCGCACTGCCGGCGGGCAAGCGTTTCCTGCCCTTGATCTGCTATGAGGCGATTTTTCCGCAGGAGGTGACACCTGCGGCTGAAAATGCGGATTTCATCATCAATGTGACCAATGACGCCTGGTACGGAAATACGCCCGGCCCCTATCAGCATTTTCAGCAGGCACAGGTGCGTGCGGTGGAGAACGGGCTGCCACTCATACGGGCGGCCAATAATGGTTTATCTGCCGTTACTGATGGAAAAGGGCGTGTTTTGGATGGGTTGTTACAAAACGTGATCGGATATGTAGATGTCCCACTTCCCGTAAAAATACATGTAAATGGAAGTATTTGGACGCGCATGCATACTTTTTGGGCGATAATCGTAATACTTTTATCTTGTGCGCTATTTTCCCGCTGCAGTTTTATTAAAGCCGCCAATTGACGAAAAACCCCTAAAATTGCATAGAGAACAAATACAGTTAAAACTGTTGGCGTTGCTATGCGTAACGGTCTTTTTTGGGGGCAGAAAGGGCGGTTTTTAGCGGCGTCAGCTCCACGCAAACAAGTGACAGGTGCTGTGATAGCAGCAGGATAATAAACATGACAACTATTGTTAACAAGAAACAGCCAAATCCCATTGATATCCATGTTGGCAGTCGGATCCGGCTTCGCCGTACAATGTTGGGGATGAGCCAGGAAAAGCTTGGCGAGAGCCTTGGTATCACGTTCCAGCAAATCCAGAAATATGAAAAGGGCACAAACAGGGTTGGCGCCAGTCGGCTCCAGAATATTTCTTCCATACTCAATGTTCCGGTCGCATTCTTTTTTGAAGATGCGCCAGGGGACCCTTCGACAGGACTGCCGGGTGCATCGGAGTCATCCAGCTCGAATCACGTCGTTGATTTTCTGTCGTCTTCGGACGGTCTTCAATTGAATCGTGCCTTTGTAAAAATTGAAAATCCGAAAGTGCGGCGCAAGATCGTTGATCTCGTCAAAGCGCTGGCGGCCGAAGCCGAGTAGTTTCGCAAAACCCGGTCTTCTGTTGTGTTTCCCGGTTCGGAACGCGGCTCACGCCGCCTCCGACGGGATGCGCGCCTTTGCGCAAGGCCGATTGCGAAGAGGTATCAACCGCGCCAGCGCCAACCATGATGCAGCCATGACGCAGCCCGGCCGGTTGTGCAGCAGCATGGGCACGACACGCGATCTGAAACGGCCTGGCTGCCCGCCTGTTGCCGGTCCGCGCGCTCAATGAAGCATATCAAGATATATTTATATCGTTCTTTGCTTGTAATTTCGGCTTGTTTTCAATAACACGTCCGCACCACTGGGCAATTCTAAGAGGCAGCAATGGCGCGCAAAAATTATCTCTTTACAAGCGAGTCCGTATCCGAGGGGCACCCCGATAAGGTCTGTGACCGGATTTCCGACGAGATCGTTGATCTGATTTACAAAGAGGCGCGCAAGACCGGCGTTGACCCCTGGACAGTGCGGATTGCAGCAGAAACGCTCGCCACAACCAATCGTGTCGTCATCGCCGGTGAAGTGCGCTTGCCGCCAACCTTGATGAAAAAAGACAAAGCCGGCAAGGATGTCATCAACCCGGCGCGTTTTCGCTCGGCCGCAAGGCGCGCGATTCGCGACATCGGCTATGAGCAGGATGGCTTTCACTGGAAGACGGCGAAAATCGACGTATTGCTGCATTCGCAGTCCGCTGACATCGCGCAGGGCGTTGACAATGCGTCAGATCAGCAGGGCGACGAAGGTGCGGGCGATCAGGGCATCATGTTTGGTTATGCCTGCAATGAGACGCCCGAGTTGATGCCGGCACCGATTTACTACGCCCACAGAATTCTGTTGCTGTTGGCTGAGGCGCGCAAAAAAGGCGAGGGCGATGTTGCAAGGCTGGGGCCCGACAGCAAAAGCCAGGTCACCGTGCGTTATGTTGATGGCAAGCCCAGCGAAGTCACGCAGATCGTTTTGTCCACGCAGCATATTGATGAAAGCTGGGATTCGAACAAGGTACGTGCCGTTGTCGAACCCTATATCCGCGAAGCTTTGGAAGACTTGCCGGTTGCTGCGGATTGCAACTGGTACATCAATCCAACAGGAAAATTCGTTATTGGCGGGCCTGACGGTGATGCCGGTCTGACGGGTCGCAAGATCATTGTCGATACCTACGGTGGAGCTGCCCCCCACGGCGGCGGCGCATTCTCCGGCAAGGATACGACAAAGGTGGATCGCTCTGCAGCCTATGTTGCGCGTTATCTGGCCAAGAACATTGTTGCCGCCAAACTTGCAGAACGGTGCACCATACAGTTGGCCTATGCCATTGGCGTGGCTCAACCGCTGTCGATCTACGTCGATCTGCACGATACGGGGACCGTTTCGGAAGATCAGATTGAAGCGGCTATACGCCAGGTGATTGATCTATCCCCAACCGGCATTCGCAGGCATCTTGATCTGAACAAGCCCATCTACGCAAAAACATCCGCCTATGGCCACTTTGGACGCAAGGCCGGACGCGATGGGTCCTTCTCATGGGAGAAGACTGATCTGGTAAAGCCGCTGAAACAAGCCATCAAGGCTTGATTGCAGCCAGCCCGCTCATACCGGCTGCCTCTTGTCGTGGTTTAAAAAATCTAGGGATGGACCATGCCGCGTGAGTACAAACAGCGCGCGACCGAAGCCTTCTTCGGTCGCCGAAAAGGCAAGACGCTGCGTCAATACCAGGTCGAAGCTCTTGAACAGGTCCTGCCGGCCCTGAAGCTGGATCCGACCGGTGCTCCTCCTGCGGACGTGGCAAGTCTTTTCGATCAGCCGCATGAGGCCTATCGCCTCGAAATCGGATTTGGTGGTGGTGAACACCTGCTGCATCGCGCCGGCGGTGACCCGTCAACCGGCTTTATTGGTATCGAGCCCTTTGTCAACGGGATGGCGAAATGTGTCGGCACGCTGGCCGTCTCCCCCCTGTCCAATATCAGGCTCTACGATGACGACGCGACGCTTGTTCTCGATTGGTTGCCGGACTGCTGTCTTGATCAGATCGATTTGCTCTATCCCGATCCCTGGCCCAAGAAAAAACACTGGAAGCGGCGTTTTGTATCGCAGGTCAATCTCGACCGGATGGCCCGTGCACTCAAACCAGGTGGTGTTTTCTGTTTTGCATCGGACATTGATTCCTATGTGAACTGGACGATTGCCCATTGTCACAAGCATGCCGATTTTGAGTGGCAGGCCCGATCCGCAGCCGATTGGCGAACGCCGTTTGCAGGCTGGCCGGGCACCCGCTACGAAGCCAAGGCGCTGAGAGAAGAGCGCACGCCTGCCTATCTGACATTTCGGCGACGCTCGCCAGAAGCGTAATCTGCTCCGCAGCCAAACGCGCGGCCGCAGAATGCATGGGTGCAGATCGGCAACAACAGGGCGGCTCAATCCACTGCCAGGCCTGCTGCTTTGATAACGCCAGGCCTGCTACTTTGATAACGCATGACACAAATATACATCGCAGCAGTGCCATGACCTTGCATTTGAGCCCCTTCGGGGGTATATCAGCTTCAAATCTTGATCAGACAGAGCAAGAGTGGGCCGCCCGGACCCGCTCTTTTTTATTGATTGGGCCCCGTTTTGAAAATGGCGGGCACCTACGAAGGAAGAGGCAGCGATTGTCGGAAGAAGCGACCCCAGACATAAATGAGTCCGATGAGCAGGCAGCAGATGCCCGCTTCATAACGGAGACAGGCGTTGATGCGCGTGTTGCGGTCATTATCGAGCCGGTCCTGGTCCCCATGGGTTTCCGTCTGGTGCGGGTGCATCTGTCGGGCCAGAACGGGCTCACGCTGCAGATCATGGCTGAGCGCAATGATGGCACCATGACGGTTGAAGACTGCGAGGCGCTGTCACGTGCCATTTCGCCGGTGCTTGATGTCGAGGATCCTGTCGAAAAGGCCTACCATCTGGAAATGTCTTCCCCCGGAATTGACAGGCCCATGGTTCGGCGATCTGATTTCAGGCGCTGGTCCGGTCATGTTGTCAAATGCGAGACCTCAATATTGGTCGACAATCGCAAGCGGTTTCGTGGTACGATTACTGCGGTTGACGACGATGGGTTTGTCCTGCAACGTGATCAGGCGAACGAAGGCGAAGAACGAGACGTGCGCATACCTTTTGATGCGCTGAGTGAGGCCAAGCTGATATTGACGGATGATCTCATTCGCGCAGCCCTGGCTGCGGACAAGGCGGCCAGAGCAGCCCAAACCGAAAAAACAGAGCAAACAGAACAGAACGATTGATTGAATTTGTTTACGGGCAGCGGCAGATCGTATGCAGCGCCAGGTGATGGAGAATAAAATGGCAGTGAGCGCAAACAGGCTCGAACTTCTTCAGATTGCGGACGCTGTTGCCCGCGAGAAGTCGATTGACCGTGAAATCGTTCTCGAAGCGATGGCGGATGCGATCCAGAAGGCCGCGCGTTCGCGCTATGGGTCCGAAACCAATATCCGTGCTGACATCAACCCGAAAACCGGTGAGATAAAGCTGCAGCGTCTGCTGGAAGTGGTCGAAGCTGTTGAGGATTACTCGACGCAGATCGCATTGCAGACAGCGCTCGACCAAAACCCCGAAGCCCAACTGGGCGATTTCATCGCAGAACCACTGCCGCCAATGGATTTCGGGCGTATCGCCGCGCAATCTGCCAAGCAGGTTATCGTGCAGAAGGTTCGCGAAGCGGAACGGGATCGGCAGTTTGACGAATTCAAGGACCGCGTTGGCGAGATCATCAATGGCACGGTCAAGCGTGTCGAATACGGCAATGTGATTGTCGATCTGGGGCGCGGCGAGGCCATCATTCGCCGCGACGAACTGATCCCGCGGGAAAATTTCCGTTATGGTGACCGGGTTCGTGCCTATGTCTATGACGTGCGCCGTGAACAGCGTGGTCCGCAGATTTTCCTCTCGCGCACCCACCCGCAATTCATGGTCAAACTCTTCACCATGGAAGTTCCCGAAATCTATGACGGGATCATCGAGCTCAAATCCGTTGCCCGCGATCCGGGATCGCGCGCCAAGATCGCAGTGATTTCCAATGACAGTTCCATCGATCCGGTCGGTGCCTGTGTTGGTATGCGTGGCAGTCGCGTGCAGGCCGTGGTCGGCGAGTTGCAGGGTGAAAAGATTGATATCATTCCTTGGTCCGATGATCCTGCTTCCTTCATCGTCAATGCGCTTCAGCCTGCTGAAGTGGCGAAAGTTGTGCTTGACGAAGATGCCGAGCGTATTGAAGTTGTGGTTCCTGATGACCAATTGTCTCTTGCGATCGGTCGCCGTGGACAGAATGTTCGTCTTGCTTCGCAGCTGACCGGCTGGGACATTGATATTCTGACCGAGCAGGAAGAATCCGAGCGCCGCCAGAAGGAATTCAACGAGCGTACGGAACTGTTCATGAATGCGCTCAATGTTGATGAAATGGTTGGTCAGGTTCTGGCCTCCGAGGGCTTCTCCCAGGTCGAAGAAGTGGCCTATGTGGATGTTTCCGAAGTTGCCTCGATCGAGGGGTTTGACGAGGACACGGCGCAGGAGCTGCAAAGCCGCGCTGCCGAATACCTTGATGCCATTGAGGCGGAACTTGAAGGCAAACGCGTCGAACTTGGTGTTTCTGACGAATTGCGCGCCCTGCCGAACATGACATCTGTGATGCTGGTCAAGCTTGGTGAAGATGGCACCAAGACCATGGAGGACTTTGCCGGTTACGCCGCCGATGATCTCCTGGGCTGGAGTGAACGCAAGGAAGGTGTGACGACGAAATTCGACGGTGTTTTCACCGGACTGGATATTTCTCGCGCTGAAGTCGATGAGATGATTGTTGCCGCACGCCTTGCTGCAGGCTGGATCACCGAAGCTGATCTGGCTGTTGAAGCGGCAGATGAAGACATCGATGCGGAAGGCGAGGAAAGTGGCGAGGCGCCCGAAGAGGTTGAAGCTGTTACCGAGGTGGTCGACTGAGTAAACTGAGTTTGCCGGCTACACATCGTGAGGCAAATGCTGGCATGAACGATCGGACCTGTATTGTAACCCGCAACAGCGGATCAACCGATACCATGATCCGCTTTGTGGCTGATCCTCAAGGTGTGGTTGTTGCGGATTTGAAGGCCCAATTGCCGGGCCGTGGATGTTGGGTTACGGCGCACAAAGACTGTGTGCGCCGGGCCATGGAAAAGAATTTGTTTGCCCGTGCACTGAAGACAAAAGTCGTGGTGCCGGACAAACTGGATGAAACCATCGATGCGCTCATGGTTTCCTCGTTGATTGGAATGATGGCTCTGGCACGCAAGGCCGGGCAGATCCTGATTGGTGGGGGAAAAGTGGACGCGGCGATAAGATCTGGTCAGGTGCTGGCTGTATTTCACGCCACAGAGGCGGCAGCAGACGGCGTTAGAAAAATGGATCAGGCGCGCCACGCACGTTTGGTTGCAGCCGGGACGCAGACGGCGTCATTTCACCTTTTGTCGGGTGAAAAACTGGCCATAGTTACGGCCGGTAGCAATGTAATCCACCTCGCGGTGCTTGCAGGGCAGGCCGGTGAAGGTGTAGTGAAACGCGCAAGGATGCTTGACCGTTATCGCAATCGAGCAGAAAACGGTCAGATGGCGGACGATCCCGCAAAGGAAACGGACACGGAATGAGCGACACTAAGGACGACAAAACCATCAGCGTTTCGGGCAAGAAGACATTGACGCTGAAACGCTCAGGGGTTGAGCAGGGGACGGTGCGCCAGGACATGGGCCGCGGCCGGACCAAGGCTGTGGTTGTCGAGACGCGCAAGCGACGGCTGTCACGACCTGAAGATGAAAAGCCAGCAGCGGCAGCGCCGGTGGTACAGCCCAAGCCTGTAGCGCCCCAGAGGCCGCCCGCCCCAGCGCGGGTAGAGCCCAGACGTGCGCCGGTTAAACCGGCAGCAGTTCTAAAGCAGCTGTCAGCCAGTGAAATGGATGCCCGCAAGCGCGCGCTTGCCAACGCCAAGATTCGTGACGCTGAAGAACGTCTTCAGGCTGAAGCCGAGGCCAAACGACGGGCCGCGGAAGAAGCTGCGCGTCAGGCAGCGGCTGCGGAAGAAGCGCGGCTGCAGGCCATAGAGGATGCGCGTCGCAAGGCTGAAGAAGAAGCCAATCCGACCGTTAAGGTTGAAGAACCAGAACCTGCTGTGCAGAAAGAACCCGCGGCAAAAGAGGTTGCGCAGACACCTGCACAGACACCAGCCCCGGCAGCATCTGAACGGGCGGCACGCCCACCACGTCATGATGCGACGGAAGATGCCGCCCCACGCGGGGCCAAGCCTTCGCTGCAGCGCGGCAAGCCAGTGCGTCCCGAGACACCGAAGCCGACACGCCCACGCGTTGAAGACACGCGTCGTCGCGGTAAGCTGACACTGAATGCAGCCCTGAATGACGACGGCAACCCACGTGGCCGGTCATTGTCGGCAATGCGTCGCCGTCAGGAAAAGATGCGGCGCGCGCAAATGCAGGAGACGCGTGAGAAAATTGCGCATGAGGTTGTCCTGCCGGAAACCATCACGATTCAGGAACTGTCCCAGCGCATGGCTGAACGGTCCGTCGACGTCATCAAGTATTTGATGAAAGAAGGACAGATGATGAAGCCTGGCGACGTGATTGATGCCGATCTGGCCGAATTGATTGCCGGCGAGTTTGGCCACACAGTCAAACGGGTTTCGGAATCCGATATTGAAGAGGGTATCTTCAATATTGCCGATGACGACAGCAGCCTTAAATCACGACCACCGGTCGTGACCATCATGGGCCACGTTGACCACGGCAAGACGTCTTTGCTCGACGCCATCCGGAAAGCCAATGTTGTTGCAGGTGAGGCCGGTGGCATCACACAGCATATCGGCGCCTATCAGGTTGAGCAAAACGGCCAGAAGATCACCTTTATCGATACACCAGGCCATGCGGCATTTACCGCCATGCGTGCCCGTGGCGCACAGGCCACCGATATCGCCATCCTGGTTGTTGCTGCAGACGATAGTGTCATGCCGCAAACGATTGAATCGATCAATCACGCCAAGGCAGCCGGCGTACCGATCATTGTTGCGATCAACAAGATCGACAAACCGGAAGCTGACGTCAACAAAGTGCGCACGGAACTGCTGCAGCATGATGTCTTTGTTGAATCCATGGGCGGTGAAATCCTTGACGTAGAGGTTTCAGCCACCAAGGGAACCAATCTCGACAAATTGCTCGAAGCAATTCTGCTTCAGTCGGAAATCCTTGATCTGAAGGCCAATCCGGACAGAACGGCTGAGGGTTCCGTCATTGAAGCGGAACTTGATCGTGGCCGTGGTTCTGTCGCAACCGTGCTTGTTGAGGCCGGAACGCTGAAAATCGGTGACATTATCGTGGCCGGCAAGGAATGGGGACGCGTCCGCGCGCTCGTCGATGACCATGGCGAACAGGTCAAGGAAGCTGGACCGGCAACGCCTGTCGAGGTTCTTGGCTTGCAGGGTACACCGCAGGCCGGTGACAGACTGGCAGTCGTCGACAATGAATCGCGCGCTCGCGAAATTGCTGAATATCGTCAGCGTCTGGCCCGCGACAAGGCGGTCGCAAGACAGGCCGGTACGCGTGGTTCTCTTGAACAGATGATGACGCAGTTGCAGGTTTCCGGTGTCAAGGAATTCCCGCTTGTCATCAAGGGTGATGTTCAAGGCTCCATTGAAGCCATCAGCGGCGCATTGGATAAGCTTGGAACGGATGAAGTGCGCGCGCGCATCGTTCATTCGGGCGCTGGCGGAATAACCGAATCGGATATTTCTCTGGCAGAAGCATCCGAGGCGGCGATTATCGGCTTTAACGTTCGCGCCAACAATCAGGCACGTGATGCCGCGCAAGCTGCAGGCATAGAAATCCGCTATTACAACATCATTTATGATCTGGTTGATGATGTAAAAGCGGCAATGTCAGGCATGCTGTCGCCAGAACGTCGTGAGACATTCCTTGGTAACGCTGAAATTCTCGAAGTCTTCAACATCACCAAAGTCGGCAGGGTTGCCGGGTGCCGGGTCACAGAAGGCAAGGTTGAGCGCGGCGCCGGTGTTCGCCTCATTCGCGACAGCGTCGTCATTCACGAAGGCAGCCTGAAGACACTCAAGCGCTTCAAGGATGAAGTTGGCGAAGTCAATGCCGGCCAGGAATGTGGCATGGCCTTTGAGAACTACGAAGACATTCGCGCCGGTGATGTGATCGAGTGTTTCCGTGTGGAACATGTGACGCGCAGCCTGTAAGGGCGCTGGCATCATCTATATCAGTCGGGCACCGTATACCAACGGTGCCCGATTTCATGCCGATGTCCAGGCATTCCAATTCTGTTCGGCTGGTGCTCTTTTGGAAAATTGTGAAACGGTTTTCGATAAGCAGAGCGAACAACAAAGATATGGAACATATCGCTAATTCCACCAATGGATGATGTGTTCTGGTGTATTCGTCTGGTGCGGTTCGATTCCGCCACTGGAGCGTTACAGGAAGACCCTCGCTTTTTCCGCTGGCGCTCTCATGTTTGAAAGGTAATCTCCCATGTCCCGCTTTTCCTCTTCCGGTCCCTCGCAACGTCAATTGCGTGTCGGTGAACAGGTGCGCGCCGCCATCACCACTGTGCTGCAGCGCGGCGAGGTGATGGATCCGCTGATTGAAAAAAATGTGATCGTCATTTCAGAGGTCGGCATGTCTTCTGACCTGAAAATCGCAACGGCCTATATCACGCCGCTGGGTCAGGTGGATCACGCAACGGTTGTCGCAGCACTGAACAAGAATGCGCGCTATATTCGCAAACTGGTAACGCCGGCCTTGCGTCAGATGAAGTTCATGCCGGAATTGCGCTTTCGTGATGATACGAGTTTTGACAATTATCAGAAAATTGACACCCTCCTGCGTTCTCCGCAGGTGGTGAAGGATATTGAGCGAGACACTGAAGGTGAGCAGGACTGATGGCGCGTCGCGGCAAGAACAAGGGGCGGCCGGTTTCCGGATGGCTCATTTTGGACAAGCCTGTTGATTTTGGATCGACGGAAGCGGTGTCAAAAATACGCTGGTTGTTCAAGGCTCAGAAGGCGGGCCATGCGGGCACTCTGGATCCGCTCGCATCCGGCATGCTGCCGATCGCCCTGGGTGACGCCACCAAGACGGTCCCCTATGTCATGGACGGTCGCAAGGTCTATCAGTTTACCGTGACATGGGGCGAAGAACGCACGACAGATGATCTTGAAGGCACAGCCAGTCAAAGCAGTGACATCCGTCCTCGCGAAGACGATATCAGATCTCTGTTGGCCAAATATACAGGCACCGTAGAACAGGTTCCGCCACAGTTTTCAGCCATCAAGATCGACGGCAATCGCGCCTATGATCTGGCGCGCAGCGGCGAGGTCATGGATATTCCGTCGCGTGAAGTGGAAATTCACCGACTTGATCTTGTTGCCTGCCCGGACGCGGACAGTGCGATATTCGAGGTCGAATGTGGCAAGGGTACCTATGTGCGCTCATTGGCGCGTGACATGGGGCGCGATCTTCAGTGCTACGGTCATATCAGCCAATTGCGACGCACCTTTGTGGCGCCCTTTGATGAAGAGGACATGGTCACACTTGCAGAGCTGATTGAACTGGAAGACATCGAGGACGATGCTGAACGTCTGGCAGCACTGGACGCCTATCTCATTGATACGGGTGAAGCTCTGACTCTGCTGCCGCATGTGGCGGTATCCGACCAGCAGGCGCAACGCCTGAGGATGGGAAATCCCATCCTGCTGCGTGGTCGCGATGCGCCATTGCCGGCAGATGAGGCCTATGCGACATCCGGTGGCAGACTTATCGCCATCGGCGCAATAGCGCAGGGCGAGTTTCGTCCGCGGCGTGTATTCGGTGGATCCTCATAGACACAAAGGGATATGATGGCGTGAAGGCCTGCGGACCATTTCGCGCCATTCGGGCGCGGCAAGGTGGCAGGGCTGCAGAAATAACACTGGCAATTTGCGCATTTCTAAACTATACGCTGCGCAATACGGACATCATTGCCGTAGATTCAGGCCCAGGCTGGACGACATCCCGGCCCCGGGCGACTTACCCCTCCAAAATGAAAGGAAGGTACGATGTCGATTACTGCTGAACGCAAAGCGGAAGTGATGAAACAATACGCCACCCAGGAAGGCGATACCGGATCTCCAGAGGTTCAGGTTGCCATTCTGACAGAGCGCATCACCAATCTTACGGAACATTTCAAAGAGCACAAAAAGGATAACCATTCCCGTCGTGGTCTTTTGAAGATGGTTTCAAGCCGTCGTTCACTTCTTGATTATGTCAAGAAGAGGGACGAAGAGCGGTACAAAAAGCTTATCGCGAGTCTTGGTATTCGCCGCTAGGTTTCTCCGGCGGGGTGTTTCATGCACTCCGCCGGTTTCGTTTCCGGGAGTGTAAAAACCCCCGATGGAACGGTCACGGGGCAGGATTGCAGGTTGCTTGTGGCGTTTACCAAACGCCGTGTTCAAGCTACCCGGTGTCTTGCCCGTGACGATTTGGTTCATCGGGCCTGCAAAACAGGCCTGTAAAGTAACGAACGGTACAGCATGGAATTGGTTCAGGCTGTATCCACAATAAGGACAAGATATGTTCAATCATCACAAGGTCGAAATTGAATGGGGCGGCAGGCCGCTCATTCTGGAAACCGGAAAAATTGCCCGTCAGGCAGACGGTGCGGTTCTGGCCACTTACGGCGAAAGTGTCGTTCTGGCAACGGTTGTATCGGCAAAGAAAGCCAAGCCGGGACAGGATTTTTTCCCGCTGACAGTCAACTACCAGGAAAAAACCTACGCAGCAGGCAAAATACCCGGCGGGTACTTCAAGCGCGAAGGTCGTCCAAGCGAAAACGAAACACTGGTCTGCCGGCTTATTGACCGACCAATCCGTCCGCTGTTCCCCAGCGGCTATCGCAACGAAACGCAAGTCATCATCACCGTGATGCAGCACGATCTGGAAAACAATCCGGACGTTCTGGCCATGATTGCAACCTCCGCAGCTTTGACTCTTTCGGGTGTTCCTTTCATGGGACCGATCGGTGGCGCGCGCGTTGGCTATATCAATGGCGAATACATCCTGAACCCGCATGTTGACGAAATGGATGAATCCACACTGGATCTCATCGTTGCGGGAACCCAGGACGCCGTCCTCATGGTTGAATCGGAAGCTGCCGAACTGGCCGAGGACGTCATGCTTGGCGCCGTGGTCTTTGGTCAGAAGGGTTTTCAGCCGGTCATTGAAGCGATCATCAAACTGGCGGAAGTCGCTGCGAAAGAACCGCGCGAATTCACACAGGAAGATCATTCGGCCCTTGAAGACGCCATGCTCAAGCTGGTTGAAAGCGAATTGCGCGACGCCTACAAGAACATCGACAAGGCTGAGCGCTATGCAGCCGTTGATGCGGTCAAGGCAAAGGTTGTCGGCCATTTCCTGCCGGAAGGTGAGGAAGCGCCGCAATACACCGCCGAGCAGGTTGGATCTGTTTTCAAATCCCTGCAGGCCAAAATCGTTCGCTGGAACATTCTCGACACCAAAAGCCGCATTGACGGACGTGACCTGTCAACGGTCCGTGCGATTTCGGCTGAAGTCGGTATCCTGCCGCGGACCCATGGTTCGGCTCTGTTTACCCGTGGTGAAACACAGGCAATCGTGGTCGCCACTCTGGGCACCGGTGAAGACGAGCAATACGTCGACAGCCTGACCGGCATGTACAAAGAAAAATTCATGCTGCATTACAACTTCCCACCTTATTCGGTTGGTGAAGCAGGGCGTGTCGGTTCACCCGGACGTCGCGAAATCGGTCACGGAAAGCTCGCCTGGCGCGCTATTCACCCGATGTTGCCTTCCGGTGATCAGTTCCCCTACACCCTGCGTGTGGTGTCTGAAATCACTGAATCAAATGGTTCGTCCTCCATGGCAACCGTTTGCGGAACATCACTTGCCCTGATGGATGCCGGTGTGCCGCTTGCCAAGCCTGTTGCAGGTATTGCAATGGGTCTGATCAAGGAAGGCGAGCGCTTTGCCGTTCTGTCTGACATCCTTGGTGACGAAGATCACCTTGGTGACATGGATTTCAAGGTTGCCGGTACCCAGGATGGTATCACTTCCCTGCAGATGGATATCAAGATCACTGGTATCACGGAAGAAATCATGCAGATTGCCCTGGAGCAGGCCAAGGGTGGTCGTCTCTATATTCTCGGTGAAATGAGCTCTGCGCTCAATGAAAGCCGTGAAGAGCTGGGTGAATTTGCACCGCGTATCGAAGTCATGAACATACCGGTCGACAAGATCCGTGATGTGATTGGTTCGGGCGGCAAGGTCATTCGTGAAATCGTTGAAAAAACCGGCGCCAAAATCAATATCGATGATGATGGCACGATCAAATTCGCTTCTGCTTCGGCCAAGGAAATCGAAGCTGCCAAGAAGTGGGTTCATTCCATCGTGGCTGAGCCGGAAGTTGGCGTCATTTATGAAGGTACGGTTGTCAAGGTTGCTGACTTTGGCGCATTCGTGAACTTCTTCGGCCCGCGTGATGGCCTGGTCCACATTTCTCAGCTCGCTGCTGAACGTGTTGCCAAGACATCCGATGTCGTCAAGGAAGGCCAGAAGGTCTGGGTCAAGCTGCTTGGCTTCGATGACCGCGGCAAGGTTCGCCTTTCGATGAAGATCGTCGATCAGGAAACCGGCAAGGAAATTCCGCGCGACGACGCTGAATAAGACAGGCCTCATTGAACGAAAAAACCCGCTGTCCAAGGACGGCGGGTTTTTTGTTTTCAGCATAGCAATTTCTGCCACGGCATCATCGGACAGAGCCGTTCTGTTATCCCTTGGATCCGTTGCCGTTGGGCTTCAATTCTTCCAGCACCGGCATTGAGGTGACGTGATAGCCCGAATCGACAAAATGCACTTCGCCTGTAACGCCACGCGACAGGTTTGACAGGAGATAGAGTGCGGATCCGCCGACATCTTCGATGGTGACATTGCGCCGGAGCGGGGAGTTTTTCTGCTGGTAATTGTACATTTCACGGGCATCCTTGACACCTGCGCCCGCCAGGGTCCTGACCGGTCCGGCCGAGATCGCGTTGACGCGGATGTCGCGTGGCCCGTAGTCGGCCGCCAGATAGCGCACACTGGCCTCCAGCGCGGCCTTGGCAATGCCCATGACATTGTAGTTCGGCATGACCCGTGTGGAGCCTGCATAGGTCAGGGTGATCATGGATCCGCCATCAGTCATCAAGGCGGCAGCACGTTTGGCAACCTCGGTAAAGGAAAAGCAGGAGATGACCATTGTACGTGAAAAATTGGCGCGGCTGGTGTCCGCATAAAGGCCCTGCAATTCATTGCGGTCTGAAAAGCCGATGGCATGGACCACAAAATCAATGGTGCCCCACTTTTCTGCCAGCACATCGAAGGCAGCATCCACTGTATCAATGTCTTCCACATCACAGGGGATGACAATATCGGAACCAAGCTGTTCGGCCAGGGGGCGAACCCGCTTGCCGAAACCCTCGCCCTGATAGGTAAATGCCAGTTCTGCGCCCTGATCATACAGAGCCTTGGCGATTCCCCAGGCAATCGAGTGATCGTTGGCAACCCCCATGATCAGGCCGCGTTTCCCTTTCATCAATCCACTCATTGTAACTGCCTATCCCTCAAAACGCTGGAATACCAAGGTTGCATTGGTGCCACCGAATCCAAAGGAATTCGACAGAGCGGTATCGACTTTTGCATTGTCTATGCGCTTGCGCACGATCGGAACGCCATCAAATTCAGGATCAAGGGTCCCGATATGAGCACTCTCGGCGATGAAGCCTTCTTTCATCATCAGCAGCGAATAGATCGATTCCTGAACGCCGGTCGCGCCCAGTGAATGGCCCGTCAGGCTCTTTGTCGATGCAACATGCGGTATCGTGTCACCGAACACCTCACGGATGGCGCCGATTTCCCGGCTGTCGCCAACGGGTGTCGATGTTCCATGCGTGTTGATGTAGTCAACCGTGCCTTCGACAGTGGAGAGAGCCATCCGCATGCAGCGGACCGCGCCTTCACCGGACGGTGCCACCATGTCATAGCCATCCGATGTGGCGCCATAACCGACAACCTCGCCGTAGATTTTTGCGCCGCGCGCCTTTGCATGTTCCAGTTCTTCCAGAACCAGAACGCCTGCACCGCCTGCAATGACAAAGCCATCGCGCTCGGCGTCATAGGCTCGTGATGCCGTGGTTGGTGAGCTTTCGTTGTATTTTGAAGACATCGCTCCCATGGCGTCAAACAGGTTGGACATGGTCCAGTCGAGATCCTCGTGGCCGCCGGCAAAAACAACGCTCTGTTTGCCCATCTGAATGAGCTCATAGGCATTGCCGATGCAATGGGCCGATGTGGAGCAGGCCGACGAAATCGAATAATTGACGCCGTGGATCTTGAACCAGGTGGCAAGCGTCGCCGATGCCGTGGAAGACATGGCCTTGGGAACAGCAAAGGGCCCGATACGCTTGGGACTGCCCTTTTCCCGGGTAATGTCCGCCGCATCGACGATCGTGCGTGTGGACGGGCCGCCCGATCCCATGACGATGCCCGTGCGTTCGTGTGACACTTCGTTTTCTTCGAGGCCGGAATCGGCAATGGCCTGTTGCATGGCAACATGATTCCATGCGCCGCCCTTGCTCAGGAAACGCATTGCACGGCGTTCCACCAGGTCTGTCGGATCAAGTGTCGGCGCACCCCAGACCTGACAGCGGAAGCCGTGTTCGGCAAATTCCTCGGAAAACGTAATGCCGGATTTGGCTTCGCGCAGGGAAAGAGTAACTTCCTCAACATTATTGCCAATGGAGGATACAATCCCCATTCCGGTGACTACAACACGTTTCATACGGTATCCTTTCCACAGGAACTGCGGTTTTTTGAGTTCTGGCCGGCGCGTGGCGCCCATGCGTTCGCGTTTATTCTGCTTTTTCTTTGAACAGGCCGACCCGCAGGTCCTTCGCCTTATAGGCTGATTCGCCATCAGCCTTGGCCCAGCCATCGCCTGTGCCAAGCACGAGCCGTCCGCTCAATACACGTTTGTAATCGACGCCGAACTCTACAAGTTTGGTCTCTGGCGTGATCATTCCTGTCAGCTTCACTTCGCCAACGGAGATCGCCCGACCCTTGCCTTCTTCGCCAAGCCAGCCGAGGAAAAACCCGGTCATCTGCCACAGGGCATCAAGGCCCAGGCAACCGGGCATGACCGGATCGCCCTCGAAATGGCAGGCAAAGAACCACAAATCGGGGGTTACATCGAATTCGGCGCGGATATACCCCTTGCCGTATTCGCCGCCGGTTGCAGATATATCTGTTATCCGGTGGAACATCAGCATGGGAGGTAAAGGGAGCTGCGCATTGCCGGGGCCAAACATTTTGCCACGGCCACAGTTCAATATCTCTTCATAGTTGAAGCTGGACTGCCTGGTATTCATGTAAAAAATTAACTCCCGATAACGAGGCGCATGCCCGCGCCTTTGCCGTGTGACCCTAACACAGCTTGTTTGCTGGCGAAAAGCTCTTGATCTCCAATATGGGGATCAAATAAGTTTTTCAAACATATTTGATGGATTTGCGAATAGGCAATGTGCGTCTCCATTTTAAAATGGACAAACAAACTCCACTATTGAAAGATCGGCCATCAAAAGTTATATAACTCCCAATTGCCCATTAACCGGTATCAGTCAAGTTGAAGCCTATGTACAGCAAATCAGAACATACGCCCTGTCCAACGCGCATGGCAGGTGATCAATTGCGATCAGCGGGGTTGCGTCCAACACGCCAGCGCATTGCCTTGGCCGGTCTTTTGTTTGCCAAGGGCGACCGTCATCTGACTGCTGAAGAATTGCACGAAGAAGCCGTGATTGCCGGCGAGCCGGTTTCTCTGGCCACCGTATACAATACACTGCATCAGTTCACCGATGCCGGCATGTTGCGGGTGTTGGCTGTCGAATCTGCCAAGACCTATTTTGATACCAATGTTTCAGACCATCATCATTTCTTTATTGAGGGCGACAATGAGGTGATGGACATACCGACCGGCAACATGTCGGTTCATGGGCTGCCTCAGGCCCCCGAGGGCATGGAAATCGCCCATGTCGACGTGGTTGTCCGTCTGCGCCGGAAGCCTGACGCGACCTGATAATTCAACCATTGATTCCGGTTCATTGAACGGCGCCATCAGTCGTTGGCATGGAGTTTCAGTCTGCCTGTGTGTTCAGGCACGGAAACAGCATGTGTCTTGGGCTCATCCTTGGTTTCCACCTCATCGTCGGCGACAATTTCCAGTGCCTCGATGCGCGCACCGCGTTTGCTGACCTTGTCCGTTGATGTCAAAATCAGATCGATATCGCGCTGCGTTTGGCCGAAATGCACCTGCAACTTGCGAACCCGGTCATCAAGACGCACCACATCTTCCATCAACCGTATCACTTCGCCCTGAATCAGATGGGCCTGTTCGCGCATGCGTGCATCCTTGAGAATGGTCTGGACCACCTGCAGGGACAGCATCAGCAATGAGGGCGAAACAATAACAACCCGGGCTTTGTGTGCCTTTTGCACAAGGCCTTCGAAATTCTCGTGTATCTCGGCAAAGACGGATTCCGATGGCACGAACATGAAGGCCGTATCCTGGGTCTCGCCCTCCAGAAGATATTTGTCGGAGATATCCCTGATATGGGTTTCAATATCGCGCCTGAATTGCTGGGTTGCCAGCTTTTGCGCATCCGGCCCCTCGGCGCTGCGAATATTGTTCCATGCTTCCAGCGGAAATTTTGCATCGACAACCAGAGAGGGCGCATCATTGGGCATATAGACAAGGCAATCGGGCCGGTTGCCATTGGAAAGCGTCGGTTGAAAGGCATAGGCATTTGTCGGCAGACCGTCGGCAATGACCGCCTCCATGCGGGCCTGACCGAAGGCGCCTCGGGTCTGTTTGTTGGACAGGATTGCCTGCAGGCCGACAACATCCTTGGCCAGCGCCTGAATGTTGTTCTGGGCAACGTCGATAACGGCCAGCCGTTCCTGCAGACGGGCAAGATTCTCATGCGTCGATTTGGTTTGTTCGCTGATCGTTGTGCCAAGCCGCTGGCTCATCCCGTCAAGCCGTTCGCCAATGGTCTTGTTGATCTCGTTCTGTCGGGAACCGAAGACATCGGCAATGGTTGCCATCCTGCCTTGCATCTGGGCCTGCGTGCTGAGAATTTCGGAGAATTTTGCCTCCATGTCCCGCGCCCGCTGGTCGGCCAGTCTTTCGGATTCCAGTTTTTCCGCAGCCTGCTTTTTTACCGCCCGGCGCGACAAAAGATGCATGAATATGACAAGCAGGCACAAAAGTCCGGCTGCCAAAAGCAAAAGAGTGCCAAGGGTGATGATGGTCTGACCGACCTGCATCACAGGCAGATCAAAAGAGAATTGGACTGCATTCATATTGCAAGCTTATATGATTCTCCTATTTATTCCAGATCAAAACATGAACATGGGTCAGGTTCAGAATTGACCTCCCGACCTTGAATGAGTAGATGCATGCCATGTCTATAAAACCACTTATACTCCTTCCCGATCCGGTTCTGCGCAGGCAATCCGATCCTATCGAACGCGTGGACGATGCCGTCCTGGCGCTGGCCGACGATATGCTTGAAACCATGTATGATGCCCCCGGCATAGGTCTGGCTGCAGTCCAGGTTGGTATTCCGCGCCGTTTGCTGGTTGTCGACTGCTCGCGCGAAGACGAAGATCAGGCGCCAATGGTCTTTATCAACCCGCAGGTTGTTGCCAGTTCGGATGAACGTTCGACCTATGAAGAGGGATGCCTTTCCATTCCCGATTATTACGCCGAAGTCGAGCGCCCCATGCAGGTCACCGTGGACTATGTCGACCGGTTGGGAAAGCAGCAGCAGATCGAGGCCGATGGCTTGCTGGCGACCTGCCTGCAGCACGAAATAGACCATCTGAACGGCATCCTGTTCATCGACCATATTTCCAAGTTGAAACGCGATATGGTTGTCAAGAAATTCACCAAGCTGGCAAAGGGACGTTCGTCCGCGGCGCTTTGACCCGGAACTGGCTGCGGCGAAGGCAGCGGCCTCCTTCTGATGGCGTCATGGCGCAAGCCGGGCGGGTCGAGCGCCAACACCGAACGTGCGAACGGGAGAAACGCCTTGCGCATCATTTTCATGGGAACACCGGATTTCGCTGTTCCGACGCTCGCTTCGCTGGCGGGATACGGGCACGATATCGTTGCTGTCTATACACAGCCGCCGCGTCCTGCCGGTCGGCGCGGGCTGGAACTGGTCAAGTCTCCCATTCACACACAAGCCGAGATCCTTGGTTTTCCGGTCTTCACGCCAGCCAGTCTGAAAGACGAAGCCGAGCAGGCCCGTTTTCGTGATCTGAAGGCTGATGTTGCCGTCGTTGTCGCCTATGGCCAGATATTGCCAGACGCGGTCCTCAGTGCGACGCGACTGGGATGTTACAACGGTCATGCTTCTCTTTTGCCGCGCTGGCGTGGGGCAGCGCCCATCCAGCGTGCCATCATGGCCGGCGACGCCGAGACCGGTGTGATGGTCATGAAAATGGATGCCGGACTGGATACGGGGCCGATTGCCATGGAAGAGCGTGTCGCCATCACGCCGGACATGACCGCCGGTGAACTGCACGACAAGCTGATGCTGATTGGCGGAGACCTGATGCAGCGGGCCATGGCGGCGCTTGAACGTGATTCGCTGACCCTGACGCCGCAGCCGTCGCAAGGCATGACCTATGCGGCAAAAATCAGCAAGAAAGAGACCCGTATCGATTTCTCCGCAACCGCAGACCAGGTGCACAATCACATTCGCGGTCTTTCACCCTTTCCCGGCGCCTGGTGTGAAATGCCGTTGGGCGGTGGCAAGGAGCGGGTCAAGATTTTGAGTGCCAGCCCTGTTGCCCAGGAAGGGCCGGCCGGCACTGTGCTTGATGACCAATTGACAATCGCCTGCGGCCGCGGTGCCATCCGCCTTCAGCGTCTTCAAAAGGCCGGTGGCAAAGTGCTGGATGCGCAGGCGTTTCTGCGCGGCAACCGGATCGCAACGGGCATGGTAATCGGCTGATGGCCCGTTACAAGCTGACAATAGAATATGACGGCACGCCCTATGTCGGCTGGCAACGCCAGAACAATGGTCACGCCGTGCAAAGCGCAATCGAAAAAGCCGGCCTGAAGTTCTGTGGCCATGAAATCACCATGCGTGGCGCCGGGCGCACGGATGCCGGTGTCCATGCCCGTGGTCAGGTCGCGCATGTCGACTTTGAGAAGCAATGGCCGGCGCAAACGGTCTGCGATGCCATCAATGCCTATTTGGGACGCGCCGACGAACGCGTTGTCATCATCAAGGCCGAGGCGGTGGATGAGACGTTTGACGCCCGGTTCTCGGCGCTGAAGCGACACTATCTTTTCCGTATCATCAACCGGCGGACACCGCTGGCGATTGAAAGAGACCGGGCCGTCTGGGTCAAACGGCCGCTGGATGAAGCGATCATGCATGCAGCGGCACAGCATCTTGTCGGGCGACATGATTTCACCACCTTCCGCTCATCCCATTGCCAGGCCAACAATCCGGTGCGCACACTCGACCAACTGGATGTTTCCCGCAGCGGTGATGTGGTGGAAATCCGCGCCGCAGCCAAATCCTTTCTGCACAATCAGATACGCTCCTTCGCCGGAACGTTGATTCTGGTCGGTGAGGGAAGGTGGAAAGCTGATCGGGTGGTCGAAGCCCTGGCTGCAAAAGACCGCGCTGCCTGCGGACCGGTGGCTGGGCCTCAGGGGCTGTATTTCATGCAGATCGAGTATCCGACAATCCCGGACTGACATCACTGAAGGGCGCTAAAGTGGCTTGTCTTCAGGCAAAACCTATCTATCCAAGCGACAATTTTGTCATGATGTAGATCAGTTCGCTGATGACAAGCAGGCCGAAAGCCAGCATGCCGTCACCGCCAAGTGCGACGCGATAGACCCGAACCGAAATGACCAGAACGCCGACAATGGCCAAGAGGGTCAAGGCCGCGGCAATGCCTGCAGCCCCCGGTATGCCGACAGCAAGCCAGTTGATCGGCGCCATCACATAGGCGATCGGCAGCGACAGCCAATTGCCGGCAATGACCCATTGGGCAAAACGGTCCGACATGCGCAGAGGGCGGGCCAAAAGCGCCACGGCGAGCAACGCCAGAGCAATCCCGGCCACATCGGTGGCAGCGGATCTTACCAAATATCCAAACCCGGCCTGGGTTTCCGGCTGTGCGGTCACAAGGCTGTTCCTGTCGGCAATCCACACGACGCAATAGGCGGGCAGCGAATAGGCAAAGGCCCAGAACGATCGCCAGAAACCACGGGTTGTCAGATCGAGAAATTTCAGGCCTTCAGCGTCGCCGAATGCCATCCTGGTGATGCCTGTGAGGTAATTGCCGACCTCGCCGGATGAGGGCGGCCTCATGCGTCAAACCATTGCTGCAGAAAGGTTTCATAAATGCCCGTCAGGCCCTCAAGATCAGACAGGGCCACACACTCATCGACCATATGCATCGTCTGCCCGACCAGGCCGAATTCGACCACCGGGCAATAATCCTTGATGAAACGCGCATCGGAGGTGCCGCCGGTTGTTGACAGTGCCGGTTTGCGACCGGTTCGTGTCTCGATGGCGGCAGACAATTTGCCAATCAGCAAATCATTGCTGGTCAGGAAGACCGGGCTGGGCCGATGGGGCCATTGCAGATCATAGGTCACTGCTCCGCATCCCGGCCGCAACCTCTCGTCTTTTGCTGCCGTGGCAAGGCGCATGGATATTTCAGCCTTCAGGCTTTCGGCGGACCACAGATCGCAGAAACGCACGTTGAATGCGGCCGTTGCCTTGCCGGGAATGACATTGGTGGCCGGATTGCCAATATCGATCGTGGTGATTTCCAGATTGGTCGGCGGAAAATGTTCAGTTCCCGTATCAAAGGGCGGGGTCAACAGGCTTTCGAGCATCGGCAGCAAGGCGCGTACAGGATTGTCTGCGCGGTGCGGGTAGGCAACATGACCTTGTACCCCATGAATGGTGATGGAGCCGCTGAGCGAGCCTCGACGGCCGATCTTGATCATGTCCCCGAGTTGTTCCGGATTGGTCGGCTCCCCGACAATGCATCCGTCCCATATTTCGCCCTTTGCAGCCGCCCATTCCAGCAGCTTGACGGACCCGTTGATGGAGGGGCCTTCCTCGTCACCGGTAATCAGCAGCGAGATGGATCCCTGCGGTGCACCATGGGCCGCAATATGACGGGCCAGGGCGGCGACAAAGCAGGCGATGCCGCCTTTCATGTCAACGGCGCCGCGGCCGTAGAGTTTTCCATCGTCAATGGCGGCTTCAAAAGGCGGATGTGTCCAGCTGTCGTCATTGCCGGTCGGCACCACATCGGTGTGCCCGGCAAACATCAGGTGCGGGTCCCTATCACCGATTCGCGCGTAGAGGTTTTCAATCGAAGGCGTGCCGTCCTCCTCGAATGTGACGCGCTCGACGGTAAAGCCGAGCGGCAGCAGCATGGCCTCCAGCGCTGCCAATGCGCCGGCATCATCGGGCGTGACGGAAGGGCACCGGATCAAGCTTGTCAGATTGGCAATGGGGTCAGTCGCCGTCATGGTTGGTTCCAGCCGTTTTGGGTTCATTCGAACGGGCTCCGTAGTCATTGTGTCCCCGATAACCCGGCCAGAAGCAAAGCACCAGGACAGCCACAATCGAGACAGCGGGAATAAACAGGCAGATCGCAACGGCGCCCGAGATGTTCAGATCGTGCAATCGTTTGACCGCCATGGCAATGCATGCCCAGACAAAGAACAGGCAATAGGCAAGGAAGGCAAAGCCCCACAGCAGGAATTCGCCGCCCCCTTGGGAAACGTTGGAAAGCCGACCGACAATGACGCCGCAAAGAGCAACAAGAAACAACAGACCAAGGATGAAGGGTTGACGGCCGATGCGACCGGACAGGCCGGTAAAAAACCAGCGCATATCCGGTCCGGTTGCTTGTGCTGCCTGCCGCTGGCTCATCGGGTCAATCGCGCAACAATTCGTTGATGCCGGTTTTCGAGCGGGTTTTCTCATCAACCCGCTTGACGATGACAGCGCAATAGAGATGCGGGGTCTCAACGCCGTTGCCCATGGATTTGCTGCCGGGCATGGAGCCGGCCACAACGACCGAATAGGGCGGCACTTCACCATAGGTGACGCTGCCGGTTTCGCGGTCGACGATCCGTGTGGACTGGCCGATATAGACGCCCATTCCAAGCACTGAACCTTCGCGGATAATACAGCCTTCAACCACTTCGGAACGTGCGCCGATAAAACAATTGTCTTCAATGACGACGGGGCCGGCCTGCAGGGGCTCCAGCACGCCGCCAATGCCGACACCGCCGGACAGGTGAACGTCGCGACCGATCTGTGCGCAGGAACCGACCGTTGCCCAGGTGTCCACCATGGTGCCTTCACCGATATGGGCTCCCAGATTGACAAAGGAAGGCATCAGAACAACATTCGGGGCGATATAGGCCGAACGGCGCACGATACTGCCAGGCACCGCGCGAAAACCGGCCTTTTCAAATTCGTGGGTGCTCCAATTGTTGAACTTGGACGGAACCTTGTCCCACCAATGGGCGTCGCCAGGCCCGCCCTTGATGACTTCCATCGCATTCAGCCGGAACGACAAAAGCACAGACTTCTTCAGCCATTGATTGACGTGCCAGTTGCCGTCTTCGCCCTTTTGCGCGACGCGGACATTGCCGTTATCCAGAAGATTCAGAGCTTCCTCCACGGCGTCACGTATTTCACCGCGGGTGCTCGTATTGATGCTGTCGCGGTTGTCGAATGCCGTGTTGATTGTTGATTCCAGTGCGGCAAGGTCGGGTTTGTTCATCATTCTTTCCTTGGAGTTATTCCGTAACGGTCACACAATATTGTGAGCGGGAGCCATGATTGTCCCCGCCCCATGAAATTTCAGCATGGATATTTTGCGGGACTGGACCGGTATTGCAGTCTATAGGCAATGTCTTGCAGGTCCGGTTCAGTCATTGATGCTTGTATCGACATGCTCTAAGCGAGGAACGGCGGGCCGTCAATCGTATGAGGGGCTGGCGTCCGGATGATTGAACAGCGAAAGTGATCAAATGAGTTCCAAACGAAGAAATGATGTCTGGGATCCCCTGGCCGATTCCAAATCCGACCGAGCACGGGCAGCCGAAGTCCTGTCCACTCCCCAGACGGAAGCACCGGCCTATCGGCTTGCCTTTGCCGATGAAGATTTTCTGTGCCGTGAGGAACTGCGTCCGGTCCGCCTTCAGCTTGAATTGTTGAAACCCGATATCATGCTGGAAGAACGCGGCATCAAATCAACCGTTGTCATGTTTGGCGGCGCGCGCATTCCAGCGCCTGGCAAGGATGCCTGGGCCGCCAAGAACGAGACACAGCGCAAGAACCTGACGGCGGCTTCAAAATACTACGAGGAAGCGCGCAAGTTTGCGCGGATCTGTTCGCAACACTCGAGCGGCACGAACAACACGGAATTTGTTGTCGTGACTGGCGGTGGACCCGGTGTCATGGAAGCAGGCAATCGCGGCGCAGCCGATGATTCATCACCATCCATCGGCTTGAATATCATTTTGCCGCATGAACAGGCGCCCAATGAATTTGTCACGCCCGAGCTCTGTTTCAATTTCCACTATTTCGCCGTGCGCAAGATGCATTTCCTCATGCGCGCCAGAGCCATCACGGTCTTTCCCGGCGGCTTTGGCACAATGGATGAGCTTTTTGAAACGCTGACGCTCATTCAGACCGGCCGCATGGAAGCTGTGCCGGTAATTCTGTTTGGCGCCGAATTCTGGCACAAGATCATCAATTTTGAGGAATTGGCCGCTTTTGGCACAATTTCACCTGAAGACCTGGGCCTGATCAGCTTTGTCGAAAGCGCAGACGAAGCCTGGCAGATTATTGTCGACCACTACGCGCTTGAGGACGCCACGCAGTAAATGTTCCGGCTGCTGCAATTTGTCCTTTGGCGCTTGTGTCCGGAGCGGGCTATACATCGTTCATGAGCAAGCGGCGGCAAAAGTCCTTCCTGGGTGAACTGCGCGCAGAGATGGCACGATTTGCCTGTCTTTGCGTGATGGTGCTTGCCATCCCGATGCTGCATCCGCTTGCCGAAGCCCATGCTGCTGAAAACGGCTTCAGCAGCATCATCTGCACCAGTTTCGGTGTTTCCGCCGATGCCCGTGACGACATCCCCGTCGGTGCGCCCGATGACTGTCCCTGTATCGTTCTTTGCCACGCCATGGCGGCGTCAAAGGTTTTTCACACGCTTCAATGGGTGCCCCTTGTCAAGGACGCCGATGTCCCTGGCCGCATCAGCTGGACGCTGGCGGAACGGGTATCGCAGACCGGCGATGGTCTGTTGTGCGGCAGCATTGGCATACGCGGTCCACCCGCCACCATTTGATCTCAATTGCCCTGGCCGCTGTGCAAGCGGCTTAACTGATCTGACAAATGGAACATTAAAATGCGTATGCTAAACACACTTCTCGCGGCTGCTGTAATAGGCCACGCCGCCGTTATTCTCGCCCCTGCCATGGCGCAAAGCCATGAAAAACAGGCCCATCAGTCTGAAGCGGTGGTTCAAGGTGATCTGGAGCTTTCCGGCTACTGGACCCGCGCAATGTTACCCGGCCAGAAGGTTGGCGGCGGCTTCGTGACCATCTCCAACAAGGGCAGCGATGACGACCGGCTGATCTCCGTGAAAACACCATTGACCCAACGCACGGAAATCCATGAGATGTCGATCATCGATGATGTCATGAAAATGCGTGCACTGCCCGATGGCCTGCCTGTTCCCGCTGGCCAGACCGTCGAACTGAAACCGGGTGGTTATCACATCATGTTCATGGCCGTCGCCGAGCCCTTTGTTGCCGGCAGCATGGTGCCCGTTGTCCTGACATTCGAAAAGGCAGGCGAGGTGGAATTGATGCTGCCCATCATGCCGGCAGGCACCAAGGCGATGGACCATGAAAAGATGGAGCATGGCGGCAAGATGGAACACGGCAAGAAGAAACACGATTCAATGTCGGACTGACAGCCATTCGACCTGAATAAACCGGTGCCGGGTTCGGCGCCGGAATTCAGCTTGGTCAGGCCGCCGGTGATCCGCCGGTCAGATAGTGCTCAAGGAAACCGGCGAGATCATCGGTAATGTAATCGATGTGATCACCGTCGCGCCCGTCACTTTCCCAGACTTCCTCAATGACAGTGTCCAGATTGTGCGGGACGATCAGCACCGTGCGCATGCCCAGTGTCTTGGGAACGGTCAGGTTGCGTGGCAGGTCCTCAAACATCACGGCCTTGTCGCCGGGAATATTGTGACGGGCCAGAAATCGATCATAGGTCTGGCTTGCCGGTTTGGGTTGCAGATCAGCAGCCAGAATGTCAAAAATATCGTCAAAATGATCAAGAATGCCAAGGGCCGTCGCAGTGCGCTGTGCGTGGGCGACGTCACCATTGGTGAAAATGAATTTCCGCCCTGGCAAAGCGCGGATGGCGGCGCCCAGTTGCGGGTTGGGCTTGACCCAGGAATAATCGATATCATGGACCTTTTCGAGGAACTCATTGGGGTCGATACCGTGCAGGTTGATCAGCCCGTTCATCGTTGTTCCATAGTCGCGATAATAGGTCTTCTGGATCGTGCGCGCCTCATCGTGCGGAAGCTTCAAAAGATCGGACACATAGGCGGTCATCTTTTTGTCGATCTGTGAAAACAGATCCGTGTGGCGCGGATAGAGCGTATTGTCGAGATCAAAAACCCATTCGGTAATGTGTTCGAAATCGGCGGATTCTGGCAGGTGATTTGACATGCCGCCTTATGGCACGTTTGGCAGCTTTGTGCACCAGCATTTCCACTGGCGTTTGTTTTAACCGCCTGAGTGCTTCCATTTGATCAAGAAAGGTTCTAGAGCGCCACCATGGAATTCTGGATACCAATTACCATCGCCGCCGCCTTTCTTCAAAATGTGCGCTCGGCCATGCAAAAACACCTCAAAGGGGTCATGGGAACAACCGGTGCGACCTTCGTGCGCTTTGGTTTCGGTTTCCCTTTTGCCCTGCTGTTCGTGGCCGTTCTGCATCTTGGCTTTGACATGTCGCTGCCGCGATGGAACACAGCCTTTGTCTTGTGGGCGCTGCTGGGTGGCGTTTCGCAGATTGTCTCCACCTTGCTGCTTGTCTATCTGTTTTCCTTCAGGAATTTTACCGTTGGTACGGCCTATTCGCGCACCGAACCGGCACAGGCAGCCTTTTTCGGCCTGTTGTTTCTGGGCGAAACAGTCAGCGCCGCAAGCCTGTTTGCCATAGCAATCTCGGTGATGGGCGTCATGCTGATTTCTGTCGCACGCTCGGTGGTGAGCTGGAAAAGTCTGGTCACGTCTGTTCTCAGCCGCACGGCCTTGATCGGTCTTGCTTCCGGAACCGGGTTCGGCGTTTCGGCGGTGGCCTATCGCGCTGCATCCCTGTCGCTCGGTGGTCCGAATTTCATGATGCAGGCAGCCGTGACGCTGGCCTTTGTCATCATCTTTCAGACCTGCGTCATGCTCATCTGGATGATCTTGCGCGACCGCGGCGAACTTGTGCGGATTGCGGCTGCCTGGAAACCGGCACTGGTGGTCGGCATCGCCGGTGCAACAGCGTCTTTCGGATGGTTCATGGCCATGACCCTGCAGCAGGCCGCCTATGTGAAAGTGCTGGCGCAGGTGGAGATGATCTTCACCTTTGCCTCTTCGGTCTTCATCTTCAAGGAATCCATCAATCGGCTGGAAATCCTCGGCACATTGCTGATCGTTGCCGGTGTCGTTGCCCTTGTGGTCTTTGCCTGAGCAAAATCCTGCGGAGCGTGCAGCCTTCCCGTTCAGGGAACGATCAGCGTGCCTGCACCATGTTTGGTGAAAATTTCCAGTAGCACCGCATGGGCGGTCTTGCCGTTCAGGATGACCACGCCCTCAACGCCTGATTCGATCGCCTGAATGCAGGTTTCGACCTTGGGAATCATGCCGCCGGAAATGGTGCCATCGGCAATCAGCGTGTGGGCTTCCGAGACGGAAAGCTGTTTGATGAGATTGCCGGCCTTGTCGAGAACGCCCGGCACATCGGTCAGGAACAAAAGCCGCGTCGCGGACAGTGAGCCTGCGATAGCGCCGGCAAAAACATCGGCATTGATATTATAGGTATGGCCGTCACGGCCCGGCGCCACCGGGGCAATGACCGGGATCATTTCCGATTTTGCCAGCAGATCCAGCAGGGTCCTGTCCACTTCGACGATTTCGCCGACAAAGCCCAGATCAAGCACCCGCTCGATATTCGAATCGGGATCGATAATGGTTTTCTTGACCTTTTCGGCAAACACCATATTGCCGTCCTTGCCACACAGGCCGATGGCCCATTCGCCTTCGGCATTGATCATGGCGACAATTTCCTTGTTGATGGAGCCGGCCAGCACCATTTCAACAATCTCGACCGTCTTTTCGTCGGTGACCCGCAGGCCGCCTTCGAATTTCGACTCGATGCCCATCTTGCTGAGCATGGCGCCAATCTGCGGACCGCCGCCGTGCACGACAATCGGGTTGACGCCCGATTGCTTCAGCAGCGCGATGTCGCGTGCAAATGCCCGGCCCAGTTCCACATCGCCCATGGCATGACCGCCATATTTGACCACGATCGTGCGGTTCTCGTAGCGCTGCATGTAGGGCAATGCCTGCGACAGCAATTTTGCCTGCATTTCGCTGTTTTCTGTATTGTCGGTATCGATATTGGCCATGGATGTCCCTCTGATTTCTGGTTTTCTAGCGACATTGGCTTTTCAGGGCAATCGCTGATTTGTGAACGGACCCTGCAGGCTGATCGCGAAAAGTTCATGGGCGCTTTCATGCGGCAATGACTATATTGAAAGAAAGCAACGCAAGAGAGGTTTGTCATGAAACGCCGTAATTTTCTGCTATCAGGCGCAGCGCTCGCATCAATGGGTGGATTTTATCTTCTCAAGCCGTCATCCATGCAAGCCGTTGCGAGTGAGGACGGGTTCGAAATTTCCTATAATGACGACCAGTGGCGCGATATGCTCAGTGCAGAACAATATGCTGTCCTGCGCACCGAGGCGACAGAGCGGGCCTACACCAGCCCTTTGCTCGAGGAGAAGCGCGAAGGCACTTACAATTGCGCCGGGTGCGCACTGCCGCTCTATGCGTCAGCGACAAAATTTGACAGTGGCACCGGCTGGCCGAGTTTCTATGAAGCGCTGCCGGACGCTGTGGCCACGCGCCGCGATTTCAAGCTGTTCCTGCCGCGCACTGAAGTGCATTGCCGCCGCTGTGGTGGCCATCTCGGGCATATTTTCAGTGATGGACCGGAGCCGACCGGACTGCGTCATTGCATCAATGGCGTCGCTCTGACTTTTGAGGCAAAGCAGGTCTGAAGCACAGTGTGATCGCACCGGGTGAGGGGCTGGAACGGGACGCCTATGCGACCTTGTTGCAGTCCCGATTTTGCAGCGCTCAGCCCCGTTCGCCGGGCGGTTCGGGCCTGAATGAGCGCCATATGGACAGGGCTGCAAAATAGACCGATGACAGCACCCACAGCCAGAAAATGATCCATGAGGTCTTTTGATCCGCTGAGGTGTCCAGCGGCACCAGCACCAGCCGCAGGGTGGTTGCAGCCCACAGGACCGTCATCGGAACGGTCACGCCGCGCCAATCCTTTACCCGGAAGGGATGGACATATTTAAGCGGTATGAAGGTCAGAACCACGAAGACCGCCAGAACGATCAGATTGGTCCATTGGCTGGTCTGCAGGATGTGAAAATACAGCACGACCGCATTCCACAGGGCCGGAAAGCCGGAGAAATAATAGTCCGACGTCTTTATGCTGGTATTGGCGAATGTGTAGCAGGAAACCGCCATGATGGTGGCAGCCGTTATGGTTTCCCAGCCTGCCGGCACAAGGCCGAACCAGTAGATCATCATCGCCGGAACGGCGACATAGTTGAAATAATCGATCACATTGTCGAGTGTTGTGCCGTCAAGTTGCGGGGTGACTTCACTGACCTTGATCTTGCGGGCCAGCGTTCCGTCAATACCATCGACAAAGAGGGCAAGCCCCAGCCACATGAAGACGGCGGTCTTGTCATTGTCAAAAATCGCAATGAGGGCCAGAAACCCCAGCACGATGCCCGATGCCGTGAAAGCGTGCACCGCCCATGCCATGGCCACCATCTGTGGCTCGTGCTTGTCTCCCTCGCGCATCGCTTGTCTTTCTCCCGCCGGGCATGCCGGTCGTGCATGGTATGAAGCAGGGTTCCTTTGCGCCTTGGCAAAACCTTGCTGCAATGATCATCAGGACATTAAACACCACCCACCGGCAATGCCACAATAATTCTGCGCCTGCGTCAGGATCTGACGGCGTCTATGATCGCCTGACGCAATTCGTCCATGCCTGAGGCCTTTTCCGATGACGTGGCAATCACGTGCGGAAAGGCTGCGGGATGTTTTTTCAGGCTTTCCAGTGTGCGCTCCAGCAAGGGGGGCACACCGGCAGCTTTTATCTTGTCAATCTTTGTCAGCACCACCTGGTAGGACACCGCAGCCTTGTCGAGGAGTTTGAGAACATCCTCATCATTGGCCTTGATGCCGTGGCGGGCGTCAATCAGCAGATAGACGCGTTTGAGCGTCGCCCGTCCGCGCAAATAGTCAAAGACCAGCCGTGTCCATTGATCGACCTGGTCTTTTGGCGCCTTGGCATAGCCGTAACCGGGCATGTCGACCAGCGCCATGGGCGGCAACTTGCCGTCACTGTTGGAATAGCCTTCGGGCACAAAATAGTTCAGTTCCTGTGTCCGGCCCGGCGTGTTGGATGTCCTGGCAAGTCCCTTGTGGCGCACCAGCGCATTGATCAGCGATGACTTGCCGACATTCGACCGCCCGGCAAAAGCGATCTCGGGAGGGCCTTCAGGTGGCAGAAAATCCATGGATGGAACGCTGCGGATGAAGACCCATGATTTGCCGAACAGGGTTTTGCTGTTTTCAATCATCGGTTCATGGCCCCGGCGTGTGCCACGCGCACTATTCCGCCGCCTTGGGTTTCTTCTTGAAAAGGTCCATGAGATTGTCCCACAGTTCGATCTTGACGCCCTGGCGCTTCATGATCACGCCCTGCTGAACGATGGAAAGCGCGTTGTTCCATGCCCAGTAGATCACCAGACCGGCCGGGAAAGTGGCCAGCATGAAGGTGAAGATAACCGGCATCCAGGTGAAAATCATCGCCTGTGTCGGATCGGGCGGTGTCGGGTTCATGCGCATCTGCAGGAACATGGTGATGCCCATCAGCAATGGCCACACGCCAATCATCAGGAAGGATGGCGGATCGAATGGAATGAGCCCGAACAGGTTGAACAGCGTTGTCGGATCCGGCGCCGAAAGGTCCTGGATCCAGCCAAAGAACGGCGCATGGCGCATTTCAATGGTCACATAGAGAACCTTGTAGAGCGCAAAGAAGACCGGGATCTGCAACAGCACCGGCCAACAGCCGGCAACCGGATTGATCTTTTCCTTCTTGTAAAGCTCCATCATCGCCTTTTGCTGGGCCTGACGGTCATCGCCAAACTTGGCTTTGATTTCCTCCATCTTCGGCTGAACCTTCTTCATGTTGGCCATCGAGCGGTAGGACTTGTTGGCCAGCGGGAAGAATATCAGCTTCAACAGCACGGTTGTCGTCAGGATGGCGACGCCGAAATTGCCGAAGAATCTGTAGAAGAAGTCAAGCACGTGAAACATCGGCTTGGTGATGAAGTAGAACCAGCCCCAGTCGATCATCAGGTCGAAGCGATCAATATTGTAGCTGTCCTGATAGTCATTGATGATCGGTACCTGCTTGGCGCCGGCAAAGAGATGTTTTTCCATCGTCTCGACCTGGCCGGGCTGGATCGTCACCGCATCGCTGAGGAAATCGGTCTGGTAGCGTGGCCGGCCGTCATCAAAATAGGAAAAGCGCGCCTGATAGGGCTGCTGCTGTGCGGGAATGAGCGCTGTTGCCCAATATTTGTCGGTGATGCCCATCCAGCCATTGTCGGCTTTGGCCGGCGTTATGGTGCGATCTTCCTCGACATCATCGTAGTCAATCTCTTGCAGCCCTTCCTCACCGATGACGCCCAGCAGACCTTCATGCAGCACATAGATGCCAGTCAGCGCAGGCTTGTTGAAACGGGTGACGCGGCCATAGGGGGAAATCGATACAGGCGCCTGCGTATTGTTGGTGACGTCGTCCGAGATGGTGAACATGAACTTGTCGTCAACACTGATCGTGCGCTCGAAGGTCAGGCCCTTGTCGTTGGTCCAGGTAAGGACGACCGGCGTATCTTCCGTCAGTTCCGGATCGCCGGAAACGTTCCAGACGGTGTCGGCCCCCGGGACCTTGCCGCTGGCTTCATTGCCGGCAAAACCGAACTCGGCAAAATAACCGGCCTGCATGGAGGCTGGAGAAAGCAATTCGATGATCGGGCTCGTGGGATCGACGGTCTCGTGATATTCCTTCAGCTTCAGATCATCAAAACGCGCGCCGGTCAGATTGATTGTTCCGGTCAGCGCAGGCGTATTGATGACGAGGCGTTGCGACTGGCCAAGAGAGGCGTCACGGCTGATGCCCTCATTGGCGACAGCGCCTGATGCAGCACCTGGCAGGCCGGAGACCGTTGCACCGGACTGTGGCAGATCGCCGTTGCCGGTTGAAACCGTGCCCTGTGCGGCCTGCTGTTCAAGCTGTTGTGCCTGCAAGGCTTCCTGGGCGAGGCGTTCGCTTTCCACTTTCGGGCCGAGATACAGAAATTGCCAGGCAATCAGGATCAGCACCGATAGGGCAATGGCAATGAAGTAATTGCGGTTCTGTTGCATTATTCGGTCCTGTTATCTGGCTCTGCGGCGCGGCGCTGGCTTTGTTTGTCCCTGGGCTGCTGGCCGATCCGGCTGACAAGGGATTTCGTCAATTTTTCAAAGGGCGCAGTCAGGGTGTCGCGCCGGGCAACGATTACATAATCATGGCCGGGCATCATATCAAACCCTGCAGTCAGGCGAACGACTTCGCGCAGGCGCCTTTTCATTCTGTTTCGTTCCACGGCATTTCCCTGCCGCTTGGTCACTGTATAGCCGATGCGAGGCGCCTCATCCGAGGCGCCTCGATCAAGAATATCGAGCACAAAAAAAGGACCCTTTCGCCGCTCGCCCTTGCGGACGGCAAGAAATTGCGAACGTTTTTTCAGTCGTTCGATCCGCGGCGATGGCCCGTTTGATGGCATAGGCCCTTCTTCGTGATTACAAACGGAGCCGGCCTATGCCGACAGACGCTTGCGTCCACGTGCACGGCGCGCAGCAATGACCTTGCGGCCACCGGTTGTTGCAAGGCGTGCGCGGAAGCCGTGGCGGCGTTTACGCACAAGTTTGGACGGTTGATAGGTACGCTTTGTCATTTATTTTAATACCGCGGTGTGCGGTCCTTCTTTGGACTGTCGTAAGACAGTAGCGTTGCGATTGACGTTCGGGTGTTCGGGCGCAAAAAAACAAGCGCCGGACAGCTGAATCCGAACGTGCGCGGCTTATACGCATATGGCCTCGCCAAGTCAAATGTTGATCGCATCCAAAATGCCGCTTTGCGCATGTCTGCGCGGCTCTGCAGCCTCACACTGTCAGCCAAGGGCCTGGCATGAGGCCGGGCATGAACCGATCACCTTCAGTCACATGACGGTGAGACCGGCCATCTATCCATTGTCTTGCAGCCGCTTCTATACGATTTGATGGGGTGTCGCCACCCGAGCACAAATTCATACCGGTTACGCTGACGGAGGCGGGATCTGTGATGAAGCCTAGGGAATTTACAAGGAATGGAAAGCGACACGTAAGGGGAAGCGACAGGGAAATTGATCAACGCCTGTTTGAGGGCATGCTGCACAAAAACTCACGGGGCCGTGAGAAGCAACACGATCTCATTCACGCATACGTTCCGTATCAAAGCGCCGAATTCATTGGGCAAGGGCGCGCGCAAATGCTTAGTCTGAACAGACCGGGCTGCGATACGGCAGTTTTGCAAAGGCCACAGACGCGCTGTATCAGGAGCACGACATGACGACGACAAAAGACAAGACGGCCGATACAACGGCCCACAATGCACCTGTTGCAACAGGTTGGGGCGGAGCCTTGCGCCGGTTTCTGCCGATCCTGATCATTCTGGCCGGCCTTGGTGCCGGCTATCTGCTTGGCCTGCATAACTATCTGACCCTTGATGCCCTGGTCGAGCATCGCGATGCCCTCAAGGCCCATGTGGCGAACAATTGGCTTGCCGCCTGCGTGACCTACACGCTGATCTATGTGATCGCTGTCGCCTTTTCCTTCCCCGCAGCCTCCCTGCTGACGATCTTCGGCGGCTTTCTGCTGGGCTGGTTTGTCGCAGGCACTTTGACCGCATTTGCCGCGACAATCGGTGCTTCGATCATCTTTCTGGCGGCGCGCACCGCGATGGGCGACTTTCTCAAGCGCCGCGCCGGGCCGGGTGTCGGCAAATTGGCTGACAGTTTCAGGGACAATGCATTCGGCTTTTTGCTGGTTCTGCGTCTGGCACCGATCTTTCCGTTTTTTGTCATCAATATCGCACCGGCATTCTTCAATGTGCCGCTGCGCACCTATGTGCTCGCCACTTTTCTCGGCATTCTGCCCGGCACCTATGCCTATGCCTATCTGGGGCAGGGCCTCGACAGTGTCATCCTTTCGGCAGCCCAGGCCGGGCGCGATCTGTCGCTCGGCGATATTGTCACTCCGGAATTGACCATTGCCTTTGCCGCCATGGCCGCTGTTGCAGCGCTTGCCTTCGTGGTGCGCAAGATTAGCGCTGGTCGGCAGGGCTGATTTTCCCCTATGATCCGCATCAAACCGTCCCACGACTTGTTCAGATAAATACATCAGGAAACACCATGACCGAAACGCTTCGTCCGGATATTTGTATTATTGGTGCCGGGTCCGGTGGCCTCAGCGTCGCTGCCGCTGCCGCCGCCTTTGGTGTTGATGTCGTGTTGATTGAAAAGGGCAAGATGGGCGGTGACTGCCTCAATTACGGCTGTGTTCCCTCCAAGGCGATGATTGCCGCCGGCAAACATGTCCATGCCATTACCGAGGCACCGCATTTCGGCGTCACCAGCGGTGACATCAAGATCGACTTCAAGAAAGTCCATGCCCATGTGCATGCGGTCATCGCTGACATCGCACCCAGTGATTCAGTGGAACGTTATAGCGCCATGGGCGTCAAGGTCATCGAGGCTTCCGCCGCCTTTGTCGATGCTGAAACCGTCGTCGCTGGCGACTATGAAATCAAGGCCCGGCGCTTTGTCGTGGCCACCGGTTCCTCGGCCTTTGTGCCGCCGATACCAGGTCTTGATCAGGTGGACTATCTGACCAATGAGACGCTGTTTGACAGAACCCGGGCAACGCGGCACCTGATTATCGTTGGCGGCGGCCCCATCGGCATGGAAATGGCGCAGGCCCATCGCCGCCTTGGCGCGCAGGTCACCGTGATCGAGGGATTCAAGGCCCTGGGCAAGGATGACCCCGAACTGACTGCCATCGTGCTCGACCGCATTCGCGCCGAAGGCGTCGAGATCCTCGAAGGAGCAACGGTCACCGAAGTCAGGAAACGCGGCAAGACAGGCGTGCGTGTTCTTGTCAAAACCGGCGAAATCGAAACCACCGTGGATGGTTCGGATATTCTGGTGGCAACGGGCCGCGCCGCCAATGTTGAAGGCCTGGGACTCAGCGAAGCGGGCATCGACCATGACCGCAAGGGCATCAAGGTCGGGGCCAATCTGCGAACATCGAACAAGCGGGTCTATGCCATAGGCGATGTCGCCGGCGGCCTGCAATTTACCCATGTGGCGGGCTATCACGCCGGGCTGGTGGTGCAGCAGATCCTGTTTCGCCTGCCGGCAAAGGACAAGCCCGGCATCATCCCCTGGGTCACCTTTACCGATCCGGAGCTTTCCCACGTGGGGCTCAGCGAGGCGGAGGCCCGCAAGAAACATGGCAATATTCATGTCTTGCGCTGGCCCTATGCGGAAAACGACCGGGCGCGCGCCGAACGCAAGACGGAAGGGCTGATCAAGCTGGTCACCAGCGCCAAAGGCAAAATACTGGGTGTCTCCATTGTCGGCGCCGGTGCCGGAGAGATGATCAACATGTGGGCGCTGGCCATCACCAACGGCATGAAGCTTTCCGATGTGCGTGGCTATGTGCCGCCATACCCGACCATGTCCGAGATTGGAAAGCGCGCTGTCATCTCCTATTATGGGCCGATGACGCGCAAGCCGTTTGTGCGCAAGCTGATTGGTTTTCTGCGCCGCTTTGGATAGGCTGGGTGCAGCTTTCATCAGCGAAGGCGGCGGCAATCGGCATGATTGCGGATAGGGCAGACTATGGTGACGGCGCAAAAACACGGCAAACACGACAATGCCCGCAGGGGCAGAGAAGAAAGCCTGTGGCGCAGCCTGTCGGCCAAGCTTCTGCTGCTGACGGTACTCTTCGTCATGCTGGCAGAGGTGCTGATTTTCGTGCCGTCCGTTGCCAATACGCGCATCCGCTGGCTGGAGGATCGCCTGCGCACGGCGGCGGCCGCCAGTCTGGTGGTCGAGGGCTGGGAGGACATGGAGCTCCCCCGGCCCATCCAGGAAGATGCGCTGATGGCAACCGGCACCAAATCCATTGCGCTCAAGACCGATGGCATGTCGCGGCTGATTGCCCAGTCCGACATGCCGGCAAAGGTCGATCAGCAATATGATCTGACATCCGTTTCGCCGCTTGCTGCCATTGGTGACGCCTTTGTCACCCTGTTTTCCCATGGCAGGATGATCCGGGTCTACGGGCCGATCAGTGACAGCGATATGGTCATCGATATCGTCATGGACGAGGCGCCGCTGCGTGAAGCCATGTTGATCTATGGCCGCAATGTCTTCCTTCTGTCGCTGATCATTTCATTCTTCACCGCAGGGCTGGTCTTTGTGGCCATCAACACCCTGATGATCCGCCCGATCCGCCGCATGACGGTCAACATGCAGGCCTTTTCCCGCGAGCCCGACAATCCAGAGCGTATTATCAGGCCCCGCCAGGTCGCCGATGAACTGGGCCTTGCCGAGCGGCATCTGGAATCGATGCAGCAGGAGTTGCAGAAAACCCTGAAAGAGCAGCAGCGCCTCGCCAATCTCGGTCTGGCGGTATCCAAGATCAATCACGACATGCGCAATATCCTGGCCTCGGCCCAGCTTCTGTCCGACAGGCTTTCCATGGTGGATGATCCTGTGGTCAAGCGTTTCGGCCCCAAACTCCTGCGCACCATGGATCGCGCCGTGTCCTACACCGGCGAGGTTCTTGCCTATGGCCGGGCGCGGGAAGCCGAACCGAACCGCCGGCGGGTGGATTTTGCTTCGCTGGTGGCTGATGTGCGCGATATCCTGATTGTCGATGCCGATTTCCTGCCCGAAAGCGATGCAGGGCCAAGCAACCTTGCGCAATCCAGCCTATCCCAGAAGGGACAGATCGATTTCGTCATCGATATCCCGCAGGGCCTGGAACTGGATGTCGACAGCGAACAGATCTTCCGGGTGGTGCACAATCTGTGTCGCAACGCTGTGCAGGCGCTGTCGGCAGATGAGGACGACGACCTGGCGGTGATCAAGCGCATCACCGTCTCGGCGGCGCTCACCAACGGCACGGCCATCATCGAAATTGATGATACGGGGCCCGGCATGCCGGCCCGGGCAAGGGAGCATCTGTTCACCGCCTTTCACGGCTCGGCCCGTTCCGGCGGCACCGGCCTGGGCCTGGCCATCGCCCATGAGCTCGTGCACGCCCATGGCGGCACCATTGCCCTTGTGGACAATCCCGGCTCCGGCACGCGTTTCCGCATCACATTGCCCAACCAGCCCGCCATGGCCGAATGCCTGCCGGGCAAAAGACCGGTGCTGATCAAACAGGCGGGTGCATAGAACCTGTCTTGCTTTGATTGATGCACTCTGCCAGTTGTTTTTGGTCAGGATCAATTTGGTTGGCGACCAGTGGCCGCCCGCTGCGTCACCCGTTTTGTCTGGCGTCTCGACCGATGCGAGAGCATCGCTCTTTACCGCCTTCCTGGCGGATCGACGCACGGGATCACGAACACAGTGATTCAATCAAAGCAAGACATGCGCCAGCCTGCGCCCGCTGTTTGGCGAAGCATCAGCGACCTCGTTTCACGGCTCTTGCAAACTTTGTTCGAAAAGCGACAATTTTCGTGCAACTGCGCTTGCATTCCTGCGGTGAAAGGATTAGTTACCGCCACGCGGCAGGCTTCGCCTCCCGTTATGCGCTCGTAGCTCAGCTGGATAGAGCACTAGACTACGAATCTAGGGGTCGGGAGTTCGAATCTCTCCGAGCGCACCATTTCTTCAAAAGTCGAATGCCAGTCGATATCCGACGCGTTTTCAATTTCAGTCAGTATAAGTCTGTCCGCATCCATTGAAATTGCGGCAACGTGCCATTCCGATGCATCATAGCCTTTGCGAACATCTTTCAAATGCATGGTTATGCAGCCGCGGAAGCTGAACTGCGATCGTTCACTTTATGCCAATTGCGAGATTGATGCTGTAGCGTGTGTGCCTGCGCTCGCCCGTTCTGTTCAATGCACGCTTGGCGACGAGGTCCTGCAGGTCACGCGTGGCTGTGGCTCGGGAAGCCCCGGTGATTGCAATATAATTCTCGGCACTCAAGCCGCCTGTGAAGCCGGCGACGCCCTCGCGAAACAGGCGGGCTATGGCCTTTTCCTGACGTTGATTGAACTGACCTTGGAACCTCTGGTGGAATTTGCCCCTCGCGACGGAGAACTCGACCCTTTCAAGGGTAAAGCGCTGTGCTGCCAGTATCGTCTTGGCAAAATAGACAAGCCATTGTGTGATCTCGTTTCCCCGCGTGGCGGCTTCAAGCATTTCGTAATAGCGCTTGCGGTGATGTTCGATCGTATGGGCGAGGGCAATCAGGCTTGGCTCACCCAGGCTCTGCGCAAGGGCTTTTTCGGACAGGCCGCGACCGATACGGCCATTTCCGTCCTCGAAGGGGTGAATGCTCTCAAAGTAAAGATGCACCATTCCGGCGCGGGCCAGTGCGGGCAAAGGTGTTCGGCCTTCCGGCGCGGTATCGTTAAACCAACCATTGAAAACTTCCATCTCGCCCGCGATACGCTCGGATGGCGGCGCCTCGAAGTGAATTTTCGGATTGTCGAGTCGGCTGGAGACAATCCGCATCGGTTCGGCGTGCTCCCGGTATTTTCCGATGGCTTCGATGCGGCGTTCGCCGGACATGACCATCCTGTGCCAGGCAAACAGCATGTGATGATTGAGGGGCCTGGCAAAGTTCAGGTAAATTTCGGCCATCATCTCCGTGAGACCACGTTCTGCGGGAGGGATGCGGCGCGCATCCTTGACAAGTTCCAGTCCCAGTTGCTGCCGCAGAGACGATTGAATGCTCTCCCTGTTGAGATATTCTCCTTCGATGGCGGAGGTCTTCAGTGCTTCTTCGCTGATCAGGTCGATCCGGATCCGGTTCTGTTCGTCAGCGTTGACATGACGGAAAACGCCTAGAAATTCCCCTGAACGAAACAGGAATTCCTTTTCCAAGGGCTCCATTTTGCCGTTGTCATAGGTAAAATGTGGCCAGTCTGGTTGCTCCCAGTTCCAAGTCATGAGTGATAGAGCCTCTTTCTATAACTCATAATTCCACAAATTTTGAGTTATAGCAATTTCGCCATGCCTCACCTGACCCGTTGACTGGGTGCCCGAGAAGGTCGAGCCAACCCGCGCCCTTTTTATCTAGCGTCTGTATAGCCGCCTCGTCATCGCAATGGCCAGGTCCAGGTTCAAGGTTACAGCCCATGGCCTTCAAGCAAATAGGTTGCTCTGGGCCTGTGGTCCTTGATGAGGACTTCTCCGTGCGGGGAGATCTGGTAGCGTTCGGAAAGCAATTCCCGGGTTTCGGTAGAAATCTGAATTTGATCGGCGATGCCTTCCGATTCCATCCTGCTGGCAACGTTGACGGTATTGCCCCACAGGTCATAGGAGAATTGCCGATGACGCCGGCGATCACCGCGCCTGAATGGACCCCGATCAGAAGTGCAAGATGTGCAGGTTAGTAACCGCAATTTCAGCAGGAGAGGCGCTGCGCTCTTACGTTGCATCCCCCAAGCCATGGCTCTTTCTGGGTATCGAAAATATCCCATCGACTGAAGGCACTTTACCGCCCTTGGAACCAATAATACGACCCGGAAAATGGGCTCTCCATCCTGCATTGGAACCATGGCTGAACACCGAGCTTGCACGAGCGGCTTCTCCGGTAAGAAGCCTCTGATCCCCACGCGCACAAGTCATAAGTGCAAATACCCTTTGCGCGGCTGCCAACTGGGTGCTAATCCCAATTGAGAGCATGTATTTAACGACCATGCCAAATAATTATGTTGCGAAAAAGATATGCACATTGAGCAGATCAAAATTGAAAATTTTCGGCTACTACAAAATTGCTGCATTGATTTGCGAGACAAAACGACTTTGCTTGTAGGTAAAAACAATACTGGCAAGACTTCGCTCGTAGTATTGTTAGAGAAATTCCTGGAACGACCGGACACATTTTCATTCACGGATTTTCCACTTACCCTGCGAGAAGCTATTTTCAAAATAGACTCCGAGACAAACGTCGAAGAACTCGCGATAAGATTGGTTCTTCGCATTTCCTATACAGAGACAGATGATCTAGGAATTCTCTCCGAGTTTATGCTGGACCTCGATCCAGGCAGACGACACACCAGCATTCTATTCGAATGCACCATTGACAAGAAAAAGCTCCTTCGGGTTCTCCCCGCAGACGAAAAAAAACGTAAGAAGTTCATCGAACAAAACCTTTCAGGAAAGTTCCTCAACGTAAAAGTTTATGCGTTTGATGATTTCGGCCATGTCGGCGAACAAGCGTACTACATGTCTCACCGTAATCAACTTGAGGAGAAGGAGCGCACCAGCCTTCGTGCCCTCCTAAATTTCCAAGTCATTCACGCCCGTAGAAATGTCGCAAGCTCAGAGGATGCCGGACGCGGTTCAAAACCGCTTTCTGCCATATCAACCAAGTTCTTTCGCAAGCGCGATGTTGAGGCAGATGCTGACGATGAGGGCGAAGAGGATGCCAGCGCAAATAAGCCCGGTGCTGGTAGTATGGAAAAGCTTAGATCAATTTTGGCCGATATCGACACGCAGCTTGGCAAGCAGTATGCTGCGGTTTTCGGCGGTTTCCTGAAAAATTCACGCGACTTTCTAGAGCTCGGCGACTTGAAAGTGGTTTCCAATATCCAGTCGCAGTCTCTTATCGAGAATTCGTCGCAGGTCATCTACGGCGACACAGGTAACTTCCTTCCAGAGCACTACAGCGGCCTTGGCTATCTGAATATCCTTTATCTGCTCCTGCAAATCGAACTTTGCCGCGACGACTTTTCAAGGCGGAATGCGCCTTTGAACCTCTTGTTGATTGAGGAGCCCGAAGCTCATACGCACCCACAAATGCAATATGTGTTTGCGGACAAAATCCATGGTCTCGTATCTGCAATACCTAGCCTACAGGCTCTCATAACCACGCACTCCTCTCATATCGTATCTAAATCTGACTTCGAGAACATTCGTTATCTATCGAGGTCGTCCGCCACAGGGCCGGTCTCTATCAAGAATTTTCACACCGATCTCAGCAAGGAATACGATAAGCTTGGTGCAGACGGAAAAGTGCTATTCAAATTTTTGAAACAATATCTCACCATCAATTCAGCAGAGCTGTTTTTTGCGAATAAGGTAATTTTTATCGAGGGTACAACCGAACGCATCCTCCTCCCATTGTTTATTGAGATGCACGATAAAGAGAACGAAGAGGCTGCCAAGACAGGTGGCCTGTCCTCTCAGAACATCTCGGTGCTGGAGGTTGGCGCGAACGCGCGAGCGTTTGCGCCATTCCTTAAGTTCATTGGTGTCCGTACTCTTATCATCACAGATATCGATACGACCAAGCTAGTAGCCAGTGAGAAGACCGGCAAGTCGAGCTACCAAGCGTACAGAGTAGAAGGCTCCACGCACACCTCGAATGAGACTCTCAAACATTTTCTCTCGGCTCCGACGATTGACGAAGTTGACGAGTACCAAAAATGGCACAAGTTTCTGCTGAGTGGCGAGGCCGCATCCAATGATGGGCAAATTAAGGTTGCTTACCAAGTGGAAGAAAATGGCTATCACGCAAGAAGCTTTGAAGACGCCTTCATTGCAAAGAACTTTGAAGGAATAAAGAGCAAGAAGGACGTTCTGGAGGGCCTCAAAAATACTCACGAAATTGATAAGTTTGATGGGAGTAACTACTACGATCTAACGGAAAAAATTCTTAGTAAAAAATCTGACTTCGCCGGATCGCTTCTATATACGGAGCTGGTTGGGCGCAAAGACGGCGAAGCGCCGAAATATATCTGGGCAGTGCCGAAATATATAATGGATGGTCTGAAATGGATTCACAGAACTTGAATCCGGTAGATCGGATTGTGGAACTCGCCCTCGGAGGTGAGAGCTTTCTCCTCCAAGGTGGCGCGGGAAGCGGTAAAACCGAGAGCCTGAAAAGAGTCGTCGAAAAAGCGCTGTCTGCTGATCATAAGCTTAAGATTGCGTGCATAACGCATACGAACAAAGCTGCCGAAGAGATTGCCGACCGTATTTCGGCTGACATAAAAGTATCAACCATCCATTCGTTTCTTGGCGGCATTATCTCGCCATTCAAGCGGAACATTCAGTCTGTTTTCCCAACGCTGTTCGAGCTTCCTCTTTTTGTTAGCTTGGGGGATGAAAACTATGGCGGAGACGAAAAACTCCGAAAGTCTAAGGAACATGGGCGCTACAAGAAGGCCTACCTGAAACTGGAGAGCCGCCGCCAAACTGTTCTAGCCGAATTAACTCCGAAGGTTACCGTGAAGCGGGATTACGATAAGGCCCCAGAAGCGTACATCGCGCAGATGAACGAATTGATCGCTGAGCTGAACCAAGAAATCCGTGCAAAACTGGCAGCTCGGAGACCCGATGAATTCTTCTACAATGAAACGAAATTTGATAATTTCAACGAGCCATCATTTGGGCATGATGGCTTGATCACAATAGCCTGCAAGATGTTCGATCAGTTTCCAATATTGGGGAAAATTGTTTCGGATCGACATGATTGCATCTTCATTGATGAGTATCAGGATGCGAGCGCGGACGTTATTCGGGTTTTGCTCCGCTGCCTACCCAAGCCATCAGGAGCAATCATTGGCTTGTTTGGAGATTCCGAGCAGGCAATTTACTCAGACGGCATAGGGAGTGCTCAAGAGCACATCGATGCAAAGGAAGTCGTTCTTGTCGAGAAGGACGACAATTACCGTTGCTCCCCGCAGGTCATAACCTTCGCCAATCAATTTTGGACCTGTCACGTTTTTGTGCCGCCCCCGGTGCTCGTTTAAGCCA
>TARA_R110001599_G_scaffold353870_1_pt1 | contig 195511 bp, 174 predicted proteins | sample TARA_R110001599 | Tara Oceans TARA_R110001599 (sample SAMEA4398360) | marine metagenome | biome: Polar Biome; feature: [MES] marine water layer (ENVO:01000295) within the mesopelagic zone...; material: water (ENVO:00002006), including particulate matter (ENVO:01000060) such... | reverse complement strand
GTATTATCCCTTAACTGGGTTGTGCAGATCCATTAGACCACGTCAAGTATCGCCTGATGACAACTTGCTCGCTTATGGATACAGGCTGGAGAGCGGCAATCTTGGGTTGAGGGTTCTTGAAATTGACTCAACCGAGAGAATATATGCTACCCCAGAATTCGATGGCAAATCTATTCGCAGAATTGATTGGAGTCTCGATTCACAGAGCCTCCTCTTCTTCAATTACCATATCCGCAATAAGACTGGATCCGTGTCCCGCGTAGATCTCATCGAGAAAACAACTTCCGAGTTGATCAGCGGCGTGACTAGCTATGCTGTTTCCCGGGACGGGGGCCTTTTGAGTGTAGCGACGAATAGCTTTGACACCGGGCCGGTCCCCTCGGCTGATCTAAAACTACTGGATACTACTGGTCAGGTCGACCAACTACTAATTGATACGATAAGCGGGGAAGATAGGCTATTTACATTCGCCTGGTCTCCCCTCACCAACGAAATGCTATACCAGGCACGCTACCATTTTGGTGGTGATGAGAATGATGATCCTGGCAATTATCCAGCTGGCCCGCTCGTATTGATGCGGGCTGATGGGCAACGGAGCTCGATCCTGGCCGAAAATGATAGGTTTCCCGCTCCTTGGCTGCCTTACTTCTGGTTGAATGAACAACTAATACTGCTTCCTCGCGCAGGCTCTTTCATGGTGCTAACACGAGATGGACGTGTGCTTTTTGAGCAGAGCATGAGCACGGGAAGTCTGGTTGTGCCGTCTCCTGATCATACCTTGCTCGCCTATGTTGATTTCGTTGACGGCGATCGAAGTGATCCACAAGTCTACATATTGGACATCGAAACAGGTAGTATCCACTCCGCTGGACCGGCCAGCGATCTATGGAAAGAGTACGGTAGCAATGACACTTCGATTTTGCGGTGGTCTGATGACGGAGCCATGTTGGCCTGGAATAGAACCACATCTTATGAGGAAATATCCGTAGGCGAACTGTACGTACATGATGTAGACACACATGGAACGGAGCTTATTACCTCTGATTTCTTGCATATATCCACCCGCATCGAACCGAACAATCAATCTAGCTATGGGGATTTCGACGGTTCTTTTTCTTGGTTGCAGGGAGAAACCCTTCTCGAATACATTGTTGATACAGGAGCAGGGCTAGAACTGACACTAGCCGACCCCATAGAACAAACAACGCAGACTATCGGTATGATTGCGCCTGGACTCGACACAGCATGCAGGTACGCTCGGGTTTGGCGATCACGTAAGCAGGTTTTATGGAATCGTTGCGGAGACGGAGTGTATTACTCTCGCATAGGTGTTGATCAGGAGGTGAGCAGTGATAAAGTCTATGAGCGAGACCTTAGTTATCCAAGGCAAAGTAAAAATCATGAATTTGTGGTGGCCCAGTCGCTGGTCTTGTCCAAACCACTGGGCCGTGATCAGTATTGGGTGGTGTTTGACTTCGTTGTAGGCAAGATGCTCAAAGTCGAAATTCCTCCACAGCACGCTCAGCCCGTTCTTATGACTCTGCTTCAATAAGCCGCGCACAATAGAAAATGGATCGACATTTGAAGGACATGAACCCAATTAGCCGCGTTCGCAGTATGTGGGCGGCCAGCTGAGGCCGTTTCTTGTGAGACATCAGCCGTTTTTGGTTCCTTTGTGCCTGTCGTATGGCGAGATACGCTCAGCCGAAACGGGCCGCTCTCAAACCAATAACTGCCGGTTGAACGGTCGAAGCTTATTGGCCCACAAACAGCTAGGCGTGCCTTCCAGCGCTATACCCCGATGACCAGGCCCACTGGAAATTGAAGCCCCCAAGGTGGCCGGTTACGTCCATAACTTCGCCGATAAAAAACAATCCGGGATGACCTTTTTCTTCCATTGTCTTCGAACTGATGTAGTCGGTGTCGACACCACCCAGAGTGACCTCGGCGGTGCGATAACCCTCCGTTGCCGAGGGCTTGAGCTGCCAGTTATTCAAGCGTTCACCTATTGTCGCCAGTTGTTTGTCGCTGAATTCCCTCAAATTTTTTTCTCTCATGGCGGACCACCACAGCGATTGAAATTCTTCCACCAGGGCTTTTGGCAGGTGTTTACCCAGTAGTGTTGTCAGCCGAAGGCGGCCCTGCTGTTCCTTGATGTCGCATAGCCAAGTGGCGGCATCCACAGCTGTTAGCAGGTTGACAGAAACGGCATCACCCGGGTGCCAGTAGTTAGAAATTTGCAGAATTGCCGGGCCACTTACCCCGCGGTGCGTAAACAGGATATTCTCGTCAAATGCCGTGCCATTGCAACTGACGCTAACCGGCAGAGACACACCGGCCAGCCGTTCACATAGATCCCGGGTTGCATCGCTGAACATAAACGGCACCAGACCAGCTCGCCTGGGCTTTAGCGGTATGTTGAACTGGCTGGCGAATTCATAGCCCTGGCCGCTGCCACCCAGGGTGGGGATGGACAGCGCCCCGGTGGCGACCACAACGGAAGTGCAATTAACATTGTAGGGCTTACCCTCACGGCTGTAGCTCAGCCGGTAGCGAGAATGTTCTTCTGATTCGTTGTGCGGTATGTCAATCGCAGAGACATCGCTGTGGGTCAGGATATTCACTTGTCCCAGTTCACACTCGGCCAGCAGCATGTCCAGAATGTCCCTGGCAGAGTCCAGGCAGAAGAGCTGGCCGTGTTTTCTCTCCTCGTACTCGATACCGTGGCGTTCTACCAGCGCAATAAAATCCCACTGAGTGTAGCGACTCAGGGCAGATTTACAGAAATGCGGATTGGAGCAGATGAAATTGTCCGCTTCCACCGCGAGATTGGTGAAGTTACAGCGGCCGCCACCCGACATAAGAATCTTCTTGCCGATCTTGTTTGCCTTCTCCAACACCAGCACGCGCCGGCCTCGCTGGCTCGCTGTCAGAGCGCACATCAGGCCGGCTGCGCCACCGCCAAGTACTACAACATCGTACTGTTCGCTCATTTGCCCGGTTGAGAGTCAGGGGTTGTGCTGACTTCGCCTCCAACGTAAAGCCAGCGGCCGCTAATGCGCTGGAACACCGATTTCTCCTGCATAACGGTAATATCACCCCCTTCGTCCCGGTAATGAGCCCGGAATTCCACAAGGCCCTGATCGCCTTTCTGCTCTTTGGCGATAATTTCCAGCCCCAGCCAGTCGCAGCTGCGCTGAGACAGGTTTTCGGCGGTCAGGCCGCGTGCGGTCGCGGGGAACCAGGTGCGCAGCAGATACTCCCCGTGGTTGCCAAGCGCGTAGGCGCTGTAGCGCGAGCGCATTAACTGCTCGGGAGTTTTCGCCTGTTGGCTGCCGTTGAGGAATCTGCCGCAACAGTCATAAAACAGTTTTTGGCTGTTACAGGCGCATTGGCTGGCCATGAGCTTTGAAATCCTTCTTCATTGTTAGAAAATGTTGCCCTTATCTGTAACTGGCTCTATATACTTGCCCGCATCCTATTTGGTCAACCGAGAAAGACATCATGTCACTTTTATCCTGCATCGATATTGAACCGAAAACACCCGCCACCGCAACGGTGATACTTCTGCATGGCCTGGGTGCCGATGGCAATGATTTTGTGCCCATGGTGCCCGAAATGCGCCTGCCGTCCAGCATGGCTGTGCGTTTTATCTTTCCCAATGCGCCGTCTATACCGATTACCATCAATGGCGGTGTTGTGATGCCGGCCTGGTATGACATTACCGAGATCGCCATCGATAGAAAGATTGACACAATACAGTTAATTGACTCTGCTGAGCAGGTCCGGCGTCTCATCGATCGCGAAATCGATCGTGGTATCCCCAGTAACCGTATCGTGCTTGCGGGTTTTTCCCAGGGCGGTGCGGTGGCTTATCAGGCTGCTCTTACCTATATGCAACCGCTGGCCGGTTTGTTGTGTATGTCGACGTATTTTGCGAGCAAAGACTCTATTACACCCAATAGCGCGAACAAGAATTTGCCGATTTTTATCTGTCATGGAAGCCGCGACCCTATGGTGCCTGAGCGCCTGGCGCGAGAGGCGCAGGACAAACTGGTCACTATGGGTTATGCAGTCGAATACAAGAGTTACCCGGCGGAGCACACTGTGTGCCCCGAGGAAATCGCGGACATCTCGCAATGGTTGCAACGGTTGTTATCCAGCTGAGCCCCCAGTCCACATCAAAGCGGGTGTGCTACACCCCTAAAGGCTTTGCTACTGGCGAAACACGCTCATTTTCCTAGTGGCGTGGTCACTACTCGGAAATGGTCGGACTGGTCGAGGTGCGCTGAACATCCAGCGCCTGTCGTTGTGCCTCGCTCTGGGCGCGTTCGCGCTGTTCCGGCGTGCTACAGGACTTTTTCGATATCCGGCTGCCCGTGACGGGTTTGCGGACGCAGATAATGCCATCCGCTTTTTGCTCTTCGGTCAATACAGGCAATCCATCCTTATCCACCGCCGCATTTGCTACTTGCTGCTTGTTGGCATCCGTACTGGTGCATGCGCCGACAACGAGTGCCATTGCAACAAGTGATACAATAAAAAACGATCTGCTTCGGCTACTCATGGGGCTGATCTCCGGCTTAAACAGGGCGAGTATATTGGAGGACCACCCGAGATGCGAGTCGTGGCTGATATCGGTCGTTGTAACGCGGGTATGGGCCGGGCTGCGTGCCTGCTTTTGTTCCTTGGGCTCCTTAGCCCTACATGGGCCGAAAGTTGGGAGACGGTCGTGGACGAGAACGGCCTGCTGGTAGAGCGCCGGGCTTATTCTGGCTCCGAGTTGCGGGAGATCAGGGGCCGAATCCGGCTGAATACCTCATTGAATGCCGTGATGGCGCTGTTGAAGGATGCCGATTTCAATCACCAGTGGGTGTACCGCAGTGTCGGCGCACGCATATTGCAAGAGGAAGGTTATGCGAGAGCCTATGTTCACGGAGTCATCGATGCACCCTGGCCGATGCAGGATCGCGACACGGTTGTGCGCTTTGATTACTGGCAGGAACAAAGTGCTGATATCACGATAACCATCACCAATGTCCCGGACTACCTCCCGCAAACCGGCGACTATGTGCGCGTGCCGGATTTCGGTGGCTACTGGCTGCTGCGACCGGAGCGAGATGGTTGGGTTGAAGTGACTTACCAGGTGTTTGGCGATCCGGGAGGCTGGATACCCGTCTGGGTTGCCAATTACGCGGCTGTTACTTCGGTTACCAGAACACTACAGGCCATGGGCGCTGCTGTTGAGCGATATACGAACGCACGCTCTGAGTTCGTGCGGGAGATCGACGGCAGTGACAGCTGATCCAGACCGGGAAAAAGACGGCTGAAGGGCTACGATTTGCGTGTGCTGGCCGCGCGCTTGCGCCCGGCAGAGGGTCTCAGAAAAGGTCAAGCCCACCGTCGGAAAAGTTGGCCAGGCCGGGCAGGCTCACATTGAGTTCCGCCTCGTTCAAACCGTACCATGAGCCCAATGGCGCGGCAAACTGCTCAACCGATACCGTCGGGATAAGGCGGCCATTGCCCGAGTCCTGTGAATGCTCCAATTCCGGGGCCGGAATCTCGCCGTAAATTTCGCCGCCTTTTACCGCGCCCCCCACCACAAAATGGTGACTGCCCCAGCCATGATCGGTGCCATCACCATTAACCGTGAGTGTTCGACCGAAATCCGCAGAGGTAAAGGTTGTCACGTCATCCTCGATGCCCATTTCCCGGGTGGCAGAGTAAAAGGCGGCGATGGAATCGCTGATATCCTGTTGCAGCGCAGGTAGTGTCACAGCCTGGGCAGAGTGGGTGTCGAAGCCGCCCAAGCCGATGAAGAAGACTTGCCTGGACGCACCCAGTGTCTCCCTTACCGCGATGGTCCTGGCCACCGCAGCCAGTTGAGTACCCAGTGCGCCGGCGGGAAAGCCTGTAGTGAAGTCAGGCGCTGTGCGCAGCGCTGCATCCAGCAGTTCATTCGCCTCGAAAACGGTCTGGCTGAGATTGATAAAATCCCGTTCAAACAGATTACTTCGGTTTGCGCCTGCAGCACTGAAGTGGTCTCTCAGGATCGGGTCCAGTGCCACTGGGACACCGTTGCCGGAGCGGTCGAGCAGGTATATCGATTGAACGCCGTCGACACCAATCTGGTAGGGACCGACCTGCTCTCCTGACAGGAAAACGGTATTTCCGGCGAGGGAAATCTGCGAGAAGCTGTTATTGATGTTAGCGCCGGCTTTGGCGGCAACGTCGCCGAAACGTCCACCCCAGCCTAGCTGCGACCCTTCCGGTGCGAAGGACATCCACGTTGACTGTTGATCGTTGTGGGAGAATAAACGCCTGGGCAACGGCGCGCTGCCGTTCAGTAAGGTGGCGCGGCTGGTGGGCTGTAGCAGGGGGCCGACATTGCCCACAATGGCGGCCTTACCGTCACCGAACAAGCTGTGCAGGGCGCTCATCTGGGGTGGTAGAGCGAACTGCCTCCCACCAGAGATTGGCGACGAGGCCCGCAGGGGCAAAAGAGCCTGGCGGGTGCGGCTGGAGCCGCCGGGCAGGGCCGAGTAGGATTGGAGCAGCGAGGATCTGATAGCAGCGTACTGGTTGTAAGATGCCTGGTCGTAGGGCAATACGGTATCGTGGCAGTCCATGCCGCCAAACAGGAATACGCATACCAGCGCTTTGTAACCGTTGGTATCCATGGCATGTGCGTTCATGCCGGCCAATGAACCCAGCATCGAACTTCCGGCCAGGGCAATTGGCGTGGCGGCGGAAAGTTTGAGAAATTTTCTTCGAGTTTGCATGGTGATGTCCTGGATTAAAAAATCAGCGCATTACGATGTATTCGGGTGAGGTCATAACCATGACGCTGGCCAGCCGGGCTCTACTCAGCAGGCCAGTTTTACTGTCGGGATTAATGACTTCCAACGCGTCGGTGATACGCGCTCGTGTGTCTTCGCTCAACGTGCCGTAAGTCAGTAGCAGGTCCAGGTGGTCAAGCAGGGCCTGCGGGTTCGCCGCCAGAGTGACTTCGGCTGTGTAGCTGGCCTCAAATGCCCGGGCCGCTCCGGGATCGACCAATGGAGAAACGCCCAACGTATACACTGTCAGGAAATTGGGATAGCCCATTACGGTGGACGCATTGGCAATTTGCATTTCTGGCGCCGTCAATCCGGCAGCGCCGGTCTCAGTGCCCGGGGCGATATAGCCCGGGCGGTAAAAGTTGAATACCGAGGGTGAGCGATAGGGGTGTTGGCCCAGTAGTTCGGAACTACTCGTGTCGCGCAGCAGGCGCTCATTGCTCGGGTCGGCATTGTTGACTTTAAAGGCGCGGGCCCAGTGGGTAAAGCGGATTATCGGCTCGCGTAACTTGCCGAATTCGGGGTTTGTTTGAGAGCTCTTCCCGCGAGCATCTGTATCGAACAGAATGGCTGCCAGGGTGGCCCCCAGGTCACCGCGCTTGCCGCTGCCGACAGCTTCGCCAGAGGGGAGGGCATAGCTGCCTGTGTCAAACGTGGCGGCCACCCGGCCGACATACGCCGCAGAGGGGGCGCTTGTTACAAAGCGCTGGATTAACTGGCGAGCCAGAAAAGGGCCTACATTGGGATGCGCAAAAATCGTATTCAGAGCCCGCTCAATCGTTTGAATACCGCCGGTATCTGCGGGGATAGTGGTGCCGAGAAAGGATTTTTCCTCGAAAGAGTGGTAGGCGTTAAACATACTCAATGGCTGATAAAAAGATTCGTAGGGAATTTCTAAAAGTGGCGTATTAAACCCCGCACCGCTAAAACTCAGGCCGGTAAACACTTTGGCAAGCCCGGTAATGTCACTGTTGCCGAACAGTTCGATCGAACTGCCGTCCGACCCTGGTGTGGGAGTACCGTCCGGGTTCAGCTCTATCAGGCCCAGTGTGAACAATTGCAGGAGCTCGCGGGCATAGTTTTCGTCGGGCACACGCCCGCTACCGGGGTCCGATTTCTGGTTGCGCAGATAGGTCAGATATACTGCCATCGCAGGCGAGTAGGTAACGTTCTCGATCAGGTCGCGAAAATTTCCGAAGGCTCCCTCGGTCAGTAGATCCATGTAAGCAGCCACTGTTTGAGGCGCGATACTGAGATCACTCTGGCTGGAGATAACCAGTATTTGTGACAGGGCAAAGGCCATGCGTTGGCGCAATTGGTCATCTGCCGTGATCGCTTTTTCCCAGAATGAATCAGATGCGGTGTATGCAAGCTGAGGTAGCCGGTTGTTTTGGTCGTCAAGGAAGCTGCCATCGGCTGGAAAGCGCGACAGCACATCCTGGAGGTGAAGTGTTGGCGGCGTTTGCAACTCGCCCCTGAGCCAGTCTTCGGGTCCGGACTTCACCAAAGCCTCTATAGCTGCAGCGTTTGGCCCAAAGGTGGCCTGACTGAGAAACCTGGCAGCCTCGTTCGGTGTGAATACGATAGGCTCCGGCTCTGGGGGGATGGGTGCCGGGGGTGGGGCGGATGGGGGCGTATTGTCGGTGGTGCCAGTACCGCCGCCACTGCCGCCACCGCAGGCTGTGATCGCCAGGGCAAAGAGTGCCAGAAGAAAGTACCTTGCCACTGACGTGTTGTGAACGCTCATAGATAACCCCGACTGCTACTTATTTACTGAGTGTGCCGGGAGGCGAATCTATATGACAGCGTTAACCCGTCTTTTTAATCTTTTTCTTGGTGTCCGCCGAATTCGCTGCGCATGGCCGAAAGTATGCGATCTGCGAAGTCAGATTCGCCACGGGACGAAAAGCGCTGGTAGAGTGCGGCGCTCAGCACGGGCGCCGGCACCGATTCGTCGATCGCGGCATTGAGTGTCCAACGGCCCTCGCCGGAATCGGAAACACGACCGGAAAACGATGCCAGTTCCGGTTCCTCAAGCAGTGCGTGGGCGGTCAGGTCCAGTAGCCATGAACTCACCACACTGCCCCGGCGCCACAGTTCAGCGATTTCCCCTATGTCGAAATCGTACTGATAGTGCTCGGGATGGCGCATGGGGGTGGTCTCTGCATCGTGCACCTGGCTGTCGCTACCGACATTGGCGTTGCGCAGAATATTAAAACCCTCGGAGAAGGCGGCCATCAGGCCGTACTCAATACCGTTGTGTACCATTTTCACGAAATGCCCAGCACCCGCGCCGCCACAGTGCAGGTAGCCGTGCTCGGCGGTACTGCCCGGCCTGTTGCGATCAGGGGTGGGGGGCGCGGTATCCATGGGAGGTGCAAGAGATGCAAACACCGGCTGCAGGCGCTGCACGGGCTCGGCTTCACCGCCAATCATCTGGCAGTAGCCCCGGTCCAGCCCCCACACGCCGCCGCTGGTGCCCACGTCGATATAGTGAAGGCCTTCGTCAGCAAGCTGGCGCGAGCGGCGGATGTCATCAATGTAGTAGGAGTTACCACCGTCTATGACAGTGTCCCCGGCTGACAACTGTGGCAGGAGCTCCGTTATAATGTCGTCTACTACGCCTGCCGGTATCATCAACCAGATAGCCCGGGCTGCCTGCAGCTTTGTCATCATTTCCGCCAGGGAATACGCCGGGATAGCGCCTTCTTCTGCCAGTGCATCGATCGCTGGAGTCGAGTGGTTATACACCACGCATTCATGCCCATCGCGCATCAGCCGCCGCACCATATTGGCGCCCATTCGACCCAGACCAATCATTCCGATTTGCATTTGACGCGTCCTCTCTCAAGCGGCGAATTAGGGTAGTGCCCTGCGATGATATCAGAGGGTTGCGCGTCAGGGGTTGGTGAAAACCAGTGCATCGTCATCGAAAGGCTCGGCCCGGAACATTTTTCTGTCCTTGAAATAGTCCTGCGGGTTCAGCCAGGGTATGTGGTCTCCCTGTTTGGGGAACATATGCATCACCCGTTCCATGTAGCCGGACGAGAAATCCGTAATCCAGGGCTCGGCCTTCATCGTCTGGTCTTGCGGGCGCAGACTGGGAGTAACCTGCTTTTTCCCCAACTCATCCGACCGGTTGATCAGGCGGCAGAAATATTCCGCCGTCAAGTCAGCTCGCAGAGTGTAGGACGCATTGATATAACCAAAGGTGTTAACCAGGTTGGGAACGCCGCTATACATAACACCCTTGTAGGTCCATGTCTGTGCGAAGTCTATGGTTTCACCGTCCACCCCGAATTCAATATCGCCCATAAGCGACATGTTCAGGCCCGTGGCCGTGACAATGATATCGGCTTCCAGCTCTCGGCCGCTTTTCAGCTGAATACCGCTTGGTGTAAAGCGTTCTATGTGATCGGTGACCACTGAGGCCGCTCCAGTTTTTACAGCCTCGAAAAAGTCGCTGTCCGGCACCAGGCACAGGCGCTGGTCCCAGGGGTTGTAGTTGGGTGTGAAATGGGTGTCCACGTCATAATTCGGGCCCAGTTCCTTGCGTACGCGCGCCAGCAATTTCGCGCGCACCTGCCCGGGATGGGAGCGGCTGCGTCGATAGATTAACTGCTGCAACAGGGTGTTTTTCCAGCGTGTCAGGGCGTATGCCCAACTGTCGGGCAATACCTTGCGCAGAAAGTTCGCAGTGGAATCCCTGAAAGGCCGACTTATCAGGTACGATGGCGAGCGCTGTAACATCACCACATGTTCCGCCTGCTCCGCCATGGCGGGTACCAGCGTGACAGCGGTGGCACCAGACCCGATGATGATGACCTTCTTGCCGCGGTAGTCGAGTTGTTCGGGCCACTGCTGTGGATGCAGGATCTCGCCCTGGAAGCTTTCACGCCCGGGAAACTCGGGAGTGTGACCTTCGCTGTATCGGTAGTAGCCCGCGCAGGTCAGCAGGAAATTACAGGTAAATTTGACTGGCTCGGCAGAATCCCCACTGTCCGCATCCAGCGTCCACTGCGCCAGCTCCCGGCTCCAGTTGGCCTTCACCACCTTTTGCTTGTACCGGATATGCTCCGATACGCCGTTTTCCGAGGCCGCTTCATGGATGTAACTCAGGATCGCCGGGCCCTCGGCGATAGATTTTTCTGCGACCCACGGTTTGAAGTTGTAACCCAGAGTGTGCATGTCGCTGTCGGACCGTATTCCGGGATAGCGAAATAAATCCCAGGTGCCGCCCATGGCCTCGCGACCTTCGAGGATCAGGTAGCGTTTATCGGGGCAGTGTTTTTGCAGGTGTACTGCGGCGCCGATACCCGCCAAACCTGCCCCTATAATGATGACGTCAAAATGTTCGGTTGCGATAGTCATTTTGCGGCCTGCTCGATCGTTTCAGCGTGATAAACCATATCGACATCTGAGGGGGCGCCTGTGCCCAGGATGTCCGCAATGGTTTCTGCGAAGCCGGGGCCGAGGTCCGGGTGGCGCCAGGCCCCGAGGGTCATGCCGCCGTCGACTACCAGCGCATGGCCGGTGATGAAGTCGGATTCGTCACTGGCGAGAAAACACACGGCGTTGGCGATATCCTCCGGTAGACCGGCGCGGGTAATGGGCTGTGCGAACGCGGACATTTCTTTCAGCGGCGTGACGAAATCGGTGCTCTCGTCTTTCCGTGCCAGTTGTCCGGCAAATATGGGGGTATTGATCAGTCCGGGACACACTGTGTTAACCCGAACTTTGAAGGGGCCCAGCTCCTGCGCCACTGAGCGGCTCAGATTGATTACCGCGGCCTTTACGGCGGTGTAAATATGGGGGCCGTAGCCGCCACCGGTACCGGCAATACTGGCTGTGGTGATAATGGAACCAAAGCCCTGGCTCTTCATAACGGGTGCGGCATATTTCATACCCATTACCGGCCCGGTAAGCATGGCACCGACAGTTCGCTCGTAGGGTTCGCCCATATCCGTTTCATGTATTTCTCCGGTGACTCCGCCAAAGCCGGCGTTATTGAACAGGCAGTCAAGTCTGCCCCATTTCTGGACTGCCAGCTCTATGGCAGCTTTGACCTGTTCTTCAATACAGACGTCGGTGCGGATGAACACAGCGTTCTCCGGGTGTGCCGCTGCCAGAGCTTCGCCGCGCGCGACCTGCATATCGGCGATAACCACCCTGGCACCTTCCGACACGAATTTGATTACCGTGGCCTCTCCAATACCGCTGGCACCGCCGGTGATAACAGCCACTTTCCCCTGCAATTTTGATGACATAAAACTTTTCCCTGTATTTTGGTAGCGACCCATTCTACTCAGCTTTCTGACAGTCGCAATGTCACAAGGGATTTTGCATGCTCGCCGAAACGAGCTACATTGCATTGTGTCAACTTTGGGAAACCTCCGCATGAAGCATAATATCGAACGGGCGAAGGAGCTCCTGCCGTCCATTATCCTCACCATTTTGAGTATGATTCAGGCGCTGGCGCTGGAGTTGTACTGGTCTCGTATAGAAGACAGTGGCTTCCTCTGGGAGGGCGGTGCCGAGGCGGTGATAGGCTGGTTGCAGTTGGCGGTGATGCTACTGGGTATGCTGCTGATCTGGGTGTTTTATGTCAGCTTTGTGTTGCGTTTTACCTGGTTGCCCTCAGTGCAGGATACACTTATTCCGTTTCTGATCGGCCTGCTGGAGTTCGCCCTCATCGACCTGATGGGGCCCGCTATGCTCTGGCTCTGGTTTCTGCTGCTAGCCGTTGTTATGAGTGTTGCGACCTATGGCAGCCACCTGACCATGCGCCAGGCCAGGCAGGACCCTGACAACGACTATTTTTTCCGCAACGTCGAGCCGGCGACCTGGCGAGATTACCTGGCTACTACTGTGATGGTTGTCTGTTTCTGTCTGTTCGGGCTGGTGTTATGGCTGCTGGGCAATCCTGTTACCTTGTCGGTCCTGGCGCTGGTGCTGGCGGTGGTCGCCCTGGGTTACCGGGTGGCCCAGGTACGGTTGTACTGGATGCACTCCATGGTGTCATCAGCGGATAGCTCCGACGAGACAGGCGATTAGCCGTGCTTTTCTGAAGTGGCGCCCTCGGCAGGATTCAAACCTGCGACATCTCCCTTAGGAGGGGAGTGCTCTATTCAGCTGAGCTACGAGGGCGAAGGGGCAGGAGTATAGCAAGCGAATCCGCGTTATCGGAACCCTCAACAGCGCTTTGCAGCAGATCAATGTGCAGCTCCGGGTCGGCCTGCGCCACAGACGGCGCCTCGCGGGCGGGCTTTTTCTATTTCTGTGTGGATACTATTGCTTTCCCGATGGTCTCATATCACTCTACCGCGCGTTTGCACCCCTGTGCCGATGCGATCGGCTTTTCCTGTAACAAGAGGTAACGTAGTTTGAGATTTCGGGTTCCAGGGCTACTTACCGCAGTGTTGTTGGCGACAGCTGCAAGCGCCTCAATCGCAATTGCACAGCCTGCTGCAGAGGACCTGGCCACTGCCCGCCAGCAGTATTCCGACGCCCGGGAGGCCGTGGACAAGGGGCGCTGGACAGAATACCGGACACTGCGTCCGGAGCTGGAGGAATACCCCCTGTCGATTTACCTGGACTACTTCGAGTTGACCGGCCAGGCCGACAAGGTGCGGCCCGCAGATGCACTGCGTTTCATCAGCAACACGGCGGGGTCGCCCCTGCCCAATCGCTTCGCTTTGCGTTATCTCTCCAAGGCAGGCCAGCAGAGGCGCTGGAGTGATTTTCTCCAGGTGCAGCCGGAAGAACCCTCCAGTATTGAGCTGAAATGCTATTACTTTCGAGCGAAACTGGCGATGGGTGAGACTGACACCGCGTGGGTAGGTGCCGAGCGTTTGTGGGACTACGGTCAATCGCGCCCCAAGGTGTGTGATCCGCTGTTCACTGCATGGCTGAAGGCCGGCCAGCTCAGCGATGAGGTGGTCTGGTCAAGGCAGCTGAAGGCGTTTGATGCCCGCCAGCGGTCCCTGATGACATATGTGGCCAAGCGGGCGAGCCCGGAACTGGCCCCTTGGGCAGACAAATTGCTGGCGGTATATCTGCAGCCGGGAAAAATACGGCAGCAAACCCTGCCTGTCAACAGCCCCTATTCAGCCGATATAGCCAGTCATGGTCTCGCGCTACTGGCGCGCTACACTCCAGTCAAAGCGCTGCAATATTGGCAGCAGTACCAGGGTGAACTCACCTTTACCGCAGAACAGCAGCGTCAGGTTGAGAGCGCCATTGCGCTGCACGGCCTGTTTGCCAGAGCAGAGGCGTTGTCGCCCTGGTTGCCGGGTGCACTCACGCGCCTGCAGGACGACAGGCTGGTAGAAATATATCTGCGCTGGGCCTTGGCTGAGCAGAACTGGCCAGTGATGGCGAAAACACTGCCGCTGCTGTCGGCGGAGCGCCGGGCAGCGGATGTCTGGCGCTATTGGCAGGCGCGACTGCTGGAAGAGGAGGGCGATACTGCGTCTGCCAGCGCCCTGTTTGCCGCGCTGGCGGGCGAACGCAGCTACCACGGCTTCCTGGCGGCAGACAGATTGGGCAAATCCTACGCGTTCAATCACCAAACACAGGTACTTGATGCCGTGACCGCGACCCAGTTGCAGCAAAACCCGGTGGTGCGCCGGGTCGGTGAACTCAACTTCCACGAGTCCTACGACCTGGCACATTCCGAGTGGTATTACCTGCTGCAGGGCAGCGAAGACGCGGGGCGTAATGAACAGCTGGCGCAGTTGGCGGTTGCGCAGGGCTGGTACCGTATGGCGATAGACGCCGCCTCCCGGGCCAAGGCATGGGATGCACTGGATGTGCGCTTTCCCATGCCCTATCAGGATGCCTTCCGCCGCAATGCATCGATTCAGAACGTGCCGAGTAGCGAGTTGATGGCCATTGCGCGGCGCGAGAGCGCGTTCTATCCCCAGGCCAGGTCACCGGTGGGGGCCCGCGGCCTGATGCAACTGATGCCCGCAACCGGGCGCGAGGTGGCTGCATCCCTGGGTAAGCGTCAGGCCAGTGCCGATTTGTTCGAAGTAGAGCACAATGTGCTGCTTGGCAGCGCCTACTACCGTCAGCTACTCGATCGGTTTGGTGGCAACCGCGTATTTGCACTCACAGCGTACAACGCGGGCCCACACCGCGTGGACCGCTGGCGTAACAAAGCCGGGAAGACCGTGCCTGTGGACGTGTGGGTGGATACTATTCCCTACAAGGAAACACGGGAGTATGTGCAGGCGGTACTGTCCTATAACGTGGTATTCCAGTATCTGATGGGCGATACTCACAGTCTTCTCACTCCGGCGGAGCGCAAAGCGCAGTACTGAAACCGGTTCGAATAATACGGTGACATGCGGGCCCCAGACCGCAAACCAGACAACGGCACCAAGCCCATGCAGAATACCCGGCCGCTACTGCTGGAAAGCGATTTTCCCCCCATCACTCGCAGAGAACTACGCACGCTGCAGGTTAATCTGGGCTACCTGTGCAATATGAGCTGTGTGCATTGCCACGTTAATGCAGGCCCGAATCGCACCGAGTCCATGGAGCTGGAAACAATCGAACAGGTGCTGGCGCTTTTGGCGCGAGAGAATATCGGTTTGCTGGATCTCACCGGCGGCGCACCGGAATTGAACCCGCATTTTCGCTACCTGGTGCGAGAGGCGAGAGCACTGGGGGTGGAGGTTATAGACCGCTGTAATCTCACGGTATTGTTCGAACCCGGTCAGGAGGATCTCGCCGTTTTTTTGGCCGAGCATCAGGTGGAAATATGCGCGTCATTACCCTGCTACCTCGAAGACAACGTGGAAGAGCAGCGGGGCAAAGGTGTCTACGCCCAGAGTATCAGGGCCATCCGCCTGCTGAACCAGCTAGGCTATGGCCGCGAGCCCGATTTGCGCTTCAACCTTGTGTACAACCCGGTGGGGGCGGTACTGCCGCCGCCACAGGCTGGTCTGCAGGAAGATTACCGGCGAGAGCTGGGGCGGCGCCACGATATCCAGTTCGACGAATTGTTAACCATCACGAATATGCCTATCAGCCGTTTCGGTGCCGTGTTGCTGGCGCAGGATCAGTACGTGGATTATATGCAGCTGCTGCGGGATAACTTCCGTCAGGCCAATCTCGATACAGTGATGTGTCGCCACCTGCTCAGTATCGACTGGCAAGGATATGTCTACGACTGTGATTTCAACCAGATGCTGGAGCTGCCCATACTGGCCAGCGACAGGCGGCGCCATATTGCCAACCTGCCCCAGGGCCCAGAGTTGGTCGGCAACCCCATTTACACCGGTGAACATTGCTACGGCTGCACCGCTGGCCAGGGCAGCAGTTGCGGTGGGGCACTGGAGTCATGAGTCGGCTTGCCGCTGCGTTGAGACACTCTCCCGGGTGGCACCGGCTCAGGCTGGCTGGCAGTAGTGCCTGACATTGCTTTTATTATTCCTGTGTTGAACGAGCAGGATCGTATAGCCACTGTGCTGACTCGCTTGCGAGCCGGCTTCCCCAACAGTGAATTAATCGTGGTTGATGGCGGCAGCCAGGACGCAACGGTGGCTCAGGCCATGCCGCTGTGCACGCGGCTGCTGTTGGGGGAGGCCGGCCGCGCTAGCCAGATGAACCTCGGCGGCCGTGCGACCGACGCTGAGTACCTGTGTTTTTTGCACGCAGATTCCCTGCCTCAGGTGAGTGATATTCGCCTGCGTGAATATGTTGCCACCGGGCCGCTTTGGGGTTTTTTCCGGGTCCGCCTTGACGGCGCCAGAACGGTGTTTCGCGTGATCGAGTGGTTTATGAATCAGCGATCCCGGTTAACCCACGTAGCCACCGGCGATCAGATGTTGTTCCTGCAGCGGGCCGTGTTCGAACAGACCGGCGGTTTTGACCCCATACCCTTGATGGAAGATGTGGCCTACTGCAAGCGCTTGCGGCAGCTGGCCCGCCCGCTGGTGATTGCGGAACCGATTGTGACTTCTAGCCGGCGCTGGGAACAGCATGGTGTGGTGCGTACAGTCCTGTCCATGTGGGGGCTGCGACTGGCCTATTTCGCGGGTGTTTCTCCCCACCGTCTCTGGCGGTACTACTATGGTCGCTGATGCGGGCAGTTCCCTGTTGCTCCAGTTTGCCCGGGAGCCGAGAGCGGGAGCAGTTAAAACCCGGATGATGCCCCACCTTAGTGCCAGCGCGGCCTGTGACCTGCATAGCGAATTAGTGCTGTGGACAACCGACAGCTTGGTTGGCGCCGGCCTGGGCCCTGTTGAGTTGGTGGTGGCAGGGGCCCTGGAACATGCGCTGTTTGCACGCTGTCGAGATCGGGGTCTTCTGGCTATCAGGCGGCAGCAAGGGGCCGACCTCGGCGAGAGAATGTACCAGGCGCTGGCAGACGGCCTGCGCCGATATGAGCGTGTGATCCTGGTGGGCAGTGACTGTCCGGGCATTGATCGCGACTATCTGGAAGCTGCCTTCGCTGCGCTGGATAGTTCAGAGGTGGTGCTGGGCCCGGCGTTGGACGGCGGTTACGTGCTGGTGGGGGCCAGGCGGCCGTGTAGAGAGATGTTTGCGGGCATTGCCTGGGGCACTGATACAGTGTTGGCCGCTACGCGGGAACGTCTTCAGGGTGTTGGGCTGGAGTGGTCAGAATTGCCGCCGCTGGCGGATATCGACCGTCCCGAAGATCTTCAGCTGTGGGAGGCGATAAAGGGGGCCGGGCGGGCCCGCGAAGCGTTACTCAGGCAGTAGCCCGCTGCTCCTGTGACGAGGTATCCGTCGCGGCCAACCCCGAGCGCTGGTAAAGCAGCCATGCAATTGCTGTGCAATAACTGAGGTTGGTCTGTAGTTCACTGTCGGGATCGCTGAGGAAGGCTCTCTGGCTGGCCAGTCCGCGAATCCGGCTCGCCATCTCCGGGTTGAACGCCAGGTAGCGATCCCACAAGTCACGGTGCTGGGCAGCCGTGATATGGAAGAGTCCAAGTCCCTCATTTCGTGGAGAAAACAGGCCCAGGTCAGGGCCGTCTATGGCTGCGTTGAGCAGGAAGCTCTCACTACTGTGAGACCATTTTCCCAGGTACTTCAGTGTGGGCCTGATGACATTGTCTCTCAGGTGTTCTGCGGTAACGTACATGTGCCACTACCTCGCAGGGTGCTGTTTCACTTTTATGGTTTTTCCTGTGGCCCGGTTATTGTTGGTCGATTATGGAGATGCCGCCAATTAGCGCCTTTTCCGGACTCACGCCACACTTTTTAACACAGGAAAAAAATAAAACCAATAAAAATAATGATTTGCGGGTGTTATTTCATAATTATATTGGAAAGAAGGTGTAACTCACGCTAGTTTGGGCCGGGTCGAAGTCCTGCTGGGCAGGTGTTTAGAGTGTAGGGCGCGTGAACATCGGGGAAACAGTTGGTAAAATCACAAAAAATGGAAGTTTCAGGCTGCATTTTGGCTGGGCTGAGTAGCGAGGAACAAAGTCAGGCTTGGAAAAAAACAAATTGTTACAGAAGTGACAAATTGGCGTGCTAACCGCCCTTTGAGAATAAAATGATAACCGCTCGCAGGCTGGGCTAGCCGCGATGAGCCACTAATCGATGCGTAGTTCAAGCCCCATTTTTGCCAGCACTTCCTGCTCCCCCGCGAGCTCACGGGCGGTGAGGGGGTGTTGCTCCAGCCAGTCCGGCGGAAAGGTGAGCGACAAGCTGTCTGGCCCAGCCTCCAGGGCAAAATCGGGTAAACGCTCCAGCGTTTCCACGTGTTTGAAGCACACCGCGAGGCGCATGATGGTCACCAGTCGCTGCAGTCGGGGCAGTTCCGTTTCAGCGATGTCGGTATAAAGCTCGCTGGCCAGTTTGCCGCGCTGGCCGAGTGCCAGCACCGCGAGCTGTTCCTGCTCCTCCTGCGAAAAGCCCGGCAAATCAGCATTGCGCAAGACGTAGGCAGAGTGGCGGTTAAAATTTTTATGGGCAATTGCACGACCGATCTCATGCGTGTGAGCAGCCCAACGCAGCAGCTCCCAGTCAGGGGTGTCCAGCTGCCAGGCCTGCCGCGCCGTGGTAAAAAATACCCGCGCTCGGCGTTCGACAACCTTCACGGTATCCTCATCCACGGAATAGCGCTGCATGAGTGCGTTGATGGTGCGCTCGCGAACATCCTCGTGGGAGAGACGCCCCATCAGGTCGTAGATTACACCCTCCCGAAGGGCGCCGCTGGACGAGCGCATATGCTCTATACCCAGCACATCGAACAGAGCACTGATGATGGCCACCCCCGGCAGGATTACATTGCGTCGCTGTGCGGCCAGGCCGTCCAGTTCAATGTCATCCATATGTTTAAACTGCAGTAGCCTTTCCTCGAGTTTGCGCAAGCCGCCCCGGTCAATACCTGCTTCAGTCCAACCGTTCTGCGTAAGAAGGGCGTCGATGGCTCGCAACGTGCCCGATGAGCCCACACAATCCTGCCAGTGCCTTGCGTGGTACTCGAGTCGTATCGGGGCCAGGAGCAGGCGCGCACTTTCGTAGGCTTGACGATAGTTGGCGCTAGTGATCTTGCCACCAGCAAAGCAAGTTCCGGCGTAAGACACACAGCCCATTTGCAGGCTTTCAAGGCGTTGAGGTTCGAATCGCTGACCGATGATTAGCTCGGTACTACCTCCGCCGATATCGATTACCAGCCTGGAAGTCACATCGTCCGCCAGGGTGTGTGCGACACCCAGGTATACCAGGCGCGCCTCTTCGCGACCGGAGATTACATCCACCCGGGTGCCCAGGATACGGCGGGCGGGCAGGGTGAACGCTTGCCGGTTGCGAGCGACTCGCAACGCATTGGTGCCAACAACTCGCACGCGTTCGGGCTCAACACTTTTAAGCAGCTCGGCGAAGCGACTGAGGCATTCCAGGCCGCGATCTAAGGCCTCTTGTGACAGATGTTCGTCTTCGAGGCCGGCACCCAACTGCACCTTTTCAGCCAGTGCCTCTACCGGGCGCATTTCCCCATGCTCTACTTTGGCAATGATGAGGTGAAAGGAGTTACTGCCCAGGTCAATAGCGGCGAGCAGGGTACCATCGGGTAAACTGTCTGGGGTCTCATCTGCCAAGGGTAGTGGGTCTCTGTCGGGGTTTGAAGCGTCCATTTTAGTGGATAATGATCGCCGGCGCACCGCTGCTATTGTGGGTCAGGTGTTGCGGGGCAAACCATTGGTGATGCGCCGGTTGCCTCGGGGGTGCCGCAAAAATTTTTGTGTATATGGTGTTGAACGGATTTGCAGGGGTTGTCACTTGCCAGGACGCGTTTGAACACACTTTCGCCCAGCACTGAGAGCCCACCGGTCATTACGGCTGCCCAACCTCGCCACAGCAGGCCGGTGGTATTGGGAACGACGCTGGGGTCTGTGAGGGGGCCTTCAATCTCAACAGTGTTGGAAAACACGCTACCCACCGATAGGCCAACCCCTTTTCGATTACTGGAGCTGAAGCTCATGTGCAGCAGTTCCTTTTTAAGATTGATATCTACCTTTCCAATCAGATTGGCATCCTGCGTGCGCGCGGCATAGCCAAAAGGTGTGGTGCCAATACCGTCCTTGAATACCGCCAGCACTACTGCGCAATCCAGCTCAGGCTGCTTCTTTTCCACACCCGGTATCAGCGTCTGAAAAGCACTGGTAGCGACATCAGCTGTCAAAAGCGTGAGATTTCTATAGTCGATAGGGCCGGCTCCCAACTCCAGGTACACTGTGCCGTTGGCATTCGCTGCCAGTTCCGCCTGGCTCTGGCCCGAGGTGGTCACGTTGAAGCTGCCGCTGCGGGGAATATCCGCTTTGATCAACTTGCCACGCAGGTCCTTGAAGCTACCGTTAAACGCCAACGTTGCCGGTACCTCTGCCACGTTCAGGTTTAACTTCACTGAGCCGCTACCCTTGTTGACCATGCCCGCGGTGGCTTCCATGGTGAAATCGCCATCGCTCAGCTTGCCGGAAAACTGAACGTCACTGGCGCTGGTTCGGTTACTGGTGATGGTGTCTAACTTGCCCTTCAAAGTAAGGCGATTATTGCTCATCCAGTCAAAGGACATGGGGGTAGAGCTGAATAGTTTATCTCCAGGCTTGGCTTCTCTCGGCCCGAAAATAGCTCTCATCGGCGCGGTTACCGCAGCGCCCAACATACTGGCACCGGCCTCTGCTGTGCTTCCGATTATCGATGTATCGTCTTCCGTCTTCTTGTCCTTTGCCGGCAGTGTATCTTCTTTCTCAAAGGGCGAGATGGAGAGGGCACCACCACCGATTTCAATTTCCACCAGCGGTGGTGTTGTTTCACGATATTGCACGCTTCCCGTCAGGTCCGTACCCGCCCATTGAAAACGCCGGATCTCGGCGCGCATGCCGTCAGCCGTCCTGCTTGCCGACATCTCTATTTGCGCTAGATTATCACCGGGGCTACTTTTGGCGCTGCCTGTACTGAGGGGGGTGCTGAGTTTGATATCCCCGGACAGGCTGGCCAGCATTTTGTCCAGGGTGCTGCCCGCACTGCTGAGGTTGATACTCCCGGACAAGGGCACTGCCTCCCTATCGGGCAATTCGGTCATCAATTTTTCTATTTCCAGGCCCTTGATTTTGACATCCAGAGAAAATGCCGCCTCCTCCTTTTGCCAGTTGATGGAACCCTTGCTGGTGAGCTGCCCCTGATCAAGTGAAAAGTCCAATTGCTCAATGGTGACACTATCCGGGGCCGTGGAGACCTGAGCCGCGGCATTGGTAAGAGTCGTATTCTGCAGTTTCAGAGCGTCTACCTTTAGGCTTATCCTTGAGTGGCCCAGATTTTTGAGTGTTTCTAGCGGGTTAGAGTCTGTTTCAGTCGTGGCGGTCGTAGCAGTCTGTGACTGAAAATTTCGCAGACTTGGGAGATCCAGTCGGCTGGAAGTCAAATCCGCTTCTAGCCAGGGATTACGCCCATCGACCATGGATAGACTGCCAGTTAAGTTCTGCACAACATTATCCATCACCAGGCCGGTGATCTGCAGTCCGATAATTCTTGTCTGGGTCATCTCCAGTGAGGCATCGCCAGAAAGCTGCAATTGCTCCTGCGGCTTTGCAGCTCGCTTCCAGTCGTGGTCCTGTCTGAATTCAAGCTCGAGCTTGGCTGTCCCCCGCATGGCCTTGAATATCTGGTTCAAGCCCTTACCCTGGCTGTTTAACTTGATGGTTCCGGATGTGCGCGAGTCCACTAGCCCTGATGATTGCTCGAACAGTCTCGCGAAGTTAACACGGGTAAGCGTGGCATCCATGGTCACTTGCGAAGGCTTGTCAGGGAATATTGCGGCGGTGAGCGCCAGATCAACTGCGCCTCTGCCGACACGCGTAGCATGAACTGTGACACTACCGTTGTCGGGGCTTCGTTTTATGGCGAAATTCGCGTTGGAAATAAGCATGTCGCCTGCAGAGAGTTCGTTGATTTCCAGTTGCAAATCCAGGTCTACCTCCGGCATCAGCTCGAGAAATTCCGGTACCGGCAGCCCTGGCGGTGCGTTGGGGTTGGCGTCCGGAATTAGGAAGTCAGCTTCTACCTGTTCGGCGTTTATATTTGCGCTGAGGCGTTTCTGTTCGTCACCGGCCAGTTTTACCCAGCCGAAGATGCGGCCATCGGCGAGCTTGATTTCCAGATTTTCAAGGGCTAGCTCCCCCGGGTGACTATCCAGTTTGGCGGTGATACTGACCGGGGTTTTCACCGTACCTCTATGCTCTAACTTAAGCGCGATATCTCCTGTTAGCGAGTTCAGCAGCGCGCCCCAGGTATCGCCTTGCCCCTGAATGGTTGAGTTGCCCTCGTGCCACAGCCAGTCGGATTCCAGGTAGGCCGCTGCCAGACCTTGCCCGCTCGTGTTGGCGGTGATGTCTGCTTTTGCGAGCACCCTCCAGCCATTGCTTGAATTGACGATATTCGCATTGCCCTTCAGTGCGCCACCGGGGCCGCTGCTGGTGATGGATGGAATGCCAATACCCTGGGGTCCTGTTTCGAAGTCGATGCGGTTGTGTAGCGCAACCTCGTCCTCCCAGCGAACTTCTGCTATTGAAACCTGCCCTGTGTGTACCGGCCAGTCGAGGTTTGGTACAGAGGTTTTCAGCCAGGCATCTACTCCCTTTTCGGTATTATCACCACGAAAATTATTAACCAGTGCTATGAGTTTTTTGAGGTCCAGAGATTTGATGTTGGTGGTGGACTCTGTGGGCAGTGCCCAGGCCGAATCGCTGCCAGTATTGAGTTGCGCTTTCATGCCTCCGGCCGTGATTGTCGTAATGAATTGGTAGCCCGAGCTGCTGTTCGGCTGCAGGTTCAGCTCTGCTGTAATCTCGTCACTGTTCTTACCGGCGGTGGTGGCGGTAAGCTCAACTTCCAGGCGACGCAGTTGCAGCAGATCAGGCAGGGAATGTAATACTCCGGTGAGACCAATGCCCTGTTCATTCCAACTGTCTTGCCATTGCAGTTTGACCGCGGGAGTTTGGCGTTGCCACTGCGGCTTAATAAATGTGTGGCTGCTCCCATCGGCGGTCACGTAACGTACGCTGTCCAGGGCCAGGTAGTTCGGGAGGTAGGGTTCAATAAAACTGTAGTCGGTGGGCCAGGGTGCGTCGTTGCCTGGCCACAACGAGGGGTTTACCATCAACGTTGAGCCCACGCCCCGGCGCAGACGAATCTCGCCTCGCAGCAGGCCAGACCAGTCGAGGGAGAGATCGACCGCAGTCGCCACTAATGCCGGGTTCGCGGGGTCCCCCATGACCAGCCTGGGTGTCTGCACCGTTAGTGTCGGAACCCAGGTTTTCACCGGGTCGATCGTGACTTGTAAACCCAGTTCCCGGGTAAGCAGCCCGGGTAGTTTTGCATCCAGAGTATGTTCAAGAATACGGTTACCCCATTGGAACAGGGCGAGCACTGTAGCGAGGAGGATGCCGGGGATGATCAGTCGTTTCAAGAGAGGGGGACTTCGTGCATGTAAGAGACCCATGGTATCAGTGCCGGTTTCACCACGCCATGTATGCCTGCTCTAGTGCTCAACACCGAAATGCTGTCTCGCGAGCGCTATTTTTTCCTCGTGGTTGTCGGTTTGCGCAGCGATCTTTTCAGCCACCGCCAGCCGGTGACGCAGTCCCGCCATATTGGCCACCTGAATGGCCAGGCCTGGACGGGCATTGAGCTCAAGTAACATGGGCCCGCGCAGTTTATCGAGCACAATATCCACTCCCAGGTAACCGAGCCCGGTCATCGCTACGCAGCGCGACGCGAGATCCAGGATCTGGCTCCAGTGGGGAATTTGCAACTCTGCAAAGCAGGCGTCGGTATCCGGGTGATTGGTGACCAGGTGCCCGTGCTGCACGGCGCGTACTGCTTTGCCCGATGCGATGTCTATGCCGACCCCTACAGCCCCCTGATGCAAGTTTGCCTTGCCATCGGATTCGTGTGTCGCGCAGCGTACCATGGCCATGACGGGGACACCTTTGAAGGCAATCACCCGCACATCGGGCACGCCTTCGAAACTGTATTTTTCCAGGTAGGGATCAAAGCGGATCAGTGCCTCGATCATTGCCTTGTCGTTTCTGCCACCCAGGCTGTAGAGGCCGGCGAGTATATTGGACAGGTGGCGACGCACTTCGGCGGCATCTATAAGAGTGCCGCTGGATTTTCTAAAGAGCTCACCATCGCGCCCGATTATGACCAGGATACCTTTGCCGCCACTGCCCTGCACCGGCTTGATTACGAAGCCCTCGTGTTTGTCCAGCTTGCGAGTTGCTGCGGCGATCTCATGCTGGTACTCGATGACACCGTACAGCTCTGGCACCCGGATGTTGTGGCGCAGTGCAGTTTCCTTTGTTTGCAATTTGTCGTCGACAAGACGGTAGTTCTTGCGCGGATTGTACTTGCCAATAAAGCCGACATTGCGGCGATTCATGCCCAGTATTCCAAGCTCCCGCAACTTGCGCGGAGAAATCAGCTTGATCATGTGGGCTTATCCAGATCGCTAAACCGGTATAGCTCGGAGAGGCGGTATCCCGTGTATTTTCCCAGCAGCAGAATCACCGCCAGCAGGCTGAGCGTCAATTCGGGGAAATTGAAAGTCAGATGCTCCACCAGGCTGTTGGTCATTACCATGTAGGCGAGAATAGCCACCAGCAAACTGCCGCCGCCCTGTTTGAGTACTTCCTTCCAGCCGTCTTCCTCCCAGAGGATGGACATCCGCTCAATGGTCCAGGCAAGAATGATAGTGGGGAAGAACGTCACCGTCAGCGCCCGGTCCAGCCCGAATTTGTAGCTGATAATAGCCGTGGTAGCCATCATGAAGATCACTACAATGATGACCGCTGAGATTCGCGAGACCAGCAACAGGTTCATATGGCTTAGCCAGGAGCGAATCCACAGGCCCGCTCCCACCAGAATAATGAATAGGGACAGGCCTGTGAGGAGCGTGGTTTGCAGGAATGCCAGTGCAATCAGGATTGGCATAAAGGTGCCGGAGGTTTTAAGGCCGACCAGAAGCCGCATAATGACCACCACCAGTGCCGCGACAGGAATAAGCATCAGGCCTTTGAAGGCACCTTGCTGTTCAACGGGCAGTGCATAAATAGAGAAATCCAGCAGGGCATAGGCGTGGGCCATTTGTTCCATGCTGGTCACGGTCTTGGCGGGCAGCCGGTTGCTTACCAGAGCGAATTCGAGACTGGAGTCGCCGCCGCCGATTACTCCCAACAGGGCGCCGTTACCGCGCTGCCAGACAAAAAAATTGTCCGGCATGCCCATGCTGGCTCTTGCGGGGTCGATAATCAGCCAGCGGTCGCCGTCGTGAAATTCTATCAGTGAACTGAGAGTCTGGCGTCGCCGTCCGTCCTCCAGTCTTATGCCCCGTATTTCCTGGGCGGGTATGCCTGCGTGGGCGAGAACGGCGAGCAGTACGACTTTTTCAGGCTCATCGAAAGTGCCCAATAGAAATTGTGCATCGTGGTCCTGGGCATCGCTGTCCTTATTAAATTCCGTCGCCAGTAAACTGACAAAACTGGCAGTATCCGAAGACTGCTCGCTCAGCAGGCCGATCAGGCGTTCCATGGCTGCGGACTGGTCTTTTTCCAACCTGGGTTTCTCTATGGTTGGTGGGGTCAGGTCATCCAGTTCACTATCGGTTGGGCGGTAGGCCTGCAATTTGTAGTAGAGCGTCGTTGAGTCGACGAGCTGCTGCCGGGTCCAGCGTGCCTCTCGCGTATCAGAATTTTCCACTACGGTGAAGCCGAAGCCCGACGAGGCAAAATGTTCCTCCAGGATTACCCATCCGGCCAGACTGCCCGGCAGCTTAAGGTCTACCTGCACCGGGCCCTTGGTGGGCTTGAAGTTGATTTTTGACTCAATGGTCCAGACTTCGCGGTATTCCCCCGGAAGCAGCGGGAAACCCAGAATGAAAGCCTTGTACAGTGTCAGGCCGACACCGAGGAAAAAAAGACCGCCCGCGATCAAACCGATTCGTGTTCTGGAAGCCATCATAGTGGCGCATTACCTTTATTCTGCGATTTCGTCCTGTGGCGGTCGCTGACATCTACAATCATGGTGTCAACGAGCATATTGCGCCCGATCAACAGCGGGTACTCCATGTGATCTCGGTCGGACAGTGTTACCTCAACCAGCGAACGTATTTTGCCAACAGTAATCCACATTTCCACCACGTAGCGGGTTTGCTTTTCGCTGTCGCTTTGTTTGATTCTTACTTTTTTGCGCAGGCGTCGCTCCATTGACACTTTGGTATTGGTGGCAGGGTTTAACAGCGAGAAATGCACCCACTTTTTGCCGTCCTTCTCTACCAACTGGATGTCCTCTGCGTGCACAGACGTGAATTCCGCGCCTGTATCAATGCGGGCTTCCATGTGTAAGTCGCCGGGTTCCACTGTTGCCCACTCTATAGCGCCCACAATTGGCAGGTTCATTTTTCCGGCGGTAGTGGGTTTGGGTGGGGGCGTGATTACCGGCGAAGGCGGGGTCACCGTGACAATTTTTTCCACTACTCGAGGCTCGGGACATTGCAGCGTCTCTACGCCAGGGCACACTGGGCAGCTTGCAGGCACGTCGATATTACACGCATTTGCGTCTGTCTTTGACTCGAAAACGCTACACCCCGCCAGTAGCGTGAGAGCGAGGTATATGGTAATTCTTTGAATCCAATTCATTCGTGGCAATCTTATAATTGAGCGAGCCACGCAGCTTAGCTTAATAGCGATGGCGTTCCAAATGCCTTTGCCGCGCAACACGGATGATGACAGGGCGCGAGCATCGCAAAGTCCTGCCTATACTTGACTAATTTACTGCGGTATATACTTGACTAAATTACTTGGTTATGACAATATTTCGGTCAGGTAAAGGTGATGAAAACCAGTCGGAGTAAACTTCCATGCGATTGACTACAAAGGGCCGATACGCCGTGACCGCCATGCTGGATTTGGCACTTCATCAGGAGCAAGCTCCGATACGACTGGCGGGCATTTCAGACAGGCAGGGTATATCCCTTTCCTACCTGGAGCAACTTTTTGCCCAGTTGCGTCGGCAGGAACTGGTAAGAAGCGTTCGCGGTCCCGGCGGCGGTTATCACCTGGGCCGTCAGGCCAACACGATAAGCGTGGCAGAAGTGATAGCCGCAGTTAATGAAGATACTGATACCACCCGCTGCGGTGGCGCCGGCGATTGTCAGGAGGGGGAGACCTGCCTGACCCACCACCTGTGGATGGATTTGTCTGACCAGGTCAGGGATTTCCTGCAGGGCATCTCCCTGGGGGATCTCGTAGAACGGCAGGATATTCGCAGTGTCTCCCTGAGGCAGGAACTGCGCAACGTAGAGCCGGCACGTAGCAACGGCCAGATTCCCACCAGCAATTTGTAGTCAGTCCCGCCGCGACGGAGTCGCCCCGATGGGACGTCAGAGGTAATAGAACATGTCACAGGAACACATCGACCAGGTCATACAGCGTGAATATGCTGCCGGGTTTGTTTCGGCTATTGAGTCGGACACACTGCCGCCCGGGCTGGATGAAGACGTCATCCGGTTTATTTCCAGGAACAAGAAGGAGCCGGAATGGCTGCTGGAGTGGCGCCTGGAAGCCTACAGAGGTTGGCAGAAAATGGTCGAGCCCACCTGGGCTCACGTGCACTACCCGAAGATTGATCTCGATGAGATTTCCTACTTTTCGTCACCGAAGAGTATGAAAGATGGACCCAAGAGCCTGGATGAAGTCGATCCGGACCTGCTGGCAACCTATGAAAAACTCGGCATTCCGCTGCACGAGCAGGAGATGCTGGCCGGTGTGGCGGTAGATGCTGTTTTTGACTCTGTCTCTATTGCGACCACATTCCGCGGCAAGCTCGCGGAAGCAGGCGTTATTTTTTGCCCTATTTCTGAAGCAGTACACTCGCACCCGGAACTGGTGCGCAAATACCTGGGCACTGTGGTGCCCCGGAAAGATAACTACTATGCAGCGCTTAACAGCGCGGTATTTAGCGACGGTTCTTTCGTTTACATCCCCAAGGGCGTGCGCTGCCCCATGGAACTGTCCACCTATTTTCGTATCAATGAGGCCAAGACCGGTCAGTTTGAGCGCACCCTGATCATCGCCGACGAGGGTAGTCATGTCAGCTACCTCGAAGGTTGTACCGCCCCTATGCGAGACGAGAACCAGCTCCACGCAGCAGTGGTGGAGCTGGTAGCGCTGGATGGTGCACAGATCAAGTATTCCACTGTGCAGAACTGGTATCCGGGTGATGCGCAGGGCCGTGGTGGCATATACAATTTCGTGACCAAGCGTGGTGTTGCACATCGCGATGCGAAGATCTCCTGGACTCAGGTAGAGACCGGTTCAGCGGTCACCTGGAAGTACCCCAGTTGTATCTTGCGTGGTGACAACAGTGTCGGTGAATTCTACTCCGTGGCACTCACCAATAATTTTCAGCAGGCCGATACCGGCACCAAGATGATACATCTGGGCAAAAATACCCGTTCGACCATTATCTCCAAAGGCATTTCCGCTGGCCGCAGCTCTAACGCTTACCGGGGGCTGGTGCGAATGAGCCCGAAGGCCAACGGTGCACGCAATTACACACAGTGCGACTCACTGTTGATTGGCGATCGCTGTGCAGCACACACATTCCCCTATATAGAGAGCCGCAATCCGACAGCCGTTATTGAGCATGAGGCGACTACATCAAAGGTTAGTGAGGATCAGCTGTACCTCTGCCAGCAGCGGGGCCTGGATGCCGAGAAAGCGGTGTCGATGATAGTGAACGGCTTTTGCAAGGAAGTATTCAAGGAACTCCCGATGGAGTTCGCGGTAGAGGCGGGCAAGCTGTTGGAAGTGAGCCTGGAAGGCTCTGTGGGTTAGCGCGCGGCGCAAGCCTGCTGCAATATACGTAAAGGAGAGACAGCTTAATGCTTAAGGTAGAAAATCTGCACGCCAGTGTCGATGGCACGGACATACTCAAGGGCTTGAACCTCACGGTTAACGCCGGCGAGGTACACGCGATCATGGGTCCCAACGGCTCCGGCAAGAGTACGCTTGGACATGTATTGGCCGGCAGGCCGGGTTATAACGTTACCGCAGGTACTGCCACCTTCCTGGGTCAGGACTTGTTTGCACTGGAGACAGAGCAGAGGGCGCGGCTGGGCCTTTTCCTGGCCTTTCAATACCCGGTGGAGATTCCCGGCGTGAGCAATATGGAGTTTCTTAAGGCGGCGGTGGATGCCCAGCGGGAGCAGCGCGGTGAAAAGCCTATCGATGCCGTCAGTTTCATGAAGATAGCCAGGGAAACATGCAAGGTTGTCGATCTGGATCCGATGTTTCTCAAACGCGGTGTGAATGAAGGTTTTTCGGGCGGCGAAAAGAAGCGCAATGAGTTACTGCAGATGATGTTGCTGCAACCGACCCTGGGAATTCTCGACGAGACAGACAGCGGCCTGGATATCGATGCTCTGCAGGTGGTTGCCCGTGGAGTTAACTCCATGCGCAGTCCGGATCGGGCCCTTGTCATGGTAACGCATTACCAGCGTCTGCTGGATTTCATCGAGCCGGACTTCGTGCATGTTTTGGCCGGTGGACGCATTGTCCGTTCGGGCGACAAGGCACTCGCGCTCGAACTTGAAGCGCGTGGCTACGCGTGGCTGGAGGAAGAGGTCGCCTGATGACGGACTTTATGGAACAGCCCCTGGAACGGGCCGCGGCTATCGCTCCGCCATGGCTACAGGACTATATGCGGGCGGGCAGGGTGCGCTGGGAAGCCAGCTCCATGCCTACGCGCAAGACCGAACAGTGGAAATATACCAATCTTCAGTCGCTGCAGCCGGCTTATGCCGCGGCCAGCGACGGTGCAATGATGCTGGCAGACGCGGGTATAGAATTACCCCGCTTCGATGCCTATCGTATGGTGTTTATCAACGGCCATTTTTCCCCGGCGCATTCCGACTCCGAAGTGCCCGCCGGTGTGTCCATTGTCCGCTTCGCCGACGCGGATGCCGCCCAGGCAGAGCAGATTCGCCGGCATCTCGGAGCCGCCGTGGGCAGCGATCAGCCGTTGTTTACGGCACTTAATGACGCCGGCATGGCGGAAGGTGTATTTCTCGACATTGAACCTCGCGCACACATTGAGCGGCCATTACATGTGGTCTGGGTCAGTGGCAACCAGAGCGAGGCCTTCAGTATAAACCAGCGCCTGCTGGTGCTTTGTGGGGAGTCTAGTCGCGCCTCGGTGATCGAGCATTTCGCCGGTGCCAGAGGTGAACAACAGAGTTTTACCAACGGTGTGACAGAGTTATTAGTGGAGACTGACGCCAGCCTCAACCACTATCGCCTGCATCTGGAAGAAGCCGATGCCTTGCACATAGGCAGGGTGCATGCGCGTCTGGGTACCCGCTCCACCCTGAACACGTTCCACATGGCTCTGGGCAGTGTGCTCAAGCGCATAGACCTGGTGGTAGACTTTATAGGGGAAGGCGCACATTGCGAAGCCAATGGCGTATACCTGCCCCGTGGCAATGAACACATCGACTACCACACATGCATGGAACACCGGGCGCCCAACTGTACCAGCAGTGAGACGTTCCGCGGTATTGTCGGGGGTGAAGCCACGGCCGTTTTTAACGGGCGTATCCACATCCACCCCGACGCCCAGAAGACCAAGGCTGAACTCAGTAATCGCAATCTGCTCACCAGCAATCGGGCCGAGGTGAACACCAAGCCGGAGCTGGAGATTTATGCAGACGACGTTCAGTGCGCGCACGGTGCTACGGTTGCACAGCTCGATGAAATGAGCCTGCACTATCTGCGTAGCCGTGGCGTGTCGCGCGCCGATGCGCAGATGATGCTCAGTACGGGCTTTATCAACGAGGTTATTGATAGTATCCGCTGCGAGGGGCTGCGGGACTACCTGCAGACCCTGTTATCCCAACGATTTGCCAGGGATCCGGCCATGCTGGGAAATGTATCATGACCGCGCGGCCAGTCAGTATAGTGCGTGGCTTTGACGCCAATCAGGTTCGTCGGGATTTTCCAATTCTTGCGCAGCAGATTAACGGCCATCCTCTGGTCTATCTCGATAACGCAGCTACCACTCAAAAACCCGAATGTGTCATAGAGGCGATTAGTCATTTTTACAGGCATGACAATGCCAATGTGCACCGCGGCGTGCATACACTCAGTGACAGGGCTACCCAGGCCTTTGAGCAGGCCAGAAAAACGGTGTCGACTTTTCTCGGTAGCCCGCGCCCGGAGCAGGTCATCTGGACCAGCGGAACCACGGGGGGTATTAACCTGGTTGCCTATAGTTGGGGGCGAAGCAATCTGCAGCCGGGTGATCGTATTTTGGTTTCGTGGCTTGAGCATCACTCCAATATAGTGCCCTGGCAGCTTGTCGCTGCCGCCACAGGTGCTGAGGTCGTACCGATTCCGGTCACAGACAACGGTGAAATTGATCTGGACGCGCTGGACTCGCTACTCGACTCGCGGGTCAAACTGGTCGCAGTCAACCATGTCTCCAATGCGTTGGGTACGGTCAATCCTTTAGCGGACATTATTTTTCGCGCGAAGGCCGTTGGCGCGCTGGTGCTGGTGGACGGTGCCCAGTCTGTAGCGCACTGGCCCGTGAATATGTCAGCCCTGGGCTGCGATTTTTACGTGATGTCCGGCCACAAGCTATTTGGCCCTACCGGTATCGGCGTGTTGTGGGGTCGTGAGGCGCTGTTGGAGGCCATGCCGCCCTTTATGGCAGGTGGTGAAATGATAGAGCGGGTCAGTTTTCCCGATACCACATTCAATCAACTGCCCTTTAAATTTGAAGCGGGCACCCCAAATATGGCTGGTGCCATTGGCTTGGCGGCGGCTATTGATTACCTGGGCACTATTGATCGCGAGGCTGCTGCGGCGCACGAGGCGGCGCTACTGGATCGTTCTATAGAGCTGGCGGGAGAGGTAGAGGGCCTGAGGCGGGTCGGTACCCCCGCGCAATCAGCGGGTATCTTCAGTTTTCTGCTCGAGGGCACCCACCCGTCGGATGTGGGCATGTTACTGGATCAGCAGGGAATTGCTGTTCGCACCGGACACCATTGTGCGCAACCCCTGATGGAGCGACTGGGTATCCCGGGTACGGTGCGGGCATCCTATTCGATTTACAATACGCAAGACGATGTCACTCGTTTGTTCGAGGGCATTCACAAGGCAAAAAGCCTGTTTGCCTGAGGGAAATGGAAAATGACTGTTGAAACGTTTGATGTGAAAAGTGAGTTGGTAACCGTGACACCGGCTGCCGCCGAGCATTTTCGAACCAGCCTGGCGAGTAAGGGTCTAGCCGGCGTGCGGATCAGCGTGCGAGAGAGTGGCTGCACGGGCTTCAAGTATGTGATGGATGAAGTTGAGTCCGCCGCTGGTGAAGACGATGTTACAGTCAATCTGCCAAACGGGGTTACGCTATACCTCGAGCCTGCAGCCCTGGCGTTTTTGCGCGGTACCGAAATTGATTATGCCCGGGAAGGTGTCAACCGCATGCTCAAGTTCAACAACCCGAATGTAACGGCGGAATGCGGTTGCGGCGAAAGTTTCAGCGTGGAGTAAGAGCATGAGTGTCCAGGAACGAACCCTACTGACCACCCGCCGCGACTGCCCGGGCAGACTGGTGCCGGTGGGCGACCCGGTGATGATACCAGCGAATACCTTTGTCACACTGACACAGGCGCTGGGCGGAAATTACACGGTTGTTCACAATGGCAATATGGTACGGGTGGATGGCACCGATGCGGATGCTCTGGGTTTTGAGCCTACCCGGCTTGAGTTTGCGCTGCCCGTAGACGGAAAGATAGACGAGGCCCAGGTGTGGGAAGCCCTGCACACCATTTTCGACCCTGAAATTCCGGTCGATCTGGTAAACCTGGGTTTAGTCTACAGCGTCAAGGTCGATCAGTCGGCTGGCCGGGTCGATATAAGTATGACGCTGACTGCGCCAGGTTGTGGCATGGGTCCGGTGCTGGTGGGTGACGTTGAATACCGCGTCGCCCAGGTGCCGAATGTGCGTAAGGTGAACGTCGAACTGGTGTTCGATCCCCCGTGGCATCGGGAAATGATGTCGGAGGAAGCCCAGCTTGAAACCGGTATGTTTTACTGATGCCCGATACCGCAAGCATTGAAAACCCTTTCGGCAACAGTATTTCCACCGACGATATTCTGGACACTCTCGGCTTTTTCGATAGTTGGGAGGATCGCTACAAATATATCATCGACCTCGGCAAGGATTTGCCGCCTATGGCAGAATCTCTGCATACCGAGGAGCGCCTTGTAAGAGGCTGCCAGAGCCAGGTGTGGATAGATACCGCAATGCAGAACGGCAGGCTGCAACTCACTGTAGACAGCGATGCCTTCATCGTAAAAGGACTGCTCGGCCTTGTTCTGGCAGCCTATAATAACAAGACAGCTGCCGAGATAGCAGACTTCGATATCGATCACTATTTTGCCCAGCTCGACTTGCTGCAGCACCTCTCTTCTACCCGGGGTAACGGACTGAAGGCCATGGTGCAGCGTATTCAGGATATTGCCAGCGAGGTTGAATGATCGCTTTGCCGCAGGAACACGCTAATGCAACACTTGATCGTCTGCGCGATGAGCTGATGGCGGCTCGACTCTGGGAATCGTCAGAAGAGCTGACCCGGGACTATCTGCCAGCACCGGCTGCTATTCCCGCATAACCCGGGCGAGCCGTTCCGGCTCGCGCCAGCGGCCCCCCAGCAGCCGGATCATATAGGCCGCCGCGAGTACCAGAATCATTGCCACAAAGACCCACCACGACACCATGGGTGGCAGTTCGTAGACGACAATCACAAAGTACTGGGCCGCCAGCATAAGTGCGTGCAGCAATATGGATGTGGCCATTACCCACCGGGTGTCGCCGGCACCGCGTAAAGTACCGCCGGAAATCTGGATAGTGGCGTCTGCGAGCAAATAGGTGCATAAGCCGAACATCATTTTGCCAGCCAGGTCGCGAATATCAGCAAATTCCTCGCCGGGTGTGCGGAACACATCTACCAGTTCCATCCGAAAGAGCATAAACAATACAGCCAGCAGGCCGCTGTATCCCAAGGCCAGGATAAAGCCGGAGGAGATGACCTGGTTGGTGCGGTCCATATCTCGCATGCCCACGAATCGGCCAATGAGGCTCATAACAGAGATGCTGAGCCCGATCATGGGTACAAAACTGAGCATGTCCCAGTTGAATACGATGGACATGGCGGCATCCTGCACCACGCCGTAGGACTGGAACAGCAGCAGGAACATATTGAAGGTTCCCATATTCAGGAAACTTTCCAGACCTGCGGGAAAGCCCAGGCGCAGGTAGCGCCGCATAATGCCTCTGTCCAGATGGAAGGATTTTCCTACCTGGAACTGGCGCATATGGGCGGAAGAAAAATAAAATATAAGGTAGAGCACCAGGCCGAACAGGCTGGCAATAACGGTGCTCAACGCGGCGCCGGCAATACCCAGTTGCGGCAGCCCGAATTTGCCGAAAATAAGTATCCAGGACAGCGGTATATTGAGCAGAACGGAAAGCACATCCGCGATCATGATTACCCGCGTGCGTCCCAGTCCTGCGAAGTAGGAAGCGAAGCAGGCTTTTACCAGGCTGAAGAAACTGACTGTCATCAGTATCTGGAAGTACAGGCTCTCCAATGCCACCTGGGCCGGCTCGTGACCGAGTAAATGGAAGGCCTCGTCACCGTAAAGAGCTATGAGCACCAGTGCCGGTGTACAAGCGGCTGCAATGATCAGGCCCTGGCTTACCACGCGGGGACATTTTTCCAACTCGCCGGCGCCATAATACTGGGCAACGATGGCGTTGGCGTAGGTGATGACCCCCATAAACAGCGATATGCAGAAGAAGGAGGCGACACCACCGCCCATGGCAGCGGCCATATGGGTCGCGTCCAGGAAGGACAGGAACCAGCGATCACAGAACACCATGACCGCAAAGGCACCCTGGGATACCACCATGGGTGTGGCCAGGCGAATCAATTCTCGCAGCGTTGTCATCGACAGCGTTTTCATCTATCCCCTGGAGCCTGGTGACGGCTCCCTCAGTCGTCTATAACTATTCGGGGGGTACGCGCCGGCATGCGGGTGGTGAGTTCGTAGCCGATGGTGCCCGCGTAGTGAGCAACTTCGCTAATCGGCAGCCCTTCTCCCCACAGGGTGACCTCATCGCCAATGCTGACTGCGGGCAGGTCTGTAACATCTACAGTGATCATATCCATTGAAACCCGCCCCGCCAGTGGGGCGCGCTGACCATTGATCAACACCGGTGTGCCGGCGGCTGCGTGACGGGGATAACCATCACCATAGCCGATGGTAACCGTCGCAATACGCGTGGGCCGCTGGGCAATCCAGCTTGCACCGTAGCCCACTGTTTCCCCAGGGGCCAGTTGGCGCAGGGCAGTGACCGAAGAGACAAGCGTCATGACCGGCTGCAGCCCCTGCGCATTGGGGTGTTCGCTTGCCATCGGTGAGTTGCCGTACAGCATGTAGCCCGGGCGAATCCAGTCACAGTGTGCGGTGGGCCAGGCCAGTATGCCGGCAGAATTGGCGGCGCTACGTTCACCCGGGAGGCCCTCGCAGGCGCGCCGGAACAGCGCCAGCTGCTGCCCGGTCAGGTCCGATTGCGCATCGTCTGCACAGGCAAAGTGGGTCGCCATCACGATTGTCTGTCGGACTTGTTCGCATGCCCGCAGGCGCTGGTAACTGGTCGCCGCCTGCTCCGGGGTAATGCCAAGGCGATGCATACCTGTATCAATCTTCAACCAGCAGCCGATCGGCCGCTTGACTGAAGCTTCTTCCAGCCAGTGCAATTGCTGATCGGTATTGACCATTACCCAGAAATTGCAGTGCGCTGCCAGTTCCAGCTCAGCGGCTTCAAAAACCCCCTGTAGCAGTAGAATGGGCGTCTCGACGCCGCCATCGCGCAGAGCTACGGCTTCCTCAATACAGGCCACGGCCAGGGCATCTGACAGGGGCGCCAGTGCTTTTGCCACCCGCAGTGCGCCGTGACCATAGGCGTTGGCTTTCACTACCGCCATTACCTTGCTGTCGGGCGCCAGTGCCTTTGCCAGGCCGAGATTGTTGCGCAGCGCAGTGAGGTTGAGCCGTGCCTGGTTGGGTCTCGCCATCAGAAATCGAATTTGTGGGCTGAGTAAAGCGTTTGGGCAGCCAGCCAGACATCTCCCACCTTGCCGTCACCAACCGGCTTGCCATCGATTGCTACCACCGGCGCAATTTCTTTGCTGGAACTGGTCAGCCACACTTCATCTGCCTGCTCCAACTCGCTCATGGTAACAACCCGCTCCTCTATCGGTATGCTGCCGTCGTGGCGCAGAATTTCAAGAATCATAAGCCGGGTGATTCCCGGCAACTTCTGGTGGTCGAGCTGGGGCGTGGCCACGATGCCGTGCTTGACCACGAATACATTACAGGCAGCGGCCTCTGTGAGCTCGCCCTGCTGGTTGTGGAGAATGGTTTCCTTGTGCCCCCGGCTGTGGCCATGCTGGTAATGCATCACATTACCCAGTAGCGCGGTGGACTTGATATTACACCGACGCCAGCGTAAATCTTCTGTGGTGGCCACCGTATAGGTGGTTGCCGCGGATTTATCCGCGACCGGTGCCGGTGGGATCTCAAAGCCGAAGGCATAGATTGTCGGGGCGATGTCAGCAGGGTAGGCGTGACTGCGCTTTGTATCGGCGCCACGGCTCACATGGAAGTAGATGCCCAGGTTGCCAGCGCCATTGTGGGCGATGAGTCGGTCAGCGATGTCCCGCCAGGCTGCATGATCCACTTGCATGCGAATCTCCAGCGCATCGAGGCCATCCTGCATGCGTTGCATATGCGGCGCAAAACCCACGAGACGACCGGCGTAGGACGGCACCACTTCATAAATACCATCACCAAACAAAAACCCTCTGTCCATCGGCGATATTTTCGCTTCGGCCATCGGCATGTATTCGCCATTGAGATAAACCATACTCATCCTGCTTTCCTCGCTGTCGTTAGCCGATCGTCTTATTTAGAAGACGTGCGCCGTTGATCTCCGAACCCGGTAATAGCGCGCAATTCCTCTATCAGCGCCATGCCTTCCGACGCATCCAGTCCATCTTCCGTTAAGGTATTTTCCCGGGTTACACCGTCGACACTGTCTCGCGCGGACAGGTATTCGAGAATCCCCAGTGGTGAAATTTCCGCAAGCAAATCCCGTCCTGACCAATATGCCAGCAGCGCAATAAGACCGTAAGCTCCCCAGTTCGATACATCTGCCACCAGTAGCTCATCACACTGTGTCACTGCCGCCCGGATATCGAGCGTGGCGATAGCACCCGCAATATTACCCATGCCGATCTCATTTCCGCCGTCGCCAATAGCAATGGTGGGGCAGTCGGCAAGGGCAATGTATGGGTCGAAGAACGAGCAGCGCGCAGTGATATCCTCGCCTCGCATATTGTAGTAGCGGCCGTCTTCACTGAGCCCCGGCCGCTCTATGGAAACCACTGCGCTAGGCTTGAACTCCCCGAGGTGCCTGGCCGCGTCCACCTCAGCTGTGCCGATATCCCGGGCAGTCAGTGTCAGCGTGCGAAAGTCATCTGTAATCGCGTCAGACAGCGGAGCCCCACAGGCGATAACGGGCTCGGCGCCCAGTGCTTCCAGGGTGTTATACAGGGCGATAGCGCCAACCGGCCCGTCGGTTTCGAAGGTCTCCAATACCGGAAAACCGGTGCCGATAATCACGCTGCCGCGAATATCGCGCAAAGCGCTCGCGGCGCGCAGGAAATATCCAGGCGGCAAGGCTGCCCTGGCAACTTCCATATTGCGCAGGTTGCGAGCCACCAGCAGTTTTTCTATCGACAGACTCAGGTTTTGGTCGTTCAAGGATACTGCTCCAGTGGTTGGCGAGTGATGACGTTGTGTTCGAGATTAAGTGCATTGTGTGCAGCATAGAGGCTGATCGGCGCAAAGTGGACCGTATCACCGGGCCGCAGTTGTGCGAGCCGCGCAGCGTCCAGGGACAGGGCCGAACCCAGCTTGGGGTAGCCACCTATGGTTTGCCGATCATTCAGCAAAACAATGGGCTGTCCGTCAGCGGGAATCTGGATGGCACCGAAACAAATACCTTCGGACAATATACCCTCTATGTCGCAATGGATGGCGGGTCCTTCAAGGCGGTAGCCCATGCGATCGCAGCGATCTGAAACGGTGTAAGCATGGCTAAAAAACCGGCGCTGTTCGATGCGGCTGAAACTGCTTTGCTGGTAACCGGGAATCACCCGCACTGTGACCATGTTCTGGTAGTGTGGTTGCTGCGCTTGTGGTACATGGAGGTGTTTGCGATCACTGGTCTGACTGCAGGGCAACAGGTCACCTGCCTGTAGCTTGTCACCTGTCAGGCCGCCGATATTTTCCCTCATCACTGTAGCGGTGCTGCCGAAACTCGGCTCGATAGAGAACCCGCCAGCGACACCCAGATAGCTGCGGCAGCCTGCCACGGCGAAATCCAGCCGAATCTCGTCTCCGGCAGCCACCGGGTGCACTGCCCAAAGGGGTTTCTCCACGCCGTTAATTGTCAGCGGCATACTGGCACCGGTGACACAGATATACGTGTCTACATGCACGCGAAAGTGGCTCCCGCCGAAACTTATTTCGATAGCCGTGCTGGCCGGGGCGTTTGCCAGCAGATGTTGGCAATAGTTAAAGGCCTCCGGATCCAGCGGACCACCGTTGGTGAGACCGATTCGGTGCGCACCGAAGCGCCCGCGATCCTGCAGCAAGCTGAGCACACCGGGCTGGATAACTTCAAGGCTCATGCCAGTTCTCCGCCCAGCGTCAGGTAGCGCTGGCGGCTGATGGGCTCAAAGCGCACCTTGTCGCCGACGGTGACCGGCATCACGGGTGTTGCTTGAGGGTTAAACATGCGGGTGGGACAGCGCCCGATTAGATTCCAGCCGCCTGGAGATACGGCGGGGTACACTGCTGTCTGCCGATCGGCGATAGCTACGGAGCCACGGGGTACTTTCTGCCGCGGGGTAGTCAGGCGCGGCGCAGCGATACGCTGGTCTACCTGCCCGAGGTAGGCAAAGCCCGGGGCGAAACCAATCGCGTAGACGCGATATTCCGTGCTGCTGTGCAGCGCTATAACATCCTCCACAGACAAATTGGAGCGTTCTGCCAGCGCCTCCAGGTCAGCGCCTACCTCAGTATGGTAGTAGACGGGCAGCGACACAGTGTTGCCCTCCGAGCCGGGCGCAGCGGACAGTTCAGCCAGTGCGACTCGCAACCGGTGGCCAACACTGAGGTGGTCAGTTTGCAGGGGGTCGTAGATAACGAGCACTGAGGCGTAAGAGGGCACCAGGTCAATAAGGTCTTGCCCGAGGGCGGACTCTATAGTGGTGCACGCTGCGTGTACCCTGGCGGCCACTTCGGGACTGGTCTCATGTCCCAGATAAAGTATCAGGGCGTTTTCGCCGGCTGGGTGCAATTCCACTGTGAATCAGTTTCCGTCGACCAGGGCGCGAATAGCCTGGATCGCCTGAACACCTTCGATGTTGTCACCGTGGACACAGAGTGTATCCGCCTGTAGCGGCAATACCTTGCCGCTGACTGTGATAACAGTACCTTCCGACTGCAGTCGGGCAACCTGGGCGAGCATGCGTTCGCGATTGTGCACTGCGCCGGGTTTACGCCGGGACAGGAGACTGCCGTCATCATCGTAGCAGCGGTCGGCGAAGGCCTCGAACAACACTGTTATGCCAAGGCTACTGGCTTCAGCTCTGTGTTTTGCAGCAGCAGGTGTGGCCTGCAACATCAGCGGTAGCGGCCGGTGGAATTCTGCAAGGGCCTGCATGATGGCCGATCGCACGTCTTCATTGGCCATCATGTCGTTGTACAGCGCGCCATGGGGTTTTACGTAGCCGATCGTCAGGTTCTGGCTCAGCGCCATACCTTCAAGGGCAGCCACCTGGTAGTGCAGGCCGGCGATAATCTCTTCAGCACTGAGATTCATGCTGCGACGGCCAAAGCCCACCAGATCCGGGTAAGCCGGGTGGGCTCCCACGCTGACATTGTGTTGCGCGGCCAGCGCCAGTGTTCTGCGCAGGGTGACCGGGTCGCCGCCGTGAAAACCACAGGCGATGTTTGCCTGATCGATGTGCGGCATAACCTCTGCGTCCAGCCCCATGGTCCAGCTACCGTAGCTCTCTCCGAGATCGCAGTTAAGTAACATTCTATCTTCCTGTTTTTACATCACAGCCAGTTGGCTATTGCGCAAATCGGTTACCAGCATACAGCCCGGGCTGTGAGTGATGGCAAATGGAGGTTTGGCGGCCTCCAGGACAACCTGGGGTGTGACCCCACAGGCCCAAAACACGGGCAGTTCGTCTGCTGCGATGGTCACCGGGTCACCGTAGTCCGGTTGTGCCAGGTTGCCAATACCGATCTGCGCCGGGTTGCCCAGATGAACCGGGGCACCGTGTACGGCGGGGAAGCGGGTGCAGATCTGGATTGCGCGAATCGCATCTGCGGCCTTGAATGGCCGCATACTGACGACCATTTTGCCCTGAAAAGGCCCTGCAGCCTTGCAGTCAATGGAGGTACGGTACATCGGTACATTCACTTTCTCGGTGATATTGCGCACGTCCAGTCCATCGGCCAGCAGCGCTTCCTCGAAAGAAAATGAACAGCCCAGTGCAAAGCTCACCAGATCATCCCGCCACAGGGCGGTGATGTCGCCTGTTTCTTCGACAAATTCGCCACCGCGAAACACGCGGTAGCTTGGCACGTCGGTTCGTATGTCGATATCCCCCAAAGGTGGTAGCGTGAAATCACCGGGGCTGGTCGCGGTGGCAATTAACGGGCATGGCCGTGGATTCAACTGGCAGAAACGCAGAAAGTCGTTAGCCCAGTCCGCCGGCAGTATCACGATGTTGCACTGGACAAAGCCGGCCGCCAGGCCGGAGGTGTTGCCTTTGTGGGCACCGGAGCGAATGACTGCACGCAGTGCACCGGGACTGGTTGGTTTGCTCATCAATTATCCTTGAATCAGTGTGGTTGATGAATATATCAGGGAAATAGTTTCGCACAGAATGGCAAATCTGGATAATGTCTGCCCCACAGAAATATGCCGAGACCATGCTTTCAAAATTAATTGATGTAGTCAGCCCCCGACCAGACGGTGTAGACCGCTTTATTGGTGATAATATGCACCCGGAAGGGTTCCGGGTATACGGTGGCCAGGTGCTTGCCCAGGCCGTCAGTGCAGCGGTGGCAACGGTGGCCGAAGATCGCGCGATTCACTCCCAGCACGCGTACTTTCTTCGCCCCGGTAATGTGAAAGAACCCATTGTGTTTGAGGTTGAGCGTGCCCGGGATGGCCTGAGTTTCAGTTCCCGCCGGGTGACAGCTCTACAGCGCAACAAGCCCATTCTGGTATCCTCCATGTCCTTCCAGCAAGCGTCATACGGGGATGATTATCAGCCGGAGATGCCCTCTGCACCGTCTCCCGAATCTCTGCCCAACGAGCGTCAATTACACCTGGAGTCGGGGCTGCTGGATGAGAGTTTTATGATTACCACAGGTGAGGATCTCGATATCCGGGTTGTGGAACCGGTTGATTGGTCCAGTACTGTACCGCGGGAACCGATGTTGCAGGCGTGGATGAAAACCACCGGCCCGGTGCCGGAGACGCGTGGCTTACAGGCGGCGTTACTCGCTTATATGTCGGACGCATTCCTGTTGGATGTTTGCCTGATTACCCATGGGCGGACGTTTAAAGATCGACGCTTGCAGGTGGCAAGCCTTGATCACGGGCTCTGGTTTCACGACGATTTCCGAGTGGATGATTGGCTGTTGCATGTGGTGGAGACAGACCGGGTCAGCGGCGGCCGAGGGCTGGCGCGGGGTAGTTTCTACACCCGGGATGGCAGGCTTGTGGCCAGTACCGTCCAGCAGGGGGTTATGCGCCGGCGCGAGGAAGTCACCTGATAGTGCCGGCAGGATTGTCAATGGCGACACTATGACTCTATAGTGGGCCTTTTAGCAGACTTAACAGCAAGGAATGTCACATGCCACATCCCAGTATCATCGCCGAGACATACCCCCATAAACCCGCCATTATCATGGGTGAATCCGGCGAAATTGTTACGTTTCGGGAGTTGGATGAGCGTTCCAATCAGGGGGCGCAGCTATTTCGTTCGCTCGGGCTGAAGTCAGGTGATCATATCGGGCTGATGCTGGAGAATACCCGCCAGTTTCTAGAGATAGCGTGGGCAGCCCAACGTTCAGGGATTATATTTACCCCTATCAGTACCCACCTCAAGCTGTCCGAGGCCAGCTACATTCTGGAGAACTGTGAAGCCAAGCTTTTTATCGGCTCGCTGGCGCTGGCAGAGGTGGCCGAGAAAATTATCACGAGTTCGCCCGGGCAACTCGCCCATTTCTACATGGTCAACGGCATCAAGCCCGGTTTCGAGTCCTGGGAGGAGGCCATAGACTTACAGCCCACCACGCCTATTGAAGACGAGAGCAATGGCGTTCCCATGCTGTATTCCTCGGGAACCACTGGCCAGCCCAAGGGCGTCTTTTTGCCGCCGACGGACACAGATGTCAATACGTCCCATCCGCTCATTGGCTCCATGGGCGCGGCCTTCGGCTTCAGCGAAGAGACTGTCTACCTCTCTCCCGCGCCGTTATATCACGCTGCCCCGTTGCACTACTGCCTGATGGTGTCGGCTTTGGGAGGTACCATCGTTGTGATGGAACAGTTTGAGGCGGAGCGTGCGCTGCAACTTATTGAAGAGCATCGGGTAAGCCACAGCCAATGGGTGCCGATAATGTTTATTCGCATGCTGAAGCTGCCGGATGACGTGCGTGAGCGCTACGATGTCAGTTCCATGCTGTTTGCCATTCACGCCGCGGCACCCTGCCCGATAGAGATCAAGGAGAAAATGATCGCGTGGTGGGGCGAGGTCATCGTTGAATACTACGCGGCCAGTGAAGGAATCGGTGTAACCATTATCGACTCTGCCAACTGGCTCACACACAAGGGGTCGGTGGGGCCCGCAGTGGTGGGCGAGTTGCATATTGTCGACGACGATGGCAATGAGTTGCCGCCCGGTGAAATCGGCACGGTCTATTTTGGTGGTGACTCCGCTCGTTTCACCTATCACAATGAGCCGGAGAAAACCGCCGGAGCCTACAATGACAAGGGTTGGGCGACCACAGGTGACGTGGGCTATGTAGACGAGGACGGTTTCCTTTACCTGACAGATCGCAAGAATTTTATGATCATCAGCGGTGGGGTAAACATCTATCCGCAGGAAATCGAAAACCTGTTGATATCGCACAGCAAAATCGCTGACGTGGCGGTGTTTGGCATTCCCGATGAGGAATTCGGAGAGCAGGTCAAAGCGGTAGTGGAGCCCATGAACTGGGCAGATGCTACCGACGAAGTGGCAATCGAAATTATGGAATGGCTGCGAGAGCGTGTTTCTCACATAAAGATGCCCCGGTCACTGGACTTTAACGCCAAGCTGCCGCGCATGGATAATGGCAAGCTCTATAAGCGCCATCTCGTTGAAGAGTATCGTGGGGGAACCCGCAGCGATGAGGGGCCAGGTCCGGATAAAGATCAAACATAGCCCTGCGGGTGTTTGGCCTCTTGTCGCTTACCCGGCAGAATAATAGTGTTTTTATCTATCTTGATTCTGATCAACTGACACAGTTTCCTATGGCTACAAACTGCTGGGACTGCCCGGATATTTGCATTATGCTGGCCTCGACTCAATCGATCAGGGGGACGCATGGTAGGTAACTCACGCAAGCTCAAAAAGCTCGAGCGCACGATGAGCAAGAGCCGTAGCTACGACGAATGGCGCGATGCTGCGGTGGAGCACGATGAGATTTCGGGTAACAGGCGCTGGCGCGAAGTAGACCAGACCAGCCAGTACGACTACGGCCAGGTTCGGTTGCGTCTGGATCGTATACGCAGTTTGCGGGCGCGCCATGACCACCATGGGCTGTTGTTTACGCTGAACGAGGGTATTCACGGCAATATAGGCGGCATGGGGCGCAGTACTCTCTATCGTAAGGCAAAGTTTGGCACCAAAAAATTGATAGAGCAGTACATCGATGAGATTGATGATTCCCTGCGATACCTCGCCGAGCTCGACAACAGTCTGATACCGGCCCAGGAGAAACTGGATTTTTTCTACCGTGCCAATATTTGCTTCGGCCGTTCCGCCTTGATGCTGAGCGGGGGTGGCGTACTGGGCTTTTATCATCTGGGTGTGGTCAAGACGCTGCTCGAACAGGGCCTGTTGCCGCGGGTGATCTCCGGTTCCAGCGCAGGGGCGCTGGTGGCAGGTGTGCTCGGTACTCATACAGATAAGGAGATGGAGCAGTTTTTTAGTCCATCCAATGTGCACTTTGAAGCAGAGCGGGAGGCCAATGTGTTGTCCCGTATGTTCTTCGGCGCCAATCCGCAGATCGATGTGGGAGACCTGAATGCTCTCGTCGGCCGCATGGTTTCAGATCTCACCTTCCAGGAAGCGTACGAAAAGACTGGCCGTCAGATCAGTATCACTGTGGCGCCGGCGGAGCCGCACCAGCGCTCCCGCCTGCTCAATGCGATCACCTCGCCAAATGTGTTTGTGCGCTCTGCGGTAATGGCCTCATGCGCTGTTCCTGGCGTGTTTCCCCCCGTGATGCTGATGGCCAGGAATGTGCATGGGGAGGCCCAGCCCTACTTGCCCACACGCCGCTGGGTGGATGGTTCAATCGCTGACGACCTGCCGGCAAAGCGTTTGTCTCGTCTTTACAGTGCAAACCATTACATTGTCAGCATGGTTAATCCCATTGCCATACCGTTTCTGAAAAAGGAGGGAAGCCGCAGTGCGCTGGGCGCTGCACTTGGCAGTCTGGGGGTGGGCATGGGCCGTGAACTGTTAAACTTCTACCGCGGCGTGGTGCAGCGTGAAGGTGATAACTGGCCGCGCTTTAATATGCTGATGAACAGCGTCCACACCCTGATCGATCAGGATTACAGCGGCGACATAAACATTGTGCCCAGTTTTCGCTGGTATAACCCTGCGAAAATCCTCTCGCACCTCTCTGAGAAGGATTTAATCGAACTGATGGAGGGCGGCGAGCACTCCAGCTATGCGAGTGTGGAAGCTATCCGTATCTGCACCAAGGTCAGTCGTACCATGGAAGAAATCCTGACGCGCTTTGAAACAGGCGACCTGCGCCCCGAGGTGGCAGAGGCACACCGCCCACGAGCGTCTCGCCGCCGTCCGCCACCCAGCAAGGCAGATCGCACCGCAGCGAAGAAGCCAGCGAAAAAAGCCACGGCGCGTAAGAAGTCCAACTCAGGTAAGAAAACTGCAGCGACCTCCAAGAAAGCGAGCAAATCTTCTTCGGAGGGTGAGCGGGGTTCTCGGGCAGCGGCTTAGTAATATTTGATTTTGGCCGGTTATTTGAATACCGGCGCCGAAGCAACTATGGCTTCTCGGGACTCGCCGTAAATACATCCATGTAGGCTCGTGTCGGCCATCCATGGCCTCTACGGTCCCGAGAAACCCTACTTGCTTCAACACCTCTTTCTGGCAAACCAACTAAAGTAGTATGCATTTTGGTCTAACGAGAGAATCATTCAACTCTCGGGCTGAAGAGGGTGGTCGATAGGCAAACTGCCAAACACGTCATTTGGTTATCAGTGAGTGACAGCCAAGGTTCCGCCCCGGATAGACAGAACGATCAAAGATGCCGCATTCGGTCGTGTTGTTAGGGTCGAGTACGTCGCTTATTCAATCAAAGACGCGCCCATCTCCGCGAGTGGTATCACCGCATCCCCCCGGGAATCCGCTTCCGCACTGGAGGCGGTGCCAATCTCTGCGCGCTTCACGATGCCCTGACAAATAGCTGACAGGCGAAACAGCGAGAATACCAGGTAGAAATTCCAGTTCTCGATGCTTTTGCGGCCCGTTCGCTCGCAATAGCGGGCCACGTATTCCTCGTCGCTGGGAATACCCAGGGAGGCGCGATCAACACCTGCGAGGCCCTTCAGGCCGCCTTCACGGGGCAACATCCAGGCCATACACTGGTTTGCCAGGTCGGCCAGTGGATGCCCCAGTGTGGACAGCTCCCAGTCAAGCAGGGCGATCACGCGGGGCTCCGTGGCATGAAACATCATATTGTCCAGACGGTAGTCGCCGTGAACCAGGCTGATCGCGCCGTCATCGGCGGGCATATTGGCTGGCAACCATTTCAGCAGGCTTTCCATCGCGGGGATATTCTGGGTTTCCGAAGCGCGGTATTGTTTGCTCCAGCGGTTTACTTGTCGCTCGAAGTAATTTCCGGGTCGGCCGTAGTCTGCCAGGCCTACAGCCTCAATGTTGACAGAATGCAACGCTGCCATGGTGGCGTTCATGGCGTCATAGATGGCAGCGCGCTCGGTATTATCCTTGGCCTCGGGAACGACCGGGTCCCACAGAATCCGGCCATCCATGTATTCCATCACGTAAAACATGGAACCGATTACCGACTCGTCCTCGCACAGCACATAGGTGCGGGGTACAGGCACATCGGTGTCCTGCAGTGCACTGATAACACGAAACTCGCGATCTACCGCGTGAGCGGACTTGAGTAGCTCGCCCGGTGGTTTGCGTCGCAATACATAAGCATTGCCGCCTGCAGTAATTTTGAATGTGGGGTTGGACTGGCCGCCGGCAAACTTTTCGGTCGAGAGGGGCCCGCTGAATCCCGGGATATGGTTCTCGAGGTAGGTGGCAAGGGCGGCTGTGTCGAGTTGCTGTGTAGTCATAGAATCGTCTTCTGCTGAATTAAAGTCCCGGCGGGCAGTGGTATTTGCTTGAGCGGCGAAAATCTTGTCGATTCAATCGCCAGTTCGCCGCACAGCGCACAAATGTACAGCAACTGAGCCTGAAGCGGAAATATTTGAGGCCAGCCGTCGTGGACGTTATGCTGCGCGTGGCAAGCACAGGCACGGGAGGAGCGATTGGTATTAGTAGAGCCTATTGGGGCGTTGAAACAGCGAAAAGTGGTCGCCGCCACCGAGCGATATGTGGAGCAGGCGCGGGGCGCGTTTGGTCGCAGCTTTCGTCAGGTGCCTGTCCTGTTTGACCTTCCGGGCCGCACGGCGGGTATGTTCAAACTGGTGGGTCGTCGCGGCTGGATTCGCTACAACCCCTGGATTTTCGCCAAGTACTTCGAAGAAAACCTAAGCGGCACAGTGCCACATGAAGTAGCGCATTTTGTCGTCTACGAATTGTATGGCACGCGAGGCATTAAACCTCACGGGCGGCAGTGGCAAGAGGTGATGGAGCTGTTTGAGGCCGATCAGGGCGTTACTTTTGATCTGGATCTCAAAGGGGTTCCCCAGCGCCAGCAGCGTACCCACACTTACCGCTGTGCTTGTCGCATACACGAGGTGTCTTCCACGCGGCACAATCGCGTGCTGCAGGGTGTGGGAAGCTACAGCTGCCGGATATGCGGCAGCGATCTCTCCTACGTGAATTAGTCGGGTCGAACGCTAGAGATCAACCGCCAACTCCACACCGCTGTAGAGGTTGGTTTTGGCGTTGAGATCGCTCTTTGAGATTGCCGCCCGTTCCGGGCTGAGTCCGGCATCATTGACCAGATAGGTTTTTACAGCGATCGCTCTGTCGGATGCCAAAGCCAGCAGGTCGGTATCGGCTATCGGGATCTCCGCGGCCAGTTTCCCGTATTGCTCAGGCACTGTCTGTTCGGTCTCTCCCGGCGAGAGGGCCTGATAGCGCTCTACAACGGCCTGTTCCCAGGCAGCCCCCTTGCTGGATGCTTCCACTTCGGATAGGCCCGCCGCTACCAGCTCGGCCTGCAAGCGATTCGTTTGCATGCGTTCGCGATCCGCCGCCACCTGCAGCCGACCGCTGATGACCAGGTTCAGTTCTGGTCGTTCGGCCAGGGCCGTACTGAGCTTGTCCAGTTTTTCCCGTGCCGACGCCCGAAGCTCTGCTGAGCCGGACTTGAAATTCAGGCGCTGCAAATCTTGCTCGCTGCCTACCAGATTTGCCAACAGCGTAAAGGGTGATGTCACAGCCTTGGTTATCAAGTTCACCAGGGCGCCCATGACAACACTGCCAACGCTGAATTCCGGGTTGTTTACATTGCCACTAATGGGGATGTCCATGTCTATAACGCCGTTGCTGTCGGTCAAGAGTGCCAGTGCCAGCTTAAGGGGAAGATCCACGGCCTTGTCGCTCTTAACCTGTTCTCCCAGCTTCATCTGTTCGATAACAATTTTGTTCTTGCCCTTGAGGCGGTTTTCCTCCAAAACGTAATTCAAGTCGAGGTTAAGAACGCCCCGCTCGATGGCATAGCCGGCATAGGTGCCGGAGTAGGGCGACAGCAATGCCATATCAATGCCGGCAAAGGTCAGCTCCAGATCTATCGCTGGCGGTTGGTGCAGGGGCTGTGCGCTACCCACCAGTGATACCGGAGCGTAGCCATCGACGGAACCCTTGATATTGACTGCAGTCTTGACCCCAGGGGCAGTGCTGATGTTTTTGATATCGCCGTGAAGATCGCCAATAACCGTGCGGAAGTGGATGGGCAGCGATTCATCCATAAAATCGATTTCGCTGTCGGTAATCTGGATGAGTGGCATGTTTACCACCCAGGGTTCGCCTTCAGCCAGTTCTTCTTTCACGTCCTCGGCTTGCTTTCCCACTTCGGCTTGCCACACTTTGGAGGCATTGATGGAGCCATCCTCGTTGATATGTAGGCGCCCCACATAATTGTTGATCGACAGTTTTGCGAGCTCCACCCTGTGCTTTTGCATGTCAATTGCCAGCTTTTCCCAGCGCACTGTTTGCCATGAGGTCAGTGATGTTTCCGCCTGGCTGACTTTTGCGGCGAAACCGGTAACCGCGCCGTCCATGGCAATCGTCGCAGGTGTAAATTCGGCAAGGGCAATATCGCCCTCCAGCCGCAATTTTCCGTCCGTAATTTCGCCATTGAGTGCGGCCGGCAGGTTGGGGTTAAACCAGGGCAGGGGCAGATCCTGAAGCTGGTAAGCCAGGCTGCCCACGCCCGACCCGAGGTCCAGGCTGCCTTCTGCAGAAGCTGAGGTCTGGCCGTTGATCGTCAGTGCCAATTTCAAGTCCGTGTCACCCTCCAGCGGCCACTTTATCGCTCTGGCAGTGAATTCAATGGGAGTGACCTCCAATTGCGCCGGGTCGGTGTATTGTGAACGCCATCGCAGGCTGGAATTTGCCAGCTGGAAAGTGCCCAGGCTGGCGGTCCAGCCCGCTTGTTCAGCGGCAGCGCTGTCATCCGCAGGAGCTGCAGAATTGGTCGCATCCTGGGGAAAGCTCACCGCGAATAGATCGACCAGGCTGACTTGCTCGCCCTCGCTCCAACCGGAAATGCCGAGCTGCCCGATATCCAGTGATTCGACATCCACATGCTGTAGCGAACTGTCCAGTTCTATGCCGCTGAGCTTAAGACTGCCCAGCGCCACTGAGGTGTCGGCTAATGCTTCCGAGGATTTCGCTTTCACATCTATTTGATCCAGCCTGAATTCGCCACCTGCGACCTGGTACTGGAAGGTGTCACTCCAATTCACTTTGTACTGACTGGCAATGCTCAGGGTGCCGTCTTCGAGCGTGAACGCTACCCAGGGCTCAATGAAACGCCAGAGGGGAATCAGCTGTATATCAGTGAGAGCCACGCTGCCCTCGCTGTATTCACCGGGTATCGACACCACGCCTTCCCAGTGCAGTTGTCCACCATCCTCGCCGGTGGCATCCAGGCGATAGGGTTTACCCTCTTCAAGTACTGTGGAAAGGCCTTGGACTTTAATGGTCAGGTCGTTGAGGTGTGTGCTGGACGACTTTTCCCTTGCCGCGTTGGTGTAAACCAGTTGTTGTGAGTTGAAATCCAGCAGCTCGATAGTGACCGCCGGTATACCGGCGGGTTCTGTTTGCGGTGCCGCAGGGACTTCCGTTGGCAGCATATCAGTGAAATTGAAAGTGCCATCATCGAACTCTTTTACATGGACGTATAGCTGCTGAATACCCATTTTGTCGAATACCAGGGCACCGCTCCAGAGGCTTGCGGTGGACACATTGATTGTGGCCTGATCGAAAGCCACAAAACGTTCTCCGTCGTGCTCAGGAAGTTCGGTTTTACCCACCTCCAGGCTCAGTGTAAACGGATTGAAATAGGTGAATTCGCTGTGCAGTTCGCGCCCCAGGTACTTTTCTACCGCCCAGGCTGGAAGGAAATTGAGCGCGGGGGTAATAATCACTAATACAATGGCAAGATAGACCAGATAACAAATGCCCAGGATGCGGATAAATTTCTTCACTACGCCAATTCCTTTATGTCTGTACGCCAGTCACTATAGCCAAAAAAAGCGATCAGGGTTGGATTACAGGGCAGTCATGGCTCACCTGGACGTTCGCTTGCCCGGTATAGCGCACTGCTAAAGACCCTTGCGGTAACCGTAGGGCGTTACTCCGGTCCAGCCTTTGAAAGCGCGTATAAAGGCGCTCGACTCGGAAAAACCGGCGCGATGAGCGATCTCTTCAATGCTTACTCCCTGCTTGCCGAGGAAGTGCAGTGCGGTGTCGCGCCGCAGGCGACTCTTGATATCTTTGAAACTGGTGCCCTCGGCAGCCAGGCGCCGTCTCAACGTCTGGGGATGGATGTCCAGCCGCCGCGCCACTTCGCCCAGTTCGGGCAGCTGTTCCATGTTGCGCCTGAGGTGATCTCTAACCCTGGCCGTCCAGCTATTGCTGGCAAAATGCTGGGTCAGCATGAGTAGCACCGGGTGGCGCAGGAAGTGTCGCAGCGATGTCTCATTTTGTTTCAGTGGTTGCTCCAACTGGGCAGAGGTAAATGTCAGCGCCGCCTCGTCCTGGCTGAAGTGGACGGCATTGCCCATGAAAATCTGGCGATATTCTTCCTCCCTGGCCACGGGGGGGTATTTGAGGCTTACTCCCACCAGCGGTAATTCTTGTTGCACCAGCCAATTGCAAAAGCGCTGGGTGTTGGTCAGGAATAGCTCACTGAAGTAGGCGCCTGCGGGAAAGCCGGAATCCGGCTCTTCGAGGTGCAAACTCGTCATGTCGGCAGCAACGGTCAGGGACGGACGGAAACCGGATTCGAACAACTGATAGAAACGACAGTAGCGGCTCAGGGCCTGGCCCAGGGTGGCGCTTCCGATTACCGCGTGGCACATCATTGACCAGCTACCAATGGGCGTGCGGTGCGCTGTGTAGCCCAGATTTTCGTCCTGCATTGCCAGCATGGTACTCACCTGCAGATCGGCGAAGCGTTCTGCCGAGATGCGGGCATCATCCTCGAGCAGGAGCCGGGGGGAGATGCGATTCTTGCGCAGCAGCGCTATGGGGTCCAGGCCGTGATGGACAGTATTTTTCAGCACCGCCCTGGCAAACTGGACAGACAGAGACAGATTACGCATAGCGGTGCTAACTACTTGCCGTCGTGTGGTGGACCGGCTTATGTTCCACCGAAGCGACCCTGTTGCGCCCTCCGCGCTTCGCCAGGTACAGAGCTCGGTTCGCCTCCTGTGACAATTCATCCAGGTTCACGCCGCCGACCATACAGGCAACTCCCAGGCTTACGGTGACGCCAATGCGCTGAAAGTCCACCAGCAAAGGGCGCTCGCCGATAGCCGCACGAATCCGTTCGGCCAGGGTTCTGGCCGAGTCCAACGCTGTTTCCGGCAGTATCAGTAGATACTCCTCCCCGCCGGTGCGCGCGACCACGTCGCTGGAGCGGCATAATCGGCTGAGTACCTCAGCTACTTGTCGAAGCACGTGGTCGCCTACCTCGTGGCCAAAACTGTCGTTCACGCCCTTAAAGTGGTCTATATCCACCATTATCGCGGAAGTGGGCGTCCCTCGGCGAGATGCCTGCGCCATGCTGATTTGCAGTGCATCCTCCATGCCGCGGCGATTCAGCAGGCGGGTCAGAGGGTCCTGTGTCGCAAGATTGGACAGGTGTTGCTGGTACTCTATTACAACACTTGCGAGAAAGCCGATGGCGATCAGTGCATAGGCGATGCTGTGCACACCAAAAGCGATCACCTGACCCCTTTGCTCGTCCACATCCAGAAAATAATAAATTGCTATTGGCAGGCTTATAACCATGGTCAATGCGGCATAAGCGATTATAGTGTCGCCGATATTGCGATAGCGCCATCCGCGCCAGCCGCATACCAGCCCTGTGGCAGTGAAGAAAAGTGTCACGGCACCGTTTTGTACGACGAACATTTGCTTTGGCGGTAGAAAAAACACGCAGAGGCAGGCGGTGAGGCATATCGCGCCCAGAGTAATACGACCGCGAATATTACTGGCCCTTTGTCCGGCGGCTATAAACAGGATGTAGCTGTTGAGAATAATCATCACCGAAGGCACATTGACGTCCATCTGGACGCCGGTATTTTTCTGCAATGTCTGAGCGATCCAGGCCAGCAGAGAAGCCATGAAATATACCGTGTAAAGTCCCAGGCCAGCGGGAGGCTTGCTGGAATCCGCCAGTACGTATACAACCAGCATTTGTGCGCAAGTAATGGAGAAAATCAGGCCGAAAAAAATAAATGCCCAGTCATCCGGGTAAATCTGGTCCATGTAAATCCCTGTTGTAACCACCTGTAGTGGCTGTCATTTTAAGTCAATTTTCCTGTAGGCACAGGTCATTGTTCTGTTGCCTGTCGACGCCCATACTTCGGGGCCGATTTGAAGCCTGTTCTGTGGAGCACAATACTATGTTGCAACGAGATTTTACGGAAGAACAGCAGATGTTTCGGGATGCCTACCGCAAGTTTCTCGCTGCAGAGATTGTGCCATACATGGAGGGCTGGCGTGAGGCCGGAATAGTGGGTCGGGAAGCGTTCAAAAAGGCCGGAGACCAGGGTTTTTTGATGGTGTGGCCGGAAGAGAAGTATGGTGGTCTGGGCGATCCGGATTTCCGTTTCGAACAGATTATTATCGAAGAGACAGCCTATGCCAGAGTTGGTGACTGGTACAACTCCTTACACAGTCGTCTGGTAGGGCCGTATATCACCCGGTTTGGGACCGAGGAGCAATGCCAGCGGTTTCTCCCCCGGTGTATCAGCGGTGAGGCAGTACTGGCGATTGCCATGACCGAGTCGGACGCTGGGAGTGATCTGGCCGGGATGCGTTCCCAGGCTGTTGAGCACGACGACTACTGGCTACTCAATGGTTCCAAAACGTTTATATCAAATGGCATAAATGCCGATATTGTTGTAGTAGCCGCAAAAACAGACCCCGCCGACAACCCCCACCATATGACCCTGTTTCTCCTGGAGCGCGGCATGGCGGGTTTTGAGCGCGGTCGCAACCTGAAAAAGATGGGCTTGAAGGCGCAGGATACTGCCGAATTGTTTTTCAACGATGTTAAGGTGTCCAAATCAAATGTGCTGGGAGAACCGGGGCAGGGATTTATCTACCTGATGAAAGGGCTGGCGGAGGAGCGCCTGATTGGTGCGTCCGGTTACCTGTCTGCCGCACAGGTATCATGGGACCTGACGGCTGATTACGTGAAGGAGCGAAAGGCGTTTGGCAAGCCCCTGGCCGCGTTCCAGAACACCCAGTTCAAACTCGCGGAAAAACGCACTGAACTCGATCTGGCCCAGGTATATGTGGATCAATGTGTAAAGTCCTTTAATGCGGGCGCGCTGACTGCAGTGGATGCCGCCAAGGCCAAGCTGGTCACCAGCGAGTTGCAAGTGGCGATCGCTGATCTCGGTGTGCAACTGCACGGGGGTCATGGATATATGGACGAGTACCCGATTAGCAGGCAGTATACCGACGCCAAGATATCAACCATCTACGCAGGCAGCTCTGAAGTGATGAAGATCATCATCAGTCGGGATTGTCTCGGAGATACATACATTCCCTTTAATACCCGAAATTTTTAGACGAGGAGAAAATCATGGATTTAGCAGGAAAAGTAGCCATTGTAACCGGCGGTGCATCAGGACTTGGTCGCGCCACTGTGGAAGCCTATGTCGCCAAGGGAGCTCGCGTGGCTATCTTCGATATGAACAAGGCCAATGCCGATGAGGTGATCGCAGCCCTGGGGGCCGATAAGGTCGCTTTCTGGAACGTTAACGTGGCCGATGAGGATTCGGTTAAGACTGCAGTCGCTGGCGTGGTGGAGAAATTTGGCGCGTTGCATGTATGTAATAACTTCGCCGGGATTGGCAGCGCCTGTAAAACCTACGGCAAAAAAGGCGTGCACCCTCTGGACCAATACATGATGGTGATCAATGTCAATCTGGTGGGAACCTTCAACGTGTCCCGTTACGCCGCCGAGCAAATGGCCAAGAACGACCCGATCAATGACGATGGTGGCCGCGGGGTTATCATCAACACCGCGTCGGTTGCAGCCTATGAGGGGCAGGTTGGGCAGGTAGCCTATTCCGCTACCAAGGGTGGTGTGGTTGGCATGACGCTGCCGATGGCTCGCGATCTGGCAAGTGTCGGTATTCGCGTCAATACCATCGTACCCGGTTTGATCCATACACCGTTGTTTGAAAGCTTACCTGAGCAGGCATACAAGTCGCTGGAGTCCAGCGTGTGCTACCCACCACGTCTGGGTAAACCGGCGGAAATAGCGCATTTGTCGGTATTTATCGCAGAGAATGACTATGTCAACGGCGAGAGCATCCGTCTGGACGGTGCTATTCGGATGCAACCACGCTAAACGGAGAGAGCACTATGGGGCCACTTAACGGCTACACCGTAATTGAGCTGGCGGGTATCGGGCCCGCCCCCATGGGCGGCATGATTCTGGCGGATATGGGCGCAGAGGTGATCCGTATCGATCGCAATGCGGGTGTCCAGGGCATGAAGGATGTCAGCTCGCGAGGGAAAAAGTCCGTCATTCTCAATCTCAAGGATAGTGGCGGGATAGAAACCCTGCTGCGTATGCTTGAGAACGCCGATGTATTGATTGATCCGTTCCGCCCGGGTGTGTGTGAAAAGCTTGGTATCGGTCCGGACGTGTGTATGGCGCGCAATCCGAAACTGGTATTCGCCCGCATGACGGGATGGGGCCAGGAAGGCCCTCTTTCCCGCGCTGCGGGTCACGACATTAACTACATCTCCATTACCGGCGCACTTTATGCCATGGGGCGCAAAGGCGAAAAGCCGGTCCCGCCGCTGAATCTGGTGGGGGATATGGGTGGCGGCGGCATGTTGTTGGTCAATGGTGTATTGGCCGCACTGTTGGAGGCCACAAATTCCGGCAGGGGGCAGGTCATAGATGCCGCCATGGTGGATGGCGCAGCCCAGCTGATGTGGATGTTCCACGGTTTCCATCAAATGGGCATGTGGGACGCTACCCAGCGTGAATCCAATCTACTGGATGGCGGGGCGCATTTTTACGATACCTACGAATGCTCAGATGGCGAGTATGTATCCATTGGCTCCATAGAACCGCAATTCTACGCGTTGTTAAAGCAACACGCAGAGCTTTCCGAAGAGGATTTTGGCGACCAGAACAATGCGGCGTTGTGGCCTGAAATGAAAGAGAAGCTGACGGCGGTTTTCAAGCAGAAGTCCCAGGCCCAGTGGTGTGAAATCATGCAGGGTACCGATGTGTGTTTCGCTCCCGTGCTGTCGTTCGTGGATGCGCCTGCGCATCCTGCCAATGTGACACGGAAAACGTATATCGAGGTGGACGGGCTTACCCAGCCGGCACCAGCGCCGCGATTCAGTCGCACACCCTCGAGTGTGGAACACGCTGGCCCCCAAAACGGGCAGGACACGGATGCGGTACTGGCGGCCATGGGCTTTGGCGAGAGCGAGATAGCGAGCCTGAAGCAATCGGGCACTATTGCCTGAACACAATAATGTGCAGGAGATAATACATGAGTAAATACCAGACTGTTCTGGTTGAACGGCAAGGTGAAACGGCTGTTGTCAGCTTGAATCGCCCCGACAGTCTCAACGCCTTCGACGCGCAGCTGCGTAGTGAACTGCTACTTGCCGTGCGGGAAGTTAACGATGACCCGGCGGTGAGAGTGGCAGTGCTGACTGGCGTGGGCCGGGCATTTTGTGCCGGTGCAGATCTCTCTGAATCGGCAGAAAATACTGAGAACTTCAGGGTGGAAGACCAGCTCAACGGCGAGTACAAGCCTGTTCTGCTGGAAATGAACCGCGCGCCCATGCCCTGGATTGCCGCAGTCAACGGCGCAGCAGCGGGTATAGGCAGTGCTTTTGCAATGAACTGTGATCTTGTTGTCATGGCTGATGATGCCTACATATACCAGGCATTCACAGCCATCGGCCTGGTGCCGGATGGCGGTGCTACCTGGCACCTGGTACGCACTCTTGGCCGGCAAAGAGCCTATGAAGTCATTGTGTCTGGCGAAAAAATCCGCGCCCAGAAGTGCCTGGATTGGGGCCTGTGCAACCGGGTCGTGCCAGCAGCAGAACTCATGGAGCAAACCCTGGCGTGGGCCGATGAACTGGCGTCCAAGTCACCTCTCGCTTTGCGCTATGCCAAACAGGCACTGAACAACGCCATGGAGGAGTCCGTGGGAGACTCCATTTCTTATGAAGCCACGCTGCAGCATATCTGCATAAACAGTGGAGACGCGAAAGAGGGGGTAGCGTCTTTTCTGGAGAAGCGCGCACCGCGCTGGCAGGGGCGCTAAACGGCTTCTGGTTCCGGGGGATTTCCGCTGGGACTTTCCGTTATAGAGTCCCGTTACGTTGTAAATGGAGTGACCAATGTCTGATATCGAGCGGCCCGAGTTGACTGCCTGGCGGGAACGCATGTCCCGCACGCTGGATGAACAGCGCGCGGAGGCAAAAGCCAAACGCCACAGCAAGGGTTATCGCACGGCCAGGGAGAATGTACAGGATCTGGTCGACGAGCATTCATTTCTCGAATATGGTCAGCTCGCAGTGGCTGCCCAGCGCAGCCGCAGAGACTACGAAGACCTTCAGTCCAGTACCGCCGCCGACGGGATTATCACCGGTACCTGTACCATAAACGCCAGGAGAGTAGGCGCGGACCGGGCCCGTGCGGCGGTAATCGTTAATGATTACTCCGTACTCGCGGGAACGCAGGGCTATTTTCATCACAAAAAACTGGACCGAATCTGTGAATTGGCGGAGCAACTGCGGCTGCCGCTGGTGATGTATACAGAAGGTGGCGGTGGGCGCCCCGGGGACACCGACGTCACTACACAGGTGGCTGGCCTTGATGTCGCATCCTTCAGTACCTGGGCCGGACTGAGTGGCAAGGTGGTTCGTATTGCGGTGAACAACGGTTACTGCTTCGCCGGAAACGCGGCCCTGTTTGGCTGCGCGGATTTCACCATCGCCACCCGGACATCCTGGATAGGCATGGCCGGTCCGGCCATGATAGAAGGCGGTGGCCTGGGTAAATTCAAACCCACAGACATTGGCCAGATTGAGGTGCAGGAAAAAAACGGCGTGGTGGATATCGTCGCGGAAGATGAAGCACACGCTACAGCGCTGGCGCAGCAACTCCTTTCCTATTTTCAGGGGCCGGTTGCGGACTGGACGGTTGCCGATCAGGAAAGCTTGCGCGATGTGATCCCTCAGGACAGACGCTGGGCTTATCAGGTTCGACGGGTGATTGAAACGATTGCCGATACCGGCTCGTTCCTGGAGCTGCAGCGAATATTCGGGCGCAGCATTATTACCGGCTTTATCCGCCTAGAGGGCATGCCCGTGGCGCTTATTGCCAACGATTGTCAACAGCTCGGCGGAGCCGTCGATTCCGAAGCAGCGGAAAAAGCGGCACGTTTCCTCCAAATTTGTGACGCCATGGGCCTGCCTGTACTTTCGCTCACCGACACGCCGGGCTTTATGGTTGGACCGGACAGTGAACGCCAGGGCGCTGTGCGCAGTATGTCGGCATTGTTTCTCGCCGGTGCCAGCCTCACGGTGCCAGTGGTGACGATATTTCTGCGCAAAGGCTACGGTCTCGGCGCCATGGCGATGGCCGGCGGCAGCTTTTTGCGGCCGGTGTATTCCGCCTCCTGGCCCACGGGAGAATTTGGCGGAATGGGTTTGGAGGGGGCTGTGCGTCTGGGCTACAGGAAAGAGCTGGAGGCATTAACGGAGCCGGCAGAACGCGAGGCCCTGTTTCAGCAATTACTGGCGCGCATGTACGAGGTTGGCAAGGCGACCGAGGCCGCGGCACACCTGGAAATCGATGCCGTGATCGACCCGGCCGACACACGCAGGGTAATACTGCGCGGTTTTGCCTCAGCCGCGCTGTGTTAGTTTTAGAATGATGACTTGCACTGAATTCCTGACATTGTCCAACGGTTCGTCCATTGCCTACACGCATTTGCCTGGCCGCGAACCCGGAATTCTTTTTTGTTCCGGCTTCAACTCCAATATGCAGGGGACCAAGGCGCTGGCGTTGGAACAGTGGGCGAGAGATGAGGGGCGGCAGTTTACCCGTTTTGACTATTTCGGACATGGCCAGTCCAGCGGTAACGTGGAGCAGGGCTGTATTGGTCGCTGGCGCGACGATACGCTCGCGGTCCTGGACGAGGTCACATCGGGTAAGCAACTGATTGTCGGCTCTTCCATGGGCGGCTGGCTGATGCTGCTGGTTGCGCTTGCACGGCCAGAGAGGGTGTGTGGTCTGCTGGGGCTCGCTGCGGCGCCGGACTTTTCCCAGCGTCTGGACGCAAGCCTGACAACTGCACAGCGAGCGGCTCTTGCAGAGCATGGCTATGTCGATCTGCCCAACTGTTATGACGATGGCGAGCCGTACCGCATCGCCCGGCATTTGTTGGAGGAGGGTGAGGCGCATCTGCTGCTGGCGGGGGAAATTCCGCTCGAGTTGCCGGTCAGGCTGATCCAGGGCCAGTGCGATGAAGATGTGCCCTGGCAATTGGCACTCGAACTGGCGCAGAAGCTGAGCACTAACGACGTTGAGGTGCAGTTGGTGAAGGCAGGCGATCACCGGTTGTCGGAACCTCACGATCTGCAACGAATGTTTACGACCGTGAGGCAGCTGTTGGACACTTAGCAGCGGCTGAACAGTGCTCTGTCAGGTGGTGATAACCAGCCTGAGTGCCTGCAACTGAAGGTTGGCGTGCGCAATATGAATGGCGCATTCGTCGATGCGATGCCGCAGGTGATCCAGTTCCTCTTGCCTGATGGAAGGGTTGACCAAGCGCAGGGCTTCCAGTCTGGCAAGCTCTGCGCCAAGGTCCTCGCGCATGGCGGCTTCTGCCCCGGCTAGTATTCCGTGTAACTTTTGCTCTGCCTTGGTTTTCGCCAGTGACATCTTCGACTCAACTTCCTCGTGCACCTGTTTGATGATGGCCAGGGCCGTGGGTTTTTTAACACTCTGAATCAGGTCGTTGAGGCGCGGGTGGGGAACCAGGTCGGCGAGATCTTTGCCGCGGGCATCAACCAGCAGCCGCATGGGTGAAAGAGGCAGAAAGCGCTCTACTTGCAGCGCGCGAGGTGCAACACAGTTGATAGTGTAAAGTGCTTCCAGCAGCATGGTGCCAGGTGCAACCCCTTTTAACTTGATCGTGCCAATTGCAGCATTGCCCAGCTCCGTTGAGTGCACCATGTCCATGGCTTCCACCATCATAGGGTGTTCCCAACTCGCGAACTCCATATCCTCGCGCGCCAGTGCCTTGTCGCGACTGAAGGTGACGGTTGTGCCGTCCTCCCGTAAATGGGGAAAGTGCCCGGTGAGCATATGCTCCGACGGACGTAGAATGAGCGCCTGTTCCGAGTGAAATTCCTGGTCTACACCAAATGCCTCGCACAGCGTTTCCAGGTACTTCTCCAGTACATCGCCTTCTTCGGTAACGCTGATTTCGGCTATCAGCGCTGCAGCGACCTCCGGTTGGCATGAGTTGCGTTCCAGTAAGCGGTCACGCCCCTCACGCAGTTCCCGCCGGGTCTGGGCGGTGAACTCTGCAGTGGCATTAATCAGATCTTCAAATTCCGCGGTACATTTCTCTAACTGTGGCATTAGCTGGTCACGAAAGGTTTCAAAAATCATATAGCCGGCGGAGCAGCTGTCGGTGAACAGATTCATGCCCCGGTCATACCAGTCCAGCAGGGTTTCCTGGGCCGTGTTCTCGAGATAGGGCACGTGAATTTCAACGTCGGACATCTGCCCTATGCGGTCCAGCCGGCCTATACGTTGCTCCAACAGGTCAGGGTTAAGAGGCAGATCGAACAAAATCAAGTGATGGGCAAACTGAAAGTTACGGCCCTCGCTGCCAATCTCCGAGCACACCAGTGTCTGCGCACCGTTTGTTTCATCCGCGAAATAGGCGGCGGCACGGTCCCGCTCGATAATCGAAAGTCCTTCGTAAAAAGCAGCAGAGCGAATCCCCGCCCGCATTTGCAGGTGATGTTCCAGCGCCACTGCGGTATCGGCGCGGGCGCAGATGATTAACACCTTGGCGGGTCGCAGCGACTTCAGGATTCCCTCCAGCCACGTCACCCGGGTATCGAAGGTCAGCCAACTGTCGTCAAGGTAGGGCTGCTCGGGATGGAGACGCTCCTCGAGCTCAACCTGGGCGAAACTGTACTCATCAGGTGCAGTCAGGGGATAGCGATGCAGTATACGGTTTGGAAAACCGGCCACCGCAGCACGGGTATTGCGAAACAGCACCCGGCCGGTGCCATGGCGATCAAGAATCTGGGAGATCAGGGTTTCTGCGGGGAGGCCGGGATCAAGGCCGGCTGGGAGTTCGCCGGGGCTCTCACCCGCTTCGATACGCTCGACCAATTCGCTGAGCTGGCGGTACTGCAACTCTTCTGCCTGGAAGCTCTCCAAATCGTGGAAGCGGGACGGGTCCAACAGGCGCAGGCGGGCAAAGTGGCTGGCCTGGCCAATTTGTTCCGGTGTCGCAGTCAACAGCAGCAAGCCGGCACTGGCCCGGGAAAGCGCTTCTACAAACAAGTAGTCCTCTCCAGCTGCAGTGGGAGACCAGTGCAGGTGGTGAGCTTCATCCACGGCAACAAGGTCCCAGGTGGCTGCGGTGGCCTGGGCCTGCAAATCCGGGCGCGACTCGAACAGGTCGAGACTGCACAAAACCAGCTGTTCGCTTTCGAAGGGATTCTCGTCCGGTATCTCGGCAATCCGGTCAGCATCAAACAAGGCAAAATGCAGGTTGAATCGTCGCAACATCTCCACCAACCACTGGTGTAGCAGGCTGGGGGGCACCAGTACCAGCACGCGAGAAGCCCTGCCGGTAAGCAGTTGCTGGTGCATGATCATGCCGGCTTCTATGGTCTTGCCAAGACCGACCTCGTCCGCCAGTAATACTCTGGGCGCGTGTCGCTGACCTACTTCATTGGCAATATACACCTGATGAGGCAGCAAGCTGGTACGCGAGCCCATCAGGCCGCGAGCTGGAGAGCGTTGCAGGCGATCGGAGTGGCCGAAAGTTGCTACGCGCAGGGCGAAATCACTGTTTTTGTCAAAGTGGCCGTTGAGCAGGCGCTGTTGTGGGGTTGTGAGTTGGACAAACGCGTCCAGCTCCAACTCCGAGATGATGGCCGCTTGTTCGTGGTGGTCTTTGCCGGTGTATACCAGCAGGCCTTGTTGTTCGCTCACTCCCGTGACGACCAGTTCTACATCATCGATGGTGGATATCCGGTCACCGACCTTGAAGCGCAAGCGGCTCAGAGGGGCATTTTCGGTGGCGTAGGTGCGCTCTTCGCCCACGGCGGGAAAAGCCAGCGTGACGCGCCTGCCCTCGAAGTCGACCACTACACCCAGGCCCAGCTGTGCATCCGCGTGGCTGACCCAACGCTGTCCAATAATATATTCCATCAAGCGGCTCCGAAAAATTGCGCCATACTGTTGCGATAGACCTGTGCGAGCAGGGCCTCTACTTCCATTTGTTTTACCTCGGCTATCTTCTCGGCTATCAGCGGCAGGTAAAAGGGTGCATTGGGCCTGCCGCGGTAGGGAACTGGCGTGAGGTAGGGCGCATCGGTCTCCAGCAGGATTTGCTCCACTGGTGTTGCGTTAATCACTGCGCGCACGTTGTCTGCGCTGTTGAACGTGGCTATGCCGTTGAACCCCAGCGTGAAGCCCTCGCCCAGACAGTACTCTGCCAGGGGCAGGCCCGACGTAAAACTGTGCAGCACACCCTTGCGTTTAAGCAGTGGACTGAATGCACGCAAAATATCACGGGTATCTTCATCCGCTTCCCGGGTATGTATTACCACTGGCATGTCGAGTTCTACGGCCAGTTGTAACTGCCGTTCGAATACTGTTCGCTGCACCGCCCGATCAGCGTGGTCGTAGTGATAATCCAGGCCGATTTCACCCACCGCCAGGATACGTGGGTCGGAAGCCTGCTGGCGAATGAGTGCCTCTACCTGGTCGTCGTAACCTGCTGCCTCGTGCGGATGAATACCCTGTGTACCCCAAATATTGGCAGCCTCCCTGGTCAGCTTCAGGACTCTGCTGAGGTTCGATGGTGACACGGCGATAGTGATGATGCGTTCAATTCCCGCAGCAGCGGATTGCGCCAGGATATCAGCCAGGCTCTCGTCATCGAGATAATCCAGATGACAGTGAGTTTCGATGATAGGTGTGTCAAAACGAGGTATCTCGCGCCGTTTTTTTTTGCTCATGCTGTATTGTTCGCTCGTTGCTCCCTGCCAATGTGATATAGGCAGAGGACTAAAGTTGGTCGGCGCTACCGGCCGCTACCCGCTGGCGGATCTTCCGCGACAGGGGCGTACGCAAGTCGCGGATGGTACACGTGATCTCATTCCACAACCAGTTGTGCAGCGGTGAGTGCGCTGTGCGTTGGTGCGCTACCAGAGCGTAGTTGGTCGTGGGTAGACCGCTGGCTAGCGGGGGGAGGGCGCATATACCCCTTGTAGCGCCTTCGTTCTGCAGGATATAGGCTGGGGCCGGCATGATGTGGTTCGTGCTGCGCAGGACCTCCAGGGCGGTTAACAGGTGGGATATTTCCAGTGATCCACGACTGCTCTCCAGCAATAGTGCGTATAGCTCGGAATTTCGCTGGATCTCCAACTGCTCCAGGTCCGGAACATAGAGACGAATCAGCGGGTAGCGCGCCAGACTTTGCTCGGTTATGGCCTCCCTTGTGAGTGGGTGATTTTCCCGGGCGAATAAGGTGGTGGCACTGGCGCCCAGTTTTTCCACCCGATAGTCGGGACCATAGTGATGGTGCTCGGCGTGAATAGCAAAATCGAGCTCGCCCAGTGCGAGTTGCTCCAGCTGATTTTCGGCGCGGCTGATCACCCGAACACTTAAGTGCGGCGCCTGTATCTCCAGAGACGCCACCAGGTCCGGCAGCAGCGCGAGCCCGATATATTCGGACAGGGCCAAACTGACTTCGCCGATAAAGGTGTGGGGATCAAACCGCGAACCGGCGACCAATTGGTGTATTCCCGCCAGCACGCCATCCAGCTCCTGGGCCAACCCCTGGGTCCGGGGGGTTGGTCGCATGCCGTGGCTACTGCGCGTAAACAGGGGGTCGTCAAACAGTTGTCGCAGGCGGAAGAGCGTTTTACTCATGGCGGGCTGGGTAATATGCAGCCGCTCAGCCGCTCTGGAGACGCTTTGTTCTTTTATCAAAATTTGTAAAGAAATCAATAAATTGAGATCTATTTTCGCGAGATCACTAGTGTCCATGTTTCATGATATAAATAGAATTCATGAACATTATAATATAAATACATTAGATGTATATCAGCGGAGTAGGTAAAGTTCTACCAACTCTTGTTCAAGCCCGCCTACATGCGGGCATGACGGTGGCCTACATACAGGCACCGTCGTAATGACAACCGTCCAGGTCCAGCAGAGTTATTTTTGAACCCGCCTCTGGCGGGTTTTTTTATGTGGCCTTGCTGCGGCCACCGAGCGTGCTCTTTTACCGGCCACGCCTTCCCTGCTACTGACATTCTCGCCCACCACCGCGAGGTAGATCTCTGTGTAGGACTCCACCAGGAAATCGTGATAGTTCTCCGGGTCGGGCATAATGTCCCGGTCTGCCAGAACCGACAGGCTGATCGTGCCTGCGTAGCTGAATACCAGGTGAAAAATACCCATTCCCGGTGTGAGTACGCCAAGACCGTAGTAATCCACCATTCTGGCGCCAGCGCAGTAGAGCGGAAAATCAGGACCCGCCACATTGGATATGCAGGTGGAAATATTCATGGGTATAAAACGGGACAGTTCATTGCGCGCCCAGAAGCCTGCAGCGGCCTGGGTGAGTACCGGGGAAAACACGCCCGCCAGTTTCAGCGCATCAACCATAGGGCTTGCTTCACCACTCACCTTGGCCTCTTCCGTGGTCTCGTGTATTGCTTGCAAGCGTTGCAGAGGGTCGCTTATATCGGTATGCAGTGATGCAAATACAGAACCCACCTGATTGTTATCTTCCGTCACCTCACGCCGCGTGCGCATGTTGAGCGGAATGGTGGCTGCCAGAGAGCCCTCTGCCGGCGCCTCTCCCCTGTTCTGGAGGTAGCGCTGCAGGGCACCTCCAATCACAGCCAGGGCAACATCGTTAAGCGTTACCTTGGCAGCATTTTTGATCTGTTTGAAGCCCGCGAGAGGAAATTCTGCCGCGTCAAATACGCGGTGTGGGCCGACACGCTGGTTGAGTAGGGTTTTCGGGGCGGACATGTCAGGGGCCGGTATGCGTTTGCGGCTGATGTCCAGTGCGTATTTACCTATCGCCAGTGTGTTCCTTGCGGTGCCCCGCAGCAGTTGCACGGTGTTTCTAACGCTGTTTATCGAGGCCCTTGAGAGCAGTTCTGCAACACTTGGATTGGTGTCCACCAGTCGCGGGCTCTCCTCCGGCTCGCTAGCGTCCACGACCGGGTTAGCTTGCAGGTCGTGCAGGGCAGTTATGAAAGCGGAACCCCCGGCACCGTCCACAAGGGCATGATGCATTTTGGTATAAACGGCGAATGAGCCCGCTGGCACATTGGGTATATTGTCCAGCCCCTCGATAATATAGGCCTCCCAGAGTGGGCGCGACATGTCGAGTGGGCGCGAGTGCAGGCGGGCGACCTGTATACACAGCTGGCGCCAGTCACCCGGCTCGGGCAAGGCGATATGGCGTAAATGGAACTCCACGTCAAAATTGGCGTCTTTAACCCAGTAGGGCCGATCCAGGCCCCCGGGTACCGCCACAACTCGGGTGCGAAACAGTGGCAATTTGCCAAGGCGTCGCTCGAAGCTGGAGATCACATCCTTGAAACGAACAAAGCCACCAGGGGCAGTAGATGGGTCGTATATTCCCAGGCCACCGATATGCTGTGGCGTGTTGGTTTGTTCGAGGTTGATGAATGCTGCGTCAAGTATTCCCAGTTGTTTCATGTATTCCTACCACTCGCTTCTGGCGATATTCTGGTGAACGGGCGGCCTGTGCGCATCCCGGGGGTTTGGTTTTGCCAGGATGGCCGCCGTCTGCTGCCCAGCACCTCTGCGGCGCTTGCAGGAAGGTTCTGTGCATGGCATGTTGGCGCTTTCATGATTTGACAGGCAGGTGGCTGTTATATCACCTTATAACGGTTTTTCGCCAGATAATGTGGTCAGTAAATGCCCAGTGATCTGATTAATTGGTCAGCGCGGCGGAACCCGTTCCGGCGGCTTTCTCTCGTGGCTTTTCTTTGCACCTGCGCAGGCCTGTCGTGTGCGGCTAAGGCGGGCGAGCCGACACCCTATGGCGAGTACTTTGTTCGCCTGGGGGAGCACTGGCCTGCGGTCGGCGCGGTGGCTCCGCAAATAGTCGAGCCAGAGTCTTCATTGGCGCAGGACAGCGCAAGCTATGAACAGGAACTCAACCTGCTGGAAAGTCAGGGTGGTCCCTATGCGAGCTCACTGGCCGAGCCTCTGGCTGATCTGGCACGCCTGTACCGACAGGGAGGCGACGTCAAACAGGCACAACAGGTTTACCAGCGAGCGCTGCATGTGATGAGAGTCAATGAAGGTCTCTATAGCGAGCGCCAGGTCCCAATACTCAAAGAGCTGTTTGAGATCTATCGGATGACGGGAGATATGGCGACTCTGGATGCTCGCTACGATTACTATTTCCGGCTTTATGGTAACGGGCAACCACCCTATAGCCCGGAACGCCTGGGCGCTGCTCTGGAGTATCTGCAATGGCAGCGCGAGGCCTTGCGGCTGGAGGTTGATGAGCGTGAAGTAAAGCGGCTGTTGACACTCTATACACTGAATGAAGAGATACTGCAGGGAGTACGGGCTGATCCCGAGGCTGACCCTGACAGCTATCGGGAACTTGTATTCAGTCAGGTGCGTAACCTCTATTTGCTGGAAAATCTCTATGAACCCAGTGAGGACTTAATGGGAATCACGCCCGGTAGCCGGATCGCTGCGGCTCCCTGGGGTGAGGAACAGGATGGCAACAAGCACCGCCTGGAACTCTTTCAGCGCAGAGCACTCGCTCATGGCAGGGAACTACTTGAAGATTTGATTGCGCGTACACCGCCAGATCAGGTCGAGGCGCTTGCCACATCTTATCTCGAACTGGCCGACTGGAATCAGTGGAATGATCGCCGGACCGAAGCGCTGGCGGCCTATGGGCAGGTTGAGGAGGTGCTTCAGAGTGCAGGCCAGACGGATCTTTTGGAGCAGTTGTTGGGGCAGCCCGTTGAATTACCCGCCAACGGCGTGTTCTGGCAGCCGCGGCAACTGCCACCGGGAGAGGCTCCTGTCGTAGTGCAAGTGCGCTATGACGTGACGGCCCGCGGGAGAGCGGACAATATTGAGGCCACGGCGGTGTCCAGTGAACACGCGGGTAAAGCGGGTCGGGTAAGGCGTTACCTCGGCCAGACCCGCTTCCGTCCGCGTATAGTTAATGGAGAGCCGGAGGCCGAATTGCAGTTGCTGCGGGACTACGAAGTGCTGAACTAGTTTAATCGATCGGCCAGCGCGCCGGGCTAGGCGTTATGCACCACCAGCAGGGCACCGTGTGCCTTGATGGGTGAGGTGGTTTCCCACTCGATTATTTCTGCGCAGTGTTTGTCTACACAGCGCGCCGCCATCTCGTGAAAAGTAGGGCGTTCGGGGTCTGCGATAACAATCTGTTTGACACCTGCTTTGATGGCTCGATTGACCATTTTGTAAACTGGGTCTACCAGTTCGTCCCAGAAACAAATGTCCGCTGCGATAAGCAGGTCAAATTTTGACAGCTGCCGCTTGGTCAATTTTTCAAAGCGTGACACCAGTGGAGTGGTGGCCACACCGTTCAGATCGGCGGCAACTTCCAGGAAGGGGAATACATCCGGGTCGGCATCCATGGAAGTAACATCGGAGCCCAGCTTCTTCGCACACCAGATACCTGAGGCTCCCCAGCCGCAGCCTACGTCGATAACGGATTCGGCGTGCTCAGGCGGATTCTGCTTCAGGTAATCTATTACCAGACAACTGGACTTCCACAATTTGTTGCCGTGGATGGAAGGGTAGTTCCCCTCGCGTTTTACCCTGCGAATATCCGGGTGGGAGGCTGTGGGCATGACGGTGCCCCGAAAGCGCCTCTGGGTGCTCGCTTTGCGTTTGCTCAATGTAGTGTCCTGTTTGGTTGCTGGATTTGCTAATCGATACCTTCCACATCTTCCGCCTGGGGTCCCTTGTCGCTCTCAGCAACGATAAAGGACACTCTCTGGCCATCTTTCAAACCGCGGCGACCACCGTCTCTTATGGCGCGAAAATGCACGAAAATTTCTTCACCATCGTCCTTGGTGATGAAGCCGAACCCTTTGGACACGTTGAACCATTTTACCTGCCCCTGCTCCCGGGACCCGCCTCCGGCGGGGGCCCGCGGTGCTGACTTGCCGGCGGGCTTCTGGGCGCGGGGACTTTTGCCGTTGCCGTGCTGAGCCGTGGTGGCCTTGCCGCCGTAGGCAAGGGATACCAGTAGGGCGGTGGCAAGAGTGGCACCGGAGAATGCAATAAACAGCAACAGTGCCGCGTGGTTATTTCCGGTATACCAGGTGGTTATGGCGGTAGCGACGGCGGCAACTGCGAAGCTGATAACAATATTGACAATAAGACTCATTTAATTCCTCTCGTGACTGTAGGGCCCGGATGGTTGGGGCATGAATGCGGCGCAATTTTAGCACCATTCAGCTTGAGAGGTATGCTCACAGGTGAAATACAGCGCGAGAAAGCCCTTCACGCCTCTCGCACAGAACTTGCAAAGGCGCTCGCCCCAGGGCAGTGCGCTAAATTGGAGCATGCGGGTGTTGAGGGGGCAGTGCCAGACAGTTTCCGGCCTAAAGCTTCATAACATCTTCGGCCTGCAGTCCCTTGGGCCCTTCGACCAGCTTGAATTCCACAACCTGTCCCTCATTGAGGGTGCGATAGCCGTCTCCCTGTATGGAGCGAAAATGTACGAATACGTCATCCTCGCTTTCCTGTCGGGTAATGAAACCAAAACCCTTGGCGTTGTTAAACCACTTTACTGTGCCGCTTACGCGATCTGTCATACCACTTTCCTCGGACTTTCATTTTGCTTTTATTGCGCTGCACCGACCAAAGTGGACGGCGAAGACTCGAAATCCGTGTTTCCGAAGTGTTGCTACATCTGTCTTATATGCTGCTCTTGCAATCGCAATGTTGCCAGCGCCTGTTTTTGCGCTTCCACCTTCTCCCGTTCCTTGGCTACGACGGCTGCCGGGGCTTTGTCTACAAACGCAGCATTGCCCAACTTGCCCTCGATACGTGCTATATCTTTCTCCAGTTTCTCTATTTCCCTGGTCAGACGCTTCAGCTCCGCTGCGGGGTCTATCAATCCGGCCATGGGCACCAGGATTTCCATTTCCCCGACCAGTGATGTTGCGGCTATCGGACCTTCCTCACCCTCGGGTAGCCAGGTTATATCCGCGAGCTTTGCCAGTTTTTTGAGGAACTGTGCGTTTTCATCCAGCCTCTTGCGATCGCGCTCGTCGCCGTTGCGCAACAGCACTGGCAATTCCTTGCCCGGTGGAATATTCATCTCACCGCGTATATTGCGAATGCCTACGATCACACCTTTCAACCATTCTATATCTGCGTTTGCAACACTGTCCACGCCTTTCTCCCCGGCCTCAGGGTAGGGCTCCAGCATGATTGTGACGCCGGTTTTGCCAGCGAGCGGCCTGACCGTTTTCCAGATTTCCTCTGTAATAAAGGGCATAAATGGATGCAGTAGCCGTAGCATGGCCTCCAGTACTTTCAGCAGAGTTTGCCGTGTACCGCGCTTGGCGGCTGGGGAGGCGTTGTCATCCCACAAGACCGGTTTGGACAGTTCAAGATACCAGTCGCAGTACTCGTTCCAAACGAATTCATACAGAGCTTGTGACGCCAGATCAAAGCGATAGCTGGCCACGGCGCGGGAGACTTCCATCGTGGTTTCCTGCAGCTTGCTGCTAATCCAGCGATCTGCGAGGCTTAATTCGATGGCTGCATCATTACCGATACCGCAGTCCTGCTCTTCACAGTTCATCAGCACGTAACGTGCGGCGTTCCAGATCTTGTTACAGAAATTTCGGTAGCCCTCTATCCGGCCAATATCAAATTTGACATCACGCCCGGTAGAGGCAAGAGAGTAATAGGTAAAGCGCAGTGCGTCAGTACCGTAGGCGCCCAGGCCCTCGGGGAACTGTTTGCGCGTTGCTTTTTCAATTTTCGCTGCCAGCTGAGGTTGCATCATGCCGGCGGTGCGTTTGTTAACAAGGCTTTGCAGATCGATACCATCAATCAGGTCGATGGGGTCGATCACATTGCCCTTGGATTTGGACATTTTCTGGCCTTCGCCATCGCGTACCAGTCCGTGCACATACACGGTGTGAAACGGCACTTCTTTGCGAAAATGCAGGGTCATCATAATCATCCGCGCAACCCAGAAGAAAATAATGTCAAAGCCGGTAACCAGCACTGAGCTGGGGTGGAAAGTGGCGAGCTCGGGTGTTTCTTCCGGCCAGCCAAGAGTAGAGAAAGTCCACAGTGCAGAGGAAAACCAGGTGTCGAGCACATCTTCGTCCTGGCGCAATGTGACGTCTTCCGCCAGGCCATTCTCCGCGCGCACAGCGGTCTCGCTGGCACCGACGTAGAAGTTGCCTGATTCGTCATACCAGGCCGGTATGCGATGCCCCCACCAGAGCTGGCGACTGATGCACCAGTCCTGGATGTCGCGCATCCACGCAAAGTAGGTGTTTTCCCATTGTTTGGGCACGAACTGGATATCGCCATCCTCCACCGCGGCAATGGCAGGTTTAGCCAGTTCCCGGGCATCCACGTACCACTGGTCTGTCAGGTAGGGTTCGATCACCACACCTGAACGATCACCGCGGGGAACACGCAGAGTGTGGTCCTTGACCGCCGCCAACAAACCCAGGCCGTCCATGTCAGCGATAATCTGTTTACGAGCTTCAAAGCGGTCCATACCTCGGTAGGCTTCCGGCGCCTCGTTGTTGATAGCGGCGTCATCATCGAAGATGTTGATCATCGGCAGACCGTGTCGTCGTCCCATCTCGTAGTCATTGAAATCGTGTGCCGGGGTGATTTTTACCACACCGGTGCCGAACTCCCGGTCTACATATTCGTCGGCAATCACGGGAATTTCACGCCCGGTGAGGGGCAGTTCTACGTTGCGGCCGATCAGGTGTTTGTAGCGCTCGTCTTCGGGGTGTACCGCAACCGCAGTGTCGCCGAGCATCGTTTCTGGCCTGGTAGTGGCCACAGTGACGAAGCCCTCGGCTCCGGCGAGGGGGTAATCGAAATGCCACAGTTGCCCCTGCTCTTCTTCCGACACGACTTCCAGGTCGGAGATGGCGGTGTGCAGCGCCGGGTCCCAGTTCACGAGGCGTTTGCCGCGATAGATCAGGCCCTCGCGATAAAGCTGGATAAACACTTCCTGCACCGCTTTGCTGAGGCCGGGGTCCATGGTAAAGCGCTCACGGGACCAGTCCAGGGACGAACCCAGTCTGCGCAATTGACGCGTGATGGTGCCGCCGGATTCCTCCTTCCACTCCCAGACCTTCTCCACGAACTTTTCCCGACCCAGTTCGTGTCGGTTCAACCCCTGTGCTTCCAGCTGGCGCTCGACCACCATCTGTGTGGCAATGCCCGCGTGATCAGTGCCCGGCTGCCACAGCGTGTTGTAGCCACTCATGCGGTGGTAGCGGATGAGTGCGTCCATGATGGCTTCCTGGAACCCGTGGCCCATATGCAGGCTGCCGGTGACGTTTGGTGGCGGGATCATGATGCTGTAGGCACGCTCGCCACCCTGGGGTGCGAAATAGCCACGCTCCTCCCACTCCTGGTACCAGCGGGATTCGATATCGGCGGGGTGGAAGGTTTTTTCCATTGCTGTGGCAGTCCGTAGGCTTGTGCGATCGGGTGAGAGGGCGGCGATTATACGCTAAATGTCGTGTTTTTCGAGCTGGTAGCCGCGTTCCTTGTAGAACCGCCAGGAGCGGCGTTGTGAATCGAGGCTCGCGGGGTCCTGGGTAACCACCTCGGCTACCCGGCGGAAACGGCTGAAAAAGGCCGGAACGCCCAACTGCAGGTTGATCAGCAAGTCATTATGGCCATCCGGTTCCTGGCCCCAGCCGATGGCGATGCGCTCGGACTGTTCTTGCCCCTGCAGTCCATGGGGCAGGAAACTGGCGGGGCGGTAGGTCCACAGCAGTTCGTCGAGTTTGCGCGCCTGGCCCTCATCGGCGGCGTTGATAAAGATACTGTGGCCGCGCTGGAATGCCTTGTCCGCCAGCCGCACGGCAACCTGCAGCCGCTGCTCTACTGCCGTAGCCTGCACGACATAAAATCCGACGAGGGTCATTTTCGGGCAACCGCCGGGGCGGTGCGCGGCATCAGTTGGCGCGCTCCAGCAGGTACTGTGTCAGCAATCCGACGGGGCGTCCGGTGGCACCCTTGGGTGCACTGTTCCAGGCGGAACCGGCGATGTCCAGGTGAGCCCAGTGGTAGTCCTCGGCGAAACGCGCCAGGAAACAGGCGGCGGTAACACTGCCGCCTCCAGCACCGCCTATATTGGCGATGTCGGCAAAGTTACTGTCGAGTTGCTTCTGGTAATCGTCCCATAGCGGCATTTGCCACGCGCGGTCATGGCTTTCTACACCTGCAGCCAACAGCTGGTCGGCGAGCTTTTCCTGGTTGGCATACAAGCCTGTTGCATGAGAACCCAGCGCCACCACGCAAGCACCGGTGAGCGTCGCGATATCAATCACAACTTGCGGTTTAAAGCGTCCAGCGTAGGTCAGGGCGTCGCACAGAACCAATCGACCTTCGGCGTCAGTGTTCAATACCTCAATAGTCTTGCCGGACATGCTGGTTACCACGTCCCCTGGCTTGGTCGCACCGCCGCTGGGCATATTTTCCGCGGCGGCAACTATGCCGACAACGTTCAATGGCAGCCCCAGCTCAGTGATGGTGCGCATAGTGCCGAAAACGCTGGCAGCGCCACCCATATCGTATTTCATTTCGTCCATCTTCGCGCCTGGCTTGAGAGAGATGCCGCCGCTGTCGAAGGTGATGCCCTTGCCCACCAGAACATAGGGTTTTTCGCCGGTCTTGCCGCCCTTGTAGTTCATTACGATGAGTTTTGCCGGCTGGTCGGTGCCCGCGGTAACAGACAGCAGCGAGCCCATGCCCAACTCGCGCATCTTCTTTTCCTCGACGATGGTTGTGCTGAGCTTGGTATTCTCTGCGGCGAGTTTCCGCGCCTGTTTTGCGAGGTAGGTCGGCGTGCAGATGTTGCCGGGCAGGTCTGCCAGCCTGCGCGCTTCATTGATACCGTGGCCTGTTGCAGCGCCCTGGTTCAAGGCCTTCTGGCCCGCTTTTACCGATCTGGCATCACCGGTGTTCACCACAAGGCGTGATAATGTCATTGCCGGTTTTGGTTTGGTGACGGTTTCGGTGTAGCGGTAGGTGGCATAGGTGAGCTGGCGTGCCAGGCAGTTGAGTAGCCAGGCCGTAGTACCCTCTTTTACTTTGAGGTCGCCCGCGTGCAACACAGCGTCGCTGGCGTGGATGGCATTGAGGGCTTTGCCCAATGTCTGCACGAATTTGCGCGCGGCAGCCTTATCGAAACTTGCCGGATCTCCGCAGCCCACCAGCAGGATGCGCTTGGCGGCCCCTGCACCCGGAAGCAGACAGCTCTCGCCGGATTTTCCGGTAAAATCCCCCAACGCGATGGTCGCAGCGATAGAACCGCTGGCTGATTTATTGACACTCTGGGCGTCGGCGGAAAGTTTTTTCCGACGATATATCGGCAGTATCAGGCACTGGGTCCCTCCCTTGCTTGGATCGTCGATTTTTTTAGCGGTAAACTTAATTGTGGTCATTCTTTTCCCCCGGGAGGTTGGATAGCCGCCTAGTGTAAGCCGATAGGGCGCCAAACTGAATACATAAGGCGCCATTCATCGGCGAACTTACGCGGTATTCAGGCCTCTGCGGGGAGTGAAGCGGACTTTTTCTCGTCTCCTGATGTGTTTTTCTTTGGCAGCAACACCAGTTCTGTCCCCGACAGGTAGTCGTGCCAGTAGCGCCCCTTGCTGTCGAGCAGGCTCCAGAGGTAACCCAGGCCGAGGCAGGCTGCGGACAGTAGCGCCCCCAGGCAGCGAATAGCAATGCGCCCGGCTTTAGGCTGGGCGCCGTCAAAGTCCACCAGCTTGATACGCCAGGCCTGCATACCCAGTGTTTGGCCATTCTTGAGCCAAAACCAGCTGAAAAACACCATCGTCGTAAAAAGTGCAACAAGACGTACCAAATTGGCGTCGAGCTGCACGGTTCCATCGTCCGCGGGGCCAAGCCCCAGCAGGATTCTAACCCCCATGACCAGGGTCACGCACAGCATGATCAGCGGCAGCACCAGAAGGATGTCATAGATAAGCGCTGCCAGCCGGCGCAGCAGAAACGGGGACTCGTGAGTGATCTGTCAGTCCTCCAGCGCCAGGTGATCTGTGGCCGGTGGCGGCGGGTCCTGTTTTTTGCGGTATTGGGGCTCTATTACATCGGACCCGGGGGGGGCCAGGTCAATACCGGAAAGATCGAGGTTCGGCGCATTGGCCTCTGGTGCCGCACAGTCCGAGAAATCGGTGCCGTCGGGGCTCAGGGATATACCGCTGGTGTCCGGATCCAGCGCCTGGGCGGAAGAGGGGAGAGTGGGCAGCAATTCCCCCACGCTACCTTCGCTGAGATGGCTGGTATCGGGCGCTGCAGGCGGTGCTGGCGGTGTTTCCGATAGGCGCTGACCACTGGTGTCTACATCGAGATTCGGTGTGGTTACAGGACTTGCCGCAGGAGCGCTACGTTCTTCGGCGCGCAACACTTCGGTGCCGGACGGTGCAAGCGCGATACTGTGATCAGCCCGTGCATCAGGCACCTCCGTGCTCTGTGGAAACTCTGTCGGTTGCGGCTGTGAGAGTGGGCCCGGAGTCGATGCCAGGGCGGCAATTCTTTCTGCGGCACTCATTGCTTTGGCGGCGGGTGGTGCTGATGGTGCCGCCGGGGTCGTGTTAGCGGCTTTGATTACCGGAATACCGCCGGCGTTTTCGATGGCTTGCTTGTATTTACGCGCGGTGGGCTTGTCACAGTTACGTTTTACCAACTGTGCTTTGCCGCTGAACAACTTGTTGAGCGTGGCCTCATCGGCATTGAACAGTTTCGCCATATTTTCGCGTACAGCGGGTAATTCCTTTCCCTCGAGGAGTTGTCCTGAATAATAGATATTGTAGCGAGCTTCCATACAGCGACCCCCCGAGTGTATTGCTCGAAGTATACGGAAAATTGTCCCGCTGGTCTTGCCCTCGAAAGAGAGGGGCGGAGAACGGGCGCGAATGAGGCGGTTCAGCGGCTTGTGACCTTCGGTGATGACATCTGCTACCATGCGCGGCTTTGCTGGTGCCGGTGATCAGGGCTCTATGAGTGATCGTGTTCCCACACGCTTTGTTAACACGTTGCTGCGAATGGCCGGGGATCGAGGCTATGATTTCAGCGTAATCCTCAGTACCGCAGGGCTGGATTTTGACCCGCTTGACGAAAAATCCCCGGGCTACCGGCCTGAAATCAGTGCCATGCAATATACCCGTGTCTACCAGCAAGTACTGCATTTGATGCAGGACGAGAGCTTTGGTCTGGCGGGCAGTGAATCAACGGCACCCGGCGCTTTCAGGATGATGTGCTACTGCGTTATCTCCTGCCGCAATCTCGGCCAGGCGATTCAGCGTACCGCGGAGTTCTACCGTACCTTCTTTGACGAGCACAGCCAACTCTATGCCAATTTCAGCGAACAGTACGCCAGGGTGGGGTACCGTACGCAGGCTCCAAGTGGCACCCCCCGCGTCGGCGTGGCAGACGCCTACGGCCTCTCTCTGTGGCACCGCTTTTTTGGCTGGCTGTGTGGTCGTTCAATCGAATTGAAACGGGTCGACTTCCGTGGCACCGAGCCGGAGCGCGTAGAAAAATACCAGAGCCTGTTTGCCTGCCCTATCTATTTCTCCCAGCCCAGCGATCTGCTCTATTTCGACAGTGCGTGCCTCGCCTGGCCGGTGGTGCATACGGAGCATTCACTGAGAGAGTTTTTGCGCACAGCGCCGTATCAGTTGTTGATTATGGATAACAATCCGGCAGGTAAAAGTCTGTCAGTACAGGTAAAAGCTATGATGGGGCGGGATTTCAGCGCCGGTTTTCCCGGATTTGAAACCATTAGCAGCGCGCTTGGCGTGTCCGCTCCAACACTGCGCCGCCGGCTCAAGCGGGAGGGAACGACGTTCCAGCAGCTCAAGGATGAGGCCCGATGTGAAGCGTCCATACTCTGGCTGGATCGCGCCGAATTGTCTATCAATGAGGTGGCAATGCAAATGGGCTTCACGGACCCCAGTGCGTTTCATCGATCGTTCAAAAAATGGACGGGTAAAACGCCTGGCCAATTTCGCGTGGAACGGCGTCGTCGCGACAGGAAGTAGATTGTTCGCGCCAAGGTACGGCTGTCGTGCTCGCCGTTTCCGATCAACGCAGCGGATCAGGTGATGTTTGGATGACTGTTCCGCCCGGGTGCCCTCGGGTATAATTTGCCCGCACCTTTGATCTGATGTGCATTGAGTCCCTTTTTTATCGGAGTAACACATGACGGTCCAGCAAGATATCGAGCTGCAACTGGCACAGGATTTTGCGCCTGAGTATCTGGATGTAGCCAACGAGAGTCACCAGCACAGCGTACCGGCAAATTCCGAGACCCATTTCAAGGTGGTGCTGGTAAGCGAGCGATTTGACGGCCAGCGCAAGGTCGCGCGGCACCAGCAAGTCTATGCGGCACTGGCCAGCCAACTGGCGGGGCCGGTGCACGCACTCGCGCTGCATACCTACACAGCGGGCGAGTGGCAGGCGCGACAGGAGGCGGCGCCGCAATCCCCGGAATGTCTCGGCGGCAGCAAGGCGGAGCTGTAGTCATGCCAGAAGTCGTGGTCGCCGCGCTCTACAAATTTGTCGCACTGGAAGATTTTCACGAATTGCGGGAGCCGCTGCTGGACGCCTGTCAAGCTGCGGATGCACGCGGCACCCTGCTGCTGGCCCATGAGGGTATCAATGGCACGATCGCCGCCAGTCGGGAGGGCATAGATTCGGTGCTCGCATACCTGCGTGCAGACCCGCGTTTAGCGGATCTTGAGCACAAGGAATCTCTGGATGATCACATGCCTTTTTACCGCATGAAGGTCAAGCTGAAGAAGGAAATTGTCACCATGGGCATAGCGGGAATCGACCCGAATCAGCGGGTGGGTACCTATGTCAAACCGACGGACTGGAACGAACTGGTCAGCGATCCCGAAGTGTTATTGGTGGATACCCGAAACGACTACGAATGCGGTATAGGAAGCTTTCGCGGTGCTGTTGACCCTGAGACCACAACCTTCAGGGAGTTTCCCGCATACGTGCGCCAGCACCTGGATCCCACCAGGCATAAAAAGGTTGCCATGTTCTGTACCGGCGGTATCCGCTGTGAAAAAGCCTCTGCATTTATGCTGCAGGAGGGCTTCGAAGAGGTCTACCACCTGCAGGGTGGAATACTTAAGTATTTGGAGGAGGTGCCTGAGCAGGAAAGTATCTGGGAGGGTGAGTGCTTCGTCTTCGACAATCGGGTGGCGGTGAATCACCGCCTGGAAAAAGGGCAGTACGACCAGTGCTACGGCTGCCGACACCCTATCACCGAGCAGGACAAGCAATCGGAGCAATACCAGAAGGGTGTTTGCTGTCCGCGTTGTTTCGACACCCTGACAGCGGAAAAAATAACGAACTTTCGCGAGCGCCAGAAGCAGATTGAATTGGCCGAGGCGCGGGGGGAAGTGCATATCGGGGCGTCACCACCGCAGCGACAGACGGCGGCCAGTTGAGAAGCCACTGCGCGCCATAGCTATCGTAGGTGCTGATTTATCGCGCCGCGAAATACAGCTACTGGAACGAAGGTACTCAAACCGACACTGTCACCCTCTGATATGACGCCACTGAGCAACGGTGTGCCGGCGCCGGATACCTGCACCACTGCGCCGCCTGAAGCCCCTTTATATGCCGTGCAATTACTGTCACTGATACCCCGTTCTTCGGCGGTGATAAGACAGGCCGCATCGAAAGTCAGGCGGTTGCCGTAATCTCCCATCGCCGCATCCCGTGAATAGCCAGCCATGGTGATGCTTCTGACGGGGTCGGCCCTACCGGGGTGAACCAGCAGTGCATTGGCTTTGCCAGCGGGCACGGGAAGCCTGAGCCGCAGAATCGCCCAGTCGGCGTGCATGCCGCCGCCGTCAGTGAGTCGGTAGGCCTCTCGTTGCATTACCTGTTGAACTCCCGACACCAGAGTGAATACGATCGGCTTGCTGAGATCGGTGTAATTCGCCAGGCAATGCCAGGCCGTGATAATGGTATCCGCCGCTCTGCCTGCTTTTCCGGTTACCAGTGTGGCGCTGCAATCCTCCAGCACATGAGCGCGGCGTCCATCACGGTAAGTGCTGCCCGGCACTCGCAACTTTCCCACGGCGCGCAACCAGGCCGGGGCATCACGACTGTACATCTTTCTGGAATCGACAGGGCTAACCGCAGTTTCCGCTGCGATCTGGACCGGCAGGGCGATTAATCCGGTGATCAGGCAGCAGGCAAACAGGTATCTTGTCAGCGGGCGGGTACTGGATGGTGTTTTGCACTCAGGCATTGTGATTTCAACGTCGTCTTCCCCGACGGCTTGCTTATCAGTATGGTCGATGGATAGTAGATAAGTCGCCTTAGCGGGTAAAGGGCAGCGTTAGGGGTTTGAAGCAGGGCCGGGTCGCGGTGCTTGCGTGAGCGGGTACCCCAAATGGATGATGCGTGGCACTCACAGAAGCGATTAGATAGGAACTATCATCCAACCGCCGGGAGATCGCAATGACTATCCATCAGAACATACAAGCAGGTGATGCCATGAACCAATACGGACTGGACAGTCCCCGTGCACAAGAACTGATCGCTGCTGCAGACGCTCTGGGCCCCGTGCTGCGTGCCCGTGCCGTTGCCTGCAAGGCCAATAAGCGGGTTCCCGACGAAACAGTGGCCGATTTTCACACAGCGGGATTTTTCAAAATTCTGCAGCCGGAGCAGTGGGGGGGCTACGCCATGGACCCGCAAGTATTCTATGCGGTGGGGCTTGAGGTGGCCAGGCATTGCCCGTCCAGCGCATGGATCCTCGGTGTCATCGCCGTGCACAACTGGCAACTGGCGCTGTTTGACGACCGGGCCGCCCAGGACGTCTGGTCTGAAGACCCTGCGGTACTGATTTCCTCATCCTACGCACCGATTGGCAAAGTGAAAGTGGTGGAGGGCGGGTTCCGCCTGCGTGGCCGCTGGAGCTTTTCCAGCGGCTCCCAGCACTGTAAGTGGGCGTTCCTGGGGGCTGTTGTACCGACCCTCGAGGCGCCGTTCGATATGGCCAATTACCGTACGTTCCTTGTGCCTGTCGGCGACTACACGATTGTGGATAACTGGGATGTAGTGGGGCTGCAGGGTACTGGTAGTCACGATATTGTCGTGGAGGATGCCTTTGTGCCGGAGCATCGCACCCACAAGTCCCTGGATGGTTTTCAGTGTGACAACCCCGGTAATGCGGTGAATACTGCGCCGCTTTATCGCATGCCCTTTATGCAGGTTTTTGTGCGTGCAGTATGTACAGCTACTCTGGGGGCCTGTGAAGGCGCGCTTGCAGCGTTTGTCGAGGTGGCCAAAACCCGTCAGGCGGGTCCGGTCAAAATGAAAAACGATCCGTTTGCACGTCAGCTGGCTGCAGAGGCCAGGTCCTCAATCGAGGAAATGAAACTCACCATGATCCGCAACTTCGACGCGATGATGGCCTGCTGCCGGGCGGGCGAATCTATAGCGATAGAGGATCGCGTGCGCTACCGCTATGACTCGGCCGTGGTCGCCGATCGCTGTCTGGCGCTGTCCGGCCGTATGCTCAAGGCGGCGGGCAGTGGTGGGATTCGCCTCGATAGCGCGTTGTTGGCTTATCACCTGGACATCCTGGCGAGTCAGGCCCACATCGCCAATCACTCGATCCCCTTTGCCGTCAACATGGGTGGCACGATGTTTGGAGAAGACAATGTTGATTTTGCAATCTGATTTTAGTTGGAGAGGGCGCTAGCTGCCATGGCAATGAATGGACTGTTACCTGAAGGGCATTACGCCGACTGTGCGAATGGTCACCGTATTCACTATCTGGACGAGGGGCCGGCCACGGCTGAAGTCGTGGTCTACCTGCACGGGTCTGGTCCCGGTGCCAGCGGCTACAGCAACTTCAAGGGCAACTATCCCTACCTGGTCGAGGCGGGGTACCGCTGTATTATCCCCGATCTTATTGGTTACGGATTCTCCGACAAGCCCACGGATGTCGATCATCCGCTGTCGTTTTTTGTGGAGTGTATCAGGCAAACTCTGGATTGCGCCGGTGTAGAGCACTGTACACTGATTGGCAACTCCCTGGGTGGTGCCGTTGCCCTGGGGCTTGCGTTGGATGACCCACAGCGCATCGAAAAACTGGTGTTAATGGCGCCCGGTGGATTGAGTGAAATGGCCGATTACCAGGCGATGCCCGGTATGCAGAAAGTGTTTAAGGTATTTGGTTCCGGCGAGCCGGTGACCCCGGAGGTGATGAGAGACCTGTTTGCCACCGGCCTGATGCACAACCCGAAATACGCGACTGACGAATTGGTCGCCGAACGTATGCAAATTATGGCAACCATGAACGGCCATGTTATGGCTACCATGTCGGTACCTGTGCTGACGGAGCGGCTGCGGGAAATCGAGTGCCCGGTATTGGGTTTTTGGGGCCTGGAGGAGAAAATGATGCCGGAGAACGGTATCATGGCGCTGGCCCGCAACGTGCAGCACCTGCGTCTGATTTTGGTCAGTGAGTGTGGGCACTGGGTAATGGTTGAGCACGAAGACATGTTCAACCGGGCCTGTCTGGATTTTATCAGTAACTAAGCCGGCGTAGCGTCGGCTCACAACAGGAGCGGGCATGCGTAAAAACCGACTGGGCAGAAGTGCAATCGTGGTTTCCGATATTTGCATGGGAACCATGACGTTCGGCAATCAAAGCGACGAGTCTGAATCCTTTCGTATTATGGATATGGCCTATGATGCGGGAGTCGATTTCTATGACACCGCGGAGATGTACCCGGTGCCACCGGATGCAAAATATGTCGGTGCCACAGAGGAGATCGTTGGTCGCTGGCTGAAAACAAAAGACCGCGATTCGATTATTCTTGCCTCCAAGGTAGCGGGCCCCAGCCACGGTTGGCTTGCGGCCCCTCTGCGGGCAAGCAAGACGGGTCTCGACCGACACCATATTGTGCGCGCTGTGGAGGGCAGCCTCAGGAGGCTGGACACAGACTATATCGACCTGTACCAGACGCACTGGCCCGATCCCGACTTTCCCTACGAAGAAACCCTGGAGGCGCTGGATGAACTGGTGCGCTCCGGCAAGGTACGTATACTCGGCTGTAGCAACGAGACCACCTGGGGCCTGACCAAGAGTCTGTGGACCTCTGAGCTGCACGGTCTGGCGCGTTTTGAAACAATCCAGAATAATTTCAGCCTGAATAACCGCCGCTTTGAGGATGAACTGGCCCAGGCCTGCCGCAAGGAACAGGTCAGCCTGATTCCCTATTCTCCTTTGGCGGGCGGCGTGCTCAGCGGTAAATACAATGACGGCGCCCGCCCCGAAGGCGCACGTTTTAGCTTTTACCTTAGCGCCGGGGAGCGACAGCAGAAAATGGCGGCGCGCTTCGTCAATGACAGGACCCTGGAGTCCACTCGTCGATTCCAGGCAATAGCCGCAGAGGCAGATATGTCCGTGGTAACCATGGCGACGGCCTGGAGCAAACAGCACGACTTTGTGGCATCTACCATCGTTGGCGCCACCCGAGCGGAGCAGATGCCGGAGATACTGGCGGCGGCAGACATCACCCTGGAGCCAGCCATGCTGGCGAAGATAGATGCCGTCTGCCGGGATATTCGCTACCCCATGGGGTGAGCCGAGGTCCACCATGACGGAACTGATCCTTGTGGCGGTCGTGCTGGCGACATCGTGCCTGACCGCGGTGATTGGCATGGGCGGCGGGGTCCTGCTGCTGACGCTGATGCCCGGGCTGGTGCCCACATCCGCCATCCTGCCCCTGCATGCCCTGACTCAGCTTGCCAGTAATGCATCCCGGGCAGGCTTTGGCTGGCGTTCCCTGGATCTTGCCATTGTACCAGCATTTATTATCGGTGCTCTGGCAGGCAGTTGGCTGGGTTCCGAGATATACCAGGTGCTGGATGAGCGTTGGTTACCCGCCTTTATCGGCGTATTCATTCTGGTCTTCACCTGGCTGCCGCTGCCGCTGCCGCTGCCGCTGCCGCTGCCGTTGGTGCGTGGTGGTGGTCAGCTGGCGCTGGGTGTGCTGGGTTTTTTCCAGACCGGCCTCGGCATGTTGGCCGGTGCCACCGGGCCGCTGGGTGCCGCCGTATTATTGCAGCGCAATAGAGAGCGGGACTGGTTGGTGGTGAATACCGCGCTATACATGACCCTCAATCACGGCCTGCGAGTATTTGCCTATTTTGCCATCGGTTTCAGTTATGCGCCCTGGTGGCCGTTGCTTACCGGCATGGTGATAGCGGGCATAGCGGGCTCCTGGCTGGGGACACGGTTGCGCCGCCTGGTGCCGCAACGGGATTTTCACAAGTGGTTTCGTCTGCTGGTAAGCCTACTGGCTGTCCGCATGATCGCGCTTGCTGTGCTTTAATTACCGCACCATTGAACCAGAGTCATTAATTGAGATGGAAGACAAGAGACGCGGGGCGCTGCTCGGTGTTACAGCGTACCTGATATGGGGCGGTGCCGCTCTATACTGGGTTCAGACCGAGCCGGTGTCAGCTGCGGACCTGGTCGCCCATCGAGTGTTGTGGTCTCTGCCGGTTGTGGTGCTGTGCCTTTTTGTCGCCGGCTCCGGTCGCCTTGGTCATGCCATGGCCCTGTTCCGACAACCGCGAACGCTCGCTGTCATGGCTGGCGCGGCCTTGTTCAGTTCAATGAACTGGACCCTTTTTATGTGGGCAGTGACTAACGGCAGGGCCACCGAGGCCAGCCTGGGCTATTTTCTGCTACCGCTGGTAAATGTACTGATTGGCCTTACCTTGTTTCGCGAATCAATCGATCGCGCGCAGAAGATTGGCGTCGCCTTCGCTGTTGCCGCGGTGTTGTTACAACTGCTCTACTACGGGGGCCTGCCCCTGGTGTCCCTGGGTCTGGCACTTTCATTCGGGCTGTACGGCGCAATCCGCAAGGGTGTGCGTGTAGAGTCGATGGAGGGACTGTTACTTGAAATGTCGATTCTGGCACCTCTGGCACTGGCCTGGCTGGTATACCATGACGGCGCCGGTCTCGGACTTTACGGTATCCGTGTCGATCTGTTTCTTCTGGGTGCCGGCGCGTTTACCGCGGTCCCCTTGATGGCCTACGTTGCCGCCAGTCGCATACTGCCACTGACGGCATTGGGCCTGGTGTTCTATATCGGCCCGACCGCACAACTGGTGGTGGCGATATGGGTATTCGACGAGCCGTTCGATACGGTGCGATTCATCGCCTTTGGTCTTGTATGGTTGGGATTGATTGTTGTGACCGTGAGCAATATGCGGCGTGCCGCAGCACTGCGCCGCTACGGCAGCAGCGCTGGGCCCTGAAGTTCTTGAGCCGGGACGACCCCCGGGGAGGTCATTCATTATGTCTTACGTATTTTACCCGCTGCTTATTGGTCTGGTCCTGTGTGCTTGCGCAGGCGGTTCCGTACAGGCGGCCGAACCCGGTACAAATTTTCTCCCGGATGAACGGCCCTTGGCCAAAACTCTAGTGTACGACTGCAACGGCTACGAGTTCACTGCCAGGCTGGGGCCCGGTGAGATGGCAGTTTGGTTGGTCGATCGCTATGATATTTTGTCCCAGGTTCGCAGTGCTTCGGGCACGAAATATGTAGAGGGCGATATCGAGTTCTGGAGCAAAGGTGACGAGGCGATTCTGGAGGTAGGAAATCAGCAATATCTCAACTGCGTGCTGGTGCCGGGGCGTGTGCCCTGGGAGGACGCGCGGCGCAGAGGTGTTGCCTTTCGAGCGGTGGGCAACAAGCCCGGCTGGACGCTGGAGATCCAGGACGACAGGCATCTGTTATTTCTGGGTGACGATGGCATGCGGCGCGTCGCCACGCCAAACCCCGGTGTGCAGAAGCAGGACAATGTCAGGCGTTATCACGCTGTCACCGACTCCGCCGACCTGCGCGTGGAGATTATCCAGGAGCCGTGTTCTGATTCCATGTCAGGTGAAGCCTTTGCGGCCCGCGTGATTGTCACCCTGGACGATGGCATTTTCTACGGCTGCGGTCGCGACCTCGATTATCCCTGGGAATAGTCGCCACCAGCCCCGCTGGCGCTGTGTGTAAAAGTACCGCAGCGACTTTCGCGCGACCTTGCGCGATCTTGATTGACATCAATGCCTGCACAACTCACCCCCAATATTATAACGCCCAGAAGGTGCAGCACCGCTGCTCCGCCCAATCCGAAACAGGAGTGATGGAATGAAAAAAGCGTTATTGATGACGCTGGTGGTGGCCCTATTGGGCGGTAGCTTAATGGCTCAGGCGTATGAGAAAGGGGATTTTGTGCTGCGCATGGGAGCGGTAAATGTAGACCCGGATTCCGACAGCAGCCCGATTAACCTGCCGGGTGTCCCCACACTTCAAACTGAGGTAGATGACGACACCCAGTTTGGCATTATCCCCATGTATATGGTCACCGACCATGTTGGCATCGAACTGCTTACGGCGACACCGTTCAAACAGAACATCACACTTCATGGCCAGGGCATAAACCTCAATGCCGGCTCTACCAAACACCTGCCCCCAGTCATCACCGCCCAGTGGTACCCACGCGGCGGCAAAAGTGGTTGGCAGCCCTTCCTCGGGTTGGGTGTGAACTACACCATATTCTTTGATGAAAAAATCGACAAGCAATTGGACGAAACGCTCAATGCCATTCTGGGCTCTACCCAGGAGAGTCTCGATCTCGATAATTCATTTGGCCTTTCCGCCCAGGCTGGTGTGGATATTCCTTTCGCCAAGAATTGGGCACTCAGTCTTGCGGTCTGGTATATCGAGATCGATACCAATGCCACGGTCAAAACAGACGTTGGCAATGTGCACTTCAAGACACAGATCGACCCCTTCGTTTATCACATAGGTATCGCCCGCCGCTTTTAACCCGATTGACCGGCTCACCTACGGTCACTTGGCGCTTGGCCCCGCTAGTTTCTAGCGGGGTCTTTTTTTTGTGTCTCACCTGCATTTTTGGGAGTCATGTAAAGCCGGCGCCAACTTAAAGAAGCTGTGCCGGGACCCGCCGTGAATACATCCATGTAGGCTCGTTTCGCGCGTCCATGCGCTCTACGGTCCCGGCACAGCTTCTTTAAGTTGTCACCTTCTTGTCAGCTAGACCCATCCGGTGTTTGCACACACCGGTATCATCAAACCTGCTGAGTAGAACTTGGCGGAGGGGTCAAATCGGGTATAGGTTGACGGGATCGTCTGAGGCCATGGATGGCCGAAACGAGCCTACATGGATGTATTTACGGCGTGTCCCGACAACCTATACCCGATTTGACCCCGTTCCTTGATGACTGAACTTTCGGGCTTTGCATCTACAGACTCATATCTAGTGAAGCATCTGCGAATGATCCATCGGTTCAGACATCCCGGACGGCCCAGCAGCGTGGCCGGAATGCCCACTGTGGGAGGCGGTAATGTACAAGGTCCAGGCACCTGAGACGATGAGCAGCAGAGCGACGAAAAGTTTGAGGCCGCGTTTGCGCAGGAAAGCCTGCAAGCCCTCGGCACCAAAGCTGGTGGCGAGCATGGCGGGGAGGGTGCCGAGGCCGAACAGGAACATCAGCAGTGCGGAGGTGGGCGCATGCTGGGCGGTGGCAGACCAGGCAAGGGCGCTGTAGATGAGGCCACAGGGCATCAAACCCCAGCAGAGGCCGAGAGCATAAGCCTGGGGCCAGTGGCGCACCGGCAACCAGCGGGAAGAGAAATGTTGAACGGGTTTCCAGAGCTTTGCGCCGGCGCGTTCCAGCAGGGCCATGCCGCGCCACCAGTCGGCCACGTAGAGTCCCATACCTATCAATAACAGGCCGGCGATGTAACGCAGACCGATGGTCCATGCGGAGATGTCAACGCTGCCCGCTGCCAGGCCCAGCAGAGCTCCCAGCAGGGTATAGCTGCTGATCCGCCCCGCGTGGTAGGCGATGGTCACAGTGTGAGAGCCGGAGCCGCCCAGGCTGAGTGCGGCCGCGATGCCACCGCACATGCCCAGGCAGTGGCCCGCGCCTGCCAGGCCGAGACCCAATGCGCTGGCATAACCCAGCTCAGTCACGGTTTCTCCGCTGGCGGTCGGGTATTGTCTGAATTTGTGTCATCCGGTGTCGCTGGGGTCTCGTCATCCGCCAGTATCCGCCAGGATTCCTTGTCCAGGTCCTCGTACTGGCCGTTGTCGATGGCCCAGAGCAGCAGCTTGATCGCGATTGCGCAAAAAAGCAGTGCAATGGGTATGAGGAGATACAGGCTATCCACTGGACTTGGGGCTCACAAAACTCATGGATTGCTATTTAACCGCAGGGAATTGGCGACTACCAGCAGGGAACTGGCAGACATGCCGATTGCGGCGGCCCAGGGCGGCACGAAGCCCAGTGCTGCCAGCGGAATGGCGCTGGCGTTGTAGGCCAGCGCCCAGGCAAAATTCTGGTTGATGACCCGGCGACACTGCCGGGCTTTACGCCAGGTGCTGGTGACAGAGTGCAGGTCACCGCCAACAAGCACAAAGTCGGCCTGGGCACGGGCCAGGTCGCTGGCGCCGGGTACGGCGAAGGAGGCGTCTGCCAGACTGAGTACCGGCGCATCGTTGAGCCCGTCGCCCACCATGACAACGACGGCGCCAGCCGCCTGCAGGGCCCGGACATGGGTCATTTTCTGCTGCGGCTCCAGGCCTGTCGCTACATCTGTTATACCCAGTGTGTTTGCGAGTCGGGGACCCTGGGCAGAGCTGTCACCGGTCAGCAGCGACACGGCCAGTCCGGCGTCTTGCGCTGCCGCTACAACATCGGCTGCCTCGGGCCTGGTGCGGTCGTCGAGGCCAATCCATGCCAGTGGCATTTCGTCGCGACACAGGGCAACCCAGTACAGAGGCTCAGAGGGAGGCGGCGGTAAGGTGGGAGCTAGAGTGCGGCAGAACGGCTCACTGCCCATGCGAAAGGTGTGGCTGCCCTGCTTAGCCTCCAGGCCAGCACCAACCTGGTAACGCACATTCTCCAGGCCGGAGCTGGGGTCGATAGCGGCGAAGGCAGTACCCACCGGATGGCGTGAATATTTCTGCAGGGCGGCGCCTGTCGCCAGGACCTCCTCCCGTGAGAAATCTCCCAGCGTGTGCACATCTGTGATGGCCAGGGTGCCCTCTGTGAGCGTGCCGGTTTTGTCAAAGATGAGATGAGTGGCGCGGGACAGGGCCTCCAGCGCGTTTTCGCCCCGTACGATAACGCCATTTGCACGCAGTGCACTGGCGGCACTGGTGAGGGCTGCCGGTGTGGCCAGTGCCAGCGCGCAGGGGCAACTGATGACAAGAACAGACAGGGCAATCCAGAATGCCTGATCGGGATCCAGTTGGCTCCAGACCAGTGCTGTGGCTGCGGTCAACAGCAGCACGGCGCCAACAAACCATGAGGCGACATGGTCGGCGAGGCGGGCGAGGCGGGGCTTTTCGCCCTGGGCCTGTTCTACCGAACGTTGCAGTGCGGCCAACCGGCTTTCGAGGTAGTTGCCCAGCACACGGGCTTCCAGCGCCGTTTCAGTGTTCAAGGTGCTCGCGTAGATGGTGTCTCCGGGGGCGACTGTGCGGGGCAGGTGTTCACCATTGAACGTGTCTTCTCGCATGGCGCTTTGACCGGCGATTACCTGTGCATCTACAGGCACGGTATCCCCGGCTCTGACCAACAGGATATCGCCGGCTTGCAGCTGGATTCGGGGAACGACAAGCCACTGATTTTCACGTCTGGTCGTAACGGCATCGGGTAGGGTTTCCTGGGCATCAAACCAGGTGAGATTATGGCGTTGACTGGCGCGACGCTCGAAGAATCGACCCAGCAACAGGAAGAATGTGAACATCACCACGGAGTCAAAATACACCTGGCCGGTACCGGTGACCGTGGCCCAGATACTGGCCAGCCAGGCGAGACCGATGGCCAGGGCGACGGGTAAGTCCATCACCAGTGCGCCCTGCTTCAGGTGGCGCCAGGCGGTGATAAAAAATGGGCGCGAGGAAAACACCACCACGAAGCTGGCCACCAGCAGACTTACCCAGCGCAACAATCCCTGGTACTGGCTTTCAATTCCCTGGATATCACCGGCGTGCAGCGCCACGGCAAACATGCCCACCTGCATCATGCCCAGGCCCGCCACCGCCAGGCGCCGTAATTCCAGCCGATATTCGTCGGCCACCTGTTGTCGCTGTGTGCTGGTATGGAAGGGCCTTCCGCGATAACCCAGAGCATCCACCTGGGCGAATATTTCGCTGAGTTTGATGTGGTCGGGCTGAAATCGAATGTCGAGCCGGTTCTGTTGCAGGTTGACCAGTGCCTCGCTGACACCGGGTAGCCGTGCCATGGTTTGCTCTATCAGCCAGGTACAGGCGGCACAGGATATACCGCCTAGCAGCAGTTTCGCTGTCACCTCGCCGTCGGCGCTCGTCTCGGTAAACGTGGTGGACAGCGCCGGGTCATCATAGATGAGGTACTGCTCAAGGGTATCGGGGGCGCGTTCGGAAGGACGCTCATTGTAGGCGGTGCGCTGCTGGTAGAAGTTTTCCAAACCACTGGCACTGATCAGCCCGGCAACGGCGCGACAACCCGGGCAGCACATCGGGCGAAACTGGTCGGCGATGACAATGCCAAAATCCGCCCCCGCCGGGACTTGCTCTCCGCAGTGATAACAGGCCTTAACGTCGGCATTGGCGCTACCCTCAGTCGGCAGCGGCATGGCCAATATCATGTTGTTGGATAATTCCGTCCAGGCGCCAGCCATCCTCCTGCTCCAGGCTTAGTATCCAAAGCCAGCGAGGTGCTACGGGTGCGGGTAGTGGAGCCTGGTAAATGCCCGGGGCGATCCTGCTCACAGTGACCGGAAAATCGCGATCCGCTTCCAGCGGATGTGACAGTGTCAGGTTCAGTAATTGCGCATCTACCGGGCCGTCAAGTCGCACTGTTACGTGATCATTGGAAAAATGTAAACTGGCGCTGATTCCCAGTTCGCTACTGCGTTGTTTTTTCTCCAGCTGCCGATTTATCGCCAACCCATCCTTGTAGTACTCATCGACCACCAGGTCATCCGCGCCGTAGTAGGCGATATACATGGTGGCGAAGCTGGCGACCACTACACTGGCAGGCAACAGGATGAGGAACCACGGCCAGAACTGGCGGAACCAGGGTTCGGTGTCTCCGCCGGGCAGGGCAGGCCTCATCGTATGGGCCTCATAAAGCGCGACTCGGTGGTAGCATTGATGGAGGGCTTGTCGACAGCGACCGCAGTGAAATCCAGCTCGGTGCTGGGGCTGTCAAGTTCCCCTGGTTCGACACTTACTCGCAAGCTGATGCTGCGCACCTCTCCGCCGTTAAGTGTATGACGGGTGGTTCCCACTATGCTAGCGCCCTCTATACCCTCGATAGTAACGTCAAAAGTGTGCATGTCGTTGTCCATATTCGCCAACTGCAGAGTGTAAATATTCTCGACTGCGCCGCTGTCGGTGATGCTATACAACTGTGTGCGGTCGCGTATAGCCGTGAGGTCCAGCGGTATGCGGCTGAACACGTTGTACCAGAATACCCCCACCATAAGACAGAGCACGAGGAAGTATCCAATGATACGCGGGCGCAACCAACGGGTTTTGCCACCCTCTAACTCGTGCTCACTGGTATAGCGTATCAGTCCCCGTGGATACGCCATTTTATCCATAACTGAATTGCAGGCATCTATACAAAGGGCGCAGCCAATGCATTCGTACTGCAGGCCGTCGCGAATGTCGATACCTGTGGGGCAGACTTGTACGCACAGGGAACAGTCAACACAATCGCCGACCGCCAGTTCGCCATGTTCGATGCTGCGTTTACGCGAGCCGCGTGGTTCACCGCGTTTCTTGTCGTAGGAGACAATCAGCGTATCATGGTCGAACATCACTGACTGGAACCGGGCGTAGGGGCACATGTATTTGCAGACCTGTTCACGCATCCAGCCGGCGTTTATATAGGTCGCGAGGGTGAAGAAAATCGTCCACGACGTGGCCCATTGGCCCGCTGACAGTGTGACAAGATCCGGCAACAATTCCCTGATCGGGGTAAAGTAACCGACAAAAGTAAACCCTGTAACAAACCCCACGAATAACCAGGAACCGTGTTTGAAAATCTTCCGTGTTACTTTTTCCAGCGACCAGGGAGCTTTGTCCAGCTTAATACGCTGGTTGCGGCTGCCTTCCGTTTTCTGCTCCAGCCACATGAAGATGCTGGTCCAGACCGTCTGCGGGCAGGTGTAGCCGCACCAGACCCTACCGGCGAATGTGGTCACCGCAAATAGAGCAAAAGCGGCAATGATCAGCATAAAGGCGAGCATCGGAAAGTCCTGGGGCCAGAAGCTGAGGCCCAGAATGTAGAACTTTCTGGCGGGAAGATCGAACAATATAGCCTGGCGATTATCCCAGCTTGTCCAGGGTAGCAACAGGTAGCCCAGCAGCAGGGGCCAGCCGCTGAACAAGCGTATGCGCTGGTAAAAGCCTTCGATTTCCCGTGTGTATATTTTTTCGCGACGCTGGTAGAGGTCGATCTCTTCGACCTCTGCAGGCGCAATTTCCCGGAGGTCAATCAGATCCTGATCAGACATGTTCCTGTTCCGCGATGAGGGGGTAAAGCCCGTTTTTTCAGGGCTCGTTGCCAAGCCCTGGGTGTTAGCAGAGTGCGCTTACTGTTGCTGCCTGAGGCCGTATACGTAAGCGGAGAGGATGTGAATTTTATCTTCACTCAGAGTGTCCTTGAAAGCGGGCATAATGCCGTTGCGTCCGGCGCGGATGGAGTGAGCAATCTGTTCTTCGCTGCCACCGTATAGCCACACGCCATTGGTCAGATTGGGTGAGCCCATCGCAGGGTTGCCCTGGGCATTGGCGCTGTGGCAGGCTACACAGTACGTTTTAAAGACTGTCTCACCGGCGGCTGCCTGGGCCGGATTTGCATTTCTGCCATTGAGACTGAGCACGTATTGGGTGACATCCGCCACACCCTTGTCGCCGATAATACTGCCCCATGCAGGCATGGCCGCCTGGCGCCCGTTCTCAAGGGTGGCCTTGATCGTGGCGGGGTCACCACCATAGATCCAGTCGTCATCGGTGAGGTTGGGGAAGCCGTAGCGTCCCTTGCCGTCTGCGCCATGGCATTGGGCACAGTTGTTGGCGAACATGCGCATCCCCATTTTTCGTACCGCCGGGTCACCGGCAATGTCTTCTACCGGAAGAGCCAGGTAGCGATCACGCATATCCCGATACTTTTCATCAGCTGCAGCGACTTCATCGTTGTATTGGCCCACTTGGGTCCAGCCAATAGCACCGGCAAAGTTCCCCATGCCGGGGTAGACAATCAGGTAACCCACGCCCCAGACAATGGTGATCACAAACATGTAAAACCACCAGGCGGGGAGGGGGTTGTCCAATTCCTCTATACCATCGGCCACATGGCCCGTAGTTTTTTCTGTGGGCGGCCCTTCGTGTTTTCGAGTTGAAAACAAAATCCAGACCAACCCTATCAGCGTTACACTGGTGAGGATGATTATCCAGTAGCTCCAGAAACTAGCCATTCCTTTCGTCCTCCTTCATGGTCTCTTTGTTCTGCTGCTCGTCCGCAAAGGGAAGGTTGGCGGCTTCGTCAAACGATTTTTTACGTTTGCTGCTGTAGGCCCAGATACACAGCCCGAAAAAGGCGATCATCAGGAATGCGGTGCTAAGTCCTCTCAAGTCGTTGATGTCCATTAGCGCCTCGTTTGCAGCAGGGTGCCCAGCTGTTGCAAATAGGCAACAACGGCCTCAATTTCTTTCTTGCCTTTAACAGCGGCTTCAGCGCCGGCTATGTCTTCATCCGTATACGGAACACCTACATCGCGCAGGGCTGACATTTTCCTGCCGGTAATCCGGGCGTCAATTTCATCTTCGAACAGCCATGGGAAGGCGGGCATATTTGATTCGGGTACAACATCTCTCGGGTTCCATAAATGCGCTCTATGCCAGTCGTCGCTGTAGCGTTTGCCGACCCTGGCCAGGTCGGGCCCTGTGCGCTTGGATCCCCAAAGAAAGGGATGGTTGTAAACAAACTCACCCGCCACAGAGTAGTGCCCATAGCGCTCTGTTTCCGCGCGCAGCGGCCGGATCATCTGGGAGTGGCAGGTATTGCAGCCTTCGCGAATATAGACGTCCCGGCCTTCAAGCTCCAGCGCTGGCAGCGGCATCAGGCCCGCGATCGGCTCGTTGGTTTCCTTCAGGAAAAGCAGTGGAACCAGCTCTACCAACGTGCCAAAGCTCAGGGCTACAATTGTCAGCACTATCATCAAACCGACATTTTTTTCAATTACCTCGTGTTTCATCGTCCCCTCCTCAAGCCGCGCTAGCGACAACCGGGGCCGCCAGTGGTTCAACTTCTTTATGGCTGGTCATATACAGGTTGTAGGCCATCAGCAACATGCCGCTGAAGAAAATTGCCCCGCCGATGACTCTTACCACATAGCCGGGATAGCTGGCTGCAACAGACTCGACAAAGCTATAGGTGAGAGTGCCGTCCTGATTGTAGGCGCGCCACATAAGACCCTGAAGTATGCCGTTAACCCACATGGATGTGATGTACAGGACAGTGCCAATGGTAGACATCCAGAAATGGGCGTTGATCAGGCCGATACTGTACATGCGCTCCCTGCCGAACATGATGGGAATCAGGTGGTACATGGCGCCTATAGAAATCATTGCCACCCAGCCCAGAGCCCCGGAGTGGACGTGACCGATGGTCCAGTCGGTGTAATGAGACAGCGAGTTTACGGTCTTGATGGACATCATCGGGCCCTCAAAAGTGGACATGCCATAGAACGACAGGCTGACCACCAGAAAGCGCAGAATGGGGTCGGTACGCAATTTATGCCAGGCACCGGAGAGGGTCATCATGCCGTTGATCATGCCGCCCCAGGATGGCGCCAGCAGGATGATGGACATCACCATGCCCAGGCTTTGGGCCCAGTCGGGAAGGGCGGTGTAGTGCAGGTGGTGAGGGCCAGCCCATATATACACGGCGACCAGTGCCCAGAAATGTACAATGCTCAAGCGGTAGGAGTACACCGGGCGCCCCGCCTGTTTGGGCACGAAATAATACATCATGCCCAGAAAGCCGGCAGTCAGAAAAAAGCCTACGGCATTGTGGCCGTACCACCACTGCACCATGGCATCCACGGTGCCGGCATAAATGGAGTACGATTTGCCGATGGTAACGGGGATCGCCAGGCTGTTGATGATATGCAGTATGGCTACCGCGATGATAAATGCACCGAAAAACCAGTTTGCCACGTAAATATGGTTAGTCTTTCGCTTGGTGATCGTGCCGAAAAAGACCACCGCGTAAAGCACCCACACAACGGCAATGAGGATATCGATAGGCCATTCCAGCTCAGCGTATTCCTTGCTGCTGGTCCAGCCCATGGGTAGCGTTACCGCCGCACACACGATGACCAGCTGCCAGCCCCAGAACGTCACAGCGGCGAGTTTGTCGGAAAATATCCGGGTCTGGCAGGTGCGCTGCACTACATAGTAGGAACTGGCGAAAAGTGCACAACCGCCAAAAGCAAAAATGACTGCGTTGGTATGCAGCGGTCGCAGGCGGCCGAATGATAGCCATGGCAGGTCAAAGTTCAGGGCTGGCCACGCCAATTGCGCGGCAATAAGCACACCTACCAGCATGCCGACGATACCCCAGACCACCGTCATAACGGTAAATTGGCGCACGACCTTGTAGTTGTAGACGGGGTGTTCCAGTGCAGAGTTAAGCTCGCTCATTGTTCGATTCCAATGCTAGATATCAGTGCTGTAAAACGAATGCTGATTGCCGTTGATACTCAGTCCGTAAACGCCGGGGCTGCGCCGAAATCCCACAGGAGTACCGAGCCCACCATCATGCAGATGAGGATCACAAGCCCTACACCAACGACGGCGCTGGAAAAGAGGAAACCGCGTTCCTCTGGGATGTTCATCACGATGGGGATCCCCAGGTACAAGAGGTAAACCGACCAGCTAACGGCACAGACCCCTACCAACAGGTCAATCCACAATAGAGGGTAAAAACCTACCAGTCCGGCGATAAACAAGGGGGTGGAAGTCAGGCCGGCTATAACAATACCTTTGGTCAGTGTGGAAGCGGCGCCATAAGTCGCGGACATCCAGTGGATAAAGTAGCCTATTACCGCGACGGAACTCAGCATGGCAAGGTAAAACAACACGCTGATTTGACGGGCGCTGTCCACCGTCAGCTTGATAGCGTCACCCTTGTCTCCCACAGTCCAGCCAACCTGGCTGGTGCCGTAATACCACGCAACCGCGGGCAGCAGGGCGAGGACACAGGGGTAGAGAAGCAGGGTTCTGAAGGAGCTTTCCGGGAGGTCAGCAATCGCCCGCCACTGGGCGCTGGGTTTGACCAGTAAGCCAAAGGTATGTTGGATCATTAGAGTGTATTCTCCCCGAAACAGCTGATGTTATGCGCGAAAGCGCTATAATAGGTGGTGCGGTGGTTGAAACCTTGATTTATCTCAAGGGACCGCGATGTGCTAGATACTCACATTGGCCATATTCTGCAGACCAGGTACGTCCAGTATTTTGATTTCCTTGTTGTCTACTTGCAAGATTCCCAGTTTTTGCATGCGGCTGAAAACACGGCTTACCGTCTCGACTGTCAGCCCGAGGTAATTGCCGATGTCCACCCGGGACATGGTCAGGCGAAACTGCGTGGCGCTTAACTTGCGCCTGCTGTTTCGAGTGGAAATGCTGAGCATAAGAGAGGCCACGCGCTCATCCGCGGAATTTTTGCTGAGCAGAGTAATGAGTTGCTGGTCGTCGGTGATTTCTCTGCTCATAAGCTGGAAAAAATGACGTTGTAGCGTGGGTATTATCGCACTCAGCTTTTCCAGCGAGGAGAAGGGGATTTCGCAGACCGCAGCAGTTTCAAGCGCTTTCGCAGAAGATGCGTGCAGGTTGTTACTGATGCCGTCCATGCCCAGAATTTCGCCGGGGAAATAAAAGCCGGTAACCTGCTCACGGCCATCATCTGTGGTTTTGTAGGCCTTGAGAGTGCCGGAGCGCACGGCGTAAACCGATTTGAAATCGTCGCCCTCGCGATACAGGTGCTGGCTTTTCTGCAGGGGCTTACTGCGCTGAATGATCTCATCCAGCTGCTCGATATCATCAGATTCCAGGGCCAGAGGCAGGCATATGCTGTTGAGCCGGCAATTGCCGCAGCTCACCTGGTAGTCGTGAATACACGGTTTCAAAGCGTTGTTGTCTCCCGTGTCTGTCAGTCTGATGGTCATGCGAAGCTCCCCGCTGCTGCGCCAGCAGCTACTGATTTCAGCCATTATAATCGAAAGTATTGGACACAAGTGATTTGTTTTTCTGACCCTAAATGGTGGCAGAGAAACGTGGTGGCGCCCGGTCACCGCTGTGGTCATTCAAATAGGCATCAAAAGGCATACAGATATTACGCAGGAACGGCCTGCCGCGCTGTGTGACCACGATTTCCTCAGCACTGATTTCCACTAGCCCGTCGCGTTGCATAGCCCGCAGGCTGGCCAATTCCACCTGGAATCGGCTGTTGAAGTCGATACCGAACTGAAGATTGCAGTCTGCGAAATCCAATCGGAGAGCAGAAATCAGGTTCATAATAATATAGCGACGCAGTTTGTCTTCACTGGTCACTTTGCAGCCCCGGTTGACCGGTCTCCCGCCGTCATCTACGAGCGCATAATACTGCTCCAGATCGCTGGCGTTTTGCAGATAAAAGTCTCCCATCTGGCTGATTGCGGAAGCGCCCAAGCCCAGCAGATCATCCGCCATATGCAATGAATACCCTTGGAAATTACGTTGCAGGCGTCCCTCCTGTAGAGCGATGGCCAGTTCGTCCTCAGGCAATACATAGTGATCCATGCCGATGTACAGATAACCCGCATCCTGCAGCCGGTGACTGATCATTTGCTGTAACAGCAGCTTTTCCGCTGGTTGTGGCAGCGCCAGGCGGTCGATGGCGCGTTGACTGCTGAAACGTTCTGGCAGGTGCGCGTAATTGTAACAGGCAATACGATCAGGGCGTAGGGAGATCACCTTGCGCAGCGTTTCCTGGATGGTATACCTGTCCTGGTTGGGCAGGCCATAGATCAGGTCAAAGCTGAGTGACCGGAAATTGTGCGAACGGATATTTTCAACCAGGGGCGCGACCATTTCATAGGGCTGAATGCGATTGACAGCCAACTGCACCAGTGGATCGAAGTCCTGGATGCCTAGACTGATACGATTGAAACCCACTCCCTTGAGCAGAGCAATGGTGCTCGTCTCTACTGTACGGGGGTCAATCTCGATGGAGTATTCCCGGTATTCTTTGTCTACAAGGCGAAAATGGCTGGCGAGCATATGCATCAGCTCAGTTATCTCGGCGTTGTCCAGGTAGGTAGGTGTGCCCCCGCCCCAGTGCATCTGGGTAATGGGCCGCTGTTCTCCCACCAGCTGCGATTGCTGCACAATCTCTTTTTGCAGGTGATCGAGGTACAACCGGGTAACGCCTTCTTTTCGGGTGACAATTTTGTTGCAGGCACAGTAGTAACAAATGTCCCTGCAGAACGGCAGGTGCAGATACAGTGACAGCGGGGCCCGCTTGTGGTCGCCGTCCCTGGCTTGCCATGCCAGGTACTGGTCCACCGGAAAATCCTCGCGAAACTGCGGCGCAGTAGGATAGGAGGTATAGCGTGGCCCTTCACAGGCATACCTGGCCGCCAGTTCCATATCCGCGCGGTGAGCAGGGGGTACTGCGACAACCGTTTCGGGCCTGGGGTGAAAACTTGTCATGTTTGCTCTGTCGTCCGATCACACGGGAGTACAAATTAACAAGTTAATGTCACTGTGGCGTTGACCCAAATCAAGGTGACCACAATACAGTATAGTGGTGTGCAAAAACCCCGATATGAAGGTCTTAGCCCAGCGCGGCTACACTCTTGATTATCCGGCGCACCAGCTCGGCCTGTCGCGACACGCCGGTCTTGGCGAAAATGGATTTGAGCTGGGCCCTGGCGGTGTGAGGGGAAATGTTTTGCGCTGCGGAAACCTCGGCGAGACTCAGTCCACGCGCCAGTAGAATAGCCAGCCTGGCCTCTGCGGGTGTCAGGCCAAATAACTCGCCAAGAGTGTGCTGGGAGGCGGAGTCGCGCTGATCAGGGTCACTGACGAATACCGCGACACAGGGCCCGGCCTGACTTTCACTCCACTCGGAAATCGGCACCGGTTTTACCACCAGTCCCAGAGCGGACCTGCCGGCTCTGCGCGGCACCCGCAGTGCTTTTACCAGCGCAGTTACGCCGTTTTGTTGCGCGGTGATGACGCTGGCAATAGCCGCCTGTAATTCCCGGTCCGTGTTGCGGCCTTCAATGTGCAGGTGTCCGCCGCGCAGGCTCAGACCGTCAGCGTCGTCGAGGAGGGCGGCGGCCAGGGTGTTGGTGTTGGTCAGCTTGCCTTTTTCGTCGAGGATAAAGGTCGCAACAGAGAGCTGGTCAACCGCCCCGGCATAGATGTCGCGCTCTGAGGTCATCTGGTTGAGGCGGCCATATATGGCCAGCGCCTGGCGCAGGTGCGGGGTCAGCAAGGTCAGCATTTCCCGGTCCTGTGAGGTGAAGTTTGCCTCCTCCTTGCGCCGGGAGAAACGCAGGCGCGCCAGCAGGCCTTCTGGCTCACCGGTATCGACTCCCAGGATGCGGAACAGCTCGACGGGCCGCAGGTAGTGCTGGTAGTAGTCCGAGGCCACCAGCTCTGCGTCTGGCATCAGGTCATCGAGGCTGATAATTCTGTCCAATGGCAGGTTGATGAAAGGGTCCAGAGAAAAGAACTGCTCGCGATAGGCTGTCACCTGCCAGTCGTCGGAATCAGCCAGCGGTGAACGAGCGGCAGACTCGCCGCGTTCGGGCCGGACACTATTGAGAATTACACCGGGATCTTCCGCGCTGGGGGGGCGCAACACCAGCGACACGACCTGGGCGTCTATGGCCTCGCGCATGGCCGGTAGCGTGCCGTACCAGGGCGGCTGTTCAAGCACACCCCGGTAAATCAAGCGCACCAGGTGATCGTAGCGCGCGTCTATCAGAGCGGAGGCCAAGTCGACTTTTCCCAATTATTTGCCAATGATTATTTCTCGATGGACGAGAGGTCCCGGGCCACGTCAGCCAGGCGCTTGGGCCGGCCTACACCCCATCCCTGCAGGTAATCCACGCCAATTTCGCGCAACTTGGCAACAATCTCATCGTTTTCCACCGACTCAGCTATGGTTTCCTGCCCGAGGAAATGAGCCAGGTCGTTGATAGAGCGAGCGATGGCGTAATCATTGCGATTTTTATGTATGTTGGTGACAAAACTGCCGTCGATCTTGACGTAATCCACGGGTAATTCTCGCAGATAATTGTGACTTGCCAGGCCGGTGCCGAAATCATCAATGGAAAATTTGCAGCCAATATTGCGAAACGCCCGCACGAAATCTGCGGCTTTGACGAGATTTGAGATGGTGCCGGTCTCTGTGATCTCAAAACAAATCCTGCTGGTGCCAACCCCGTATTCTGAAATCTGTTCAAACAGGTAATCCATAAAACTGTCGTCCGTGACACTGGTGCCGGACAGGTTGATAGACAGGCTGGGAATCACCTTCTGGGCATCCATAAGGTGGCTTACCCAGCTGAAAGCTTCCCTGACTACCCAGCGATCGACGAGAGTCATAAAGCCGTAGCGTTCAGCTGAGAGGATAAAGTCCTGGGGCGAGGACAGTGTGCCATCCTTGTTGGCCAACCCCAGCAACAATTCGTAGTGCAGCAGTTCAACGATGTCACCGGTAATCCTGGTCTGGACGATTGGCTGGGCCTGCAGCACAAACCGTTCTGTGGCAACTGCCTGCTCAAGCTCGCGTTTGACCTGCAGTTTGTCCTGGGTGTAAGTGCTCGCCGTAGATTGGTCTTCCTCATATTGCACCACGCGATTGCGCCCCTGTTCCTTGGCGAGGTGCATGGTGGTGCGGGCGGTATTGAGAATTTGCCCGACCTCCGGGCTGTATTCCTTGATGGGCACGACACCGATGGACACGGTGAAGCCAATTTTTTCTCCCTCAATATCTACGCTGCTGGCCTCAATATCACGGCGGATTTTCTCTGCAACCTGCAGCGCCTGGTCCATCTCGCGATCAAGTAGCAAGACTGCAAAACTGTCAGATTCGATTCTCGCTGATGATGATTTTTTACTGTGAAGCTGTGCCAGCAGCCTGGCAAATTCCAGTAATACCTGGTCACCGTGGATACGGTCGTAGACCTCATTCACCAACTTGAACTGATCTATATTCAGATACAGGACCGCATGTTGTGAGTGTTTTTGCTGCGCATGGCGCAGGGCGCGGCCCATCTGGTCGAGAAAGGTTACGCGGTTGATCAGTTTGGTCAGTGAGTCGTGATTGCGGGCGAAACTCAGTGTTTTCTGTACATGTTCAAGCGTCTGGTAGAGGCTCTGGTCCACGACAGATAGTCGGTCTGCGGGCGCGGGGGGTTGCATGCCGCGGCTCAGTTGACGCGCCAGCTGTATGTTACTGATATCGGCAACTTTCTGGCCACGCTCGTTGACGAAGATGAAGCGATCCCGCTCCTCGCTGACCCAGGCAAGTTGCATGCGTACTTTTTGACCGCTCGGGTCCCGATAGGCCAGCCAGGTGCCTTTTTCCATTTGCTCAACACGCATCACCCAGCGACGCAGGCGTGGCAAGTCTTCAATTTTAGCGCGAACCTGGGCCGGCTCCACGGGTGCCCGGGCCATTCCGTCAGTGTAATCGTTGAAGTCTACTTCGCGATCACCTACGACTATTTCGCGCAGTTCATTAAGTACTGCCTGGTGCGACACGTTGGTTGGCAGGCCGGTGGCAATCTGCTGCTCGATCATATCGATCAGGGTGCCGGCCTCCAGGCCTCGCTGGGTCATCATGTCGTCGTTGGCGTCACCCTGCTCCTGGTCGCCCAGCCACAACTTCAACTGGTCGAGAGTCTTGAGATGTTCCTTCCAGCCGCGACTGTGCGGGCCCTCCTTGACGTGCGTCAGTACCAGCAAATCGCGCAGACCATTGTCTACCAGGTCTACCAGCACCCGGGGTGCATGTGCAGTCTTGATCTTGGTGGCTATCACCTTGTCGACAGATTGCTGGGCTTTTTGCAGTTTCTCCTGGCCTTCCTGAATGCGCACCACGCGCTCGACGTTGCGTGAGAGTGCCCGTTCCTGCTGCGACACAAGCTTGTCTATTTTTAGCAACGCTGAGTCAAAGATTGTGTTGTCGTCGTCGTACTCATTGACGATCTGTTCGACGATTTCGGTGATGCGCCCCTCAAGCGCCTTATTGGGGAAGTTGGCAGAGGTAGACAGTTGTGCCAGCTTATCCAGTGTCAGGCGTGCGGGGTGCCCCCGATCCAGAAAGAAATGAGGGTCCATCAGAGCAAGTTTGGCCAGAGGGATGTGCAGATCCCCCAGTGCAGGCTTCAAGTCATCCGTTACGTCGAGCTGCGATTTGATGGTGCCAAAAAGGTTGTCGACAAGATCGAGCTGATTCAGGCTGTCGGCGGTGAGGCCCTCGGTGTCCTTCAGGCCGCCCAGGGCCTGCTTGTTGTTGGCGAGATACTCGCGCAGTGAATTCCCCTTCTCTACAGCCGCACGGACCTGGGAATCCTGCTGCAGTGCGCCCAGTGCCTGTGCGATGTCCTGCGCAGTGGCCAGTTTCTGCTGCCCCTTCATACCCGCTGGTAAACTGGCGCCATCCCAGCCGCCACCACCGGGACTATCGTTGTAGTTGTTAGCCTGGGCCGAGGGGGAATGGTCTGCCGAGCGCCGGAAATTGAGAGCGTCGATAACGGATTTGTAAATGTTGTCGTATTTGGCTTGTTGATTGTTCGCCGCGGCCTGTTGACCGGCAGGGCTGCCTGACATCGACCTGGCCACGTCCGCCAGTGTGGCGGCCTGTGGATCGGCGGCACCCTGCTTTTTTGCTACAGCGGGTGCTGATTTCTCCTCTGGTGTCTTGCGAACGGGCGGCCGCGACGCTGAGACTTTATTGAGAAGTGTGCCCTTGGCGATGATTTCGCGCTCAAGACCGATGCGTATATTGCGGTCTTCCAGGCCCTGGTTGAGGTACTGATAGTAGTTGTCCAGACCCTCTATGAACCCCTTGGTGAAGTAATCAAATATTTTCAGAATAACCGGAGCGGGGTATTTCTGTGCCGTCATGGTGTGCTGGAATGACGAGGCCAGCGGGCGTACATGAATCGGCAGCTTTATCAGATTGGGGTCCACGCCCTTCAGGGTCGCGTAACGGATAAGTAACGCCTCAAGCGGCACGCGATACCTGTTCTCGCCCCGGGTGATCATGCGCTCTACGGCGAGGGAACTTTCAAACTCAGCGGGGTCCACCAGGTTGAGGTCGTCTGCCCTGGCGCCCGAGCCCGCCCTTTCGCTGTCTTTGCCGGGTGAGGGATCAGTGTACAGCTGGTCCAGTTGATTGACGATATCGGCAGCCAACACACCCTTGTTACGCCGGATTGCAACCGTGGCGTCGTAGAAAATATTCTGGTCGGAACTGGAGTGGCGAACCTGAGTCGACAAATCGAACAGGTAGTTAGCAAGTTCGGACAGGAACGGCTTTAACAACTGATCCAGCTGTACCAGGCTGTCGCGCCTGAGCGTGTCGAGAATTGCGGGGTATTCAGACGGTATTCCCGGTGCAGTGATCTCCAGTGCCGAGGAGGTGAGGTTGCTTACAATGTGTCTGGCCGTTTCGGTTTCCATATCGTTGAAGGCCAGAATCAGGGTTTCCCCGGAAACCTCTTTCACCGTAACCAGACTGGCCGCGGTTGCGTCGCGAGTGATGGTATTCTCTAGGGTCAGCTGGGCCTCGCTGCCGGTCTCCAGGTGTGGCTGCCCACCTGAGTGCGGCTTGCGGATGATCCGGGTGGCCGCCAGTCGAAGGACTCCGATAGGCAGTAGCGACAGATCTCCAGCAAGCCGGGTGCCATCTGCCAGTTCGAGCTTCGCGGGGCGGTCGACAGGCTGGGTCTGGGATTCGGGCATTTGACCTCTGCGAGCTGGCGGTGTGCGGCGCGATTTTAACGCTGCGGGGCCATGAATTTGTGTGGTGTGGGAAGTATACCCTGATATCGACTGCCGACAAACGGCGGGGGCTGTGGCTCGCCTAGTTAGCTGCCAACCCAATGCCGGCCTCTTGTAACTCAGCGGTCAATTTTTGTTCAGGTGTCGGCGACTGTCAGCTGGGTTCCGCTGATATAGGAAGCCAGGGTAGAAGCCAGAAACAGGCAGGTATTGCCGATGACGGGTAGTTGATCCGTGGCTCCGGCCGCGGGGCTGGTTCCGTGCCCAACGCCCCGTTGCCCGAGGTGCTGCTCTGGCCCAGGGTGCTCCGTTTGGGTCAACACTATGCGTATAGTGTTTACTCTGACCCGGGGCGCCCACTCCACCGCCAGCGAGGAACCCAGATTTGCAAGCCCGGCACACGCAGCCGCCAAAACGCAGGGTTCTGATGTCGATAACGGCTCTTCGGCACGGCAGATATTGATGATGCTGCCTCCCTCGGCCTGTTGTTGCATCAGGCGATTTACCGTCTGGCTGAAGTGCAGCGGAGTGATGAGTTCCCGCCGAAGGTCGCTTTCCTGTGAGCCGGTTGATCGGCGGCTAGGAGAGGGCGACCCCGCAGGGATGGAGACGAGTGCGTCAATGCGGCCATAGTGCGCAAAAACAGAATCAACCGCCGCTGCGATGTGTTTCGGGTTGCCTTCTGCCAATGGTGTGAACCATGCCAGGCGTCCCGCAGCTTCGGGCAGGCGCTCCGGCGCTGTCCGGGCACAGAGTGCGACATCCGCACCGGCGCTGAGAAAGGCCTCTGCTATCTGATTAGCGGTCTCACCAGTATCCCCTGCTAAAAGGATGACTCGGCCGCTAAATTCCAGTGGATTGCTTGTATACATGGACTTCCCCGGCCGCGTATTGACCCGGCTTGTGGTTGGACGGTGATTTACTTAAGATGCCTCGGCGGCGCTCATGCTAACTGAAATTGGGAGGCCGGAACATGCCCGGGCAGAGAATGCCGGCACACTTACAAATCGTTGACAGGATACAGTGATATGACCACAGAAAATTTACCCGTGCTCGCAATTCTGGGTGGCACCGGTGATCTAGGAACAGGCCTTGCCCGGCGCTGGGCGCAGGCCGGGTATCAGGTCATCATTGGCTCGCGTACAGTGGAAAAAGCCGAGGCGGCTGTGGCAGATCTGCGCGAGGTGATGGCAGATCGTGGTGTCGGCGAGGTAACGGTTCAGGCCATGGCAAATGCGGATGCCGCCAACGCAGCAGATATTGTGACCCTGACAGTCCCCTTCAGCCATCAGACTGACACGCTGGAATCGGTGCGTTCGGCACTTCAGGGCAAAATTCTTATTGATGTCACTGTACCGCTGTTACCGCCAAAAGTAGCCCGTGTGCAATTGCCCCCCGAGGGCAGCGCGGGGCAGATTGCCCAGCAACTGCTGGGTGAGGATGTTTCGGTGGTGTCGGCCTTTCAGAACGTGGCCGCAGCGCATCTGCAGGAAGGTGCAGGCGTAGAGTGCGATGTGCTTGTATGTGGCAACAAGAAAGCGGCGCGGGAAGAGGTGATCAAGCTGGTGGAGGCTGCAGGTATGCGCGGATTCCATGCGGGCATGATAAACAATGCCGCCGCAGCGGAGGCCCTGACCTCAGTGCTGATTGTTATCAACAAGCAATACGGTTGTCATGCCGGCATTAAGATCAGTGGGCTGGGCGATGCCTGATGGGTCCAAGGCTGGAATTGATCGCCCTGGAGAACTTTCCCCTGGTGCAGCCCGGAGATGATCTGGGCCAACTGCTTATCGATGGCCTGGCAGTCAATGGGCTGTGCTTGCAGGCGGGCGACGTGCTGGTTATCGCCCAGAAAATCGTGTCCAAGGCGGAGGGCCGTTATGTGCGCCTCGCCGAGGTGGAAGCGGGGCCAGAGGCTATCGCACTGGCTGCAAGGGCAGCAAAGGATCCGCGCCAGGTTGAACTTATTCTGCAGGAGAGCCGTGAGGTTGTCCGGGTGCGCCCCGGTGTCCTAATTGTCGAGCATCGCAACGGTTATGTGCACGCCAATGCCGGTATCGACAAGTCCAATATCCCCAACAGCCAAGAGGATCAGCAGGTACTGCTATTGCCCTGCGATCCCGATGCCTCTGCCCAGGCATTGCGGCAACGACTCACCGAGCACACGGGGATCCCGGTCCAGGTGATTATCAATGACAGCGCTGGCCGTGCCTGGCGCAACGGCACGGTGGGCATTGCTATTGGCACTGCGGGGCTGGACCCGTTACGCACGCAGATAGGCGAGCGCGATATGTTTGGCAACGTACTGGAAGTCACCGAACCGGCCGAAGCCGATGAACTGGCAGCAGCGGCATCTCTGGTAATGGGACAGTCAACTCAAGCGCGGCCCGTGGTACTGGCGCGGGGAGCCGCACTGCTGCCGTCGGAGATGGGCTCAGGCAGGCTGATACGCGACCGCGACCTGGATCTTTTTCGCTGATGACCGCCCCGGGAAAAGATGTACTTGCCCTATCCGGTGGCGTGGGGGGGGCCAAGTTGGCCCTGGGCCTTGCGGATACCCTGCAACCGGGGCAGTTGCATGTGCTGGTGAATACCGGAGATGACTTCAGCCACCTGGGCCTGCACATCAGTCCCGACATAGACACCCTGGTGTACACCCTCTCGGGTCGTGCCAACGCGGCAATGGGATGGGGCCTGGAAGGAGAAACCTGGCAGGCACTGTCCGCGCTGGAGGAGTTGGGTGGGGATACCTGGTTCAAGCTGGGTGATCGGGATCTGGCCACGCACTTGTGGCGTACAGCACAGATAGCTCGCGGGGAGTCGCTCAGCAAGTTTACGGCCGCCATGGCCCGGCATCTGGACGTCCACAGCCATGTTCATCCGATGACGGATGATTCGGTGCGCACTATCGTCAGCACGGATCAGGGTGACCTGCCTTTCCAGCACTATTTTGTCCGCGAGCGGTGTGAACCCGCTGTCAGGGGGTTCAGCTTTGACGGAATTTCGGCCGCCACCCCTAATCGCGAGGTGATGCAGCTATTGCAGCAGTCAGCGTTCGCGCATATTGTTATCTGTCCCTCTAACCCCTTCGTCAGTATTGATCCCGTGCTGCAATTACCCGGAATGGCACAGGCTTTGCGCGAGGCGCAGGCTCCGGTAGTGGTCATCTCGCCAATCGTGGGGGGAATGGCCTTAAAAGGACCAGCGGCGAAGATGATGACCGAGCTGGGTATGAATGTCACGGCACTGGCAGTGGCAAGGCACTACTGCGATCACTATCCCGGCCTCATAGACTATTTCGTTATAGATGAAACTGACGCTACACTGGCGTCGGATATTCGCGAACTGGGAGTGAATGTGGCTGTTGCCCCCACTGTTATGAAAAGCCGGGCAGACAAGCAGGAGCTTGCACGCTTTACCCTGGATTTGGCCAGGGCCGGTTAAACGATTTCGGGAGCTGACACTGATGGCACAGGCGCTGGTACCGCTGAAAGATCTTGTGAGGGCGAAAACGCGGCTCTCGGGTGTGTTGAGCCCGTCAGAGCGGCGCGCCCTGGCGCAGGCCATGGCAGAGGATGTGCTGGCATTGCTTGCGGCGCACCCGGGTGTTGACGGCATCAACCTGGTCTCGGATGATCCCTCAGCCCATTTACTGGCCGGGCAATACGGTGCGCGCCACTGGCCGGAGAGTGAGCTGGGGTGTAGTGGCCTGAACAATGTCATTGGCAGCGCAAGCCGTCAGCTTTTCACCTTGTGCGATGAACCGTTACTGGTGCTACACGCAGATCTGCCATTGCTTGGCGCGGCAGATATCTCAGCAGTACTCGCCGCCCGCGAAGATACAGGAGGTCTTGTCGTTGGTCCCGACCGGCACGGCAAGGGGACCAATTTACTGTGCTTTGATGCGGTATCGCTACCGGCGTTTTGTTTTGGCGCAGACAGCTGTAAGCGGCATCTGGCGGCCGCCGCAGCTCGCGGCATTCCGGCGCGTAGACTGATACGCCCGGGCATTGGGCTGGATGTGGATGAGCCGCAGGATCTTGCCGCGCTGTTGCACAGGTTGCCTGGTGGGGCCCGTGGCCGCACCGCTGAACTGCTGCAGGACGGGGAACTGGGTGCGCGCATCGAAGTGGCCCTGGGATCATTGCAGTCGAGAGAAAATTCGTTTGAAGAGGGTGAGGTAGGCTGATGGCAAACTGGCAGGTATTACAGACCGAATTGCTGGCGGGGCAGCTCCCCTCCCGGGAGCAGGCTCTGGCACTGGCGGATGTAGCCGATACCTCTGCTCTGGCCGCGGTAGCGGGGCAACTGCGGGATCGCGGCTTTCGCAATGTGATCACCTACTCGCGCAAAGTATTTATCCCGCTTACGCATCTCTGTCGCGATGTCTGTCACTACTGCACCTTCGCCAAGACCCCGAAAAAAATCGATCGGGCGTTTATGAGTGTTGAGGAGGTGCTGGAGTTATGTCGCCAGGGCGCGCAACAGGGCTGCCAGGAGGCACTTTTCACCCTTGGCGAGAAGCCCGAGCTGCGGTACAGCGCGGCCAGGCAGGCACTGGCGGATATGGGTTTTCCCGATACTCTCTCGTATTTGCGCCATGTGGCCTCACGTGTGCTTGAAGAAACAGGGCTGTTGCCGCACATCAACGCCGGCTGCATGACAGCGCAGGAGATTGCCAGCCTGCGCGAGGTGAGCGCTTCCATGGGCATTATGCTGGAGTCGGCCTCAACCCGGCTTTGCGAGAAAGGTATGCCGCACTACGGCTCACCCGACAAGGACCCGGAAGTGCGCCTGCAGACCATTGAACTTGCAGGCCAGGCCGCCGTGCCATTTACCTCCGGTATTCTGATCGGTATCGGAGAGACCCGGCGAGAGCGCCTGGAATCCCTGCTGGCTTTACGCGATGTGCACCAGCGTCACGGGCACTTGCAGGAAGTCATTGTGCAGAATTTTCGCGCAAAACCTGACACGTTGATGGCCGCGGCACCTGAGCCTGATCTGGATGAGTTGCTATGGACAATCGCAGTGGCGCGATTGGTGTTCGGGCCGGATATGAGTATCCAGGCGCCGCCCAATCTGAGCCCGGGTGTGCTGCCGCAACTGGTGGCTGCGGGCATCAACGACTGGGGTGGTGTTTCGCCGCTGACACCTGACCACGTCAATCCGGAAGCACCCTGGCCGCACCTCGACCAGTTGGCCCGGGAGACTTCCTCTGCGGGAAAATTCCTCGACCAGCGCCTCACGATATACCCCGCTTATGCGCGTTCAGCACAGCGTTGGCTGAACCCGGCGCTGCACACAGCGGTGTTGCGGCAATCCGATAGCATGGGTTTCGCCCGGCGCGATGACTGGGTGCCGGGAGAGGAACAGGACATTCCGGTACAGGAAATGCGCCTGCTGCATAAAGACTCTCCCACCGGGGGGGTGTCCGCGACATTGCAGGAGATCGTGTCTCGCTGCAGTGCGGGCGGGGACGTGACGGAGCCGGATATCACCCGGCTGTTCGAAGCCAGAGGCGAAGAATTTGCCTACGTGGTGCGCGCTGCCGATACCCTGCGCCGGCAGGTGAATGGCGACACCGTGAATTATGTCGTCAACCGCAATATTAACTACACCAATGTTTGTTATTTCAAGTGTCAGTTCTGTGCCTTTTCCAAGGGCAAGCACAGCGAAGACCTACGAGGACGCCCCTACGATATCAGTGGCGAAGAGATAGCGGGGCGTTGCATGGAGGCCTGGTCGCGGGGCGCCACAGAGGTGTGCATGCAAGGCGGTATTCACCCGGACTATACCGGCCAAACCTATCTGGATATTCTGCACACCGTTCGGGCGGCTGCACCGGATATGCATGTTCATGCCTTTTCACCGCTGGAAGTTTCGCAGGGCGCCGCCACACTCGGTGTGGATGTCGGCACGTTCCTCGCGCAGCTCAAGGAGGCTGGCCTGGATACCTTGCCAGGTACTGCGGCAGAAGTATTGCACGACGAGGTTCGCGAGCTGTTGTGCCCGGACAAACTGGATACCGCACGCTGGCTGGAAGTGATAGAGGCGGCGCATGCGGTGGGGCTGAAGACCACGGCGACTATTATGTACGGTCACATCGACCGGCCCCGTCATTGGGCACGGCACTTGTGGCATATACGTGAGCTGCAGCGGCGCACCGGCGGGTTTACCGAGTTTGTGCCACTTCCTTTTGTACATATGGAAGCACCGCTGTATCTCAAGGGTAAGGCCAGACGCGGGCCGACTTTTCGGGAGGCGGTGTTAATGCATGCTGTGGCGCGCCTCGCCCTGCACGGTTTGATCGACAATATACAGACATCCTGGGTGAAGATGGGCGAGCGGGGCGTGGCCGCCTGTCTCGCTGCCGGCGCCAATGACCTGGGTGGCACCCTGATGAACGAAAGCATTACCCGCGCCGCGGGTTCCGGTCACGGGCAGGAGTGGGCTCCGGCATTTATGGAGCAGCAAATTCTGGCCGCGGGCCGTCAGCCCAGAATGCGTACTACGCTGTATGCCACGGTCCCTGCTGCGCGACGCAACTCGGCCTTTGCTGCATCGCCGCTCAGGCCAGTGCAAAATGCCGGCGCCGGGAAGCGGGAGCGCTCCAAGCGGTTGGTGCCCCTGGAGACTGTGCACTTGCAGAGTGACCAGCCCCGGCGGGGCCACCCGGTTTACGAGCAGGTTATGCTCATGGCGGCATGCAATTGAATCGGCAATAGCTGTTATGAGTAGGCAAGTACAATTGGAGGCCAGCTGGTTGGCGCAGCTTGCACCGGAGTTTGAGCAGGCCTACATAATCGAGCTCAGGGCGTTCTTGCTGGCGGAAAAAAAGCTCGGTAAAGACGTTTTCCCCCCTGGCGATGAAATTTTTAATGCCTTTAGCTACACACCGCTGGATGAGGTGCGTGTGGTGATACTCGGGCAGGACCCCTACCACGGCCCAGGTCAGGCGCACGGCTTGTGCTTTTCAGTGGGCCCCGATGTGCGGGTGCCACCGTCGCTGCAGAATATTTTCAAGGAAATTCGTGCGGAGTTGGACCTTCCCATACCTGCACACGGGCATCTTACGAGCTGGGCAGACCAGGGTGTGTTGCTGCTGAACAGCGTGTTATCAGTGGAAGCGGGGCGTGCCGGCTCTCATCAGGGCAAGGGCTGGGAAATCTTTACAGACCGCGTTGTCGATATCATCAATCGTAAATGTGAGGGTGTTGTGTTCCTGCTGTGGGGGAGTTATGCACAGCGCAAGGGGGCGATTATTGACCGCCAGCGACATTGCGTTTTGACCGCCCCTCACCCTTCTCCGCTCAGTGCCCATCGTGGTTTTTTCGGCTGTGGCCACTTCAAGGCCGCCAATGAGTACCTGGAGTCACAGGGCAGGGCGCCAATAGACTGGGGGCTCCCCGGCTGAGGTGAATCATTACTGCGGTATCGGGTAGGGGGTTGCGCGAGTATGCAGCGGGGTCTCATTGCTATCCCCCAGCCGCAACCCCGAACTCGCGCCAGCATCCGTCGCGGTGACGAGCATGATCTGCCCTCTTTTTTCGTCTGGCGCGTGGTTGATAATATTACCTATCGCCCGGGCCTTGTCCTCACCGTAGAGCGGATCCCCGGTTTGTGGCCGCAAATCGGGGGAAAGTTCGTCCGGTTTGATGTCTGCCAGGTATAGCCGGCGCTTCGGTTTGCCGCGGTAGTGCAGGCGCGCCACCACTTCCTGGCCGGTATAGCAGCCTTTGGTAAAGCTTATATGACCAGTGAGGTCGTAGTTGAGCAGCTGCGGCACGTATTCGCCGCTGGTGGCCGCCTCCAGGCGAGCTATGCCGCCGGCAATCTGTACTGCCTCCCAGTGCGTCTCGCCAGCGGCCTGCGAGTGCTCGCGCAGTTTGGACTCCAGCTCGGCCGCACTGCTGTGCAAGTAACATTCAAACTGTTGTCCGGCGGTATCCACTTGCACCAGTACAAAGCCTTCACCGCTGCAAGTGGCGTAGCGTTCCCCAGGCAGTGCACCGAAAACCTGTTCCAGGGTTGCCGCCGATTCTGGCCCCCAACAGGCTGAGAGTTGCCAATCATCGCCTTCTGCGTTCAGTTTGGCTTTGGAAAAAACGATGTATTTGCCGAGCAGGTTTGCAGTGGCAGCAAGGAGTTCCCGGCGCATGCGTAATAACAGGTGGCTCGGCGCCGGCGAACACAACAGAAAGTCGCATATAACCCGTCCCTGCACGGTACAGTGCAGCCCGGGCAGGGCCCTATCGGCGGTCAGTTCGCGGGTGTCGCAGGTCACCTGGCCCTGCAGAAATGTCAGGGCGTCCGGCCCCGCTATCTGCAGTAAGGCCTCCTTTTCCAGCTTGGTGTAGTAGCAGCTCAACAATCGATACCTCGGGTTTGCGCGAGCATCATCATAGGCGGTGTCGCGTCGGCTGTCAGCATTCCGCATCGCGATGTGGGTATGAGGTAACCATTGACGTTATACTGCACAGCTTTGATGACCCACGGAAACGGCATGACTGGCACTATATCTGAGACCGAAATCAACCGCATGCGTTGGGCTAGCAGGCGCGGCATGCTCGAACTCGACCTGGTGCTGGAGCCCTTTGTGGCGTCCCGTTATGCCACACTTGAGAAGCGTGATCGGCAACGTTTCCAGCAGCTGATGACGTGTGAGGATCAGGATTTGTTTTCCTGGTTTATGCGGCGGGAAACACCTGAGGATGGGGAACTCGAAGCCATTGTCAACGAAGTGCTCAAATTCGCCCTCACTAAGCCTGAGGATCGCTAGATCGCGCATCGGGTGCCTGCTTCACTGGGTGATCTGCCTGCTGGCAATCATCAGTTTGTACCGTATCGGAGCGCGAGGTTTCCCCGTGCTGATGTTTATGCTGTCGCCGCTGGCGGCCCTGTGCTGCTGGCGCATGGCGCGGCAGCCGCTTGCGGGTGGCCTGTTGTGCTGGCAGCGGGGGCAGTGGGCCGTCGCAAGGGGTGCGGAATATACGCCGGTTACATTGCGGCGCAGCAGCACCGGCCTGCCCTGGGTTATCTACCTGGCGTGGGATTCCATGACTGGCTCGTCGCGCGGGTGGGCTTTGCTGTTTCCGGACAGTGTTGCTCAGAGTGATTTACGACGCCTGCGTGTGCGCCTCACCCTGCAGCGGTGAATTGTCGGGTGTGAGGATGGTGTCCCGGGCCTCGGCCATCATTTCAGGGTAATCAAGCGTATAGTGCAGGCCGCGGCTCTCCTTGCGGGAGATCGCGCAGCGGATCATCAGTTCGGCCACCATGGCCAGGTTGCGCAGTTCGAGCAGGTCGTTGCCCACTTTGTAGTTACCGTAATATTCCGCTATTTCGGCCTGTAGTAATTGCACGCGGTGAAGCGCCCGCTGCAGGCGCTTGTTGGTGCGTACAATGCCGACGTAATCCCACATGAAACGGCGCAGTTCATCCCAGTTGTGGGAAATGACCACGTCCTCGTCGGAATCGGTTACCTGGCTTTCATCCCAGGGCGGTGCGGTAGCTGGCGCCGCTACTGTCGCGAGAGTTGCGGCGATATCACTGGCGGCCGATTCCGCGTAAACAATACACTCCAGTAGCGAGTTGCTCGCCATGCGATTGGCGCCGTGAAGGCCGGTACAGGAGGTCTCTCCGATGGCGTACAGCCCGTCGCGATCTGTGCGGCCACGCGTGTCGACGATAATGCCGCCGCAGGTGTAGTGCGCTGCCGGTACCACCGGAATGGGTTCGGCACCAATATCAATACCGAACTCAGCACAGCGGGCCATTATCGTTGGAAAGTGGCTTTGCAGGAATTCGCGGGGTTGGTGGGAGATATCCAGAAAAACACAATCTGCTCCCAGCCGTTTCATTTCGTGGTCTATAGCCCGGGCCACAACATCCCGTGGGGCAAGCTCGCCACGTGCGTCAAACTCGTCCATGAACCGGGTTCCGTCCGGCAATAGCAATCTGCCGCCTTCGCCACGGATCGCCTCGGTAATCAGGAAGGATTTTGCCCGTGGGTGGTACAGGCAGGTCGGATGGAACTGATTGAACTCAAGGTTTGCAACCCGGCAGCCTGCACGCCACGCCATAGAAATGCCGTCGCCCGAGGCCCCGTCCGGGTTGCTCGTGTAAAGGTAGGCCTTACTCGCACCCCCGGTAGCCAGTACCACCGCCTTGGCCTGGAACAATTCTACCTTGTCGTGTTCACGATCCAGGATATATGCACCCTGGCATCGGCCGTCCTGAACTACCAGATCAACAGCGACCCGCTGGGTAAATATCTCAATATTAGGCGCCTGCAGGGCCTTCTCCGTCAACACTTCAGAGATGGCGCTGCCGGTGCGGTCGGCGGCATGAATGATACGGCGGTGGCTGTGGCCGCCCTCCATGGTGAGGTGAAATTCCCTATCCTGCACACTGTCCTGATCCTCTCTCAGGTCAAACCCAACACCCTGGGAAACCAGCCACTCAACGCAACGTCGGCTGTTGTTTACGGTAAACTCCACCGCGTCGCGCTGGCAGAGGCCACCTCCGGCAGCAAGTGTATCTTCCACATGCGAATCCACCGTGTCCCGGGTGTGCAATACGGCGGCCATGCCGCCCTGGGCCCAGTAGGTCGACCCCTCGTTGAGTTGGGCTTTGCATATCATCGCTACCCGCAATTCGGGGGGCAAATGCAATGCCAGGCTCAAACCGGCGGCACCGGTGCCTATGATGAGTACATCGTGTTGGAGCGGGGTGGCCATATCGCCTTGTACTTGCTGCTTCCGGACGTGAATTATATGATGCGGCTCAAAGACTTAGCATTTATCGCACCGTTGAGCGTGAGTATATACGAGCTCGCGCCAAATAAGGAAATCCCCTGTTGCGGAACTTTACGGACGTCTGTACCTCTTACTGTCGCCGACCAGGACTGGGCAGCGAACTTATTGCGGTGAGTGCTGTCTACTTAATCAGGAGCCGGGCCGCCGGCAGGGCAGTAATGTCGTGGACTAGGGAGAGGTGCAAGACGTGACTGCCGCAGCGACGGATAAGCAGCTGGTTGCCAGGGTACAGAAGGGTGACTCGAGGGCATTTGATATGTTGGTGCTGAAATACCAACACAGGATATTTGGCTTGATCAGCCGGTATGTGCACGATGCCGATGAAGTACAGGATGTGGCGCAGGAGGCTTTTATCAAGGCCTACCGTGCACTGCCCAAGTTTCGCGGCGACAGCGCCTTTTATACCTGGCTTTATCGCATTGCGATCAACACGGCAAAAAATTACCTGGTCTCTCGTTCCCGGCGCCCGCCCGGATCGGATGTCGATGTAGAAGACGCTGAATACTATGCAAGCGGTGGCGCGCTACATGAAATCGAGACACCGGAAAGTGCACTGTTCGGTGCAGAATTGAAGGCAGTGGTGGAAGCGGCTATCCGGGAATTGCCAGAAGATTTGCGAACCGCGGTAACTTTACGTGAGTTTGACGGTCTCAGTTATGAGGATATCGCCGATATAATGGATTGTCCGATTGGCACTGTGCGCTCCAGGATATTTCGAGCCCGCGAAGCCATTGACAGTCAGGTTAAGGAACAACTGGAAGGGCAAAACTAGTGCTTCTTCGGAGGCATCAGCAAGTATCGCGTGGTAGCGCGAAGGAAAAGTTATATGAGTGAATTGATGCGCGAATCCCTGTCGGCTCTGATGGACGACGAGGCTAATGAGCTGGAGGTGGAACGAGTGCTGGCAGGCATAGCCAAAGACTCGTCTCTGCGTCAGGCCTGGGTACGCTATAACCTTGTACATGCGGTGGCAGCCGGGCACCCTCCCGCACATCTGGAGCTGGATATTTCGGCACAGGTGCGTGAAGCTATTGCCGGCGAAAGCACGGGTAAGAGCGCTTTCACGCAGCGCATCATGCGGCCTCTTGCCAGTATGGCGGTGGCCGCTTCCGTCGCCGCGACGGTCGTTTTCGGCGGGCAGCAGCTGGCCCAGTTGGAAGCCGACAGCTATGACGCGCAAGCGGTCGCCAGTAGCGCCTCTCCTGTAGGCATGGTCAATAGTCTGGGCGCTACTTCGGTGCAGGCCAGCTATGGCACACTGGGTATGCCTGAACTGCAACCCGCTACCCGTACCGCCTATCAGGAACTGGCGCGGCAGCGGTTGCAGAAATACATGCAGGAGCACGCCGAACACGCCGCACTGAACACCCCCAACGGTCTGGTTCCCTTTGCTCGCGTGCCCCGTATCCAGGAGTAGCAATCGCTTGATCGAACATTGCGTGATTTTTGTGCGCCGAGTCCTTGGTACCGTGCTCGCTGCTACGGCTATACTTGCCACTACACAGGTTGCGGCGACAAACTGTCCCGCTGTCGACACCGAAGCACTGGCCTGGCTGGACAAGATGTCCCGGGGATCACAACAGGCTAGCTATCACGGCGTGGTGACTTATCAACGTGGGGACGATTTGCAGGCGATGCAGGTGTCTCACTCGGTTGCCAATGGCGTCGTGACTGAGCGACTAACGGAATTGACCGGGCAAGGCGCCGAGGTGGTGCGCGTGAATCACCCGCTTGAATGTCTCCACCCCGGCCACAAGTTGTTGTTAGTGGGCACGCGGTTTGAGGTGGGTGAATGTGGCTTGGCAGAGTATTATCGTTTCGATGTGGCCAGCGGAGAGCTGGTGGCGGGGCGGCAGGCGGTGCGCATTCTTATAGAGCCGCTGGATATGTACCGTTACGGTTATGTTCTGGAGCTGGACCGCGAAACCGGCCTGCTGTTGAAAAGCGCGACTATCGGGCGCGGAGACAAAGTGCTGGAAAAATTCCAGTTCGCCAGCTTGTCTTATTCACCCGACACCGCAGCTGACGGTGGAAAACGCCTCGTTCATGTGACCCAACATCCGCACCCCGAGGAGCGTCAGTTAACCATTGGCACCGATGGTCTTCCCTGGATGATAGACTGGCTGCCCGAAGGGTTTATCGCGACTGACAACCCCAGCTCAGCGGGAGAGCGCAGAACTTTTACCGACGGTCTGGCGGTGTTTTCTGTTTTTCTGGAAATGCTGAGCGGAGAAATTCGCCCCGGTGAGGGTGTAGTCCGCAACGGTGGTACGACCTCATATACCCGTGGTATGCATCTTGGCGATCACGCAATACTGGTTACCGTGATAGGCGAAATACCACTCAACACAGCGAGAATGGTTGCCGACTCGATTTCCGGATGTGCCGGGCCGTGCTGATAGAAACCGGGCGAGTGGTCGCCGTGGAGGCGGACGACGATGCGCTTTGGGTGGAAACCATTCGCCAGAGCACCTGCGGTAGCTGCGCTGCCAATAAAGGCTGTGGCCACGGCTTACTTAATCGAATATCGGACGGCCGAACCGGCTATGTCCGGGTACTGTCCGGCGCTATTGCCGCCAGGCAGTGTGCGATAAATGACCAGGTGCGCATCAGCATTCCCGAACAGGTTATTCTCCGCGGCTCCATGCTGGTTTATGTGCTGCCGCTCATTTGTATGATGGCAGGCGCTATGGCAGCCGATGTTATCTGGCCAACTGCAGGTCAGTCTGTGACAGTAGCTGGAGCTATATTAGGCTTGGGTCTGGGCTTTGCCCTGGTGCGTTGGCATGCCTGGCGCCATCGTCAGGATAGCGACTTACAGCCCACAGTGCTTGAGGTGTTGCCCCAAGCCTCGCTGCCTGTTCGCCTTGCCTGACCTGCTTTTCCGTTAAATCTTTTGTTAGCTGGATCTTTATAATGAATGCGATAAATCGAGTTGTATGTTCTGTATCTCTAAGTCTTGCCCTGTTGTTACCTGCGCTTGTGTCGGCTGCGGCTCTGCCGGAATTTCGCGATATCGTGCGGGAGAATTCTCCGGCGGTGGTCAAAATTGTCGTGCAGCAAAGCGCCGCCAGGGCCGGCCAGGGCCAGCCGGGTCTGCAGGAAATGCCCGAGTATTTGCGCCGCTTCTTTGAGTTTCGTGGTGAGCCACCGACCCCGCGTGAGCAGATGGCCACAGGCTCCGGCTTTATTATCTCCGGTGACGGTTATATCGTCACCAATAACCATGTGGTTGATGGTGCCGATAGCGTGTTGGTGCGGCTCAGCGACCGGCGCGAATTTGACGCCGAGGTGGTTGGTACGGATCCCCGCTCCGATCTCGCTCTGCTGCGCGTGGACGCGAAGGGATTACCGTCGCTGAAACTTGCCCGTGGTGATGACCTCGAAGTAGGGGAATGGGTGCTGGCCATCGGTTCGCCCTTCGGTCTGGATTATTCAGTAACGGCCGGAATTGTCAGTGCCAAAGGCCGCAGCTTGCCTACCGAAAATAACGAAAACTATGTTCCTTTTATTCAGACAGATGTCGCTATTAATCCGGGTAATTCCGGTGGTCCACTGTTCAATCTTGAGGGTAACGTTGTCGGTGTTAACTCGCAGATCTTCACCCGCAGTGGCGGCTCGATAGGATTGTCATTCGCCATCCCGGTCAGTGTGGTGCGCAATGTCGTCGACCAATTAAAGGACCAGGGCCGCGTGACCCGCGGTTGGTTGGGAGTGACCATCCAGGACGTTGACAAAAATCTCGCGGAGTCTTTCGGCCTGTCGCGCCCCAGGGGTGCCCTGGTGGTACAGGTGGCCCCCGGTGGTCCTGCTGCTAAAGCGGGATTGCAGGCGGGCGATATTATTACCACCTTCGATGGCGAGGATATACCCGCATCTGCAGACCTGCCCCATATAGTGGGTTTGGTGGCGCCCGGTACGGAGGTTTCCGTGGAGGTTGTCAGAGACAAAAAACGCCGGGATTTGGAGGTAAAAGTGGGTGGACTCGATGCGGACGACGGCTTCAGTCTGGCATCGACAGGCGGTAGTGACGGACAGGGCGGCCGCCTCGGTATGGTGGTGGAAACCGCGGGCGCCGATGTGCTTGTGCGTTTCGGTATCAATGGAGGCGTGGTGGTGCGAGAGGTCCTCCCTGACTCTGTCGCGAGTGATGCAGGCCTGTTACCCGGAGATATCATCACACTGATAGGTGCCAGCCCGATTAAATCGGCCGAGGCCTATGAAGATGCCGTGGCTGACCTCAGTGGTGGCAGTTCCGTGCCGCTGCGACTTATCCGCCGTGGTTCGCCGCTGTTCATCGGGCTCAAACTGAAGGATTGATCAGGGGCCGGGTATAGCCCGGCGTGGCGGTTGTATTGCGCTTGAGGTACAATCGCGCGTTTTTTGCAGAGTGGCCGGATCGGCCACGCTACCCTAATCCTTCTGCTCGGGCACGCTGCCGTGCCCGCGCCAATCGAGCCCAATTGAGTGAGTGATCTCAGCCACATCCGCAATTTTTCTATTATTGCCCATATTGACCACGGTAAATCCACGCTAGCCGACCGGTTTATTCAGCACTGCGGGGGCCTTAGCGCCCGCGAGATGGATGAGCAGGTACTCGATTCCATGGATATCGAGCGGGAACGTGGTATCACTATCAAGGCGCAGAGCGTCACCCTGGATTTTACTTCCCGGGATGGGCGAACCTACCAACTGAACTTTATTGATACGCCGGGGCACGTTGACTTTTCATACGAAGTCTCGCGTTCTCTAGCGGCTTGCGAGGGCGCCTTGCTAGTGGTGGATGCGGGGCAAGGTGTGGAGGCACAGTCGGTCGCCAACTGCTACACCGCGATTGAGCAGGGCCTGGAAGTATTACCTATTCTCAACAAAATGGACCTGCCACAGGCAGACCCGGATCGGGTAAAGGTCGAGATCGAGGAAATTATCGGTATCGACGCAACCGATGCCTGTCTTGTGAGTGCCAAATCGGGGCTGGGTATTGAAGACGCACTGGAAACACTGGTGCAACGTATACCGGCGCCCGTGGGCGATCGGGATGCCCCCCTGCAGGCGCTGATTATTGACTCCTGGTTCGACAACTATCTGGGTGTGGTCTCGCTGGTGCGGGTAAAACACGGTCAATTGCGCAAGCGCGACAAAATTGTGGCCAAATCCATTGGCAAATCTCACCAGGTGGATGCTGTCGGAATTTTCACCCCCAAACGCGAGGAGCGCGACGTCCTGCAGGCGGGGGAGGTGGGTTTTATCGTTGCTGGCATCAAGGATATTCACGGCGCACCGGTGGGAGACACGCTCATTCATTCCCAGCGCCAGGACGAAGTGTCTGCACTACCGGGCTTTAAGCGGGTAAAGCCACAGGTCTATGCGGGCATATTTACCATTTCGTCTGACGACTACGAGGATTTTCGCGACGCGCTGGCCAAGCTCACCCTCAATGACGCCTCACTGTTTTATGAGCCTGAGACTTCCGACGCTCTCGGCTTCGGCTTCCGTTGTGGCTTTCTCGGCATGTTGCATATGGAAATTATCCAGGAGCGGCTGGAACGTGAGTATGATCTCGACCTGATTACTACCGCACCCACGGTAATATACGAAGTGCTGAAGAAAAATGGCGAGATTGTTCAGGTGGATAACCCGTCCAAGTTGCCGGATGTCGGTGATATTGAGGAAATGCGTGAACCCATCGCCCGCTGTAATATTCTGGTGCCGCATGAATACCTCGGTAACGTCATTACGCTGTGCGTGGAGAAGCGCGGAACGCAGCGAGATATGCAATATCTGGGTACGCAGGTATCACTGACATACGACATTCCCATGGCGGAGGTCGTGCTGGATTTCTTTGATAGACTCAAATCAGTGAGCCGCGGCTACGCCTCTCTGGATTATGGGTTTGAGCGCTTTGAGGCCGCCTTGCTGTCGCGGCTGGATGTGCTGATCAATGGCGATCGAGTAGACGCGCTGGCAGTGATTGTGCACCGTGACCAGGTGCAGCACCGCGGAAGGGCATTGACAGAGAAGATGAAAGAGTTGATTCCGCGACAGATGTTTGACGTGGCGATCCAGTCCGCAGTGGGGGGGAAAATCGTTGCCAGGCAGACGGTTAAGGCATTGCGCAAGAACGTCACAGCGAAGTGTTATGGTGGCGACGTCAGCCGCAAGCGAAAACTGCTGGATAAACAAAAGGCGGGTAAAAAACGCATGAAACAGGTAGGACGGGTGGAAATACCCCAGTCGGCTTTCCTGGCGGTTCTTAAAGTGGACAGTTAAGGCAATAATTCTATGGATATCGATTTTCCCCTCATCCTGGTAATTCTGGTGTTCGGCAGCGGGCTGATATGGTTGCTGGATGCAATTTTTCTTGCACCTGGCCGGCGCCGTATCGTGGCCGATCTTCAGGGCCAATACCCCCAGTGGCAGGATAAAAACAGCGGCCAGGCCGAAAAGTACGGTGCCCAGGTAGCGAGTTCGGCTGCCGAACCGGTCCTGGTGGAATATGCCAAGTCGTTTTTTCCGGTACTGTTTGTGGTCTTTGTGTTGCGGTCTTTTCTCGTGGAGCCGTTTCAGATTCCCTCATCCTCCATGGTTCCCACGCTGGAAGTGGGGGACTATATACTGGTGAACAAATACACCTATGGTATCCGCTTGCCAGTGGTGCGCACCAAAGTATGGGCCCTGAATGAACCGGAGCGGGGCGATGTGATGGTGTTTTTCCCCCCCCACATGAATGATACCTACTACATCAAGCGCGTCATTGGTCTTCCCGGCGACACCATTACCTATCGGAACAAGCGCCTCGCGGTAAATGGTGTGCCGCTGGAGGAGGAATCGCTGGCAGTAATACCCGAAGGCTCATCCCGCTACCGTGTCGGGCTGGAAACCCTGGGTGAGGCGACACACCTGGTGCAGGTGAATGAATCGCGCCCGGCCCGGGATTTCTCCGTAAAGGTCAAGCCAGGTCACTACTTTATGATGGGTGACAATCGGGATAACAGCAGCGACAGCCGGGTTTGGGGTCAGGTGCCGGAAAAGGATATAGTGGGCAAAGCCTTCGCTGTGTGGATGCACTGGGATTCGCTGTTGAGTATCCCAAGCTTCAGCCGTGTTGGCCTGATAGAATAATTACGGTTCAAGCAGGGGGTGCAGCAGATGAAAACTATTTCGCAGCAGCGGGGAATGTCCGTACTGGGCATGCTGGCCGTTATGGCTATGGTCGGCTTCTTTATTATGTGTGTTATTCGTCTGGGGCCTCGCTATCTTGAGTATCTCAGTATTCGCGAGATCGTGACGACCATAGCGCAGGAATATAACCCGGAAGAACAAGATCTGGGAGACATACGCCGGCGTGTCGATACCATGTTCAACACCAACCAGATATATGACCTGAACGCCAAGGATGTGGAGATATTCCACGAGAAAGGCAAGACGTACATCGATGCCAGTTACGAGGTGCGGGTACCGATGGTCGGCATTATCGACGCGGTCATGTATTTCGACGACCTGGAAATCGAAACCGGGAACCACCGATACTAATAGCTATGGCTAACGCGGCGGTACTGGAACGGGCTCTGGGCCACACATTTGCAGACACGCAGTTATTGCTCCGGGCTCTGACCCATCGCAGTGTTTCAGGGCGCAATAACGAGCGCCTTGAATTTCTCGGTGATTCCATTGTTAATCATGTTATTGCCGAGGCGCTGTATTGTCGTTTCCCCACTGCCAGTGAAGGGGAGATGAGTCGTATGCGGGCCTCGCTGGTGAAAGGCGATACGCTAGCTGTCCTGGCCAGGGAACTGGAACTGGGTCAGCACCTTAATCTGGGACCCGGTGAGCGCAAGAGCGGCGGTTATCGCCGGTCCTCTATACTCGCTGATACGCTGGAGGCTCTGGCTGGGGCCATTCTGCTGGATGCAGGCTATGAAGAGTGCAAGCGCTGTGTGACGACCTGGTTTACCACGCGACTGGAACTACTGGCATCAGGGACAGCGGAAAAAGATGCCAAGACGCGCCTGCAGGAAAATCTGCAGGGTCGCGGCAGCCCGCTACCGGAGTATGAACTGGTCGAGGTGCAGGGTGAGGATCACGACAAGCAGTTCAGGGTGGCTTGTCGGGTGAGCCGGCCACATGTGGAGGTAGAAGGGGCTGGCAAGAGTCGCCGCAAGGCCGAGCAAGCCGCTGCAGCAAAAGCATTAGAGAGACTGACTTTCTATGGGAACTGAAGCCGGGCGCTGTGGCTACGTCGCCATTGTAGGGCGGCCCAATGTGGGCAAATCAACGCTGCTGAATCACCTGCTGGGCCAGAAAATCAGTATTACCTCGCGCAAGCCGCAGACAACAAGGCAACGTGTGCTCGGTATCAAGACCGAGGCCGCTCACCAGATTATTTTTGTCGACACACCGGGGCTACACAAGGACGCCGAGAAAGCCATTAATCGCTATATGAACAGGGCAGCTACCTCTGCAATCCGCGATGTCGATCTGGTGGTGCTGGTGGTTGACCGCACGGCCTGGACAGAGGAAGACAGCATGGTGCTTGAGCAAATACAGCAGTCTGGCCACCCCTGCCTCCTGGTCGTTAACAAGATCGATCTACTGGAAGACAAGACCGCCTTGCTACCCCATCTCCAGCAATTGGCAGACAAGGGCCAGTTCGCTGCTATTTTGCCGGTATCTGCCCTGCGCAGCCATAATGTGGAGGAACTGGAACGGGAAATCCTGAAATTCCTGCCGGTGTCCGATCACTTCTTCCCAGAAGATCAGATCACCGATCGCAGTCAGCGCTTCCTGGCAGCGGAAATTGTGCGCGAGAAAATCATGCGTCAGCTGGGTGAGGAAATACCCTATTCGATTACGGTGGAAATCGAAGAGTTTGCTCTCGATAACGAGGTACTGCATATCTCGGCGCTGATCTTTGTCGAACGAAAGGGGCAGAAAATCATCCTGATCGGTGAGGGCGGGGCGCGTCTTCGCTCCATTGGCACTGATGCTCGTCGCGATATGGAGCTGCTATTTGATTGCAAAGTTATGCTGCGCCTTTGGGTCAAGGTGAAATCCGGCTGGTCTGACGATGAGCGTGCGCTGCGCAGCCTCGGCTATGACGACACTTAGTACTCTCCTGAGGCCCCCTCGGAAGGGCGCTGTCCCAGCGATAAACTAAGCCTGTGCGAGTCAACCTGCAGCCCGCTTATATCCTCCACAGTCGGCCCTATCGCGACAGCAGCTTGCTGTTAGAGGTTCTGACCGCCGAACACGGCCGGCTAAGCCTGGTTGCCCGCGGCGCCCGGCGCCGCACCCGCGGTGGTAGTGTGGCAGTCCTGTTGCAACCATTTTCCCCTTTGTTGTTGGGGTTTAGCGGCCGCTCGGAGCTGAAGAATCTTAACGCCACCGAGGCTGCGGGCCGGCCGCAGTTATTGCGCGGCCAGAGGATGTTCAGCGGGCTATATCTCAATGAATTACTGGTGCGCCTGCTGCACCGGCACGACCCGCACCCGCAGCTGTTTGCGGCCTATGCGAGCACCCTCGATGCGCTGGCGTCCGATGGCGAGCTCGACGATATTTTACGTCGCTTTGAGTTTTCCCTGCTGGTAGAACTTGGCTATGGCTTCGATCTGCGCGTGGATGGTGACACTGGCGAGGCATTATTGCCCCAGGCCTGGTATCACTATCACCCGGATCACGGTCTGGTGGCCCGGGGGCCGGTGGCGGACCCGAATCAACCGGCGTTCCGCGGAGACGACTTGCTGGCCATCGCTGGCAATGACTTCAGCGGAGCAGCGCGCACCACCGCGAAACGGCTGCTACGACTGGCGCTGGCGATGCAGTTGGGAGACGCGCCGCTGCGCAGCCGTGAATTGTTCAAGGCCCACTCAAAGGTGGTCAGGCGGCCGGCAAGCGCAGGCGTAGAGGAGCAGTCATGATTGCCATAGGAACCGACATCCTCAGGATAGCGCGGGTGGAGGAAGTCCTTGAGCGTCTGGGGGACCGGTTTGTGCGCCGCATTCTCAGCCCACAGGAGCAGGCCGAATATCGTGCGAGCGCGATGCCACACCGTTTGTTGGCGAAACGATTTGCGGCGAAAGAGGCGATCGCCAAATCACTGGGTACGGGTATCGGTCGCGGGGTCAGTTGGCAGGATATCACTATCGAGCACGACGATAACGGTGCTCCACAGGTGGTCCTGAGCGGCGGTGCGCTGGCCGTCGCCACGGAACGCGGCGGTAACAGGATAGAGCTTAGCCTGGCGGACGAGGCGGAATACGTCGTCGCATTTGCGATTTTGACGGGATAATCAACGCGGATCCGGCCTTGCTCTTCCCGGCCAATGTTGAACTTCGTTATACTGAAGCACCTGAAGAACGGTACCACGGATATGCCTGAATACCCGACCATCGAAGCCTGTATCGGCAATACACCACTAGTGCGTTTACAGCGTTTACCCGGCTCCACCAGCAATCAACTGCTGGCGAAGCTGGAGGGTAACAATCCCGCCGGGTCAGTTAAGGACCGTCCCGCCCTCAGTATGATCGCCGAGGCTGAGGCGCGCGGCGAAATCCGCCCCGGCGACACACTGATAGAAGCTACCAGTGGTAATACAGGCATTGCCCTGGCTATGGCCGCTGCTATCCGCGGTTACCGCCTGCTTCTTATCATGCCCTCTCATATGAGCGAAGAGCGCAAACTGGCCATGTCGGCCTACGGTGCCGAGCTCATTGAGGTTACTCAGGAGCAGGGGATGGAGGGCGCACGGGATCTCGCCATGGAGATGCAGGCCCGGGGTGAGGGGAGGGTTCTTGACCAGTTTGCCAACCCCGACAACCCCAGGGCCCACCTGCAGGGCACCGGGCCAGAAATCTGGCGTCAGACAGCGGGTACGATCACACACTTTGTCAGTTCCATGGGCACTACGGGGACCATTATGGGGTGCTCCGCATACCTCAAACAGCAGAATCCGGATATCGAGATAATTGGCCTGCAACCGCTGGAAGGCTCGAGTATTCCGGGTATAAGGCGCTGGCCGCAGGCCTATCTCCCCAAAATCTTCGATGCCGCCAGGGTTGATCGGATTATCGATATTTCCCAGCAGGAATCAGAAAACACCATGCGCGAGCTGGCTAGTCGGGAAGGGATCTTCGCCGGGGTGTCTTCGGGTGGCGCTATTGCTGCTGCGCTGCGCCTTTCGAAGGAATTGGAGAATGCCGTGATTGTTGCGATTGTGTGCGACCGTGGCGACCGTTATCTCTCTACTGGCGTGTTTACCCCGTGAAGGCACTTTAGTTCATGGTTCAGGTACGCGATCAACCTCGTCTTGGCCCAGGCGGCGATGTAGACCTGGAGCAGTGGCTCCAAGGGCTGCCGATTACGCACAGCGAAATCGAAATGAGCCGTTTACTCGCCGCCTGCGAGATGGCTCAGGGCGCGTTGCAGACACGCGGCGTCGACAGCGGCGACTGGGCGCTGGATGCCAACTGTTTTATCGCCGGGCTGGATACCGCAATGATCCTGGCTGAATTGCAGGTGGGAACCGATTGCCTGCTGGCGGGGATTCTCTACCGTGCTGTGCGCGAGCAGCGCATCACGGCTGAACACGTTGCAGAAGTCTTTGGGGAAGGTGTGGCACGGCTGATTGAAGGTGTCAGCCGCATGGCGGCTATCGGTGAATTGCGTTCAAGTGGCGACCGGCCGGTACTCGGGCAGGCGCAGGGCCAGAAAGATAATATCCGCAAAATGTTGATCTCGCTTGTGGACGATGTCCGGGTGGCGCTGATCAAGCTGGCCGAACGCACCTGCGCGATTCGCTCAGTCAAGAATGATGACCAGCGCCGTCTGCCTGTAGCCCGTGAAGTCTTCGATGTTTATGCGCCACTGGCGCATCGCCTCGGCATAGGCCAGCTGAAGTGGGAGCTGGAAGACCTGTCGTTTCGCTACATTTACGGTGAAGCCTATCGCAAAATCGCTCGTTTGCTGGACGGCAAGCGCGTTGAGCGGGATCAGTTTATTGCCCAGGTCAGCGACGAACTCTCCAGGGCGTTGCGCAATGCCGGTCTCGACGTCGAGATAGAGGGCCGGGCCAAGCACATTTACAGTATCTGGCGCAAAATGCAGCGCAAGGGTATCGGTTTTTCGCAGGTTTACGATATTCGGGCAGTGCGTATCCTGGTGCCCGAGGTGCAAGATTGCTACGCCACACTGGGCCTCGTGCACGGTTTGTGGCACAACATTCCCAATGAGTTCGACGACTACATAGCCAACCCCAAGGAAAACGGTTATCGCTCATTGCACACGGCTGTCGTGGGCCCAGAGGGAAAAGTACTGGAGATCCAGATTCGCAGCCGGCAGATGCACGAGCAGGCTGAACTGGGAGTGTGTGCGCACTGGCGGTATAAAGGAACCGATACGGCCAACCACTCAGCCAGCACTTACGAAGAGAAAATTGCCTGGCTGCGCCAGGTGCTGGACTGGCACGAGGAAACCGGTGATACCGGCGATGTGGCCGAGCAGTTCAGCTTTCACATGGCCCAGGACCGTGTCTATGTGTTTACCCCCCAGGGTGATGTGGTCAACCTTGCCCATGGTGCAACACCTCTGGACTTCGCCTATCACGTGCACACAGAAGTAGGACATCGCTGTCGAGGTGCCAAGGTGAACGGGTCGATCGTGCCGCTGACCTACACTCTGTCTACCGGTGAGCGGGTAGAGATACTGACCAGCAGGGAGGGCACCCCAAAACGCGATTGGTTACAGCCGGGTCATGGCTATCTCAGGACGTCGCGCGCCCGGGCGAAAGTGCAACACTGGTTCAAGGCCCAGGCCCGCGAAGACAATGTCGATGCCGGGCGTCACCTGCTGGAGCGGGAATTCAAGCGTTTGGCCCTGACCAGTGTCGACTTTCAGCGTATCGCCCGCAAGGTACAGCAAACCAGCGTAGAGGATATGTATGCGGCGGTAGGTTCCGGCGACCTGGCTTCTGCGCAGGTGTTGAATGCCGCCCAGGGCTTGGTCGAGAACCGCGGCCCGCAGCTCAAGCTTGCCCGGCCGGGCAGCGGTGTGCATCGCGATCAGGTGCAGGTGAGGGGAGTGGGCAACCTGTTGACGCACATTGCCGGTTGCTGCAAACCCCTGCCGGGCGACGCGATTACCGGCTTTATTACCCAGGGCCGTGGCGTGAGCATCCACCGTGGTGATTGTGGCCGTCTGGTCAGGGTGATGGAAACGTCTCCGGAGCGGATTATCGAGGTTGAATGGGGGCTGTCGCCGCGTGACAATTATGAAGTCGATGTCGCCATAGAGGCCTATGATCGGCAGGGCTTGCTGCGGGATATTACCGGCCTGTTTGCCAATGCCCGGATCAACGTGCTGTCGATCAACACCCAGACCAATAAAAACAGGCACACGGCCACCATGAATCTGCGTGTGGAGGTACCCAATCTCGGTTCGCTTTCCAAGCTGTTGGAGCGAATCAATCGGCTGAAAAACGTTGTGTCCGCCGCACGGTTGTCGGAATAAACGTGCCCGTAAACCCCGAACATCGCTACCAGATGACAGACCTGTTGCGGGTAATGGCTCGCCTGCGTGATCCCCAGAACGGTTGCCCCTGGGACATCCGTCAGGATTTTCAAAGTATTGTCCCGTCTACCCTGGAGGAATGTTACGAGCTTGCAGAGGCTATCGAACACGGCGACTTCGCGCATGTGGCAGAGGAGTTGGGCGACGTGTTGTTTCAGGTGATTTTCTATGCGCAGTTGGGCGCCGAACAGAAACTGTTTTCCTTCGACACAATTGTCGACACGTTGGTCAGTAAGTTGATTCGGCGTCACCCCCATGTTTTTGCAGACGCCGAAATAGAGGGAATTGTCTCTGCAAGCAGCAGTGTCGAATCTGTTAAGGCTTCCTGGGAGGCTATCAAGCGCGAGGAGCGCAGAGCGAAGTCACAGGGCGGCGTGCTGGCGGATGTGCCGGCGGCACTGCCGGCGCTGCCACGGGCGCAAAAACTGCAAAAGCGAGCTGCTCAGGTCAATTTTGACTGGTCCGAAACCGATGCTGTGCTGACCAAGTTGGAAGAGGAAATAGCTGAATTGCGCGAGGCGATGGCAGCAGATTGCGAAGAAAATATAGCGGAGGAAATGGGCGACATCCTGTTCAGTTGCGTTAATGTGTCGCGCCACCTGGGCCTCGATGCCGAAACCACCCTGCGCCGCGCCAGTAGCAAGTTCGAACGTCGATTTTTGCTTATGGAAGCGCGTGCCACGGCAGCGGGTTCCGACTTGCAGAATCTGTCCGCAGTGGAATTGGATGCGCTTTGGGAGTCTGCCAAGGCAGGCGTCCGCTAAAATTGGCGGCACTAGCTGGGGCTTGTACAATCCCCGGTCGCTGTGTATCGTTACCGCCCTTCATTATTACCCCGGCTTGTCGCTCAGGCCCATCTGGTTCAACTCCTAGCGATAAACGCCAACCCTGACGATATTATCCGTGCAGACACGAGATGCACACAATTGAGGAATATCACACATGCGATTGATTCTGTTGGGCGCCCCCGGCGCCGGTAAGGGTACCCAAGCCCAGTTTATAGCCGAAAAATACGGTATACCGCAGATTTCTACAGGCGATATGCTGCGTGCAGCGGTCAAAGCGGAAACAGAATTGGGGCTGCAGGCGAAGTCGGTTATGGATGCCGGTGGCCTTGTGTCGGACGACATCATAATCGGTTTGGTCAAGGAGCGGATTGAGGCGGTGGACTGCGCCGATGGCTTTTTGTTTGATGGATTCCCTCGCACTATTCCCCAAGCGGAAGCCATGGTGGATGCTGGTGTCGACCTCGATCATGTGGTGGAAATCGCTGTCGAAGATGATGCAATTGTAGCCCGCCTGAGTGGACGTCGGGTCCATCCCGGCTCTGGTCGTATTTACCACACTGAGCACAACCCACCCCGGAGGGAAGGGCTGGATGACGAAACTGGCGAGCCTCTGGTGCTGCGTGAGGATGATCATGAGGATACCGTGCGTAAACGTCTGGAAATTTATCACGCACAAACCAGCCCCCTGGTGAGCTTTTACCAGACGATGTCTGGCCCGCGTGCTCCCGCCTACCACCGTATCGAAGGTGTCGGTGGAGTGAACGACATTCGCGAAGCAATAGTCGCCGCACTGGAAAGTTAAGCGCGGTTATCCGTTTGGTATAAGACGACGGAAACGTTCTCTTGTGCTTTGCTGAGTGCGCTTGCACACCCGATATTGCGACTTTAAGCCAGCAATGTACTGTTGTGTGGCCCGTTTTTTGTTGCTAACGTCGACTCGACGTATAGCGTCATTAATCTTCGGAGAGAAATATCATGGCTACAGCAAAGAAAAAGGCACCAGCAAGGCGGGCCAAGACGGCTCCCAAGAAGAAGACAGCAGCAAAGAAATCACCTACCAGAAAAACAACGGCCGCAAAGAAAAAGCCGGTCAAGCTCAATGTTTTTCGCACAGCTATTAACGAGGCGCGCGACCAGTTGGATGAGTGGGTGGACACTGCCAAGTTAAAGGGTAAACAGCTGGCGGCTGAAGAAAAACTGCTGGAGAAAAAAGCCGAATTAGCTGTTAAAGCAGAGCTTGATAAAGCCAAGCATTTGGCAGATCAGGCAGAAAGGTGGATGCGGGGGCGTATCAAATCAGACAGAAAAAAACTCACTGCCCTTGAGAAAAAGCTGAAGAAGGAGTTGCGCGATGCAGAAAGAAAACTTCGTGCCCAGGCCAAGGCCGCAGAGAAAAAGGCCAACAAGAAAGGCAAAGCACTGAAGAAGAAAGTTCAGGGCACTACGCCAAAGGCCAACCGCAAGGCGCCGGCGAAAGCCCGTAAGACCCCGGTCGCCAAGAAAAAAGCAGCGCCTAAAAAGGCCAAGGCTAAGGCCAGGACTAAAGCCAAAGCGAAGCGATAGACTTTTTCGCCGTTCAAACCAAAGCCCGGCTGGATTATCTCAGCCGGGTTTTTTTATGCACTGACGATTTGTGTTCACACCCCCCTGAGCTGAATCGTCAGTCTTTTTGGCCTCGCTCTGGATACCCGGGCAGCGCGAAAACGCATAGACTGCCCCCTTGACACACTGTCGTGTGAGAAAACAGCATGAATATCCAGTTCACCACCGAACAGTTGGCTTTGCGAGATGAGCTGCGCGCCTATTTTAAACGGCTAATGACGCCAGCGTTGGTAGCGGAATGTGAACGTGACCTGGGGGAGGGCGGTGGACCGCTGTGGCGTGAGGCACTCAGGCAGATGGGAAGTGACGGCTGGATTGGCGTAGGTTGGCCTGAGGCCTGGGGCGGGCGCGGCATGACGCCGCTGGAACAGTTTATTTTTGTCGAGGAGGTTATGCGGGCGGGCTATCCGTTTCCATTTCTCACGACGGAATCTGTCGGGCCCATGTTGGCAGAGCACGGCAACGACTGGATCAAACGCGAGTTGGTACCGAAAATCCTGCTGGGAGACTTACTGATCGCTATCGGTTATTCCGAGCCGGACGCGGGCACTGACCTGGCCAGCCTTAAAACCAGCGCGGTGCGTGATGGTGATGGATGGGTAATCAACGGGCAGAAAATGTGGACCTCCCTGGCCCATTTCTGCGACTACACCTGGCTGGCGGTGCGCACGGATCCCGATGCGCCTAAAAAGCACAAGGGTATCTCAATGTTCCTGGTACCCAACTCGGACCCGGGCTGGAGCTGTACTCCAGTTCACACACTTGGTGGAGTGCGCACCAACGCCACTTACTACGACAATATCCGCGTGACCAATGATCACCTGGTAGGCGAGTTACACGGTGGCTGGAAGCTCATCACCGGGCAACTTAATCGCGAACGGCTCAGCCTCATCAACTTCGGCCCTATCTCTCAGCTGTTCAACCAGGTGGTGAGTTGGGCGAGTGCAGCAATAATGCCGGTCGGCGGGAGGGTGATCGACCAGCCCTGGGTGCAGCAGAATCTTGGGCGATGCCGCGCACTAATTGAGTGTATGAAGCTGATTGTTTACAAACAGTCCTGGGCCATGACTGAAGAGGTGCTCGCTATGGCAGATGCTTCAGCGGCAAAAGTGTACGGTTCCGAGGGTTTTATAGAGGTTTACCGCATGCTGGGCGAGATCGTCGGACAGGCCGGGCTGCTGCGATCGGGCTGCCCACAGGCCAGCGCAGCGGCGAGCAAAATCGAGCGCCTTTACCGCACTGCATCGATCATCACGTTTGGCGGTGGCGCCAACGAAATTCAACGCGACATCATTTCTGCCGCGGGGTTGTGGATGCCGCGCGCGAGTCGCTGAGAAGGGGTACTGTCATGGAATTCGGTTTCTCACAGGAGCAGCAAGAAGTCCAGCAGCTGGCTCGTCAGATCCTCACAGATCAGGTGACCCCGGCGACCTTGTCCGCCTACGACGAATACGATCTGCCTCGCTTTGACAACGACCTTTGGCAGCGGCTGGCGACAGCCGGTCTGGTCGGCGTGTGCGCCGAGGAGCGCTATGGTGGTATGGGGTTCGGGTTTATGGAACTCGCGCTGTTTATCGAGGAAATCGGGCGCAGTATAGCGCCAGTGCCGGCCATTGCACATTGCGTGTCCGCGCTACTTCCAATCCAACGTTTCGGCAGTGAGAAAATGAAAGAGGCGATAATTCCCGGTGCGATTGCGGGAGAATATCTACTGACCGCGGCCTTGACCGAGCCGCTCAACGAAGACCCAGCCGACCCCCGCGTCGTGACGGCACTGCTCGATGGCGAATCCCTGGTTGTATCCGGCTCTAAAACGGCCGTGCCATTCGCATCGCAGGCCCGTCATATATTGCTCGCTGCCCGCAGCACGACGGGTATTGCGGTGGTTCTTCTGGACTCTCAGGCAAGCGGTGTAACAGTGAATCAGCAGCAGGTCTCCAGTTTTGAACCACAGTGTGAACTGGTATTGGATGCGGTTCGGGTGCCGCTATCAAGTGTCGTCACCCTCACCAGTGGTGCCGCTATTATGCAGTGGGTGGGCGAGCGAACCGCAGCCGCAATCTGTGCACACCAGTTGGGTGCGACTGAGTGTGCGATGCGAATGGCCGCGAGCTATACCTCCCAGCGGCAGCAGTTCGATGTGCCGGTGGCGACTTTCCAGGCGGTGGGTCACCGCATGGCAGACTGTTACGTGGACGTGGAATGCCTTCGGCTTACCACTTACCAGGCGGTGTCCTTGCTGGCGAGTGAGGTTGTGGCAACTACCGAGGTACAGATTGCCAAGATCTGGGCGGGCGATACAGGGCACCGGGTAAGTTATGCAACCCAGCACGTTCACGGTGGTACCGGCATCGATCGGGAATATCCCCTGTGGCGCTATTGCCTGTGGCTGCGCCAGAACGAAATGTCCATGGGTTGCAGCTCTGCGTTACAGTCTGCTTTAGGTGCGCGGCTGGCCGAGGGTGAAGCACTTTTCAACTGATCGCGCAAAGTCAAAATTTCTTAAAAAGAATAGCGTCAGGGAGATTTCCAAAGCGGCCGACTGGGGTACACTAGGCGCCGCTATGAAATTCTCTTCTCACTCTCGTTTCTCCCCCGCTCTGGTCGTTCTGATATGCCTGTACCTGGCCGGCTGTGGCAGTGAGCCCAAGAAGCAAGCCCCTGTACCCAATCGAACAGACCACGCTGTCGATTTCAGCGGCTTCTGGGAACTCGACTACGGCCAGAGTGATAATATCCAGGTAAGCCTGAACGGGCTGGTTCGTGACCTGCAGAAACAAAACCGGCAGCGTGCACAGACGAGTGGGGTCTACCAGCAGTCCGCCGGCGGTATGATTGTCGGAGGCCCCGGGGCGACCAACAGCGGAGCATCCATTCTGGGCCTCGCCCAGATGGCGGATCTGATCACCCAGTCTCAGCTGATGGAAATCGAGCAGGACGAACACCATATCAAGGTCAAGCGGGAGGAGGATTTTGCACTCACCTGCGAGTTCTATCTCGGTCAGTATCACACCGTCGAAACCCCTCTGGGCAAAGAAATTTGCGGCTGGAACCGGCACCAGATGATTTTCAAAATGGTGTTACCCGAGGGGCTTACGATTCAGCACATTATGAGCCTGGGCCCCAATGGCCAGTGGCTGAATATCGCGACGACGGTTATCTCTGATCGGGTTACTTCACCATTCACTGTGAACCGTGTGTATGCGCGCTATGAGCCCACAGACAACGGCTACAGTTGCAAAATGACCATTTCCCGGGGCAGGGTATGTACCACAGAGTCACAGTGATCAAGAAAGGTTGGGCCTGTTTCGCCCTGTTGTGCTGCATTCCGGTGCTACTGGCTTCAACCGCAGGTGCGCAGACAGCAGCAGATGCTGGTCTTGTAGCACTGCCCGTGGGGCCGGTCAGTCTGCAGGTGGAGCAGTCCACACCAGAGCAGCGCAGGCTGCATGTCGGTCTGGCAATTTTCGACCCGGGTATTCCTCTGAACGAGGCCAGCCACAGCATGCTGGGCATTTTTCCGGAGATCCGTAAGGCCGAGTCGCAGTTCATGCCGGTATTACTGCGGCAGGTGTTAGTGGCCTCGAATGCCTGGGGTGTGGTGCGCGTGCTGCCGGGTGAGCAAATCACCTCGGAGTTGCTGGTCACCGGTAAAATTCGACAGTCCAACGGCAGCCGCCTGGAGGTGGCAGTAGCGGCCCGGGATGCGACTGGCCGGCAGTGGTTGGACAAAACCTATGTGGATGAGGCGAGTTCTTTCGATTACCCCGCTGTCGAGGGCAGTGATCCCTATAGTGATTTGTACAGAAAAATCGCCAACGATCTTCTCGCCTATCGCCGCGGGCTCGATGACGGCCAGTTGCGAACCATCCGGCAGGTGGCGTTATTACGCTATGCGGCCAGCCTGTCCGAAGAAGCCTTCGGTGGCTACCTGCAGCAGAATGCGCTGGGTATTTACAGTGTCTTGCGGCTGCCTGCAGAGGGCGACCCAATGATGGCCAGGGTACAAGGCATAAGAGACCAGGAGCACCTCTTTGTCGATACGGTAGACGAGCAGTATGTCGACCTGTACGAGGAAATGGCGCCCACCTATAGCCTGTGGCGACAGTACAATCGCGAGCAGGCTCTGTACTCAGAGGACTATGAGGCCCGGGCCCAGACTAAAGAGCGTATTGGCAGGCGCGGCACCTTTTCGGCGATGGAACAGACCTACAATACCTACAAGCAGATCAAGGTCCAGGAACAGGATCTGGACGACATGTCGGCGGGTTTCAATAATGAAGTGGCCCCCACGGTTATGGAGGCCAGCGGCAGGGTCTTCCGTCTCAGCGGCACACTCAATGCGCAGTATACTGAGTGGCGGGGAATACTGCGGGATATCTTCGCGCTGGAAACCGGTTTACCCCCCGGGAACTGACATACCCCGGGTCTGATATTCACCCCTACGTTTTACCCTGTTTATGGGCTATGCTTCAGCCATGGCTGGAAAAAACAAAGAACAGGATTCTGCATCGCTACTGGACTCTGTGCGCAAGTTAACGGGGCAGGTGGCCGGCGGCACATTGGGGCTGGCGCGTAACACCGCCGCCATGACGGCAATGTTTGGCGAGAACTGGCTGCGTTCGACGGTACTCAACCAACTTGAGCCGGAACGTCTGGAGGCCATGGCTGAAGCGGGCCATTTTCTCAAGGACGCGCGGGAAACAGCAGGTCTGTCAATAAAGGATCTTTCCGAGAGCCTGGGACTTGCTGACAAGTCCCTGCTGGAGGATATAGAAAGCGGCGAAACGATTATGCCACTGGAAGTGATGCTGCGCAGCGCATCGCTGCTCGCCAGGCACGACCCGATACCGTTTCTCATCAAGTTCATGCGTACCTACAACCCGGCGCTGGAAAAAACGCTGGAGCAGTGGGGTGTTCTCGCCCTGCCAAAGCAGTACGAGCGGGAGCGCCGGTTCGTGAACCTGTATCGGCAACACGATGTCCTGCGCGGGTTTACCGACGAAGAATACGAGCGGTTTATTCATTACATGCAGAGCTCCATCAGCCTGGTGCTGGATGTGATGGAGTCGGAAAAGTCTGCACGCAGCGGTAAGCGCGCGGGCACAGCCAAAGAGGGCGAGGCCGCCAAGGCCAAAACCAAGACGAAGACCAGAGCAGCGCCAAAAAAGGCGCCAGCTCCGCGCAAGCGCAAGCGCGCGCCTGCAGCCACCAGGCGCACTCGATCCTGACTTTCAGACTCTTTCGGTTTTCTACACTCCACTTTAATCATTAACTTTAACCCCTTGAAAATATTGCAATATATATTTTCATTTTTCTGCGAGTAACCCTGTTTATGGCATTGAGTGAGTTTGCAAAAGACCAGTGGTTTGCGGCCTGCCCCAAGGGGCTTGAGGCCCTGCTGGTGGCGGAGCTAACGACACTGGGTGCGACCTCTACGCGGGAAACGGTGGCGGGGACATACTTTACTGGCCCTGTGGCCCTGGCCTACCGCGCCTGCTTGTGGTCACGGCTGGCCAACAGAATACTGCTGCCGATAGCCCGGCTGGAAGCGGTAGACAGCGACACACTTTATCAGCAACTCCGCGGTGTTAATTGGGAAGAGTTGTTCAGTGTCAGCAACAGCTTTTCCATAGATTTTTCCGGTGAGAATAACGCGATTCGCAATACCCAGTTCGGTGCCCAGCGCAGCAAGGATGCGATTGTGGACTGGTTTACCGACCTGCTGGGCAAGCGGCCGCAAGTGGCGCGCAAGGACCCGGATGTGCGGCTTAATATCCGTCTAAACGGTGAGCAGGCGGTGCTGTCACTGGATTTTTCCGGCGGCAGCCTGCACCAGCGCGGTTATCGCCTGCATGGCGGGGCGGCGCCGCTAAAGGAAAATCTGGCAGCGGCGATCCTGTTGCGCGCCGACTGGCCCGGAATCGCCGCTCGCGGTGGCGCCCTGATAGACCCCATGTGTGGTTCGGCAACTCTGCTGTTGGAGGGCGCAATGATGGCGGCCGATATAGCGCCCGGGCTGGCTCGCCGGCGTTTCGGTTTTGAGCACTGGCAGCGCCACAACCCGGATCAGTGGCGCGCTATCCTGGCTGATGCCAGGGGCCGGGCAGAGCGCGGACTGGCCAGCACGCTACCGGAAATACGTGGCTATGACGCCGATCCACGGGTGGTTCGTATAGCGCAGGAGAATATTGCGCGTATCGGGCTCGAGAAAGTGGTGCGTGTCAGCGCCAGGTCACTCGATAAATTCGCCAGACCCACGCATGTCTCCATGCCGATCGGCTTGCTGATCTGTAATCCGCCCTATGGTGAGCGCCTGGGTGAAAAAGACAGCTTGCGCACGTTGTACCGCGAACTGGGTGAGGTTATGGCGCGGGAGTTCAACGGGTGGCGCGCGGGCATATTCACGTCGGATCTCGACCTCGGCAAGGCCATAGGCCTGCGCAGTCACAAGCGCTACGCACTGTGGAACGGTGCTATCCCGGCTCACCTGTTGTTGTTTGAGCTGGTCGACAATAAGCTGCGGCCGTTGCCACAGGCAGAGCCTGCCAAGCAAGCGGGAGGCACACCTGCTCCCCTGACGGGAGAGCTCAGTGCGGGGGCGCAGATGTTTGCCAATCGCATACATAAAAATCGCAAGCGCCTGGCAGCCTGGCGCAAACGCGAGCAGATACAGTGCTACCGGTTGTACGATGCAGATATGCCGGAGTACGCGGTAGCGGTTGATATCTACGGTGAGCGCGTATACGTGGCTGAGTACCAGGCGCCGAAAGGTGTCGACCCCGGGGCCGCCATGCGTCGACTCGAAGAGGTGCAGGCGGCACTACCGACAGCGCTGGGTATTGATGCCGATGCCATTGTCTATAAACAGCGACGTCGCCAGCGCGGTGCCGAGCAGTATGAGAAGCAGGACAACAGCGGTGAACTGATCAGCGTGGTCGAGGGCAAGGCACGCCTGCTGGTAAACTTACAGGACTATCTCGATACCGGCCTGTTCCTTGATCATCGGCCTCTGCGCAGGCGCTTGGCGCTAGAGGCTGCTGATAAGGACTTTCTCAATCTGTTCTGTTACACCGGCTCGGCCACCGTACAGGTGGCGCTCGGTGGTGCTCGCTCCACCACCAGCGTAGATCTGTCAAATACTTATCTTGGCTGGGCGCGCAAGAACTTCGCCCACAACGGCCTGGATGAGCGCAGCAATCGGCTGGTGCGGGATAACTGCCTGGAGTGGCTGCGCAGCGCAGAGTCGCACTATGACCTGATTCTGCTGGACCCGCCCTCGTTTTCCAATTCCGCTGCGATGACCGACAGTTTTGATATTCAGCGGGACCACGCAGACCTTGTGCGATCAGCCATGGCAGTGTTGCGTTCTGATGGCCAGTTGTATTTCTCCAACAATCGGCGGGGTTTCAAGCTGGATACAGTGCTGGAGGAAGAATTCCAGTGCGAAGATATCACCAGGGCAACGCTGGACCCGGATTTCCAGCGCAATGCGAAGATCCACTGCTGCTGGCGCATTTGCCATCGCGACTAGCGGCAGCGGGAAATACATGTTGAACAGCGCCTTTTTTGCCGCGTGCCCGCCGGGTTCAACATTGAAACTCATGCAGACTGGCGGTGTGGCAGGTAAGTGGCTGCCAACCGCGCGCCCGAAATGATATCCACACTGCAACAAAACTCCCTGTTTTTATAGGGCTTGCGTAAAGCACTGGCTGAAAAACGCTATAGAAAAAACGTAAGTTATTGATTCTTCAAAATTAAAGTCTAAGCCCGCTGCGATACAATGCGACTTCGCAAAGTGCCGTTTTGGCTGCGCGGACGGCGCCCGTCACAGTTCATCCCCATAGTTATCCACAGAATTTACTGTGGATAACTATTCAGCATCTGCCAGTTTCAGCAGTTGCTTGCCTGTATTGCGACCGCTGTAGAGCCGCTGCAAGGCTGTCCAACACCGCTGGCACGCATGGGTGCCCCGATCGCCACCGGAGGGAGATAGCTGCGCTCATCCATCAGCCAGCCGCGCATTGCCGGATCGAAACCGAGCATCAGGGTCTTCACCAGCACTTGACCCGCCTGCAGGTCAACTTTCGGTAGCGGTGACTCCACCAACTCAAAATGCGCCGGACCGACCAAGCCTACCGGACGCCCTTTCAACAGCCATTGCCTGTTTGTTATGGCCACTATTACTCTCCAATTGTCTTGTCGGATTCGAATCAGTGCCTATCAGAGCAGTATCAAGCAACGCGGGAAAGTGGCCGCTGCAAATGCCTGATACCGCACCTGGGTGACGGCCACATGACACGGCGAGTACGCTGTGTTCCAATCGGCAGTGAATCACTCAACGCCCTGAACCGCATGAAGTTACTGTTAATTGTCTATCACAGCCAGAGCGGTGCCAGTGCACAACTGGCGCGGTCTGTTTGGCGGGGAGCACGAACGGAGGAGGGTGTCGAAACCTGTGTGCGTCGCGCCTGGGACACGGGGGTGGAAGACTTGCAGCGGGCGGACGGTATTTTGCTGGTGGCGGCGGAAAACTCCGGGGCCCTCAGTGGCGGCATGAAGGACTTCCTTGATCGTACCTTTTATCCCGCCAACGCACGGGGGTTGGTAAAACCCTATGCATTTCTGGCAGGCGCTGGCAACGATGGTCGTGGTGCGGTGGCGCAGCTGCAACGTATAATGTCCGGCATTCCCTTTTCGGCTGCGGCTGAGCCGTTGATCCTGCGTGGCGATGTTACCGCAGCACACCGGGCGGCCGCAGAGGAGCTGGGCACCGCATTTGCCGCGGGCCTGGCTATGGGTATTTTTTAGCCCCTGCAATCACAGCGCAGACAGATTCGGCGCGGCGCTGGCGTCGCTTACAGGCAGAGCGAGTGAATATGACAGAAGCAAACATAGAGCAACCGCCAGAAGGTTTTGTTGCCATACCCACAGGGTTGGGCTTCACCGATTTTTTGCAGCCTGTTTATCGTTGTATCAAAGGCGAATCCGTTAGTATTGGTCTGGTGGTCGACAGGCAACATTGCAATAGTATGGGAATCTGTCACGGCGGCGCGTTGTCGACCCTCGCAGATATTGCGGCTGCCACGGGGATTAACGTGAGCAGCGGGCGGCGCAGCGGCACGCCGACGATAAACCTGTCGATGGACTTTATTTCTGCTGCGCGCGTAGGTCAGTGGATACAGGCTGACGTTCACCTGGTGACACTGAAGCGCAAATTCGGTTTCAGCAATGGCGCTATCATCAGTGCCGATGGCGTGGTGGCCCGGTTCAACGGCACCTTTTATCTGCCGGAGCACAAGGGCATGGTGAAGCCGGAGGCGAGCGGCGACGGCGCGCCTGCATGGCTCAAGAGTTAGGCGCAGGGGTGCGTTTCGCAGACTCCTGAACCACCTCGATAAATGACCTGGCAGCGCGCGATAAACTGCGGCCGCGATGGTAGACGATTCCCAGTGTGCGTTCGATGCTGGTTCCGCCCACTTGCAGGGTGGCCAGTGTATCGTCGCGCATACTGCGAGGGAGCACGGTCCAGCCCAATCCCACCGATGCCATCATGCGGATGGTCTCCAGATAGTTCGTAGCCATGGATACCCGTAAGGTCAGATGGTGCTGATTGAACAGCCGCGCAACAATCTGGCCGGTGTAGGTATTGAGCCCGGGCATAATGGCAGGGTGTTCGCTAAGTGTTGCCAGATCCAGGTCCCGAATTTGCGCCAGAGGGTGCTGGGTGCCGACCATGAAATCCAGCGGGTCGGGCCACACAGGAAGTGTAATAACACTCGCTTCCTCGCTGGGTGCCAGGGTGACAATGGCGAGCTCGGCCTTGCCGTGCATGATGAGCTCATAGGCCTGTTCCGAATCCATAAAATCAATGTCTATGTGTACTGCCGGGAAGGCCCTGCTGAATTCGCTGAGTATCGGCGGCAGGCGGTGCAGGCCGATATGGTGGCTGGTGGCAATGCGCAATTGTCCGGCAACGTCTCCAGCGAGGTCGCGTACGGATTGCTGTGCTGCCGCAAGCTCCTGTTGCACCGCTCGCGCGTGGGGAAGCAGGGCGCGGCCCGCTTCAGTAAGCGTGATATTGCGCCCGATGCGATCAAACAGATGACTGTCCAGTTGCTCTTCGAGCAATGCGATGCGCTTGCTGACTGCAGGCTGGGTGAGGTGAAGCTTCTCGGCAGCCAGTGAAAACGACCCACTTTCAGCTACCAGTACAAAGGCTTTCAGGTTTTGTGTGTCCATTAATTATTCCTAATGGGAATGCGATATATAAAAATAATAAATTTGAGTTATCTAAAAAGCAAGCCCATACTTTGCCCTTGTTCAGCATTAGCTCTGGTAAGAGGTGGACTCGATGACGGCACAAACGTTGTACGACAAGTTATGGCACAGCCACGTGGTGGTGCAGCGCGAAGACGGTAGCGCGATCATTTATATCGATCGGCATCTGTTGCACGAGGTCACATCGCCCCAGGCGTTTGAAGGCCTGCGTCTGGCGGGGCGCCCACTGTGGCGGCGCGACGCCAACCTGGCGGTTCCGGATCACAATGTGCCCACCGAACGCGTGGAGCGCAGCGGTGGTGTCGCCGCCATCGCCGATCCGGTGTCACGCCTGCAGGTCCAGACCCTGGATGATAACTGCAAGGACTACAATATTGTCGAGTACGAAATCAACGACAGGCGCCAGGGCATTGTGCATGTTGTAGGCCCTGAACAGGGCGCCACGCTGCCTGGCATGACCGTGGTTTGTGGCGATTCCCATACATCTACCCACGGCGCATTGGGTGCGCTGGCCCACGGCATAGGCACCTCTGAGGTGGAACACGTACTGGCCACCCAGTGCCTGATCCAGCAGAAGATGAAGAATATGCTGGTGCGCATAGATGGCGCTCTGCAAAAGGGTGTAACGGCCAAAGATGTTGTGCTGGCAGTCATTGGCAAGATTGGCACCGCAGGCGGAAGCGGCTACGCCATAGAGTTTGGTGGTGAAGTGGTGCGCAACATGAGTATGGAAGGCCGTATGACCATGTGTAATATGTCCATAGAGGCGGGAGCACGTATGGGCATGGTGGCGGTAGACGAGACCACTTTGGAGTATGTCAAAGGCCGCACCTACGCACCTGTGGGTGATGTGTGGGAGCAGGCCAAAGCAGCGTGGCGTGAACTGCACAGCGACGACGACGCACATTTTGACAGCGTGGTCGAGTTGCAAGGCGAGGATATCGTACCCCAGGTTACCTGGGGCACGTCACCGGAAATGGTGCTGCCGGTGGACGGACATCTGCCAGACCCCGGCAAAATTGAAAATGCTACTCGGCGTGGTGCAGTAGAGCGCGCCCTGGAGTATATGGGGCTGGAGGCGGGCATGCCGATTACGGCGATCAAGCCGGACCGTGTATTCATCGGTTCCTGTACCAACTCGCGGATAGAGGATTTGCGCTCTGCAGCAGCCGTTGTTCAGGGCAAACAGGTTGCGGCATCTGTGAAGCAGGTACTGGTGGTTCCCGGCTCCGGAGAAGTGAAGCGACAGGCAGAGGCTGAGGGCCTGGATCAGATATTTATCGACGCGGGAATGGAGTGGCGCGAGCCGGGCTGTTCCATGTGCCTGGCAATGAACGCCGATAAGTTGGGCCAGGGCGAACACTGTGCCTCCACGTCCAATCGCAATTTTGAAGGTCGCCAGGGTTTTGGCGGGCGCACCCACCTGGTCAGTCCGGCGATGGCAGCGGCAGCGGCAATCGCTGGGCATTTCGTCGACGTGCGGGACTGGTAAGAGGAGAACGTGATGAAAAGTTTTGTAACAGAGCGCGGGCTGGTAGCACCGATGGACCGGGCCAACGTTGACACTGATTTGATTATCCCAAAGCAGTTTCTCAAATCGATTATGCGTAGCGGTTTTGGGCAGAACCTGTTTGACGACCTGCGCTATCTGGACGAGGGCCAGCCCGGGCAGGATTGCAGCACTCGGCCACAGAACTCCGACTTCCCGCTGAACCATGAGCGCTACCAGGGGGCCTTGATATTGTTGGCGCGAGAGAATTTTGGCTGCGGTTCCAGCCGGGAGCATGCCCCCTGGGCACTGGAGGATTACGGCTTTCGCTGCATTATTGCACCCAGTTTTGCCGATATTTTCTACAATAACTGTTTTAAAAATGGCATTCTGCCGATCGCGCTGGACGAGGAAATTGTCGACTCTCTATTCCAGCAGATGTATGCAACAGAGGGCTATGAATTAACAGTAGACCTCCAAAAGCAACAGGTCACTACACCGTCCGGGGACGTCTACACTTTCGAGGTCGATGAGTTTCGCCGCCATTGTCTGCTGCAGGGACTGGACGATATCGGCCTGACACTTGAGGACGCGGATAAAATACGCACCTACGAAACAGTGGCGCGGGAACGGTCACCTTGGTTGTTCGACGTAATCAGTTAACAGGGCATAAGCATGGCTAAGAAAATCCTGGTGTTGCCGGGCGATTACATCGGCCCGGAAATTATGGACGAGGCGGTGAAGGTTCTGCGGGAAGTGGACAGCCGCTTTGGACTTGATCTGGAACTGGAATTTGGCTTGCTCGGTGGCGCAGCCATCGACGCGACCGGCGTGCCCCTGCCACCCGAAACCCTGGCGAGCGCGAAGGCCGCCGATGCGATTCTGCTGGGCGCCGTGGGTGGTCCAAAATGGGATAATGTGGAGCGGCACCTGCGCCCGGAGCGTGGCCTGCTGGGTATCCGCTCTGAGCTGGACTTGTTCGGCAACCTGCGCCCGGCCATTCTGTACCCGCAGTTGGCGGATGCGTCCAGCCTGAAGCGGGAAGTGGTCGCAGGGCTGGATATTCTGATTGTGCGGGAGCTGACCGGTGGTATTTACTTTGGTGAACCCCGGGGAGTGCGCACTCTGGAGAATGGCGAGCGCGAGGGTTTCAATACCTATGTTTACAGGGAGTCGGAAATCCGTCGCATCGGCCATCTGGCGTTCAAACTGGCGCGTAAGCGCGACAAACGCGTGTGTTCGGTAGACAAAGCCAATGTGCTGGAAGTTACCATGCTGTGGCGGGAGGTAATGGAAGAGGTGGCTGTTGACTACCCGGATGTGGAACTCAGCCACATGTATGTCGACAATGCCGCAATGCAGTTATTGCGGGCACCCAAGCAGTTCGACGTGCTGGTCACGGGCAATATGTTTGGCGATATTCTGTCAGACGCTGCAGCCATGCTCACCGGCTCGATCGGTATGTTGCCCTCGGCATCACTGGATGTGAACGGTCGCGGCATGTACGAGCCATGCCACGGCACGGCACCGGACATCGCGGGACAGGGTAAGGCCAACCCGCTGGCGACGATTCTGTCAGTGGCGATGATGCTGCGCTACACACTGGCCAGGCCCGACGCGGCAACGGCCATTGAGAGTGCAGTAAGCGATGTGCTCGACCAGGGGTTGCGCACCCCGGATATTGTTACAACAGCGGATACGCTGGTCGACACCACGGCCATGGGCGATGCCGTTATTAAAGCCCTGAAAGAGTCAGCAGGAGAGCGAGAGTAAAACGATGAGTAAGTTATACGATGTGGCAGTAGTAGGGGCAACCGGCGCTGTGGGTGAGGCGATGATCGCCATCCTGGAGCAGCGCGAGTTTCCGGTGGGTAATCTGTACGCGCTTGCCAGCAGCCGTTCGGCAGGCAAGAGCATTATGTTCAGGGGCAAGTCCGTCAAAGTTACCGACCTCGCGGAATTCGATTTTGGCAAAGCGCAGATAGGCCTGTTTTCTGCTGGCGGCAGCATCTCTGCGGAATTTGCGCCCAAGGCGGCGGCAGCGGGCTGTGTAGTGATAGACAATACCTCCCACTTCCGTCAGGACGAGGACATCCCGCTGGTGGTGCCCGAGGTTAATGCCGAGGCCCTGGCCGACTACGGCCGGCGCAATATTATTGCCAACCCGAATTGCTCTACCATTCAAATGCTGGTGGCCCTCAAGCCGATTTACGACGCTGTGGGTATAGAGCGCATCAACGTCGCGACTTACCAGGCTGTTTCGGGCTCCGGCAAGGAAGCGATAGAGGAACTCGCCGGCCAGACAGCACGTCTGCTCAATGGCCAGGAAATAGAGTGCGAGGTCTATCCTCGCCAGATCGCTTTTAATGCCATCCCCCAGATCGATGTCTTTCAGGACAATGGTTACACCCGGGAGGAGATGAAAATGGTATGGGAGACGCGCAAGATTTTTGGCGATCACTCCATCCAGATAAATCCCACCTGTGTCCGGATTCCGGTCTTTTTCGGCCATTCGGAAGCGGTGCATATAGAGACGGTAGACAAAATAACGGCGGAACAGGCGCGCGCATTGCTGGAGCAGGCCCCGGGTATCGTTGTGGTAGATCAACATGTTGATGGGGGCTACCCCACTCCTGTGGTGGAGGCGGCAGGCAAAGATGCGGTTTTTGTCGGCCGGATCAGGGAAGATATCTCCCATCCGAGGGGCCTGGATATGTGGATTGTGGCCGACAATGTGCGCAAGGGAGCAGCCTTGAACAGTGTGCAAATTGCCGAAACATTAATCTCTACTTACCTCGATTAATGATAACAACTTACCTTGATTAATGCCGGTACATAATTGATACTTGGCGGTAATTCGGAGTATAGAGAGTGCATGGAAGCACCGGTTAGCGCAGTATTTCCACGGCTAGCGCGGGCGTCGGTAGGGGCACTTCCAGGCGTTGTTAGGCTCGATACTTCGAACCAGTTGCCGGGCTTAGGGGAGGTCGGTGTGATCAAAAGCAGAAAAAATAATTAGGCGTCGGTATGGCTCGAAAATTTGCTGCTGTAGTTTTTTCACTGGGGTGTGTTCAAACGAGCGCGGTATTGGGTCTGGGCCTTGGGGAAATGACCCTTGATTCGTATCTGAACGAACCGCTGGATGCGCAGGTAGATCTGCTCAACGTAGGCGGCTTGCATGAGGACCAGATCAGGGTCCGTCTCGCCACCAGCGACGATTTCGCTCGAATGGGCGTAGATCGCGCCTACTTTCTTACCAGTATCAGTTTTGATGTGGAAATCGATGATAACGGGCGCGCCCGTATTTTGATCACCTCAGAAGACGCCGTGCTCGAACCCTACCTGGACTTTATCGTTGAAGCTCGCTGGCCTTCCGGCAGGCTGTTGCGAGAATACACTGTGCTGGTAGACCCGCCGGTGTTCGACCAGTCAAATCCCGTTATTTCAGCCAGCAATCGAGTCGCAGAACTGGATGGCGAACCCGAGTCGGCAAAAAAAAAATCGGCAACTAACGCGACGACAGGAACATCTGTTGATGTAAGAGACTCCAATCTCGCAGCGGGGCAAATGCCCGAGCGGGCGTTTAATTCCAGTACATCGCCGGCGCCCGTTGCGGGCACTCGTTATATGATTCACCGGGACGACACACTGTGGGAAATTGCATCCACGGCTCGTCCGGCCGGCGCCTCGGTCTACCAGACCATGCTGGATATCCAACGGCTGAACCCAGACGCCTTTATAGGCGGTAATATCAATCGGGTGAAGGCCGGCTATATTGTCTACCTACCGGATGAGAACGATATCAGTTCGGCAAACCTGCCCCAGGCCTTAGCCGAGGTGCGCGAGCAGAACAATGCGTGGCGCGAGGGTAAGCCGCTTGCTGAGCCCGAGTACGTCAGCGGGCCATCGCTGCGTATTTCTGCGGAGCAGGAAGACGCAACACCCGGTGGTTCTACAGCATCGTCGGCGGCTGCTAATGACGCCGCCAGGGAGGATGCTGAAAAAACCGGCCTGCAGCGCACAGAGCTTGAGCAACGGTTGAACTCGATGCAGCAGCAAGTGGAAACTCTGCAGCGCATTGTCAGCCTGAAGGATGAACAAATAGCGGCCTTGCAGCGCGCGCTGACCGACCCCGATAAAGCGGCGGACGTGGCACTGCCAGCTGCCGATGCAATGGAGCTTGGTGAGTTGGAAGGTGAGTTCGAGGATTCGGTTTTCGAAGACGGCATACCGGGCGATCGCGAGAAAGCGTTGGCCGCGCTGGAAGCTCAGGAAGGCATAGAGACGTCGACACCAAAAGTTGTTGAAAAGAAGGCTGAAGTTGCAGTTGTCGAGCCAGCTCCGGTGGCACCGGCTGTGGAACGGGCAGCACCCAAGGAGGAGTCTCCGGGCTTCTTCAGCAATTTGTGGTTCGTGCTGGGAGCCCTAGTGCTCGCAGTACTCGGTTTTATCTTCATGCGCCGGCGCGGTGCCGCTGATGATGACGACGACATCGTGGAAGTAGAACCCACGCCAGCTGCAGATGTATTCGCCGATGTAGAATTGACTGAACAGGTCCTCGAGGTAGAGGATGATGAACCTGAGATAGTCCTCGACGAAGATGTTGTCGAGCAGGGTCCGGCCACCGACAATCGTGGCTATGGTGAACGTAAGCACGACGAATACGCATCAGATGAGGCCAGCGACGCCCTCGCCGAAGCGGAAATTTACATCGCCTATGGCCGCTACCCGCAAGCTATCGACCTGTTGAAAAATGCCCTTGGTAATGACCCGGGTAATGCGGCTTATCGCCTCAAACTATTGCAGTTGTATATGGAGACCGGCAACCGTACAGCTGCGGCGCAGGAATTTGCTGAACTGGAATCTATCGGTGACGCAGATAGTATGGCAGCCGGCAGGTTGGCGTTAGACGGCCACTCCTCAGCGAGTGCTCCCAGGGCTGACTTCGCCACCGATGGCGGTGAGCCGGAGGTTGACCTGTTGGCAGAATCCGAAGCTTCGCTTGAATCGGACTTTAGCGGCCTGGAAATTGAAGAGCTTGAGTCCGACATCAGTCTGGAAGACGAGCTGGATCTGTCCGCGGACTTCGACGATACCGAACTGGGATCCGATGCGGATGACGAGGACCTTGTTATCTCCGCCGACAGCGACGGACTTTCCACCAAGCTCGATCTTGCTCGCGCCTACATGGATATGGGTGACGACGACGGTGCTCGCCAGATTCTCGAAGAAGTGGCAGCAGAGGGAAGCGAAGAATTACAGGCCGAGGCCAAAGCGCTATTAGAGCGCATTGGCTGACCCACACTCGCCTTTTTCGACTGACTTGCTCCCGGCGGGTAGTCGGGTTGTCTGTCGCATCGAGTACGATGGCCGTCACTACAGCGGCTGGCAGTCTCAACCGCAGCTGACGGTAACCACAGTTCAGGATACCCTGGAGCAGGCACTTTCCGCAGTGGCAAATATTGCAGTGAAAGTGGCCTGTGCCGGGCGTACTGATACCGGCGTACACGGCTTCGCGCAGATTATTCATTTCGATGCGCCGGTAGCACGCAGCGCAAAGGCCTGGGTTCTGGGTGCAAATGCCAACCTGCCGTTTGATGTGCGCGTACACTGGGCTGTTGTGGCGGATAACAGTTTTCATGCCAGATTTTCGGCCTTGGCGCGGCGCTATCGTTATGTCATTGCGAATACTCCCGTGCGCCCAGCGCAGCTGGTTGGCCAGGTGACCTGGCAGCGCCGTGCGCTGGATCACCACCTGATGCATAGCGCGGCCCAGCAGTTATTGGGAGAGCGGGATTTTTCAGCTTTTCAGGCGGCGTCGTGCCAGTCAAAAACACCCATGCGGAATGTGCACTCGGTGGTGGTTAGCCGGCAGCGTGACCTGTTGGTGGTGGATATCAAGGCCAATGCCTTTCTACACCACATGGTACGGAATATTGTGGGTTCGCTTATGGCTGTAGGAATAGAGCGAGAGCCGCCGGCATGGATTGGTCAATTGCTCGAGGGCCGCGACCGGACAGTGGCGGCAGAAACTGCACCGGCTGATGGTTTATACCTGGTGGAGGTGGAGTATCCGCAGCAGTTCGCACTGCCCGCAACACCGTATGGACCTTTGTTAGTGGGGCAGCCAGCGGGCGGCTGAGAGTGCGGTTCCGCTGACGCATTGCAGGCGTTCTACTGACATAAGCGCCCCCCATCTGCTATTATTCCCGCCTTCATTTTCCATCGGCACACCAGACCCGTGATCCATACCCGAATTAAAATTTGCGGCATCACCACTTGTGAGGATGCCCGCAAGGCCGTTAATTGTGGCGCGGATGCCATCGGCCTGGTCTTCTATGCAGACAGTCCGCGCGCGATTACCGCTGCCCAGGCGGCAAAGATTGTTGCAGCGGTACCACCTTTTGTATCGGTGGTGGCGCTGTTTGTCGATGAACCGGAAAACAGTATCCGGCGTATATTACAGCAGGTTCCGGTCGACCTTCTGCAGTTCCACGGTGTCGAACCCTCTGGCTTTTGCGAACAATTCCACAGGCCCTGGATCAAGGCCTTGCGCGTGCGAGAAGGGCTGGATATTTCCAGTGAGTGTGCACAGTACAGTGGCGCTCGAGGGGTCTTGCTGGACAGCTGGCAGAAGGGAGTACCGGGAGGGACAGGCAAAACGTTTGACTGGGATCTGGCGGGTGGAAAAATGCCGCTGCCGGTCATTCTGGCCGGTGGCCTCGACGACGGCAATGTCGGCAGCGCTATAGCGCAACTGCGGCCGCAGGCGGTAGATGTCAGTGGCGGGGTGGAGCAGTCACCGGGTCGCAAGAACGCAGCCAAAATAGAGCGATTTATAGCGGCTGTTCGCGCTGCTGATGTATTAAGGGACGGAGCAACTGATGACAACTGATCTGAAGGACGATGTATTTGCCGCAGTACCGGATGTGGATGGCCGTTTCGGCCCCTATGGTGGTAAGTATGTAGCGGAAACCCTGATGTTTGCCCTGGCGGAACTGGAGCAGGTATATCGTAAATTGTCGGTAGATCCTGCGTTCCAGCGGGAGCTGGACGAGGATCTTGCCCACTATGTGGGAAGACCTTCGCCTCTGTATGAGGCAAAACGGTGGTCCGAGCAGATCGGGGGAGCCCGTATTTTCCTCAAGCGTGAAGATCTCAATCACACTGGCGCGCATAAGGTGAACAACACCGTGGGGCAGGCGCTGCTGGCAAAGCACATGGGCAAGCCTCGTGTGATCGCGGAAACTGGCGCCGGCCAGCACGGTGTCGCCACCGCCACCATCGCAGCCCGACTGGGGCTTGAATGTCAGGTGTTTATGGGGGAGGAAGATGTTCGCCGCCAGGCCTTGAATGTTTACCGCATGAAGCTGCTGGGTGCCGAGGTAGTCCCCGTAACCTCGGGCTCGCGCACATTGAAAGATGCGATGAACGAGGCCATGCGGGATTGGGTTACCAATGTCGATAACACGTTTTACATTATAGGTACGGTCGCAGGGCCACACCCCTATCCGTTACTGGTAAGAGATTTCCAGTGCGTGATCGGTAGAGAAGCCCGCCGCCAGGCGTTGGAGCAGACCGGCAAGTTACCGGACGCGCTGGTGGCCTGCGTGGGCGGTGGCTCCAACGCAATAGGCCTGTTCCACCCTTTCCTGCGCGACGACGGTGTACTGATGTACGGTGTGGAGGCAGGGGGCCACGGTATAGCCTCAAATCAGCATGCCGCGCCCCTGACGGCAGGCACACCGGGTGTGTTGCACGGAAATCGCACTTACCTTATGCAGGACGCGGATGGCCAGATCATGCACACACACTCGATCTCTGCTGGTCTGGATTACCCCGGCGTTGGTCCTGAGCACTCGTGGCTGAAGGATATCGGCCGGGTGAATTACGTCGTGGCCAATGATGATGAGGCGCTCAGGGCGTTCCATACATTGACCCATGTGGAGGGCATCATGCCCGCGCTGGAAAGCAGCCACGCACTGGCTTATGCCGAAAAGCTGGCGGCAACGATGACGCGGGACCAGGTGATAGTGGTCAATCTGTCGGGGCGCGGGGACAAGGATATTCATACCGTCGCACAGATCGACGGCATACAGTTTTAGGGAGACAGGCAGTGAGTCGAATAGCGGGCCGGTTCAAGCAACTGGCAGAGCAGGGGCGTAAAGCGCTCATTCCCTACGTGGTGGCGGGAGATCCCGGGTTGGATGTCACCGTGCCTCTGATGCATCGCATGGTCGCTTGCGGAGCGGACATCATCGAGCTGGGTGTACCTTTTTCTGACCCCATGTCAGAAGGCCCGGTGTTGCAACTGGGGCATGAGCGTGCGCTGGCGAACGGTACCAGCCTGCGCAGTGTACTGGCACTGGTGTCTGAGTTTCGTGAGAAAGACGACACTACTCCGGTGCTGCTGATGGGCTATGCCAATCCAGTAGTGCACATGGGCTATGCCGCCTTTGCTGACGCCGCTGCCGCAGCGGGTGTGGATGCATTGCTGACCGTCGATATTCCTCCGGAAGAGGTGGCGCCAGTCAATGCCGAGCTGCAGCGGGTGGGTATGGATAATATATTCCTGGTAGCGCCTACCACCCCAACTGAACGGATCGAGCGGATAACCGCCACGGCCAGTGGTTTTATCTATTATGTTTCCCTGAAAGGCGTGACGGGTGCAGGTCATCTGGACGTGGCCGATGTGGCCTACCATCTGGGCCTGATTCGCCACCGCACCGAACTGCCGGTGGCTGTGGGCTTTGGTATCAAGGACGCGGCTTCAGCGCAAGCGGTGGCAAGCGTGGCAGACGGCGTGGTAGTGGGGAGTGCGCTGGTGGCTGCCATGGCGGCGGCAATCGAGGGTGGCGGTAGTCACGAGGCGGCCATGGCGGCGGTCGAAGGCCTGTTAACAGAGATTCGGGCGGGGATTGACGACGCGGCTTCCTAGTTGCCCCGCAGCACGTTTATAATGGCGTCTTCTATGGAGCGGGGTTCGACATGAGCTGGATTAACAAAATTTTGCCCTCTGGTGTGCGTAACGATGAAGGTGAAAAACGCTCCAACGTTCCAGAGGGTCTCTGGAAGAAGTGCGTAAAGTGCGATGCGGTACTGTATCGGCCGGATGTAGAGCGCAACGATGATGTCTGCCCCAAATGCGACCACCATATGCGTATCGGGGCCAGAAGGCGCATCGACATCTTTCTCGACCCGGAGGGTCGGCAGGAAATACTGACCGACATCGAACCGGTTGACCGGCTTAAGTTCAAGGACAAGAAGCGCTATCGCGATCGTCTCTCGGCGGCACAGCGTGCAACCGGTGAAAAAGACGCACTGATCGCCTTTACCGGTGAATTACAGGGTTTACCCCTGGTGGTGACGGCTTTTGAATTTGATTTTCACGGCGGCTCCATGGGCTATGCTGTGGGAGAGAAATTTACCCGGGCGGCGCAACTGGCACTGGAGCAGCGTATTCCACTTGTGTGTTTTGCCGCCTCCGGCGGTGCCAGGATGCAGGAAGCCCTGATTTCACTGATGCAAATGGCCAAGACCAGTGCCGTCATCGAGCGTATGCGTCTTGCCGGTGTACCGTACATTTCGGTTATGACCGACCCGATTTACGGAGGGGTCTCCGCCTCCCTCGCTCTGCTGGGGGATATCAATGTAGCCGAGCCCGAGGCACGCGCCGGGTTTGCCGGCCCGAATATTATTGAGCAAACAATTCGGCAGAAACTTCCCAAGGGGTTCCAGCGCAGCGAATTCCTGTTGGAGCACGGCGCCATAGATATGATTGTGCACCGTACGGAAATGCGTGCCACTCTCTCCCGGCTGCTCTCGAAGTTCACCCATAAAGCACTTATTCCGGTTGTGGTGGAAACCTTACCCGGCGATGAGGAAGCACCGCCGGGCAGTGGGGAAGTACCGCCCGATAGTGGGGATTAGCCGGCCTTCAGAGCCCGACCGGCAAGGTATGGACGGTGCTCTTCTCACGCAATGGCTTGCCAGGCTGGAGACCCTGCATCCGAATTCTATCGACCTGGGGCTGGAGCGCGTTGCTCGCGTGGCGAGTGCACTCGACATCATTCCTGTCGGTGTGCCGGTTGTTACCGTTGCAGGTACCAACGGTAAGGGCTCGACGGTGGCAGTACTCGAAGCGCTTCTCAGCGAGTGCGGGCACATTACAGGGGTGTACACCTCGCCCCATATGTTGCGCTTCAATGAACGTATCCGGGTGGGCACCCAGGACGCTTCTGACGCGGAAATTGTGGCCGCATTCGAGGCAATTGATCGTGCCCGGGGTGATACCACGCTTACCTATTTTGAATTTGCCACGCTGGCGGCGCTACTGGTGTTTCGGGCGCGTGATGCGGACGTGCTGATACTGGAAGTCGGGCTTGGGGGGCGCCTGGATGCGGTCAATATTATCGACCCGACAGTGGCCGTGATTACCTGCATCGACCTGGATCATCAGGGCTGGCTTGGCACCGACCGGGGCAGTATCGCAAAGGAAAAGGGTGGCATAATGCGCCGTGGAATACCGGTAGTGATTGCTGATCGCCAGCCACCTGCGGAGTTGTTTGCCTGTGCTGAAGCTATCGGGGCGAAGCCTATTTTACGCCTTGGTCATGAATTTGCTTTTGAAGAAAGAGACAGTGTTTGGGAGGGTAGGCTGCTGTGCACTAACGGTATGCAACGGACGTTGCCACAGCAACCACGTAGCTCGTTGATACCCGATAATGTTTGTGCGGGGCTGCAGGCGGCGCTGCAATTGGGCTGTGAGTTCGATAACGGTCAGCTTTCTGCAGCACTGAATTTGGCGCGCCCGCGGGGTCGCTGCGAGCGTTTCCAGGTGGCGGATTACGAGGTTGTACTGGATGTCGCGCACAATCCGGGCTCCGTGTATAATTTGGTTGAGTTTCTAAGCATAACTCATTGTAAAGGTAAGACTATTTCACTTTTTTCTGTAATGGAAGATAAGGATATTGGCGCAATGATCAGGGCTGCCGGACAGAGCTTTGACAGCTGGCTTATTGCCGGACAGCCGGACAATCCGAGGGCGGCCCGCGCTGCGGACATTGCCCTGGTTTTACAACAACAGGGGCAGGTGGTGGAGAGTATCAGCGCCGACATCCGCCAGGCATTTCGGCGCGCACAGCACCTGCTGTCAAGCGGTGACAGGTTGGTGGTATTCGGTTCATTTTTCACGGTGGCGGGAGTTTTGCCGTTACTGGAGCAGACAGCGTGAATGACATTCTCAAGCAGCGGCTGGTGGGTGCACTGATTCTGCTTGCATTGGGTGTTGTATTTTGGCCGATTATTTTTGTTGAGCCGGAGGAGCGCTATGCCCAGCAACAAGACAGAATTCCGCCGACGCCAGTTATCGATGCAAGCCCTATTGAGTCGCCCGGACCTGACGGCTTGCGTGCGTCAGCCGAGTGGGAGGTGGAGGACATGGGCGCTGAACAGATCTTAGATGAAGATATTGGCCCCGGGTTGGCGGAGTCTTCTGGCGGGCCCGCGATGGAAGAGATTGCTCCCGAATCCGCTGATGCAGTGCCCGATACCCGTGGCACCAGAGCAGAGCCCCCGGTGCAACCGACGTTGGACAGCAAGGGGCTGCCGGTAGCGTGGATACTGCAGGTAGCCAGTGTCAGCAGCTCAAGCAAGGCGAATGAACTGCGTGACGGGCTGCTGGCGATGAGCGAGAAAGCCTACGTCAAGACATTGCAGCGAGGCCAGAAAGACTTGTACCGGGTGTATATCGGCCCCAACGTAGAGCGCGCGCAACTGGAGAGAATCCAGGCCGGAATCGACAAACGTTTTGGCGTGCGTTCAATTATTATCAGGTATGTCCCCTGATGACTGAAGTAGCCATTCTCACCGCTGTGGATTGGGTGATAATCGTGGTGCTTGCGCTCTCGACACTGCTCAGTCTCTGGCGCGGTTTTGTGCGGGAAGCACTATCACTGGCAGGATGGGTGGCGGCATTCCTGATCGCTAATCTGTTCGTTGACCAGATGGCGTCGCTACTGGCCGGTACCATTGGCAATATTACGGGCCGCTATGTTGCCGCTTACGCGATATTATTCGTGGCGACCCTGATTGTTGCCACATTTGTCATTTATCTCGCGGGGCAACTGATCAAGGCGACTGGTCTGACGGTTCTCGACCGGCTACTGGGAACCGTGTTCGGGTTTTCCCGCGGCGTCATCATTATACTTGTCGTTGTGTTTGTCTTGCGCCAGCTGGTGCCGCCGCCTGATGTATTGTGGCTGGATCAGTCCGAGCTGATGCCACATGTGGATATGCTCGGGCAGTGGGCCCGGGAGTTGTTCGACAGAAGCAATAGTGGCCAGTGGCCCTCGATAAGCACCTGAAACATTTGATACAGAGGTAAGAGCGCATGTGTGGCCTGGTTGGAATTGTTGGTAAATCCGCTGTAGCCCCGGAAATTTACGACGCGCTGACCGTGTTGCAGCACAGGGGGCAGGACGCTGCCGGGATTATGACGTGCAGCGGCGGGCGCTTCAGCCAGCGCAAAGGCGAGGGTCTGGTGCGCGATGTGTTTCGTCAGCAGCATATGCAGAAATTGCAGGGCAGCCTGGGCATCGGCCACGTGCGCTATCCCACTGCCGGTAGCTCCGGGACGGCGTTGGCTCAGCCCTTTTATGTTAACTCGCCCTACGGTATTGCACTGGCCCATAACGGTAACCTGACGAATTCGGAGCAACTTGGCCGCGAATTGTTCCAGGACGACCTGCGCCACCTCAACACCGATTCCGACTCCGAAGTGTTGCTAAATGTATTCGCCCACGAAATGCAGACCCTGGGCAAACTGAGCCCGACGGCCGATGATATTTTCACCGCTGTAGCCGCAGTGCATCGGCGTTGTCGGGGTGGTTACGCGGCGGTGGGCCTGGTGGTCAATTACGGCGTCGTGGGTTTTCGCGACCCACGGGGTATCAGGCCACTGGTCGTTGGCTCTCGCGAGAGCGCACAGGGAACCGAATATATGCTCGCCTCCGAAAGTGTTGCGCTGGATGTACTGGGCTTTTCGGTCATCAGCGACGTGGCTCCGGGTGAAGCTGTTTTTATCGATATGGATGGCGTGCTTCATCGGCGTCAATGTGCCGAGAACCCGAGCATGTACCCCTGCATCTTCGAGCATGTGTATTTCGCCAGACCTGATTCACTGATGGACGGAATCTCAGTGTACAAAACCCGTATGCGCCAGGGTGAAGCGCTGGGCAAAAAAATCCGTCGGCTGCGCCCTGATCTGCAGATCGACGTGGTTATTCCTATACCCGACACCAGCCGCATCGCGGCGCAGTCGATGGCGCATGAGTTGGGCATCAAATTCCGTGAAGGCCTGATGAAAAACCGTTACATCGGGCGCACGTTTATCATGCCCGGCCAGAGCGAGCGCAAGAAATCTGTACGCCAGAAGCTGAACCCGGTGCCGCTGGAGTTTGAGGGCAAAAACGTCATGCTGGTGGATGACTCCATTGTGCGTGGCACGACCTGCAGGCAGATTATCGAGATGGCCCGCGATGCCGGTGCAGCACAGGTCTATTTCGCGTCGGCGGCGCCGCCGGTGCGCTATCCGAATGTGTACGGTATCGATATGCCGTCTGCATCCGAGCTGATTGCCCACGGTCGCTCGGTAGAGGAGGTTTGTGAACTCATAGGTGCCGACTGGCTGGTTTATCAGGATATCGAGGACCTGGTGAGCTGTTCACTGGAGGGCAATCCGGAGGTCGATGGCTTCGACTGCTCGGTGTTCGACGGCAACTATATTACCGGCGACATTGACCAGAATTACCTTGATCGGGTGGAGTCGCTACGCAATGATGACGCCCAAAGTGAGCAGCGTGCGGCGCAACAGGCTGGCGGCGGCGATGTTGGTATTCACAATGATGTTTGAACGATGACGGATGATGCAGAAGACAATGCACTCGCGACGGTGCATCTAGACACCCTGGCAATACGGGCGGGCATCGTGCGCACCAGCGAGGGTGAGCACGCGGAACCTGTATTCCTGACGTCCAGCTATGTATTCGATAGCGCAGCGGATGCCGCTGCCCGTTTTGCCGGGGAAGCTTCAGGCAATGTGTACTCCCGCTATACAAACCCCACGGTGCGGACTTTCGAGCAGAGAATCGCAGCGTTGGAAGGAGGAGCGCAGGCGGTGGGGACAGCTTCCGGGATGGCGGCAATTCTCAGCACCTGTATGGCCTTGCTTAAAAGCGGCGACCACGTAATCTGCTCGCGAAATGTGTTCGGCACCACTGTCAACCTGTTTGGCAAATACCTGGCCAAGTTTGGCGTCGAGGTAACGTTTGTACCGCTATTGGCGCTCGATGACTGGCGCAGTGCGGTCCGCCCCAATACCGCCATGCTATTTGTCGAGACACCATCCAACCCGCTCTGCGAAGTGGCTGATCTCAGTGCTATGGCGGAACTGGCCAGAGCGAGCGGCAGCGTGCTGGTGGTAGACAATTGTTTTTGCACACCCGCTTTGCAGACACCGTTGGCATTGGGTGCGGATATCGTGGTTCACTCTGCCACCAAATACCTGGATGGACAGGGCCGCTGTGTGGGCGGTGCAGTGGTGGGTTCAGAGCAGCATATGGCGGAGGTTGTGACTTTTCTTCGTACCTGTGGTCCAACCATGAGTGCCTTTAATGCCTGGGTCTTCCTCAAGGGTCTGGAGACTTTGCGCCTGCGCATGGATGCTCACAGCCGCAGCGCGCTAGAGTTGGCCACATGGCTACAGCAGCAGGACGCGGTAGAGCAGGTTTTTTATGCTGGTCTGCCGGACCATCCGGGGCACGAACTGGCCGCGCAACAGCAGCGTGCGTTTGGCGGGGTGTTGTCATTCAGGGTGCGGGGTGGCCGGCAACAGGCCTGGGATGTAATTGATGCGGTGCGCATCATGTCGCACACTGCCAATCTTGGCGATGCCAAGACCACCATTGTTCATCCCGCCACCACTACCCACGGGCGGCTCAGCCAGGAAGACAGGGCCTCTGCCGGGATTACCGATAACCTAATTCGCGTTGCCGTGGGGCTCGAGCACGTGGATGACTTGCGCGCCGATCTGGAGCGGGGCCTGTCGACACAAAGCTAGTGTTATCGGGCTCAACATAAAAAACAGATACACCGGGGCACAAGAATGCAAATACAGGCGTTGATAGATTCCGCAGTGGCCGAAGTAGGCAAGGTGCTGCTGGGGAAAGAGCCACAGATACGGCTGGCGCTGTGCTGCCTGTTTGCCCGCGGCCACCTGTTGATCGAGGATTTGCCGGGCATGGGGAAAACCACCTTGTCGCACGCCCTGGCGGATGTGCTGGGCCTGTCCTGGAAAAGGGTGCAATTTACCAGTGATTTGCTGCCTGCCGATATCCTCGGCGTGTCGGTCTACAACCGCAACGATGCGAGTTTCAGTTTTCACCCGGGCCCTATTTTTACCCAGCTTTTGCTTGCCGATGAAATCAACCGCACCACGCCGCGTACCCAGAGCGCTTTGCTGGAGGCAATGGGGGAAGGCCAGGTGACGATCGAAGGTGAAACTAGGCCGCTGCCCGAACCTTTTTTCGTTATCGCCACGCAGAATCCCATACATCAGTCCGGTACCTACCCGTTGCCCGAGTCACAGTTGGACCGTTTTCTGATGCGCCTGGAACTGGGCTACCCGCACCCGCATGCAGAACGCGAGATGTTTGAACGCGGGCAGAGTAGTAGCAATAATAGAGTGGTAATAAACCGGTGCATCAGCAATGAACAGTTGATCCAGATCCGGGACCTGGTGGCGCGGGTGCACGCCTCTACGAATTTGTTGGATTACCTGCAACGCCTGGTAGCCTATACGCGCACCGCTGCGGAATTTGCTGTTGGCCTCTCGCCCCGCGGTGCTCTGGCGCTACTGGAATGCGCGCGTACCTGGGCAGTCATGCAGAACCGCGGCCACCTGGTGCCCGAGGATTTGCAAATGGTGCTGCCCGCAGTTGCCGCTCACCGGTTGGTGCCCAGCGGTGATTATGCCGGTGACGGGGTGGCGCTGGTGGAATTAATGCGGCGCAATGTCGATGTAATCCGGGCCTGAGCCCGGCGCCGGGGATGAACGTAATGCAGGGGCGTCAACGCGGTATCCGCACTCGCTTTCGCCGGCGTTTACGCGAGTGGGTAAACCGCCGGATTCCCCCGGCCCGCTCAGTGACGCTCGACCAGAAACGCATTTTTATTTTTCCCAGCCGCACCGGCCTGTTTTTTGCGCTGTGTCTGTTGGTGATGTTGATGACGGCCATCAATTACCAGAACAATATGAGCTATGCACTTACGTTCCTCCTTGCCACACTGTTCGTGGTTGGTATTTTGCACACCTATGCCAATCTCTCGGGGCTTACCATTCGCGCGCTGCGCGCTACCCCGGTGTTTCCCGGGCAACAGTCCGAATTCACGCTGCAACTGGAGCGAGGTGGGCGGCGAGAACATTTTGCGCTACTCCTGAAATGGCCGAAAAGTACCGCCAGTATCGTCAACCTGGTGGAGCAGGATCAGCTGAGGGTCCATTTGCATATGGCGGTGGGCAATCGCGGTTGGTTCAGTCCCGGGCGCCTGTTGCTGGAGTCCACCTATCCGCTGGGGCTGCTGCGCTGTTGGACTTGGGTTGATCTGGATCTCTGCGCCATGGTGTACCCGCAACCGCTGGCATCTGCGGAACTGCCGGGTCTGGCAACAGACGAACCCGACGGTGCCGCCGTTCCCATTGCCGGCAGTGATGATTTTCACGGCTTTCGGGATTATCGTCACGGCGACTCAATGCGCCAGATCCACTGGAAAGGCATGGCGCATGGTCAGGGGGTACAGACCAAGCAATATAACGCCTATGCCAGTCGCAGTGCATGGCTGGATTGGGATATGTTCCCGGGTCTGGGAGCCGAGCAACGGTTGTCGCATCTGTGCTACTGGGCACTGCAGTTTGAAGGGCGCAACGAGGAATACGGCCTGCGACTGCCCGAACTAGCCATCTCGCCGGGAATCGGTGAACGCCACCGCGATCGTGTGTTGCAGGCACTTGCCCTGCACGGCATTAAGCGGCGTCCCGGATGAAGCCCGACCAGCAGGTCCCACGCAACGCCCTGGTGTGGATTATCCTCAGCCTGTTTACCCTGGTTGCCCCACATGCGGAGCGAATTCCGATCTGGGTACTGGCGATTTACGTATTCGCTGCGGTCTGGCGGATCATGGTGTACCAGGGCCGCTGGTCCTTTCCCGGCCGTTGGGTGAAAGCCTGCATGATCGTGAGCTGTTTCGCGGGTATCTACCTCAGCTACGGATCGCTGCTGGGCCTGGAGCCCACTATCGCACTGCTGCTAACCGCTTTTGCACTCAAGCTGATTGAACTGGCACAGCGCAAAGATGGCTATGTGTTGCTGTTTCTCGGATATTTTATTTGCATCACTGAGTTTCTTTTCAGCCAGGATCTGCCAATAGTGCTGTATTCACTTCTCAACGTGATGCTGGTCACGACAGGCCTGGTGGCACTGCACCGGCCAGATGAGCACCAGTTTAACCGCAAGACCATCCGGCTGGCGGCCATTATGCTGTTACAAGCAACCCCACTGATGCTGGTCCTGTTTTTCCTGTTTCCCCGCATCGGACCGCTGTGGTCGGTGCCTATCAAAAGTCATACCGCAAAAACCGGCGTCAGTGATTTCATGAAGCCCGGTGATATTTCCAGCCTGAGCAAATCCGATGACGTGGCATTTCGCGTGGAATTCGAGGGTGATATCCCGAACTCCGCCCAACTTTACTGGCGTGGCCTGGTGCTCAGCAAGATTGAAGACGGCGCGTGGCGCAATTTGCGCTACTGGGACATACCCGCCGGGGAGCGTCGACCGCAGCCGGTGGATGTCTCCGGCGAACCGATTGACTACCGGGTCATCATGGAGCCCACACAGCAGAACTGGTTGTACAGTCTGCGCTATGCACGCTCGCGCTCGCGGGGCATCATGGCAGGCTCGGATTACACCTTGTTTACTCCCGCAATAGTGGAAGATGAACGCCAGTACGAAGTGCAAACCTGGCCCGCAGCGCCGCTGGAGGAACGGCTTTCCGACTGGCGGCGGGATATTGAGTTGCAATTACCCGCGTCGCAGAATCCTGCAACAATTGCGTTTGCGCGGGATTTACACGCGCAGGCGGGTTCTGACACCCGGTTTCTGGAGTCCGTGCTGGACAACTTTACCGAACAGCCCTTTGTTTACAGCCTGAATCCGCCACTGCTGCCTGAGAGCAACCCGGTTGATGCCTTCCTCTTTCAGGCCCGGACTGGATTTTGCGAGCACTATGCCGTGGCTTTTGTCTCGCTTATGCGGGCCGCGGGTGTGCCGGCCAGGGTTGTTGCCGGATACCAGGGTGGCGAGATAAATCCTGTAAACCGCACGGTTATAGTGCACCAGTTCGATGCCCATGCCTGGGCGGAGGTCTGGTTGGAGGGGCAGGGCTGGGTCCGCGTGGACCCCACTGCGGCTGTTTCGCCGGACAGGATCGAGTGGGGTTTGGAACGTGCGCTGGCCGCTGAGGGTAGTTTTCTCAGTGACTCACCCCTGTCCCTGATGCACTTTCGTGGTGTTGCCTGGGTGAACACATTGCGCCTGCGCTATGACGCACTCACCTATCGCTGGCAAAGCTGGGTAATTGGTTTCAATCGCGATCAGCAGTTCGAATTTTTGAACAATGTATTTAACGGCATCAGCGCGCGTAAATTTGTGCTGGTGTTGATGGGTACCTGGCTATTGGTGCTGCTCCCTGTTGCGTTCAGCCTGTTATATCGGCGCGAAACCAAACGGGTGATGCCACACGACAAGTACTATCAGCAATTTTGCGATCGGCTGGCAGCCCTGGGCTTCGTGCGTATGACCGGCGAAACTGCCGCGGACTACGGCGGCAGGGTTTGCCGTGCGGTCCCATCCATGGCCCCTGAGGTCAGGGAGATTACCGGCTTGTACAGCGAGTTGGCCTATGCAGCGCCAGGTACACAAGGTGTGCCGACCCTGCAAAAATTGAAGCGTGCAGTCGTCGGCTTCCGGCCGGCCAGAGTGATTCGTTTCGGTAGGGAATCCGCCTAGGGCGGCTCCCTCAGCGCCTGACCAGGCGGCCTTTCAACGTCAGCGCGGGTTTTTCGATGAGAAACCAAGAGCACGCGGCCAGCAGCAGGGTAAGGCCGAAACCCAGCGCCAGTATCAACCAGGGCCGCTGCGCGCCCAGCCAGAAAATGCAGATTTGGGTTACCGGAAACGCGTATAGGTAGAGGCCGTAGGAGAAATCGCCGTGCTTGCTTAAATCCGGCAGTTTCAGTAGCGGATGAAAAGACAGGTACAGGACAAGGTAACTGAACCAGATGGCGTAAATGACATTGAAACCGGGTGGATGTGTCGCGGGAAGGCTCATTGCGCCAAGGGCCGCGCTCAACAGCAGAAGCCCTGTCAGGTTTAGCGGAATGTATTTGGCATTGATATAAAGCACGGCCCCCAGCAGGAAGTACACTCCCAGCCGCTCGTGTTTTGTGTGGTGCAGTAGAAAGAAGTGCTCCGGGGCGACGACATAAAAAATAACAATAACCACTGAGATCAGGTTGAAAACGGTGCGTCTGGCCAAAATCCCACAGAAACCCAGAGCCGCAACGATCAGGTACATACGAACCTCTACCGGCAAGGTCCACAGTGAACCATTGACGCCGCCGGCGCGAGGGTTGTCAGGAAAAACGCCGGGAAGCTTGTAACTGACATCGGGAAACAGCCAGGCGTTGTGTTGCAGATAGGCCCAGGTACCGGGGTGGGAAAAATAGTCCGGTAGATCGAGGGTTGTCACTGCAGGCCCCATCACCAGTGTGAGCAGCAGCAGATTCAGCCACAAGGCAGGGTAAATACGCAGAATGCGCGCTTCCATGTACACCAGCAGGCTCTGCCGGTTGAGGTAGCTTCTGCATACCAGGTATCCGGACAGCACGAAGAACAGGGCAACACCTATACCCGGCAGCCCTGCCCGGTAAGCTGTGACCGGACGCAGCAATTCAGACAAATAACCCTCGTCCCCCCCCGGGCCATAGCACAGGGCGAAGGTGTGACCCCACAGCACCAGGAATGCACCGAGAAAACGCAGCGTATTGATATTGTTATTGTGCAGTGCCTGTACTCCTTTGCACTCAGTCGTATCTTCATGACACAAAAAAACCCCGCAAGGCGGGGTTTTCCGGCGCTTGTTTACTGTTACTAGGCGCGCATTTCCTCGATCTCGACGGCGGCTATACGCTTGCCTTCTTCCGCACTCTTCTGGAACTCGATGATCTGGTCAAAGTTCATATAGCGGTAAATCTCGTCAGACATCGAATCCAGATCACTCGCGAACTTCAGGTATTCCTCCGGGGTCGGTAGCTTGCCGAGAATGGCGCCCACCGAGGCCAGTTCCGCAGAGGTCAGGTACACGTTGGCACCATCGCCCAGTCGGTTCGGGAAGTTTCGGGTGGAGGTGGACAGCACGGTTGAATTGGCGGCGACTCTGGCCTGGTTGCCCATGCACAGCGAGCAGCCCGGCATCTCGGTACGTGCACCGGCCGCCCCGAAGATATTGTAGTAGCCTTCCTCCATCAGCAGGTGTTCGTCCATGCGTGTGGGCGGCACGATCCACAGGCGGGTGGAAATACCGCCCTTGTGCTTCTCCAGCAACTTGCCGGCAGCGCGGAAGTGGCCGATATTGGTCATGCAGCTGCCAATAAACACCTCGTCAACCTTGTCGCCGGCGACGGATGAAAGCAGGCGAGCGTCATCCGGATCATTGGGGCAACAGACGATAGGCTCTTTGACGTCAGCGAGATCTATCTCAATGACCGCGGCGTATTCTGCATCCGCATCGGCCTTCATCAGGCTGGGGTTGGCCAGCCAGTCTTCCATCTTGCGAGCGCGGCGTTCCAGTGTGCGCGGATCGCCGTAGCCCTCTGCGATCATGGAGCGCAACAAAACGATATTGGAGCGCAGGTACTCGGCAATGGTGTCCTCGTCCAGGTCGATGGTGCAACCCGCTGCCGATCGCTCCGCGGAGGCATCGGACAGTTCGAAAGCCTGTTCCACGGTCAGGTCCTTCAGGCCTTCAATTTCCAGGATACGACCGGAGAAGATATTCTTTTTACCTTTCTTCTCAACTGTCAGCAGGCCCTGCTCAATCGCGTAATAAGGTATGGCATGCACCAGGTCACGCAAGGTAATACCAGGCTGCATTTCCCCCTTGAAGCGCACCAGTACCGATTCCGGCATATCCAGCGGCATGACACCGGTAGCGGCGGCAAACGCCACCAGGCCAGAGCCTGCCGGGAAGGAGATGCCCATCGGAAAACGGGTGTGGGAATCGCCGCCTGTACCCACAGTGTCTGGCAGCAGCATGCGGTTAAGCCAGGAGTGAATGATACCGTCGCCGGGGCGCAGAGAAACACCACCGCGGGTCATGATGAAGTCTGGCAGGGAATGCTGTGTATCGATATCCACCGGCTTGGGGTAAGCCGCTGTGTGGCAGAAAGATTGCATGGTCAGGTCGGCAGAGAAACCCAGACAGGCCAGGTCTTTCAATTCATCCCGGGTCATTGGCCCGGTAGTATCCTGGGAGCCGACAGTGGTCATCAGAGGCTCGCAGTAGGTACCGGGGCGAATGCCGTCGGTGCCACAGGCCTTGCCCACCATCTTCTGCGCCAGGGAAAAACCTTTCCCGGTGTCGAGGGGAACTTCGGGGGTACGGAACAGATCCGTGGCACCCAGGCCCATGGACTCTCTGGCGCGGGTAGTGAGGCCGCGACCGATGATCAGGTTGATACGGCCACCTGCGCGCACCTCATCAAGCAATACATCGGACTTCAGTTCGAATTCACTCAATACGGCGCCGGACTCGGACAGAATCTTGCCGTCGTAGGGGCGAATCTCGATCACATCACCCATACCCAGATCATCCACGGGTGCCTCGAATACCAGTGCGCCGGCGTCTTCCATGGTGTTGTAAAAAATAGGGGCCACCTTGCCGCCGATACAGATGCCGCCGCCGTGCTTGTTGGGCACACCGGGAATCTCGTCGCCGAAGAACCACAGCACAGAGTTAGTGGCTGATTTGCGGGATGAACCGGTACCCACGACATCGCCTACGAAAGCCACCGGGATGCCACCTGCCTGCAGGTCGGCAATCTGTTGCATGGGGCCAGTGACACCGTGCTCGGCCGGCTCCAGGCCGTCGCGGGTCATTTTATACATGGCCAGGGCGTGCAGGGGAATGTCCGGGCGCGACCAGGCGTCGGGCGCGGGTGACAGGTCGTCGGTGTTGGTTTCGCCGGTCACTTTGAACACGGCAACCTTGATGGATTCTGCGACAGCGGGGCGGTTGGTAAACCACTCGCCGTCCGCCCAGGATTGCATAACAGCTTTGGCGTGATCGTTGCCTTTCTCGGCCAGCTCGGCCACATCGTGGAAGGCCTCGAAGACCAGCAGGGTATGCTTGAGCTCGCGCGCGGCGGCTTCTGCCAGCTGGTCGTCGCTCAACAGTGATACCAGGGTTTCGATATTGTAGCCGCCGTGCATATTGCCCAGTAGCACAACGGCACTGGCCGCGTCGATAAGAGGGCAGGGTGTCTCACCTTTTGCCACGGCGGACAGGAAGCCCGCCTTGACGTAGGCGGCCTCGTCTACCCCCGGCGGTACCCGATTGCTGATCAGGTCCAGCAGGAACTCTTCCTCGCCAGCCGGTGGCGCTTTCAACAGTTCTACCAGCGCGGCAACCTGTTCGGCGTTGAGCGGCTTGGGTGGGATATTCTGGCTGGCACGTTCGGTCACATGTTCGCGATAGGCTTCAAGCACGGTAGAGCTCCTTTGTGTTGGCTTAATCACCCCAGTGAGGCCATGGTGGCTTCAGAGCGGGGCGTTTGTCGTAGGTGCGGAATCGGAGCGCGAGTATAGCGCAGGCGCCGTTTAAGATAAATTATCCGGGCGCTATATCGTGCATTCACCGGGGTGATAAAGTACACTTTCACAGTGATTCCCGCTGTTAAAAACCCCGTACGAAATGCCTGATACTACTGCCAAAACCCCTTGTATTGGTGTTTGCTCCACCGGTATCGGTGACAGTGTGTGTCGGGGCTGCAAACGCTTTTCCCACGAGGTTATCGACTGGAACAGTTACACCCCACAACAGAAGCAGGTGGTGAACCGGCGTCTGGGAGATTTTCTTTCACAGTGTGTCAGCAACAAGTTGCAAATCACCGACAGGGCGCTGTTGCAGTGGCAGCTGCAGGTGCAACAGGTGGACTATCCCGCTCACCACGACGAGTACTGCTGGGTTTACAGCCTGATCAAGGCCGGCGCCAGCCAGATCGATGTCACCGCGGATTTCGGTTTTGAGGTGGATCAGGCATATCGTCCGCTGCCGTTGGCAGCACTGCGGGAGATCATAGATCGTGAGTTCTTTATCCTGTCTGAAGCCCACTATGAGCGCTACATGCTGACCCCTGACCTGTTTGTGGGGCAGGGCGAGTGACTGTCGCAGTCGATATAGGCCCCATCAACGATTTCCTGTACTGCCCGACGCCGCAACCATGGGTGACATGGGCGCTGAAGAACCAGGAGCTGCTGCTGATCGATCACGCCAACTGCGAGAAAAAAGCCGCCTCTACCGCACTTAACCTGATGTACCGTTACGTGGGCCATCACACATTGCTCACCCGGCTATCGCGGCTGGCCAGGGAAGAGCTGCGGCATTTTGAGCAGGTCATTGCCCTGATGAAGAGCCGGGACATCGCTTACCCCCAGTTGAGCGCCTCCCGCTACGCTGGTGAATTGCGGCAGTCGGTGCGCAATCATGAGCCGGCGCGGCTGGTGGATACTCTGCTGGTGGGGGCAATAATCGAGGCCCGCTCCTGCGAGCGCTTCGCCGCGCTGGTGCCCGTTCTGGACGATGAGCTGGCAGAATTCTATGCCTCCCTGCTCAAGTCGGAGTCCCGCCACTTCACCGATTACCTGAAACTGGCTGGCGCACTGGGGTCTGCCGAAGATATCGCTGCGCGATTGCCGGTATTGCTGCAACGGGAGCGGGAACTGATTGAATCAGCCGATGACGAGTTCCGTTTTCATAGCGGGGTTCCGGCAGTTGAGTGAATTTGGTGACCACAGGGGATTCCAATAATCACTAAACTACTTTATATTATTATTATAAATTATTGATTTATAATAATATTATTTAATGTAATTTTATCTGCAGACGCCTCCACAAACCAGGCCTGATCATCCCATGCCCCCAGTACCCAGCGCAGCTGATTGGCGTCGCTGTGCCGCGCTGGTCGGTGTGTATGGCCGTGAATCATCTGACTAACACCCTGAGTTTTCATCTCGCGATCGACCTCCAGCAGCGTGACATCCATAATGTCCTCGCTTTTCATACTGGTGGCTTCTGAGCTCATGGCACGCAGTTCGGCGGCCAGTGCGCGCCGGTCTGCCAATGGCCTGGCCAGGAGTTCTCGTTGCCAGCTGGGGTCCCGCGTCATCAGGCGAAACTGTTGGTAATTGCTGTCTGCGGTACAAAGACTGTCCCCATGCATGAGCAGGGTGGGCTCGCCGTACAGATCAATTACGCTTGGGTCGGGCAGCAGCGACGCGCCAACCGACGCGCAAAAAGCGTCCCCCAACAGAAAGTCGCGGTTGCCGCACATGATGAACAGCTCCGGGCCTGTATCGCTGTAAGCTCGCAGTAGCCGGGTCACTTCATGGGAGAGGGGCGAATCGTCGTCGTCTCCCGGCCAGGCTTCAAACAGGTCGCCCAGGATATAAAGTGCCGTGCAATGGGTATGGCCGACGAGAAAATCCGCCAAGGCCCGCGTGACGGTGGGCCTGGCAGTGTCGAGGTGTAGATCTGAAATAAAGCAGGTGCTGGACAAGAGGGGGGTCTGGCGCGGCAGTTTAAGCGGCCAGTTACTCTTCGACGACTTCCACAGATTCGATGATTACCGCATCGGTGGGCACATCCTGATGGCCGCCGCTGCTGCCGGTGGGCACGTTGCGGATCTTCTCCAGCACTTCTTCGCCCTCGACCATCTTGCCGAAGACAGTGTAACCCCAGCCCTGCATGTTCTTGCCGCTGTGGTTGAGGAAGTCATTGTCCTTCACATTGATGAAAAACTGGGCAGTGGCGGAGTGCGGTTCCATGGTGCGGGCCATGGCAATTGTACCGAAATCGTTTTTCAGGCCGTTGTCTGCCTCGTTATCAATGGGTTTGCCTACCGCTTTCTGCTCCATATTGATGTCGAAGCCGCCGCCCTGGATCATGAAGTTATTGATGACCCGGTGGAAGATGGTGCCGTTATAGAAGCCTGCCCTGGCGTACTCAAGAAAGTTGGCGACGGCTACGGGAGCTTTTTCCGCGTCAAGTTCCAGTTTGATGTCGCCGAAGGTGGTGCGAATGATGACCATACTGTATCCCTGCTGGTGAATGTTCAGAGCCGGGCAATGATACGGACTTTTGCCGGGCAGTAAAACACTCTGGGGCGGCAGATGAGCATAAATACGCCTTTATCTGTGGAGCTGAGCTGCTCATCGGGTATTAGGCCCGGCAATCTGTGGCTATAATACGCGCCCTTTTCAGCTATCAAGTGCGCGGAAATTATGGAAAAGACCCCAACCAGCAACTTTCTGGAAACCATCGTCAGCGAGGACCTCGCTGCCGGCCGGGTGAAGGAAGTGGTTACCCGTTTCCCGCCGGAGCCCAACGGCTACCTCCATCTGGGCCACGCCAAAGCCATCTGCGTGAATTTTGGCCTGGCTGAAACGTTCGGAGGCCGCTGCAATCTACGCTTCGACGACACCAACCCGGAGAAGGAGAGCCAGGAATATATCGATTCTATTCTGGAGGATGTGCGCTGGTTGGGCTACAGCTGGGACGGAGAGGTGCGCTTTGCATCGGCCTATTTTCAGCAGTTGTATGACTGGGCGGTGCATCTCGTAAAACAGGGTGACGCCTACGTCTGCGATCTCAATGCCGATCAGGCCCGGGAGTACCGTGGCACATTGACCGAGCCGGGTACGGACAGCCCCTACCGCGGCCGCAGTGTTGCGGAGAACCTGGCATTGCTGGAGGGCATGAGGGCCGGCACATTTGCCGAGGGTGAAAAGGTGTTGCGCGCGAAGATCAATATGGCCGCGCCCAATATGAATATGCGCGATCCCATTATGTACCGTATTCGCAAGGTACCTCACCACCAGACCGGTGACAGCTGGGTGATCTATCCCACCTATGACTTCGCGCACGGCCAGGAAGACGCCATCGAGGGTGTTACCCATTCGATCTGTACCCTGGAGTTTGAAGACCACAGGCCACTGTATGACTGGTATATAGAACACCTGCCGGTGAAGGCGCGGCCACGTCAGTATGAATTTGGCCGGCTTAACCCCAGCTATACGATTACCAGCAAGCGCAAACTCAAGCAGTTGGTGGATGACGGTATTGTGTCGGGTTGGGACGATCCGCGCATGCCGACGATTTCCGGTATGCGACGGCGCGGCTTTACTGCGGCCGCCATCCGCAAATTTTGTCAGATGATAGGCACCACCCGGGGCGACGGTGTCGTCGACGTGGCCATGCTGGAATTTGCGATTCGGGACGACCTCAACGAGAACGCGCCCCGGGCGATGTGCGTGCTAAACCCGCTGAAAGTGGTTTTGACTGATTACCCCGAGGACAAGGTGGAGCAGGTGGCATCCCCGCGACACCCCTCCCGTAGCGAAATGGGCGAGCGCATGCTGCCCTTTACCCGGGAACTGTATATCGATGCCGAGGATTTTCGCGAGGAAGCCAACAAGAAATACAAACGCCTGGTGCTGGGCAAACGGGTGCGTCTGCGCAGCGCCTATGTCATAGAGGCCCATGACGTGGTGAAGGATGCCTCCGGCAATATTGTCGAGGTACATGCCCGTACTATCCCGGATACTATCGGCACGGACCCGGCAGATGGCATTAAACCGAAGGGCGCTATCCAGTGGATATCCGCCAGCGAGGGCGCGCAGGCGACGGTCCGTTTATACGACCGGCTGTTCAATCACGAGTCCCCCGACAAGGGCGACCGTGATTTCCTCGATCACATCAACCCGGATTCTCTGCGGGTAGTTGAGCAGGCGTGGGTAGAGCCTTCTCTACTGGAGGCCACCCCGGAGCAGAACTTCCAGTTCGAGCGCGAGGGATACTTTGTGGCAGATCGGTATGAGCACAGTGCAGAGACACCTGTTTTCAACCGCACTATCAGTCTGCGCGACAGCTGGGGCGGGCAGGGGGGGGCAGGGCAATGAGCCTGTACCTCTACAATACCCTGAGCGGCGAGAAGGAGCTCTTTGAACCGCTAGTGCCCAACACGGTGACTATGTATGTCTGTGGGCCGACGGTGTACAACTTGGCGCATATCGGCAACGCCCGGCCTGTGGTGGTATTCGACACGCTGTTTCGCCTGTTGCAGACCCAGTTCGATACGGTGACCTATGCCCGCAATATTACCGATGTGGACGACAAGATTATCGCGGCCGCCAGGGAAGGCGAGCGCAGTATCGACGCAGTTACCGACGAGTTTACGGCCAAATACCGCGAGGACATGGCCCAGCTGAACGCGCTGCCACCGACACTGGAACCCCATGCCACCCACAATATCGCGCCCATGCTGGCGATGACCGCAACGCTGATCGAAAAAGGGCATGCCTACGAATCGCAGGGTCATGTGCTGTTTGCCGTTGAATCCATGGCGGACTACGGCAAGTTGTCGCACCGTTCACTGGACGACATGCTTGCCGGCGCCCGGGTGGAGGTCGCCAAATACAAGCGTCATCCCGGCGATTTCGTGCTGTGGAAACCCGCCGCAGACGACGAGCCCGGCTGGGACAGCCCCTGGGGGCGCGGCCGCCCTGGCTGGCACCTGGAGTGCTCTGCCATGATTCGCGAACACCTGGGCGATACCATCGACATACACGGCGGTGGTCGCGACCTGATTTTCCCGCACCACGAAAACGAGATTGCCCAGAGCCGCTGCGCCCACGGTGGTGACTACGTGCGCTATTGGATGCACAACGCATTTCTGGATATCGACGGCGAGAAAATGTCCAAGTCACTGGGCAATTTCCGCACAGTGCGAGGTCTGCTGCAGGCCTACCGCGGTGAAGTGCTGCGTTTCGCCCTGTTGTCGGCCCATTATCGCTCCCCCATGAATTTCTCCGTGGACTTACTGGAGCAATCGGAAGCGACTCTGGGCAGCCTCTACAGTACCTTGCGGGAGGTTCGGGATATCGAGCTGGACGTGGAGGTGCCGCTGGCTGACGAGCCATTTTACCAAGCCTTGAACGACGACCTGAACACACCCATTGCCATCGCCGAAATTCACGCCATGGCGAAACAGTTGCATAAGGCCTCCGCCGGCGAGCGGCCACTGTTGAAAGCGCGCATTCTCGCCGCGGGCGATCTTCTGGGTATATTGCAACAGGCCCCCGAGGCCTGGTTACAGGGCGGTGTATCCAGTGATGTCATATCGGCGGATGCCATCGAGGCACTGGTTAACGAGCGGCAGGAGTCCAAACTGGCTAAGAATTATACCCGCGCCGATGAGATCCGACAGGAGTTACTGGCGCAGGGAGTGGTGCTTGAAGACTCCCGCGAGGGTACCCAGTGGCGCCGGGAATAGTCGCTAGCCGAGGATACTCTTTTCGCCCGACTCAACACTCTGCATTATCAGGGTATTGATGGTCATGGGCCCGACGCCGCCCGGTACCGGGGTATAGGCGCTGACCTTGTCCATGAGCGCCGACAGTTCGACATCACCCACACCACCCGGGTGATAACCCGCGTCCACCACCACCGCTCCGGGCTTCACCCAGTCCGCCTTGATAAACTCCGGCTTACCTACCGCACCGACAAGTATATCGGCCTGGGCGACGATGGCAGGCAGATCCTGCGTGCGTGAATGGCAGATAGTTACCGTGGCATTCTTTTGCAACAGCATCATCGCCATGGGCTTACCCAGAATGGGGCTGCGGCCCACAACCACGGCATGTTTGCCCTCGATATCCACCTTGTAATGTTCCAGGATACGCATGATGCCCTGGGGGGTGGCGCAACCATAGGCATCCTCGCCCATTGCCATGCGGCCGAAACCCAGGCAGGTTACGCCGTCTACGTCTTTATTGAGGGCAATTGCGTCAAAGCAGGCGCGCTCGTCAATCTGGGGGGGCACTGGGTGCTGTAGCAGAATGCCATGCACGTCCGGATTAATGTTCAGTTCCTCAATGGTAGCCAGCAGCTGCTCGGTGGTGGTGGAAGAGGGCATCTCCACCGCCATTGAATCCATACCCACGCGGCGGCAGGCGTTACCTTTCATCTTCACATAGGTCGCTGAGGCGGGGTCATCCCCCACCAGAATAGTCGCCAGAATGGGTGTTTTGCCCGCCGATTGGGCTTTCAGGCGCTCAACTCGCTGCAGTAGGGCTGCCTCTGTTTGGGCTGCCAGGGATTTACCGTCCAGGACGAGAGCGGGCATATTGTAGGAATCCTATGTGTTGTGGAAGCTTCTGGGTCTCGGAGAGTGTTTTGCAGGCGGCCCCGGAGGGATGCGCTCGGATCTGCCCCGCTGTATGGGGTATTGTCCCACGAGCGGCCCTCCCAGTGAAAGGATTAGCCTTATTGCCCCGTCAAATTCCCACCATCGACGTTGACGCTATCTGCTCTGGTGAGTATGATGCGCCCTCCTGAAAAACGGGGCCTGGCGCATATGCCGGCATTGAAAGAATCGGGGTATAGCGCAGTCTGGTAGCGCGCCTGCTTTGGGAGCAGGATGTCGGGAGTTCGAATCTCTCTACCCCGACCAACTTTCCGGTCACGAAGGAGAGCTTGGTAACCCGGTTTCAGCACCTCACGATGGTGGCCGTAGCTCATCAGGTAGAGCACTGGATTGTGACTCCGGAGGTGGCGGGTTCGAGACCCGTCGGCCACCCCAATTACCCTGTTATTCAAATCACTTATTTCAAAGCGTGTGTTGCGCGCCAAGCACTCGTTTGCCGCTTTGGCCGGCTCCACTTCAGACCACGCAGATTAACTATCTGGTCATGGTTTCCAATACTTGAAGTCCTGAAAAATATCCCGATGCAGTATTTCGAGTGGATCTCCTGTCGCCACCAGCTCCGCTTGTAGTCGGCTGGCCAAGGCCTGTTTTATCTGGACGTATTCAGGTTTATCAGCAAGATTGTCGAGCTGATACGGATCGAGTTCTACATCAAACAGTTCTTCCTCTGCTCGTTTCTCCACGGCTAAAGAAAAATAGGGTTCTATCGGTTTTTTTGACCTGTTGTCGATTAACAGGTGTTTGTATGCCTCTCCATAACGGGGAGGATCACCCACTGGCCAGCGTTCGGCGTGATAGTTTTTCATATAGACGAATTTTTTTGTGTGAATCGCGCGCCTGGGGTAAGTAAGGTTTTGCTCTCCACCGCGGATAAACCCGCCGTGACGCTCAAAAGCCGTAAAGCTGGCATCGCGTTCGGCATCAATTACGCCGGATTGGTCTGATACCAGTGCATACCTCAAACTGGAGCCGGTTATCTCTTTTGGAATGGTGGCACCGGCCAGCTCGAGCAGAGTCGGTGCAATATCCTGCAGACTGACGAAATCGTCGACCACGCGGCCTCCATTTATCAGTGGGCCACCCAGAACGAAAAGGGTGTGTCTGATGGCACTTGCTCAAAAAACGTCTCAAAATTTGCCGGATAATCGATAGCGCCAATCCATTCCGGTACGGCACGTAAAATCTTGTTATAACGCGGACCAGAAGGTGGATATACCTCCGGGGCAACGTAACCCGGCCCCCAGGTTTTGCCAGTGGACCCGACCCGATACCCCGCCTTTTTCAGAATTCCCTGGAAATTGATCATCTGGGGAGGATATTCCCCCCAGAGGTTTGCTCCGCTCCCCAGTCGCCAAATGGGCTGGCCCGCTAGAATGGACGAGCGAGAAGGTGTGCAACTGGGAGCCGTTGCATAGGTGTTAGTGAAATACACACCCTCGCGTGCAATTTTGTCGAAATTGGGGGTGTTGATAAGTGGATAGCCGGAAAACGACGTGTGTAGTCACGACTGATCGCCAGACAGTATAAAAACAAAGTTGGGCAGTTTTGCGCTGGCTTGGGGCGTGGTAATGCCGTGATCGCCGCAGCCGGCGAGTGACCATATGCCCAACTGAACAAGTGCTACTTTAAGGATAATGTTGTAAATTGCAGATCGCTTCAGGGTGATAGGAGCGGCAAACCTAATATGCTTGTTAATGATACGGAACTCCTGGAATTGACTACTGAAACGCGTCGCTTGGCAATCTTGATCAAGAAACGCACACCCTACCAACATAAAAATGTCCCTTTTATCGTGCTTTGGTCGCAGAAGGCGGGTTGCACCTCGGTTCTGAAGTGGTTCCTCTGGCATGCTGAACTGCTTGAAGAGGCGAATCAATACAAAACTACGGAGCGTGGCTTATCCATACATCTTTATGAAAATCAGGTGTTGAAAAAACTCCCCAACTATCGCCGTGACCTGGTTGACCGTATAGCCGCAGGTGACCCCATAATTTGCTTCCTTCGCTGCCCATACACCCGTGTTTTCAGCAGTTATATGCATTTGCAGAACCGCCTATTTATAGGGCTTGAGCGAAAGGGGGGGCGAACCAGAGGCCTGGATCTGCGCCACACGGTTCTGAAGTCCATTTATGGCAGCGAAGTACCGGTAGACTATCCAATTTCATTTCCGGATTACTTGAATTGGTTGGAGGTCAAGGGGGAAAAGAATGCCGATCCCCATCACAGCCAGCAACACACACCGCTTCACGAGCTTACGAATGTTATGCATTATCGCCTGGAAGATAAGGAGGACGTAATTTCAAGGCTGGAACAAGACTATGGCCTGAATACTTCGAAGCCATACCGGTCGCAGTTTAGCTCGCCGCATCATATGAAAAAATCCACCATGGAGCCAAACGCGATAATCACCTTGCTGGAACGAGGAGTTCCGCTCAATAGATTACCCAAGAGCACGGTTCCCACAGTGGATCGACATTTACTTGTTAACTCTCCTTTTGGTGATCAAATAGAGCGGATTTTCCGGCAGGATATTTTGCTTTACGACTCTATTCCTTCGTAGCCCTTCGACCACTCGAACTACTGTTGTATACTCGCGTCTCATTAACCGCGCCCATAGCTCAGCTGGATAGAGCATCGGCCTTCTAAGCCGGCGGTCTCAGGTTCGAATCCTGATGGGCGCGCCAATAACCTGCTTGTCCTTTCCGGATACATGGTTTAGAGATTATACCGGGCACATGGTTGATTCAGGGGTGTGCCCGATAATAGTCAACAGCCTCAGATACTTCGGCGTCGCGAACCCCCACGCAAGGGCCACCGCCTTGCCAGTAGTAGGGCATTTTCCCAGCCGCTACATTCTTTACCAGCGCCCCGTGCGGCGTCGGCACAATATCGTCAGCTCCGTAGGTATTTCCGACGCAGCAGGCGACACCCGGGAGATTTTTTTCGCGGCAGTACGCAAGAAACATGTCTTCCGCCTGCACCCGGCACTTCACATATGCCGGCGCCTTGTCAGCCCAGTTAAATGTGTCTTTTTCCGTAGACATTCCGGCGGGGTTAATACCGACGGTGCCATAGGTACTGGTGAATACGAATCGGTTGACACTGGCCACCAGTGCTGCGTCCAGAACACGGCGCAATCCGTCGACATTGGTGGCGTAAAGAGGTGCTGGATCGCGCAACCAGGCGCGAGTGTCAACGATGCAGTAAAATACACTGTCGCAGCCAGCCAGTGCGGCGGCTATGGCACGCGTATCGCTAGTGGCGCGCACCATAATTCGTACCTCCCGGCCAACTGCCACCAACGCCTTCACCACATGGCTGCCCAGAAAGCCACTTGCCCCCATTACCAACACTTTTGACATGCTTTTCCTTATCGCGAGACAGGTCAGCGCTGATTCTCGCTCGACTTTTATAATGCATGGGCACTATAAGCCTTGCCCGTGGTGTCAGGGAGGTCCCCGGGGGCCAAAAACACTGACACCCATAACGGCAACACGTGAAGTGTCAAATTAATGCAAGATTTGGCGCAGTTAGTGCACCTGCGATGTTGACCTGATGTGTCGACTCCTGGGCGTTACCCACAGTGGCTTTTATGGCCATCAGCAACGTGGAGGTGATAAATTTTCTGATTATTATGACTAGGAGCTACTGGAAGCCGTGTGAGAAATCGCCAGGACAACTGAGGGCAGTTACGGTAGCCGGAGAATGAAAAAGGCGCTCAATGGTCTAAGTTATCCAGTCAGCCGGAACAAGGCTCGCAGCGCAGCAGGATGTGTTGAACTACATATCCCTATTTTACAATAACTATCGGCTGCATTCATGTCTGGGCTACAAGAGCCCGAATCAATACGAGGCAGAAATGGTTGAAATGAAGGAAGCCGCTTCACTGGATTGTAAAGAAAGACTGGACCACGTCAGGACTACAGGAAGCGTGCTTTCCTGGCGCACGGGTAAAGTCTGTTGAGAAAACGGGTTGTCAGGAATTGAGGCCTGGAGGGGGCTCCCCGGAGTCGGGAGCAGCGTCGCCTTTTGGTTCATCCCTGCCATGGGCCAGGGTGCCCACGTCCAGTACCGGCGCGGCATCGATATTTTCGGCATCCATCATGAACGCCAGCCGGTGCAGACAGGCAATAAGCATGGTCTTTTCCCATTCCTGCAGCTCCATGAAGCGGTTCGCGAACTGTTCCTGCAAAGGCATGGGCGCGTGACGTAGGGCTTCCACTCCCGCCTCGGTGAGGCGGACGTGCACCTTGCGCTTGTCGACGCTGGAGCGTTCACGCTGAATCAGCCTCCTGTTCTCCAGTCTGTCCAGAATACTGGTGACAGTAGCCTGGCTCAGGCTTACCTCACTTGCCAATTCACCAATCGTTCCCGTTTCATGATTTTGAATGGCCTGGAGTAGCAGAATTTGCGGCGTGCTCAGGCCGGCAGTTTTAGCAAGATGTCTCGAATGCAAGTCCGTTGCCCGAATTACTCGGCGCAGCGACCTCAACACTTCCTTTAATTGATCCACATAGTTCTCCGTTTGGTGGGCCCATCGGCAATTTTCAGGCGCTGCCTGCACTGTGTGATAGCGGGCCTCTGACGGGCATTGTATACGAATATGCGCCAAAGAATATCATTTTGAAAGCGCTTTAATATTGATACAAATTGGAGATTATATTTATAAAATACTTACAGTACGATGTAATAAAATCCTTTATATCGATATAAAATCCTCTATATTTGCTTATAATGTCACTGAATGTATAATCCTCGCTCTGTATTATTTAGAGAGCGATATATTTGATATGATAGTAATTGAGCCGGAAAAAATTGTTACATTGCGTTCCCCTGTCGCCAGTGATGGCCCCTCTATAACCCGCTTGATTCGCAACTGTCCTCCGCTCGATGAGAATTCGATCTATTGCAACCTGCTGCAATGCACGCACTTCGCGGAAACCTCCGTGGTCGGAGAGTTCGGTGGAGAACTGGTTGCTTCTGCCACTGGCTACCTGGTGCCTGCACGCGAGGACATCCTGTTCATATGGCAAGTGGCGGTCAGTGAAAAAGCCAGAGGGCATGCCCTGGGGCGGCGCATGCTGGACTATCTGCTATCGCGTCCGGCATGCGCAGCCGTTACCTACCTGGAGACGACTGTGACAGAGGACAACGGCGCTTCCTGGTCAATGTTCGAGCGCTTTGCTGACCGCTTGGGTGCACAGGTACGACGGGCCACTTTTTTCGACAAGAGCCTTCATTTCGGCGGCACACACGAAACGGAAATTCTGGCTCGTATCGGCCCCCTTCAGGGGGCCCGGAAGACAATGCCGGAGCAACAAATAGCTGCGTTTAAACAGGAGAGCAAGGCATGAAAATTTTTGACGAGATCGAATCCGAAGTGCAGAGTTACGCGCGGTCTTTCCCGCGTTTATTTCATCGTGCGGAGAATGAATTGCTGTATGACGACGACGGCAACGAGTACCTTGATTTCCTTGCCGGCGCCGGAACCCTGAACTACGGGCACAACAACCGGGTGTTTAAAGAGAAGTTACTGGAGTACATCGGCGGTGACGGCATCACTCACAGTCTTGATCTTCATACCCGGGCAAAAGCCGAATTTCTCGAAACGTTCAGCGAGAAGATTCTCAAGCCGCGCAACATGAATTATATGGTGCAATTCACCGGGCCAACCGGGACTAACGCAGTGGAAGCGGCACTGAAGCTGGCGCGCAATGTCACCGGGCGTGAAAACATTATCAGTTTCACCAATGGTTTCCACGGGGTCAGTCTCGGCGCGCTTGCAGTTACAGGGAACTCGCACCATCGCGACGCGTCGGGTGTTTCGCTCAACGGTACCACGCGTATGCCTTACGATGGCTACCTGGGTGACGACTTTGATACCACAGCGTATTTGGATAAGGTCTTGTCGGATTCCAGCAGTGGTGTCGACGCGCCGGCCGCTGTTATTGTGGAAACCGTACAGGGTGAAGGGGGAATCCATGCAGCCTCATTCCAGTGGCTGAGAAATCTCGAAGCTGTGTGTAGAAAACATGACATGCTGTTGCTCATAGATGACATTCAGGCCGGGTGTGGGCGCACAGGCACCTATTTCAGTTTCGAGGAAATTGGAATAAAGCCGGATATCATCACGCTGTCGAAATCGCTGGGTGGTTACGGGCTGCCCTTTGCCGTGGCCCTGATCAAACCGGAGCTGGATCAATGGAAACCCGGGGAGCACAACGGCACATTCCGCGGCAACAATTTTGCATTCGTGACAGCGAAAGCAGCGATCGACCACTACTGGACAGATGACACGTTTGCCAGACAGGTACAGCGCAAAGGGCGCTACGTGTCGCAGCGCCTCGAATTGATAGTGAAAAAATACGGATCCGGGAATTTTGCCACACGAGGCAGGGGCATGTTTCAGGGCATTAACTGTGTTAACGGTGAACTGGCCGGCCAGATCACGCGGAATGCGTTTAGGCAGGGGTTAGTCATTGAGACCAGTGGCGCGGATGACCACGTAGTGAAGTTTCTCTGCCCGCTGACGATATCTGACGAGAATCTTGCCAGGGGTGTCGATATCGTCGAGCGCGCCATTCATGAAACCTGCGCCGGGCACGAGTACATACCGAAAGAAATCGATTACTTTGAGGAACCGCGCAAGATTGCGTGATCATCTGACGAGGTACGCCGACATTCAATCGCAAGCAACGGAACAGGAATCATGATTGTTAGACATCTTAAAGACGCGGAAAAGACCGAGCGCCGTATTGTTTCACCTGACGGCAACTGGGAGAGTACCAGGCTTTTATTAAAAGGCGATAATATGGGGTTTTCCTTTCATATAACCACTATTTACGCCGATGCAGATTTTCACATGCATTACCAGAATCATCTGGAGTCGGTTTATTGCATCTCCGGTAGGGGCGAGGTTACGACACTTGCGGACAAGCGGACCTATCCGATCGGTCCAGGAACCGTATACATTCTGGACAAGCACGACGAGCATGTCTTGCGCGCAGAAACTGAAATGACGATGGCCTGCGTGTTCACCCCACCGCTCAGCGGAAAAGAAACGCACAATGCGAACGGCTCCTATGAACTTGATGCCCAGGAGGTCGTGGCATGATAGGTGGGGTTTCTGTTTCGGAGAGTGTGGAACTAGCATCATGCGCTGATCCCTACCCATCTCGGGTTGGCCAATCTTCTGCCATCCTCACACGACTCGACCCCGTCGTGCATTCACAGAGCTTCGAGGGTGGACCAATCCCAAGGCACCTCGTGGATGAATACGAGGAAAGAGGGTTTCTTGTTCTCGAGAATATGTTCACCCCCCTCGAGGTGCGCAGCCTGCAGGAAGAGGTGGCGTTATTACAGGAAAATCACCGACATGCCGATAACGAAACCTGCATTGCCGAGCCTGGCGGCCACACTCTGAGGTCAATCTTTGCCGTCCACAAATCAGCCTCCTCGTTTGCACGACTGGCTTGCGACCGGCGTTTAGTGGAGCTTGCACAATTTCTGCTGGGGGACGAAGTGTACATCCACCAGTCCCGGTTAAACTTTAAGCCGGGGTTCCGTGGCAAGGAGTTTTATTGGCACTCCGATTTTGAAACCTGGCATGTCGAGGACGGCATGCCCAGGATGCGGGCATTGAGTATGTCGATCACGTTGACGGAGAATATGGCAAACAACGGACCATTGATGCTCATACCGGGCTCTCACAAGCATTACGTCGCCTGCAGCGGCCAAACTCCGGAGAACCACTTTCAGGAGTCCCTGCGCAAGCAGGAGTACGGTGTTCCTTCCGATGAGTTGCTCCTGGGACTGGCCAACGAAGGTGGCGTGTTCAGCGCAGATGCACAACCGGGTAGCGTCATTGTATTTGACTGCAACACCATGCATGGCTCCAACAGTAATATCACACCCTACCCACGTTCCAACGCGTTTATCGTCTACAACTCGCTGCAAAACCAGGTGGTGGTACCATACTGTGAGCGCCCGCCCCGACCAGAATTTATCTGCACCAGAAGCGCTATCGAGCCTATAACCATTCGGGAAGGGGGCATCAGCAGTGGATAAAATTGAAAAAGAGGAGTTGAAGCGGGTCATCAAGGACCGTATCGACGAACTGACCCTGGTACTGCAACCGGGTGATCTGCTGGGGGGGCCGGAAGACCAGGTCATCAAACCGGCCTCCTCCGACGTTGATACCGCAGTGCATTCTTTCGCGGCCCGCGACTTACGCATCCTGCGGCACAACCTCGAATGGTTGGACAGCGCGGATGGCGGTTACTGCGAGCAATGTAGCGGCAAGATCCGGCGTGCCAGGCTGTCAGCCGTCCCGGCAACACGCCTTTGTGTCCTGTGCGCCAGCCAGCGTGAGGTTGCCCGATGAGCCAGCATACGGTAGAAAAAATCGGCGGCACGTCGATGCTGGACTACGAAGCTGTCCGCGACAACATTGTGCTGTGTGCGGCCGCGGCTGAGGGCCAGGCAGTGAATCCGTATAACAGGATACTGGTGGTTTCCGCTTACGCCGGCGTTACCAACAGCCTGCTGGAGCACAAAGCATCGGGGCGTCCGGGAATCTATGCATTATTTGCTGCAAGTAAGACAGACTGTAGCTGGCGGGAAGAAATTGCCGCACAGCGCGAGAAAGTACATGCCATTAACGCGCGCCTCTTCCGGGACAAATTCGGTGAGGAGCGTGCCAATCGGTTTATTGACGAACGACTGGACTCTTGCGAGTACTGTCTGGCGGATTTGCAGCGGCTTTGTCGCCACGGGCACTTTTCCCTGGAGTCGCACCTGTCCACCGTCAGAGAGATGCTGGCGAGTATTGGTGAAGCACACAGCGCCTGGAACACCACACAGTTGCTGCAAAGAGACGACGTTAACGCCCGCTTCGTCGATCTCACCGGTTGGCAGAAAGCGAAGCATGTGACACTGGACGAACGCATACAGGAAACTTTCGCTGATTATGACTATTCGGGCACGCTACCCATTGTGACTGGCTACGCGCATACCCGGGAGGGGCTGGTGTCCAGCTTCGATCGCGGTTATACCGAAATGACCTTCAGCCGGATAGCCGTCCTCACCGGCGCCAGGGAAGCCGTCATTCACAAGGAGTTTCATCTGAGCAGCGCGGATCCCAAGCTGGTTGGCGAGTCCAACGCGGTGCCGATTGGACGCACCAACTACGACGTCGCCGACCAGTTAGCCAATCTGGGAATGGAGGCTATCCACCCGAAGGCGGCGAAGGGTTTGCGTCAGAACGACATTCCTCTGAGAGTGAAAAACACCTTCGATCCCGACCACAGTGGCACGCTTATCACGTCCGATTACATCAGCGACACCCCTAGGGTTGAGATTATTGCAGGGTGTAAGGGCGTCTTTTCGCTGGAAGTGTTCGATCAAGATATGGCCGGACAAATCGACATATACGACCGCGAGATCCTGTCACTCATCCGCAGGTTTGGCGCGCAAATTCTGGCGAAGGATATCAACGCCAACACAATAACGCACTACCTCAACTGCAACCTGAAGACCGTCAAGCGGATTCGAAAAGTATTGGAAAAAGCGTTTCCCGAGGCGGAGATTGACCAAACCCGGGTCGCTATCGTCTCGGCCATCGGCAGTGACCTGGAAGTAACCGGTCTGCTGGCGCGGGCGGTAACAGCGCTGGCCAGGCACAACGTTAGCATTCAGGCCATGCACCAGTCGATGCGTGCGGTTGACATGCAGTTTGTGGTCAGTGAAGAAGATTATACAGAGGCCATTGTCGGTCTGCATCAGCGCCTGGTGGAAGTGCACGATCACGGTAGGGCCATCTGCCTGGCCACTGCCTAAGCCAATGAGCCAACCCGTGTGTTGATCACGTTCCTTCTCTGTCTTTCCGGGTTTACCCTGATCGGCCTGTCCTCAGTCTGGTACAGCCGAGGTACACGCCACGACTACTATCTTGCCGATAGCACTGTAAAACCCTGGTTGGTCGGCCTCTCCGCAGTGGCCACCAACAACAGTGGGTACATGTTCATTGGGGTGATCGGCTACACCTATGCGACCGGCCTGCCGGCGATCTGGTTGATGATAGGCTGGGTTATCGGCGACTTTCTGGGGTCGCTGTTCGTTCATGCGAGACTGCGTGTTGCCACGGAGCGTACGGGGGAGGTGAGCTATGCCGGGGTGTTAAGCCACTGGTACGGTGCCGACAACAATACGCTTCAGCGAATTATAGGGGCCGTATCGCTGGTGTTTCTGCTGGCGTACGCCAGTGCGCAACTGGTGGCGGGCTCGAAGGCATTACACGTGCTGTTTGGTTGGCCGGAATCGACTGGTGCGATCATGGGTGCAGTTTTGGTTGTCCTGTACTGCTTCGCCGGTGGGATTCGGGCCTCGATCTGGACCGATGCAGCCCAGTCGGTGGTGATGATTTTGTCGATGGCAATGCTTTTCCTGGCGGGTATCGATGCCATGGGAGGAGTGCATCTGACTGTGGAAGCGCTAAATGATATTCCGGGATTCACTGACTGGTTTCCCCCGGACCTGATTTTGCCCGGTGTGCCGGGCATGATTTTTTTTGTCGTGGGTTGGCTCTTTGCCGGCTTGTCCGTTATAGGGCAGCCCCACGTGATGGTTCGCTTCATGGCACTTGATAGCGGCGCCCATATGCGCAGGGCGAAGATCTGGTACTACCTATGGTTTACGGCGTTCTATGGGCTTGCTACCGGTGTGGGTCTTTTATCACGGATTATTCTTGTTGAAACGAGTGCCTTCGACGCCGAGTTGGCTCTTCCCAGTATGGCCATGGAGCTGTTGCCACCAGCGCTGGTGGGGTTGATGTTGGCGGGTATTTTTGCCGCCACTATGTCAACTGCAGACTCGCTGATACTGAGCTGCTCTGCGGCGATAACCCATGACCTGGTCTCCCGCAGGATAGAACGCCCAATGTTGATCAAACTGTCCACGGTGGTCATTACCGGCATGGCGTTGAGCCTGGCCCTGGTAAACAGTCAAAGCGTCTTTGCGCTTGTCATTATGTCGTGGTCCGGACTCGCCAGCGCTTTCGCTCCTTTGCTGATTGCCCTGTGCCTGGGGCGCAGGCCAGGGCAGGGGCTGAGTTTGTTCGCGCTCGGCAGTGGGCTCGCGGTTGCGCTGATGTGGCGTGTGGCGGGCTGGGAACAGTATATCTACGAGGGTCTGCCGGGCATGGTGCTGGGCCTGGCAATGCTGCTGCTATCCACAGACCGGCGTGAAAAGCGTCTGCCCCTCTGAAAAATTCCAATCTAAATGTGAGGTTTATTGGTCGTTCCGTCACTGGCTGTGATTAAAAATCTACATATTTAACAACCTCTTAAACAAAATGTATTCCCCATAAACACCGAAAATAAGGCGAGTATTAATGTGATTAATATCGTCATATTATAATTGGATGGAGCGGGGCGCCGGGAGCGTAATCGCCACCTGTTCGCCGACCAAGCGTATCACTGTAGCGAATAAGTGAGGGTTTGTATGGCAAGTCGGTTTCCCATTGGAAATAGAGTAATCGGTGCGACTGATATCAACTCAATGCAGATGCTCCAGTAAGCAAATAATAGGGTATTAGCGCGCAAGAAATACCGTTTTACCAGATAGGGGTCAAAGAATGTCCAGGTACGAAAAACCGCAATCCTTTTACGATGATGTAAAACGCAAGTTTGCCGAGGAACGCGATGCGCGCCTGGCCTACCGCCCGGAAGGTACAGCTCAATTCACTTCAGATCTGGACGGCAAGCTGAATCAGTATGCAATCGACCCGTTTGCAGGCGATGTGAAAGCGCGCGAGCCGATTAACGATGAGGTTGAGGTGTTGTTCATCGGTGGTGGTTTTTCCGCACTGCTAACGTCGGCGCGGCTACGTGAAAAAGGGCTGGAAAGTATCCAAATAGTTGAGCGCGGTGGCGACGTGGGGGGTACCTGGTATTGGAATCGTTACCCTGGCGTTGCGTGTGACGTGGTGTCTTATGATTATCTGCCACTACTGGATGAAATGGATTACATGCCGGACAAACAATACGCTCGTGGTCCGGAAATATACTCACATTGCCAGGCCATTGCCAGGAAATATGATCTCTACGGAATAGCGGTATTCAATACCACCGTCACCTCCACTGTGTGGAATAAAGATGAGCAGCTCTGGCATCTAAAAACCGACCGCGGCGATCACATGCGCGCACAATTCGTCATTTGCGCTAACGGCACCCTGTCGAAACCGAAGCTGTCAAAGATCTCTGGCATGGAAACGTTTGCTGGCCACTCTTTCCACAGCTCGCGATGGGATTATGACTACACCGGGAAACATCTGGAGAACCTGCATGACAAAGTCGTGGGAATCATTGGCACTGGCGCGAGCGCAGTGCAGGTAGTACCTGAACTTGGTAAAACAGCCCGGGAGCTATTTGTTTTTCAGCGTACACCGTCCTCAATAGACATCCGTGAGGATGGCCCGACTGATCCGGCCTGGGCAAGCTCGCTCGCGCCAGGGTGGCAAGCCAAACGCCGCGAAGAGGCAATAGCCATGTCCGAGTTGCCGCTGGTGCAACGAGTGTTGGCAGGCAAGGTTCCCACTGCTGCGGGGCAGGCTGATGATGACTGGGCCAAAGAGCAGGCAAAGATAACGATGATGTCCAGGGAGGAGAAAATACGAGCACAGGAAAACGCCAACATCGACTATATGATGGGAATTCACAGACGTATTGACAGTATCGTGAAAGATAAAGCCACGGCGGAAGCACTGAAACCCTGGTATATGTTTATGTGCAAGAGGCCCTGTTTTCACAACGATTATTTGCCCACCTTCAATCTGCCGAATGTGCATTTGATCGATACGCACGGAAAAGGCGTCACGCTAATAACACCGGAAGGTCCTACCTTTGGAGGTGTCGACTATAAGCTTGATTTACTCATTTATGCCACCGGTTTTGAGGTACAGAAAACGGGCACTTATAACCAGATCATCGGCCAGGGAGGCCTGGATATCAACGATAAGTACTCAAGTGGTATTCGCACCTTGTTTGGCATCCACAGTCTTGGTTATCCCAACCTGTTTGTTATGGGAGGCTATCAAGCGAGTTTCCAGTTTAACTTGACCGACATGTTACAAAGCCAGGGCGATCATATTGCCGAGTGTATCAATTACGTTCGTAACAATCGGTACAGAGCCATTGAACCCACTGAGGCGGCAGAAGAGAGCTGGGTGCAAGAGGTAATCAGATATCGCGGAAAAACGAGTTGGAACGAGGATTGTACCCCTGGATATTACAATTTCGAAGGCGAATCAAATCGCCGACAGGATGGTAACTACAACGGCACATTCCGCAGCTATGTCCAGCATATGCGTATGGCAAGAGAACGCATGGAGGACAATTTTTCGTTCACCAAAGCAGATAGGGCTCGAAAATCTTCCTGAGTTCTGTCCCAATCACGCGCGGCGATAACTATGTCAGATCGAATGGCGAGTGTTGAAGCACTCGGGTTGAATCCAGAAAAAGTTGAGGCCTTGCTAGACCGCGTGAGGCGCGAGGTCGACAACGGCTTATTGCCTGCTGCGCAGGTGGCCTTAGCACGCAATGGTAAAGTGGCTGTAGCGGAAAGTTACGGCAGCGCCAGTAATGAATCGTTGATATGCATTTTCTCCGCCACCAAAGGCATCGTTTGTGCAGCGGCGTGGATACTGTTTCAGGAAGGTAAGCTTGCCGAATATGAAAAGGTAGCGGACATCATTCCTGAATTTGGCAGTCATGGGAAAGACCAGGTTACGGTACAACAATTGTTCACCCATACTGCGGGCTTTCCCTCTGCACCGTTCGCGCCGCTAGAGTGGAATTTGAAGGAAGAAACCCTGGGGCGTTTTGCCCAATGGCATTTGAATTGGTCACCTGGCAGCAAATACGAATACCACCCGACATCGACGATGTGGGTGATTGCAGAACTCATTGAACGGCGAGGAGGGCAGGTCTATACCGAGTTTATTCGCCAGCGCGTGCTCGCCCCCCTGGGTCTACATAGAACTTTCGTCGGCTTACCTGCGGCGCAGAACCAGCGAGTGCTGCCTGTAGAGCATTGCGGTGAGTCAATGACACCGGAGGACTATAAAAAACTGGGGATGCCGGTGCTGTCAGAAACTGAGGTTACTGAGGACGCACTGTTGGCATTCAATCTACCCGATGTCCGAGCGGTGGGTGTGCCGGCTGCTGGTGGGTTTACCTGCGCCCAGGACCTTGCCTTGTTTTATCAGGCGCTGTTACACGGCGGCCTGGATGGTGTGGAAATATGGAACGAAACGACACGCAGTAGCGCACGCAAAATTCGCACCGGCAGTTTCACCGATACCCTGTTTAACACACTGGCAAATAGAGGTTTGGGGGTCGTCATCAGCGGTGATGAAAGCAGAAATTTCCGTGGGTTCGGCACAAGCAACTCGCCAAAGGCTTTCGGGCACAATGGTGCCGGCTGCCAGTTGGCCTGGGTGGACCCGGAGACGGGTATCTCACTGGCATATTTAACACCGGGCCACGATCGCAACATCAGCCGGCAGGTGAGACGCTCCGTAGCGATCGGCACTCTTGCAGCAGACTGCGCACTCTAATCGCGAGGTTTCGCTGAAAATTCCAACTTCAGTTCGGAATGTGAGTCTTCCTTCTAATTTATTGCATTTGGCATACTGCTGGAATAGTCTTTTAGCTATGAGAAGAAAAGCAAAGCAGGCTCGCTCAATTGAGACTACCAACGCGATTTTGATAGCGGCTGCGGAGGTCTTGGAGGATCACGGATATACTCGTGCTACGACTGATCGTATTGCAGACAGGGCAGGAGTTAGCATTGGTTCTGTTTATCAGTATTTCGGTAATAAATTGGAGTTGTTTGAACGAGTGTTCGATCGAGAGTCTGATCTGATTGTCACTGGTCTGCAACACTACCAAATCGATGATAATGCTGCTCCGTATGAAAATCTTCAACGACTGTTGGATATCAGTCGTGGTCGCATGACGCCCGGCCAGTTTCGCGAATTGGCACGTATCCCTGAGTTAAAGGGTAGGATTGCTTATGTATCCGAGGTGGTTATTTGCAGCATTGCAGATTTCGTTGGCCATTTTCAGCCCAATCTTAAAGAGAGGGAGCGAAGAGTTAAGGCAGAACTGATCGTTGCAAGCGCGCAAAGTCTGGGCATTATAGACCGTGATAAGAGGCACCACGCGGAGTTGCTCGAAGAGTTCTACACAATGATAGATCGGTATATCGTCGGCTAATCACAGTGGCAAGCGAGTCCTCATGGACGGCGACCAGTCGCGCTACGTTTGCCGAATGCAAACCGAGGACGCTATCTGCTCTCGCCTGAAATAGACCGATATCATTTGCACTTTCCCGTATAGATGACGAATGCAGAAGATATCTACCATTTAGTGCGTCGCTTCTCAAGATAATGGCTTTCAAAAACCTGAGGTTTTTTAACCAGGCTGCCAGTGACAATAATTGTAATTAGTATTGTATGTCAATGTGTTAAGTCGATTACTCCGCTAGTAAAGACCACCAATAAGGCGAGTACTAATACAATTTCTATCGTCATATTATATTCAAATGGAGCCAGGCTTGGAGGTGCGATCGCTCAATGATCGCTGGAGAAAGGTTTCCATTGAACCAGGAAAGAGAGTGTATTTATGGCAAGATTGGAAGGCAAAGTGGCGATTGTTACTGGCGCCGCAATGGGTTTGGGCTCCGCCGCAGCAACGGCATTGCATGTTGAGGGTGCATCCGTAGTCATTGCAGATATTGACGCAGAGGCTGGCATGAAGTTGGCTGCCAAACTCGGAGAGCGTGCGCTTTTTTTGGAACTGGACGTCACACAGGAAGCTCACTGGGTCGATGTGATTTCAGCCACAAACGATCATTTTGGGCAACTGGATATACTGGTAAATAACGCGGGTGTGGTCGTTATGGCCACCATCGAGGACACAACGTTTGAGCAACTGAAATTTGTGCAGAGTGTAAACATCGACGGTCCTTTCTTGGGCTGCAAACATGCAATTCCGACGATGGCCAAATCGGGTGGCGGTTCTATCATAAACATTTCCTCCATAGCAGCCATGGTCGGCACACCGCCTTTTGCAGCCTATAGTGCGAGCAAAGGAGCGCTCCGTTCGATAACTCAGACCGTAGCGGTGCACTGCAATATGCGGAAAAATGGTATTCGCTGCAATTCTATCCACCCTGGCGGGATGGACACCAACATGGTCGCCTCGCTGCTGGAACTGGGGAGAATGTCTCCGCTCGCTGTAGAGCTTATGCTGGAAATGGGTAAGGAGGATGAACCGAAGGGAAAGCCGGAAGATGTAGCCGCGGCTGTAGTATATTTCGCCTCGGACGAGTCCAGATTTGTCAACGGCAGTATGCTGGCGGTCGATAACGGGTCGACAGCCGCATAAACCGAAGGTCTCGGCCTTTGTCGGACAGTTTTTTTGTAGAAGTGCTGTTGATCCAAGTAGCGATACGATGTCAGAAAGCTCTACTTATGTCCTGTCTCCGATACGAAAAAGTTTACGGCCGGTCTGTGAGGGTAGTGACAAGTTAACGATGGGATGGTTACCAAAACCAGTCCGTGGAACATGAGATTTTCGTAAAAGGAATACTATGCAACTCACAGATAAAGTAACAATCATCACCGGCGCCGGTTCTGGTATCGGTCGTGCTCTGGCAAAGGCCTTTGCAGTAAATGGCGCCCGTGCTGTGATCTGTACAGATCTCAATGGTGACAGTGCCGCTCAAACTGCAAGCTTGATCGGCCCGCAAGCCTTCGCCGAAGTCCTTGATGTCGGTGATGAGTCCGCGATTGAATCGCTTGTTGCACGGATACAAAAAGACCACGATGGCATTGACGTTTTTGCATCCAATGCAGGATACGGCCGACCTTGCGGGCTGGAAATGCCGACATCCGAATGGCAACAGATGATGAACGTGCACACCTGGTCGCACCTTGCAGCAGCGCGGGCCGTCATACCCGGGATGATTGCCCGCGGTGGTGGCTATCTGCTCAACACGGCCTCTGCCGCTGGTCTCTTGTCAGTATTTGACTCAGGCGGGGGGTATGCAGTTTCGAAGCATGCTGCGGTGGCATTAGCTGAGTGGCTTTCAATCAATTATATGGGCCAGGGAATTGGCGTATCGGTTTTGTGCCCCCAAGCGGTACGGACTAATGCGTTGAACTACTTAGAGAACCCAAAGGATCAGTTAGATATAGTGCAAGCGGTCGGCGATGGTATTCTGGAACCGGAAGTTGTTGCAGACCTGTGTATTGAGGCGATGGCCGATGGCCGATTCCTGGTGCTCCCACACGAGGAGGTGCGGACCTATTTTCAGCACAAAGCCAATGATTATGACCGCTGGCTATCGGGTATGCGCCGTACGCGTAGCCGCTTACAACCTGAGGGCTCCGCTTGAGCGTTCACCATCGCCGGGTCTCGGCTATCTTTCGCCCCCAGGGCACGGCTTAATCTGTACCGCCGTTAGTGACACTCAATGTAGGTCGTTTAGTGAGCATACAACTCAGAACTTCTGCGCAAGAGAAGCGATTTTCACGATAGAGATAAGTAATGTCTAAGTATGAGAAACCCACAATACCCCTGCGAAAAAACAGAACTCAGGTTCGGGCTGGAACGCGATGTGCGCCTGACTCACCGGTCAGAAAGTACAGCTCAGTTCACCTTGAATCTGGAGGGAGAGCTCGATCAACATTTTGTTCACTACAGCGGGTGGTATTCGAAACACAAGCTAAGATTTTTGCCAGAGAGAGGAGGTAATACGCAATGCATCCAGGTGAAATAGCGGCGGTAGACCCGAATAAGCCAGCCTACATCATGGCGACTAGCCACGAAGTTGTCACGTTTGCCGAGCTGGAAGCTCGCGCAAACCAATGCGCTCATTTGTTCAGGAGTCTCGGCCTAAAACGCGGTGATCACGTCGCGCTAATGTTAGAAAATCATCCCTGTTTTTTGCAAATTTGCTGGGCTGCACAGCGTGCGGGCTTGTATTACACGCCTGTGAGTTGGCGTCTGCAGGATGAGGAGGTCGCCTACATAGTCAACAATTGTGAAGCGCGCGTGTTCATCACCTCGGCGGCGATGAAGGGAATTGTCGCGCCATTATCAGTGCATACGGAGAATGTCGCCTACCATTATATGATCGACGGGGTAATAGACGGTTTCTCAAGCTTTGAAGAGGCATTGGTTGGGATGCCTGAAACACCCATTTTAGATCAGAGCGAGGGTGCATTTATGTTTTATTCCTCTGGGACTACCGGGTTTCCTAAAGGAATTAAACAAAAGTTGTCGGACATGGAATACGGCGACGGCGGACTGTTATCGGTTATGACACAATTATACGGAGCGACAGACAAGTCTGTCTATTTGTCGCCAGCGCCGATGTACCATGCAGGCCCCCTGGGATTTTCCATGGATTGTCTACGTCACGGTATCACTGTGGTTATCATGGAGGATTTCGAGCCCCAGTTCGCGCTGGAGTGCATCGAATCCTTTCGTATTACCCACAGTCAGTGGGTGCCGACGATGTTTGTGCGAATGTTGAAACTGCCGCAAGAGGTACGGATGCGGTACGACGTCAGTTCCTTGCAGTACGCCATCCATGCGGCCGCTCCCTGCCCAGTTCCCATCAAGGAACAAATGATAGAGTGGTGGGGCGAGATTATCTACGAATACTATGCAGGGAGTGAAGGCAACGGGTTTGTACAGCTCAACAGTGCAGAATGGCTCGCTCATAAAGGTTCTGTAGGTCGACCGATGGCTTGTGAAGTCCACATTTGCAATGGCGCCGGGGAAGAGGTTGCTACAGGTGAAATCGGCACCATTTATTTTGGCGGTGGCAACCAGTTCGAGTACTACAAGGATAGTAGAAAAACCAACACCGGTCGGCATGCTCGCGGTTGGAGTACGCTGGGAGACGTCGGGTTCGTCGATGATGACGGCTATCTATATCTCACTGACCGTCAGGATTTTATGATTATTTCTGGCGGTGTCAACATCTATCCCCAGGAGGTCGAAAACGTTCTGATCATGCACGAGCAGGTCATGGATGTTGCCGTTTTTGGAGTCCCTAATGATGATTACGGCGAAGAGGTCATCGCAGCGGTACAACTTAAAGAGGCAGTAGAATCCAGCGCTAAGCTGGAATCCGAGTTGCTCGATTTCTGTCGCAAGAGAATTTCACATATTAAGTGCCCGCGCAGTATCGCTTTTCACAAAGCTTTGCCACGGCACCCTACGGGTAAACTTTACAAACGCCTGCTCAAGCAAAAATACTGGCCCGCATCCGATAATTAATTGGAGTTTGCCTGTGTCAGAACGAATGGCGGGTGTTGAGGCACAGGGGTTAAATCCAGGCAAAGTTACGGCAGTGCCAGCAATGAATCCTTGATATGCATTTTTTTCCGAGACCTAAGTTATTGTATGCGCTGCTGCAGTGGAATCTGAAGGAGAAAACCCGGGGGCGCTTTACCCAATAACGTTCGAACTGGCCCCGCGCATCGACGCCACCGGACATGCCCCACAGCCATTGATATCAGAATAGGTACTTGGCCTGTAGATAGGTTGTACGGGGGCGAGTGATAAAGGCGTTGTAAGTGCTCGTGCCAAAAGTGCTGGTCAAGGCCACGTCGCTGAATTGGGTGAGTGGTTGCTCGTCTGTAAGGTTTTGCACCAGTAACGCCAGTTCCCAGTTGGAAGCCTGCAGGGCCACTCGAACATTCATTTTGGTAGTCGAACCGATTTTTCCATTGGGATCGAGATTGGAATGTACATTTTTATCGTCCTCATAGTTCAGGTCGAAGTTGGATTGCAGGGTCAGCTCGGGAGTAAGGCTTGCCACATGCGATAAACTGAGGACACCTGTAATCTTCGGCGTATAGGTGCCGGATTTACCGCTGTAGTCACAAAGGGCCAGGCCGTTTACCACGTCACCATCTGGTACCTGGCCGTTATAGCAGTTCCCGTTCTTGTAATCTTTATATTCGTGGTCAAGGTAGGCCAGGCCATAGCTCATGGTAAGCGAATCGGTGAGAGCCCAGCGACCATCCAGCTCTACCCCCTGAACCACGGTTTTCTTGGCGTTGCCGACGGTGAAGCCCAGGCTGCCGTCAAACTGGGACGTTTGCAGATTGTCGTACTCCGTTCGGTACAGGGCGACATTCAGTTCCGCCACCCCTCCCCACAAGGTGGATTTGGCGCCGGCTTCATAGGTGGTTGCTTCCTCATCTTCGAACTCGAAGTTCTCTGGTGAATTTGCTCTGGCGTCAAAGCCACCGGATTTAAAGCCGGTACTGTATGCGGCGTAGAGCATAATGTCATCAGTGGCATCCCACGCGATGTTAATCAGCGGTGTAAATACCCCTTCATTGCGGTTGGCCGACACTGAGTGGCCATCGTATTGTTCGTTGCTAATCCCGAGGGCAGACCAGATAAACGGTACGATAGGGTTTTCGGTGATGGCACCGGTAGAAGAGTCAATGATGTTCACTTCCCGGAAAGCTTTCTTTTCTTCCCAGTTATAGCGCCCTCCCACGGCCAGACGCGTTGTGTTGGAAATATTCCAGGTGGCCTGAGCAAATACGGCCCATAGGTCAGCATCTGCTTTGTAGCGCCGTGCTGTTTCAGTGCCTAATATTGGGCCGGCCGCGGGGATAATTGCACCAAGTACACTGTCTGCGGGGAAGACCAAACTGTCGTTGTAGTGCAGCTTACTGCTCTGGTAGAAGACACCTGCTATCCAGTCCACAGTCTCGCCACCTGGGGAGACCAGACGAATTTCCTGGGAAAATTGATCGTACTTTTCACCGCCGGTTCCCAGAATTACCGGCGCGGCCACCCAGTCACCATCGTAGTGCTCATCGAACTTGTAGGTAACAAATCCGGATATTGCGGTAAGAGACAGGTCGCCCAGTGAATAGTCGATTGTCAGAGTATAGTTTTCGACATCATTGTTGCTGGTTTCACGGCCATCAGTTTGGCGCTTGTTGTTCTGTTTGTCTTCGGTAAGGGCGTCTGGGTAGCCTTTCGAGCTGAGAATTTGGGCATAGTTCATGCCTTGGAATTCTCCATCAGTCGCCGGCTCGTCCTGTACGATTTCTACCGGACGACCCGAGGTGTCAAATCCAGCCCACTCGGCCTTGAGGCCAACGCGCAGGTTATCAGTAGCGTCCCACCGTAAAGAAAGTCGCACGGCTGTCTCGTCTTGCTTCATTTCCTCTTTACGCTTGTAAGAATTGTCCATCCAGCCGTCTTCGTTATATTGTCTCACGGCCAGGCGCCCGTATAAATTTTCAGTCAGTGGACCTGAAATAACACCGGTATATTCTTCGATATCCCCATCTGGCGAGTAATTGACTGCGGCCTGGCCTTCCAACTCATCTGTTGGTGCAGCCGTCGTCAAGTTGAGTGCACCCGCGATGCTGTTTTTCCCGAACAGAATACTCTGTGGTCCGCGCAATACCTCAATGCGCTGAAGATCCAAAAATGGTAAGCGCAGCAACTGGGAGCGGCCATAGTGCACGCCATCCACGTAGGTTCCCACAGACTGCTCGAACGCGGGGTTGTTACCGGTACCGATGCCGCGAATATAAATCTGTGTGCTAAGACCGGTTTCGGTCATCGACAGGTTTGGCACAAAGCTCTGTAGGTCATCGATTTTGAATATGGCATTTTCCGCCATTTTTTCGTTGTTGATGGTGGTAATCGAAATCGGCACGTCCTGCAGGTTCTCAAGTCGCTTTTGCGCAGTAACCACTATCTCTTCAAGTACTTGTGCCTGCGCGCTATTGGCCGCAACAAGGGCACTGCCAGCAATGGCAGTGTAAAGGAGCGTGGGAACGAGTTTCGGAAGTGCGTTGTGCATAGTCATTCTCCTCATGGCGTAAACTATTGTTTTTAGAAAAAGACCTAAGAGTTACTGTGAGGAAATAATATGATCAATTTGTTCATATTCATACTCGCTTTATCCACGGTAAATTCGCACCCGTGGGATATTTCAACTTATTGATTAATATTGAATATATAGGATTATGTGTCACCGCAAAATCACGGTATATCAGAATTACCTCATATTATGATAATTATATTTATCAACAGTTAAGACCTCTAAAGGTGTGCTCGCTTATGGAGGACCAGCTGTAGACAGCTATGGTGGAACGGATTCTGCGGCTCTACAGTGCCTGTGGATACGGATGCGCGCATGTCTATGTGATGCGCAATATTGCAGAGCAACATCGCGTTTTCCTAAGAGGAACGGCAGTCTGCATCAAACTTCACATTGGCTATGCGTTAGCGGCATATACCCGTGCACATTGACGCCGGTAAAAACTGGAACTGACCGGTGCCTTAAGACTGGGAATTGCAGCTGCCTTAAGATCTATTCCCGTCTGGTTACCAGCGTATCTGTACTCTTCGGTCTTATAGCCAGAGTGCGTGAAAGCCGTTACCGGATTTATTGTTCCACGGTTAGAGGTGGGGGATATTATATGAGACTACACGGGATACTATCTCGAAAAATTCTGCTTACTCCATTAAAATAGGGAGTAAAAACAATAGTATAAGAAATATATTTGTACCATTCCTTCGATTATAAACACGAGTAACAAACTGAACTTCTACCTCATATACTGATTTTGGTAGGCGTCATAGCCCGAACCCACAGCCTGACCTCTGAGCCACGACTGGATCAAGGGCTGCATTCATAGACAGCCAGAATGTAACGAAAGGAGAAACAACTTATGAGTTCAAACCCAACTGACACAGCGATGACTGACATGGGGTCTGAGTTAATAAGTAATCTTGAGTTCGATTTGGAGGCCTTGCGCGGGAAGTACCGGGAAGAGCGGGATAAGCGTATTCGCGCTGATGGCGAAAAGCAGTATATTCATACCACTGGTGAATACAGCCACTTCAAGGACGTTGACCCATACGCGGACCCGCTGGTGCGAGACCCTATCACTATCGAAACAGAAGTGTTGGTTATGGGCGGAGGTTTCGCGGGACTTTCAGTTGCCGGACGGTTGATCGAAGCAGGCTTCGGCGACCTGCGGCTAGTCGACAGTGCTGCAGATTTTGGCGGAACCTGGTACTGGAACAGATACCCGGGAGCTCAGTGTGATATCGACTCCTATTGCTATTTGCCGTTACTGGAAGAAACCGGATACATGCCTGTCGAGAAGTACTCATACGCACCTGAAATTTATGCGCATGCCCAGCGTGTCGCCAAACACTATGGGTTATATGAGAAGGCCATTTTCCAAACGGCCATTACGGCCATGAATTGGGATGAGGAAAATCTCGTTTGGCGTATAAGCACCAATCGAGGGGACGTTATCAGGGCGCGTTTCGTCGTCTGTGGTTCCGGGCCGGGAACGGTACCGAGGCTACCCGGTATTCCTGGTATAGATACATTTCAAGGGCATTCCTTCCACACAAGTCGCTGGGACTTCGATTACACCGGGGGGAATAGCAACGGCAATTTGACCAAATTGGCGGACAAACGTATTGCCGTGATCGGAACTGGCGCGTCCGCGATTCAGGTAGTACCGTACCTTGGTGAGCACGCTGAGCATCTCTACGTGTTCCAGCGAACGCCATCGGCCTTGAACCGGCGGGGTAACATGCCCACTGATCCAGAGTGGGTAAAAACCTTAAAGCCCGGTTGGCAACGTGCGCGCCAGGCGAACTTCAACAATGTTGTCGAGGGCCTTCCGTTCGAAGAGGATCAGGTCAACGATGGCTGGACAGATATGTTTCGGAATCTCCAAAATTCGCTACTTTCGGGCAAGGCTGACCCCGCTGGCCTATCGCCAGATAAAGTCGCATTGCTGTCGGAGATAGTTGATGCGAGGAAGCAAAATGGTGTCCGCGATATAGTTGACGCTACTGTAATCGATCCGCAAACAGCTGAAGCTCTAAAGCCCTGGTATCGAACGTTCTGCAAGAGACCCTGTTTTAACGACGAGTACCTCCCTACTTTTAACCGCGGCAACGTTACCCTCGTCGATATAGGCGAATGCAAGGGGGTCGAAAGAATTACCGCCAGGGGTATTGTGGCCAACGGTGTTGAACACGAGGTGGATTGTATCATTTATGCTACGGGCTTTGAGCTCAGCAGCAGCTTCCAGCACCGTATGCCGTACGCGGTAAACGGGCGTGGAGGGCGATCATTGTTTGACTGTTGGGCAGAAGGCCGTAGAACACTGCACGGACATTCTACACACGGAATACCCAACTGGTTTTTTATTGGCAGCTCTCAAGTTGGCCTCTCTGTAAATTATACATCGATGATGGATGACCAGGCGTGTTTGATTGCCTATATTCTTAAGCAAGCGCGGGACAGGGGTGCCAGGGTAGTTGAGGCCAGCGCTCAAGGAGAGGCTGCCTGGGTTAAGGAAATTCGGGATAAAGCAAGCAGTGCTCGCGAGTTTTTAGAAGACTGCACCCCCGGCTATTTTAACAACGAAGGTCAGGGAAAGGACGCGATAGCCACCTTAACCGGCGATGGGTATGGGCCAGGTGTGAACGCTTTCAATAAAGTTATCTCTGCGTGGATAAAACAAGGGGATTGCGAGGGATTGGAGTTCACCTAGCGAGCGCCAGATGTCGAGTTGTCGGAGTAGGGGTTGGATGTGAGCGTAGGAGAGTCACCAGGGTTCGTGTAAATGGATTATGACGATTTGGCATCAAGGTGACGTGGTCTAATGGATCTGCACAACCCAGTTAAGGGATAATA